>Ga0326727_10000340_pt1 | contig 194625 bp, 132 predicted proteins | sample MB2enrmetagenome_FD_207643 | JGI IMG/M metagenome (GOLD analysis project Ga0326727, IMG submission 207643) | Lab enriched peat soil microbial communities from McLean, Ithaca, NY, United States - MB29MY | ecosystem: Environmental > Terrestrial > Soil > Wetlands > Peat | place: USA: New York... | reverse complement strand
CCGCCGCGCCTGCCGGGGTCACCGCCGTGATCGTCGTGTTGCTCACCACCACAACGTTGGTCGCCGCTGCGCCGCCGATGGTCACGCCGGTGGCGCCGGTGAAGTTGGTTCCCGTGATGGTCACCGATGTTCCGCCGGCCGTCGGGCCGCTGGAGGGAGAGACACTGCTGACCGCGGGAGGCGCAACGTAGGTGAACAGCGTGTTCGCGGCGTTGCTGCCGCCCTGCGTGGTTACGACCACGCTGGCCGTTCCCGCCGTGCCTGCCGGGGTCATCGCAGTGATCGTCGTGTTGCTCAGCACCACAACGTTGGTCGCCGCTGCGCCGCCGATGGTCACGCCGGTTGCGCCGGTGAAGTTGGTTCCCGTGATGGTCACCGATGTTCCGCCAACCGTCGGCCCGCTGGAGGGAGAGACGCCGCTCACCGTGGGAGGCGCAACGTAGGTGAACAGCGTGTTCGCGGCGTTGCTGCCGCCGGATGTGGTTACGACGACGCTGGCCGTTCCTGCCGCTCCTGCCGGGGTCACCGCAGTGATCGACGTGTTGCTCAGCACCACAACGTTGGTCGCCGCTGCGCCGCCGATGGTCACGCCAGTTGCGCCGGTGAAGTTGGTTCCCGTGATGGTCACCGATGTGCCGCCAATCGTCGGCCCGCTGGAGGGAGAGACGCCGCTGACCGTGGGAGGCGCAACGTAGGTGAACAGCGTGTTCGCGGCGTTGCTGCCGCCGGATGTGGTTACGACGACGCTGGCCGTTCCCGCCGCGCCTGCCGGGGTTACCGCCGTGATCGACGTGTTGCTCAGCACCACAACGTTGGTCGCCGCTGCGCCGCCGATGGTCACGCCGGTGGCGCCGGTGAAGTTGGTTCCCGTGATGGTCACCGATGTGCCGCCAACCATCGGGCCGCTGGAGGGAGAGACGCCGCTGACCGTGGGAGGCGCAACGTAGGTGAACAGCGTGCTCGCCGCGTTGCTGCCGCCGGATGTGGTCACGACCACGCTAGCCGTTCCCGCCGCGCCCGCCGGGGTTACCGCCGTGATCGACGTGTTGCTCACCACCACAACGCCGGTCGCCGCTGCGCCGCCGATGGTCACGCCAGTTGCGCCGGTGAAGTTGGTTCCGGTGATGGTCACCGACGTTCCGCCGGCCGTCGGCCCGCTGGAGGGAGAGACGCCGCTGACCGTGGGAGGCGCAACGTAGGTGAACAGCGTGCTCGCCGCGTTGCTGCCGCCGGATGTGGTCACGACCACGCTGGCTGTTCCCGCAGTGCCCGCCGGGGTCACCGCAGTGATCGTCGTGTTGCTCAGCACCGCAACGTTGGTCGCCGCTGCGCCGCCGATGGTCACGCCGGTGGCGCCGGTGAAGTTGGTTCCGGTGATGGTCACCGATGTTCCGCCGGCCGTCGGGCCGCTGGAGGGAGAGACACTGCCGACCGTGGGAGGCGCAACGTAGGTGAACAGCGTGCTCGCCGCGTTGCTGCCGCCCTGCGTGGTTACGACCACGCTGGCCGTTCCCGCCGCGCCTGCCGGGGTCACCGCCGTGATCGTCGTGTTGCTCACCACCACAACGTTGGTCGCCGCTGCGCCGCCGATGGTCACGCCGGTGGCGCCGGTGAAGTTGGTTCCCGTGATGGTCACCGACGTGCCGCCAACCATCGGCCCGCTGGAGGGTGAGACGCCGCTCACCGTGGGAGGCGGTTCCGACAGGGCAAGGCTGCCGCTGGTCGCCGTCAAGCTGGGCGGGGCGGGCAACGTTGCCGTCAATGTAAGGCCCGACAGTGCCGTTGGGTTGGTCACAGTCAGCATATAGCTGGCCACGCCGCTCGAGTTGGTGGTTTCTGAGACTGGCGAGCCGGTCAGCGTGCCGCCACCGTTGAGCGTGACCGGGATGCCCACGCCTGCGAGCGGATTGCCACTCTCGGTCAGTGTCACGGCCGCGGTAAAGGGGACCCCGGCAACCTGCGAACTTCCAGGACCGGTGGTGAAACTCAGCGCATAGTTCGTCTGCACGGCGCCGGCATCGACATGGCTCGACGGGCAATACGTGGAGAGGAAGCTGAACCCGCGCTGGTCGGTGGCGATGTGATTGGCCGTATCGTTGCTGGCCAGCCCGCCGCAAATGGCGCTGCTGCCGGGAAGCGGCAGCATGGTCTGCGTGGGACCGCCGTAGTTGCCGAGCGCCGTAAGGCTCACGCTATCGCCAATCAGGTTGCCCTGGTTGTCGGTGTAGCTGCCGGCCGGGTCGATGTCGTCCGGGCTTCCGCCAACGGTATTGCCGGAGAAGATGCTGTTGGCTAAATTCACTGTGCCGGAGTTGTTGTAAAGTCCGCCCGCTATCCCGTCTGCCGTGTTGGCGGAGATCGTGCTGTTGGTCACGGTAACCGTGCCGCCATTATTGACAATGGCTCCGCCGCCGCCGCCGCCGTTCGCGCTCGCCGAGTTGCCCGAGAGGGTGCTGTTGTTCAGGTTCAACACTGCTGCGGGGTTGTTGACAATACCTCCGCCGCCAGCCTCCGACGCGGATGTGGCCCGATTGCCCGAGATGGTGCAGTCATTCACTGTCAGCGTGCCGCTGTTGGAGATACCGCCGCCGCTGGCCTCGGCAGCCGACGTGGCGGAATTGCCGGAGATGGTGCTATTGGCCACGGTAAGCGCGCCGTTATTGAGAATTCCACCGCCGCTCGCGGCGTTCACATATCCCGTGTATCCCACGTATCCGTTGATGATGTTGAGCCCGCTGATACTGGCGCCGGTCACGTCGCCGTTCACGGTGAAGACCGTCGTCGCCTTGTTGCCACTCACCGTCACCAGGTTGGTCAGCGTGGCCCCGCTTCCCGTCGTCGGGCCGGCGATGGCGGTGTTGGCCGGGATGGTCATTGTGCCCGCCGAGCCCAGCGTGATGGTGTTCTTGGCCGCCGTGTTGGTGGCCGCAAAGGCCGTTGAATCGAAGGTGATGTTGGCCGCTCCCGCTCTGGCGGCATAGGCGAGCGCATCGCGCAGGCCGCACACCGAATCCGTGCCCGTCCCAGGCGTGGTCTGCGCGGTGCAATTGCCTGCGTTGCCGGGATTATCGTCGTTGGGCGTGGTCACCACCAGGTTGGGCGTATTCACCTGCTGACCGCCGCTTAACGTCCCAGAGCTCGGGAGGTAAATCTCGTCGCCGGAGTAGGTCGCGACAATTGCATTGTTGCCGATGGGCAACAACATTGTGACGCACCGCGCCTGGCCCAACGACACGGTTACCGCTCCGCAACCGGCGATTCCTATCGAATTGGAGGTGAATCCTACGATCCCCGACGGCTCGACGCCGGGGACGGCGTTGATGGTAGCGGTAAGGATAACGAGCTGGCCGCCGGCGGAGGGGTTCAGGCTCGACGTCACGGAAGTGGAGGTTGCGGCCTCATTGACGATGAAATTCGCGCAACTGCTCGAACTGAGATAAGTGTTATCGCCGCTGTAGCTCGCGGACATGGAGTACGGTCCAGCAATCAGCGGGGCGGAGCTATTGGAATTCGGCGCCGCGCCGCTGGACAGGTTTTTGGTCGATGCGGCGATGCTGTAGCCGGAGCAACCGTTGTACATGAAGAGGGTGTAGGTCACGGTGCCCGTGGGTGCGGGGCCGCCGCTGCCGCCCGGAGTGATGCTCGCGGCGCCGTAGGCGCTCGCCCCCACTGTTTCCGCGCCGCTCCACGCCTGATCCGTAGAGCTATCGTCAATGGTCACAGAGGTGCTTGAGGAGAGCCTTGCCACCGGAACACTGCTGTCGGAACCCATGGCGGCGTTAGCCAAATTGTTGTGCGTCAGGTCTCCGCCGCCCCAGGCGTAGGCCGTGTTGCTCACGGGCGTGGGCGAGCCGTACGGCACGTTCACGGTCAACTGAAGTGTGCTGAAAGAACTGCCGCCGAAGATGCCTGAAGTGGAGTAGCAAGTGACGGTCGCCGTGCCGCTGCAGATCCATCCCGCGCCGCTATAGCTGGCCAGGGTATAGCCCGTGGGAAGCGGGTCGTAAACCGTTGTTGTGCCGGAGGTCTGGCTGCTGGCGGCGGCGATGTTGGAGATCCAGATATTCCAGACAGCGGTCGAGCCTTGGGTAAAGTTTCCCGTATGACTCTTCGCCACGCTCAGCACCGGGTCAACCGTCGACGCACCGGTCACCTTGATGGACTGGGTCGTCGAAGTGAGATTGAGCGAATTGTCCGGGATGCTGACGTACTCCGTGAACCCGCGCGTATTTACGGAGAGGGGCATGAATTCGATGTCGATGTTGCAAAGCGCGCTTTCGGCCAGGGTGCTCCCGCAGTCGTCTTCACCGGAGACTTCGAGGAAATCGGCGGGAAAGGCGATCGAGGCAATATCCAGCGTTGAGGTGCCGATGTTCTCCATCTCGACGATCATTGGGCCGTCGGAGTCAATCGTGTTTACAGGCGTAACGGTCGGAAAGTTCACGGGCGGCGGGGTCGCGCGGTTCAGCTCGATCACCGGCCCGGACGTCTGGCCCGAGGTGTAGAGATTGCCGGATCCGTCGATGGCTAGGCCGAAACCTCCGCTGGTCTCGGTGGACACGGTCGCTTTTGAGCCGCCGGATGGCACCTGGTACACCGCATGTTCGGAATCGTCCGAGATATAGACGGTTCCCGCTCCATCGACGGAAACACCATCCGGTGAGGTCAATCCGCTGACCACGGTGGACTGCGTGCCGCCGGGTGTCATCTTATACACCTCGCCAGCGCCGTTGTTGGCAACATAGACATTGCCCGACGCGTCTACGGCCACGCCCTCGGGCAAACTCAGACCGGAGTAGACTGTGGTCTTCGTTCCGCCCGGGGTCACTTCATAGACCTTCCCCGCGCTATGGTCGGAAACGTAAAAATTGCCTTGCCCGTCCAGGGCAATGCCGTAGGGACTGTCAAAAGTACTGTTCACGGTGGACTTTGTGCCACCCGGCGTCACCTTGTACACCGTGGTGCTGGAATCGGCGACATACAAGTTTCCCGCCCCGTCCACTGCTACTCCGTATGGATTCCCGATGGAGCTGGTGAGAGTGGTCTGCGTGCCTCCCGGCGTTACCTTGTCCACCTTGCCCGCGCCATTGTCGGCGACAAACACATTTCCCGCCGCGTCCACGGCGAACCCCAGGGGCGCCGTGAATCCGGAGCCCACGCTGCTGCTGTTGCCGGCCGGTCCAAAGGCCGCCTGGGGCCCAGTCCCGGCTCCGTAGATCTGCACAATCGCCTGCTGGGTCCCGGTCAGGTTCGCGTTGGAGTAAAAGACCACCGCGCCGCGGCGCAGGCCGGTTGCGAGGGGCTTGAACTTCACGCTGACCACGCAGTTTGTGGCCGAGGAGTATGTCGTAGCCGTGCAGGTGGTCGATCCGCCATTCTGAAAATCCAGGCCCGCGACGCCGGTGGTCAGAATGCCGATGCTGCCCACGGTCGTGCCCGCGTCGATGGAGAAGGTGAGCGATTGCACGGAGGTGGTGGAATTTGCCGCCTCCGAACCGAAATTGACGTACGGCTGCGTGCTGGTTCCAACAATGTCCTGGTTGAGGTTGGAATCGGTTCCGCCTATAAAAAGCCGGCCGCTGGAGTCTACGCCAAGGCCGGTGGTTCCATTGCTGAACTCGTTATTCACCGCGACCAGCGAACTGCCGGAGACCTCATCCACCGTGGTGCCGCCCACGTAGATGGTGTTCGTGGGGCTGGGGCCAACCGCCAGGCCCAACTGGATTTCGGGGATATTGTTTACGATGATCGATGCGGAGATACCGCTCGACGGAATAGTGGAACCGAATAAGGAAGCCGAAACCGAGTCGATATTATAGTATAAAGCGTCCGTAAAATAGATTGTCCCGTTCCCGTTCACCGCGATGTCATACGGCTGCACGTAGAGAGATACGAAGGAGGCCGGCGTGCTCGAAGAGGTGACAGGCCCGTTCAACTCGTAGATGGAGCCGCCGCCGCAGTCGGCTACATATAGATTTCCATTGTTTGGGTTGACGGCAAGGCCGGTGGGGTCAGTATAGCCGACGCAATAACCGGAAAACTTGAAGGTGGGAGGCAGATTGGCGGGGGCCCCCGTAAATGGAGAGTTCAAGATGGCCAGGAACTGGTCCCCACCCATATCACCGGGGCAGCCCGCGGGCGAGCCGCTATAAAGGAAATACAGGGAGGTGCCGGCGTTGTTGACGGCGATCGCGGCGGGGAAAATGGCGAATCCCGATTGGAGCGTGGTGAGCGTGCCGCCGAATGGGATCTTATATAGGGTGTTGTTCCCGTTGGTGTCCTCCACCACAAAAAACACGTCGCCTGATCCGTCCACGGCGATGGGCGACAGAGAATCTTCCGGGCTGAACGTTGTCAATGTGTTCAGGGTCCCTGCGTAGGTGACCTGAGCGCGCGCGCTAACAGGCAGCAGCAGGGAGGCCAGCACAACCAGCGCTCGCAAGAGCAAACCGTATAGCCGAACTCCCCGGCGGGGCGAAGGGGCGGAAGAAACGATGGCGCTGAGGATAACGGAAGACTGGAAATGCAGGCGAGAGTCTGGCATATCACGCTCCAGATAGGATTCGGGTTTCGCTTTCAGTGCGCGGACAACCGTCAACGGCCGCGATAACAGCCCGGCCGCGGTTCCGAATTGCGGATGCAATTGTTTGAAGTGATTGGATTTGCTGCGAATGTGGTTCGGCATGGACCAGCCGCGGAGATCCGGGAAAAAACGCTGCGCCGTCGAAGTCTTCACACCATGCCGGACTGCTTGGCAAACAAGACTGGCAGCGGACCGTGTCGAATCGAGCATGGAGACAGACCCCTGCGCCTATCCGGCGGATCGCTGTCCAATCTTCGGCAGGAAGGCTAGCCAGACACGCCAGCACTCGGCGTCCCATTGGAGGGGCAGTCCATTTTGGCGACCCGGAGGAATTGAGCGGTAATTTGCAGCCTTTATAGCCCAGGCAAGCCAAACTGTCAATCGCCGCTGTCCGGGTTAAAGTTGAACCGAATCAAACGGTTTCTGTAGCCCTCTGCGTCGTTTTCGGGGTCACCTGGCTGAAGCGCCTCTAAAATGGGCATCTTCTCGAATCGGGCTCCGCCGATAGAGCCCCTGAAAATGATCGTTCCAGACGGAATGGACATTCCAGGTTCCGGCGGATGGGCTCATCGTCGAACGCTGAATTGACGAAGGCGAAACCATGCTTCTCTCCGGAGGCCGTGCGCATGGATGGTTATCCTCTACCTCGGCGCATGGAATCCTTTTCGAAGGGGATTCAGTTGCTGCCGGGTATGCCTCCGGGCAAGCACGCGGATAGAGTCTGAAGCAAATGTGAGAGAGCCGCACGCGCATCAGACTTGCCCACATCGGGAGATTGCATCAAATGTTCTCGAACACATTTGATGCTCCAGAGGCGCCTGTCCGGTTCGATGACGGGATGTGAAAACGGAGCACGGATTGGATAAGGAGGCCCGGCTGCCGAAAGGACCGGAAACAGATAGGCCAGTCCTATAGCGGTTCTCCCATTGCTATACTCCAAAGCCATGCCGCCTTGCACAGAGCTGGCAAGGGTACGTGTATGGGAGAACCGCTCTAAACCACCGCGTCACATCTCGACTCTACCCGTTTCGTGAACGGACCCCAGGTTGGCGGACAGAGCGACTGGGCATCCATCCGCTTCTGGTTCAGACGCTGAACGTGGCGCCCACGCTATTCCACGCCCAGCACCTTCACGATCACCCGCTTCCGGCGCTGACCGTCGAACTCCGCATAGAACACCCGCTGCCATGTACCCAAATCCAGCTTCCCGTTGGTCACCGGCAGCGTGGTCTCGTGGTGCAGCAGCAGCGACTTCAAATGCGCGTCCCCGTTGTCCTCGCCGGTCCGATGATGCTTGTAGCCGGGCCGCGCCGGGGCAAGCTCCTCAAGCCACTGGCCGATATCCTCGATCAGCCCGCTCTCCAGGTCGTTCACATACACCGCCGCGGTGATGTGCATCGGCGACACAAAGCACAGGCCGTCCCGCACCCCGCTGCGCCGCACCACCTGCTCCACCTCGTCGGTGATGTGCACCATCTCTCGCCGCTTCTTGGTCTCGAAAACCAGATACTCCGTATGACTCTTCATCTCTCTCCCCCGCTGCGCCGTCGCGCCGGCCTCGGCCTCGCCGCTCACCCATTATCCTAAAGACAGCCGTGACCGCAACCAGCGCTTCCACTGCCGAGCCGCTCTCCCAGCAAGGCCCCGGCCGGCTCGCCGCCGGTTCGCCCGCCCAGCGCCTGCGCGGCATGAACGATCTCCTCGCCCGGGCCTACGGTCCCCAGCACTGGTGGCCGGCCAAAACTCCCTTTGAGGTGATCCTCGGCGCCTATCTCACGCAGAACACCGCATGGAAGGCCGTCGAGCGTTCCCTGGCCAATCTCCGCGCCGCCGCGGCGCTCACCGTCGATGGCCTGCGCTCGATCGATCTCGAAGAGCTGCGCGCGCTCATTCGCCCCACCGGCTTTCACACCCGCAAGGCGCCCGCGCTCAAGGCCTTCGTGGCCATGCTGGACGAGGAATTTGCCGGCTCGCTCGATGCCCTCGCCGCCGCGCCCGCGCTTCGCCGCCGCCTGCTGGCGCTGCCCGGCGTGGGTCCCGAGACGGCGGACGCCATTCTGCTCTATGCCCTCCGCCATCCGGTTCCCGTGGCCGACGAGTATCTCCGCCGCATCGTCGAGCGCCACCGGCTTCTGGCGCCCGCCCCCGGCCGCAATCGCCAGGGATACGACGCTCTCGTCGCTCTCACCCGCCGGGCCTTCGCCGCCGACCCCGCCGAAGATCGCGAGCGGCTCTTCAACGAGTTTCATGCCCTCACGGTCGCCGTGGGCAAGGCCCACTGCGGCCGCACCGCCCACTGCTCCGGCTGTCCCCTCGCCGCCGACCTGCCCGGCCACGCTTCCCGCAAAAAGAAGCCGCTCAGCCCGGCAAGCTGCGCGTGAAGAACTCTCGCATCCGGCATGGGGATCGGCGCCGCCCCGCGCAGCGCATGGGGCCGCGGACCGCCGCAAAACACACGTGCGCGCTCGGCCTGAACACTCTCAATTGTCGAAGGAATTTGGTGGACGCGGTAGGAATCGAACCTACAACCTGTCGGTTAAGAGCCGAATGCTCTGCCAGTTGAGCTACGCGTCCAAACGTTCGAAACGAACCGTGCTGCGGGGCTTTGCGCACGGCTTGAGCAGGCGGGTTCTCCTCGCTGCCACTTGAAAAATATAGCACACTCGGGGACGGTTTCCAAAGCGCGCCCCGCCCAAACCCGCTCTCTCGGCCCCGCGGCCTTGGCCCCGCGGCGAACTCGTTCGGGAGCGCGCGCGAAGGCGCGCCTTTACCCCAGCCTCTTGACCGCCGCGGAAGATTCTTCGCCGATTCTGTGGGGGCGATGGAACCCGGCTCGAGTGGTGTCCGCCACACGGAGGGTCGTTTCTGTTTTGAAAGGGCACGGCTTCAGCCGTGCCGCAAAGAACCGCAAATGAGCGGGGCTGTAAATATCCCCCGGCAGTGGAGCGCCAGACCGAAGGTCTGGGCAATAAGGAAAGGAGCAAACGAATTTTGCTCCTTGAGAGAGCCGGGGGATCTCCTCTCCCTTTAGGCAAAGCCCCCTGAGGGAAGGTTTCAGGAAATTCGATGCCAGCTTGGAGCCTTTTTGAAAATGACCGCATTTGCGGCGGCCTACACTAGTACCGTGTCTTGATGATTTCGTGCTTTCCCAGGTCCCCAAATGCGAGGGACCTGGGGCACCCAAGGGTTGTGCTGGATTACCGAATCTCACGGACACGGTACTAGGTCCCTGACCGTTTGATTTCGTTCCTTGAGGTTTGTGCCTTCCCACCCATTCGCCAGAAAAAAGCGAATGGATGGGGCACGGGGCTGATCCATATTCACACGGTCAGAGACCTAGAACGTGAACGCCAACCCGGCCCTGAAGCTGCGCTGGTCCTGGGCAAAGACCAGCAGGGAGCCGTCGCTGAGCAGATAGGGCTGGTAGCCCTCGGCCAGCAGGTTGCGCACGTCCAGCAGCGCTTCCACGCCGCCCGTTCCCTCGCGGCGCAGGTGAAGGGGCTGGCTGAGATGAAGATTCAGGTACGGCTCGGCGGCGTCCAGCGCATAGGGAGCGACGCGGGTCACCGTCTCTTCGGGCTGCCAGCGATAGCTGGCCCGCCAGCGCGTCCCGCTTCCGTCCAGCGTGCCTGAAAGCGAAAGCGAGTACATCTGGGCGCGGCGCGGGCGCGCCAGGGCCAGCACCTGGCCCAGTCCCTCGGGCCGTGCCAGGGCCGTCAGCACCAGCGCGTCGCCGTTGGCGTAGCTCAGGCGGATGTGGTTGCCGCCGGGCAGGCGGCGTTCCACGCTGGCCATCATGCCCGTGGTCGAGAATCCCGGACCCGCCGCGCGCAGCAACCCGCTGCCGCGATCCACCAGCCCCGGCTGCTCCGCGGCGCCGCTCCCGGACATCTGATCCATCGCTTCGAGAACCGGATTGTCGATGGTGTCGGCGTAGACCAGAACCGCCATGCCCGAAGCGTCGGTTTGCCGCTCCCACCCGATCTCCTGGTGCAGGCCGTGTTCCAGAACCAGACCGCCGTTGCGCGCGGAAAGCTCGGGCAGCCAGGCCTGGCTCTGCGTTTCGCCGGCATCCTGGGTGCCGGGCGCCAAGGTGGCCAGCCGGTAGCGAACCGTCGCGTCGCCGTCCCGCCAGCCCACTGTGACAAAGGGCAGCGCCGCCGCCACGGTGTTCGGCGAGCTTCCACCCGCCCGCGCCAGCACCTCGCTCGAACCCACTTCCGCTTCGATCGCGTCGCCCAGTTGCAGCGTCTCCCAGGTGCGGACCGCGGCCTCGTCCACGCCTTCGATTCCGCCGCCTTCCATCTCCGGCTGGATGGCCACCGCCGCAACCGATTGCACCGAGCCGGCAAAACCCAAATCCTGGCGGAAGCCCAGCATCGATTCCATTCCCGCGTCTGTGTTCGGTGCGAAATCCACGCGGGCCAGCAGTTCGCGGCTGTTCGTCGGCGTCTCCTCCACCGTCGCCGAGAACCGCTCCCCGCTCTCGCCAAAGCTGCCTTCCTGGCCGGTGGCCATCAGCCGGGCCTTCAGCTTGGGCGCCGCGCCGCTGCCGTCTGAAACCACCACCAGCGGCCCGTCCTCCAGCCAGCGCAGCAGCGGGCGATTGGCCGCCGAGCGCAGCGTCCACGCCCAGTCGTCCTTCTGCGCGCTGCCCGAGCGCGGCTCGGCCGGCAGCCACTGCATCACTTCGTAGAGCGTATTCAGGGTGAGATTGACCACCGTGCCCGTGCGCACGCGGACGTTTTCACGCAGCGAGGGAAGAAACGAGCTTCCCATCGCCTTCAGCGCATAATGACCGGGAAAAACCGAGCGGATGAGGAACCGGCCGTGGCTGTCGGTGTAAACGCTGGCCAGAACGCTCAGATCGGGGCGCAGCAACTGCACCACCGCGCCGATCTGCGGCACGCCGGCAGAGTCGCGCACCAGACCCGATACCGATCCGGGGGCCGCTCCGTGGACCGGAACGCTCCCCAGCGCGATCAGGGCTGCGAAAAAGGCGAAATGGAGCCTGCGCATCGTCATTGTCGATGACCCGGCGGCGTCCCTGGCTATTCTCTTCCAAATTCTGCCCACGCAGCTCTCCAGATCTAGAGTCCAGTGCGTTTGCTGCGCGGGATACATCTTATTCCACGACAAAAGGCGCCGATTGCGCAATCTCTTGTTTCGAGATTATGTCGTTTACTTTGATCGTCACCTTGTATTTTCCTGGCTGTAGGCCCGCAATGGGCAAAGTTTTCTCTACAGTCAACTGATCGCTATGCGATCCCAACTCCTTCGAGTCCAGTTGCTTCTCCAAAACCACTGCGTTGGTCGCCATATCCGTCACCTGATAGGTCACCGTGGCCTGGTTGCTCTTGGTCGCGTCGTCGATACTCAGATTGTAGACCTGCATCCAGAAGTTGAGCTGCTGGCTGGCCCGTTTGAAGGTGACCGGAGTGGCCGCGTTGGCGCTCACCCTGGGCCGGATGAACGTATTGCCGATGACAAAGCTGCCGCTGCCGATCTCGCGCGACGAAACCAGATTCATCTGGTCGGCCAGAATCAGCGACGACGTGGCCAGCTTCTCGTCGTGATAGGTCGGCACTTCGAGGCTGCGGCCGTAGTAGCCCATATGGTCCGGGTTGTTCACGTCCTTGATGCCGATATCGAGGCGGTAGAGGCCGGGAAGCAGGGGGAGGGCCTTCCAGTAAACCGACTGCCGGTCGAGGCTCTTCTCCAGCAGTTCCGAGGGCTGCTGAATCTCGACCGTATCCTCGAACGTCTGCACCGTCTTGTGGGTGAGCGTGGTCACCTTGCCCAGGATGTTCACCACCCCGGTCGCCACGCCCTCTTTGGTCAGGAAGGTGATGTCGCGGTTCTTGATCTGCACGGTAACGGGAACCAGAACGGTGCTTTCCGTCACCTTGACGAAATCGGTGCGCACATCGAACGGAAACACCGGCCCGCTGAGCAGTTTGTGCTCCGACATGAAGCTGTCCAGATCCTTGAACTTGATCGGAGGCGGCGCGAAGAGCTTCGAGGCCAGTTCCATGCGGTCGAACTGCTTGGCCTGCGCCCCAGCCTGCCCGGGGCCCAGTCCCAGTTGCTCGGAACCGTTCTTGTAGCGGTCCGCCTTCTTGGCGACGCCCATCTCTTCCCACTGCGTAAGGCCGGCGCCGGGAACCGTCTTGAGCGCGTCCTTCTCGCTGCGGTCGATGGTGAAGTGGTAGTCCCCGCACTGGCAGGTATCCACAAATTCCAGGTCGACGTTTTCGCCGATGCCCTCGAGATAACGGTAGTTCCAAACCTCGAACGGAAAGGTCGAGGTCTGGCCGCCGCCTTCCTCCAGAGGCCGGCTATAGGCGCCGCCGGAGGGATGGGAGTCGATCGAGTCGGGCGGCCCGAAGGAGATGTAGATGTGGCCGCGGTCGGTCTTCCAGCCGGGCTTGCCGGCGGCAAAATGCTCGTTGGCGTAGGCGATGCGCCGGTAGTGCTCTTCGCGAAACTCGTTGTCGGGCGAATCCGGATTGGGATTCCGCCGCAGCCAGAACTGCTCCTCGAACGCATCCCGCTCCTCGTCGTTGGAGAGGCTCTTGAAGGATTTGCGCTCCTCGTCGGAGATGATGTAGGCCACGTCCTGCTCGAGCCAGGTCTTGTAGGCCCCCTTCAACTCCTGCCGGACGGCTTTCTGCGCGGCGAATTTTTCCTTGTCCGAGCGTTCCCGCTTCAGCGGGTCCACTTCCTGGCCCTGACCGGATGCCTGTCCGGCCTGCTGTTGGGCCGGTGCGGCCGGGGTAGCCGCCTGCTGGGCGAGCAGCCCAGCGGCGGGAATGAATACCAGGCCGCAACCCATTGCGGCAAAAAGAAAACCTCGACCCTTAAGCATCATTGCCTTCAAAACTCCTGCGATCCCTTATTCTACGGGTCCCGGTGGGGCTGGGCAAGGCTCCGTATGGAGTTGGCTCCTCTTTCGACGCCGAAGCGCGGCGAATGTCACCCGCAAAGCAACCGAGAAGGCCGTAAAATCGTCTTGAGAAAGAACCTTTGAGACCCATCGGCCCCTTCAACCGTCCAAGAGAAAAAGCGTCATCGTCCTGCCGTTTTGCTGCAAGCAGATGCAACGGTTCCCGCTCTCCGCGGATCGCTCCCTGAGACGGGACTTTCTCGGTCGGGCTTCTGGCGCGCCCGCGGGCCGGCGCTGCAAAAATCTTCCCCGGGCGGGATTTGCTGCCGCCGGGAACCGGAAGAGCGCCAATTGCGTACACTGAAATCGGAGAGACCTGGAGTTCGAACCGCACATGAAAAAGATTCTCTTGATTGTTCTCGCCGTAGTGGTGGCCGCCGGGCTTGTGGCCTTCATGGTCATCAAGCAGCAGTCGGGCTACACCAAGGTGCTGACCGCCAAACTGGTCAAGCAGGATTTGGCCACCGTGGTCAGCGGTACCGGCCAGATCAAGCCCAAAACCTATGCCAATCTCGGCGCTACCGCCATGGGCCGCATCACCCACCTGTATGTGAAGGAAGGGGACCTGGTCAAGAAAGGCCAGACCGTGGCGACCATCGAGAACGTGCAGCAGGAAGCCAACGTCGCCGGCCAGCAGGCGAACATTGCCGCCGCCAAAACCGACATCGCCGCCGACGTGGCCGCTGAAAAAACCGCCGAAGCCAATGTCGAGAAGGCCAAGGCCGATCTGGAGCAGAAGCGCCTCGACTGGGAGCGCGAGCAGCCCCTCTACAAGGACGGCATCGTCGCCAAGTCGGATTACGACGCCAAGAAATCCGCCTATGACACCGATATCGCCACGCTGAACCAGTGCGTAGCTGCATTGAATCAGGCCAAGGCGCAGACCGAATCGCTGCGCGGCCACTTGCAGACTCAGATCGCCACCCTGCGCGCCAACCAGAACATGCTCGATCTGACCAAGGCCGTGGCCCCCTTCGACGGCATCGTCACCAACGAGCCGGTCCGCGAAGGCGAAACCGTCGTGGAAGGCATTCAGAATACCGAGGGCTCGACCTTCATGACCCTGGCCGACATGAGCGTGATCACCGCCGAGGTCAAGGTCGATGAGACCGACATCGTCAACATCCGCATCGGCCAGGAAGCCGAAGTCACCGTCGACGCCCTGCCCGGCAAGGTCTTCAAGGGCCATGTCACCCTGGCCGGCGATCAGGCCCTTCTCCGCTCCACCGGCGTCGCGACCCTGCAGTCCACCACCGGCACCGAAGAGGCCAAGGACTTCAAGGTCGTGGTCACCCTCGACACCCCGTCCAACGACCTGCGCCCCGGACTCTCCGCCACCGCCAAGATCACCACCGCCAAAAAGCCCAACGTCCTCTCCCTGCCCATCCAGGCCCTCACCATGCACAACCCCGAAGACGACAAGTCCAAGGGCGGCGTGCAGGCGGCCTCCTCCTCGCCCGCCGCCAAGAGCGCGCCCCAGCAGGGTGTCTACGTCATCGAAAAGGATGCCAAAGGCAAGCTCCGCGCCCGCTTCGTTCCCGTCGTCACCGGCATCACCGGCGCCACCGACATCGAGGTTCTCTCCGGCCTCGCCGAGGGACAGGAGATCGTCACCGGCCCCTTCAAGACCCTGCGCGGCCTCAAGAACGGCGCGCTGCTCAAGCGCGACACCGTCAAACAGACTCCGCCCTCCGCCGGCGGGACCTCATAAAGCGACGGCGCACCAATGTTCCAAGAGAAGCCCGGCCCGCGCCGGCTTCTCTTTTCTCCAAGCTCCACCCGGCAGTCAACAGCAGGCAAAGGATGAGATTCGGATGGCTTTGAACGGCATCGATACAGAAGACGAAGTGCGGCAGGCCGCTCCGCCCAACGGCGACGTTATCGTCGTCGAAGACTTGTGGCGGACCTACGACATGGGTTCGGAACAGCAGGTCCACGCCCTGCGCGGCGTCTCCATGCGCATCCGGCACAACGAATACGTGGCCATCATGGGACCCTCCGGCTCGGGCAAGTCCACGCTGATGAACCTCATCGGCTGCCTCGACACGCCCTCCAAGGGCCGCTACTGGCTCAACGGCCAGTTGGTCAGCGAACTCGACGACGACCAGTTGGCCCGCATCCGCAACAAGGAGATCGGCTTCGTCTTTCAGACCTTCAACCTGCTGGCCCGCGCCACCTCCCTGCATAACGTCGAGCTGCCGCTCATCTACAACGGCACGCCCGCCGCGGCCAGGCTGGCCCGCGCCAAGGAAGCCCTGACCGACGTCGGCCTCGAATCCCGCATGCACCACAAGCCCAACGAGCTCTCCGGCGGCCAGCGCCAGCGCGTTGCCGTCGCCCGCGCCCTGGTCAACCGCCCCTCCATCATCCTCGCCGACGAACCCACCGGCAACCTGGACTCTAAAACCGGCCTTGAGATCATGGCCCTCTTCGACACCCTCCACGCCAACGGCAACACCATCGTCCTGGTCACCCACGAGCCCGACATCGCCGAATACGCCCATCGCGTTGTGCACATCCGCGACGGCGAAATTTTCTCCGACGAACCTTCCAAGCGGTTTCGCTAGCCCGCTGCCAACCCGTACAAAATAAAAATCTTCTCGCTCGACCGAACCGGAGAGACGCAAACCCTCTCCGGTTCATGTTTTTTTCCGTCGGGCCGATAGAACCTTTGTCGGCCTGGAGTTTCTCTTTTTGGGCCACGGAGGCGAGCCACCTTGAGGCCCACGCTGAGCGCCGCTCAAATCCAGACCCAGACTTCCGCCTCCGGCCTGACTCTCGTCGAGGTCGAATCCCCTTCTTCCGTTCCCATCGTCGGCGTCAGCGCGGCCTGGCGCAAGCTGCTCATGCAGGCCGACATGGCCGGGCCCCATGTGCAGGTCGCCGCCATCGAGGGCGAGCACGGCTGCGGCAAGCAGACCCTCGCCCGCTATCTCTTCGCCCGCTCCCCGCTCGCCGGCTCCAGCTTTCAGCGCCGCGACGCGCGCGAGTGGCTGGTCGCCGACGCCGATCCCGCGACCCTCGCCGGCTTCACCTACCTCGATCGCGTGGACCTGCTCGCCCCGCCCGGCCAGGGACTCCTCCTCGGCGTCCTCAAAGCCTTGCAGGACCGTCCGCCCGGCCGCGCCGTGCTCCTGGCCTCCTCCCAGACCTCGCTGCGCCAAATGGCCGGCCAGGGACTGATTCTCCCCGACCTGGCCTTCCGGCTCACCGCCGTCCGCTTCGCCATCCCCCCCTTGCGCCAGCGCCGGGAAGATATCCCCCCGCTCGCCCAGGCCCTGCTCGATCGCATCTGCGGACGCTATCAGCAGCGCCCCGTCGTCCTGGGGCCCGGCGCGCTGGCCCGTCTCCTCCAGCACACCTGGCCGGGAAACGTCCGCGAGCTGGCATCCGTGCTGGAAACGGCGCTTCTCGAAGCCGTCAACGGCGTCATCCGCCCCGACGACCTCGCCCTCCCCACCGGCATCGAAAAACAACCCGAGGCGCCGCCCGCCCTCCAGCCCGGATGCCTCTCCCTCGACGCCGTCATCCGCCATCATGTCGAATATGTGCTCGACCTCAACCGCGGCAACAAGCTCCGCGCCGCACGCCAGCTCCACATCAGCCGCTCCACCCTCTACCGCATCCTCGGCAACGAACCCATCCTCACCCGCTGAGGCCCGCGCAACAAAAGATGGCCGGACATCCTTGCGGAGCGGAGGCGAAGGAGCTGCGGTTGCCTTTCGCCCTGTGCCAGCCCGCGAAGCCGTGGGGTCCCGCTGGTGGGTATCCACCGGCAGTGGAGCGCCAGACCGAAGGTCTGGGCAATAAGGAAAGGAGCAAACGAATTTTGCTCCTTGAGAGAGCCGGGTAGAAGCTCGCGATCCATCCTTGCAGCAGCGCCGGGGAGCAGCCCAGCCTGGATGCTTGAGTGCCCCCGCCGCGCCGTTGTTTTTGCGGCAAGGGTGGGATAGAACGAGCCCGAATCGCGATCCTCCACCGCACGCGCGCCCTAATGCGCCGGGTAGAAGCTCGCAATCCATCCTTGCAGCAGCGCCGGGAAGCAGCCCAGCACCACCACGGCCGCCGCAATCCCCACCAGCACGGCCAGCGTCGCCGGATGCGCCTTGATCGGCGTCTCGTCCACGCCCGACATCACGTAGGCCCGCTTGAGCACCTGCAAATAGTAGTAGAGCGAGACCGCGCTCATGGCCACGGCCAGAGCCACCAGTCCGAAGGGAACCGCGCCGGCCGAGACGCCCAGCACCGCGGCAAACAGATTGAACTTGGCCCAGAAGCCCACCAGCGGAGGAATCCCCGCCAGCGACAGAAACAGCACCAGCAGCACCGCCGCCAGCACCGGATTACGCTTGTGCAGGCCGAGAAAGGAATCCATCCGGTCGCTGCCCGTGGCCCGCTCGACAACAGCGACGACGCCGAAGGCGCCAATGGTGGTCAGGCCGTAGGTGAGCACGTAATAGAGAACGGCGTTGGCGCTGCGGAAGGCTGGCCCAGTTGTCGTCAGGAAGAATGCAAAGGAGCTTCCCTGCCCTGTATAGGTGCGCTGAACAGCTACGCCCAGCAGGATGTACCCTGCATGAGCGATGGCCGAGTAAGCCAGCAACCTGCGCACGCTGACCTGCGCCAACGCGGCCAGATTGCCAACAACCATCGAGGCCGCGGCGACAATCAGGAGAATCGCCGCCAGAGACTGCCAGGTCTGGTATTCGTTCCGCAGGTAGCTTTCAACCGTTTGCCTTGCGCCGCTGATCGATCCACCCGGCATGAGCAGATTCCCGCTGATTGTCAGCAGCAGCGCAAAGCTGGCAACTTTTGAGACAGAAGCGATAAACGCCGCGGCAGGGGCAGGCGCTCCTTCATACGTATCTGGCGCCCAAAGGTGGAAGGGCACCGCGGCCACCTTGAAGCCAAGGCCGGCCACAATCAGAACCCAGGCAACATACAAAAGCGGACTCGCGCCTGTCTCCCCAATCGAATACTGGATTCTATAGAGGTTCGTGCTGCCGCTCAGGCCATAAAGATAACTGAAGCCAAAGAGCAGAAACGCCGCCGACATGCCGCCAAACAGGTAGTACTTCATCGCCGCTTCCGCGCTCTTGCCCGAGCGCTTGGCAAATGCGGTGAGGATGTAAAGCCCGAGGCTCAGCAACTCCAGTCCGACGAAGATCACTAAGAGGTCCCGAGCAGCCGCCACAACGAGGCCGCCCGCTGCCGCCATCAGCACCACGGCCACGTACTCTCCCACATGCCGCGTGAAATCCGAGTCTATGAGCAGCAGCAATGTCAGAGCTGTCAGTATCAGAATTCCAATCTGTGCAACCGCAGTGCCCCCGCCGTTCGCGAGAACCAGGGATTCGCCAACATACAGGCCAAACCCCGTCTGAAGGGCTATCGCCCAAATCGCCGCGCCGCATCCGGCCACGCCCAGCAGCGCCGCCACGGCCACGCGCGTCTTGAGCGCGGCCTTGCGCAAAAAGCCCAGGTCGACGATCAGCGCCACCAGCGCCGCCACTTCCAGCGCCGTCTCCGGCAGCGTTACGCGGAAGAGATCTGCGTAGTTCATTGTCCCCCTCCCGCAAGCAGCGCCTTCACCGCTGGCTCGATCGCATCGAGCAGAATCCGCGGATAAACTCCCACAAACACGCTCGCTCCCGCCAGCAGAACTGTGCCGGTCGCCTCGGGCCAGGTAATCGCGGCGAACGCATGGCCGTGCTCAGCCTCAAGCTCGTGCGCTCTGGGATGCGTATCGCTGAAGAAGGCCTTCTGCAACGCGCGCCAGGTATAGGCCACGCCCACCACGATGCCCACGCCCGCCACGGCAACCCACCAGGGCTTAACCATCCACGCGCCCACCAGCACCTGCAACTCGGCCACAAACCCTGAGAAGCCCGGCAGCCCCATCGAGGCCGTTCCGGCAATCGCAAAGGCCCATGCCGCAAAGGGCAGCCGCTTCGACAGATGCATCGTCTCCAGTTCCGCCAACTGCCGCGTGTGCGTCCGCTCGTACACGATGCGGCCCACAATGGCAAAGAGCAGCCCGGCAATAACCCCGTGCGAAAACATCTGCAACACCGCGCCGGTCACGCCGATCTGGTTCAAGGTCATCAGCCCCAGCAGCACAAAGCCCATGTGGCTCACGCTGGAGTAGCCGATGACAAATTTGAAGTCGGTCTGCGCCAGCGCCACCAGCCCGCCATACACAATGCCGATCACCGCCAGCGCGGCGAAGAGATCGCGCCACGAGCCGATGCCGATCAACGAGAATCCCCATGGATCGAGCCCGCGCGGAAAGAGCGCCATGGCCACGCGCAGGCAGCCGTATGCGCCCAGTTTCATCACCACGCCGGCCAGCAGCATACTGGCGGCGGTGGGCGCGGCCACGTGGCCCGTCGGCGCCCAGGTGTGAAACGGCCACATGCCGGCCAGAATCGCAAAGCCCGTGAAGACCAGCGGAAAGCACCATATCTGAAAGCTCGCCGGCAGCCCGGCATGGGCCAGCTCGACCAGCCCCGTCGAGTGGCTGCCCGCCGTAGCGTAAGCCGCCAGCAGGCCGATAAGCACCATCGCCGAACCCACAAACGAGTAGAGCGCCAGCTTCATCGCCGCATACTCGCGCCGCGTCGATCCCCAGATGGCGATCAGGAAATACTTGGGGACGATGGCAATTTCATAAAAGACAAAGAGAAGAAAAAGATCGAAGCTGAGAAAGACGCCGTAGACGCCGCCGATCAGCGCCAGGAAAAAGGCGAAGAACTGATTCGTGCGCAGCTCGATATTCCAACTGAACAGCACTCCGGCCACCGCGGCCAGCCCCGTCAGCAGCACCAGCACGCGGCTGATGCCGTCGGCCGCCAGCAGGAAGCGAATCCCCATCGACGGCACCCAGGGCAAATCGACAATCGTCGTGCGCCCCTGCCCCATGCCGGCCGCAAACCCTTGCACGGCCAGCGCCAGCCCGGCCGCGGCCACGGCCAGCGCCAGCCAGCGCGCCAGCGCCGGCCGCCCCTGGGGCAGCAGCGCCAGCACCAGCGCCCCGGCAAACGAGAGATAGATCGTCCATGCCAACATCTAGAATCTCCAGTGAGCCAGCAGGTTGATGACCGTTGGGTTCACGCTCTCCACGATCAGTTGAGGAACCAGGCCGATGAGCAGCATCAGCCCGATCACCGGAGCCATCGCCAATCGCTCGCCGTGATGCAGATCGGCGAACCCCGCGCAGTGCTCCGGCGCCGGGCCCCAGAAGACTTTTTGAATCACGGTCAAAATCACCGCCGCCGTCACCAGCAGGCCCAGAAGCGAAACCGTCGCCGCCACCCACGCCAGCGGAAAGACGCCGCGGAAGATGAGGAACTCGCCCACAAAGCCATTCAATCCCGGCAGCCCCAGCGACGAGAAGAGCGCAATTCCCATCAGCCCGGCCAGCACCGGCGCGGGCTTGCGCAGCCCGCCAAAGTCGTCGATGCCGCGATGCCCGCCCGTCCGCGCCTGCATCATGGCCACAAACCAGAAGAGCGCGGCCGCCGTCACGCCGTGGTTGAACATCTGCAGGATCACGCCGTTCAGCGCCGCCGCCTGGCTCGCCAGCGCCGCCTTGTCCCCTATCGCTACCGGAATCGCCAGCGCGAAGATGCCCAGCGCGCAGTAGCCCAGGTGATTCACCGACGAGTAGGCAAAGACGCGCTTCAAATCCTTCTGCGACGCGGCCGCCCATGCACCCATCACCACCGTGGCCACGGCCAGCGCCAGCAGCGGCGTCCGCAGTTGCGCAATCTGCGGCCCAAAGAGCGGCACCGCAATCCGCAGCAGCCCATAGACGCCCATCTTCGACATCGCGCCGGTCAGCAGCATCGTCACCGGCGAAGGCGCCTCGGCATAGGCCGCGGGCAACCACGTATGGAAGGGAAAGATCGGCACCTTCACCGCGAATCCGGCCAGCACGCCGATCGCCAGCCAAAGCATCACCGGCCCCAGGTGCGCGGTAATCATCGGCTCCAGTTCGCCCGTCGAAGCCAGCAGCGTCAGGTGCTGAAAGTCCATGCTGCCGGTGGAAAGGAAGACGGCCAGAAACGCCACCAGCAGCGCCGCCGATCCGGCCATTGTGTAGAGGAAGAACTGCGTCGCCGCCGGTCCGCGCCGCGCCCCGCCCCACAGCTTGATGAGGAAGAACGCCGGAATCAAACTCAGCTCCCAGAACAAGAACCAGTGGAAGAAATTCAGCGCCGTGAAGGAGCCGAAGAGCCCGGCTTCCAGCATCAGCACCAATCCGAAGTAAAGCCCCGGCTGGTGATGCACGCGATGCGCCGCATCCACGCTCATCAGCGTAACGATGGCCGAAAGCACCAGCATCAGCGCGCCCAGCCCGTCCACGCCCAGGTGATACTCGATGCCCAGCGAAGGCGCCCAAGCGGCCCGCTCCACCAGGCCGATGCTCCCATCGGCGGGAATCTGCGTCCACGCCGCCAGCGCCAGCGCCAGGCTGAGGAGTGTCGTGACCAGGGCCACGCTCCGCGCGTGCTTGCCCGACCACAGTGCAATCGCCGCCCCCGCCAGGGGCAGCACGGTCAACAGCGTCAATATCGGAAATCCGCTCATGCCCGGCTGCTCCAGATCAAAATCGCCACCAGCACCGCAACCGCCAGCGCCAGCAGCCGCAAATAACTCTGCACGCGGCCGTTCTGCACCCGCGCCAGCAGCCCTCCGCCCGAGGCCAGCTCTTCGCAGCCCTTGTCGAAGCCGCCATCCACCCAGTTGTTATCCAGAAAGCGGTTTAACTGCGCAAACCCGCGGAAGGCCCACGCAACCCCGCTGACCGCTCCGCCCCAAACCCGGCGGTCGAGCCAATCGGAAACCCGCGCCCACCACGCATAAAACGCAACCACCGTCCCCCCATACAGCTCATCCACATAGAGCCGGTCGCGCAGCCAGCGCCACGGCCAGGGCGCGGCCGCTTCCAGCACATCCGGTTCTTCCGGCCGGGAGGCCCGCTCGCCATAAAACCACCAGCCCGATCCCAGCCCGATCAACACCACCACGGTTGAACTCCCCATCAGCGCCATCAGCCCCGGCTCGGCAAATCCGTGCCAGTCGAAGCCCGCGGCGCGCCCGTCGAGGAAGGCCCGGAACCACGGCCACGCCGGCGTCCCAATCGCTCCCAGCGCCATGGCGAAGAAGGCCAGGATCGCCAGCGGCACAGTCATCGCCGCCGGACTCTCGTGCGCCGGCTTCTTGCCGCGCCAGTGGCCAAAGAAGACATAACTCACCTGCCGCGTCATGTAGAACGCGGTCAGCAGCGCGCCAAAGATCAGCATGTAGAACGGCGCCTTGGCTACGCTCCAGTGCTCGGCCGCTTCGAGAATCCCGTCCTTGCTCCAGAAGCCAGAGAAGAAGATCGGAAATCCGCACAGCGCCAGCATCCCGATCGCATAGGTCACGAAGGTCAGCGGCATATCCGCCCTCAGCCCGCCCATGCGCCGCACATCCTGCTCCTCGTGGCAGCCGTGAATCACCGAACCCGCGCCCATAAACAATAGCGCCTTGAAGAAGCCGTGCGTAATCAGGTGGAACATGCCCACCGCTACGCCGCCCATCCCCAGCCCGGCCATCATGTAGCCAAGCTGCGAGACGGTCGAGTACGCCAGGATGCGCTTGATATCGTTCTGCGCCACCGCGATCAGCGCGGCAAAAACGGCCGTGAACGCGCCCACCCAGGTCACCACGGTCAGCGCCGTCGTCGTCCCGCCGGCCAGCCCTCCAGCCGCCATCAGCGGATACACCCGCGCCACCAGATAAACGCCCGCGGCCACCATCGTCGCCGCGTGAATCAGCGCAGAGACCGGCGTGGGGCCTTCCATCGCGTCCGGCAGCCACACATGCAGCGGAAACTGGCCGCTCTTGCCCGCCGCTCCTGCAAAAATCAGCAAACCGATGGCGCCCGCCGCCGTCAATCCCAGCGCTGCGTGCTGCGCCAGCAAGCCGCTAAGCGCAGCAGCCTCCATCGAACCCGTCCCGCCGTTATAGAAGAGCAGCGTGCCGGTCTGCGCGAACAACCAGACGATTCCCAGCAGGAAGAAGACATCGCCGACGCGCGTAACCAGGAAGGCCTTCTTCGCCGCCGCCGCCGCCGCGGGCCTCTGATACCAGAAGCCGATCAACAAGTAAGAAGTCAGCCCGACCAGTTCCCAGCACATGAACAGGAGCAGCAGGCTGTTGGCGATCACCACGCCCAGCATCGCTCCGGCAAAGAGCGAGAGAAAACAGAAGAAGCGCGTGAAGTTCTCGTCGTGCTCCATGTAGCCAATGGAGTAGATGAAGATCAACAGCCCGACAAAGCTGACCATCGTCAGCATCACCGCCGAGAGCGGATCGAGCACCCAGCCCAGTTCCACGTTGGTCGCGCCAAACTGAAACCAGGTGAAATTCGCCGTCTCGCGGATTGCATCTCCGTGCAGCCAGCCGGCAACCACATGGCCGAAGGCAACCAGCGCCAGCAGCAGCGAGAGGCTCAGCGATCCGATGGCCAGCGTGGCCGCGCTCTTGCGTTTCGGCTGCTTGAGCAGGGCCATCGCGCCCGATGCCAGGATGGGCAGCGCGGGAATCAGCCACAAAATCTCCGCAATCGGAGAGGCCGTCGTCAGTGGAGTGAACGGAATTGTTCCTTGCATCAACCTCTCACCCCTTCATCCTGTTCATGGCATCCAGATCCGTCGTGTGTGCATGACGATGGATCTGGATCACCAGACCCAATCCCACCGCCGCTTCGGCCGCCGCCACGGCAATCGAAAAAATCGCGAACATCATGCCCGTCAGCGCCTCGGGGTGCGGCCCGTAGCGCCAAAAGGCAATCAGATTCAGATTGGCCGCGTTCAGCATCAGTTCGATCCCGATCAGCACCAGAATGGCGTTGCGCCGCGTGAGCGCTCCGGCCAGGCCAATCGAAAACAAGAGCGCGGCCACCAGAAGATAATGTGCAAGCGGCGTCACTTCTGTCTCTCTTTCTCGTGCATGGCCACAATCACCGCGCCAATCATCGCGGCGGTCAGCAGCAGCGCCACAATCTCCAGCGGCAGCACATAGCGGCTCACCAGCGCGTTGCCGATCTGCAACACCGTCACCGTGGGCGCGGCAACCGCGCCTTGCGGCAAGCCGCCGGCGCTTTGCAACACCGCCCAGCCCAGCACGGCAAACACCGCCGCGGCAATGAACAATCCCGCCAGCCAGTTCCTGCTATACACGCCGTCCTTGGGCGTCTCCGAGCCGCGCGTCAGCAGAATCGCAAACACCACCAAAATCGCTACCGCTCCGATATACACCAGAATTTGCGCAAAGCCGGCGAACTGCGCGTCCAACTCCAGAAACAAGAGCGCCAGCCCGGCAAAGGCCACGGTTAGCGCCAGCGCGCAATGCACCGTATTCTTCAAGAGCACCGCAGCCAGGCCGCCGGCCAGCGTCAGCGCCGCAATCAGATAAAACGCAATGCTCATCGGACGCTCCCCTCACTCCGCATACCGGTATCTCCTCGGTCCAAAGTGTTCGCGGTGCATCCCCGCCCGTCCCATCGCCACGTAGGCCAGCACCAGAATCGCCGAGCAGATTACCCAGCGCTCCCATCCCTCGCCCAGGAAGCGCCATAGCGCGGCCACCATCAGGTTGAGCAGCGTCATGGGCAGCACAAACTTCCAGGCAAAGTTCATCAACTGGTCCTGGCGCAGCCGGGGCAGCGTCCCGCGCAGCCAGATGAACACAAAAATCGAAAGCATCAGCTTGGAGAAGAACCAGATCCATGACGGAATCCAGCCCAGCCACGAAAACGGCGCCGACCATCCGCCCAGAAACAGCGTGGTGCCCAGTCCGGAGATGGAAAACATGGCCAGATACTCGCCCAGAAAGAAGAGCGCAAATTTGAAGCCCGAATATTCCGTGTGATAGCCGGCCACCAGCTCCGATTCGCCTTCCGGCAGATCGAAGGGCGAGCGGTTGGTCTCCGCCGTGGCCGCGATGGCGTACATCACAAAGCCGGCGAAGCCCCAGGGCGTGAAGATGTACCAGTGCGGGAAACCCCAGGTGTACTGGTCCTGCGCCTCCACGATCCGGGTCAGCGAAAGCGAGCCGGTGATCATGACCACGGCCACGCTCGACATCAGCAGCGGCACCTCGTAGCTGATCATCTGCGCCACCGCGCGCATCGCGCCCAGCAGCGAATACTTGTTGCGGCTCGACCACCCCGCCATGAAGACCGACAGCTCGGTGGATGCGCCCATGGCGAAAAAGAAAAGCAGCCCCGCGTCCATCTCCACCAGCACCATCTTCCGGCCCATGGGCAGCACGGCGAAGCCCATGAAGACCGCGACCACCAGCACCACCGGCGCCAGAAAGTGCACCGCCCCGTCGGCGCTCAGCGGCACAATATCTTCCTTGGTCAGCGACTTGATGCCGTCGGCCACCGGCTGCAGGATTCCCAACCATCCCGTCCGGTTCGGCCCGATGCGGTTCTGAATGCGCCCCAGCCCCTTGCGCTCGAAAACCGTGGTCAGCGCAAACAGCGCGGGAAACAGGCCCACAATCACTGCCACGCTCAGCACCACCCGGGCCGGGCCCTGCCACGCCGCGGGCAAAAAGCCCGTCAGCCAATGCTGGAGGAGAACGAAAATCTGGTCCATCGTTCCGGTCATGGGCTAGTCTCCTCCTCCGGCCGGCGGCGCCAGAGCCTTGGCCGCGGCGGCATCGGCCGCTGCCTTGGCCTTGGCGTCCGCCTTGGCCTTCTCGGCTGCCAGATGCGCATCCACCCTGGCCGCTTCCGTGGCGTGAATCGCGTGGTAGTACGCATTCGATCTCGCCAGGTGCTCGCGGTCCAGCAGCAATCCGCCAAAGCGGTCGTCCGTGGCCAGCTCGAACTCCGTATTCATCTTGATGGCCTCGAACGGGCAAACCTCGACGCAGATTTGGCAGCTCATGCACACCGAAATATCGATGTCGAACTTCGCCGGATAAAACTGCGCCTTGCCCAGCGCGTCCGGCTTCTTGTCTTTCGATTTCTCGATGAAGATGCACTTCGGCGGGCACTCTTTCTCGCAGATTTGGCAGGCCACGCAGCGCAGCCCGGCCTCCCAGTCGCCGCCGTCGTACACCAGGAAGGGAAAGACGCGCGCCGCCTCGATCGGTGCGATCCGCTCTTCCGGATACTCGACCGTCGTCAGCCGCTCCGCCGTGACGAAGCTGCCGAAGAAATTCTTCGCCGTCTCCGCCAGCCCCTTCAGTATGCCCTCGCCCAGCAAATGAAACCTCCAAAAACAGCTTCTAGCCGCTAGCTTTTAGCTGCTAGCTCTTCCTTTCCCAGAACAGCCCCGTGCCCCATTCTCGCGCCTTCTTTCCAGCGCAAAAGGGGAAACCTATGCAAGCAAATCGCCCCCGCACAGCTAGAAGCTAGCGGCTAGAAGCTAGGAGCTATCTATCCACTTCTCCCAGCACAATATCCACGCTGCCAAAGATCAACACCACATCCGCCACGTTCTGGCCCAGGCACATATCCTCGAGAATCGTCAGGTTGATCAAACTCGGCGGCCGCACCCGGTAGCGGTAGGGATTCGGCCCTCCGTCGCTGATCAAATAAAAGCCCAGTTCGCCCTTCGGCGCTTCGATCCGCCCGTAGGCCTCGCCCGGCTTGGGCCTGAAGCCGCGCACCTTCGCCTTGGCGTCCATCACCGGCCCTGCAGGAATCTCCTTCAACGCCTGCTCCAGAATTCCGATCGACTCCCGCATCTCCAACATGCGGATCATGAAGCGGTCGTATACGTCCCAATGATCGCCCAGCGGCACGCGGAAGTTAAACCGCTTGTAGATGCCGTAGCCGTCCACCTTGCGAATGTCGTAGTCTACGCCCGAGGCCCGCAGCATCGGCCCGGTCACGCCGGCGTTGATCGCCAGCTCCGGCCGCAGGATGCCCACCCCCTGGGTGCGCGCCATCAGAATCTCGTTCGAGGTCAGCAGCCGGTCCATCTCGTCGATAAATCCCGGCAGCCCGGCAACCACCTTCCGCACCGCATCCAGCCAAGCCGGCGAAGCGTCCACGCGGCAGCCTCCGAAGCGCATGTAGTTGCACATCATCCGCGATCCAGTGAGCGCCTCGAAGAGGTCGAGTATCTTCTCCCGCTCGCGGAAGGCGTACATCAGCGGCGTCCCGCTGGCGCCCATCTCCTGAATCAAAAATCCAATCGAGGATGCGTGGTTCTGAATCCGCGTCAGTTCGCCCAGAATCACCCGCAGGTACTCGGCCCGCTCGGGGACCTCCTGCCCGGTCAGTTTCTCCACCGCCAGCGCATAGGCCCAGTTGTTGGTCAGCGAACACATGTAGTCCAGCCGGTCGGTATAAGGCATCGAGGCCAGGTAGCTGGCGCCCTCGGCGATCTTCTCGTGATTGCGGTGCAGGTAGCCGAAGACCGGCTTCAGCCGGATCACCCGCTCGCCGTCCAGGGCCACATCCATGCGGAAGACGCCGTGGGTCGAGGGATGGTGCGGCCCCATGGCCACTTCCAGCAGTTCCCCTTCGCCGTCCGGCTCAATCACCGGCGGCCGGTTCCAGCTCTCGAACTTCTCCGCTTTGGTTTCCGCTAGGCTCATGCTGTACCCGGTCGCTGTCCACTGTTCACTGTTTGCTGTTCACTGTCTTTATGAGCTTGCGCCCGCTTGAGCACCTCGTCGTGCGCCGTCGGTTCGTACTCAAAGTCGTCCGGCTCCACGTAATCCCGCCGCATGGGGTGGTCTTTGAAGCCGTCCCACATCAGCAGCCGCCGCAGATCGGGATGCCCGGTAAACACAATGCCGAAGAGATCGAAGACCTCGCGCTCCTGGAACTCCGCCGACCGCCAGATCGGAGTCAGCGACGGCAGCTTCACCTGGTCCGTGCGATTCGCCGTGCGCATTCTGAGCGTCAGCGGTCCCTGTTTCAGAACCACCGAATACAAATGGTAGACCGCCTCCAGGCAGCCCGGCTCGATGCGCTTGCGCGTCTCCTCGACCGTTTCCTCGACACTTTGTTCCACGCCGTCCACGGTCTTGGTCACCGTGCGGACAACCTCGACCTTCTCGGCAACTTCCCGGTCCGGCCAGTCCACGCCGGTCACGTTCGACAGGTAATCGAAAGACAATTCGTCGCGCAGAAACTTCGCCACTTCGATCGCGTGGTCCGGCTTGAGCCGGAGCGAGCGCTGCGCGCTCGGACTCGGGTTCGGCACGATCTCCACTCCCGCGCCCGGCACGGCCGCCTCGATTGCCGCCTTGATTTCCTCAACCGTCTTCAATCTCTCGTCCCTCAGCCCCTTAGTCCCTGCCTTAACGAATCACCACCGGCAACGGCCACACGCCCTGGTTCGACGTGGGCTCCAGATCGTGTTCTCCCTCGACGGGCACGGGAAACTCGCCTTGCGCCTCGCCGTCGAGAAACCGCGGACGGCCCTCCCCGGTCAAAGGCTGGGCGTCGATCTTCTTTTGCAGCGTCATGAAAGCCTGAATCAGCGCCTCCGGCCGCGGCGGGCAGCCCGGAATATGCACATCCACCGGAATGTACCGGTCAATCCCTTTCAGCACGTTGTAGCCCTGCTTGAACGGCCCGCCCGAGATGGCGCACGCGCCCATGGCGATCACATATTTGGGCTCGGCCATCTGGTTATAGAGCCGCACCACCTGCGGCGCCATCTTCTTGGTCACCGTGCCGGAGATAATCATCAAATCGGCCTGCCGCGGCGACGGCCGGAAGACCTCCGCGCCGAAGCGGGCCAGATCGTAGCGCGCCATGGTCGTCGCGATCATCTCGATGGCGCAGCAGGCCAGCCCGAACTGCATTGGCCAGATCGAGCTGCGCCGGCCCCAGTTATACAGTTCCTCGATGGTCGTCACGAAGACCCCCTGCTTGCCCAGTTCGATCTTCAATCCGTCATCCATGGTCGCTTCGCTCCAAGTTCAGTTGTCAGTAGACAGTGGACAGTGATCGGTTTTTTCCGTTCCCACAACCAACAGCTTGCTCAGGGGAACTTGTCCACTGTCCGCCTGCGGCGGCCTCACTCCCACGTCAGCACGCCCTTGGCCCAGGCCCACGCCAGGCCCTCGATCAGCATCAGCACAAAGACCAGCATCGCTCCGCAGGCCGCCGCGCCCAGTCCGGTAAACGCCACCGCAAAGGGCAGCAGAAACACCGCCTCCACATCGAAGATGAGAAAAACAATGGCATAGAGGTAATAGGCCGAGCGGAACTGCATCCAGGCGTCGCCCTTCGACACCAGCCCGCACTCGTAGATCGCGTTCTTCACCGCGTTGGGCTTGGCCGGAGAAAACGCCTTTCCCCACAGCCACGCCAACGCCAGCGGGGCCAGCCCAAAACCCAGCGCCGCCGCGAACAAAACCGCCAGAGAAAAATAAGGATTGGAAGCCATCTTGGGAAAAGAGATCCTTCTGAATCAACGTACCAGTTCAGGGGCATCCCTGGCTAAGAAGATGCTCCTCGCCCCCCGTCCAGCTTCATTTTCTCTCCGCTCATCCCACCCTGTGAACCGTTCGGTGCAAGCACCGTATTTCTCTGTCGCGATTCCTCCCAGCCGCCCGCTCCGCCAGCCCAGCCCGTTCCGGATCCGACCGGCTCCAGGCTGCCGCCTGTCCCTCCACCTTTCGATGGAAGACAGCACCTCCCTCGCCCCTGTTACGGTCAATGTGTTCCCGCGGCTATCCCCGTGTTTCCGGCCGTCGGCGTAGCCGTTCCCCTCGGAGATCACCGGATCATGTTCAAGCCCGCGTTTGACCCTGCGCCCAACTCCCGGTTGCCCCGCCTGCTGTTGGCCGCCGTCCTCGCCGCGCTCGCCGCCGCGCTCCCCTGGGCCGTCCGCGCCGCGGAAGACCCCTCCCCGAACGCGCCCTCCCCCTCCACCACAACTCCTGCCTACTCCGCCTCCACCTCCATCGCCGGCCCCACATCGGCCTTCCACGATTCCGTCGCCGCCCGCTACAACTACGCCTTCGGCAAAGAGTCGCCGTTTCTGCCCTCCAACGCAACCTCGTCCAATGGGCAGTTCCTGAGCCCCAAGAGCTTCTATTCCGCCCAATACTGCGGCCACTGCCACCAGGAGGCCTACCATCAGTGGCGTCAGTCGGTCCACTCCAACAGCTTCCGCGCTCCCTGGTACCTGAAGAACGTGAACATGCTCATCGACGAGAAGGGCGTGCAGTTCTCGCGCCACTGCGAGGGCTGCCACAACCCGGTCGCGCTGCTCAGCGGCGACCTCTCGCAAGGCATGCCGAAGAAGCGCCCCTTCGAGGACGAAGGCATCACCTGCTCCACCTGCCACTCCATCCAATCCACCGGCACCACCGGAACCGGCAGTTACGTCATGGGCACCCCGGCCGTGCTGGTGGATGAGGCCGGCGCTCCCATCACCCGCCCCGTCTCCGACGCCGAAATTCTCGCCCATCTCGACCGTCATTCCAAGGCCGTCATGCGCCCCCTCTACCAGACCGCCGAGTTCTGCGCCGCCTGCCACAAAGCCGCCATCACACGCTCGCTCGACGACTACAAATGGCTCCGCGCCTTCACCGTCTACGACGAGTGGCAGGGCGCCAGCTTCACCAAGCAGTCGCCGCTTCCCTTCTATCGCAAGGATTCGGTCTCCACCTGCCAAACCTGCCACATGGTCCGCGAAGATTTGCCCGCCGGCGCCGTCGATCCCGGCGCCAAGGACGGAAAGCTCGTCTCCCACCGCTGGCTGGGCGGCAACACCCTCATGCCCCAGTACTACAAATTCGACGAACAGGCCCAGAAGCTCGAGGCCTTCCTCAAGAACGCCGCCGACGGCAAGGGCGTCTTGAACGTGGATATCTTCGCCCTGGAAAAGGAGAGCGCCGCCGCCACGGCGAGCGAACCGGGGTCCCCCGCGACAGGTCCTGGTCGCGGGGGCGGGGATCAGGCGCTCGTCGCCCCGCTCGGCCTGACCAGCTTCTCGCTCGCGCCCGGCGAGACCCTCGTCGCCGATGTCGTCATCCAGAACAAGGGCATCGCCCACTCCTTCGTCCCCGAGCAGCGCGATTTCTACGAGGCCTGGGTCGACTTTGCCGTCAAAGACTCGTCCGGCAAGCTCCTGGCCGAAAGCGGCTTTCTCCAGCCCGACGGCAATCTCGACCCCGCCGCCCACTCCTTCACCAACCGCCTCATCAACAACAAGGGCGAGTTGAACGACCTCCATCAGATTTGGCACAACCGCGTGCTGGCCTACAACAACACCATTCAGTCCGGCCGCTCGCAACTGGTCCGCTACCGCTTCCGCCTGCCAAAAGAGATCTCCGGCCAGTTCTCCATCGCCGCGACCGTCCGCTACCGCCGCTTCAACCAGCACTTCATCGACTACGCCATGAGCGAGAAGCGCACCCCGCAGCCGATCGTCGATATCGCCTCCCAAACCCGCACCTTCAACATCGGCGAAAACGGTCCTGTTCCACCCCCATCTTTGGAACCTTCGCCGGGCGCGCAGCCCTGGATGCGCTGGAACAACTACGGCATCGCGCTGCTCGACGCGCAGCAATACCAGGCCAGCGTGCAAGCCTTTGAGCGCGTCGCGGCCCTGCGCCCCGACTATGCCGACGCCTATACCAACATGGCCGTGGTTGAAATCTCCTGGGAGAAGTACGACGACGCCAAGTCCAATCTCGCCAAGGCCCTCGCGCTGCTGCCCGGCGACCCGCGCGCCCTCTACTATCGCGCCCTGGTCGAGCGCAACGCCGGCCAGGTGAGGGAAGCCATCGCCGACCTCGAAGCTGTTCTGGCCAAATATCCCCGCGCCAAGGACGCGCTGCGCGAGCTGGGCTTCAGCTACTACCAGCAGCACGACTATCCGCAATCCCGCGACATCTACCAGCGCCTGCAAGCCATCGATCCAGACGACCTGGCCGCCCACTATCAGCTCGCCATCCTCTATCGCCGCCTGGGCGACAAACAGAAGGCCGCCATCGAGAGCGCCAAGTTCGCCGACCAGAAAGACGACCCCACCGCCTCGACCTACGCCCTGGAGTTCCTGCGCAAGCATCCCGAAGTCGCCGGCGAATCGGTCGTCTGGCACACCCACGACCTGACCGGCGACAAACCCAAGGAACCGCAAAAGATCGAATACAAATACATCCCCGGCGCCGGCCTGTAGCGATGCATTGATCTGCAATGGTCAAGAGTTGTCATCGATCGTTACAGCGGTTCTCCCATTGCTATACTCCGAAGCCATGCAGCCGAGGGTATATGGATGGGAGAACCGCTCTAGATTTGACATCCTGAGCAGCCGAAGCGAAGCGAAGGGAATCGAAGGACCCGCGGTTGCCTGGTTGCGCACACCTCGCCTTCGGCGCACAGGGGCGCCCCACCCTCGCGGCGTTTTTGCCGCCACGCTGGGACAGCTCCACGAGCTACAGATTTTTATCGCTCTTGCTTTTGATCGTCTTTTACCAATGGAGCAACATTACCGGCGCCAAAGCCGCCAGCACCGCCCCCACCTGCAGCGCCAGCACCCCAAGCGCGGGCCTCCATGCGCGCGGCAGCCATTTGATCGCGAAGAACGCCAGCACCGGCAACTGGCCCACCATCAGAATCTGCCAGATGTGGGCCGTGGCTCCCTCATCGGCCTCGCGCGCGGCGCCGAAGAGTGCAATGTGGCCAATCGCCAGCGCCAGCGCGGTCAGTGACATCGCCAGGGGAAGCAACGCACTCGGCTGCCGCAGGACAACGCCAATCGAAACTGGTTGATCGTTCATGGAATGACCTCCCGTGCACAGAATCTTCTCACAAAAAAAGTTAAATCACGCCCAGCGAAACCGCTCGCCTTCCGCAATCTCCTCCACCGTCGTCACTTCCCGCCCCGCCCTCACAATGCCGTACTTCCAATCCAGAAACTTCTGCAACGCCTCCGGCAGCAGCCCCGCCAGCTCCTGCCAGGTCATCCCCTTGCAGCGCACGCGCATCTCCGCGCACTTCACCGCCGCCATCACCTCGAACCACGCCTCCCGCAAATCCGGCCGGCGCTCATCGTGCAGCACGCAGAAGCTGCCCCCTTGCGCATACGCCGCCAGCACATTGCGGATCAGTTGATACCCTCCATAGCCGGTCTCGGCCGGCTCCGCCTCGCGCGCCCGCGCCACAATCCCCGCCTGAAACGCCCGCGCCAACTCCTCGCTCTCCGCGGCGCCTTCCCACTCCTGCGTAAACTCCTCGGCAAACTCCACCGCTGCCCGTCTTCGCGCCGTCCTCAGTTCCACCCTCGGCAACAAATCCCGATCGAACACCGCGTCGAAATCCCGATACCCCTCCACCACGCTCGCCGCCCGCGTCTGAAAATCCGCCTCCGTCAGTTTCGACTCCACCAGCAGAGATCCCCAGCGCATATCCACCTCGGTGCGATCGAAGCGTCCGTTCGCCAGCGGCACCCGCGCCTTCCACCCGAAGACCGGGTCACCCTCCCCATCCACTCCCAAAGCCTGCCGCACGGCAAGCGCATCCGCCACTCCCGGCGTGCAAAACAGATTCATCAGCAGCGCATCGGAACTCATCGACGAGTCCAGTTCCCGCCATCGCCGCCCCGATTCCGCTTTGGGCAGCGCCCTTCCCTGCGCATGGATCTTGTCGAAGCGCCGCATCCACTCTGGCCGCGCCGCAATCGCCTGGTATGCCCCATCGAAGAAGTTCCCGTGCCGCTCTTCGCCTGCCAACTGTTCCGGCGCATAGACAATCACGGGAGGATCGCCGTAGCTCTCCACGTGCGCCCGTCCCAGCGCCCAACGCCGGTTGCGCTGCCCCAGTTCCAGCCGCAGTTGGCCGGCATACCCACTCGCTTGCACCGTCATACCCAGCAGCCTACACCCGCGCCAGGCCGCTCTCACAACCGCCCCCCGCTGCCGGCCATCGATCCGTTCTAATCCTGCGCGCTTCCCATACTTTGTAACCCCAACGCAACCTCCCCGTAATCTGCCTGTCGCATGGCATTGCTAGCTTCGAGAAAGAAACAAAGCAAGGCCAACACTCCTTTCATCCGGGCCCCATAAAAAAACAGCTTCGACCACCTTTGGAGGATCATCGCGTGACACACTCGTTCGCGAGCGGACGGAAACGTCTATTCGCATTGGCTCTCTCCGTGTTCTTGCTCATCTTCGCCTCGGCTCTGCATGCGCAGACCACAGGCTCAACCATCGCCGGCTCCATCGTCGACGTGCGCGGCGCGGCCGTCGCCAATGCCGCAGTCACCGTCAGAAACGACGCGACCGGCGCGGTCAAAACCGCCCGCACCGACGCCAATGGCCGCTACGCAGTCGATGGCCTGCCGGCCGGAACCTACTCCGTCGAGGCAACCGCCGGCGGCTTCGCCAAGATCTCCAAGACCGGCATCGCGCTGGCCGCCGGACAAACGCAGCAGGTTGCCCTTACGCTGACTATCGGCTCCGTCGCCGAGCAGATCACGGTGAATGCTGGCGTCGATTCCGTCGCCGCCCAATCTGCGCCCAGCGGTGGATTCATTGAAGAGCGCTCCGCGCAGTCGCTGGTCTCCAATACCTATATCGAGAACTTCACCGCGCCCATCGCCGACTTCGGCGAAATCGTCCAGATCGTCCCCGGCACCTTCACCACCAGCACCAATGGCGTCGGCCTGGGCCAAAGCAAAACCTACTTCCGCGGATTCCCCGACGGCGATTACAACATCGACTTCGACGGCATTCCCTTCTATGACACCAACACGCCGACCCACCACTCCTGGGCCTTCTTCCCCGCGCAGTGGATCGGCGGAGTGGACTTCGACCGCAGCCCCGGTTCGGCCTCCACCATCGGACCCACCCCCTTCGGCGGCTCCATCCATCTGCTCTCCAAGCCGCTCAACAACGAACTCGACCTGCGCGGCACCGTCTCCTACGGCACCTGGAACACCAAGCTCTACGACGGCGCATTCAACTCCGGCAACTTCGGCTTGTTTGGCAGCCCCGCCCGGTCCAATCTCTTTGTCGACGTCCACCACATGGACAGCGACGGCTATCAGACCTTCAACTACAACACCCGCAACGCCGGCTCGCTGCTCTACCAGTACCAGTTCTCGCCCAAAACCGTGCTTACCGGCTTCAGCGGCGTCGTCCTGTTGAACTCCAATGCCCCCAATATCAGCTCCACCCGCTGCATGTTGTATGGCGTCTCCGCAACCGGCGCCTACAGTTGCACCAGCGCGGATACGGCCAACGGCCTTCTCCCGCACACCGGCGCGGGCATCAAATTCCTGTTGACCGACAACTCCGACCCCGTCAGTTGGTTCGACTACAAATACAACACCTACCAGGTGCCCACCGACTTCGAATATGTCGGCCTCAAATCCGAGTTCGGCAAAGGTTGGTATTTGGAGGTGAAGCCCTACACCTACAACTACGACAACGGCGAAAAGTACTCCAACGCCACGCCCATCACCGAAAACGATACCCTGGCCACCGTCCCCGGTTCGGTTCTGATCGGAACCGGCTCCAAGGCCGTGCTCTACTACGACGGCGTGGCCGTCGCTCCCTGCGATGTCCAGGTCGTCAAGAAGGGCATCGCCGCTTTGCCCTGCGGCATCGACAAATACAACAGCTACCGCAAGTATGGCGAGACGGCCGTTGTCTCCCAAACCTCCCAGTTCGGCGTTCTCCGCGCCGGCCTCTGGTATGAGTGGGCCAAAACCAACCGCCATCAGTATCCCAGCGATCCCTTGAACAACTGGGCCGATCAGTCCCTGCCCAAATTCAACGAGACCTTCTGGACCAACTCCTATCAGCCCTACGCCGAATACGAGTTCCACGCGACGCCCAAGCTCAACATCACCGCCGGAACCAAATTCGCCGCCTACACCATCGATGTGCTGCATCACGCCGACGACGGCGCCACCGTGGGCGAACTCACCTGCGCCAGCACCACCGCCGCCTGCTCGGCCACCGTCTCAAACAACGGCAGCTTCACCGCCTGGCTGCCTTCGCTCGACTTCAACTACCGCATCCAGCCCGACTGGTCGATCTACGCGCAGGTGGCCACTGGCAGCATCGTGCCTCCCAGCGCCGTCTACGACTACTACCAGACGCCCACCGCGGCCATCCCCCATCCCCAGCTCGCCACGCCGCCCAAGCAGCAGAAATCCACCACCTACCAGATCGGCTCCGTCTACAAGGGACAGCGCATCACCCTGGATGCCGATGCCTACCACATTCGCTTCCAGAACAGCTACTCATCCACTGAAGACACCACCGTGGGCGACGTCGATCTGGGCGACACCCTCTACTTTCTTCAGCCCAGCTCCATCACGCAGGGCGTCGAGTTCGAAAGCAACATGGTGCTCGCGCACGGCCTCAGCCTCTATCTGAATGCCACGGCGGCCAACGCCTACTACGTTGGAATGCTCAATGCCGGCACGCTCGATGCCCCCTACTACGAACGCGCTCCCTCTGGCCTCTGGGTCGCGCAAACACCCTCCGACACCGAGCAACAGGGCCTCACCTACCAGGACCATGGCTTCGACCTGGGCATCTTCAACCATCGCGTCGGCGAGCAGCGGGTGGACAATGGCGCTTACCACAACCAGGCCATCGTCGCTCCCTTCAGCACGCTCGACACCTACGTCAACTACACCGTCCGCAATCACTCCATCTTCGATCAGACCAAGATTCGGCTGAGCGCCACCAACCTGCTCGACTCGCACAACATCCAGAGCCTCTCTCTGGCCGGAGCGGTTCCAACGCAGGCGATTCCGGGCACCACGCTTACCGATCTCTTCAACACCAACGGCACCACTCCGGTCAACGGCGCCGACACCCCTGGGCTGATGGCGGGACGCAGCTTCTCCGTCGCCGTCACCTTCGGCTTCGCGCCCAAAAACCGCCCCTAGCGGGCTTCGAGCCGCTGTTCGGCTTTCAACCCCTGGGCCGCGTCCGTGGAATCAATCCACCGGCGCGGCCCAGCGCTCTTTTGCTCTGCGACAACACAGGCGCCGCCCAGATCCAAACAAAAGTGGGAGGCGCGCCTCTCCGTGGAAATGCGAAAATGATCTTCGTGATCACTCCGAAATTCTCTCTCGCCCTCGTCGCTGCTTGCTTCCTCTGCGCCGCGGCGCCCGCTCGCGCGGCCTCCGGTGCAAAGGCCAAAGCCGCCGAGTTGGCCGGCGCCGTTCTCTTCCGCGACCAGGGTTGCGCCCACTGCCACGGCGACGGCGGCACGGGCGGCAAAAAGGGACCGGACCTGAGCCGCCTGCGCAAGGACAAGCTCTGGCCCCCGGCCAAAATCACCCATCAGATTCTCAACGGCGGACAGAAGATGCCGCCCTTCTCCGAAGCGCTCACCGACGAACAGGTCGCCCAGTTGGTCGCCTACCTGCGCGCCAAAAACAAGCCCATCCCGCCGCCCGCGCAGCCGGCCCAATAAGTCCGCCGTCAGATCACCACCGGCAGATCCGCCACGCCCTCCGTTCCAAATACCCGCCGGTACCGCGCCACCTCGTCCGCGGCTCCCAGCGACTTGCGGTAGTTGTCCGAGAGCTTCACCGCCGGCCTTCCCTCCACATCGCTGAGCTTGCACACCAGGCTCACCGGGTTGAAGCCGTCGTCGCCCTGCGGATTGCAGTTGCGAAAGTCGTTGGTCAAAAACGTGCCCCAGCCCACGCTGAAGCGAATCCGCCGGTCAGCCACCCATTTTTTCGTATCCAGAAAGTCGCTGGCCTGCTGGAAATCCTCCGGCCCGGCCCCGTTTTGCATCGTCCCGGCAAAGTAGGCATGCAGCCCCAGTATCTGCTCCACATCCAGCGCATCGGAGGCAATCAGGCGCTTCTGGCGCGGATCGCGCCCGTGCCGCTCCAGCCACGCGATGTATTCGTCCCCGGCCGCATACGGGTCCTTGCTGTCCATGCGCTGGCCCGTCCAGTCCGCTACCCACTCCGGCGCCTGCTCAAGAAACTGCGTCGTCCCATAGGTATCCGGAAGCACGATCAGCAACTCGCCCTGGTAACTCATCTGCCATAACTCCAGCAGGCGGTACTGCGCCGCGCGCAACTCCTCGTCGTTCGTCGCCATCGCCGCCAGCGCCATGGGCAGTTCGTGCCCGTTGGTGCCCATCGCCTCCAGATCGTGTTTGTAGGCCAGGTAGGCGTTCGAACTGCCGGCAAAACTCTCGCCCAGCACGTCGCTCATCGCCTTGACCACATACTCGTGCCACAGAAAGCTGTGCCTGCGCCGGGTTCCAAAGTCGCTGATGCTCAGCCGGGGAACTCCGCGCAACCGCTCCATCTTCTCCCACAGCTTGGTCTTGGCCCGCGCATAGAGAATGTCCAGTTCCAGTTCGCTCAGGCGCTTCAGGCTGGCCCGCGTCTTCAACTCGTCGATCGCCGACAGCGCATAGATCTCCCACATCGTCGTCTCGGCCCAAAGTCCGTGAAAGCTCAGCGAAAGCTGCCCATCCCGCACCGACAGGTCAAAATCGGAAAGCCTGAAATCGCGCTCCAGCCACTCCAGAAACGCGGGCTCGAAGATGCCCCTCCGCCCATAGAAGGTGTTGCCCGCCAGCCAGATCAGTTCCGACTTGTGAAAGCGCAGCTTTCTGGTCGCCTCCAGTTGCTCCCGCAACTGCTCTTCCTCCACCAGTTCGCCCAGGCGCACCGAGGCCGTGCGGTTAAGCAGCGTAAAAGAGGCATGGGTCGAGGAAAAGTTCTTCCAGATGAACTGGAGCATCAGCAGCTTGTAGAAATCGGTGTCCAACAGGGAACGGGCAATGGGATCCAGCTCCCAGTTATGGTCGTGCGCGCGCCTGGCGAGATTGACAATCACGTGTTACCCCACTTGAACGGAGGACGTTGCGCGGCGCTCAACCCTCCGCGCTCGCCTCTTCCAGATAAGCCCCGCACGAGCGCCGCACCACCAGTTTCGTCGGCACCAGCAGGTCCCGCGCCGGCAGTTCCGGATGCTCCAGCCGCTCCAGCATCGCCGCCATCGCCACCATCCCGATTCCCGCGCAATCCTGGTGAATCGTCGTCAGCGGCACCGGCAGCAGGCTGGCGTATTTCACGTCGTCCATGCCCACGATGCGCACCTCTTCGGGAATGCGGACGCCCAGCGCCAACAGCGTCTGCATCAGCCGCGCCGCGGTCAGGTCGTTGGCGCAGACAATTCCCTGCGGCTGCAGCGCGTCCAGCAGCCGGCGCACAAATGTCTCGTCCAGCGGGTTGCCGCGCCAGGCCGGGTCCTGCTCCGGACGGATGCGGTTCAGCCGCAGCGCCTCATGGAAGCCCGTGATGCGCGCATCCACCGTGCTGGCCACATTCTCCTCGCCCAGAAACGCCAGCCTGCGCACGCCCAGCCCGATCAGGTGCGCCGTGGCCACATACCCGGCGCGCCGGTTGTCCACGCCCACCAGGTCGTGCGCCGACCGCTCCGGATACGGCATATAGCAGCGGTCCAGCAGGACCATGGGAATCTGCGCCCGCTCGAAGGCCCGCGCGATCCGGCGGTTGGCCGCATCCTTCTCCCCGGTCAGCTCCAGCGGCGCAAAAAACACCCCGGCCACCTGCTGCGCGATAAAGGAGTTGACCATCTGCTCGGCTTCTTTCGCGCTCTCCCGCACGGAGGTCGAGGCGTTGCCCCACAGCAGCGCATCCGGCCGCGCAAACGGCGACCGCATCATCCCATGGCAAATCGGCTCGAAGATTTCGGTCAGCCCAAGCTCGGGAATCAGCAGCCCGAAGGTCCGCCCGGTCGCCTTGTTCTGGGCCAGCACGTGCGTGCCCGCGCCGGGCCGCCGCGTCACCAGGCCCATCCGTTGCAGGTCGAGCACCGCCTTGGCCACCGTAATCCGCGAGGCATCGAAGAGCTTGCCCAGTTCGGCCTCGCTGGGCAGCCGGTCGTCCGGCTTCAACGCGCCCGACTGTATCGCGGCATGGAGATAGTCGAAAACTCGCCGGTGCTTGGCCGTGTGATTGGCCGGATTCTGCTCCGGCGGCGGCGCCAGCTTGATTGCCATCTTGCGCGGTCTTGCCATCCGCTCCCTCTTTGCCTGCTCGGCCGCCAACCGTCCTGATTGAAAGCTCCGCTCCGCAAGAACACTACAGCATCGGCGCAACATTTGTCGATGCAATCCCGGACACACGCCAGGCCGGGAAAGACCGCCGATCTTCCTCCGCCTTCCGCCGCCCCTGGCGTCAGACGATCGCAACCGTCGCCCGCACCGCTTCTCTAATCCTGTCTTCAAATTGGATTTAAGAACGGCTTGCCGGTCTCCCTCTGCCGCGTTCGCCGCAAAAATCAGTGCCCGTGATCCTGCATGGGCTGGACGATCTTTGTCTTTCCAATCTCGAAGCTCTTCCACGCGATCGGATCGAGCCCGTCCCGGCCCTCCACAATGCGAAAGGCCCGGTCTGCCGGCACGTCCTTGAACCTCTGCCGCACTCCCGAAACCGGCCACCAGATCTCAATCTCCCGGATTTGCGTGGCCTGCCCCACGCCGATATGCTGCCGCATGGGATTGCCGCCGAAGCTGGAGACCGAGCCGACCGCCCGGTAAATCGACCGCAACCGCCCACCCTCCTCGAGGGTGACCTCGATGCGCGCTCCATAGGCCGCGCGGTTGCTCTTCACGCCCTCCAGCACCAGCGTCACCCAGTGATTCCCGTGGCCCGGATTGCGATAGAGCGCGGGCACAAACAGATCGCCGGGAAACGCTCCGCCCAGTTCCTCGAACACATCCTCGTTGCCGTTGTTTTCGATGTCCGCAAAGGCGATCCCGTGGCCTTTTTGCAGGTTGCCGAACCCTCCCGAGGTCGTCACGTCCTGAAAATATCGCCCACGGTCGTTACGGAACATCCGCTTGGGCAATAGCGACTCATAGGACGACTCGCCCAATCCCAGATACACGTCGAGCCAGCCGTCGTTGTCCAGATCGCCGAAGTTCGCCGCCATCGTGGTGATCGCCCGGTCCAGCCCGGCCGCATGCGGCACATCCGTAAACGTCCCGTCCCGGTTGTTGTGAAACAGATGCGAGACCGCCGCATGGTGCGGCTTGTTCAACTCGAAGGAGCCCACATCCTCCATCGACGCGGTCGCGTATCCGCCCGCGAAGATGTCCAGCCAGCCGTCGTTGTCGTAGTCGAAGAACCAGGTGGGAAAGGTGTGGCGGATGCCGTCCAGTCCGGCCTGGCGGGTTACGTCGGTGAAAATCCATGCGCCGGTTTCCGGGCGCCTCGGGTCGCGCGGCCCGTCGTTGCGAAACAGGTAGCTGCCGCCGGACATCGTCGAGACATACAGGTCCGGCCGGCCGTCGTTGTTGTAGTCGCCCCAGGCCACGCCCTTCACAAAGCCCAGATTCGATCCCAGCTTGCCCGCCGCCGCACCCGGCGCCGACACCAGCGTAAACGTGCCGTCGCGGTTGTTGTGGAACAATTGGCAGGCATGTACGTCGCCCGGCTTCGACTCGCGGCCCACAAACAGATCCAGCCAGCCGTCGCCGTCATAGTCGGCCCAGGCCGCCGTCTGCGTGGGGCCGGCCGTCAGCAATCCCGCTTCCTCGGTCACGTCGTCGAAGGTTCCATCCCCGTTATTCCGCAACAGCGACAACGGATACTCGCCAAACTTTCCCCACCACGCGCCGCGCAGCACCAGCACGTCCGGATACCCGTCGTTGTTGTAGTCGGTGAGCACCAGGTTGAGCCCGCCTATCTCGTCGCCCAGCCCCGCCTCCCGGGTGCGATCCGTAAACGTGCCGTCGCCGTTGTTGTGATAAAAGTGCATCGGGTCCAGCGGCCCCGAAGACGACACCATCACGTCCAGCAGGCCGTCGCCGTCGAAATCCTCCACGATCGCTCCGCCCGAGAGTTCCATATTGCCGATCCCGGCCAGCGCCGCCACATCGGGGAAATATCCAGTGTCGTACTCCGAGGCGAAAAGCTCCGGCGGCGCCAGCCATTGCTTCGGCACGTCCTGCGGATACCGTCCCAGTTGCATATACGCCAGATTCAGCAGCCAGCGGCATAGATTGCTGCCGGGATTCAACTGGAGGGCCTGCGTGTACTCCCGCACCGCCCCTTCGGCCCCGCGCGTCTTGCGGTGAATTCCGCCCCCGCGCAGGGGAAAGTTGCAGGAGAGCGCGTTGTGCATCTCCATGCAGTTTTCCTGCTCGCCCAGCCGCAGATAGGCCAGCGCCAACTCCTGGTGGATCGCCGCCTGAATCCTTCGCGGCGTCTGGTCCAGGCGCGGCTGGATGTGCTGGACCAGCGTCTCCAGGGTTTCCACGGCCCGCTCGCTCCGGCCCGCGCGCAGTTGCTCGTTGCCCAACTCCATGCGCACCGCTACTTCGTCGGGAAAACCGAGCCGCCGGCTGAGCAGCGCCTGGTAATACGGAATCCGCTCGAAGGGCTTGCTCGGGTCGGCCCTCCAATCGTTTCCGGCGAAGATCTTGCGCAGCCGCTCGCCCATCCGCCGCGCGCCCTCGCCGTGAGGCAACGGCGCCACTGGCTGCGGGATCTCGTCCCGCACCTCATCCTGGCTCAAAACGGGATTCTGCGCCTGCGCGGAGATTTGGCTGCCCATCCCGGCCTGCGCCGCCGTCGGCACCGGAGTCTGCCCCGCATCCTGCCCCGGACTCTGCGCCCACGCGGCCGCCGCAGCCACAAGCGCAAGGCAAATCGCTCTCCACAAGCGCCCGCGGCTCATGAGCATCGCGCCTACCCCTCGATGGCGGCGGCGATTCCCACGCGCACCTCGTTGGACAGCGCCGGCAGGACGCCGGCCTGCGAGGCCATCCACCCGCCCCAGCGGTTCCCCGCCTCGTTCAGCGTGGCCAAGTCCGCCCCGCGCAGCAGGTAATGCGTCAGCGCCGCAGTAAACGCGTCCCCCGCGCCAATCGTGTCGGCCACCTTCACCGGAATGCCCGGATGTTCGTGCCAGCCCTCGCGCGTCACCAGCAGGCTGCCATGGCTGCCGCGCGTCACTGCCACCATCTTCAGCATGGGAAACTCGCCCAGCAGCCGCTCCGCGCCCAGCCGCAATTCATCCGCCGCTTCGCCCCCCGGCAGTCCCAGCAACCCCAGGATCAGCGGCGCCTCGGCATCGTTCATCTTGAGCACCGTCGCCAGTTCCAACGACTCCTGGATCGTCTCGCCGCAGTAGAACGGCGGACGCAGATTCACATCGAAGACGCGGATGCACTCCGCCGAGGTTTGCGCCGCCAGCGTCTGGATCGTCTGCCGCGACTCCGGGCAGCGCTGCGCCAGCGACCCGAAGCAGATGGCGTTGGCTCTCTCCGCCAATTGCACCCATTCGTCCGAAAGTTCCAGAAAATCCCAGGCCGCCGGCTGGTGAATCGTAGCGTGCGGCTGTCCGTCCTTGAACTCCACCATTACCCGGCCGGTGACGTGCTTCGGATCAACCTGCAGAAAGCTCGCGTCCACCGGCAGCGGGTCCAGGCAGTCCATTGCCCTCCGGCCCAGATCGTCTCGGCCGATGCGGCTCAGAATGGCGGCGTGATCGCCCAGAAGGCTCGCCATGACGGCAAAATGCGCCGGCGCGCCCCCCACTCCCATCGGCTGAGGCCCTTCGCCGGCCAGACTCGCCGCCCGCGGCCCGGCCTCCGGAACCTCCCACAGCAGCTCGCCCAATCCCAGAATCAGATGCGATTCCGTCATCCTCGCTCTCCAGCAGGCGCCCATCCCCTTCTGCACCCGGCAGCGCGCAATTCGTGCCCTTTGTCATGGCAAAAAAGATCTTCCGGCATCCCGTTAACAGCTTTCTCCCGCCAACTCCCCTCCGTCAAATCTTCCCACGACGGTCCTACTCCCTATTCCCTATTCCCTACCCTCTTACTCCCGCCTCCCCCATCCACCGGTGAATCGAGCAGTCCTCCCAGTTCGCCGCCGCGTACTCCCCCTCCGGCTGGTTGGTCAGGATCTTGCGGTCCGCCATCGCATCCTCGCGCGACCGTCTCACCTCGCCCAGAAACAGCCGCGCAAATCCCGCCTGCCGCTGCAATACGCTCTCCTGCTCGTTGTTCACATAAAGAAGATCGAGTTGGCCTGGCCGGCCGGCAAACTCCTTGCTCCAGGCCTTCACCAGCCGCCGCAGCACCGGCGCGCCAAAGGGATTGAAGAGAAACGCCACGCACGGGCCTGCGGGGAACCGATACTCGGTCGCATCGCGGCAGAGCATCCGCATCGGAGCCTGCGCCCGTCCCGCCGCCCGCCAACGGGCCAGGTTCTTGCGCGCAATGCGCGCCAGCGTGGGATTCAGTTCCACGCCCACCACCGCGCGGTACGGGAAGCCCGCGGCCAGCAGCACCGCCCGCCCCATCCCCGCTCCCAGATCCACAAAGGTGTACTGGTCGAGCGGCGCCACCGCCTTGCAGCGCCGCCAGCGCGCCACCATGGCCTGAAACACCGACGGCGCAATCCCGTAGTACGCCGTGTTATAGCGGTCGTGCCGGTGACCGCTCTTCAGATGCCGGCCGGCGATCAGCCCGCTCGTCCTCACCCCGAATTCCAGGTCGAACGGGTGCCGCATAAAACCCTCCCCGACCTTGAGCCCCGGCAAGAGGCGCGGCCTCTTCTCTCCTTTTGCAGCTTTTGCTTGCCTGTTCTCGTTCACGGTTTGAACCTTAGCACAGGCCGGCGCGGCCGCTGCCAATGCGGCGCGGAACAGCTCTTCGCGCCGCGTGAGCCGGATCACCTCGGACGGTGCGCCAAGGCACATCTCCGCGACCGCTTCGGTGCCACCCTGTCCACTGCGAGGTGAATGCGATGCCGGTTCCTGGTGCACCATCGGACCCGGATGCAGAGTTCGACCGCTGGACTCATCCAGCCGCGATCCTCGTCGCCACCGATCTAACCGACCTGGACCGCCTGATGCCGTTCGCCTTCGAGCAGGCAGCCGAAACCGGGGCGCACCTGATTCTTCTTCATGTGCTCGCCTCCGGGGCAGCCATGTCCGTGGATGCCACCGGCATGCCCTACTACGATCCGGCGGGTCCGTTGGACTTCGCCACCAAGGCCCTCGAGCCCTGGTGCGAACAGGCGCGCCTGAAGAATCTTGCTTGCGACGCCCTGGTCCGCGAAGGACACGCCGCTCCGCAGATTGCAGCCGCGGTTCGCCAGTTCCAGGCAGATCGCATTCTCCTCGGCACCCGAAGCCGGAGCAAACTCGGCAAGCTGCTCCTCGGCTCCGTGGCAGAACAAGTGCTGCGCTCGGTCAACCTCCCGGTCATCACCGTGGGACCCGAGGCTCATCTCCCGGTGGAAAGCCGCGAGCGCGTCGTGCTGCATGCCACCACACTCAGAGAGACCTCTAGCCCGAGCGCGGCGCTTGCCTGCCAGATCGCGGCCACGCAAGGAGCAAAACTGCTCCTGCTCCATGTGCTGCCGCCCATGGACAACCCTCCCAGCGACAAGATCGGAAGCAGCGGCCAGCCTGCCGCCCTGGATTCGGCGGCTTTGCATGAGTTGCGCGAGCTGGCTGCCCGCACCGGCGCCCATTGTTGCTCCGCCGTCGAGCCGCAAGTGGTGCACGGCAACCCGTCCATCGAGATTCTCGCCGCGGCCTCTGAGCGCCACGCCAGCCTCATCGTCCTGGGCGCCACGCAGCGCTCCGCCTTCGAGAATCTGACCCGCGACCGCACCGTGTACAGGGTCCTGGCCCACGCGCGCTGCCCGGTGCTCACCCTGCGCGAGCGGCCGGTCCGGCCCGTCGAGGCCGAAGCCGAACGCCAAGCCATGCTGTTCAAGGCATAGCCGCGGAAAAGCGCGGAAGCGCAGCAAGATTGTCTGAAGAAACGCTTGCAGAGTGGCTGAGAGAGCCTCTTATATGCTCGATATTTTGCAAGGGCACGGCTTCACAGGCTGCGGAAGAAACTTCTCCCCTTGGCGAACGCTTGGCAGATTCACCCGACAATGCCTCGTACCAGAGGGAATGTTGGATCGCAATCGGAATGTGTTGGTAGACGCCTCAGGCGGTCAGGCGTTCGAGTTGGTCGGGCTTGACGATGGTCAGGCTGGACCCCTTGATGGTGATCCACTGGTCGCGGCGAAACTGGTTCAGCAGCCGCGTCACCGTCTCGCGTGAAGTCCCCGCCATATTCGCGATCTCTTCGTGCGTCAGCGCCATGGTAAACCGGATCTCCGGCTTGCCGTTGGAGGCGCCGCGGCCCCAGTCCAGCAGCAGACGGGCCAGCCGTCCCGCGGCCGAGCCGGAAAGCGCCAGCCGCTTGGCGTCGTGAAAGACCGTCAGATATTCGCCGGAAAGCGATTGCGCCGCGTGCATGCTGGCGATGCCGTGGCGGCCCAGGAACTCGACAAACTCCTGCTTCCGCACCGTTTTCACCTGGCAGGGCTCAATCGCCTCCGCGGTCACTTCGTGGGGAACATTGGCCAGCACCGCGCTCAGGCCCATCACGTCTCCGGGGCCCGCGATCTTCAGGATCATCGTCTTGCCGTCGCGCGAGGTCGAGGAGATCTTTACCTGGCCGAAGCAGATCACAAAGACATTCCGCGCCGGGTCGCCTTCTGAAAACAGCTTCGCGCCGCGAGCATGACTCATCATGATTCCGATGCCGTCATAGTCTCGCAATGCCTCGGGTGTGAGATTGCAGAACATCCGCAGATGGCGATGCTCACAATTCAAACAATCTTCCGGGGGGTGATGGGAATGGAAAGATGCCATACGTTTGCCGCTGGTCAAATTGCAGTATATCGCATTTTTCCAGTGGGCATGGAAGGGATTTTCCGTCAATTTCCGTTGCGCCCGAAGGCAGCGCGCACACGGAATTTTGTCAATGCAAATCTTCTCGCCTAGTCCTGCGCGGCAACCGCCCCGCGCTTCCGCGTCTTGACCGTACGGCTCAGGCAGCAGGAGATGTATGCGCGCGAAACCTCGCGCGCCAGTTCCTCCAGCAATTGCATCCGCAGCGGCGGATGACTCTGAAACGCCTGGCTCAGAGCCTCGATCGGCAACAGCAGCATCGATCCCGGCGTCTGCGCGCTCAGCGTGTAGGTATGATGGCCGTCGCCCAGCGCGGCCGCCAATTCCACCAGATCCCCGGCGCGCGCCGGAGCCAGCGTCAGCCGTGTCTCCAGACGCTCCGTGCGGCGCAAGAATTGTCCCGAAACCACCACGTAAAGTCCCCGGCAAATGCCGTTCTGGCGAAACACGATCTCCCCGGCGTCGAAATTCACGCACTGGGCCGAACCGGTCAGCAGATTTCCAATCGCCGGTGGGCACTCCAACAAGTCCGCCAGCGGATGCGCTGCCACTGCATCCATTCGCCTGGATCTTGCCTCAGGTTGCATGACGACATCTCCCTTTGAACCCGCACGGTATCCGGTCCCGCGGTGCATTGCGCCCGCAACCCACCTGCCAGCCGTACCTTGGCGAGCATCTTCGGTACTGCGGATTTGCGATGAACTAACTTTCATTTCCTGCAAACCGCTCCCAAATACATCGATTTCGGCTCATTGAATGAAAATGGAATGGGATCGTGGAATCTTCCTTCCACCCGCCCGTCTCCGTTTAGATTGAAGCCCCAGGCCTTGCGCCTCGCCCGTCAGCGCGCTTCCACGGGCGTACATTTCTCCCGCTCCGCGCCAGTCGGAACCGCTTCCGGCGGAACGCACAACACAGGCACACGGGAGCGCGCAAGCAGGGCAAAGACCGTGCCGTGCGGCCCCGGCGTCTCGCTGGCGCGCTTCACCCCGGCCACCAGCACGCCGGGGTGGTATTGCGCGATCGCTTCCACCACCGCGTCCGCGGGCGTGCCGTCCTTGACCATGCTGTGCAGCGGAAAACGCCCGCTCGGCTTCACCCCGAACTCCTCCAGCGTGGTCGCGCCGGGATTCAGAAAAGCCGAAGCCTCCGCCGCTCCCCGCGCATGGACCACCAGCAGGGTGCGCTGAAACGTCTCCGCCAGCGAACAGGCCGTAGCCACCGCGGCGGGCGCCGCCTCGTTGTTCTCCATCGCCAGCAGCACCGGCCCGCCCGGCGTCGGGCGGAACTCGCCCGCATTCCAGTCCGCGGCCACGGCCAGCACCGGACACGGCGCCAGCCGCACCAACTGCTCGGCGATCGCGCCCACAACCACCGGCCCCGCGCCCCCGATGCCCTTGGTGCCGACAACGATCAGCCCGGCCTCGTACTGGCGTGCCACGTCCACCAGCATCTGCGCCACGGCGCCTTGACGGATCTCGGAGTGGCTCCGTATCCCCTCGCGAAGCAGATCGCCCGCCAGTTTGTCCAGCGCGGCGCGCGCCTCCTCGGTCATTCCCTTCAAAACTCCGCCCGGAACCCTGTCCACCGCCGCATAATCCATCGGGTCAAGGCCGTGCGCCAGCACGATCCGCGCGCCATAGGCCGCGGCCAGCTTGCGCGCGTACTCCAGAGCTGCTTCTGACCGGCCGCCCAGGTCCGTCGCCACGACGATGGTCTTCAAGCCGGTTGCAAAGCTCATGGATGCCTCCCAGCGCCCAGCGGCGCCTCTCCCGATTTCCCGCCTATTGGATTCCGAGTCTGCGCTCCGCGCGAACCTGCCGGCAGTGACACCATTCACCCCGTCCTGTGACTCGTGTCACAGGTCAAACCCATCCGCGATCGCGCGCTAGCCGCCGTCACCGCCCTTCCCGGCAAAGTTTCGCGGTCAAAGAGGTATACACTCGCGGGGTAAATGCGGTAGCCTTTCTCCGATTATGAGAAAACCACGGAACTCCGCAACTCAATCGATTTTCCCTTGTGGCATTGCACGACTCCTGCCGATCCTGCTCGCCTGCTTCCTGGCCGCCGCCGTCGTGGCTTCGGCACAGGCTCCCGTGCCGGACTCACCCGCCATCGAGGCCAAGGCACACGCCATGGTGGCCAAGCTCAGCCTCGAGCAAAAAATCGAGCTCCTGGGCGGCGTCGACAGCATGTTTACCCATGCCGCGCCCTCCATCGGCCTGCCCCGGCTCAAGATGTCGGATGCCTCTGTCGGCGTCCGCACCTGGGGACCCACCACCGCCTATGCCGGCGGCGCGGCGCTGGCCGCCACCTGGGATAAGGCCCTGGCGCAGACGCTGGGCGAGAGCCTGGGCAAGGATGCCCGCGCCCGCGGCGTCAATTTTCTCCTCGGACCGGGAGTCAACATCGCCCGCACCCCCATCGCCGGACGCAACTTCGAATACCTCTCCGAGGACCCCTTCCTCAACTCCGCCCTCGTCGTTCCCTTCATCGAGGGCGTGCAATCCCAGGGCGTCGTCGCCACCGTCAAGCACTACGCGCTGAACGATCAGGAGTACAACCGGCACAACGTCAGCTCCGACGTGGACGAGCGGACCATGCGCGAAATCTATCTCCCTGCCTTCGAGGCCGCCGTCACCGAGGGCCAGGTCGGCTCGGTGATGAACTCCTACAACCTGGTCAACGGCGTCCATGCCACCCAGAGCGAGTTCCTCAACCTCAAGCTGCTCAAGGGCGAGTGGGGATTCCAAGGCATTCTCATGTCCGATTGGGACGCGACCTACGATCCGGTGGGCGCGGCCAACAACGGCCTCGATCTGGAGATGCCCAGCCCGCGCTTCATGAACGCCACGGCCCTCCTGGCCGCGGTCAGGGATGGCTCGGTGAAGGAATCCACCCTCGACGACAAGGTCCTTCGCCTCTGCCGCACCGCGCTGCGCTTCGGATTCCTTGACCGCCCGCAGTTCGATCCCGCCGACTCCACCTACTCCGTGGCCGATCGCGCCGTCGCCCTGCAGGGCGCCCGCGAAAGCCTCACGCTGCTCAAGAACGAGGGCCATCTGCTGCCGCTCGACCGGACCAAGGTCAAGACCATCGCCATCATCGGTCCCAACGCCTGGCCCGCGGTCACCGGCGGCGGAGGCTCCTCCGAAGCCCAGGCCTTCGAGCCCGTCAGCGCTCTCACCGGAATCGCCAACGAGGCCGGCCCCGCCGTGCACGTCCTCTATGCGCGCGGACTGCCCACCTTGGACGAGATCTTCCAATCCACCCGCTGGGACGGCCCCGTCAACGTCACGGTCTTCCCCAGCGTGGACTTCACCGGCACGCCGGTAACCCGCGCCATCCGGAACTTCGCCGGCTTCCAGTCCGGCTCGTGGGAACCCGAAGCCCGTACCCAGCGCAGCATCCGCTACACCGCCGCCTACAAGGCAGCCAGAACCGGAAAATACATGATTCTGGCGGCTTCTCCCTTCTGGAGCGGAGACGAATTCACCGTCCAGGTGGATGGCAAGCCGCTCTTGACCCAGGCCCACGCCGAGGGCCAGGTTCCGCAGTCTGCCAGCCTTGACCTCACCGCGGGACAGACCGTCAACGTCGCCGTCGACTATCTTCCCCACTCCCCTGCGGCGCGCCTCGGCCTGGGCATCGCTTTTGAGGCCGACCTGATCCCGGCGGAGGTTCGGAAGATCGCCGCCCTCGCCGACGTGGCCGTGGTTGCCGCCGGTTTCGATCCCACCACCGAAGGCGAAGGCTACGACCGCACCTTTGCCCTCCCATGGGGCCAGGATTCGCTGATCGAAGCCATCGCCGCGGCCAATCCCCGCACCATCGTCACCCTCACCGCCGGCGGCGCCGTCGACACCCGCCAGTGGCTCGACAAGGTGCCCGCGCTGCTTCACGCCTGGTATCCAGGACAGGAAGGCGGAACCGCCATCGGCGAGGCCCTCTTCGGCAAGATCGATCCCGAGGGCAAGCTCCCGGTGAGCTTTGACCGCAGTTGGGATGAAAGCCCCTCCGCCGCCTTCTACTATCCGATCAAGGGCGCCGACACCTCGCTGCACGTCACCGAACCCGGCATGACGCCGGTCGATTACGTCATCCCCCACGTGAAATACTCCGACGGCCTCATGGTCGGCTACCGCTACTGGACCACCACCGGCAAGCACCCGCTCTTCCCCTTCGGTTTCGGCCTCAGCTACACCACCTTCAGCTTCTCCAACCTGAAGGCGCCCGCAACGGCCGCCGCCGGCACCACCGTTCCGGTCAGCTTCGACGTCACCAACACCGGCAGCGTGGCCGGGGCCGAAGTAGCCCAACTCTATGTCTCCGACCCCTCCGCCAAAGCGACCCGCCCCGAGCGCGAACTCAAAGGCTTTGAGAAAGTCCGCCTCGCTCCCGGCGAAACCAAGCATGTAACTCTCAACCTCGACGCCCGCGCCTTCAGTTACTGGGACTCGGCCGCTCACAAATGGACGATCGACCCCGGCAAGTTTGTCCTCCGCGTCGGCGACTCCAGCGAAACCACCCCGCTTCACGCGGATCTGACGATCAACTAGTCAGCGCATCGCAAAACGAAACCGGCCTGCCGCTTCCATGCGGCAGGCCGGTTTCGTTTTGCGATCCTCCGCCGAAGCTCCCAGGTCCTGAACTCCGACCCGGGGGAATGCCAGGTCAACCGTTTCGTGCATTCCTTGGCGCTCACTCGGCCCTGTCGTGAACCACTAACTCACGTGCTGCTCCGAAAATGCGCCAGGCGTGACAACGGAATACGGCCCGGCGAGCGTGGCGAATTTCACTCCGGCGTGCCGTTACCTCTTCCAAATCTCCCACTTCTTGCTCGCCGGCTTCTCGGCCGCCTCCGGCTTGGCAGGCGTTTCCGCCGCCGCCGGCAGCCCAACCTCTTCCGGCGCGGGCAGCGCATGCGTATCCCACCAGTGCTGCACCACCTGGTCCCATTGCGCGCTGCGTCCCACCCACAGTTGCGCCGCGGCGTCGTAGCGGGCCAGGTTGTTCTGCAGCCAATAAGGCCGGTTGTCGCGCAGCCAGGCCTGCTGGTAGAGATCCCGCAATAGCGCATAGCCGTCGCGCATGTCTTCCAGCCGCCCGTTGTTTGAGCCGATGGTCTGCAGCATCTCCGAGACCTCCTCCCAGCGGCTCTTGTCCGCGGCCAGCGTCCGCGCCTGGTTGTAAAGAGTCGCTGACTCGTCGGCCGCCTGGAATTTGAACCCCACAAAGTCGATCCGCCGCGCGCCCAGTTCCAGCGCATCCAGCGCCTCGGGATTTTCGAGGCCCCTGCCTTCCAGCTTCGCCGCCGCCCGCGCCTCGGCCACCAGCGTAATGGCCCGCTCGGCGTCCAGACGCAACTCGCTCGCCGCCGGCAGCAGCTTGGCCGCCACGCGCTGGCCCTCCGCCGAGAAGGGATCGAGCCAGAAGTACTTGTCCTGCGCGTCCTCCAGCCCGGCCTTTTTCAGCACGGCGTGCGCCGCCATCAGCTCCCGCTGCGCCTGGCTGATTTTGCCCGTCGGATCGCGGTGAAACGCCAAGCCATACGACGCCGTGAACTCCTCTTCGGAGCTTTCACCCGGCTGCCATCCCGCCGCCGCGCCAAAGAGCACGCCAAACCAGTTCTCGTCGAAGATGCCCTCGCCGTCGTCGTTCCAAACCGTGTTCAGCATCCCCTTCGCGCCCAGCTTCTGCCCGTCGCGCACAAAGGCCCGGATGTTGCCCAGCGCTTCGTTGTTATTGGGGTAGATGCGGTTCCAGTTGTTCACGCCCGGCGCCACCCAGGTTTCCAGGCCGGCCTTGGTAAAGGGCACGATGAGCGGCGTAAAGTCCGGCTCCGCGTCGTACCGCCAGGGTACGGCGATCATGTCCTTGGGCAGCGTGCCCACCAGATCCGGCGAGTTCACCGCGATATCGCCCCAGAAAAGCAGTTGCTTGTGGTTGGGCTCCAGCGTGGTGTGGATTTGCGTCAGAAAATCCAGGTACACCGCGCCTAGTCCGCGCTCCTTCACCGCATCCCGCGTCTTGCCCAGTCCCAGCTCGAAGGTCTCGTCCGCGCCGATGTGCGCGTAAGGCCCTGGAAAGACCTTGGCCAGTTCGCCGAACCAGCTCCCGATCAGCGGCAGCGTCTTCGCATCGCCTGGCGCCAGCACCGCTCCGTGCGCCGTCTCGCCCAACCCTGAAAACTGCTCGAACTTGAGCACATGGTGCAGATGCCCGAAGGACTCCTGCTCGGGAATCACCGCGATGTGATATTTCGCCGCGTACTCCACCAGCTCGCGCGCTTCGTCCGGCGTCATCGCCCCGCCCGGGAACGCCGCCACCGGCGAACTGGCGTACGCGAAGGTGTGCTCGAAGTAGGGCGAGAAGATGTTGTACTTATAGGCTGCCAGCGTGCGAATCTCGCGCTTGAGAAAATCCATCGTCGGCAGCGGTCCGCGCGACCAGTCGTCGGAAAGCCCGCGGTGCGCCATCGCCGGCCAGTCGCGCAGCGTCGGCGCCAGCAGCACGGCATCCTTGCCGCTGCCGCGAATCAGTTGCTTCACCGTCTGCACGCCATAAAAAATGCCGGCGGAGCTCTCCGCGATCACGGCCAGGCCGCCCTGCCCGTCCGGCACAATCGCGTAGCCCTCGTCGTGCATCTCCTTGTCGAAGCTGAGGTGATTCCGCTCCAGCAGCGCCTTGGCCTGATCGCTCTCCGCCCGCTCCAGCCGGATGAAAGGCGCATCGCTCTCCACGCTTCTCTTTCCCAGGCTCTGCTCGATCAGGTCCTCGGCCGCAAAGCCGTCTTCCGCGTTGTTGATCGCGGTCACAAAAAAGCCCACGCCGCCAATCGGAACCGTCTCCACCGCCACGCACTCCCGCGGCGCGGGCGCCAGATGCAGATCCGCGCAGGGACCCGCGGTTGCCGGCGCACTCTGCGCCGCCGCTCCTGCTCCAGCACACAACAAGAACAATGAGGCCAAAGAAAAACGGAGATACATAAGCCCTTTCCATTTCATCCGGAATTGGATGTCAGGCTAACGCATCTCCGCTCGTGCTGTACACCCGCGCCGGAACGGCTCGCCGTCCGGATAAGTTGACCGGTATCCTGGGAAACTCCTAGAGCCCGAGAAACCCGCGCAAGGCTGCTTCCACAGCCTGCATCGTAACCCCGTCCACCTCCCCGATCCGCGCTCCCAGTTTTACGCGCGGCACGGTTGTGGCTTTGTCCACCATGATCTGCGAAGGCAGGAGCAGTCCCGTTTCCTTCCCGGCCGGCGCCATCACCCGGAAGAGCGGTGTATCGTGGATTTCGCTGGTCAAAGGCAGCACAATCACCGAAGGATGCAGTTCGAAGGCGTCCGACTGCACCACCAGCGCGGGCCGCGGCTTGCCGTAGTCGCCCGAAACCGCCACGGTGACCAGGTCGCCGCGCTTCATTGTCCGCCTTCCAATGCGCTCACGTCCTGAATCCACCGCATCACTTCCGCCTCATCCTCTGAAGCGGCAATCAGCTGTGACTGCCGGCGCGCCTCGGCGGCAAAGCGCTGCTTCCGCGCCTCCTCAACGTATGCCCGCATCAGCCCGCGCAGCACCTCGGCGGCCGGACGCTCTTCCGCCTCCACCGCTGCCGCAAACTCTGCCTTGAGACCGGCATCGATGCGCAGGTTGAAGGTCGATTCCCTTTGACGGGCCGTTGTCTCTCGCATGGCACAGCTCCTACACACATATCGTATACTCATCTTGCAATTACATCGAGTGCGCCCAAAAAATGAGCCTGTCCCGTCCCTTTTCAGGATCGAAACAGGCTCACGCAAGAAGCCAGGCGCCGGGTATTCCCGGCTGACCCCAAAATCGCGCGGTCGGAAACCTACCGCAAACTCTTCAGCGCCGGATACAGTTTGCGCCACTGGGCATAGCCAGCCGCGTAAGCCTTCAAATCCGCTTCATCCGGCTCGATGCGCTGCGCCACTTCGATGGCCTGGCCACAGGCTTCGTCCAGATTTGCCCAGTGTCCCGCGCCCACGCCGGCCATCAGCGCCGAACCGAATGCGCCGCCCTCTTCGGCGGTCAGCACTTCGACGGCATGGCCGTAGATGCCGGCCTGAATCTTCCGCCACAACGGCCCGCGCGCCCCTCCGCCGCCCAGGCGAATCCCGCTCACCGGAATTCCCAGGTCGGCAAAAAGCGTGAACGTGTCCTGCAACGAATACGCCACACCCTCCAGCACCGCGCGCACAAAATGCGCCGCCGTATGCACGGTGGATACGCCGGCAAAGGCCGCCCTGACTTCGGGGTCCAGATGCGGGGTGCGTTCGCCCAGCAGATACGGAGCCCACTCCAGTCCCTCGCTGCCCGCCGCAACCTTGGCCGCCGCCGCCGTCAGCTCGTCGTAGTTGTGGCTGGGGAAGAACGTCTCTTTGAGCCAGCGCAAACTCAGCCCGGCCGACTGCGTTACTCCCATCACGTGCCACAGCCCCGGAACCGCGTGGCAGAAGGTGTGCAGCCTGCCCTTCGGGTCCTTGGTCGGACTCGACGTGGCGGCAAAAACCACGCCGGAGGTGCCGATCGTGGCCGAAACCGATCCCGGCTGCAGAATCCCCATGCCTACCGCGCCCGCGCCCTGGTCGCCGGCTCCAGCCACCACCGGCGTGCCCGCCGCCAATCCGGTCACTCCCGCCGCGCCCGCGCTGATCCGCGCGCACACCTCGGGCGACTCATACACCTTGGGCAGCCAGCTCTCGGGTATCCCCGCCGCCTCGGCCACTTCCTTCGACCAGCAGCGGTGCGTCACGTCCAGCAGCAGCGTTCCCGAAGCCTCCTGCACGTCGATGGCGAACTCACCGGTCAGCCGGTAGCGCACATAGTCCTTGGGGCACATGATGTGCCGCGTCTTGGCGAAAATCTCCGGCTCATGCTCCTTCACCCACAGCAGTTTGGTCAGCGTAAAGTTCGGCAGCGCCGGGTTGCAGGTCAGCTCGATCAGCCGCTCGTAGCCGATCTTCTCTGTCAGCCAGTCGCACTGCGGCTGGGTGCGCGTGTCGCACCAGATCAGCGACGGACGCAGCACCTGGCCGTTTTCGTCGAGCAGCACCGCGCCGTGCATCTGGCCCGTAAGCCCAATGGCTGCAATCGGCTCGCGCGGTTCGGGCGCCGCGGCCAGCGCTCCGCGGATGGCCTCCTGCGCTGCACGCCACCAGTCTTCGGGGTCCTGCTCCGCCCAGCCAGGATGGGCTGTCTTGAAAGCCGCATGTTCGCTCGATGCCCCGGCGATCAGTTTGCCCGCGCCATCCACCACCACGGCCCGCGTTCCGCCCGTACCCACGTCCATTCCAAGGAACCACATATCCGCTCTCTCCCGATGTAAATCGCTTTTCCCAGCGCTGGCAGCATACCAGCACAGACCCCGCGGGCGAAAGGCCCTTGCAAGACAGCGTTCAGGGATCGGAGATCGGGCATCGGGAGAGAGCCCGTGCTCGTGCCGCCGCGTCTCCTCCCCTCGATCCGTGCCGCGCACTCCAATCCCTATTCCCTACTCCCGAGTCTCTGTCTTTCAATCCCGCCATGCGATACAAAGCCCCGGACTGTGACCCTTGGCACAGGCGCTCACCCTGCCTGGGAGGACAATAGACGGGTAAGGTCGGCCAGTTATCCCCTGCGCCGGCTAGGAGAAAAATGCTCATGAGCGATCTTGCCCCGCTGGCTGAAGCCGTAGCCCTTGACCCGCTGGTCGGCCACCCCGCCGACTACCACGTCTTTCACAAGTTCATCGAACGCTGCAAGGACCTTCCGGCGATCACCACCGCCGTCGTATGGCCCCTCTCCGACGTGGCATTGAAGGGCACCGTCGAAGCCGCCGTCGAGGGCCTCATCGAACCGACGCTGATCGGCGACGAAGCCGAAATCAAAGCGCTGGCCGCCAGGATCGGCGTTGACATCAGCGCGTATCCCATCGTCCAGGCCGACACCGAGCGCAAGGCCGCCGAACTCGGCGTGGCACTGTGCCGCAATGGCAATGCCCAGGCCATGATGAAGGGCAGCCTGCACACCGACGAGCTGATGAAGGCCGCCATGAAGAGCGACACCGGCCTGCGCACCTCCAAGCGCATCTCCCATGTCTTCATCATGGATACGCCGGCTTACGCGCGCACACTGCTCATCACCGACGCCGCCATCAACATCAGTCCCGAGCTGGAAGACAAGATCCACATCGTGCAAAACGCCATCGACCTGGCCCATGCCCTGGGCATTCCCGAGCCCAAGGTCGCGCTGCTCTCGGCCGTCGAAACGGTCAACCCTAAGATCAAGTCCACCCTCGACGCGGCGGCCCTGTGCAAGATGGCCGATCGCGGCCAGATCACCGGCGGCATCCTCGATGGACCTCTGGCCTTCGATACCGCCGTCAGCGCCAAGGCCGCCGGCATCAAGGGACTGGTCTCGCCGGTCACCGGCCAGGCCGACATTCTCGTCGTTCCCGACCTGGAAAGCGGCAACATGTTGGCCAAGCAGCTCGAGTACCTCGGCGGCGCGCAACTGGCCGGCATCGTGCTCGGCGCCCGCGTGCCCACCATCCTCACCAGCCGCGCGGATTCGGCGGAAACCCGCCTCACCAGTTGCGCCGTGGCCGTGCTGCTCCACTACGCCACCCACCCGGCCATCAAGGTCTAGCTTGCTCGCGGCTGAGTTACGTCGCACGGGCGCCCTTCCGCAGCAGGAACGGCGCCCGTTCCTTTCTCCGCCGCCTGCAGCCTTTCTCCTGCCTGTCGAGGCAGCGCGTTCTCCATTCCGGCGGGAAACCTGTAAATACAACTGGAGCAATCTTCTGCCCGTCCTGACTCCCAGGGTGAATCCCCCTGGTTTCTTGCGATTCTCTTGAAATTTTGCCCGGACTCTTCCGAAAAAGAAGAATGATGTTTATCACTTGGAGGGGAAGACTGTATCTTGAGGTGTTCCATACTGAAAATGAGTGCTGAGCTGCGCCCCTTCCGGTGCACCCTCGGACAGCGGATTCGTTTCTTCAGCTAGCGGGAGTTCGTCAGGATCGGAAGCATCGACATGCGCAATCAAGCTCTCGCAAATCTCTCGGCCTTGGTCGAAAGCACCGAAGACCTGATCTGGTCGGTGGATCTTGATTGGCGGCTGCTGGCGTTCAACAACTCTTTTTCTGAAGGCCTGAAACGCAACTTTCACGCTCAGGCGGTCCCAGGAGCGAGACCCGAAGACTTGCTTCCGCCCGAGAGAGCCGCGCTTTGGCCTCCGCTCTATGAGCGGGTCCTGCGGGAGGGCCCATTCCGGGTCGAATATCTCTTGCCCGATGGCCGCACCCTGGAGTTGGCATTCAATCCCATTGAGAAAAGCGGAAAAACAGTCGGGATTTCGGTCTTCGGCAAGGACGTCTCACAGCGCCGGGCCGCGGAGATGGCGCTCAAGGAGAGCGAGAACAAATATCGCGGCATCTTCGATGGGGCGCTGGAAGGGATCTTCCAAACCGCGCTCGATGGCAGAATCCTGACCGCGAACCTCGCCCTGGCGAAGATGCTGGGCTACGATTCGCCGGACGAGATCGTCGCCGCAATCGAGGATGTGTCCCGGGATCTCTGGGTCGACTCGAACCAGCGTTCCCGTCTTATCCGGCTGATTGAAGAACAGGGCTTCGTGCGCGGTTTCGAGTGCCAGTTCAAGCGCAAAGACGGCGTCGTCATTTGGGTCTCGTTAAATGCCGGAAAAACTAGCGGACCCGATGGAAGGCTGCGGCGCCTCGAGGGCTTCGTCGAAGATATCACCGAACGCAAGCGCGCCGCGCAGGAGCTTGAAGAAAGCGAAGCCCGCTTCCGCAGGTTCTTCGAGCAGAACGGCTCGGTCATGCTCATTCTCGACCCGTCCCGCGGGAAGATTGTCAATGCCAGCCAGGCGGCCGCCGCCTTCTATGGATATCCGCAGAAGCAGTTGATCGGCATGGCCATTGACCGCATCAATACCCTGCCCCCGGAACAGGTTGCCCAGGAGTACCTGCGGGCGCAGCGCGAAGAACGCACCCGCTTTGAATTTCGCCATCGGCTGGCAAACGGCGAAGAACGCGATGTCGAAGTCTATTCCTCGCCCGTGCATGTCGATGGCAGGCAATTTCTCTTCTCCATCGTGCACGACATCAGCGAACGCAAAAGCATGGAAGAGGCGCTGCGCGAGAGCCTCGATTCCCTCGAGGAGTCGCAGCGGATCGGCGGCCTCGGCAGCTATGCCCTCGACATTCTCTCGGGCGCGTGGAGCAGTTCCGACGTCTTGGATGAGATCTTCGGCATCGGCAAGGATTACGAGCACACGGTAGAGGGATGGAGCGCCCTGATTCATCCCGAAGACCGCGAGGCGATGGCCGCGTATTTCGCCGGCGAAGTGGTCGCGCAGGGGAAGCCCTTCAACAAGGAATATCGCATCGTGCGCCAGACGGATCGGGCGGAGCGATGGGTACACGGCCTCGGCAAACTCGAGTTCGACGCCGCCGGCGCGCCCCTCAAAATGCGCGGCGTCATCAAAGACATCACCGAGCAAAAGCATGCGGAAATGCAGATCCGCGAGAGCGAGGAACGCTACCGCGCCACCTTCGAGCAGGCCGCCGTGGGCATCATTCATACCTCGCTCGACGGGCGCGTCCTGCGCTGCAATGCCCGCTTCGCCGAAATCCTCGGCTACCCCCTCGAAGAGGTTCCCGGCATCACCTTCCAGCAGATCACGCTGCCCGAGGAGCTAGGCGAAAGCACCGCCATGCTCCAGCGTCTATCCGATCGTCTGACCGACAAGGCCAGTTGGGAAAAGCGCTATATCCGCAAGGATGGAACCCTCACCTGGGTTAAGTTGACGGTCTCGATTCAACGCGATGACCAAGGACGGCTCCTCCACTTCATCGTGCTCGCCGAAGACATCAACGCCCGCAAGGCCGCCGAGCAGCGCCTCGCCGCGGTGCAGCAAGCGCTGCGGGCCAGCGAGATTCACTATCGCACCATCTTCCAAACCAGCGCCGATGGCATCGCCGTCAGCCAGATGAACGCTGGAAGATACCTCGATGTCAACAAGGCATTCCTCGACCTGATGGGCTACCAGCGGGAAGAGCTCCTGGGCCACACATCGTTCGAACTCAACTTCTGGGTCGATTCCGAAGCCCGGGGCAGGATGATTACGGCTTTGCGCGAACACGCCGGCTTCCGGGATATGCAGACGCAATATCGGAGAAAGAACGGCGAGATCATCTGGGTCACGATTTCGGCTTCGGCAATCGAGATTGACGGCGTACCATGCATTCTCGCGGTTGTCCGGGACATCACGGCGGCCAAGGCGGCCGAAGAACGCCTGGCCGCGGCTCAGGAAGCCCTGCGGGCCAGCGAGGAGCACTACCGCACCGCCTTCCAGACCAGCCACGACGGCATCTCGATCACCCGCCTCGAGAGTGGCCTGTATATCGATGTCAATCGGGCCTTCCTGCGCATCTTCGGATACACGCGCGAGGAGGTCATCGGAAGAACCTCTCTTGACCTGCACATATGGGCGGACCCCGAAGATCGCCGCAAAATGGTCGCAGTGCTGCACAAGGAATCCATCTGTCAGGAGATGGAGGTCCGGTTTCGGCGCAAAGATGGGCAGATCTTCTGGGTGCTGGTCTCGGCCTCGGTCATTCAGTTGGACAGCGTTCCTTGCGTGCTCTTCGTCATTCGCGATATCTCCGCCGCCAAGGCCGCCTCCGAGCGCCTAGCTGCGGCCCAAGATGAACTGCGCAAGAGCGAGGAACGCTACCGCACCGCTTTCCAGACCAGCCTCGATTGCATCACCATCACCCGCCTGAGCGATGGAATGTATATCGACGTGAACAAGGCATTCCTCGATGTCACCGGCTACGAACTGCACGAAGTCATCGGCCGCACATCGCTGGAACTGGACTTCTGGGAAAACCCTCGAGATCGCCAGAAGCTGCTTGAAATCCTCCGCGCCCACCCGGTCTGCCGCAATCTCGAGGCCCAGTTCCGGATCAAGAGCGGAGAACTGTTCTGGGGGCTGATGTCGGCTTCGGTCATCGAACTCGACGGCGTTCCCTGCATGCTTTCCATCACCCGCGACATCTCCGACGCCAAGCTGGCCGAGGACGAGATCAGGAACCTCGCCTTCTATGACCCGTTGACCGGCCTGCCCAACCGCCGCCTGCTCATGGAGCGGCTGCACCAGACCCTGGTTTCCGGTCCGCGAACCCCCCACAAGCGGGCCCTGATGTTTGTCGATCTCGATAACTTCAAGAATCTGAACGATACCCTCGGCCACCAGGCCGGCGACCTGCTGCTCCAGAAAGTCGCCGGCCGCCTCAGCTCCTGCATCCGGGACGCCGACACCGTGGCCCGGTTGGGCGGCGATGAGTTCGTGGTCATGCTCGAGGGACTCAGCGAATGTGCCGAGGATGCCGCTTCCCAGGCAAGAGCCGTCGCCGAGAAGATTCTCGCCGCCATTCGCCAGCCCTGCATGCTCGATGGCCACGAGGTCTTCAGCACCTCCAGCGTCGGCATCACCGTCTTTGGCGAGCAGCGGCAAAGCATGAATGAGGTGATGCAACAGGCTGACATCGCCATGTATCAGGCCAAGGCCGCCGGGCGCAATACGATGCGCTTCTTCGCCCCGGCCCTCCAGGCCGCCGTCAACTCCCGCGCCGCGCTGGAAGAGGACCTGCGCCACGCCATCAAAACCAGCCAGTTCCAGCTCTACTATCAACCGCAAGTCGATTCCGGCAAGTTGATCGGCGCCGAGGCGCTCATCCGCTGGAATCATCCCGCGCGCGGCATCCTGTTCCCCGGCAAATTCATTTCCTTGGCTGAAGAGACGGCCCTCATTCTGCCGTTGGGAAACTGGGTCCTCGAAACCGCCTGCCAACAGATCGCCGTCTGGGCCGAGCGGAAGGAATCCGCCCATATCGTGCTCGCCGTCAACATCAGCGCGCGCCAGTTCCGTCAACCGGACTTTGTGGAACACGTTCTCGAAGTGCTCGAACGCACCGGCGCCAATCCCCGCAACCTCAAGCTCGAACTCACCGAGAGCATGTTGGTCGAGAACATTGAAGACGTCATCGGCATCATGGCGAATCTAAAATCCCATGGCGTACGCTTCTCCCTGGACGACTTCGGCACCGGATATTCGTCGCTTTCCTACCTGAAACGCCTGCCCCTGGACCAGTTGAAGATCGATCGCTCCTTCGTCCGCGACATGCTCGCCGATGCCAACAGCGGAGCAATTGCGCAAACCCTCATCTCCCTGGGCCGGGCCATGGGCCTGTCGGTCATCGCCGAGGGCGTTGAGACGGAAGAGCAGCGCGTCCTCCTCACCCGCATGGGCTGCCATTCCTTCCAGGGCTTTCTCTTCAGCCAACCCCTCGAGTTGGAGCAATTCACCCGCTTGTGGCTCGACCCCGAAGAGGCCGCCGCTCCCGTCCTTCGCTAACCCCGCTTCAATCGATGGGTTGAGAGAGAGCGGCTTTGGCGCCTGCGGCGTTACGGCCGGCATTCGACGAACCATGAAGGACACGCGCGGCGAATGGCGCGGATTTGAGGAAGAAAGAATAAGGGGGCCCCAGATTCCCCTTCCGGGATCTCGCGCATCAATCCATCGACATGCTCAACTGGTGCCGCACATCCGCGCCGCGAATCCAGAAAATCACGTCCGTGGCGATATTCGAGGCGTGGTCGGCGATCCGCTCCAGGTTCTTCGAGACCAGAATGCCGTTCATCGCCTGCTGGGTGAACTTCGGCCTTTCCTCGATGAGCCTCAGCAGGTCGGCGTGGGCGCGGCGATTCATGCGGTCGATTTCGTCGTCCATCTCGCGCACCGAGTCGGCCAGTCGCGCATCGCCCTCCAGCAGCGCCTGCACCGCCGAGCGGATCATGCGCCCGGCAAACTCGCCCATGGCCGCAAAATCCACCGGTAAATCCACCTCTTCGGCGGCAAGAATCTCCTTGGTCCGCCGGGCGATTCCCATCGACTGGTCCCCGATGCGCTCCAGGTCGCCGTTGATCTTGATCACCGCCAGAATGAAGCGCAGATCGATGGCCATGGGCTGCTCTTTGGCCAGCAACTCGTACGCCATCTCGTCCAGCTCGCGCTGCGCGGTGTTGATCGCGGTTTCGTTCTGCTTTACGTACTTGCACAGGCCCTTGTCCCGCTGCAGGTAGGCGTCTACCGCGGACTCGACGGCCTGCTGCGCCAGGGCAGCCATGGCAAGGAGCTTGTCCTTGAGCTCGGCGAGCTGTTGCTGAAAGTGTATACGCGGCACGACGATTTCTCCCTTATGAACGATTGTGCATCATGCAGTGTTACCGTAAGACGAATTTCCGACCCGGTATCCCATCGATCACGCCTTGGGTCCCACTTCTTGGATGCAGACCGCGTCCGTCGCGCATCCAGCAGGATGCAGGATGTTCTAGTCTATCCTTATGAACGCCGCAAACTCCAGCAACAGCCCCATGCTCAGCATCAACCCCGCCAACTGCGAACTCCGCCAGATTTACAAGTTGATGACCGGCATCATCGTACCCCGCCCGGTGGCGCTGGTTTCCACCATGGACCGCAACGGCGTGGTCAATCTGGCTCCCTTCAGCGCCTTCTCCACGGCCGGTTCCAATCCTCCCGCGGTGCTCTTTTGCCCCGTGCTGCGCGCCGTGGACGGCGCAGAGCTGGAGCTGCGCCCCGACCTGCGCAAGGATACCCTCCGCAATATCGAGGAAACCGGCGAGTTTGTGGTCAATACGGTCAGCGAGGCCATCGCCGCGGCCACCAACGCCACGGCGGCTGAGGTTCCGCCCGGCGTGGACGAATTCCAACTCGGCGGTCTCACGCACCTCGCCAGCGAGGCCGTCCGCCCGCCGCGCGTGGCTGAGTCGCCGGCGCAAATGGAGTGCAAGCTGCTCCAGGTCATCTACGTCGGCCGCGAGCCGGGCGCCGGCGTCATCGTCCTCGGCGAGGTCGTCCGCTTCCACGTGCGCGAGGATTTGCTGGAGGATTTCCGCATCGATCCGGCCGGCCTGGACGCTGTGGGACGCATGGCCGGAAACACCTGGGTCCGCACCCGCGACCGCATTGAACTGCTCCGCCCCAAATAGGCCTTGGGCGCATGGTGGGAGGAATCCTGCCGTGCCGGGGTCGGGACCCGGCCGTGTTGCCCCTCGGCCCTTACTTTTTCTTGTACTGCCCCCGCCAGGACGGCAGAATCTGAACCTCGTCGTAGGCATCCCGGCGATCCCGGTGACCGGCTGAGTCGTTCTGCCACAGGTTTTCCTTCTCCGCCTTCTCCGCCTTTTCCGCCTTTGGGCCGGGAGGGAGAAACTCGGGAGTCGCCGTGACCAGCGCGGAGGAACTGCGAGCCGCCCGGTTCCGGCCGCCGGCGTCCGGAACCGATGCGTACGCATGAACATACGCGGGGCGTTCCTTCACCCGCTCGGTTGCTGCCGGGGCCTCCGGCTGCCGCGTTTCCTCGTCTTTGTGCAGATCTTTCAGGCCCAGCACGAAGAGCAGATTCTTCAGCCCGCTCAGCCGCGATGCCGCGCTCTCCGCGTCCTCCTCCGCCTCGCCCGCTGCCTGGCCAGCTTCCGCGACGTTTGCCTCCGGCTTGGCCTCGGCTTTGACCTCGGCAAAAATGGGGGGCACCCGTTCCCAGCTCTGGGCCGGCGCCGCCACCGGAGCCGCCACCGGAGCCGCCGCTGGCTCGGCTTTCTGCTCGGCTACTTTCTGCTCGGCTACTTTCTGCTCGGCGGCTTTCTGCTCGGCAGGGCCGTGCTCCGCAGGGTGGTGCTGCGGCGCCGCGGCCACCTCAGGCTCGAAAAGCTCTTCCGCGCTCTTGGGTTCTGCCTGTCTCGGCTCCGCCTGCTTCGCCTCGGCTTGCGCGGGCTGGGCGATACCTGGGCCGCTGACTGCCGGAAGCAGGTCGGCGAGCCACCAGGGAACCGGTTCTGCCAATTGGCGCGCCGGACGGACACGGACTTCCGCTTCTTTTATCTCCCCTGCCTCCGTTTCTTGCGCGCTCTTCCGCTCCGGCTCATGCGCCGCGGGCCGTTCCGGCTCTGCCAGCACGGCGAGCAGCTCCGGCGAAACCGGCGATGCGGAAAGGGCCGCGGCAACGGGTTTCGGCTTTTCGGCCTCCGCCCGCGTATGCACAGAGAGTTCCTCCGGACAGGACCCTGCGACCGGCGAAGTTTCTGCCCCGAAGGGCCCGCTTCTTACCGTGCGCCTGGCAAAACTCCGGTTCTGGCTATGGAGATGCGTCTCCATGTCTTGAACCGAGCGGCGGAACGATGCATCCGCCTTTTGCAGGCCAACCCGGTTCAACACAAACCCAACCGCCGATACGCCAACCCTCTCCAGGGTGCTGGCTGCCTCCTCCAGTTGCGCCCGCGTGGTCACGCCAGACTCGATCACCACGATGGCGCAATCCACAAACCGAGCCAGATACTCCGTCTCCGCGGAAATCGTCAGCGGAGCCGTGTCCGTGAGCACCAGGCTCTCTTCCTGTGTCTCGGTCTCTTCGGTCATCTGCTGCAGCAGGGCGGTCGGACGGCTGCCGCGCTGGGTGGTCAGTTGGCTCGATACCTCGCGCGCCCCACTCCCGGCGCTGGCGCGCGCCGGCCGCGGAGTGCCGCTGGCGTCCACCAGCACGGTCGGTCTGCCCATGGTTTCCAGCATGGCTCGTACGCGGGTCGCAACCGTCGTCACCCCCGTGCCGGTTCCGGTTCCGGTAAAGATGCAGCTCTTCAGATTGCCCTGTTTGCGCGCGTACTCGATGGCCGCGGAAAGCCGCAACAAGTGCTCCTCGGCCACGCTCTCTGTGGTCTCGTCGAAATCCGGCAGCACGGCCAGCGGCGCAAAGCCCAGAACCTGCTCCACATCGGCGGCGATATAAACCTTGGGGTCCAGTTTGTGGGCGATCACCGCGGCCAGCAACCCCAGGAACAGCCCCACAAAAACGATCAGCAGAGTGTTGCGCAACACGCTAAAACTGGCCGGGTGCAACGGAACGACCGCGGGCGCGCTCAGAAACTCGGCGCCGGGCGCGCCATTGTCCAGCGTCAGGTTGCGCCACTGCTCATCCACCACCGTGTAGCGATTCTGCAGCCGCAAGATGTCGGTGGCCAGGTCGTTGGATCGCTGCAGCTTGTAGGTTGCGTTTCCCGCGGCTCCGGCCAATTGTCCCAGTTGCGCGTTCAACTGCGCTTCCACTCCGGCCGTCCTCTGCAAATCGGTGCGCAATCGCTGCTGAATCCGCGCCGCCGCCTTGGCGCGCAAATCCTTCATCATGGAGTCGAGCGAGGCGTCGATCTGCGCCAGTTCCGCCGCGTCCTGCTTGTACAGGGAGTGATTCGGCGTCAGGTTGGCCATTTGCGTAATCAGGATCGCGCGCCGCTGGTTGAGCGAGGTCTTCATGCTCACCAGCCCCGGATCGGCGGCTACGATTTCATCCGCCTCCGCGTTCAGCGCCGCGGACGACGGCGCATGTTCGGCCCCCATCGCAATCAGCCGCGCCGCCGCGTCGGCGTGGTCGCCGCGCGCCTTCACCAGTTCCTGGCGAATTCGGCCGATATCGTCGTCGTAGACATCCGGGGCCGCCGTGCCGATCGCCGCCATCCCCAACTGCTTGTTCAGCGCTTCCTGCTCGGTGCGGTCCGCGGTCAGCTCTTTCTGGATGCGGTCCCGCTCCTCGCCCAGCATCGCCAGCCGCTGGCCTTCTCCCGCCTTGTCTTCGCGGGATGCGCTCTCGATGAAACTGGCTGCCACCGCGTTGGACTCTTCTGCCGCCATGGCGGCCGTAGAGGCGCTCGCCGTAATCGATATCTGATAGCTGCTCCCCACGCGTTTGACTTCGATCGCGTGCTTCAGCCTCTCAACCGCCGCCTGTTCGCTTTCGCCGCTCTTCTGCCAGCCCGCGGATTGCAGCTTCTTGAGCGCGCCGGCCAGCACGTCGTACCGGGTCACGCTGAGCAACTGTTGCTGAATATACGACTCGTAGGAGTTGGCGTCGTAGGGCCAGCGCGCCGCCGCGCCTTGTTCGAGCACCTTGGCCGGCGCCGGCTGCACGTATACCAGGCTCTGCGCCGTATAAACCGGCCAACGCAACAGGAAATAAGCCACTGCCAGCAACAGGCCCGCCGCAAAGATTCCCAGCGCCAGCCTGCGATGCAGTTGCAGGCTGCGCAGCAAGTCCAGCCGTAGAATCGGCTGCTCGCCGCTGCCTGAAGAGAGATTTCTGCCCACGGGGGACGACGATCCAAGGCCTCCATCGCCAGGACGGACCTGTTCCAAGGATACTGATCGATCGCGCATAGGACTCATAGGACCCCATCCACGATTGCCATCGTGGCCAGTGACATGAGCGGGCTCAACCGCTCGATAAAGTAGGTTGCATGGTAGAAGCCGCTCTGCGGCACATACAGAATTTCGCCCGGTTTCAGCGTCACTTCCAGCGTCTTCCTGGGATCGACGACATCGGAGAACGATACGGTCCGCGACGTCCCCGTTGCGGGGTCCACGATCTGGATGTGCGGCTTGTTGCCCGCCTTTTCCGTGAAGCCGCCGGCTCCGGCCAGTACGCTGGCCAGCGTCGAGTTGTGGGTCAGCGGAACCGCGCCCGGATGTTGCACTTCGCCGAGTACGGAGACAAAACGTTCCGACATGCTGGGCACATAGATCACGTCGTCGCGCCGCAGGCGCAGGTCCGCCAGTGCGTTGCCCGACTCGATCAGGGCCTTCAACTCCACCCAGACCACCTGGTTCTGGCCGCGATAGATCGCGCAGCGCTCGGGAATCTCGCCCACCTTATTCGGCCCTGTTGTCACTCCGCCGCGGGCCAGAGCTTCCAACAGGGTGGGCGTGCCGTCGAAGGTAATCATGCCGGGATGATCGACCTCGCCTAGAAGCAGAACGCGGTTGGCGGTGTACTTGGTGACGGTGACCATCACCTCGAGGTTGGAATAGTAGCTCGCCAGCGCGGTTTCAATCGCTTTGGCCGCCTCGGCGCGCGTGAGGCCGGCCATCATCAGGTCGCCCGCCTGCGGCAGCGAAATCCGCCCATCCGGCCCGATGATGAGCTTGGCCTGAATCTCCGGGCGTCCGGAAAAATCCACCGTAATCTCGTCGCCTTTGCCCAGCCGGTACACTTCATCCGCCGCCGGCTCGAAATCCTTCAGCGTCTGCAGCGGATTCGGCTTCAAGGCCGGACCGGACACCTGCTGGCTTGTATCTTTGGCGCGAATCTGAGCCTCGATTGCCGCTTGAACCTGCGCAGGCTCCTGAGCCGGAAGCGCCGCCGCTCCAGACAGAACCAGAAACATGCACGTAATGCCGATTCGGTGCTTCATCCCGTTGCCTCTCCGCGGTGGAAAACCCCGACTCACCCCAGGATCGTCCCGCGTTCCCTTCGTCTTTCGCCGTCCGTCAACACCCGCCCTACTCCAGCCCATGGGTCTGCAGCGCAAATCCCCCGCGGAAAGACACTTCCAATGTAAATATGCCCTTCCGTTCGATGCGCTGCCGAGCCGGCGTTGGTCAGGGAGAACGCCGCGCGGGCTCTGATAAGCGGCCGCGCGCCTCCATCCGGCCAACTGCGGGCAGCCTGGTCGCCCGCCGCTGATTGAGACTTGAAGACGCAAACTGCTCTCAGACCCGACACATCCCCCGGAGAATCGAAGCGCCCGGTCCTGTCAGCATAGGGAACTGGAGGGGGAATCTAAATACCACGAACAGGGGGACGGGCGAATCCCTCCTTAGTAACTTCCGCGCCAAACCATCGTGCACATTACCCGCGCCCCAGGTGGACACTTCTCTTCCAAAACACTCCGCGCACCGGTTGAAGCGGCAAAAACCGTCCATTCCAACCCCTGCAAGCCGCGCTCCCGGCCACAGGTCCGGTCCGTCTTGTCCGGCAACGCCAGCGAAGTGCAACTTCCCGAGGGAGCGCATCGGCGACTCTGCAGCCGGCTCCGTCGCTGGGAGGAAATCACTGCCCCGCGGCCTTGAAACCGCCCCCTGCCAGACGGCCATTCCTCCCTGTTCCATAGCATCTGTCGGCGTTGAAGATCAGCGGTTCGCCCGCTCCGCCGTCCGACCCGCCCATGACATGGAAATAGCAGGCCTGGGCCGGATTCCCGTAGCTATGCCCTCCGGGACCGGTCCCTCCCCTCACATCCGGGCCGGTCGCGGGAAATGGCATCGTCCCCCACCACTCCGGCTTGCCCGAAAGATAGAACGATGCCGGCAAGGCATGGCTTACCGCTGGAGCCCACGCAATGGATGAATTGATATTGTTATAGTTTCCATGAAAGAACTCCGTCGCCGAAGTTCCCTCGCGGTGACAGGGCGGCGTCCCTCCACTGCATCCCGTGCCTGCTCCGTCGTCGCTGATGCGCCCGTAACCGAAAGACCATCCATAGGCAACCGCGTCGTAGCTCCGCTCCGCCGGATACTCGATCCATGCCGCCTGCGCCAGCGGCCTATTATAGCCGGCAAGCGACTGCATTTGCGTGCTGCCCAGCACATTGCCGACGAAGTTGTTGTATGTGGCCAGATAACTCATTTCGATCGCGCGCGCCGCCTGAAATCCGTAGCGGCTGCCCTTCCCGCAGCTTGCTGTAACTCTCCCCGGCGCCGACCCGCACACCCGGTTCGTGCCAATCACCCAGTTTCGATAGGCCGTCGTCTGGCTCGACGTGCCCCAGGTCGAGTCTTGAAGAATCTGCGTAAGAACATTGCCTTCAAGCAAATTGAACTGCGGATGCGCCCCATGAAAGAACACCCCCCCGAGAACAAACTCCGGCGAGCCGCTGTCGAACTCTCCCGTCGTATAGTTATACGAAATTACATTGCCCGCCGCGCCCCAATTCACCAGGATCGACCTGTGCCCGCGCTCGATGATATTGTTTTCGATCAGACTGGCGCTGGTCTTCAGCATCAGATGAATATCGGAATCGTGCTCCCCCGGCCGGTGCAGAAATGCGTTGGAGAAGTAACTGTCGCGAATCTCGTCGCGGAAACCCCAGCGCACCTCCGCATAATCCCCGTCGGCGTAATTCGATTCCACGCCCTTCGCCCAGCAGTACGCGCACGCCGACATGCCAAAGCTGGCATCGTACCCGGCGTTGTTCGCATACACCTGAAGATCCTCGACCCCGGCATAACTTGCCGACATATTGAACGGCACGGCAATGGGCTTCTCAGTGTAGGCCCCATAGAGTCCCGGTGAAATCGTAATCGCCGTCCCGTTCACGCCCGTCACAGAAACAATTTGCCCGCGGGCAAGGCTCCCGTTCGTCGTCCAAGCCCCGTCGCTCCAGTTACGCGTCCCCTCGCTCCCCGAAGAAGACACATAGGATGGATTATTCGTCTCGGTAATGACAAGATATTCGCCTGCAACAATTCCTGAAGCATCTCCGACCGTGATCCTGGTCGATCCGGCCGACGCCCCGCCCGTCACGACAACTGGCCGGTAAGACACCGACCCCGATCCAAGGCTGACCACGAAACCGCCGCCCACTCCCGTTGCGTTCAATACGGTTTGGTCGGCGCCCGCACCCCGTAAAGTTACATTCGAAGGAATTCTCACTGTTCCGGGAACTGAATAGGTCCCTGCGGAAAGATAGACTGCCTCGCCCCTGGGACACGACGCGAGCGCTGCGTTGATCTGGGGCAGCGTGGCTGCCGGCGTCAGGCGCGCGCAAATCGTCGCGCGTGCGGGAATGCCGCCTGCTCCCGATGCTGACCAATCGATCGCCTGGCTTGGCTTCAGAACCGGCGCCCATAACTGGGCCTGACAGTGCGGCGACAAGAACATCAACATAAGCACGGCCGCGGCGCTGCTTCTCATCGAACCTTACTCCCGCCTCTGCCGCGAAATGCCCGCTCGTAAGCAGCCAGCAGATTCTTGGCAGAATATTCCCACGCCAGCTCCTCTTCGACTCTTCTGCGTCCAAATTCGCCCATCTTCTTGCGCTCTTCCGGGTGATCCATCAGCCACACGATCTTCGCCGCGAAATCTGCAACCATGTTGTCGTTGCTTGCATACAATGAAGCTGCTCCGGCGCTGAATCGTCCTTCTTTCAGATCGAATTGAACGATCGGCTTGCCCAATGCCATGTATTCCATGATCTTGATCATGGTTGAGATATCGTTCACTTGGCACGGCGTGTCGGGACTTACGCAAACGTCTGCGGTCGAGAGAATCTCCAGCAGCGGCCGGCCCACAAGCCTTCCTGTAAAATTCACCATCTCGTCCAGCCCTTGCTCTCTTGCCATCTTCCGCAACTCCGGCAATGCGGGCCCTCCCCCCACGCAAGTAAAATGAATGTCCGCGCGGCCAGCCTCCTTGATACGCGACGCAACGGACAAAAGAATATCCAGGCCGTCCTGATCGCCCATATTTCCGACATATCCGACGAGATAACTCTTCCCGTGTTTCAGCTCATCGATCGCCGAGACAGCCTTGAACGTCCTTAATTCCGGCCCGTTGCGCACCACAAATACATGACGCGGATCGCGCTGACCTCTTGAAATCGCAAGATTCTTGAAACTCTCGTTTGTTGACATCACCACATCGGCGCAGCGATATGTAGCCTTCTCCAGCCACGTCTGAAGCCGGTACAAGAGTCCCTTTCTTCCATATTTTGAGAGATACAACTCCGGGCTGGCGTCGTGCTGGTCGAATATGTACTTAACGCCGAAGAGCTTGAAGGGCAGCGCTACAAGGAAAATGTCGTCCGGCGGATTGCACCCCTGGATCGCATCGAAGCCGCGCCGCAGAAAGATCCACCAGGAAAACAGGACCTCCCAGAACAGGGCCGATCCATATTCCAGGATATAACCCACCGCGCCGCCCATCTCCCGCGGCATCGGGTGACGATAGATATGCACCCCCTCCAGACATTCGTATCCCTTTTCCGTCTTCTTTCCCTTGGGGCACAACACGGTGGTTGCATATCCGCTGTCGCGCAGGCATTGCGCCTCTTTCCATACCCGCGTGTCGTACGGGACAGAGAGGTTTTCAACGATAATAAGAGCTTTCCTCGTCACGCTTGAATTCCTTTCAATCGGAGCGACCCGGTTCCGCGGACGGCGCTAAGAAATCGCGTTCTTGGGCAGGTTCCTTCGGCACTTAGTCTGAACTCTCCGCTTGCGAAGGAGCCAAACCCGCCTTGGCAATAAGCCGGCGCAGCGGCCGCGGAAGCTGCTCCAACGAAACCAGAGTGGAAAGAACCCTGAATGAGTAAACGGCGCTTCCAAGTGTCGCCGCAACGCCCAGAATCGTGGCCGTCAGAGGAGGAAAAAGATAGAATCCGCAGCAAACTCCCGCCATTACTGCAAGATAGGCAAAACCCGCGCGAAGATTCTCTCGCGACCAGAGAAAGCCGCTGACCCTCCGCATGATGGGATAATACAGAACTCCGTGAAAGATACAATATCCAAGGAACGCGATGCCGGCGCCTTTCAGCCCGAACGACTCGATGCAGACCCAGGAGAGAGCCGCATATACGGCGGCGCAGGCCGTTTCGCACCAGAAGAAGATGCCTCCCAGGTTCTTGGCGACAACAATATAACCCATCGGCCAGGTAATCACCTGGAGCATCGTTCCCAGACATATCCAGCGCAGCACTTCCACTCCGGCAACAAACTTTGCCGTGTATAACAGTGTGACAATCGCCGGGGAAAACGTCAGCGTGGCGATAACGCCTGGCCCCGCCAGCAGCAACCCCATCCTCGCCTGCTCGTTGACCAGGCGGTTACAGGTCTCGTTCACGCTTGCGCTCGCTGTTAGGCGCGGATAAAAATCCGCCGCCATCGCCTTGATGATGAACCCGACATACATGCCGCCCAGCGTCCACGCTGCCTGATAAAGACCCGCGGCTTCCAGCCCGTTCTTGCGCAGAATAAGCGTTCTGACCATGTAGGCCAGGCTCGACTGGAGCAGGTTGCTCAGCATCAGAACGGACCCAAGTTTCAGAAGCGCCGATGCCTCCTGCGTTACTTGCGAAGCTGTTAGGGAGGGAATATGAATCTTTATCTTTCTTCTGTACCACCAGGAGCATAACACCGTCATGACCCCGAAGATCACCAGCGAGGGCACTACGCCGTCTTCCCGGAAGATGTAAACAATCGGCAGACTTATGATGGTTGAAAACAGAAATCCGAGCACCTTCGCCTTGCTGAAGTCGGCGATGTGCCGCAAGCCTTCCAGCAAGGCATCCTGCCCGTAGGAGACGATCTGCAGTATCACGGCGAGCGATAACATGCACACGGCCCAGGAGTGCTCCGGACTTCCGAAAGTCATGATCGATATCTGGCGGGAGAAGACGATCATGGCGATCGTCCCGAGGGCTCCCAGCACGAGCGACGTTCGCTGCAGCACCGCGGCCGTTTGCGCGATTCGCTCCTTATCCCCGGTTCCCGCCGCTTCGGCAATCTGCCGCACTCCGCTGCTGCTTACTCCCATTCCGGCGATATCTTCGACAAGCCCTTCAATCGAGCCGTAAATACTAAAAAGACCGAAGCCGGCTGGAGCAAGTAAGTACGCCATTGCCTTGCCGCGGATTAGCCGAAAGAAAATCAGGATCATCTGCGACCCGCCGACCAGAACCGAAGACTTCAGTATCTCGCCGTAGGTCTCGCTTCCGGATCTCTCCGCTTGTACCGCCTCGATCTCGTTTGGCAATGGAATGCCAGCCTCCTTCTTGCTCACTCAGTATGCCATATACGAGACCATTAGTCGATTCCTAACACCTGCGCTCCGTGCCGCGCGAAAACTCCCTGCTATCCTCGATTGCTCCGCCCTGCTCGCCGCCCTTCAAAAGCAAAGCTGCTATCCCGCCAACGGAGCTATCGCGCCGCCCTCCTGGCGAAGCCAGCAAGCAATGAGCCCAATGCACGTCGGTATGAAGGCGGCGAATTGCCTGGCTTCGTCGAATCTTCCAAAGAGCATCGTCACCAGTAACAGGCCAGGCAGGCTAAGAGCGGAACAGCGCAGAAGTCGCGGAGCATGTTTCCACCCTAAATAAGCGATGAGCCACCAGGGAAGGAGGATCGCCCAAGCCGAGAGTATGGATACCAAGGAATAGTGCTTCCAGAAGACCAGGTTCTCCCACAGTCGATTGTCAAACAGGCGCCCCGCCGGGACCAAGGAAGTTACCGCCCACCGAACACCCGCCCATGCGGCTGCCTGACATCCCGCGAAGAGAAGAAGACGCGAGGTCCTCATGCGCCCCCAACTGTACGCCAGAGCACACGGAATGATCAGAAGAATGTTTTCATGGTTGAGCGTTGCCGCCGCAAGCATCGCCATATAACTTAGAAACCGGCGATGGTGAAGCAGAAGATAGCAGAACGTCCAAAAGCCCACGATTGCTATATCGTAGAAGGTCCAGTAATCAATCGTCGGACACACCATGAGCGCAAGCAGCGCATAACCGAGCAGCCTTCCGTATTGGGGATGGAAGAGCCTCGCCCACTCCCCGGACAGATAGACTGTAACGGCAATGATAGCCATCTGCACGGCGATAAAGCAGTTATGGTCCGTCAAGGACGGAACTACGCTTTGCAATTGATCGGCCAGGAGGGGGAATAGGATTCGATATCCGAAGGCGGGGGGAGCCACTTGCAGGCGGTGCATCATGGTGCTCAGCAGGTACCACGATCCCTCGTAGCCGTGTTCGAGCGCGATCAGAATCGTAGCACCGCAAACAAACCCAACGAGCCAACTGGATAAGGAGCTGACTCTGCTTCGCACGATCTTTTCGATCATCGGATCTCTCCTTATCCGGAGTGAACGTCTGACGAAGGTGCGTCGCAACTTGTTCAGATATCGTCCGGCAATGCCCTGCCGCTGCTATTCCAGGACCGGATACTTGCTCTCAACAGCCGCGCATTCGAACCAAACGACGGGCCAAAGCGATCGATGCTGAACACAAGACGCTCCACTCTTCACGAGCGAGAGTCTCGCACAACATTCCATTGCATGATATGAACGCGGACAACAGAAACGCGCGAGCCTTCGGCGCCGAGAGCAGTTCCCAAGGCGGGAGAAGCCCCCGATAGCAAGACACGACGTCGGTTCAACCCGTCCTCGTTCCGGATTCCACTGCCGATTCCCCAAGAAGCGCATCCCATGCGCCCGCCACGGTCATGATCCGCGCTCCCGAATTCACGGCGCGCCGCACGACATCTTCAAAATAGCCCGGCGTCCATCCCCATGGAGTAGGGTCGTCGGAAATATCGTGCGTCGAAAAGATCAGCCACCCGCGCGCCGCGCGATTCTCTTCGATGATCTTCAAAGCCTCCTCGGGGCCGCCCAGCTTTCTCTCTAGAAAATGAGAGGAGAGGCAGTTCAGATCCACTGTACCTAAGTTGAAGGTCTGGCCTCTGCCGCGGCAACAGGTGAAGTGTCTCCCAGTCCGCCGCTTCGTTTCCGGCGATGGCACTGTCAGCGGATACGACATCGTCCGGAATACTGTTCCGGAGCGCAGCTCGCTCAGCGCTCGCTGGTTCTGCACCACCGATTCCTCGAACAACGCTGGCTTTGTCTCCCAAGGATGGCAATGCGCAAAGGTGTGGCACCCAAGCTCATGCCCATCTTCAAATAGCTTCGTCAAGTCCTCTTCCAAAAACATTGTCCCGGTCGGCGCCTGCTTGCCCATCAGGCCAAAGGATGCAAAGTAGGTTCCTGTAGCTCCATAACGCTTCAGGATGGCGCCGCCCGTATACAAGGCCGAACGTGGAAAGTCATCGAATGTGAAGGAGACAATGGGATACTTTGGCGCAATCGTTGCCTGCCTCCGCCCCAACATGCGGCTGCTGGTCCTTCGATAACGGCCTACGGCTCTTCTCCACAAATCGAAACCCGGTTCACGCATCTTCAAGACACTCTACCACAACTCCGCCGCTCTGGCGGCGGGGCCTTCCTTGGTTGTTCAGGGTTGGGAGCTGCGCAACTCGGAAGAAGCGGGTCACGCTGAATTGCGTGCTGCACGACAATCGGGAGGAAACGCGTAATGCCGTCAACACGCGCTTTCCCGCGCTTGGCGGCCTTATCGAAGAATCCTCACCTGCCTGGCAACCGCCGTCTGTATCAAGGGCAATTCGGGCACTCGCTCGCTCCTCTTGAACTGCACGCCCGCAGGAACATCCGAAATAGCCAGCAGGAATGCAAGCCAAATTAGGTTCTGCTTGCGAAAGCCAGCCTCCGTCAGGCTGTACATCACGCTGGCGCTGAGAAGCGAAATCCGAAGACTGCCCACGCTCGGGTTCTCGCGCAGCGCCGCAAAGGCATTGCGATACCCGCCGGCGATCATGACAATGAGAAACATCACGCCCAACCATCCCAAATTAATGTAGATTTCAAGATAGCCGTTGTGAGCCTGTCCTATTCCTGTATAACCGATCTGTTGCCATACCCCTGTCAGCCGGTCTCCTAGCCAGAAACTGTCATACCCGGTACCAAGCAGCGGATTGGTATGAAAGGATAGAACCGCCTTCCAAATCTCCGTGCGGCCGGTTAGAGTCGGATTCCTTCCCAACAACCGAAGCAGAACTCCCGTCGTGTCAATGACTGCCGCAAACACCGCAAGACCGACGGCGCAGGCTACAACGGTGTGCACATACCCATTGCGCTGATATACCCATCGCTGGACCAACAGGAACATAACCCCTCCTGCCAGTACAAAGCAGGAAAGAGAAGTCATCGAGTCGGCTTTCACAATAAGCCAGACAGCCGTAACGAAAACCGCGCCTGCTGCAGTCAGATGACGCGTCCGCCCAGGCATCCTGCGGTCCTTATAAGCATCCAGAAGCGACCAGAACGCGGCAAGTCCAAGCACCAGGCAGATCATTCCCAATTCATTCTTTTGCGTCGTTACTCCGTTGTAATACGTAATGCGATCGCTTGGATCGTAGAAGCTGCCCAGTTCCGGAAAGAACAGGATAAAGAGCACCGACAGGGGCAGCAAGACAAAAGCGGTACGCGAAAAAAATCGCTGGATCGCCGCCAGCGGATTCGGGTCGGTGAGCACGACCAGAACCATGACAACATCGCCGGCCGTCTTGAACCAGCGCTTGAACGCAACGAAAGGGTAATCGGACCAGAGGATGCTTACGGCACAATAGAGAAAAAACAACAGAAGCGGTAAGTTCGCCCGCAAGAATGCCGCCACCTGGCGCGACCGCAGGTTCAGGGTCAACAAGCCTGCGGCGATCAAGATTCCAAATACGCTGGCATCCAGCGGCGTTCCCTCGGAAAACTGTTCCACCAGAGCGCTGTTCGGGGCCGCATTCGACCACTCCGAAATCCCGCGCGACCCCACGATCAGCATCCAGACCACGGGAATCCAGAGCGCCTTCGAGGTCCTGACTCCAGCATTCCGATCCAGGACAAACAGCGTGAGAATGAATGTAACAGCGACGAGAGTGGCAATCAGTTGAGTCATGTGCGCCAAGCAGCAGCCAACGAAAGACCGGCTGCTTTAGAGTCTACAGTGGGAGGGGGCGCGATTGCACATGGGCAACTCGCGACGGCCGTCGCCGGGAACTTTCGAGCGCCGCCGAGAGCCTCGTGAGCCTCTGCGATCGCCGGATGGTGGACCCTGCGCCGAGTGAAAACGGAGCCGGCCGGAGGAGTTGAACGCTCCGTCTACCGAACACAATTCGGCGGCTCTGGCGTTGAGCTATGCCGGCTCATGGAAAAGATCGCCGCGTAGAGTTTGGCGCGCGCGCAGGCAAGGAAGTGGATGACTGAACGCGGTAACACTCTGAAGGGGCTATGATACAGCTTCATCCGAACGCACACTTTTCCCCATCTTGTCAGCGGAACGTAATAGCGAGGAATCCGCAACTCCTCAAATCCGTTCCGCGCCTTGAACTCACGAAGCGAAATATGACTTTCGATCTGGTAGTTATAAAGGCCATAGGTCAAGCAGCGAATCCCCTTCTCCGCGCACAATTCGACCGCCTTTGCAATCATCGCGTTTGCCGGCCGCTTGTCGCTGTGCCTGATCTTGGGAGTCTGCTGGAGTATTGAGGCAACATCTCCGCGATACACCAATTGCAGAAACCCGATCAGTTCGTCTTCGAAGTAGGCGCAGATAAAGTCGCTGCGGTCGAGAAATGCGCTAAAATCTCGTTTGACCTGCTCCAGAGACTTTCCGTAATGGTAGTAAGGCCGTCCCTGGCGAAACGCACAGTCGTTTTGCACCTCAACGATTCCCCGCAGCAAATCGTCATCAAGTTCCTTGACCTCGACGACTACCCCTCTCTTCTGTGCGCGACGAACATTCTTCCGCGTCGCTTGAGGCAGCTTCTCCCACCACTCCGAAAAGCTGCTCACCTGCACCGCGGCCACACTCTCCCATTCAACAGGATAGAAATAGCATGGCACGGTGGAGGGAGGTTTCTGGGCAAACGTGAAGAGGTCGGCCCGCGCGCCATGCAAATGACTCCTCTTCAGCGTCTCGATACATCGGGCGGGATCTTCAATTTCGTTCACCGCCCAGTTCTCGTCCAGAACGGAGGCAACCCTGATCCATCTTCCTGTCACAACGACTACGCTGCTATCGACCGTGACAGACGGGACCGCCACCCACTGCCCCCTTCTGCTGATTTCGACAGTGGTAGCTGCCATCCCTTTCGATTCTCCCTCGCTCGATATCTCGGTTGACTTAGAAATAATAGGTCGCGGCGTCGTGTTTGGCGAACCTGAATTCTCTCGCTGTCGGCAGGATCGGGCTTAGCCAGGGCGGTTTTCGTCCTGGTTCTCCGTCTTTCGCGCCGTGACCTGGAACGCGGCGATCTTGCGCTGCAATCTCTTGCGTTCTGTCTTTAGCAGGTCTCCCACGCGAATCAGCGAATGACCAACCGAACCGGCAGTCGCATCGAATTTGCCCAGGAAGACAACCTCCCGGCCATGCTTGCCCGCCAGATCTCTCTTGAATCTGTAGGTCCCAGGATTCCTGGCGGGATTGATGCCATTCAAGTCGTAGATCGCCGCGCCCCGGTCCTTCAGAATCTCGATGATCTTCCATTGCAGAAGATAGGAACCCCTGCTTTTTGTTCCGCTATCGCTGGTCGCGCAAAACAGGCAAACCGCCGTCTTCCCGAGCAGGCTGTAAACCACGCCGGCGCATAGGTCAACGCCCGATTGGCACAGGAGGATATTCATCTTGATCTCCTCGGGCAGCCGCTCTTGGATCTGCTTGTACTGCTGAATGTCGATGAACTCGACAAACTTCTTGCGTGAAACAACCTCCTTATAGATGCCGATGAAGCGATCGAACAAAGAACCGCTCCTGCCTTCGAGGAGTTCCAGATTGTGCTTGTCCGCGACCTTCAGACTTTTTTTCCAATGCGAGTTCATCCCGGTCTTCAGGTCCGCGAGAGGCGGCTCCAGGTCCATCAGGATGGTTCTTTCGCGCTCCTCCCCTCCGAGCGACGAAAATCCCTCGGTTTCGAGAATCGCTCCAATATCCGATAAATCGTCTTCAAACGCGAACGGAAACAAGCGAAGGCTCAAGCCGCGCTTGCATACAAACTCGTTGCGCAGCCCGCGCAGCGCCTGCCGGTAGATCTCAAGGTCCGCTTCCATGCCGGCCCGCCGCCACACCGGTCCCCATCGCACGTACCCGATGCCAAGCCCGAAAACAGGCATTCGCTTGATCCTGGCCTGCGCAATGGCGACCACGTGTCCGTTCCGCTTCAACACAAAATGGGCCATATTGCGCCGGCCCTCGACAACCTCGCCATACGCCCACGTCTGGTAAAGGCTTGCGTCTTCGAATTGCTGCAGGTGCTCATACCACAAACGCTCGTCGATGCCGTCGCTTTCCGAACTGTACCCCGCGGCCAGGGGCCGTGCCTGTCGATCTGACATGTCTAATGCCCTCTTGTGCTTCTGTTAAACCGCACCGACGAGTGTGCTGCTTCGACTTATTCACAAACAGAAATCGCGCTGTGCCCGCGCGGCGCTTCAATCGCATTCAGAAAGGTATCCGCCCTATTCCGACACATATTGTTCGCGGATCGGATCGATGCCAATCCGGCGCAGCAGCTTTCCCGCGTGCGAACACAGCTTGAAGAGAATCGTCATGAAGTAATGCTGCCCCAGCACCAGCGCGAACGGGAGAATGAGCGCATAGAGCGGGACCGCCACCGCGGATTTGGCAAGGCTGGAAAAACCGCAAGTGGGCCGCATGGCTGCTGAAGAGCCTTGCATCAGAGCCTTTCTCACAAAGTACATGCGCTTCCAGCGCGCGGGCGGAAGCACCTCGAACGCCTCTGCCTCGGCGCACCAGATGAACCTGCGTCCTTCCTCGATCTTTCTGCGAAAGAAGTCCTGATCTTCTCCCGTTATGAACTCAAGCCGGAAGGGGGTTGGATCGGCGCCAATCACTTCTTGTTTCAGCAACACATTTCCCGTGCGCGCCTCGCGCCATCCCACTCTCATGCCGGTAGGATTCACACGCCGGTCGAAGAGCCGGCTTCTCTTGAGCCATGCCGGCGGAACTTCGTCGAAGTAGCGGATCACAGGCCCCAGAACGCCATCGACCTTGTACTCGTTGCAGGCCTGAAACAATGCCAGCAACCAGCCCGGGGCGGGAAATTCGTCATCGTCGAGAAATGCGAGATAGTCTCCCGCCGCATTCTCGACGACCTTGTTCCGCGCGCGCGCAATCCCCTGTCGCGGCTCGCAGCGATACTCAATCGGAATCGAAGAGGAGATGCGGCAGTCCGCAACCGTGGCCTCGGCAGACCTGGTTGCGTCATTGTCCGCCACGATGATCGAAAACGTGAACAACCCGCCGGTGCTCTGACAGCTCAGTTCCGTCAGAAGCCGCCTCAGAGGAAGAGGCCGCTTGTAGGTGCAGATGCAGACACTGATGTGCGGAATGGCCGTCTCGCTCGGTGAGATCATGGCAGGACCTCATCGTGGGCATGGCCATCGCCGGCGCGCAGCAGGTAGCCTTGCGCCACGGCGAAGTCCCCAATACAGTTCGTCAATCCCCCGTCCATCAGAAAACGGTACTCGTCCTCGTTCTGCAGGTGGGCCTCGACCTCCACGTTGCTTCGCGCCGCAAGTGCGAAGATGCTCCGCAATTTATCGAGCGAATCCAGCGGAGTCAGGCAGAAGAAATAGTCGGTCAGGCGATAGCGCCGCGCCAATGCGCGGTCCTGCCAACGCCGGTAGCAGCGATTGAAATAGCCCTTTTCTCCCGCCGAGAATGAAAAATTCCTGCGCATCATGATCCCCGCCGGCAACAGCTTGCCAAGAGTCACATTCGAGCAGAGATGCATGTGGTGATGTCCGTCCACGCGCGTCACTGGATGCCCATACAGCCGCTCAAACTCTTCCAATTGCGCTTCGACAACCGAGCGAAACGCCGAGGCAAGCACGGGGTTGTACACCACCGGCGCAAAGCGATGCCAGCGCAGAAAGCGGGCGATTCTCCGCTGGCTCTCCTTCAGTTCCGAAGAACATTGCGGCGCCGAGAAGGGCGCGGTGAGATTGAGATGGAGACCGACATCGATGCCGTGCCGACGCGCCAGAACAGCCGCCCGCTCTGAATCCTCCATGAACACCATGGCGCTTACCGACGAGATCGATCCGCGCAGAACGCAGTCAAGCGTGCGGCCGGTGGTCTCGGCGTCCAGCCCCCAGTCGTCCGCGTTGAGAATAACCGTGGCTTGTCCTCGCTGGGCCGCGGCCTGCCCCTCTTGCTCGCCCAGCGCGGATACCGCGCAAGCGCATTCCTGTTTCGTCATCGGGACACCTTGCTCATGCTGGTCGGTTCCTCCCCGGGGTTCGCGGACTGCCCGTTATCTGGATTCGTGCCCTGCCGCGGAGGACGGCAGGCTGGCGCCGGCAATTGCCTCTTTGCCCCCGAAGAACTTCCGCAGGCGGTGCATCTGTTCCTGTCTGTTGAACGCCACAAACTCCCCTGGCACCGGTCTCTCGGCGCGCCGCAGCCATGACCAGAGGTATCCCGCGCCCAGCGCCGCGCCGCGCAACACATACGGCTTCTTGCTCATCTGATAAGCGACGCGCGATAACTCCCACACCGGGTGGTTTCCCAGCGCGTAGTCCCGCTTGCCGCACTGGTACCTCGCTTGCAGCGGTCCGCGTTGCGCCGTGCCCATCTCGCGATGGTGCCGCGACGTTTTCTCGGTGAATGTGCGCGTCTTCCAGCCTTTCATCCGGGCCGAGATCACGGCGATCGTGTCGATGGCGCCGCCCTTTGCCGGCACATACCCGCCGATGGCTTCGAAGCACTCCCGCCGAAATACCTGGCAGGCTCCCGATACATGCCCGATGCTCACATAGCGATAATCGTAGGTTTCGCTCGTTGTCTCCACATACGGGGTGCCCGCCACGCCGAGCATCGGATCTTCGGCGAGTTTCTCCAGCAGAAACGAGAAATAGTCGCTCTCGAAGCTAATGTCCGCGTCCAGGCTGGCGATCGCTTCGTAGGGCATTCCCGCTACGCGCGCCAGTCCCGCGTTGATCGCGTGAACCTTGCCCGCAAAATGGCGCGCCGCGCGTTCCGGCATGCGCAGCAGTTCAATCCACTCGTGTTCGGCGGCGTATCGCTTGACAATCTCGTCCGTGCCATCCGTGGAGCCGTCGCTGACGATCGCCCACTTCAACGGCCGCGCGGTTTGCGCCACGACAGACTGGATGGTCAATTCGATGAATCGCGCCTCGTTGCGCGCCGGTGTTACCAGCACATAGGTCGGAAGTTTCTGCACGACTTCACCTCGGTTGGTAAATGGCGCATTGCGCGTTTGGGTGGCTTCACGTCCAGGCGGTTAACCGGAAAGACGCGCTGCTATGCACTTCTCTCCGCGGCAGCCAATGAGGTCTCTTCCTTTTGCGCCGCTTCGCGGCAGTTCCCCGCGATGAAGGCCGAAACCTCCGCGGCCACTCTCGCTTGCTGCCGCTCGGTAAGTTGCGGGAACATCGGCAGGGAGACGATTTCGCCCGCCGCTCGTTCCGCCACCGGGAAGTCTCCCGGCCGATAGTTCAGCGACGCGTAGGCCTTCTGCAAATGCAGCGGAATCGGGTAGTGAATTCCCGTCCCGATTCCGGCCCGCTTCAGATGCTCCATCAAGCCCTCGCGATCGGCCGTGCGGATCACAAAGAGATGATAAACGGCGCGCGACCAGGAGGGCTCATAGGGCAGGACGACCGCGCTGTTCTCCCCGAACAGACGACCGTATGCGGCGGCCTTGGCGCGGCGCTGCGCATTCCACCCCTCAAGATGAGGCAGTTTCGCGTGCACAAAACCGGCCTGGATTGCATCCATCCGCCCGTTGTAGCCTTCCATGTCGTGGTAATACTTCTTCACCTGGCCGTGATCGCGCAGCATTCGCGCGGTTGCGGCCAGGGCGGCGTCGTTGGTTGTCACAGCTCCGCCTTCGCCGCAGGCTCCCAGGTTCTTGCCGGGATAAAAGCTGAACGCGGCCGCGCGTCCCATCGAACCGGCTTTCATCCAGCGATTCAACCTCTTTGAGAAGTATGCGGCGCCGTGCGCCTGGCAGGCGTCCTCGATCACCGCCAGGCCGTACCGCCCGGCCAAATCCAGAATGGCGTCCATATCGGCCATCTGGCCATATAAATGCACGGGAATGACCGCGGTGACCGGCCGCCCGCTGCGCAGGCTGACCAACTTGCCCGACTCGTCCCGCGTGCATTGCACTTCCAGATAACTCTGTAACTTCTCCACCGATAGGTTATAGGTGCGCTCGTCGATATCGACAAACTCCGGCGCTGCCCCGGCTTGAGAAATGGCTTCCGCGGTGGCGATAAACGTATTCGGCACGGTCAGAACCGCATCGCCCGGTTGGATGCCGGCGGCCACAAGGGCAAAGCGCAATGCATCCGTGCCGCTGCCCACGGCAACCGCATGGCTTGCGCCGCAGAAAGCCGCAAAATCCTTCTCGAATTCCTCCACCGCGGGACCGCCCACGAAGCCCGCCGTGCGCAGAGCGCGCACAAAAACATCCACCAGTTCGCTCTCCAGCTCCCGATGAGGAGCAACGAGATCGAGAAAGGGCACGCTATCGTTGTCCGCGGCCTTCTCGGGCCGGTCCATGAAACGCAGAACCTTGGCCGGATTTCCCGCCACGATCGAGTGAGCGGGAACGTCCTTGGTCACCACGCTGCCGGCGCCGACCATCGCCTCTTCGCCGATGGTGAGATTGGAAAGAATGGTTGCGCCGGAACCGATGGATGCGCCCTTCTCGACGATCGTCCGCTCTACGTTCCAGTCGGCTTCGGTCTGCGGGCTTCCCTCCGCGGTCGTGGCGCGCGGATAACTGTCGTTGGTGAATGTCACGCCGTGCCCGATAAAGACGTTATCCCCGATCTCGACTCCCTCGCAAATGAAGCTGTGGCTCGAGATCTTGCAGCGTTTGCCCACCCGCGCATTCTTCTGGACTTCGACAAATGCGCCGATCTTGGTTTCGTCCCCGATTTCGCATCCGTACAAGTTGATGAATTTGGAGAGCCGCACGTCTTTCCCAAGTTTGACATCGCTCGCGATGCAATTGTGGGAGTTCATAGATAGACCAGGGCTCCTCTCTTGCTCAGCGATTCGCTGGCCGCCTCCAGCATCTTCACCACGCGCAGCCCCGCGCAGCCGTCGTTGATCGGGTCCTGCCCATTGGAGATGCACTCCACAAAGTAGCTCATCTCGCGATGCAGCGCCTCGACCTGCTCCAGGTGAGGAGCCCACATGTCGCCAGAACGGTAGTTGACCAGCAGATCGTAGACGCCTTCGCAGTTCGTGATCTTCACGCCCCGGTCGTACACCCGCAGCTTTTCGTCGGCTTCCAGGTCGTTCCACACCAGCATCTTCTTCTCCCCGCCGATCAGCGTGGTTCTGATCTTCACCGGAGAAAGCCAGTTTACATTGACATGCGCGATGACCTTCTCGGGAAAATAGAGAGTCAGGTACGCCACGTCCTCGTGCCCGTTCAGATGCGTCTCGCCGGTCGCCACCACGGCCTCGGGAGTCGACTTGATCAGGTGATCCATGATCGAGAGATCGTGCGGCGCCAGGTCCCACAGAACATTGATGTCGTGCTGGAATAAGCCCAGATTGACGCGCGTCGAATCGTAGTAATAGAGCTTTCCCAGCGCTCCCTCGTCCAGCAGTTGGCAAATCTTCTTCACCGCGCCTGTGAACAGGAAGGTATGGTCCACCATGATCTTCAGATTCTTCCGCCGGGCAAGCTCGATCAGATCCTCCCCTTGCGCGGAGTTGCTGGTGAACGGCTTCTCGACAAAAACATGCTTGCCGTTTTCCAGCGCGGCCTTCGCCAGCTCGTAATGCGTCCAGACCGGAGAAACGACCGCCACGGCATCGATCTTCGTCGATAGAATCACGTCCATCGGATCTGCGGTTACCGTGATCCCCGGATATGCCTTCTGCGCGCGCTTCCGCGCCGCCGGCCCTATATCCGCAATCGCGCACACCTGGGATCCCTCCTGCGTCGCGAGATTCCTCACTACGTTCGGTCCCCAGTACCCGTATCCAATCACACCGAATTTCACGATATCCTCACGGTTTTTCCGAACTTCCCGCAATCGGGAATTTGCCTTGGACAAGGCGCGCAAGCCGCCCGGCGCGGCCCCAGTAGACTATCGACCGAAAGCGAAAACCGGTCAGAAACGCGGGACTCAATAGGCGCCCTTGCCCCGAATCACTGCGAGAGGAGTTTGCATGAGTATCTTGATGTCGAGCCAGGGCGACCACGAAGTGGCGTAACGCAAATCCATCCGCACCATGTCGTCGAACCGGACGCGGCTGCGGCCCGCCACCTGCCACAAACCCGTAATTCCAGGCTTGGCTTCCAAGATCCGCCGGCGGTGCCACGTCTGGTAGGCCGCCAGCTCGTAGGGAATCGCGGGACGGGGGCCGACCAGCGACATCTCTCCCCGTAGAACGTTCAGCAACTGCGGCAATTCATCCAGGCTGGTCCGCCGCAAAAAACTCCCTGCCCGCGTGATTCGCTTGTCGTTCTTGATCTTGTAAATCTGCTCGCCCCTCGCGTTGGCCGGCTCCCCATCCGCTTCGCTCTTGATCAGCGCGGTAACAAACTTCTGGTGCACCGTGTGATCGTTGCCCACGTGCATCGAGCGGAATTTCAGAAATGTAAAGCACTGGCCGTATTGCCCTACCCGTTGCTGCCTGAAAAGCACCGGGCCTTTGGATGTCATCTTGATCGCCGCCGCGATTGCCACGAACAGCGGCGCGCAAAGCGCCAGCGCCAGCGCGCTTCCGGCAATGTCGATCGCTCGTTTGACCACCAGCAGCGTCTTCCTGCGATTTCCAGGAGTCATCAGGTCGGGATACAAGGCGGGATTGCTGGGACGTCCTGGATCGTCCTTGTCCCAGTCGTCGGGGAAAAAATGAAAGGAGATGGTGACTTGATCGAGCTGATCGTAACTCAACTCGTTCCTCAGCATGGCTTTCACCCGGCTCAGGATGGTGTTCAATACCGCGCTCTTGTCATTGACCACCAGCCCGGTAAACATTACGCCCACGGTGGTCCGGTCTTTGTACCAGCCGATGACGTCCGTTTCCCGGCTGGACGAAAGCAGCGCATCCGCCAGCTTGTCCAAGGCCGTTCCGTTCCCTCTCGAGACCTGGCGGCTGCCCGCCTCCAGCAGCATCAGCAGAAATGGCTCCTTCGAGCGCTCCGTCCTCTTGCGTTCCACCGCGATCAGACGCTTGAAGGTGCTCTCGCCGAGCATCTCGCGTTCGCCAGCCAACACTGACTCGAATGGCGAGCCGTCCAGAGCCTTGTTCACGCGTAGCGAAGTCACTGCTTCCCTCTCTCTCGACAATCGGGGCTCTCTCACGCTCGTCGAGTCGACCGGTCTTGTCGCTTGCTCATCTAACTACGGCTGCTCTGTCAGCCATCTGCGGCCGTCTGCGGCCTTCAATCTCGCGCCTGCTGGGTGCGTTGCCGCTGTTTCCAGCCTGCACTTCGCTGGCGCCGGGGCCTTGCCGTCCAACCTCGGGCGCCGCCTTTTTGATTCTCTTCACCGCCGCCTGTCGCCCGGCGGCCACTCTTCTTCACCAAACCCTACGCCGCGGAAATCACATCCGTCGCGTCGATCTCCACTCCCACCGACTGCTCCAGCAACTCCACGGAAAGAACCAGGCGGTACTGGTTTTTTTTGCGAACCAGGATTCCTTCAACGCCCTCCAGAGTGCCCCGCGTCACGCGAACCCGCTCGCCGCAACGCAGAAATGAATGCGGCTCCACCCGGCAAGCTCCCTCAATCGTCCTCCGAATCGCCTGAATCTCGGTTTCGGGAACCGCGGCAAATTGGCTCCCGTTGCTTAGAATCATGTGCACGCCCGGCGTGCTCACCACCTGCAACCGGCGATCGTCTTCTCCCCGGACAAACAGGTAACCGGGGAACAAAGGCAGCGACAGCAGCTTGTCCCTGTCTTTCCAGTGCCGCATCGACTCGTACAGCGGCAAAAATACTTCAAATCCCTTTGCCGACAGCATCCCGGCGACCGCCTTTTCATGCTGGTGGCGCGTGTATACCGCCCACCAAGGCGAGCCCACTCCCCTTCGGCTGCCGACACTCCGCGTAGTTGGCATCTGGCTGAGCCCCTTTGCCGATCAACTCGGTATCCGCAGGTCGCGCCAGCAATGCATAGCTTCGCCCTGTGGGCTACAGCGCCTCATTCTACGCTTACAAGATTTCGTACTCAATCACAACAAAGCCGACCATGCCTTCCGGCCAATCCAACCCAAAAAAATGCAATCCGAAGCTCCCGGCGCTTCCCTTGTCGAGTTTCCTCTGACTCGATGGCTCCTTGGAAATCCTGGCAAGGGCAGGTCGGTATTACGAGACTGATGGTAGTGGCGGCGAAGAAGGCGGGCAATGACCCAAAGGTGGTGAAACGATAGCCCAAAGGGTCTAGAGTCATAGCGCCGCATCCTGCGATGGCTATTGGGCGAAACACAGGACCGACGCTGCCGGCCGTGCCTCGGACATGGGAACAATTACAGGAAGGAGGTCACCTTCAGTAACCTGCGACAGCACATAAGTAACTTCTGCTCACATTATGGTAATAGAAGGTAACATCCAGCCGCTGACTCGCATGACTCGACCTTTCGCCTCCACTCTGCCGCAGGCCAATTCTCTTTCAGCCCTCCGGTTGCCGCAGCCACTCCGCCAGCAGCGCAGCCACTTTGCGCGGCTGCTCATAGGCGGCCAGGTGGCCGGCATCGGGCAGCAGGTGGAACTCGCAGCCGCCCGGCGCGGCACGGAAGGCTCCCATATCGGCCGGCGTCACCCCGGAGTCTTCGCCGCCGGCGATGGCCAGCACCGGCACGCCGATGGTCGCCACTGTGGGCAATGAGTCGGGCCTGGTGGCCAGTCCTGCCTGCACGGCCACGGCCGCCGCGGGCGTCAGCGTCATGCGGGCCCGCAGTTGGGCCACGATCTCCGGCCGCCGTTCGCGCGCGGTGGCCCCAATCAGGTTCTGGGCCATGCCGTCGAAGAGCGCCTGTGTACCCGCGGCCCTCACCTCGGCGATATGGGCTGCGCGCCGCGCAAGGTTGGCTTCCGCGTCCGGCTGCGGCTTGGAGCAGATAAACGCCAGGCCGCTCATCCTCTCGGGAGCCATGCGCCACAACTCCAGCAGCACATAGCCGCCGATCGAGCAGCCGGCAAAAACTGCTTCCTTCACTTCAAGATGGTCCAGGAGTGCGAGAACGTCTGCGGCCAACTGCGCCATGGTCAGCACCGGAGCGTCGGGAACGCGGGCAAATCCGCCCACCGGCAGCTTTTCTCCCAACTCCGAGATGCCGTGCCCGCGCAAGTCGGGAATAATCGCCCGCACCCCGGCCAGATCTTCCGCCATCGGCCGCCAATACTCGCCGTCCAGCGGCGTGGGATGCAGAAAAACCACCGGCATCCCCGTACCGGCATCCCTGAAACCCAGCCGCGCTCCGTCCGATTCGTAAGTACCGTTCATATACCTGGAGGATACGCTCCCGGCAGCTCCAGCGGCTCCTCGGGAATCCCGATCCAGCCGGCGACATAGGCCACGCCCACAAATCCGCCCGAGAAGAAGAAGCCTAGCACGGTGAGAATGCGCACCACGGCCACATCCCAGCCATTGGCCTGCGCCAGCGCCAGGCAGACCCCGGCAATCTGGCGGCCGATGCGCGGACGAACCAGCGGCTTGCCCGGCTGCATCGGCGCCACGGCGATCACCGCGCCGCAGTTCGAGCAGAAACGCGCGCTCGGCGGCAACCCGGTTCCGCAGCGATTGCAAAAGACGGCCATGATCGATCCCTCCTGGAGAAAACCCCGATCCTGCTCAAGATACGGAGGCCGGGCGGCAGCGGTTCCATCTTGCGCCGCGCGCGCCGGCTCGCTAGGCGCTTACGTCCCCCGGTAGGCGCTGCGCAGATACTTCCTCGCGCTGTCGGCGCGCGAGGTATTCGGCCCGGCGGAAATGGCCGCCTGATAGTCCCTGATCGCCGCCTCCCGCTCCCCGTTCATATCGTGGCACTGGCCGGCCGCCAGCAGCGACCGGATCTTCAGCTCCGGCCCCACATTCCGGGTCCACGCCGCCTGCTCGTACGACTGCGCCGCCTCGGCGTAGTGCCGCTGCCCGCGCAGCGCGTCGCCCAGGCCAAAGTAGGTGAGTTCCATCCGCGCCGATGCGTAATAGCCGGGCTTGGCGTTGGCGGCAAGAATCTCGCGGTACGCCCCCACCGCAACCATCCCCTCGCCCGCGTCCTTGCGCAGGTTGGCCTCTTCCAGGCTGAAGAGGTAGTCGCGCGGGAACTCGGTCTTCAGCCCGCGCACCACTTGGATCGCCTCCTTGTACCGTGCCTCCCGGCGCAAGAAGAGCGCGATCACGGTCCGCGCCTCTACGTTCGTCACGACCCCGCGGTTGCCGTCGTCGTTCAGCATCTCCAGCCCCCTGGATTTCGACCCCGTGATGCCCGCGAATCCGATCACGAATTTGAAAGGCAAGGGCAGCGCGCCCACCACGTATTCGTAGACGCCCACCACCAGCTTCGCGTCCACATACTGCGGATCCATCTGCAGCACCCGCATGTGGTCGTCCTTGGCCTGCATCGCCAGCCGGAATCCGCTGCCATAGCCTCGCTGCACCATGGCAATGTAGGTGCACTTCAGCGCCCGCGCCCAGCCGCGCGCATAGTAGGCATCCACATCGTTCTGGTTCCGGCCGATCCGCCAGTCCGCCTCGTGAATTGCCTCGTCGGCCAGCGCCAGGATGCGGTCGCGCGCTTTTGGATCCTCCTGCGTAACATGCCGCCCGGTCAAGAAGCCGTCGTTGGCATAGAAGGTCGTGTCCAGCAGATCCTGCCGGTAGAGCTCCTGGAAGAGCACCGCGTCCAGCAGCAGCGCGGTTCCCTGCGGATCGCCCGGATGCATGGCGTGAAAGCGCTCGAACCGCTCGATCGCGCCGGGATAATCCAGATTGTAGAAATGATCGAAGGCCTCGCGCACCAGCGGATCGCGGTTCAACGGATTGCTATGCACACCGGAAGCCCAGCTCAGGCTGGCCGCTCCCAGCAGCACCACTCCCCAACCTGCCGCGCGTATCCAGGACCACCCCGTCTTCAACCTGTAATCTCCTTATTCCCTATGCCATGACCGACTTCGCCACGGGCCGAATCCTGCGTCGATTCTACCCTCCCCCGGCTCCCGGCGAACCGTCGCGGACTCGCCGCGCGGAACGCATGACCCACTTCCCGTCTGTTTCCCGCTATTTCTCCTGCGGGTGCATCGCAGCTTTACCGGAGGTTTTGCCCCAAAAGAACCCGTATCTCCCTTCGTTCGTCCTTCCTGGCGGGACAAAAAGGAAATTCCCGCCTATTTAACGTTAACCAGAAATAGAAGACGCTCTCAAATCGGTGTCCTGCGTTGCTTTCGGACGACGCATTACCTTCGTCGTCTAAACCCTGAATTCCTCTGCTGCTTGAAGGATTGGTGAAATGAATCGGAAAGAGTTGTTGCGATTGTTGTTGAATCAAGCTCAGTTTAACGGATTCGAGTTCCGCCGCTGGTTCCTGTCCCATGTACAGCCGGTCTGGCCCGGCGCCGAGCAGGCGTTGACCCTGCTTTCCGGCGAGGGCCGCCATTACACGCTGATCTTCTGCCACGAATTCGCGAGCTGCTTCTGGCGCACCGGCGCCCAAATGAGCTTCATGGTGCCCTCCATCACCTACCCCAGGGTCAACGCCCAGGGCGAAGTGGTGCAGGTCACCCGCAAGCCCTTCACCCGGCGCACCATCAAGCCCGATGTGTGGAAGTATCACCTGCGCCAGATGACCGCCTCCGAGGATCCGATCGACTATCTCTGCCGCTTCCTGCCCGCGCAAGATCAGATTGCCCTGCGCGAGCCGCCTCCGGCGCCGATGCGGGTTGCCCAGGCCTGATCGCCCACCCGGCACAGCCCGGGCTGCATCGATTAGGATTCAGCTATGCCCATCCCAGAGCGGTTGAATCCTACCTTCGCTCCTGTCGGTCCGCCCGCGCCTGTCCGGCTGGACCCGCTGGAAGAGGCGCGCAAGCGCCTCATCGTGGCCCTCGACGTTCCCGACGCCGCCTCCGCCGCCGCCCTGGCCGAGCGCCTGGAGGACAACTGCCATTGGTTCAAGGTGGGACTGGAGCTCTTCGTGGCCGCCGGTCCCGCCGTGCTGGAACCGCTCCTCCGCCGCGGCCACTCCGTCTTTCTGGACCTGAAATTCCATGACATTCCCAACACCGTAGCCGGAGCCGTGCGCTCCGCCGCGGCCCTGGGCGTGCGCATGATGACCGTCCACGCCGCCGGAGGCCCGGCCATGCTCTCCGCCGCGCGCGCCGCGCGCGACGGCCTCGCCGATCCACCCGAGTTGCTCGCCGTTACCGTCCTCACCAGCATGGACGCCGCCCAATTGAGCGCCATCGGCCTCAATCGCCCGCCCGCCGGGCAGGTGGAAGCGCTGGCCCGCATGGGCCTGGCCGCCGGAATGCGCGGATTCGTCTGCTCGCCCCAGGAAGTCGCTTCTCTGCGCGCCCTCGCCGGCCCGCAGGGCGTGCTGGTGATTCCCGGCATCCGTCCCGCCGGCGCCGCCATCGGCGACCAGAAGCGCATCGCCACCCCCGCCGAGGCCCTCCGCCTGGGCGCCAGCTACCTGGTGGTGGGCCGTCCGATTACCCAGGCCCCGGACCCGGCTCAGGCGGCCGAGGCAATTCTTGAGGAGATGGCGCAAGCGCTGGAAGCTGGAGCGTAGTTCACTCTAGTCCACCTGGAGCTGATCGTATGCAAGGAAAAAGCCCGGCATCTGCCGGGCTTTTCTGTAGGGCAAAACTTCAACTACCGCTTAGAGCTTCTCGTAAAAATCGCATACGGAGCACGAGATGTAGACTCCGCCGGGAACGCCGCGCTCGCGGTCCTTGACGCGCTTGACGATGCGCGTCGGCTTGCTGCACTTCGGACAGTCGGTCGACTTCGTCGTGTCCATTACCTTCTTGCGGTCACCTGTTTTTGCAATCTTGGCCATCGGTCGGGTGTTTCTCCTTCTGGGGGTGTCTCTGCACGCACGCGCAAGGCTCCTGCACGCGGCTTCAACGGCGCGGTCATGGCCCGCCGCTGAAGAAAAGAAATGCGGTGAGCCGGACTCGCTCCCACCAGTTTACATGAAAACCGCCTGCCTCCGGTCAGTCCGGCTGATCGCCGCCAGGCTGCGGAGCCGTTTGCGGCCTGGGCGGACTGGGCTGCGAAGCATCCGTGGCTGCGGGCGGCGCGGGTTGCCCTGCCGGCTCTTCATCCGGGTTGGCGCTCGGCTGAGGCTTCGGCTTGGGGAACTGCACCGGCTTCATCACCCCGGTATTCGCGTCGTCGGGCAGTTTTTCGCCCGGTTTGCGCAGGCTGGGCGGAGCGGCCGGCGCTTGTTTGTTGGGGTCGCGCTCAGCGTCGCCCTCCTGGATGGGGTGCGTCTCCGGCGTCAGCGGTGTGCAGTCGGTGCGCATCAGCCCCGCCACTTCGTCTTTGGTAAAGATAACCGGCGTCTCGCCCATCTTGGCGAGCTCGACGCGAATCACGCGATTGCCGTTGATGCGGACAAACTCCACATCCTTGGGCGGCTTCCCGTAGATCCACTCTTCGAAGGGCATCTGCCCTTCCACCTCGCGCGATTTGCTCTCCGGCTGCCCCTTGGCGAAGAGCACCATGTCGGTGGTCATGCCCACCATCACATGGTGATTGAGAATGGCATCCTTGAGCTTGCTGGGCAGTGTGTCGGTGAAGGCCTCTAGCGGCGTCTTCACGTCAAAGGAGATCAGCGGCGCCAACAGCGCCTTCACCTCGGCGCCGGTCACCTCCGGGACGCGCCCCTCGAAGGTCAGCGTCAGCCGCGCGCCCACCGGCTCCTCGTCGTTTCCCTGGATCACAGGATTGGTGACGTTCGGCCCCACGCCGATCTGCACATGACGCAGAAAACGGTGCTTCTTGTCCGGCCCGCCGTTCAGGTCAAAAACAATCTTGGAGTGCTCGATCTGGATGTCGGTCAGCACCACCCGGTCGCCGGGCTTGGCCGACAGTCCCTGGCTGGTTGCCATGTTCAGATAGGCTTCTCCCGCCGGCTCCAGTTTGCCGTTGGCCGCCAGCGTCAGCCCCTTGTGCCCGCGCGGAAACGGCCGCATGGCAAATCCCTGCTCCGCCTGCAGCAGCCGGATCAGTTCCAGCCGTGTTTTGGCGTCGAGTTCGGACTTGGAGAGTGCAACGTGCGTGGGTTCGATCTGCTGATAGCGCCGGTCCACCGTACCGGCCTGACCGCTGGAGCCGTTGGTCACCACTCCGGTCCGCGAATCGATGGTGATCTGCGCCGCGGCCCCGCCTGCCGCCAGAAGGACCAGGAAGACGCAACCACCCGCAGCCCAATAGAGTTTGCTGGTGCGCTGGCATTGTGCGGCCGTCTGACGAGCGGACCGCATCTCCTGGGGCAGGATTGGCCGGATCATGGGAGCCTCCCATGCACGCACACTGCAATGCCGAAAAGATAGCCCGGTTCAAGCCGAAAATGCAAATCCACGGGGGAACGGATGCCGCAAGGCGAATCCGCATCTTCAATCCAGAACTATTGGGGATCTGTCGGCCGCTCGGTCGACGCCGCTTCCGGCTGGACGGGCGGCGGCGCGGCAACGGGAAGAATCTGCACCAGCGGCGCGCCAGAGACGGCCTCGGCCGGGCCCATCGCGGCCTCATGCTGCCGCCGCGCGGCCGCATCCAAATCCACCGGAATCCCTCCCGGCACAATCACCGGCGCGTTGTAACGAAAATCCAGATCGCGCGTCACCCGAAAAACCACCGGAATCGCCGCAAGAAGAACCACGAATGCGATCCAACTGCCGTCCAGTCCAAACCCTCCGCCGGTGATCCAGAACGGCCCCATCGGATCGCCCTGCACCACGGGCGAATGGCCATTCACGCCGCTGACCGCGAGCCCGAAGAGCAGAGCGCGGCTGGCCTTCCAGCCGAAGTTCAGTCCCCAGCTCAGCCACAACGCCCGCGTGCGCAGGTACGCCGTGGAGAGAACCAGACTCAATGCGACGGAAACGGCGATGCTGGCATGGCTCGATCCAGGCAAGAGCGATTGCACAATGGCATAAAACGCCGCAAAGCCCAGTGCCGCGCCAAGAGGGCCCACGGCATGGGCAAAGCGCTGAAATCCGTATCCCCGAAAGGCAATCTCTTCCGCCAGCGCGGCCAGCGCAAAGAAAGCCGCGTCGGCCGCCAGCCAACCCCAGGCGGAGGGCTGCAAAATCAGGACGATGGCGATGCCGCCCACCGCTACCATCGGCAGCACGCAGACCACGGCCAGCGCCCAGCCTGTCGCCAGGCCCAGCCCTGCTTCTGCCGGCCAGCCTGCCCGCCGCGGCAAACCTTGCTCGCTCACCGGGTGCACTTGGCGGTCGAACCAGAATCCCATCCCGGCGTAGCCCGCCAGCAACAGAAAGGCCAGCATCGCCTGCTCCGCCAGCGGAAACCATTGCTCGGCTGCCAGTCCCTGCGCCCCGTGCCGCGCCAACGATCGCGCCAGAAAAAAGTAGACCACCGCGGCAATAAACTGCAGGTAGGCCCGAAACCGGCCAACTCCGGATTCAGGTGTGCTCATGCGCACCCTCCAAACGCGGCCTTGCTACCGCCCGCCGGGCGTATCCGGCCGCGCACGCTCGCTCTGGCTCCCAACCTGTTCATCCGTTTCGCCGGCCCCTGCGGCCTCAGATCGAACCTTCCGTGTAGAACTGCGCAATGTTGCGGAACTTTTGCTGGCGCGCGGCTACCAGAATATCCATCGGCGTCGCCTTCAACTCGGCCAGGTGCTTCTTTAGCGCGCTGCCCAGCAGCCCCGCACCCGCTTCCGGGTTCATGTGCGCGCCGCCCTCCGGTTCGGAGATAATCTCATCGACGCAGCCGAGCGCGGCAACCTCGGGCGCGGAGATGCGCATCGCCTCGGCCGCCAACTGCTTATGCGCCGCATCGCGCCACATGATGGCCGCGCACGACTCCGGCGTAATCACAAAATAAAGCGCATTTTCCAGGATCAGCACCCGGTCGGCGACGGCCAAAGCCAGCGCGCCGCCCGATCCGCCCTCGCCGCTGATGACTGAAATGGTGGGCACGCGCAGCCGCGCCATCTCCAGAATGTTTCGGGCGATGGCCTCGGCCTGGCCCCGCTCCTCGGCGCCCAACCCCGGATAGGCTCCGGGCAGGTCGATGAAGCTGATCACGGGCCGGCCGAATTTCTCGGCGATCTTCATGCAGCGCAGCGCCTTGCGGTAGCCCTCGGGATGGGGCATGCCAAAGTTGCGCCGCACCCGGTCCTTGGTGCTGCCGCCCTTGCGGTTGCCGATGACCAGCACCTCTTCGGCGCCCAGGCGCGCCATGCCGCACGCCACGGCCTCATCGTCGCCAAAGGCGCGATCCCCGTGAATCTCGCTGAAATCCGTGAAGATTCGCTCGATAAAGTCCATGGGGTAGGGCCGCTGGGGATGCCGTGCCCGTTCGATTCTGCTCCACGCCGGCGAAACAGCCTGCGCTTCTATTGGAGTCCCTGTTTCCTGATCGCTCATCGGTACCTGGTGCCAATCCGGGCAGCGTCGCCGTTGGCCCTCTGCTGATTCTACGGGGCGCGGGCGACTGCGACAAATACAAGCAATGCCGGCCTGCGGATTCGTGTACCCAATCGGCCAACCGCCGCACGGCGGTCTCTGGCCGGAAGCGGTGCCGCCGGGAAAAACGCGCACACGAGCCAAGCCCTGGAGTGACAGCAGGCGCCCGTTTGACGACGGTCAAACGAGGACTCATACGTCAGAGGCTTCGCCAGCCTTGGCGCGGGATCGTGTATCCCTTGTCCGCCATGATCCGCGAGGGGGCGTCCAGGCCCTTTCCATGGGACAGTTGCACGGTGGCGCGAAAGGCCTCGGTGGGATGCAGTTGGCCCGTCCATGGCGGACCAACTGCAACGACGCCTGCCGCACGATTAGTGCGTGCCGTTGGCCTGGAGCGCTCTTTGCGTGGCCAACCGGCTCAGCTGCTCGCTTTGTTTCACCATCTCATGAACCGCGAAGCCTTTTTCCGCCAGCGCTCCCGTGGGGCAGGCCTGTACGCACTTGCCGCAGCCGGTGCAGTTCTGCGCCTCTCCCCACTGATCCTTCAGGTCGCTGACGATGCGCGAGTCGATCCCGCGCGCTGAAACCTCCCACACGTTCGCCCCTTCCAGCTCGGCGCAAACGCGCACGCAGCGCGTGCACAGGATGCAGCGATTGTGATCCAGCACGAAGCGAGGGTGCGTCATGTCCACGGGTAACTGTGGGTTGTTGTAGGAGTAGCGCACGTGGGTGATGCCCAGCGATTGGGCCAGCGCCTGCAGTTCGCAGTGGCTGTTCGAGACGCAGGACGAGCAGATGTGATTCCGCTCCACCAGCAACAGTTCGACTGCCATCTGCCGGTAGAGCGTCAGCTTGGCCGAGGTCGTCTTGATCGACATCCCGTCCTGGATGGGCGTGGTGCAGGCCGGAAACAGCCGCTCGGTTCCCGCCAATTCCACCATGCACACGCGGCACGCTCCCACCGCGCTCAGCCCCTTCAGATAGCAGAGCGTCGGAATCTTCTTCCCGATGGCGCGGGCAGCCTCCAAGATCGTCTGTCCCGCCTGGGCGGTCACCAGTTCGTCATCAATTCGGACGGAAATCGTTTTGCTTGGCAAGGCGGCGCTCCTCTCTCTTTACTCGTCTCAATCGGCGCTGACAGTATCCTTCAGGTCGCAGCGAAGACACCGGCGGCATTCCTCCAGCGCCTCTTGCGACTCGAGGCCGCCGACCACTTCTTCCTGCGAATGGACCCGCGCCTCCGGGGCCAGGGTGTGGGCCGTGTGCCGGCGGCTCAGGCTCGGCTCTCCCGGCGCATGACGGTCGTACTCGAACTGCTGGTAGAGCTGCTCCCAGCGCTCCTCGCCCATCAGGCGCTCGTCGATCTTCTGCGCCGCCTGCTTGCCGCCGCTCATGGCGTTGGAAACATTCGATGCGCCGGTAATCACATCGCCGCCGGCATAGAAGTTGGCGCGGCTGGTCTCCAACGAGAAGCGATCGACCACGATCATCCCCTCCTCTTTGAGCGCCAGTCCCGAGGCGCGGCAGAAATCCAGGTCGAAGGTCTCGCCCACGGCCAGGATCACGCTGTCGCACTTGAAGCGCTGCACCTCGTCGGTGGGGATGGGCCGCTTGCGCCCCGATTTGTCGTACTCGCCCAGCCGCGTCTTGACGACCTCGATGGCCTTTACCCGGCCGCTGGCGTCGCCCAGAATGCGGTGTGGCGCGGCCAGAAAGACGAACTGCACGCCCTCTTCCTCGGCCGCCTGAATCTCCTCGTCGATCGCGGGCATATCCTTGCGCTCGCGGCGATAGAGGATGGTGGCGCTGCCGCCCTTGCGCAGAACGGTCCGCGCCGAGTCGATGGCCGCGTTGCCGCCGCCGATGATCGCCACCTTGTTGCCCAGCATCACGCTCTCGCGCTTGGCCACCACTTCAAGAAACGGCAGTGCGGGATAAACCCCCTTCAACTCCGTGCCGGGAAGATAGAGCCACGATTCCTTCCAGGTTCCAATGGACAAGAAAACGGCATCGAACTGGCTCGCCAACTGGTTCAGCGGAAGATCGAATCCCACCCGGGTGTTGAAGACCATCTTCACGCCGGTGGCCTCGATCAGATCGAGTTCGCGGCGCAGCACCGACTTGGGCAGCCGGTACTCGGGAATGGCGAAACGCAACATGCCGCCCGCCTCGCTGTGCTCGTCGTAGATGGTCACTTCGTGGCCCAGCATGGCCAGGTAGAAGGCCGCGGTCAGGCCGGTGGGACCGGCGCCGGCTACCGCCACCTTGCGCCCCGTCGCCGGCAGCTTGCGCGCCAGAATCCGCTCCTTCATCGGCTCAAAGCGATCCGATTGATAGATCGCGTCGGCGATGAAGCGGTGCACCTCGCGCATGTTCACCACCTCGTCGAAGGATTGGCGGCGACAGCGATTCTCGCACGGGTGCTGGCAGATTCTCCCCGTCGATGCGGGCAGCGGATTGTCCATGATGACCGACTCGAAAGCATCTTCGAGACGCCCCTCCTGATAAAGCTCCAGGAAACGCGGAATGTTCATCCGCAGCGGGCAACTGTTCTCGCACGGGGCCAGCGCCAGTTCCTGGCAGACGCCGGCGCGGCAGCGATGAGCCAGAATATGGTCCTCGTACTCCTCGCGGAAGTGCCGGATCGTGGTCAGCACGGGATTGGGCGCGGTCTGGCCCAGCCCGCACAGCGAGCACTCGCGGATCATCCGGCCCAACTCGTCCAAAAGCCCCATGTGATCCGGGCTGCCCTCGCCTTCCGTGATCGAGTTCAGTGTGCGTAGCGCCTTGTTCAGCCCCACCCTGCATGGCACGCATTTGCCGCACGATTCGGAGTGGGTGAACTCGACAAAGTAGCGCGCCACGTCCACCATGCAGTTGTCTTCGTCCATCACCACCATGCCGCCGGAGCCCATGATGGAGCCAATCTGGGCCAGGCTCTCGTAGTCCACCGGCGTATCGAGCATCTCCACCGGGATGCAGCCGCCGGAGGGCCCGCCCGTCTGCACGGCCTTCACGTGGCGCCCCGCCGCCGTTCCTTCGCCGATGTCGTAGATGAAGCTCTTCAGCGGAGTGCCCAGCGGCATCTCCACCAACCCCGTGTTCTGGATCTTGCCCACCAGCGAGAAGACCTTGGTCCCTGGGCTCTTGGCGCTGCCGGTTTCGGAGAACCATGCGGGGCCGCGGCTCACGATCGGCGCAATGTTGCACCAGGTTTCCACGTTGTTGATGTTGGTCGGCTTCCCGTAGAGGCCCTTTTGCGCGGGAAACGGCGGGCGCGAATGCGGCCGGCCGGCTAGGCCCTCGAGCGAGGCGATCAGGGCCGTTTCCTCGCCGCAAACAAAGGCTCCGGCACCCTGCACCAGTTCAATGTCGAAGTTGAAGCCGCGGTCCAGGATGTTTGTGCCCAACAGCCCGTATTCCCGCGCCTGTTCGATGGCCCGCGTCAGGCGGCGCACGGCGAGCGGATACTCGGCGCGCACATAGACGATGCCCTGCGTGGCGCCCATCACGTAGCCGCCGACAATCATCCCCTCCAGCAGCGAATGCGGATCGCCCTCGATCTCGTTGCGATTCATATACGCGCCGGGATCGCCCTCGTCGGCGTTGCAGATGATGTATTTCGTATCGGCCTTGGCCTTGGCCAGAAAATCCCACTTGTTGCCGGTCAAAAAGCCCGCGCCGCCGCGGCCGCGCAGCCTCGAGGCCTTGATCTGCTCGATCACACTCTCGCCGCGGCCGTCGATCAACACCTTATAGAGGGCCTGGTATCCGCCCACTCCGATGTACTCTTCGATATCTTCGGGATTGATCAGCCCGCAATTGCGCAGAACGATCTTCTTCTGCCCCTTGAAGAAGGGAATCTCGTTCCACTGCGCGATCTCCGGATAGCCCTGCCCATACTTCACGTGCGATGTAATGTGATCCCACTCCTCGATCTTGCAGTAGATGAGGTCGGGCGGCATCACTTTGCTGGTAATGCTGTCCAGAATGCGCAGGGCATCGTTGGCCTGCACGTGGCGCAAGACCACCAGCGGGCTGCCGGGAAGCCGGACGTTGACCAGCGGCTCCTGAAAGCACGAGCCGAAGCAGCCTACGCTGGTCAGCAGCACATCCATCCCGCCGCGCTGGATTGCATCTTGCAGGGCGCGATAGACCTCTTCGGCGCCATTGCCGCCGCCGCAGGTTCCCATCCCCACTGCAATGCGAGGAATGGCCGGCGTCAGCTTGGCCAGCCCGGCTTCACGTACCGCGTTGAACGCGCCAATATCCAGAATTCGCGGCATTATGCCCTCCCCTCGGTCAACGCCTTCACTTCCCGCAGCAGCGTGCGCTCATTCACGTGGCCAAGAATGTGGTGATTCACTTCCACCACCGGCGCCAGCGCGCACTGGCCAAAGCAGGCCACCGTGCGCACCGTGAACTTGTTGTCCGGCGTGGTCAGCGCCACCTTGTCCGGCTTCTTGTTCTTGCCCAGATTGCGCTTGCTCAGCCCCAGATCCAGGCACAGCCTTTCCAGCAGCTCGCGCGTCCCCCGCGTATGGCAGGCCGTCCCGCGGCAGACTGAGATCACATTGCCGCCCTGCGGCTCCAGATTGAACAGCGCGTAGAATGTCGCCGCGCTGTAAATCCTGGCCGGAGGAACTCCCGTTCTCTCCGCGATATAGCGCAAGGACTCCATGGGAAGATATCGATGCGGGTTGGCGGCTTGCACTGTTTCCAGAATTCCCAACAGCGCTCCCGGACGGCCTTCGTGCTTGCCGATCACCTGGTCGATCATCAGCTTTTCGTTTGCGTCCAGAACTCCAGTGGCGACACTTCCCATGATCCCCTCCCCTCAATGCCAGGCGTGGCCGGCAGCCGGACCCACGGCGCAAGCTTTCTTCCCCACAGATCAGGCAACCGGCGCGCGACTGCATTGCTCCATGCGGAAGCACAGGCCCGCTCCCGCGCTCGCGCGGCGGTCTTGAATCGAACATCGCAAAAACAGAAAACGAATCTTGTTGAACCGGTGAGCTTGGGTTTCGCGCTCCCGCGCAAAAGCCGGCAGCCCACGCCCCATCCCGACAACCCGGCGCAGTCCCCTCGCCTCTTGCCGGAATAACTCTCCAGGCCCCTGGGCGGGTCGTTGTCCTGCGCGCTCCACACGAACTCGAGAGGGCGACATGGTCAGACCCTCCTCACTTCTGGACAACTTCTCTGGAGAGGAAATAGGGAGGATAAGTGCATTCGCCCGCCGCGCTTCTCATATCTGGCGAAAGAGGATACCGCGCCCGTGATTGCAGCGCTATCCGTTGAGAATTCTCCCCGGAAATTGTCCGTCTGGAACTGTGAAGCCCTGATGAATCTTTAGGATGTGCCTCAGGTCACACTTGTTTGTGACGGTCGAGCTTGCGCCCATCCTCCGGGATCGTGTGGAGATCCTTCAAGGAAGCGGGAATAATCCCTTCACGCCCGATCCGTTCGCACGAACCTGGCGCCGGCCCGCCTGCGGCGGCTAGCCTTCCCGCCCCTCCGCTTCCGGCTCTTCCGGCTCGGTCGATTGGGCTTCGCCCTCCGGCGAGATTTCTTCGTCGCCTTCCAGGCCGGCGCCCGACGCGCCCAGCAGCGCATCGATGCGATACCCGGCGGCTTCGGCCGTCTCCAGGGCCTCCTCGACGGTCCGGCTCATCTCCTCCACCGCCGCGCGGCTGGGAGCAGCCTCGCCCGCCAGGCGCAGCAGCGACGGCATCAGCAGCCACCAGAGCAGTTCCTCATACAGCTCGCGGACCAGGTAAGAGTGACTCTCTGTCTGGTGAACGCCGGTCAGCCAGCGCACATCGGGATCGAGCCACAAGGCCGCCGAAAGAGCGATCTTTTCGTCGCCCGCCGCTGCCGTTTCTTCTGCCGCCGGCTCGGCCGGGCTTGCAGCCGGGCCTGCCTCTTCCGCTTCGCCCTCGGCCGCATCTCGCTCCTCGACTGGAGTTTCCGCGACGCTCTTCTCGGCTGCCATGCCAACCGCCGGCTCGCCTTCGACCGCATCCGCCTCCGGTTTGCCAACGCCGGCCCCAGTCAGCAGTACAACCTTGATGCGCGCGGCAACCCGCCAGCTCTCCTCGCCCTCGAATCCGAGAGCCGTAAACGCTTGTGCGAACGGTTCGCGCAGGCGGAGGCGGTCAAACAGGTCCAGCGCCATGCGCGCGGGGTTTTCCCGGTCGATGGATTCAGCCAGCAGTTCCAGCGCGCACCAGCCCAGCACCGGGCCCCACATCGACGTGGCAGTGAACTGCGGGCTGGCGCTGGGAAGCACGCGGCGTGCGGCAACCGTCCACGGCGCCGGGAAAATCGCCTCCATGGCCGGAATGCGCATCGCGGCGCGCAGCCGCTCGCGGAGACTTTCGCGCAGCAACGCCACATCCTCCGGTTGCGCCATCCCGGCCATCTGGCCTTCGCTTGCCAGGCGAGCGGAGTAGGACGCCCGCGCCGTTCGCAGCAGGGCTTCGCAGCGGGCCCAGGCCAGCTCAAAGAACTCTCTGCGCTCCTGCTCGATCTTCTTGTCTTTTCCGGTGGCCAATGCGCGGGGATGCTCCGCCAGGTCGGCGAAGATGCGCACCACCGCCGGGTCAAGCAGTTGCCGCAGCGCATCGTGAACCGGCCGCAGTTCCAGATTCACCAGCGCATCGTCGAGGTTGGGAACGCCGTGCCCGTTGAGCTGATCCGCCAGCCGGTCCCAGGGCTCTTCGGCCGTAATGCGCAACTCGCGCCAATCGAGAAAGACATGGCACTGATACGCGTGCAGGTCGAGCGTCAGGCCGCGCTCCGCCAGGTCGCTGGCCCGGCGCAGATATTCGAGACCCGTTAGCGAGTCGCGCCACGCCAGCACATAGGCGCCGTCGCCGGTCACGCCCAGGCCTTCCCTCAGGCGCTGCTGGCGCAGTTGCCCCGCGCCCTTGTCGGCGAAAGCCGCGGAGAAATCGATGGCGCCGTGCGCTGTGCCATAGCGGTTGTTGTAGACCACCAGGGCGCGCTCGCCGCCGTTGCGGTTCGAGTAGGCAAAGACATTCTCGTCCACCTTGCCCGCGTCCTGAAAGAAGTCGTAGAGCAGAAAGTTGCTGCTTTCGGCAAACAGCCAGCGCCGCTTCAGCAGCGGCGCGATCTCCCGCTCGTGGCGCTCGACCAGCCAGTTATCGGGCGTTTCGTCGTAGCGGGGCCGCTGGTACTCCATGCCGTATTTCTCGGTGAATCCCTCGATCTGCCCGTGACCGAACATGGGCAGGCCGGGCAGCGTCGCCATCAGCGCGGCCACGCCAAAGCATTTGTCGCCCTTGCCAAACTGGTCGATCGCGGTGCGCTCGTCGGGATTGCTCATGAAATTGACGTAGCGCTTCATGATGTCCGGATCGAATTCCAGCGTGTTCTTGATGACCGAGCGGTACTTGGCGTTTTCCTCGTCGCGCATCATATTCATGAAGGCGCTATTGTAGACGCGATGCATGCCGAGGGTGCGGACGAAGTAGCCCTCCATGAGCCAGAAGGCCTCGGCCAGCAGCAGCGTTCCGGGCACTTCGGCGGCCACGCGGTCCACCACCTCGCGCCAGAACTCGTGCGGCATATGCCGGTCGAACTCGGCCTGGCTCATGCCATATTCGGCGCGGGAGGGAATGGCGCCGCTCGCGCCGGGGCCGGGAAACCACAGCCGGTGAAAATGCCGTTTGGCCAGGGTCATCGCGGCATCGAAGCGGATCACCGGAAACAGCCGCGCCACGTGCAGGATCGTCTGGATCACCTGCTCCCGCACCGCCGGATTCAGGTAGTCGAGCTGCGCCGTGTCGTTCCAGGGAAAGCTGGTGCCGTCGTTGCCGTGGTAAATGTAGCGGGTTTCGCCGCTGTTGCGGTCGCGGCGCTGGAAAACCACCGCGGCGTCGCTCTGCTCGAAGTAGTGGTCTTCAATCTTGATCTCCACCCGCCCGTCGTGGGAGAGATCGGGCCCGTTGAAGCTGTACGCGGGATACGGCGTCTCCGCGCGGGAGATGAACCACTCCGGGTGCTCGACGACCCAGGGCGAGTCGATGCCCATGTGGTTGGGCACCATGTCGCTGGCCAGCCGAATCCCCTTCCGGTAGGCCCGGTCGCGCAGGTTGATGTAGGCCGCCTCGCCGCCCAGATCCTCGGCAATCGAGTAATCGAAGAGCGAATAGGCCGACGCCACGGCGTCGGAGTTGCCGCAGAGCTGTTTGATCGTCTTCGAGGCGCGGCTGCGCTCCCAGACGCCGATCAGCCACAGCGAATTGAGCCCCCGCTGCGCCAGGGTTTCCAGTTCCTCGTCGGGAATCTCGTCCAGGCGCGCGATGCTGCGGCCATATTGCTTGCTGAGTTGCGCCAACCATACATAGGTGCTTTTGGCGATCAGCACCGTGTTGGGCATCCAGGCCATATCGGGCGAGAATTTCTCGTATTCGTGGGCCGGATCGCCAAAAGTCGGCACCTCGGAGTGGCTGACCACCGAAGGCCATTGCTGCTGGCCGCTCTCCCAACGGCGCTTGGCCGCGGCCTCGGCGGCGGCGCGGGCCTGCGCGGCGGGAGGATTGAACTGCATCCAGATGGCCAGTTCTTCCTCGTGCAGGATTTCGCCGGCAATCAGCAGATAATGGTCCAGGCTCGCGCCCAGCAGCGGCTTCCAGAGCCGGCGGATCAGGGCAAGCTGGTCGCTGAGGGAGCGGGGCGACCCCACGGCCGGCGCGCGCAGCAGGTCCAGAAGGTTCATCGGCTGGGCGTCCGGAACAGGAATCAGGGGCCGGGTGGCAAAGTACTCGGGCAACTGCTGCGTCACCTGCCGGTAAACGGTCTTCTCGGCCAGCGTCTTCTCTTCGAAAAGCTCCTCGAAGGGTTTGAAAGCCTCGTTGCGGTTGGCGGCGAAGAGCAGCAGCAACTCCTCCAGCGCGGCGGCCCGGTGAGGCATCCCATCGGTTTCTCCAGCCAGCCATTGCCGCGGCGTCTCCAGCCCGCGCACCACGCTCGAACCCGGAAACTGCTCGACAAACATCAGCAGCATGGCGTCCAGCGGCGCCGCGCCCACCTGCGCTGAAAACCAGTCCAGCGCGGCTGTAATCACCTCGGGATCGAATTGCTCGCGGTAGCGCGCCATCAGCACGTGGCTCGCCTCGTCGATCAGCCCCATGGCGTAGAGCTGTCCGGCATGAACCGCCAGTTCGGGATGCCTTTCCACATCGCGCACCTTGTTCATGCGGTAGGCAAACTCCCGGCATGCCGCTAGATTGGCAAAAACAACGTTCCCCGTATAGGAGAAGAGTGACTCGGCGAACTGGTAGCGTTCACGCGCGCCGCGCGAAATGTGGAATTCCATCATGTGGGACCGATCTCCCGAATTCTTGCTGCTCCCGATTCGCCTGACACCCTGTCGATGCCCGATCCGCCAGACAGCGTCCTGCATCCGCTCAAGAAGCGCGGCGCTCCGGCAGTCCAACTCATCCCGCTGCCGAGAGCGCAACCAAAGGGTAAAGTAACACCATTCGGGGCGAAGGCGATAGGACCGCCGCTTCCCGTCTCCCACCCGCCGCAATGCCAGCAGAAAACCTCGCCTAGGATGCCCTCTGCGCCCTTCCCGCCATCCCGCGTGGGATCGCCCCGCGGAGACTCCGAAACCGCCTGGAATTTGCAGGAAATGCCGAAGAAATCGGCTCCGGGACTTCCGCAGCCTCAGTCCAGCGCCTTATGAAAGCGAAGGATGGAAATCGTCAGCAAACTGAATCCCAGGCCCGCCATGGCGGCCATCTGAGGCCACAGAAGCTCCATGCCCACGCCTTTCAGATAGGTTCCGCGCAGCACGATGAGAAAGTAGCGCAAAGGGATGGCATAGGTGAGATATTGCATCCACTGCGGCATGGTGGCGATGGGAAAGCCGAATCCTGAAAACGTGATCGCGGGCATGATAAAGAAGAAAGCCGTCACCATCGCCTGCTGTTGCGTGGAAGAAACCGTCGAAATCAGCAGGCCGACGCCCAGCATGCAGAGCAGGAAAAGAATCGCTCCGGTCAGCAACACCCAGATATGGCCGCGGAATGGAACCTGGAACCACAGCGTCCCGACCACCGCGATCAGCGAAACATCGAAGAGGCCGATCAGGAAGAACGGCAGCGTTTTGCCCAGGATGAACTCCGCCGGACGGATGGGCGTCACCATGATCTGTTCGAGCGTGCCGATTTCGCGTTCGCGGACCACCGCGAAGGCCGTTAGCGTAATCACCAGAACCAGAGTCAGGCTGCCGATGACTCCCGGCACAAAGAACCAGCGGCTACGCAACTCCGGGTTGTACCACGGCCGCGGTTCCAGCTCGACCGAGGGAATCACCTCGCTCAGTTGCGGCGCAATCCGGCCCAGGCGGTCGTTCTGATACTCCTGGGCAAAGCCGAGTGCAATCTGCGAAATGTAGCTCGAAGCAATCAGTGCGGTGTTGGAGTTCGTAGCATCCACAATCACTTCCATCGGCGCCGTCTGGCCGCTGCGCAGCTTCTGCGCAAAGCCGGCATCGATCTCCAGGCCCACGGTAGCTTTTCCGCGGTCGATCAGGTCGCGAATCTGCCGCGAATCGGTCAGTTGGCGCTGCACATCGAAATAAGGGCTCGACGTGAAGCGCGAAACCAGTTCGCGGCTCTCCTGGCTGTGATCCAGGTCGAGCACCACCGTGGGAACGTGATGAATTTCGAACGTTGCCGCATAGCCGAAGACCAGCATCTGCACAATCGGCGGAACGATCAGGATGATCCGCGTCCGCTTGTCGCGGAAAACCTGGATGAACTCCTTGATTAACATCTGCTTCAGGCGCCCGAACATGCGTTCTCCTTTACTCCAGCCGCTTGTGGAAGCTGCGGGTAGCCAGCAGCGCCAGCGCCAGCGCAAAGACAGCCAGGGGAATCAGATCGGCCGAGAGCATTGCCGTCGGCGTTCCCTTGAGAAAGATCTGCTTCAGCACCGAAACGTAATAGCGCGCCGGCAGGATGCGTGTGATCCACTGCAGCACGACAGGCATTTGCTCAATCGAAAACAGGAAGCCGGACAGCAAGAATGCCGGCAGAAAGGTAATCAGAAGCGCGATCTGGCTGGCGGCGAACTGGCTCTTGGCCAGCACGGAGATAAAGAATCCCAGCGACAGCACAACCACCAGAAACAGCGCGGAACTGGCCAGCAGTGTGAGATAGGACCCGCGAAACGGGACATGGAACCAGTAAATCGCAATCGCGGCGCAGACAATCACGTCGAACATGCCGAGGACAAAGTAAGGCGCCAGCTTGCCCAGCATGATCTCCATCGCGCTCACCGGCGTTGAGATCAGTTGTTCCATGGTTCCGCGTTCCCACTCGCGCGCGATGGTGAGCGAGGTGAGAAAGGCGCCGATCACCGACATGACCAAGGCCAGCACGCCGGGAATGATGAACGCGCTGCTCTCCAGGTCTTCGTTGTACCAGGTGCGCGTTTCCACGCTCATCGCGGCCGGCTGCAAACTCTGGCCGCGCTCATGCAGCCAGTTGATTTGAACCTCGGCCGAATAACCCTGAACCACCGCCTGCGCATAGCCGATCAACACATTGGCCGTGTTGTCGTCCGTGGCGTCGACCAGAGCCTGCACCTGCACCGGGCCGCCGGCGCGCAACCGCAAAGAAAAGTCCCACGGAATCACGATCCCCATCTTGGCGTGGCCGTCGTCGAGCGCCTTGGCGATTGCGGGATAGCCGTCCACGACGCGCACGACATGGAAGTATTCGCTGGCCTGAAAATGTTTCAGCAGGTCCTGGCTCTGCTGGCTGCCGTCGCGGTCGCAGACATACACCGGCAGCCCTTTCAGATCCAGATTCACGCCGTAGCCGAAGAGCAGCATCAGCGTCACCGGCATGATAACCACGATGATCAGGCTGCGCGAATCGCGCAGAATCTGAACGACTTCCTTTTTTGCCACGGCCAGCAAGCGGGTGAAGCTCATGGTTTGCGCTCCTCCCCCGCATCGCGCGCTGTGGTGAGAGAAACAAAAACATCTTCCAGCGTGGGGCGAATCTTCTCCATGTGGCTGACAGTCACGTCTCGATCCGAAAGATACTTCTTGATGCGCGGCACGGCGGCAGCGGCATCCTGCACAACCAGGTGCAGCGCATTGCCAAAGACCGCGGCATCCATCACCTCCGGGGCAGATTGCAGAGCTTCCACCGCGCCGCCCAGCGGCTCGCACTTGACCAGCAGCAATTCGCCTTTCATCGAATCGCGCTTCAACTCCGAGGGCGTGCCAAGGGCCACCATCTTGCCGCGAAAAATCAGCGCAAGACGGTTGCAATACTCCGCCTCCTCCATGTAATGCGTGGTCACAAAAACGGTCACGCCCTCTTCGGCCATCTGATGAATGAGGTCCCAAAACTGGCGGCGCGAGATGGGATCGACGCCGGAAGTCGGCTCATCGAGAAAGAGGATCGGCGGCTTGTGCAGCACCGCGCAGCCCAGCGCCAGCCGCTGCTTCCACCCTCCCGGAAGCGTGCCGGTGATGAGATTCTCCTGGCCTTTCAGGTTGGCCATCGCCAGCGCCCACTCGATCCGGTCTTTCAAGTCCCTGGAAGGCACGCTGTAAAGCCCGGCAAACAATCGGAGGTTTTCCATCACTTTGAGATCGTTGTAGAGCGAGAACTTCTGCGACATGTAGCCGATGTTCTGGCGCACGGCCTCGGGCTTGCGGGCCACATCGTATCCCGCAACCAGCGCGCGGCCCGAGGTGGGCCTGAGCAAGCCGCACAACATGCGAATGGTCGTGGATTTGCCGGCTCCGTTCGGCCCCAGAAAGCCAAAGACCTCGCCTTTGCGAACCTCGATGCTGAGCCGATCCACGGCTACAAAGTCTCCGAACTGCTTCACCAGGTTCTCCACCACAACCGAGTTTCTGGCTTCAGGCATGGCTCGAACCTCCGCCGCCCACCGCATCCACAAAAAGATCCTCGATGGTGGGCGCAACCCGCTGAATCGCATCGTACTGTACATCGGCTCGTTTCAACCGGGCCTCGAACTCGGGAATGCGGCGCGCGGCATCGTCCACCACTACGTGCAGCCCGTCTCCGGTCATCACCAGGCTGGAGATTCCTTCCGCATCTTCGAGCAGGCTGCGCAACCTGCGCGGGTCCTGCGAAGTAACAGACAACACGCCTTTGCCCATCCCTGCCTTCAAATTCGCCGGCGTGTCGCAGAAGAGCAGCTTGCCCTGGTGCAGCAGAGCAACGCGATGGCACCGCTCGGCTTCGTCCAGATAGGCCGTCGAGGTGAGAATCGCGACGCCCTCCGCGATCAGTTCGTAAAGAATGCGCCAGAAATCGCGCCGCGAAACGGGATCGACGCCGGTGGTCGGCTCATCCAGCAGAATTACCTTGGGACGATGAATGAGCGCGCAGACCAGGCCGAGCTTCTGCTTCATGCCGCCGGAAAGTTTGCCGGCCAGGCGCTTGCGAAACTCGCTCATTCCCGCCGCTTCAAGCAACTGCGCCGAGCGGGCGTTGCGTTCCGCCTTGCGCACGCCGAAAAGGTCGGCATAGAAGCCGATATTCTCGTCCACGGTCAGATCTTCGTAAAGCCCAAAGCGCTGCGGCATATAACTGAGCGCGTGCTTGGCGCCCTCGGGATCGCGCGCAATATCGAATCCCGCTACCATCGCCCTGCCCGCGCCCGGCGGCAAGATGCCCGCCAACATCCGCAGGGTCGTCGTTTTCCCTGCCCCATCGGGCCCAACCAGGCCAAAGATCTCTCCGGCGCACACTTCAAAGCTGAGGCCATCGACGGCGTGCACGCCGGAAAAGCTCTTGGTGAGCCCCTCGGCCCTGATTGCCGGCTCGTTTGCGGATGGGCGCTGGTCCGTCATGGCTTGGTGGGCGCGGCGCCCGCAGGCTGTGCCGACGAGCCGGACGGCGCCAGTTCAAGATGCGCGTCGGCGGGCATGCCCGGTTTCAGTTCGTGACTCGGATTGTCGATATCGATCTTGATGCGATAAACCAGCGTCACCCGCTCCTTGTAGGTCTGCACGCTCTTGGGCGTGAATTCGGCGTTCGACGAGATGAACGAGATGCGCCCGTGGTACTGCTTGCCAGGATAGGTGTCGGTGGTGACCGTCGCCTCCTGGCCCCAACGAATCTTGCCCAGATCGGTTTCTGCGATATAGGCGCGCAGCCAGATGTGATCCAAATCGGCCAGCGTCACCACCGGAGAACCGGGCGCAACCACCTCTCCCAGTTCCGTCTGGCGCACGGTAATCACGCCGGCCGAAGGCGCGCGCAGGATGGTGTAATCCAGATTCACTTGCGACAGGCCAAGATCTGCAGTGGCCTGGTTCAGATTGGCGCGCGCAATCGCGATATCTTCCTTGCGGCTGCCCTCGACGGCCTCGTTGTAGCGCTGCTGCGCCGCGTTGAAGATCGCCTGGGCCCGCTTCAGCGCGGTCGCTGCCAGGTCGCGGTCCTGCGCTGAAACCTCGTCCTTGGCGAAGAGCCGCTGGGCGCGGTCGTTGTCCAGCTTTTTCTCTTCCAGGTCTGCCTGCGCATCGATCGTGCTCTGCTGCGCGGCCTTCACTTCCTGCTCCCGCGTTCCGGCCAGCGTAAGCGCAAGGCCGGATTCGCGCACCCGCACACTGGCTTCATCGACCCGCACCTTCTGCCGATAATCGGCGTCCTCAAGCCGCGCCAGCAACGCGCCCCGCTCCACCTGCTGCCCCTCTTCGATCGGCAATTCCGCAATGCGCCCCTGCACCTTGAAGCTCACCAGGCTCTCGTGCGCCTCAATATTGCCGGAGAGCGTGAGCTGATTCGCTGGCGCGGCCTTTTTCGCGAAGCGCGGGTAATAGTAGATGCCGGCGGCAATCGCCGCGGCCAGCAGAATCACAACGGGTATCACTCGTTTCATAGCTTCAAACCTCGCCAGCGGGAATCTCGCGTGCAGTTCATTTGGTAGAGCCGCCGCCGGCTTCCCCCTGAAACTGTGCAATGTTCTTTTCCGTGTTGCCCATGGCGCGGGCCAGCGCAAACTTGGCGTCTGCGTGGCTGGAAACGGCAACGATATAGTTCTCCTGCGCGCGGGCCAGTTCGTCCTGCGCGGTCACGACTTCCACATTGTTGGCCGTGCCCGACTGGAAACGATCCTGTGCCAGTTCCAGTTCGCGCTGTGCCAATTCCTCGCCCTCCCTGGCAACCTTCACCTCTTCTGCCGCGGAGTCCAGATTCAACAGCGCCTCGCGGACCTCCTCCTCAATGCCGCGCCGCAGATCCGCAATCTGGTCGTCGATGCGCTTGACGCGGCTGGCCAATTCTTCCGCCTCGCCGTTGCGGTCGCGATCGAAGACGGTGAAATCGATCTCGCCTTGTATCAATCCTGTGCCCTGCACGCCCCCAATGCTGCGGCCAATCGCGCCATAGTTGCCGTTGATGCTCAGCCTGGGATAGAAGCGGGCGCGGCTGGCGCGCTGCTGCTCGGCCAGGCTCTGGCGCTGGCTGGCCAGCGAAAGATAATCGGCGCGGGAGGACAGCGCCGCGGGCACAAGCGTCGCAGCCTCCGGCTGGTTCAGCGCCTGGTAGCGGAGCGGCTCCGCCAGTTCCAGCGGCGTGCCGGGATTCATGCCCAGGTTGCGCGCCAGGGCCAGCAGCGCCTGTTTCAACTGGTTCTGGGCTACAAGCAGCGATTGCTTGTCGTTGGCCAGTTGCACCTCGGCGCGCAGCACGTCCACGCCCGTCGCCGTTCCGGCATCGTGCTTGTCCCTGGCCAGCTTGAAGAGTGTGCTGGAATCGGTCACCCGCGACTGGGCTGCATCCACGCGCGCCGCGGCGGATTGCGCATTGAGATAGAGAGCGGCAATCGAGCGGACAATCAGATCGCGCGCGTCGTCGTAATCCATTTTGCCCGCATCGAGCGCCCGCTCGCTGGCCTTCAACCCGCGATAACTTTCCAGATCGACGATATTCTGCTGCGCGTAGACGCGGAAATCGTAATTCGAAAACGGCCCCACCACTTCAGGTAAACCGGGCGCCGAAATCCCGAAGGCACGCAGATCGCGATTCTGCACATTGGCATAGCTCTGCGCGTTCACCCGTGGCAGCAGCGCGGCAGCCAGCCGCCGCTCCCGCGTGCCCTCGGCCTCATCCACACGCGCGCCCGCAACCAGCACCCCGAGATTCGCCTGGAGAGCCTTCTGAATCGCATCCTGCAACGTCAGCCGGTAGAGCCCCGGCTGCTGCGCCATCCCCGGCGATCCTGCAAGCAGCCCGGAAATCAGGCTCGCCAGCAACAAATGAACGGTTTTGCGGAAATCCGGCTTTATGATGCCCACTCTTATCCCTCGCTGGCAATCGATCTCCAGAAGTGCTGAAAGCTGTCTTCCATCCATGCCGCCAGCGGCGGCTCCTCGTGCAGCGACCAGATCAGCACGGTGCCCATGAATGTCTGTAACACCTGAATGGCGACTTTTTCTTTCTTCAGACGCGGGTCGATTTCCCCTCGTTTCTGCCCCTCGGCCACAATCTCCGCGGCCATTCTGCGCCCCTCGCACATTTTGCGCGCAATCAGTTTGCGCACGCCCTCGCTGGCCAGAAACGAACCAATCAACGCACGGGCAAGGTCTGGGCTGCGTCCCGGCTCTTCCGCCGCGCGCAAGAACAGTCGGCGCACGACAGCCTGTATCGGCTGCTCGTTCTGATCCGCCAGCGCCAGCGCCTCTGCGACTTTGCCAAGCTGAATCTCGGCCATCACGCCCAGCACATGATCCTTGCTCTCGAAATAATTGAAAAAGGTTCCTTTGCCCACATCCGCGGCTTCGGTGATCTCTTCCACCGTGACGTTGGAAAAGCCGCGCTCGGCAAAAAGCTGAAGCGCGCAGCGAAAGAGCCGCACCCGCGTCTCCGCGGCGCGCCGCTCGCGACGTCCCATGCTTTTCGCGGCGAGCGGTTCCCCGGCATCGGGAACGGCGACGGAAGCGGCTGCACGCGATGGATGATTGTTATTCATTTACGGGTCGTAATCATTCTTGACTATCGGTCATATTTTTGCGCGAGAAACACTCTCTGTCAAGAGACGTTCTTGGGAAAGGCGCTTTCCGCCGACTTCGCGATGCGCCGCTTCCGAGCCGTCAGGCCGAACCGCCCTGCAGGATGTCTGTTTCCCTGCGCTTGCGAGTCGAGGCGGCTTGCAAGCCGCGCCCGGGTACCCGTCAGCGCGGTACAAGTCCTGCGCCGGGCGCCATCTGGCGCGTTGGCGTTGCACCCACCGCACGATTGCCGGTAGACTAGAGATGTTGCCGCGCGGAGAGGTGGCAGAGCCCGGTTGAATGCACCTGACTCGAAATCAGACATAGTCGCAAGGCTATCGGGGGTTCGAATCCCTCCCTCTCCGCCATAGAATTGATTTTATTGGTTTTATCTCGTAAAGTAAGCCCGCAGGAACCAGAATAGGCCAAATTTCTCTGGACCCAATCCCAAGGAATTTCTAAATTCCGCACCGCCTGAGCAAAAAGAAGAGACCCGGGACTGATTCACGAATTGAAGCGATTGATTCTATGGTGCCCGGAGGGGGACTTGAACCCCCACACCCTTGCGGGCCGCGGATTTTAAGTCCGCTGCGTCTGCCAGTTTCGCCATCCGGGCTCTAAAGCGTTTCCTGGAATGCCGTGCGCCCGAGCCATGCACTCAAGTCAGCCGCAACCCCAAGATGCGACTGCCCTGCACACAACTCAAGGGACTACACCTTTTCCGAAAACTCCGAAAACGCGGCGTATACGCCCTATCGTAACTGAAGAGGCTGCCCAAAGACGCGGCGCCTCCGCTCCGCATCGCCGCGCAATCCCTGACCGCCGGGTCAGTCACAGCTAGAGCAACCGACCCGCCCGATGCTGCCTGGGCGCACGTTGGCACTCCATCCGCCGCCTCGATGCAAGGCGTCTATTGGAACTTGCGGAAGCAGATATTCTCGCCCTCCAGCCGATACTCGGCCGAGCAGACGTCGCCTCCGCAGATCATCGTGTCTCCGCCGCAGAGTTGTCGGCGGGTAATGAGCCCCAGTGTCCCGCATCGTGGGCACGACATCACGGCCACGTACGGGTTCTGCGCGTGACCCATCTTCGCCTGATTCTCCAGGACGAATACCGTTCCGGGGTCCATTCTGTCGGGAATCCATTCTTCCAGAAACTGCAAGTCGGCTGACATCGTGCCCTCCGGTGGGTGGATGTAACCGAGCCGTATCCAATGCGTTCCGGCCGGCTCCGTTGTGCAACAACAGCAGGCTGCGAATGGCATCCCGGAGGCGGAAGATGCCTCCAGTAGCACCCAGTGTTGCCGGGATGCGCTGCAATGTCAACCGGAATCGAATCCGGGGAGTATCGGGAGGGATTCCCTGCCCGGTTCTGAAAAAGCTCTTCCCTACCGGGACGCCGCCGCTCTTCCCTGGGAAGCGGCAAACTGGTCGATCGCCTTGTAAGTCTCCTCGTTGCGCAAAATTCCCTCGACGTACTCCCGGGTTTCGGTGAACGGAATCGACTCAACAAACTCGTCGATGCCCCGATAAGGGCCGGCGGCCTGCCAATCGAGCACGCGGTCGTCGCCCGCGTCGTAGGCCGCCAACGCATACTCCGTCACGCCGCCGAACTTGTCCAGCGTCTTGCGCAGATAGCGGGTTCCCAGGCGGATATTGGTGACCGGATCGAAGAGTTGGAAGGTATCCAGATGGCCCATTCCCTCCGCGCGCGCCATCTCTCGGCCCACCGAAGGCAGCAACTGCATCAGCCCATAAGCGTTGGCGGGCGAAACGGCCGAGGGGTTGAACTCCGACTCCTGGCGAATCAGCGAGGCCACCAGATAAGGATCGAGGTTGTTTTTAGCCGACTCCGCCTTGATCGTCTCCCAATACGGCTCGGGAAAGAGAATGCGCCAGTAGGCCAGCGGAATGGACTTGACGGGCGCAGACGCGGCAAAAGGCAGAGCCCGTTTGAGGGCGCGCATGGCGCGGAAGTTCTCGCCATAGGAGGCATAGATCTGCGCCTCGGCCAGCGCGCTCCAGGACGAGGAGTCGGGATCTGCAGCAATCTCCTGTGCAATGTAGTCGTTCAGGCCGGCATTGGCCAGCAGTCGCGCCTTGGCTAGGTGCGGGCTGTCGGCGGGAAAGCTCTCCTGCAGGGCAGGAACGGGCGGAGCCTGGAAGCGATCGAGTTGCGGTTGCGCCGCTGCTTGCGAGTCGCTCAGAGCGGCAAGCCGCTCACGCGCCATCTGCGCATAGAAGTAGTGCTGGTAGGCGCGCAGGATGGTGCGATAGTTGGCCGCCGCCAGGGCCGGCTTGTGATCCTGCGTCTCATAGAGCCGTCCTCGCCAATAGAGCGCCGACGCCGTCTCCTTGGCCGCCGGGTAGAGCCGGATTTGCTCGTCGAAGAGGCGCGCGGCGTCGGCATAGAGCCCCTGTCGATAGCTGAGCCAGCCCGCCCGCCAGTGCGCGGCCGCGGCGTTCTTGTTCTGGGGAAAATGAACCGCCAGGTAGCTGTAATATTCGATGGCCGCGGCATACTCGCGGCGCAGCAGATACATGTTGCCGCTGGAGTAGAGCGCCTCCGCCAGCCACGGGCTGCGGGGGAAGTTCACCTCCATCTCTGCCACGATGCGTTTCTGTTCCTCCGCGTCGTCGCGGCTCCGAGCCAGTTCCATCAGCAGGTAGAGCCGCCGCGCCCCGTTCTCGTCGCGGGTGTCGGCCAGCGCCGCGGCCTGCGCTGTGGTAAGACGCTTCAGTTTCAGCTCGCAGGCGGCCTCGGCCACGGCAAAGCCGTTCCGCGCCGCCTCATCCAGGCCGGGAACCCGGGACAGCGCGCGATATTGCTCTGCCGCCTCGCCGTAGCGTCCGGCGTTGTAGTAGGCATCGCCCAGGCTGCGCAGATCGGCCGCCGACAGAATCGATTCAGCCCCCATCTCCGTCAGCCGGGCGCGTGCAATCTGCGCATCCGAACTCATGGGGTAGCCGAGCAGCAGGCGCTTGAAGATGCGCGCCGCTTCCTGCGTCTGCTTCTGGGCCAGCGCCACCTGCCCCTGGGCTAGCTGAAATCCGGCGCGATTCGCGGCCTCCGAGCCGGCCGCCTGCACCAGCACCTGCTGCGCTCCCGCCGCATTCCCCATGGCCAGCAGAATATTGGCCTCCAATTCGGGCGCCTGGATGGCGAAGATGCTGTCGGGATAGCGGCTGGTAAAGCCACGCAGCAGGCCTTCGGCAGCGGCTTCGTTGCCCGCCGAGTGGTTGGCCTCGGCGCCCAGGAAGTCTGCGTAGTCGGCCAGTTCCTCGCCGGCCTGGCGCGCTTGGCGCAAACTTGTTTCGGCTTCGGCATAGTGTTTGTCGAGCAGATAAGCGTGCCCCAGCGCCAGATAAGCAGCCGCGGCGGCCTCGCCGCTGTGTTGATGCGCATATTTGGTTACGCCCGCATAGGCTGCCGGGGTTCGCAGCGTGGCCAGTTGCTGGGCCATTGGACGCAACTCGGCCGAGGCCACAAAGGCCAGCCTGATCCGCGCCGTCCGCGCGGCCCTTGCCGCCTTGGTGGCGCGGCTCACCGGCTTCCGGGCGCGCGCGCCTGCCTTGGTCGGCTTCTTCGCGCCGCTATCCGCTCCGGCTGACTTTTTTACTTGAGCGCTCGGTCCAGCCGGCTTTTTGGCCCCGGTCGCTGGCTTGGCCGCACTCTTGGCGCTGCCACCTGGGCTGGCTGGCTTTTTCGCGCTCGCGGCCGGTGCAGCCGTTTTTTGGGCCTTCTTTGCCTTGTTTGCAGCCGCAGCGTGAGGCTGCGCCTGCGCAGTCGTGGAAGTTTGACCATCCAGGGGAGTCACCACCATCAGGACGGAGAGCGCACCGGCCAGCAAGCGCGCCAAATACGAAACGGAAGTAGCGGTAGCCGCAACCCTCATACTTTTCACTTTAAGCCGCTTGGGCCCCGCCGCAAGCTGCGCGTACCCGTTGCGTTACCGCACTGTGCGCCCATGCGGGACGGCGCAGCCCGTCATTCCAGCCGATCAAAGCGCCATGCATGCCCGCTCCGGCTGCTCCGCCGGTGCAATGCAAACCGTTGCTGGAATGGCTTTTTCCGCGCCTTCCAGCCTGCCAGAAAGCAGAAAGCCCGCTGCCGCCTCCGCATGCACCGGTCGCGAAAAGAAATAGCCCTGGATCAGGTCGCAATTGCCCTGGCGCAAGGTCGCCAACTGCCCGGCCGTCTCCACGCCTTCCGCCACCACGCTCAGCCCCAGCGTGTGGGCCATCGACAGGACGGCATCCACAATCGGACGAGTGCCGTCGGGCTCGCTCAGGTTCTCCATGAACGAACCGTCGATCTTGAGCACGTCGATGGGCAGCCGATGCAGGTAGCTGAGCGAGGAGTAGCCCGTGCCAAAGTCGTCGATTGCGATGCGCACGCCCAGCCGCTTCAGCCGCTCCATCTGACGCGCGGATTCGGCAAAGTCGTGCATCACGATGCTCTCAGTCAGCTCCAGCACCAGCATCTCCGCGGGCTGGCCCGTCTCTTCGAGAATTTGCGCCACCGTATCGGCAAAGTCGTCGCGGGCAAACTGCAATGCTGAGATATTCACCGCGATGGAGTTCGCGGGATGGCCGGCCTTCTGCCATTCCCGGCTCTGCCGGCAGACCTCCCGCAACACCCATTCGCCCAGCGGCACAATCAGTTGCGTCTCTTCGGCAATGGGAATGAAGTCGCACGGAGAAACGTTACCCAGGCGTGGAGAGTGGAAGCGCAGCAGAGCCTCAAAGCCGTGCAGAACGCCATTGGGCAGGCACAACGGCTGGTAGGCAAGGGTAAATCCGCCGGTTTCCAGCGCGTGATTCAACTCCGCCTCCAGTTCGCGGCGCTCCGCCGGCTCCCGGTCCATCTCCGGGCTGAAGGAGCGGAAACCGCAGCAGCCGAACTTGGCGGCATACATGGCCTGATCGGCATGTTGCGCCAGAGTATCGCCCGTCTTGCCGTCGTCCGGATAAAGCGAAATGCCGATGCTGGCGGTGATGTTCAGCTCCAGTTCTTCGATCTGCATCGGAAGCGCCAGAACTTCCAGCAGATCGGCGGCCGTGGTCTCGGCTGCCTCCCGGCTCGAAGTATTTTCAATCAGCGCCATGAACTCGTCTCCGCCCATGCGCGCCAGGGTGTCGCTCGAGCGCAGCCGGCCGCTGAGCCGTTCCGCCACCTGTTGCAGCACTGCGTCGCCCACCGGGTGCCCATACTGATCGTTGATCTGCTTGAAGCGGTCCAGATCGATCCACAGCACGGCCATCCCCTGGCCGGCCCGGGTGGCCCGCTTGATGGCGTTCGCAATCCGATCCCGCGCCAATCTGCGGTTGGGCAGCCCGGTCAGGCTGTCGTGATACGCATGGTCGATCAGTTGCGCCTGCAACCGGCTCCGTTCCATCACCAGCGCCGCCATGTGGCGGCACATCTCTAGCATTTCCAGATCGGCGGAAGATGGCTTCCACTGCAACAGCGTGTAGACGCTGAGCGTTCCCAGCACGTCGGCGTCGGAGGACACATAGGGCGCCGACCACACCGAGAGCAACCCGTTGGCGCGAAGCAGCTCGCTCCAGGGCTTGTGCACTGCGCCCAGGTCTTCAACCAGATACGGTTCCCCGGAGGTCGCGGCCACGCTCTCCGGCGCATCGGCAAAGCTGGCCGAAATCGACCGCAAATGCTGCTTCAGCTTGTCGTTCAACCCCGAACTGGCCACCAGTTTCAGCGATCCGGAATGGAGAGAGTGAACCTCGCAGATCCACGTCGAGCTGAATTCGGCCACTGTCTCGGCCAGCACCTTGAAGATGTCCTGGATTGGCTCATTGCGCGCCACCATCTCCAACATGCGATTGCGGCCCCGGTTCAGGCGCTCCGCCCGCTGCCGCTCTTTCACCTCGGCCGCCAGAGCTGAGGTGCGCGCCTGCACGCGATTCTCCAGCGCCGCCCGCTCGGCGGCCAGTTCCGACCGCATGTGGAAGCGGGCGAGCTCTTCCCGGCGCAACTGGCGATAAAGCTGAAACGCGTAGCCGAAGGAAAACACCACCAGCAGGCAGGCCACGCCTTGGAAAACAATGGCCCACAACCGGAGCTGCTGAATGGCCGCCACGCGGTCGAGATTGGCTTCGTCCTGCCGGTCCACGCCGTTCCGCAGCTCGCTCAGAGCATGTTTTAAGCGGCCGATGGCCGCGGAGAGCTCGGCCGCGGCGCGCGCGCGCGCCACGCCGCGCCGGCTTTGGCGGCAAGCCTGCCAGGCCGTCTTCAGCTCGGCAACTGCCTGTTGCACGCCCGCCGTCTGGCCGCTATGCTCCGCCCACGCAGCCTGAAGAAACGCATCCGCCCCCATAGCGGAGTCCAGTTCGCTGGTGATCGCCGCCTCGTTTCCGTCCGCCGGGAATGCCTGGACCGCTGGGAGAAGCTGGTCGAGGCTCGCGGAGAGACGATCGATCTGCTCCCGGCTTTGCGTCAGCCCCCCGTGCCGAAGGACTACTTCGTGGCAGACCATATAAACATGACGTGAGATGCCCAGTCCCAGCCCTACCGCGATCAACTGCACCGCGATCAGGCTGAGAAACCGTCCGCTGGCAAGGGACGACGGCGGCTGATAACGCCCCGAACTGATCGAATTGAACAATGGAATGGGTCCTGTGGCTTCATTTTCTTTATCGGCTGGGGAGATGACAGGAAGATGAAGAATCACTTTTCTCGCCGCATTCTCCCCGGTTTCGTTCGATCCCGAATCCACTTTCTGTAAATGTTTTGCGATGTGAGACAACTCCCTCTCGGTGTCTCGCAACTCGACCGTTGCTGCTGTTTGAGGACGTCTAAGTCAGGCCTCTTAAGCAGTCAGCTCGTGGCTGCGCTTTCCTGCCCGCGCCACGGCCGCCGGCTTTTCTCCCCGGCGAAGATGCGCCGCCAAACTCGCCCCCCGGCTTGGTGCCCCGCCCTGTCGTCCGTTACACTCATCTTTTGCGGGTTCCATGCCCACCGCTTCACTGCGCAAAGGATTTCCGCAACCAACGCTCATGTCCACCATCCAACCTATTGCGGGACAACTCGAGCCGCATCCCGACGTAGCCCTGGTCGAACAGGTGCGCGGCGGCGATGTCTCGGCCTACGATACTCTCGTCCGCAAATACGACCGCCAGATCTTCCGCATTGCGCAGCACATCACGCAAAACCGCGAAGATGCCGAGGACGTGATGCAGGACGCGTTTCTCAAGGCGTATGAGAAGCTCGATCAGTTCCAGGGGAACTCAAAGTTTTACACATGGTTGGTTCGAATCGCAGTGAACGAAAGCCTGATGCGGCTGCGCAAGCGCCGCACCGGAAAAATGGTCTCGATCGACGAGGACATCGAAACCGACGAAGGCAGCGTTCCACGCGATCTGGCAGACTGGAGTCCCGATCCGGAGCAGAACTACGGCCAGGCCGAACTGGCCGAGATTCTGCGCAAAACCATCCAGGGGCTGCCGCAGGGATTTCGCATTGTGTTTGTGTTGCGCGACGTGGAAGGACTTTCCACGGAAGAAACGGCAGAGACGCTCGGGCTGAGCATTCCAGCCGTAAAGTCGCGCCTTTTGCGCGCGCGGCTGCAACTGCGCGAACGCCTGAGCCGTTACTTCCGCAGAAAGAAGGGGGCTGAGAAGTGACCTGCTCTGAGTTTCTGGCTTTGCTCGACGACCTGATCGACGGCACCGTGCCCCCCGAGACGCGGGCCGAGCTTGAAGCGCATCTGCGCGGCTGCGAACACTGCGAGGTGACCTTCAACACCACGCGCAAAACCATTGAAATCTATCGCTCGCACGAGATCTACGACCTGCCTCCCGGCCTGCGCGAACGCCTTCACGCCGCCATCATGGCGCGCTGCAAGAAAGGCTGCTGAACGGAATTCAAGCCGGATGCCGATAGGATCGATAGAATCCGGCGCTTCACGCGATCATGCGACCCGATTCCGCCCTGGAAGCGAGCAACCTGTGAGCAGCCAATCCTGTCGGCCCTTCTATCCCCCTTTCAGTTCCCCCCTGAAGATCCGCTTCCAGTGCTTCTTCGCAACTTCGCCAGCCTTCGCGGCTGGGCGGGCGCGGCCCGCATCTCGCCCGGCCGGACAAGCCAAACGCGTGCAGTCCGGAAAGGACGGGCAGAGATGATTCCCGATATCCAGCCTTTCTGGCTCATCGGAGCGCTGGGCGCCTTCGGGTGCGGCCTCTTGGTCCTGATCGTAAGAAAGGCCTACCCGGAGCACCTCGGACGCGTCCTCTCGCTCTGGGGCGCCGCCAACATCTGCCTCGGGGCTGCCTATGCCGTCCGCCTTGCGCGCTCCTGGGAAGGGCCGTTGGTTTTCCACGTTCTGGGCTCTTCGCTCTTTGTCGCCTGCCTGAGCCTGGAACTCCTGGCCGTGCGCGTACTCAAGCGACAGCCGGTTTCGAGGGGCTGGATCGCCGCCCCCTCGTTGCTCACCGCCGCGGTTTGCCTCTGGTTCACGGCGGCCCAGAAGAACATCACCATCGAGCTGATCGTCTTCAACTTCGTCAACATGACATTGATGATCCTCATCGCCCGCTCGCTGGTGCGCGCCGAGGATGGCCGAAGACGATTCGCCGATCTGGTGACGGCGGGCGCTTATGCCTTGCTTGGCGTCGCGGCGTGCCTGGTGATCTTCGACTACTTCCGGGTTGGCAGTTTCAGCCCGGAATACGACTTCAATCGTCCGCGCTCGATCTTCAACGGCGTCACCGCGATCCTCGCCGAGGGAACGATCTTCCCATTATTCCTGCTCATGCTGTCGGAGCGGCTCAACCGCGATCTCGTGGTTCAAGCCATGCGCGACCCGCTCACCGGGCTCTACAACCGGCGCGCCTTCGAGGAGATCGCTTTCCGCGAGCTCGCCGGTGCCGCTCGAACCGGGCTGGGGCTTGCCGTCGTGTTGATCGACATCGACCATTTCAAGCAGGTGAACGACAAGTACGGGCACGCCGCCGGCGACGCCGCCCTCATCTCCGCCGCTTCCACGCTCCGCCACTGCCTGCGCAATGAGGATTTCCTCGGCCGTTGGGGAGGCGATGAGTTCTGCGCGCTGCTCCCCAGGGCAGGACGCCAACAGGCGCGGGAAGTGGTCGAGCGCATGCTTCTGGCGTTCGAAGACTTCAACCTTCAGTTGGATGGAAAGCTGGTCAAGATCGCGGTCAGTATGGGAGTCGTCACGGAGGACGGCGACACCAAGGACTTCTTTTCGCTGGTTGTCCAGGCGGACGCCGCACTCTATCGGGCCAAAGAGATGGGCCGCAAGGGCTTCGCGTTTGCCCTGGATGAGAATCGGGAGCCAGAAGAGGCTGGCGCCTGAACTCAAGCGCAGTCTCCTCGCGAGCGAGACGGAAGCCGTGCGCCCCAAGTCGCGATTTTGCGGCCTGGAAATCCGGGAACCCCAAAACCCGTCCCTATCCCGCCCGAAGCGCTTCGCTAGGATTCACCGAGGCCGCCCGGCGCCAGAATCGGAATCGCCGTCGCCGGGTATCTTGAGCGGTCCCTGCAGCGCGAATCGCAAACCATGCCCCGCCCTCATGCCCCCGCCGCTAGCAGCCCACCCGCCGCATGATTTACCCTCAAACACGGCATGAATCTCAAGCACCCTTTTCTCGCATCCGCTCTCGGCGTGGTCTTTGCCACCTCGGCGGCACTCTCGATCTCTGCCCAAACCGCCACCAAGCCGGCCGACGACCTGCCCGACGCGCCCCAGGCCACCGCGGCCGCCATGATCCATCCCAATGGGCCTACCGTAGTCATGGACACTTCCATGGGCCGCATCACCTGCCAGTTCTATCAGAAACAGGCTCCCAAGGCGGTCGCCAACTTCATCGCCTTGGCCGAGGGAACAAAAGACTGGACCGACCCGGTGACAAAAAAGATCCAGCACAACAAGCCCTATTACGACGGCACCATCTTCCATCGCGTGATTCCCGAGTTCATGATCCAGGGTGGCGACCCAATGGGCACCGGCCTGGGCGATCCGGGCTTCACCTTCGAGGACGAATTCGACCCCAACCTGAACTTCGACGGACCCGGCAAGCTGGCCATGGCCAACTCCGGCCCCAACACCAACGGCAGCCAGTTCTTCGTCACCGAGCAAGGTTACGACTCGCTCAACCAGCACTACACGCTCTTCGGCCAGTGCGACGAATCGAGCGTCGCGGTGGTCAAGACCATCGCCCGCGTGGAGCGCGACGGCAACGACAAGCCGCTCACGCCCGTGGTGCTCAAGAAAGTGACCATCGTGCGCGAAGGCCAGCCGCTGCCGGCTTCGCCCGCGGCCGCGCCGAAACCCTAGCCCTACTTTTCAACCGGGCTTCCCATGTTTCGATTTTGAAACCTGGGAAGCCTCGAACCACAGGAGTTCTCCATGGCACTCGCAACAGGAACCTACGCCGTCTTTTCGACCACCGAAGGCAAGATCACCGTCCGCCTCTTCGAGGCCGATGCGCCCGTCACCGTAAAGAATTTCATCGATCTGGCCGAGGGAAAACGCGAGTGGGTCCATCCCACAACCCGCGCCAAGTCCACCGACAAACTCTACGACGGCACCATCTTCCATCGCGTGATCCCCGACTTCATGATCCAGGGCGGCGACCCCGCCGGCAACGGCATGGGCGGACCCGGCTACCGATTTGCCGACGAAACCAAAGGCTCGGCCCACAAGTTCGACAAGCCCGGCAAGCTGGCTATGGCCAACTCCGGTCCCAACACCAACGGCAGCCAGTTCTTCCTCACCGTGGCCCCCACGCCATGGCTCACCGGCAATCACACCATCTTCGGCGAAGTGGTCGAGGGCCAGGAGATCGTCACCAAAATCTCCCTCGTCCCGCGCAACTCCCAGGACAAGCCCCACAAGCCCGTCGTTCTCGAATCCGTGCTCATCGAGCGCGTCGCATAGGCCCAACCAATCCGAAGAATGCGAACCCCCAACCAAGGTTGGGGGTTCGCATTCAGTGTCCACAGAGGAACAGCGATGAAACGGCATACGACAGCCCTCCGCACTCTCTGCCGGCTCACTGCCCTGGCTTGCCTGCTTCTCTCCGCCTCCGCTGCGCACGCCCAGGCCCCCCGGCCGGCGGCAGGCAGCCACGCCGGGACGGTTCCCGCTCAATCCGCTCCGCCGGCCACCGTCGCCGCGCTCCTGGTCAGCGATATCCACTTCGAGCCCTTCTGGGATCCGGAGAAGGCCGCGCAACTCGACGCCGCGCCTGTCACCCGGTGGAACGCGATCCTCGCCGCTGCCCCATCCACCGGCCGCGAGCAGCGTTTCGACGCCTTGCAGCAGGGTTGCCATGCGCGCGGCGTGGACACCTCGTACCCACTGCTCGAATCCAGTCTCCAAGCCATGCGCGGCAGCGCCGCCGGCATCCGCTTCGTCACCGTCGGCGGCGATCTGATCGCCCACGCCTTCGAGTGCAAGTACCGCGCGCTCTTTCCCCACGCCACGGCCGTGGCCTACCGGACATTCGTCGAAAAAACGATCGCCTACGTGGTCGCCGAGTTGAACGGAATCTCTCCCGGCGTCCCTGTCTTCGTGGCTCTGGGCAACAACGACTCCGACTGCGGCGATTACCGCCTCGACGCCCGCAGCGAGTTCCTGGCGGCCACCGGCAGGCAGATCGTCGAAGCCGTTCCCACCGCCGGGCGCGACCTCGCCCTCAAGAGCTTTGCCGAGGGCGGCTACTACAGCGTCCCTCTACCCGCCCCCATCCGCAATGCGCGTCTGTTGGTGCTCAACGACATCTTCCTCTCCGGCAAATACGCCGCCTGCTCCGGCAAGCCAGATCCCGGCGCCGCCGACGGCCAGCTTGCCTGGCTTCGGCAGCAACTGGACCAGGCCCGCGCCCGCAAGCAAAATGTCTGGGTCATGGGCCACATCCCGCCCGGCATTGACGCCCACGCATCCAAGGCCAGAATGATCGATCCCTGCGGCGACGCCTCACCCAAGATGTTTCTGTCCAATGAGAAGCTCGCCGACCTGCTGACAGACCACGGCGACGTAGTAAAGCTGGCCCTCTTTGCCCACACTCACATGGACGAAATCAGGCTGCTGCGCGCCGAACCGGTTCCGGTTTCCGCGGCTGCGGCGGGCACGCCGGCAGTTGTGCTCAAGACCGTTCCCTCCATCTCGCCCATCGACGGCAACAATCCCTCCTTCACCGTCGCCCAGGTGGATTCCGCCACGGCCACTCTCGTCGATTACCGGGTCATCGCCGCCGCGGACCGGGCCGGCTCTGCTTGGACTGAAGAGTACGACTACTCCCGCGCCTACGGCGAGCCATCCTGCTCCGCCGCCTCCGTCGATCGGCTTCTCACGCGCCTCGCCGCGGATTCCAACGCCCAGTCAGCGGCCAGCCAGAACTATCTGCGCAGCTACCTCGTTGGCGGCGGAGCCGCCGCGCTCGCTCCCGTCTGGCCGCAGTACCTCTGCACGCTCACGCACCACACCGCGGCCGCATTCGGCGCGTGCGCCTGCCCCGCGGCGCACTGACAGCCGGCAATCGCCGCCGCTACTCGCCCGCCCCGCACAGCCGTAGAAGGTCCTCGCCAAATCGATCCACCTTGGCGGGGCCGATTCCATCCACCGCCAGCAGTTGGTTCGGATTCTTCGGCCGCGCCTGCGCCAGCGCCTTTACCGTCCGGTCGTTGAGCACCATGTACGCGGGCAGCCCCAGCCGTTTGGCCTCCGCCGCGCGCCACTCTTTGAGTTGCGATGCCAGCTCTTCATCCTCAGCCGTCAGCGGCGTCTCGACCGGTTCCGCTGTCTTTGCCCGGCCGCTCTTCGCCGCGGCGGCTTTGCACTTTCTTGCCCCGGCCGTGGCCCGTCCGCTGAATTCCTCCACAATGCCATCACTGATGAGCAGCTCCACCGCGATCATCGAGCGCGCTTCCACTCCCGCTTCCGTCAGCCGCACCTTGCGGAAGCGCCGTACTTCCCCATCTTTCTCGTATTCGGCTTCCTCGATCTCGATCGCTCCCGCCTGCACCATCGCACCCAGCAGGCTGTCGAAGGCATTCCGGCTCAGCCTCCCCGCCGGATCGAGGCTCCGCTGCAGCGTTCCCGTCGCCTTGTAGTCCACTCCGCGCAGTTCGTCGGCAATCCCTTGCGCCATCTCCCGCTCGGCCGCCGTCGCCCGCCGGAAGAGCCGCAGTACCGCTCCCGCCGGATCGCAAACATCGCACACGCCGCATGGCCGGCTCGCATCCTCCACGTCGCCGAAGTGCCGCACCAGCGCCGCCATCCGGCACTCGTTCGACGTGGTGAACCGCAGCACTTTTTCGAACTGCTCGGCCCGGTACTGCGCCTGGATCGCGTACGTCTTCTTCCAGCCCGTGCCACCCACCGTCACATTGCCGCCAAAGTCCATCCGCGCGCCGCCGTGAATCTCCAACTTTTCCAGCGCCTTGTCGAACTCCTCGTCGCCCAGTCCCGCCTTCAGCCTCACGGCGGCCCGCAACTCCTCCACCGCCACCGGCTCCTCGCCCAACGCCTTGAACACCTGGTTCAAGTGGCTCACCGGCGGATAGTCGCGGTTCAGAAAAAAGTCGTGCGTCTTCTGGTCGGCGTAGCTGTGCATCAGGTAGGTCCGGCTCATCGCGCCGTCGCGGCCAGCGCGGCCGATCTCCTGGTAGTAGCCTTCCAGCGTCGCCGGCAGCCCGGCGTGGATCACCGTCCGGATATCCGCCTTGTCGATGCCCATGCCGAAGGCGATCGTCGCCACCACCACCTCCAGCTCGCCCGCCTGGAAGGCCTTCTGCACCCGTTCCCGCGTCTCCGCATCCAGCCCCGCATGGTACGCCGCTGCGGGAATCTTCCCTCTGGCTGCGGCGCCGCCAGAAGCCGTTCCCGACAACTCCTCCGCTAGCCGCTCGGCGTTCTTCCGCGAGGTCGCATAGACAATCGCCGGCCTGCGCCCCGGATCGGCCAGCAGACCGCAAATTGCTCTTCCCCGCTCCGGCACCGGAACCTCGACCACCTCGATGGCCAGGTTCTTCCGCCGGAAACCGTGAATGAATTTTTTCGGCTTGACCATGCCCAGTTGCGACAGAATGTCGGCCTGCACCGCCGGCGTCGCCGTCGCCGTCAGCGCCACTACTGGCGCTGCGTCTTCCCCTCCCCGCAACCCCGGCAGATATTGCCCGAGCATCCGGTAATCCGGCCTGAAGTCGTGCCCCCACTGGGAAATGCAATGCGCTTCGTCGATCGCAATCAGCGCCAGCTTCTTCTTCGCCAGCATCTCCGGGAATCCCGGCACCCGCAGCCGCTCCGGCGCGATAAACAGGAATTGCAGGCTCCCGTTCAGATAGTCCACGCAAGCCTGCCGCGCCACGCCCCGATCCAGCCCGGAGTGAATCCGCGCCACATTCAGGCCCAGCGCGGCCAGCTTGGCCGCCTGGTCCTCCATCAGCGCAATCAGCGGGCTAATCACCAGCGCCGTCCCGCCCCGCACAATCGCCGGCAGTTGGTAGCAAAGGCTCTTGCCCGCTCCCGTCGGCATCACCAGCAGCAGATCCTGGCCCTCGATCGCCGCACGGCACACTGCTTCCTGGTTCGCCCGGAAATGCCCAAACCCAAACACCGACTGCAACAACCCGAAAAGATGATCGGAATTGGCCGGCGCGTGCGAATTGTGAGGAGTCGTCAAAACCAGAGAGCCCGGGGCAGGATGAAGTTGCGCTGTCAGGCACAGCCGCCAATTCCAACTTTACAGGATGGGCCAGCACATCCGGCCGCCGAAGCCGGTTGACGCGGATCGCAGTCTGACATACTCTTTTATCGAGCCGCGCGCAACCATCGCACGCGCTAACTCGGTTCCCTCTCCGGCTCGCGTGCGCCGGCGCAGTTTCCTTCCTCGCATTCCAAACCCGTGCAAGCTGCCAGACAGGAGAAGCCATGCCCAAGAACATCGCCTTCTTTGCCGACGGAACCTGGGATGAACCCGCTAATAACTCGAATGTCAACCAGCTTTACAGCGCCGCGGCTCAAGTCGCCGGGGTCCAGTTGGCAACCTATGACTCCGGCGTGGGCACCGACGGCAACCCCATCAGCGATCTCCTCGGCGGCGCGCTCGGGGCCGGGCTCTTTGACAAAATCAAGCAAGGCTACACGTCCATTGCTGCGCAATACCAGCCCGGCGACCGGATCTTCATCTTCGGCTTCAGCCGCGGCGCTTACACCGCGCGCAGCCTGGCCGGCATGATTGCCATCTCCGGCCTGCCCACCGTAAACCAGGGCGATCCTCAATGTCTCGACACGGCCTTCGAGGCCTACCGCAACGTTGCGCAGCGCCAGATGCTTCTCGACACGCTCAACGAGACCTACCAGATGGAGGACGCCAAGATTCAGTTGCTGGGCGTTTGGGACACGGTCGGCTCGCTGGGGATTCCCGCTCTTTTCGGCGGAATCGATGTCAGCCAGTACGGCTTCCTCAGCACGGACCTCCACCAGGATGTCTTGAATGCCGTTCAGGCGCTCTCTACCGATGAACGCAGGCTCCAGTTCCAACCCGCGTTGTGGACCTCTTCCGCGCCGGGACAACCCCTCGCGCAGGTCTGGTTTTCAGGCGTGCATTGCGATGTGGGCGGTGGCTATGCTCCCGACGAAGGCGGCTTCGCCGTCTCCAACATTACCCTGCATTGGATGGCAACCTATGCGCAGAACTGCGGCCTGCTGTTCAAGCCCGGCGCGTTTCCACCCGAACCCCAGCTTGCCGACGCGCTGGCAACCCTGCATAACTCCCTCACCGGGCTCTATCGCCTTACGCCCCACTCGCGCAACATCGTCGCGGGCTCCTCGCTCTGCGTCAGCGTGCAGCAGCGGTGCCAGACACCGGCCGCGAACTACGCGCCGGAGAATCTGCATCTCCAGTCAGGCCAGCTCGCCGGCGACTACGCCATGGCGCCCTGGTAGGCCGCGGCCAAGGCCCGCGTCCCCGCCGGTCTGCGGCCCGCTCAATCTCAGAGATCGCCCTTTTGAGACCGGATCTGGTAATACGAGGCCACCGCCGCGGGCCCAAAGATCATGACGAGAAAAGCCAAACCGACCAGAAAATCCGCCATACGAGAGAACTCCTTCCGCCTACGTGCAGGATGCTTCTCTCCTATCGGCGAAATCCGGGTCGATCTTTAGGCGGAAACACGCCGCTCGATAGGCAACACCGGCGGCGACAGATTACTTGCGTCACGCGCGGGCGTCCCACCGCCAGAAATACTGAGCGGCTCCGGCATGGCCGGAGCCGCTCATCTGGCAAGAAGTTGCAGTTTGCGCCGGTCTACGGCTTCGGCTTCTCTTTCTCCGCAGCCGGCTTGGCGGCAGGTGCGGCAGGCTTCGGCTTCCAGAACTCCGGATCTGCCATGACCCAATCCTCGCTCACATAGCTCATATGCGGATTGAATTGGTACAGTTCGTGGTCCGAAGACTCCACCGATGCCTCGATCAGACTGTTGAGCCGCTTCAGGCCGTCCTCGCCCAAAGCCTCTTCGAATTGCTTGTCGTTGAGGAAGTCGCGATCGATCTCGGCCAGCGTCTTGTGCGATTCGAGAACCAGATATCGGCCGCCATGGTTCCCATAGATCTGATAAAACATCGCCCAGTGCGCTCCGGTACCGGCCTTGATATAGCCGTCTTTCACCAGTTTGACCGCCTCGTGCCATTCTTTTTCATGGCCGGGACGAACCTGATACGCCGAGATTTCCATGAAACGCTGGTGCGATAGGTCGGCAATTGGGTTCAGGCTCTGCTCTTCGCTGAAGCGGAAGACACCCTGGTCCACCTCATCCAGAAGTTCCCCATCCATGATGCTGTCGTGTTCCAGTTCGGCCGCCAGAACCTTGTTTCTCCCAATCGCCGCGTTGTCCTTTTCCCATGCCTCCAGCGAGTCGTAGGAAGTGAAGTAAAGGGCCCGCGACTTGCCCGAGAGCGAAGTCATGCCCAGATAGTGCGTCGGCCACTTGGCCCTGGCCATGTCCGCCACAAATGCGCTTTCTGTCTTGTCGTGCGCCGCGCCGCCTTTGTACGGCTTGGTATACTCCCGCGTAACTTGCAGGATACTCGGTATCGAAGATGTTCTCGATGCGTTGTCTTGTGCCGCGGCCAATGAACTGCCGGCAACCGCGAGAGACAGTCCCAGCAAAAAGGGGCTGATCCGTTTCATACGTGAAAACCTCCTTGAGTTTGGCTCAGAGTCCGGACGCTTGCGGATGGGGGAGGGAGGAAGCGCGTTCGCTCCAAGACTCGCTGATTATGGTGCCCGCTCTGTTGCAATGTAAAGAATTTTCTTGAGCTTGCTTAGAAATTAACCCGAATCTTCGTTTTGATATTCCAGGGAGTCTTTCCGTTGCTCCGCCGACCTGCCAGGCTGCTCCATCCCCGAAGCACGACGAAAGCCGAAACTCCAGCCTGATCGATCTCTCCCCGCCGGCCTGCCGGACGCCATTTTCCAGATATCCCGCCCCATTCGATAAACTCATAGGGACCGCTATTCATCCCGGAGCCCCCTTGCACACCGCCCCCAAAGAACGCATCGTTCGCCCCGCCCGCAACCTCTACGGAAGCCTTCGCCTACCCGGCGACAAGTCCATCAGCCACCGCTACGGATTGCTCGGCGCCTTTGCCGAAGGCGTTTCCCGCTTCACCAACTTTTCCACCGGCGCCGACTGCGCCTCAACCCTCGCCTGCATGGAAGCCTTGGGTGCAAAGGTAACCAGAACCGGCGATGGCGCCGTGGAAATCACCGGAGTCGCCGGCCGCGTAACTCCCTCCACCCATCCCCTGGACTGCGGCAACTCCGGCTCCACGATGCGCATGATCTCCGGTCTGCTGGCGCCCCAGCAAGGCAGCTTCACGCTGGTCGGCGACGCTTCCCTCTCCCGCCGCCCCATGGAGCGCATCCGCAAACCCCTGGAAGAGATGGGAGCGCGCCTCACGCTCACCGAGGGCCACGCCCCGCTCACCGTCCTGGGCGGGCCGCTGCGCCCCATCGACTACACCACGCCCGTTCCCAGCGCGCAGGTCAAGACCTGCGTTCTGTTGGCCGGTATGCAAACCTCCGGAACAACCGTAGTGCGTGAAGCACTCCGCACCCGCGACCACAGCGAACTCGCCCTGCGCGCCTTCGGCGCCACGCTCACCCGTACGGTAGACTCGGTCTCCATTGCCGGCCCGCAGGCGCTTCACGCCATCGATGCGGCCGTGCCCGGCGACATCTCCTCGGCCGCCTTTTTTCTCTGCGCCGCGGCTCTCTTCCCCGGCTCCGGGCTGGTTCTCGATTCGCTCGGCCTGAATCCCACCCGCGCCACTCTGCTCGACGTGCTCACCGCTCTGGGCGCGCACATCAGCGTGCTCAATCTCGAAGAAAAAAACGCCGAACTGGTGGGCACCGTCCAGGTCTCTGGCCCGGCCCAGGGACTCGGATCGACCGAAGTCAGCGGCGCCCTGGCAGCCCAGCTCATTGACGAGTTGCCGGTCTTGGCCGCCATCGCGCCCTCCACCCGCGGCGGCATCCGCATCCGCGACGCGAAAGAGCTGCGCGTCAAGGAGTCGGACCGCATCGCCCTGGTGGTCAAGAACCTGCGCGCCATGGGCGGCGAGGTTACGGAATTCGAGGACGGCCTCGACGTTCCCGGCGGCCAGACACTGCACGGCGCCGTCATCGACTCCGGCGGCGACCACCGCATCGCCATGGCCTTCAGCGTGGCCGCCCTCCGCGCCGAGGGCGAAACGCTCATCCAGGGCGCCGACTCCGCCGCCATCAGCTTCCCTGAGTTCTTCAACCTTCTCGACCTGGTCGCGGAGCGATAGCGCTGTCTCCAAAGTCCTTCGCATGAGGACGAAGACGGACGCGCAGGTCCTTCGACTCTCTTGGGCAAGACACGCGCCGACCTCGCTCGAAATGACAATCTTTGCGAGGCGCAGAGAGGGACGCTCTAGGAGAACCGGGTTGCCTTCCAGAGTCCCCAGCCGCAGACCGCCGCGGCTGCCACGAGCACGCCGCCAAGGGCCCAGAGCCAGGCGAAGTTCATGCTCAGAGCCGGCATGTGCGCGTTCAAGCCAAGATAGACGAAGACGCCGGTGGCGGCGGCCAGGATCAGGTAATCCCACCACGCGCGCCGGCCGTCTCGATCGCGGGCTTCGGCCGTTCCAAAACCTCTATAGGCTCGCAGGACGCGGGCGAAGTCGAGGTTGTAACGGGCACACTCGCGCTGCAGCGCTGCGTTCGTCGAGGCATGTTCCCGCTCGGTGGCGATGGCCGTGCTGACGGCGAGCGCGCCCACGATCATCACTCCCGATCCGGCGACAACAAGCAGCCTGTGCGTCGCGTCGGCATGGGCCAGCTCTCCGAAGACCAGCGCGCCCCACGCCAGCCCCCAAAGCTGGTTGGTATTCGACAGCGGAATGGCTCTGCCAATACCCAGGTACTTGGTGGCAAACTGCTGAAAGAGATCGCCGACGACCCAGGCGAACCCGCCCAGAAAGAGCCAGAAAAGCAGATGTCTGGTCTCGGGGGAATGGAAGATCGGCGCCTTGGCGCCTCCATCCAGAGCCAGCACGAGGGCAAAGACCGTGCCCAGTTCTCCAATGGTGAAGACGGTGACGAAGGAGAGCGGGTTCATGCCGCTGATGTAGGCCTTGCGGTAGGGAATGTACATGGTTCCCCACAGCAGGCTTGCGCCCAGGGCGGCCAGGATGCCGCTGACCGCGCGGCCGGCGTGAGGGCCGCCGCCGTGGATGGTGCTGAAGCCGAGCATCACCGCCGCGGCGACAATGGCCGCGGCTCCCAGCACCACCTTGGCCACATTTCTGACGCTGGCGCCCTTCAACTCTCCAAAGAGGAGACGGCCCCAGAGGATTCCGACCAGCGAGTTGGTATTCCAAAGAGGAAAAGCGATGGTCAGCCCCACATCGCGAATGGCAAAGACGGTGAGCGTGTTGGCCACGGCCCACAACATGCCGGCCAGGATGGCGGTGAGGATGAGGTGTTTGTTTTGCCTGAGGTCGGCGAAGACGTAGCGCGTGCCCTTCAGCAGCGTGGGAACGGTCCAGCGGGCGGTGAAGACGCCAGCGACCATGCCCAGCGAGATGGCGTAGGGCGAGAGACCGGAGTTGACCAGCTTGGTGGGCGCTTCCGCCGCGCCCAGCCACACTCCCGCCGCCAGCGCGCAGCCCACGCCCAGCCCGTGGATCGATCCGAAGCCAGCGCTTGCGTCTGTCCTTGCCGTTGCGCTCAATTTCTGTGGTCCCTTCGTTGCGTTTTCAGATGGCTCCGCGCAGATCACGGTGTTTTTTGCCACTGGGCTGGCGAGCGGAATGCATCAGTGAAGCGCGATGAGCAGCGCGAGTCCGATCGAAAACACGATCAGAGGAACAAGGAAGTGGCTGTCGGTGAGGATGGCCCTGGCCTTCTGGGAAGATGTCATTTGAATCCTGATTGTTTGCTCGATCGACTGGCGCCAACATAGCGGCGCGGCGGCTCCGGTGTCAAGGCGAGACGGGTGGAGCTTGGAGCGAAGTTTTTTTGAAACTGCGCGGCGAGCGGCTATCAGGAGTTGCGGAGAGCGGGGATGGAGCGATAGAAGCCGTAGATGGAGTCCTCGGCGCCGTAGACGAATTGCTTTTCGACCTTGTTGAAAGGATACGCTCGGTGCTCTTCATCGAAGCGGATATGCCAGCCATAGCGGTCCCGCGCCCATGCGCCGCCCTGGGCTGCGAGGATCGCTTCGCCAAGATAGGAGCCCAGGTTTGAAACCAACTGCGCCCGATCGGCCTCGCTGGCGAAATTGCCGCGAACGCGCTCGATATATCCATCCAGCCACTTCACCGATTCATCCGTGCAGCCAAATTCGAATTCAACCAGCTTCTTGAAGGTAGCGACGACAAAGGCCGCGTTGTCGCGGATGTGCTGTATTTCTGCGGCGATCGCATCGGGCTCGGGCTCGACGGCGGGCGCGGGCGGCTCAGGGAACGCCGCGGCGGGCGGAGGGGCGAAGTTGAAGCCGGAGAATTGGCCGCGGTAGACGGCCTTGATCTCTTCCAGCCGTTCCGATAGTTGCCGGGCCTGCTGCTCCAGGCCGAGTGCGCGCGCCAGGTGAATTGCCTCGCCGAAAAAGTCTTTGGCGTCGCTGAAGTGCCCGGCAGGACTCGCATAGGTCCGCGGTTCGTAGAACTCGCCGTAGGCATCCTCGCCCAGCTTGATGCACTGGTTGAGGCGAGCCATCCGGTCTTGACGCTCCTGTTCGGTCATCCTGCCTTCCTTGCGCGCCCATGGGCGCGCGGCCTGTTGTCGATCGCCGCAGCAAACCGCACGAGGACGCCGGCCAAATGTGTGGCGCGTGTGCGCTTCTCCTCCGGGCAGGCGCCCAGAATCGCTCCCATTCTAGTCCTCCGCAAGGGCTTTGAAGCTCGATGGACGCGGCAAAATGCTGTACGCTCAAGAGAACAATCTTCCTCGGGGAGTTCCTGTTGACCCTGTCCCAAGCCGCACCGTCGCGTCCCTTTCGTCATCCGCAGCCGGAGAGCGCCCTGTACTGCGGCAAGGTTTCGCTTGAAACTCTGGCGAGGCGCCATGGCACGCCGCTCTACGTCTACTCGGCAGATCAGATTGTGGAGCGGCTGGGGTTGTTTCAACAGGCATTCAAGGGCAGGGAGCACCTGGTCTGCTACGCGGTCAAAGCGAACTCGGCGCTGGCCATTCTCAAGCTGCTGGCGACGCGCGGAGCGGGTTTCGATATTGTTTCAGGCGGCGAGCTGGAGCGGGTGCTGGCAGCCGCGCCCGAGGCCGTGGAGCGTGTGGTCTTCTCCGGCGCGGGCAAAACCGCCGGCGAAATCGATCTGGCGCTGGGGTCCGGAATTCTCGAATTCAATGTGGAGAGCGAGGCGGAGCTGGAGCTGTTGGCCGCACGCGCGGCAAAACTGAGGGTAAAGGCGCGCTTTGCCCTGCGCGTGAACCCCGACGTCTTTGCCGAAACCCACCCCTACATCTCCACCGGCCTGCGCGAGCACAAGTTCGGTATCGATATCCGCCAGGCGGCCAGGATTTACAAAGGCGCGGCCGGCAATCGCTGGCTTGAGGCGCATGGAGTCAGCGTTCACATCGGCTCGCAGATTCGCTCCGCGGCGCCCTTTGGCGCGGCCATGGAGCGGGTAGCCAAGCTGGTGGGCCAGTTGCGGCGCGAAGGCATCGCGCTCAACTCCGTGGATGCCGGAGGCGGCCTGGGAATCGACTACCACGCGGGCAGCTTTGACGCGGCCGGCAAGGTGCAGGAGTATGCCGCGGCCATCGAGCAGGCGCTGGGCGGTTTCGAGGGCCGGCTGCTCATCGAGCCGGGCCGCTTTCTGGTGGCGCAGGCCGGTGCGCTGGTGGCGCGGGTGCTGCAGGTGAAGAAGAACGGTAAAAAGACCTTCGTCATTACCGATGCGGCCATGAACGATCTGATCCGCCCGGCGCTCTACCAGGCGCATCACGAGATTGTGCCGGTGCGGCCGAGAGCGGGCAGGGCGCGCGTCGTGGACGTGGTAGGGCCGATCTGCGAGTCGGGAGATTTCTTTGCGCACGACCGCAAGCTGCCGCCCCTGGAGCCCGGCGACCTGGTGGCACTGCTCGATGCCGGAGCCTACGGGATGGCGCAAAGCTCGAACTACAACACGCGGATGCGCCCGGCCGAGGTGCTGGTGGAGGGCGCAAAGGCCCGGCTCATCCGCCGCCGCGAGACGATGGCCGATTTGCTGGCGCCGGAGATGCTCTAGCCCGCAACGGGTTCTTTTCCAGCACCCTGTGAAACTCGCGCGCGCTCCGGCCCGTCCTGATAAGGTTGTGCGCGGAGGATTTCTGTGATGCAAATTGGAATGCGGGCGGTGGTTGTCATGGCGGCAATGGGACTGGTTCTAGGATTGTCTCCATCTGTTCATGCCGACTCCCTGACGGTAAAGACCGAACAAGGCAAAGTACGCGGCAAAACCATCAACGACGGTAAGGTCAAGGCATTTCTGGGGCTGCCCTACGCGGCGCCTCCGGTGGGTGATCTGCGCTGGAAGGCGCCTCAGCCGCCGGCCAAATGGAGCGGCGAACGCGATGCGGCGAAGTTTGGCGCGCATTGTGCGCAGGGCGTAGTTTTTGACGACATGATCTTCCAGGACGGCGCGGCCAGCGAGGATTGCCTGTTTCTGAACGTCTACGCGCCAGCCAACGCGACGAGCAAGAGCAAGCTGCCGGTCATGTTCTGGATTCACGGCGGAGGCTACGCCGGGGGCGCCAGTTCCGAGCCGCGCCACAACGGCGACTTTCTGCCCACCAAAGGCGTGGTGCTGGTGACCATCAACTACCGGCTGGGAGTCTTCGGCTTTCTGGCCACGGCGGATTTGGCCAAGGAGGCCAACGGCGCGGCCGGGAACTACGGCCTGATGGATATGGTGGCCGGGCTCGAGTGGGTGAAGGCCAATATCAAGGAGTTTGGCGGCGACCCGGAGAACGTGACCATCTTCGGCGAGAGCGCCGGCTCCTTTGCAGTGAGTACGCTGATGGCGTCGCCCATGGCGCGCGGCTTGTTCCACAAAGCCATCGGCGAGAGCGGCGGCGCGTTGGGAAAAGGGCTTGGCGGCGACTCGCTGGAAGTCCGCGAGAAAGCCGATGCGGCGTGGGTCGCCTCGCTGGGCGTAACCAGCCTGGCGGAACTGCGCGCTTTGCCTACGCAGAAGATTCTGGATGCCACCAAGGGCAAGGGCATGGGCGGATTCCCGCCGGATATCGACGGCAAAGTCCTCACCGAGCCGGTTGCCGACACCTACGCCGCCGGCAGGCAGGCCCATGTGCCGCTGCTGGCTGGCTGGAACCGCGACGAGGGCAGCTTTCTTGCCAACGGCATGACGGCTGAGAAGTGGAAGGGGATGGCAGCCGGAATCTTCAAGGAGCGGGCCGAGGAGTTCCTCAAGCTCTATCCCGGCGAAACGGACGAGCAGGCGGCGGATTCGGCGGGCGCCTACGGCGGCGACTCGTTCATCGGCTTCGCGACCTGGAAGTGGATCGAGGCGCACCGCAAGACAGGCGAGGCGCCGGTCTATCGCTACCACTTTGAGTTGCGGGCGCTGCCCAGCAAGTACCACCCCGGCACTTTTGCCTTCCACTCCGACGACATTGAGTACGTTTTCGGCACGCTCGATACCCGCCCCGGCGAAACGGTGCGCCCCGAGGATCGCAAGCTGAGCGAGCAGATGATGGGCTACTGGACCAACTTCGCCAAGACCGGCGACCCCAACGGGCCGGGATTGCCCACATGGCCGATGTACGACAAGGACGACTCGCTCATCCACCTGGATAGCACGATTACGGCCGGGCCCGATACGCTACGCCCGCGCTACGAGTTTCTGCTGAAGGGAATGCCGGCGTTCCGGTTCTGAGCCGCAACCGATTCCTGTCGAAACAGAAGAGGCCGCCTCAAGGGGCGGCCTCTTCTGTTTGAATGAAAAAGCAGCAGAGCGATCGGCGGGCAGGCTACTGATTGACGCCGGCGGCCGCGGCAAAGCCCGCGGACTGAACTGGAGGAATCGTACTGACGGGGGGCGGATCGGCGAAAGACGAGTTTTTGGCGTTAATGGCGTTGGAGTAGTCGGGCCCAAGGCCGAGTTTTTTGATGGCGCGGGGGTCGGGCATGAGCCTGGTCTGCCAGCCTTGGTCGGCCTGAAACTTCTGCATGGCGGCCATGGTGCTCGCATCCCACTTGCCGTTGGCTTCGCCATTCAGGTAGTGCTCACGGAGGAGCGCCTGCTGGATTTCCGTCACGCGGGCTGGTTCGATGGCCTGCTGGCCGTGCGACTTGTGCGCTTTGGACGCCGCCTTGTGAGGGGTGTGCGAGTGGCCGCTGGTAGGGGCGCGATGGATCCGGGAGGCCAGGGCTGGAGTTGCGATCAGCGCCGCAGTGATGACAAATGCCACGCTTGCTCGAGAAATGAACACGCCTAATCCACCTTTATCAAAACAAAATGAGCCGGGGCTTTCCGCAGCAGTGTAGCGGACCGTCCCGCATTACGGCAAGAAAAATATCGAGCCAGTATCTTAAGTCTATCGGAATTGGAAGAACTGCGCCGGCTACGGGAATTCCCGCAGCCGGCGCCTGTCGCGCTCTACTCCAGCGTATTGCCCAAATAGTTGATTCCATTGTCGGGATGGCGCGGATCGATGACCTCGAAGACCACGTCGTCCCCGATTTTTAGCTTGCTGACCACGGCATCGAACTGCTCCTTGGTGCCGGTGGGCTGCTTGTTGATGCGGAGGATGACCAGGCCGGGCTCCAGCCCCTGCAGATCGGCAAACGATCCCGAGCGGACCGACTGGACAACCACGCCGGAGGCATGCAGCTTGGCGGCCGTGGAGGGCGAAATCTCGCGGACCACGATGCCCAGCTTGGCTTCGCCGGCTTCGGCCTTCTCACCGGGATTGGCCTCCGATTCCTGGCCGCTCAACTCGGCAAAGACCTTGTCCCGGTCGCCGATGGTGACGGTGGTGTCGCCCGGCTTGCCGTCGCGCAGGTAGCCCAGGCGGACGGTCGATCCCGGCCTGCGGCTGGCAATCTCGTTCACCAGGTCGTCGCCGTCCTTGATGGTGCGGCCGTCGATGCTGGTGATGATGTCGCCCACCTTGATGCCGCCCTTTTCCGCGGGACCGCCGGGGTGAACCTTCTGCACCAGCACGCCGTTCTTGAATCCATAGACGCGATTGACGGCGCCGGAGAGGCCCTGGCGGAATTCGATGCCGATGGAGCCGCGGGTGACCTTGTGGCTGGGGCTGATGAGGTCGTTGTAGACCGCGACCACCGTGTTCGAAGGCATGGCGAAACCGATGCCCTGATAGCCGGCCGACTGGGTGTAAATGGCGGTGTTCACGCCCACCACCTCGCCGTTCATGTTCAGCAGAGGCCCGCCGGAGTTGCCGGGATTGATGGCCGCGTCGGTCTGGATGAAGTGCTGAAACTGGCCGCTGGGCCCAGGCTCGATGGTCCGGTTCTTGGCCGAGATGATGCCCGCGGTGACCGTCTGCGAGAGCGCGAACGGGCTGCCGATGGCCTCCACCCAGTCGCCCACCTGGGCCGTATCGGAGTTGCCCATTTTCACGGTTGGCAGTGGAGTGCTGGTGTCGATCTTGATGACCGCCAGGTCGGTGGCCTTGTCGACGCCGATCACGTGCGCCGGGCGGCCCTCATCCTGGTTGTCGGGGTCAGTGGAGAGCTTGACGAAGATCTTGTCGGCCTTTTCGATCACGTGGTTGTTGGTGATGATGTAGCCCTTGGGATCGACGATGAAGCCGGAGCCGAGCGACTCCCGGACCTGGCCATCGTCGCCGCCTTCCTGGTCGGGCATCTGGCCGCCGAAGAAGCGGTTGAAGAAGTCCTGGAAGTTGCCCTGGCCCTGCTGCTGATCGTCGTCCTCGTCGCCGGGGTTCTGCGGCTGCGTGCGGCCGTGGAAGTTGCGGCGATCCTTGCCGCTGGCCTGCTTGGGCAGCGTCTGGGTATTGATGTTCACCACCGCCGGTCCCACCTGGCGGGCAATCTTCACAAACTCGTTGGGGGGGACCGTGGAACTGACTACCTTGAGGGGAGTGGCGTCGGCGCTGTCGTTCTGTTTTTCTTGTCCGCGGACCCCATGAGCGGCAAAGGAACCGCCGACAATGGCGGCCGAGAGGGTGGCAAGCAAGACAAACACGGAAGCGAGACGGCGCGAACGCAGCCGTTCGAAGAGCAATTTCATGGGTTTGTTGACCTCGTTGGTTTACCGGCCTTGGGACCGGAATGTCCATTCCAGCGATTATCAGTATAGCCAGTAGCGGGCAAACCCGTCTGGCCGGCAGGGGCTTCGCACACCCCTGCCCAGCGGCTCGGCGATGAAAGAACCACTCTTGCCGTATAGACGCGATGGCACGGAAAGAGTCGCAAAGCAGGGTGAAGGACAGGGAACGATGGACAGGAAACAGGCCAGCTTCACAGATTCACAGTTTCTGTGGAACTGCGAGGTCTTTTGAAATGGCCTTTTATTTTGAACGAGTTAAGTGCTGTTTCACAGTTTCACAGGCAAAAACAGCGTCATTTCTTTTCGAGCCTGCCGGGATTTGGCTTGGCAAGCCAGCAAATCAGCAGGCCAGCGAATTTGCAACGGGCGGAGTTGCGGACGGCGCGCATGGCTTCTGCGGCTGCGAGGAGTTTCGCCCTTTTGCCTTCTATCTACCAGTATGCGCCAACAGAGGCTAATACCCTGCAAATCCCCGCGCCACCTGCGGTGGGGCCGACTGCCTTCGGCTTGGAATGCGGCCGGTTTCGGTGGAAGGCCCCGTTTTGTTCCGGGCTAAGGTGCGTGGGCTCCTGCCCCCGCCGGAAGAGAGCAAAATGAGCGTCTGCGGATTGTCGAGCTTCGCATACGGCACCGGGGCAACCTTCGCATTCCAGTCGGGCGACATGAACCGGCCCATTGCCCTGCTGCAGTCGCGGGCCTCGAAGTAGTCGTTTCCGGATTCTGCGTCGCGTTCTTTGCCGGTAGAAATCGATGGATGGGCAGACGCTGCGCGGAGAAGACAATCGACGGGCGGCGTCATAAATGTATCCGGCATTCGAATTGAAGTCTGCGCTTGCATCGTATCAATACCCCCGGTCCCCAAAGGCGAGGGACCGGGGGCACCCTCATCGTGGTTGGGAACCGAGGTCACCCGCCCGACTCGCTATTCCAAGATTATTGGGAACTCGAACAAAACTTCCTCAACTCTTGTTCGACAATCGGAAAAGAAGAATTCTGTTTGACGACGGATGGAGAACATGCCTTTTGCCTGAAACTCGCGGAATTCTTATATGCCTTGGTCGCTTTCAGAAGTGCATCCTCAACTAGCTTTCTAAGAACTTCCTCCTCGTGCGCAGTTTTCAACTGGTAGTTGCAGACGGCATAGGGATCTGAATCACATGTCTTGGGAGTAGGCGCATCAATTCCGGGCAACCCCTCCATTGCCTGTGAGTCGGTGTATCCATTCGATGACGGCACTCCTGAAAGAACCCATGTAGATTCACTCACGCGGCAATCTTTTCCTTTTATCCATACAGCAGTACCGAGGGAATCACCGTCTTGATTATGACTCCAGCCCATCACAATGTAATAGTCGGATTGTCCATCTGAAACATGCGAAAACTCCCACAGGTGCTCCTGCGAAAAGCTCGAGCATGAATGCCTAAACTTTGCTGGAGCATCCTCAAAACTGGCCGAAGATGCAGTGTATTGAATGCCGAAGACTGGGTCTTGAAAACGTGGGGCGATGGCTTTCTTTTGCGAAAATATCGGCTCGCTGCAAAGCAGCAAAAGCAAGCCAAGAACATAACCCAACCGCAAATTTGTGGTCATCTCTTTTCCTTTCGGGCCAATACATCTTTGTGGTTAGCAATGGCAGCCGCTTCGATAGATTGTTACGGGAGGGGTCGTAGCAGGCGAATACGGAGACATGTTTCTCTGGAAGAAGTCAGATACCCATTGACTGCCGTTATATCCTGCGGAATGTCCTGAAGAATGACCTAGCGCTGTACTTCGTTGGAATATCGCAATGTCTCCCTGCTGAGGAGAATAACCCGCAAGTGGAACCGTCACAAAACCAGCCTGAGTGAGATACGGGCCATAATCCCCTCCAGCATGTGATCCTACCGGAGTTCCACCCGCATCAAGCGCCCACCCAACATATCTTCCACACCATCCCGTACTAGCGTCATTTGCATTTGCATTCAGTTCGTATGCAAATGCTTGTGTGTTAAAGCAGTCGCATGGCTGGGCCGGGTTATTTGGGGCAGCAACACCCGGGAGTTGGAGCTGGAGTTGTGGCTCTTCCTCGTCTGGAAGCGTCGCTTGGGGAAGGCCCTGTCCGTCATCTATCATAGTGCAATTAGGATCGTACTCTACCTCAACGCTGGTGTCGTCGCCAGTTGAGACCCCGTATTCTTGCGGATCACACGACATCTGATAGGAAAGCCCCAGTTGGTCTCTATAAGTCATCGGATTGTTCATCACATATGCATACCTGTTCAACGATTGCGGCGCCGTCGGGTCCACGGCATTCCAGCCGTAAGGGTCGGGGCTCAGCCACCGTCCCGCCGACGGATCGTACTTGCGGAAGAGGAAGTCGTAGACGCCCGCGCCGCCGGTGCCGGTGGCGACGTCCTGATCCTGGCCGGTGAAGGAGCGGTCGGGCGATGTTCCTGCCTCGTTGTAGGTTTCGCCGAAGGGCGCGTAGGCCTCCTTCGAGTAGACGGCGTGCGCCCACGTCGTGGCCAGGCGGCTCGATCCGAGCCAGTCTGTATGGCGAATAAAGTTCAAACCGTTGCTATTGTAGATCGCCGTCGAGCCGCCGGGAAGCGGAATCGTGCCCTTGGTCAGCCCGCCGCTGTAGACGGCCAGAATCGCCCCCGATGGCCGGAAGACGAACTGCGTGTATGTGCCGCCGGAACCTTTCTCGACCATGCGGCCCAGGGCGTCGTATGTGGCGCCGGTGCTGTTGACAGTGATGGGCTGGTTGAGCGCGTTCCAGGTGAGGTTGGCCGGGGTGCTGGTCAACTGGTTGCCGCCTGATTCTAAACACGTTCCCGCAGAGTTACCCAAGGTTGCTCTACAGCAACCTTTTAGGGGTGACGTGTCCCTGTACTCCCGGTGCAAAGCACCGCGCCTTTCGGGACGATGGCCGGGACTGGATTTCGGCGCTGCCACGGATGCCGGAACTGCACCGCCGGACCCGCCTCAGACAGCAAGGCCGCCCCCGAAGAGACGGCCTGCTGCCTGCTATTCACCCGAAGGCTGCGCCCCATCCGGAGGCGGCGCTTTCTTCGTCATCATCATCTCGGCCAGCTTGATGCAGCCATACACGATGCCGTAATCCAAAAGAGCAAAAGGCAGGAGAACAACCCCCGGATACTTCGTGTCCGTCCACGGAACGAACAGGACAAGAGGAACATGAAGTGCAATCACAATCGCAGCGGTAAACCAGAACCACACGTGTCTTCGTAAATCCCAGTAATACCAAAGAGCTGTGATGACTGCAAAAGCACAAATCGCGGCTGTTCTCCCTTTTCCGAGATCACCGAAATAGGCAAAAATGAAGAAAAACGGTGATGAGCAAAGTGCAATCACAAAAGCCGATTTTCTAGTCAACCTATCGAAAAAATGCTGGCGACTACTTTCTGTCGTTAGGGATGGCTCATGCATGACTGGTAGTCTCCATATGCGCTTGACAAATCGTTTAGGGTTGCAAGTGCGTTAACACCGTACCCTATCCATGGAACTGCCTTTGCCCAGCTCACCCCCATTGATTTCGCGGCCATTCCTACGCCCGTGATTTGAGCGCCAACGATACTCGATGTTGCACCTATCGCAGCACCGTTGGGATTGTCACTTGCAGTCATCAGGCTGTTGGTAAAACTCGCAGCTGACACTCCAAGCTGGACTCCGGCCATAACCTGCGATTCCCCTGGAATAAATCCAGCCGCATCCAGCGCAAGTGAAACTCCATTTTTCTTCAATGTTTGGAGTGCGCATTGCTGTTGCTTTGAAGTCCCGTTATTTGGGGCACCGCCGCCACCGCCGCCGCTATTTGGGGCTGCGTAGTTGCTTGCGGATGGCACTAATACAAAGAAGGTAGTGATGTTAGCTCGCATGCAAGCGACAGAATTCGGGTTGTCTCCCTTGCAGCTATTAGGGTCATTAGCGTTCACGGTCACGGATTCGATGGCATTGACTGACTGGCCATTTTCCGCCGCGCAGTCCTGAGGGGAGCCACTGCCCCAGTCGCTAGGATCACTATCTACAGATATGTCGTTGGGGTCGCCATAGTAGCAGATATTCATGCCATTTGCATCGACAAAGCGAAGGGGGTCATTCTGCACATACGCATATCGATTCAGCGATTGCGGCGTCGTCTGGTCTACCGCGCCCCAACCCAGCGGATCAGGACTCAGCCACCGTCCTGCCGAGGGATCGTACTTGCGGAAGAGGAAGTCGTAGACGCCCGCGCCGCCGGTGCCGGTGGCGACGTCCTGATCCTGGCCGGTGAAGGAGCGGTCGGGCGATGTTCCTGCCTCGTTGTAGGTTTCGCCGAAGGGCGCGTAGGCCTCCTTCGAGTAGACGGCGTGCGCCCACGTCGTGGCCAGGCGGCTCGATCCGAGCCAGTCTGTATGGCGAATAAAGTTCAAACCGTTGCTATTGTAGATCGCCGTCGAGCCGCCGGGAAGCGGAATCGTGCCCTTGGTCAGCCCGCCGCTGTAGACGGCGAGGATTGCCCCCGATGGCCGGAAGACGAACTGCGTGTATGTGCCGCCGGAACCTTTCTCGACCATGCGGCCCAGGGCGTCGTAGGTGGCGCCGGTGCTGTTGACGGTGATGGGCTGGTTGAGCGCGTTCCAGGTGAGGTTGGCCGGGGTGCTGGTCAACTGGTTGCCGTTGGCGTCGTAAGTCGGCAAAGGCGACAATAAACTCGAGACCTGATTGGTGACTGTGCTGTAGCCAGCCGTGTAAGACGCCCCTGTGGCACCTGAAGGCACCGTCTTGCTGATATTGCCGAAGGCATCGTAGGAGAAGCTCTGCGCCCAGGTGGAGTTGCCGCAGTTGACCGACGCGATGCGTAAGCATAAACCCAGGTATTGCAGAGAATTGGGCAGCTTTCGTTCCATACAATATACGCCGTCTTCGGAGCATCGAACAGCCGATTCTCCGCCTCTCGCGAGCATCCTGAGAGGATGGTCGCCCAACCGGAAGTTACTCTTCGTGGATCGATCGCATCCGGACATTCCCTTGTTGCTGCTTCTCTCACGCTTCATGCGCGGTGGGGACGTGGGGCTGCGGGACCAGTTCGGTGAGGGCGATGCCGGAAAGGATGAGCAGGGCTCCGGAGGCGGGTTGCAGGCCGAGGCGTTCGCCGGTGACCAGGAAGGATGTGATCCAGGCAAAGACCGGCTCCATGGTGAGCACAAGGGCCATGGGCGTGGAGGGCAACACCGATTGGGCCCAGCTCTGGATGGAAAAGGCGGTTGCGGTGGCCAAGACGGCGGCGATGGCCAGGGCGATCAGCAGGCGCGGCGTCCAGGCGATGTGCGGGCGCTCGATGAGCGGCAGGCTGAGAGCCATGAAGAGGGCGCAAAAGCCGACTTGCAGGAGCGCCAGAGGCTGGAAGGCGATGCGCGGCGAGACGTGGCTCAGGACCAGGCAATGAAAGGCGAAGGCGATGGCGCAGCCCAAGGTGAGCACGTCGCCCATGTTGATGGAAGCGAAGTCGGGCAGGAGGATGGCCAGCGGGCCCAGACCGGAAGCATGGCTTTTGGCCAGCGATTGAGCCGTTGCCGGCGCGGTGAGGAGGAGAATTCCGGCAAAGGCCAGCGCGGCGCCGAGAAAGGCGTTCCAGCGCGGCCGGTGAGCGCCGGGCGGACGCAAGCCGGGGATCAGGCAGAAGAGCGGCACCAGCACCACCAGCAGTCCGGTGATGAAGGCCGATTTGGAGGGCGTGGTGCGGACCAGACCCGTGGTCTGGAACTGATAGCCGGCGGCGAGGCAAAAACCCACCAGCGCTCCCGAGGCGACCTGCCAGCGGCGAATGCCGCGCCAGTAGCGGTGATAGGCCACGGCGAGCACGGCGAAGGCCAGCGTCATGCGGACGAGATTGAAGGCCGCCGGCGTGGCGTCGGCCAGCGCTCCCTTGACGAGCACAAAAGTCGATCCCCAGACGGCAACCACAAAGAGCATGAGCAGATAGGCGCGCAGCTTCATCTGTTTGGATTATGGCAGTTGGGGCGTGGACGCCGGAGTGACGGCGGGCGGGCCAACCCGGCGTGAGCGGGAGCGGTTGGAGTTTTTCGTCTCCCGCTCTCGCTCAGTCCGTCTGAAATCAAGTCATCTGCGGAAGGCTCTCCATTGGCTCCAATTCTCCAAAGAGCATCCCTGAGGAGCTGAAGCCGTCCCCTTTCAGAACAACGAAGGGCAACCGCAGGTCCTTCGACTGCGCCTCTGGCGATGAAGCTGCGAGAGGCTCCGCGCAGGATGACAAATCTTCTATTTATCAATCGCCTCTGGCAGGTTTTGTTTGCCAGTGCAGGCTCAGTTCGCTGACGCGATCCGGGCGGCTACTGAGCCTCGTTGGTGACCGGGAAGGCCTCCTGGCCGGCGACAAAGGTTTCCAGCACCTTTGTGAAAAGGATGGCCGGCGCACCGACGGTGTAGAGGTCGCGGTCGACGAGGATGAAGTCGGCATCGTAGCCGGGCGCGAGCTTGCCCTTGTGCTTTTCGGCGAACTCGGCGTAGGCCGAGCCCTGGGTATAGGCGTAGAGGGCCTGGCCGCGGGTGAGTTTGTTCTCAGGGAAATAAGACTTCGTTCCCGCCTCGTTCTTGCGCGTGACGGCGGCGTAGAGACCGCGGAAGGGCGTGATGGGCTCGACCGGGTAATCGGTGCCAAAGGCCAGCGGCACGCCAGCGTCGAGAAAGGCCTTCCAGGCGTAGGAGGAAGCGGCGCGCTTGGGTCCGAGGCGGTCTTCGGCCCAGTTCATGTCGGTGAGCAGGTGGTTGGGCTGCATACTGGCGATGACGCCGAGCTTTTTGAAGCGGGGAATGTCGGCCGGATCGACGACCTGGGCGTGCTCGATGCGGTTGCGCGGAGGGAGTTCCGCTAAGACCGGGTAGCAGGGCGATCCGTCCTTCAGCTTGCACAGGGGAACAGGCGTTTTTGGCGGAGCGCTGTTCTTCGAGCAAGGAGTTTTTTCATCCCATATCTCATAGGGCTGGCCCTCAGGGCGGCAAGGATCGAGGAGAGAGAGAGCCATGGGGCGTTGCGGCCGCTCGGACTCTTCAAACGCGTCCAGGGCCATGGCCGCGGCCTGATCTCCGATGGCGTGGAAGCCGATCTGGAATCCGAAGGTGGCGCGTTCGGCGGCCATTTTATTCAATTCCGCTTGCGCATACTGGGGCAGGCCGGTGTTGCCCGGATCGTCGGAGTAGGGCTGCTTGAGGGCCGCGGTGCGCGAGCCGAGCGACCCATCCATGAAGCCTTTCAACATGCCGGTGTGGAGCATAGGATCGCTCATGTCGTGGTGGTTACGCATTCGGATCAGGTCGAGCAAAGGAGCCTTGAAGGGCAGCCATTCGTCGATGCGCAGATGGAGATTGCCCTCCTTTTCCATCTCCTCGAAGATGAGGAAATCTTCCCAGTCGCTGAAGTCCTGCACGCTGGTGACGCCGTGCGCGAGAGCGTCGGCGATGGCCCGTTCGTCGCCCTGGCGGCGCTCGTCGCGAGAGGGCGGCGGAATGACCTTCGAGACAAGGTCCTGCGCCGACTCGCGAAGAATGCCAGTGGGCTGGCCGTGCGCGTCGAGATCGATGGCCCCGCCCCGTGGCGGCGCCGTTTTGCCGGTGATGCCGGCGGCGGCCAGGGCGGCGGAGTTGGCGAGAGCGATGTGGCCGTCGATGCGGCCGAGAAGCGCGGGATGGCCCTGGGTGACCTTGTCCAGATCCTGGCGGGTGGGCAGCTTCTGCTGCGCCCACAGCGTATGGTCCCAGTTGCCGCCGGTGAGCCAGTGGCCGGCGGGCGCGTCTTTGGCGAAGGCCTGCACCTTGGCCAGCATCGCGGCCAGGGCTTTGACGCCGGTCAGATCCACGTTGAGCTGGGTGCGGCCGGCCTGGCCCAGGTGGGTGTGGGCGTCGTTGAAGCCGGGGAAGATATAGGTGTGGTTGCTGGCGGTGTCGAGATCGCGCAACCGGGTCTTGGGGCCGGCCAGGCGGGTGATGGCGAGCGTGCTGCCCACGGCCAGCACCTTTCCCCCGCCGATGGCCATGGCTTCGACTGTTTCCGGCTTATCCTTGTCGAGGCCGGCGCCAGTGTAGATGACGCCGTTGAAGAAGATCACTTCAGGGGGAGCAGCCAAAACTGGCGGACGCTTGGCCGGGACGGCCGGCGCGCGCCTGGCGGCGGAGGTTTGCGCGGAACACACAGAGGTAGCGACAAAGGCTGCAACGAGCATGGCAGTGTAGGCGCGCATCCGCGGATTTTATCAGAAGCAGTTACTGTTCCGCGGCCCACTCGACCATGGCCAGAGTCAATAACAGCACGCGCCGCAGGCCGGTTTCGCGATCCCTCGCCGAATACCACTCCGCTTGAGTGTGCGCGCCGCCGCCGTCGCCGCCAGCGCCCATCGACAAGGCCGGAACGCCCAGCGCAAGCGGGATATTGGCGTCGGTCGAGCCGAGGCGGAGATCGGTGTGCAGTCCGAGATGACGGTCCACCGCGCGCAGGGCTTCGAGAAGGGGGGAATCGCCAGGCAGATGCGCCGGCGGGCGGTCGCCGATCTTTTCGATAGTGAAGGCCAGGAGCCCTCGGGCGCGCGCCACAACGGATTTTACCTCCGCGTTGCAGAGTTCGACGGCGTCTTTGACGGCGCAAAGGAGGGCGTCTTCCAGGCGCAGCAACTGGTCAGGAGCCGTGGAGCGGAAATCGATGGAGACCTGAACGCTTTCGGGGATGGAGTTGACGCTGGTGCCGCCGTGGATGGTGCCCAGGTTGAGGGTGGTGCGGGGCTCCTCGGGCAGCGGAGTGCGAGCCAGAACGGCCAGGGCCGCGGCCAGGGCGGCGATGGGGTTGGGCGTGCCCGCATCGGTAAAGCTGTGGCCGCCGGGCCCGGTGACGGTGACGAGATAACGGCGGCTGCCGAGGGCCTGGGTGACAGCCGACTCCGCGCCGGCGCCGTCGAGCACAATGTGGGCGGCAATTCTGCCGGCCAGCGCGCTCCGGTTGTAGATGTGGCGCACGCCGCGCAGGTCGCCTTCGCCCTCTTCGCCCACATTGCCGACGAAAACGATGGGCGCGGGCAATTCCACCTGGGCCTGGACCAGGGCCTGGGCAATGGCCAGCATGCCCACCACTCCGGCGGCATTGTCGCAAGCGCCCGGAGCCTCGAGGCGGTCGCTCCCGTCCGGCGGCCGGAGTACGGGGCGGAGAAGGGTTTCGGCGGGAAAGACGGTATCGAGGTGCGCCGAGAGCACGACCAGCGGACCGGTGCTCTCCGCCGGCAGATGGGCCGCGGGCAGGAGGGCCATGACATTGCCAATGGCGTCGGTTTCGATCGCGCTCAAGCCGGCCTCGGCAAAGCGGGCCGCCATCCACTCCGACCGGGCCTGTTCGCCGAAGGGCGGCGCGGGAATGGCGACCAGTTGCGTCTGCCAGTCCATGATGGTTTTGGGATTTCCGTGCAGCCAGGCAAAGGCCGCGTGGACCGGCCGCTGCGCCGCCAGCGCCATGACGCGAGAGAAGGCCGAACTGCGGGGAAAAAGGGACATGCGGTTCGTTTCAGGGTAGCAGGGACGGTCCTAGGATTGGGCCGCGCCATCCATTGTGCCGGCGCGAATCAGCCGCCGGCCAGCAAGTCTTCTCCTTGCGCGTACTCCACCGAATGCAAAAACAGGCCTTTGGCGGGGGCGGTGGGGCCGGCGGCCGAACGGGAGCGGGCGGCAATGATGGCGGGGATCTCCTCCACTTTCAAGCGGCCGCAGCCGACATCGAGCATGGTTCCTACCAGGTTGCGCACCATATGGTGCAGGAAACCACTGCCGCGGACGCGATAGACCAGGAGACCGCCGTCCTCGGTCTGGCGCTGCGCCCATTGCGACAAGAAGATCGTCCTCACCGCAGGCGCAGGCGCCGGGGGCGCGCTTGCGTTTTGGTTGAGTTCTTCGCTTGAAGCCGAGTTTCGACTCGCCAGGTCGGGATCGGTGGCGGCAAAGCTGAGAAAATCGTGTTCGCCTTCAAAGAGCCGGGCAGACCTTTGCAGCCGTTCCACGTCCATGGGCCAAGGGCAAGCGAGGACGTAGCGAGCCAGAAAGGGAGGGCAGATTTCGCCGCGAAAGATCCGATACTCGTAGGTTTTGGCTACGGCCGAGTGGCGAGCATGGAATGTGGGAGGCGCCGTTCTGGCCTCGATGACGCGTATCGCGGCTGGCAGAGTCCGGTTGAGAGCGCGGAGCAGGTTCGGGGCCGGAATCTTGGCTTGCAGATCGAAGCTGGCCACCTGGGCCAGCGCGTGGACGCCGGCGTCGGTCCGTCCCGAGCCCTGCGGCAAGGGAGATTCGCCGGTGACGCGGCGGAGAGCGGCTTGCAACTCACCCTGGACGGTGACTTCTCCGGGCTGTATCTGCCAGCCGTGAAAGTCGGTGCCGTCATAGGCCAGGGTCAGCTTCCAGGTTTGGCAGGCGCGCGCGGGTTGGTCGAAATCGGTCACAGGTATAGCCTTAGATCACAGGTTACCTGACGGCGGCGCGACCGGAACAGGGAGAGCGATTGGGATATACTCAGCTTTCCGCATGAGCGGGCGGCGAGCCGCTGGGAAGAGTGCCGGGCGGAATGCAGGGAACGAATCGGGCGCGTTGCGCGTATTGCCGGATGAGCCTGCAGGCAGGGCCGGAAGCGGGAATCGCCCTGACGAATCACAAGTATCACAAAAATGCGTCCGGAGAGGCTCTCCGGCCGTCTTGAAGAGTGGCACCCCACATGCCTCAGCAATCCGTGGAGAGGAACCATGCATTTGTACGGTACACGTGTGTTTGAGCAGCAGCAGGAGGCCGCGCGGAGCAGGCGCGGACAGGCAGGCAATCGGCTACGCGCGATCGCGGCGGCCATGTTGACATTGTCGGCGGGTGTGCCCTCGGGGTTCGCCCAGCAGGCAGGGGCCGGCGTTACGGCTCCGGATAAGGCGGCTTCCAATCTGCCCGCGGCTCCGGCGCCTGTGTTGACCGAGCCCTTGAATCTGCGCACCTCCGCGCGGGATTTTTCAAAACCGGCCGCCGGTCTCCTGGGCAATCCGATCAACGTCTACCGGCCCACGAGCATCGGCAAGTCGAGTTTCGCGAATTCGGTGCGGCTCGCCGACCTGGTAAAAGAGGGCAAGATCTACCTGAGCCTCTCCGACGCGATTGCGCTGGCGCTTGAGAACAACTACGACATCGCCATCGCCCGCTACGATCTGGACATCGCGGATACGGATATCCTGCGCACCCGCACGGGGCAGGCTCCGCTGGGCGCACCCTCCGGCCTGATCACCAATACGCTGGGCGGCTCGGCGACGATTCTGACCACCGGCGGCGGGCCGGGCGGAACGACAGGCGGCGCGGGCGGCGCGGGTTCCGGCACGGCTGGATTGACGCTGACCACGGCCGGCGCGGGGCCGGCTCCGGAGAACCTCGATCCGAGCCTAACGGCGGCGATCCAGTTCGACCGCGACCGCTCGCCCTCGACGAGTTTCTTCTCCGGCGGCACGAGCTCGACCAATACCTACAATTTCGCCCTCAACCAGGGCTTTGTCACCGGCACGCAGTTTCAGTTTGCGTTCAACAACACCTACGCCACCACCTCCAACGGCATTACTCTCTACAGCCCGGAGTTGAGTTCGAACTTCAGGGCCACGCTGACGCAGCACCTGCTGCAAGGCGCGGGAATCTGGGTGAACAAGCGCTTCATGTACCAGGCGCTGAACAACCGGCGCATCACCGACTCGTCCTTCCGCCAGCAGATCCTCTACACGGTCAACCAGGTGGAGACGATCTACTGGGGACTGGTGCAAGCCTATGAGGACGTCCAGTCCAAGCAGCGTGCCCTGGAACAGAGCAGCAAGGTGGCGAGCGACAACCGCAAGCAGTTGGAGATCGGCACCATGGCTCCGCTGGATGTGGTGAACGCCGATTCGAGCGTAGCGACCGACAAGCAGGCGCTGATCAGCGCGCAGAGCGCCCTGAACTACCAGCAGCAGATCATCAAACAGGCGATTGCCCGCAACTTGAACGATCCGTCGCTGGCGACCGCCGCCGTGATTCCTACCGACCGCGTAAGCATCGAGGAGATTCCGGAGGAGAAGCAGCCGCTGGAGGATCTGGTGCAGGAGGCTTTCAAGCGCAGGCCGGAGCTGGAGCAGGCAGTGCTCACGCTGCGCAACGACGAGATCACGCTGAAAGGCGCGCGCAATGCGCTGCTGCCTCAGTTCGATATCTTCGGTTATCTGGCCGGTCAGGGCATCGCCGGCTCCATCAACAAGAATCTGGAATGCTCTTACTACAGCAGCAACGGCACCTGCCCTACGGGTTCCAGCGGATATGGAACAGCGCTCGACAATGCCTTCAACAACACGGCTCCCGACAAGGGCATCGGATTCAATGTGACCATTCCGATCCGCAACCGGTACGCGCAGTCGGTGCAGGCGCGGTCGCTGATGGAGTACCGCCAGGCCGAGTTGCGGCTGGAGCAGCTTTACACGCAGATTCGCATGCAGGTGGTGAACGCGCAGTTCGCATTGACCAACGACCGGGCGCAGGTGCAGGCCTCGATCGCGGCCAGGGACTATAACCAGCAGAGCCTCGACTCCGAGGTGAAGAAGCTGCGGCTGGGCGCATCGACCACGGCCAACGTCCTGCTACAGCAACGCAATCTGGCCACGGCGGAAGACAACCTGATCGCGGCCAATGCCGCCTACGCCAAGGATCGCGCCGGCCTCTATCAAATCCTGGCCAGTACGCTGGAGCACTACGGCATCAACCTCAACGACGCCGCGACGGGCGATGTGAAGACGGCGCCCGTGGTGCCGGGCCTCACGCCCGCCAAAAGCGGCAACGAGCCCTCGATGACTCCTCCGGGGGGCCGGTAAGGCTGCTGCGCTTCCTAAATAAGCAAAAGGCCCGATCTGCTGGAGAAGCGGACCGGGCCTTTTTGTTTGGGTATGTTTCAACCATGCGTCGTCGGAAGCTGGGAGTCATCTCTCGGGGCTAAGAGTCTGCGAAGACAAGCAGGCTTTCGAGCGAAGACCCAAAGGACATGCCACCAACTACTCTGCCGGTTCGCTAACCCGCTGGCTTGCTGACCTCCTGCCCCGAGCCACGGCCACCCCGAAATGAACTCTGCTCTTCTTGCCCGATTCCGCCACAAAGGCTCCCGTTACAATAACCAAATGACGGAGCCCTCGAAAGTCGACCTGGTGGGCGTGGGCCTGAACGCCACAGACACGCTCATCCCCCTTGCTGCGTACCCTGTGCGCGGCTCCAAGGTGGAGTACCGCGCCGCCGCCGTCATGCCGGGCGGGCAAACCGCAACCACCGTGGTTGCCTGCCAAACCTGGGGCTTGAGAACCCGCTATGTGGGCAAGCTGGGCGACGACGACGCGGCCAGGCTGCATCGCGAAGCATTCGCCCGCGCGGGCGTCGAGGCCCAACTGATCCCTGTCGCGGGCGGCGTCAGCCCGCAATCCCTCATCCTGGTGGACGAAGGAGGCGAACGGACCGTCCTGTGCCGGCGCGATGAACGCATGGTCCTGCATCCCCAGGACCTCGACCGGGAATGGATCGTGCAGGCGCGCGCCCTGCATGTGGATGGCTACGACACCGCCGCGGCCACGGTTGCGGCCCGCTGGGCCCGCGCCGCCGGCATTCCGATCATTGCCGACCTTGACGAACTCTATCCCGGCGTCGAAGAACTCGTCGAAAACATCGACTATCTCATCGCAAGCCGCGATTTCCCTTGCCGGCTGATGCAGGAAAGCAATCTGCAAAACGCTTTGCGGCGCATGCAACTTCGCTTTGGCTGCCGGCTCACCGCCGCCACTCTGGGAACCGACGGCGTATTGGCTTGGGATGGAGAGTGGTTTCACCACCAGTCTGCATTGCGCGTTCCCGTGGTCGATACGACCGGCGCGGGAGATATCTTCCACGCCGGATTCATCTATGGATTGCTGCAGGGATGGCCTCTGGACCGGCAGCTCGATTTCGCCTGCGCCGCCGCGGCGATGAATTGCATGGCCCCCGGCGCCCGAGGCGGCATTCAATCCATCCAGGCCATTGAAGAACTGCGATCCTCTGCCCCTCGCTACCAAGCCGCGGGCGAACTGGCCGGATCCGATCCGGAAGCATCGAAAGCCTCAAGTCAATGCTGCCGATAGCCTTGAGGAACTTCCGGCGCAGGCCATACGCCCATGAGCCCGGCTTGCTGGCCCGCCGGGGGAGAGGCCCCCATACCACTGCGCGCTGCTTCGCAAAAACACTACGGGGTGAAGACCGCGTAACAGCCCCGTCCTCGCGCCTTGGCGCGGTAGAGAGCGGCGTCCACGTTCCTCAGCAGCATATCGGCATCGAGCTCGCCCGCTGTCACGGTACAAACCCCCACGCTGACTGAAACCGGAAGCTCGACCCCGGCAAACCGAACGGGGAGCGACAGGGCCGCCACAACCTTCGCGGCAATGCTCTCCACCGCTTCCGGATCGCTCAGGTCGGAAAGCAAGACGATGAACTCGTCCCCTCCCATTCGGGCCACGGTGTCGCTCTTGCGCACCGCGGCGACAATGCGGCTCGCCGTAACCCGCAGAACCTCGTCCCCCGCGTGATGGCCGAATGTATCGTTTATTTCCTTGAATTTATCCAGGTCCAGCATGAGAAGCGCCAGCCCCGTCACATTGCGCCTTGCCCTCTCCAAGGCCGCATTCAAACGATCTTGAAGCACCAGTCGCGTAGCCAGTCCCGTCAAGGCATCGTGCTGCGCCATGTGGCGAAAGCGCTCTTCGCTTTCGCGAAGAAGGTCGGTCTGCCGGCGGAGCAGAGAGGTCTGCTGCGCCACGCGTCTTCTGAGCACCGCCACCCAGGCCAGCACCGCCAGCGTTCCCGTCAGCACCAATGCCAGCATGGCAAGCGCGTGAACCGGCGTCCACCAGGAGGGACGCTCAACAACGACCACGTCGTTTGCAGAACGCATGAGTATCCGAAATGACTTCGCGGTCGCCACTCCCGCTCCCGCGATGATGCTTGTGGAATCAAGCCGCACCGAGCAGATTCCCGTGACACGCAGCCTGCTTCCGATCTTCCATTGATCTGCTTGGGCGCCTGCCAGGCGCTTGGGCAGAATGGCGGGAAAGATGATGTTTCCGGAGGTCAGAAGCAGAGTGACATCGGAAGAGTTCAGGTCGTTGCCAATCAACTGGCCCTCGACCTGGATCAATTCGGAGTCGTAATCGGTTCGGGATTTTTGCTCGATGTGCGTATCCACCGTATAGCCGAGCAGGGCTTGCCGGGCGGTTACGGTTCTGGCGGCAACCGGCGCGCTGTTGTCCGCGCTTCGATACACGGCATCGGTCAGGACAGGCGTTCCATTCTCCGCCGCGACAAATCCAATCACGTCGGCAACGTCGCCCATGGCCAGTTTCGTGCCTTGAACCGTTTGCGCACAGATTCCCCGCGTCGCATCCCGGATGCAAAATGAAGAGCCGGGCCATAACAACGTAACTCGCCCGCGAACATGAACCCGATGGCGCTCCGCGGCAAGCTGGTCCCATCGCAACAGATCGTCGATGACAGTCGTTGGCTGTTCAAAGGGCTCGCCGGGCGCATTCTCCAGGACGTGGACCGTGGAAAGGCCGGGAGCCATCAGGCGGGCGCCCATGATCTGGTCGTTGCGATTGAACATCGGCGCGGCGTTGGCCTGGATGCGTACCTTGGCATCCACCAGGCGCGAGTAATCGGCGCCCGCTTCCCTCAACATGGAAACGCCGACGATTCCATTCGTCATGGCCAGTTGCAGGGTGACGTATCTCTGCACCGATTCGCCAGGCTCGTGCTCAATAACGGAATGAACGATCCCCTCCACCTCCACCCATTTGCCGTCGGCGGTGCCGGTTTCCAAGAGCGGGAGGGTCTCTCTGGGCGGGTTCGCGGGAAGTGGCGCGTGTCCGATCGCGCGAATGTGGGTATGTTCGACGATGGGAGCAAACGATCCAGGATCGGTCACGCCCCGCACGTCCACCACCGTGCCGGCGGGAAACGCGCCGTTCAACGCATCGGCCACCATCACATAAATGCTTCCGGTGGCATCGTGAACGAACATTGCGGCGTGTCCGGGACCAGTGGACGGATCGATGCAGGTTACTACTCCGCGCAGATGGACGGGATAGGCGCGCGCCGCTTCCTCGCTGGTCAGGTCGTGCGCCTCGTGCGCGGTTGTCAGCGTGCGCAGCTTAACCGGGCGCTGCTTTGCGGGGGCGGCATCTGCCGGCTGCCCCGCCAACAGCAGCGATGGAATAAAAAAAACGGCAAGCAGGAGGGTCGCCATGGCACGGAGGAACCCGCAAGCAACGGACGTGCGACCCGCCGCCACTCTCCTGCCGCCATGCAGGCGAGCTACATTGCTTGCCAAGCCGCGCTCATCCCATTTGTTGTCAACGAAATCCATAGCCCTCGCCTTGCCTGAAGCGCGGCCTCCCTTCTGCCGGGCACGCAAGCAGGCAACTCCTCCACCTCCCCTGCACATCTTTCTATCGGCCAGGATGGAGTTTAGCTTTACCGCGCCGTCTTCATTGTCTGCCCATTTGCTCATGGATTTCCGATAAATCGCTGCCCGAACTCTTGCCCGCGCGATTCTGAGCGGGCGCTCGCGGAGCAAATGCTCCCGGACCTCCCGCGCATGAAATAGGACAATTGCGACATCCATCAGGATGGCGCGGCTCATCGCCTGACTGATCGTTGCCTCCTGAAGGTTAGAGACATCGACACCCATCTTCTTCGAATATCATGAGGTAGAGCTTAATCCAAGCCTTCAGCGGCCCGAGAGAACCTCGCTATGCCCTTTTCCCATCCCTTGCGCAATCGTCGCGCCGGCGCCAATGCTCAGATACCAGCGCAATATCTGCACGCACGGACCGGTCTGAGGCAAGACCTCCCTCCCCAGGAGCGCCCGAAAGAATGAAAAAGAGTGTGCTCCCCAGCGCCAGTCCGAAGATCACTGCCGCGCTCCTGGTTTGCGGTCTAATTTGCGCTGGCTTGGCGCGCCTGGCGGCGCGAGCCCAGGAGCCCCCTTCGCGGCCCGCCCCGCAAGCTGCCGTACCGGGCCGCTTTGTCGACATCGCTGAAAAGGCCGGCGTGCGTTTTTTGCATCAGGCGCCGCACACCTCCCGCAAGTACCTCATCGAAACCATGGGCTCCGGCGTGGCGCTCTTCGATTGCGACAACGACGGCCGGCTCGATCTTTACCTGATCAATGGCGCGCCCTATTCCGACCCCACGCCCAAGGGCTTCATCCCGCAAAAGACCGGGCCCGAGTATTGGAACCGGATGTATCGTCAAAAGCCCGATGGAACCTTCGAAGATATCACTGAAAGGTCGGGCCTGAAGGGGATTGGCTATGACATGGGCGTCGCCGTGGCCGACTACGACAACGACGGTTATGAGGATGTCTTTGTTACGGGCTATGGCGGCAACCATCTTTATCATAACAACGGTAACTGTACTTTCACCGATGTTACCGAGAAAGCGGGCGTCGGCGGCGGCGGATGGTCCAGTTCGGCGGCGTGGGTTGACCTGGACAACGACGGCCTGCTCGACCTGGTGGTGGCGCGCTATGTTACCTGGGATTGGGACGATCTCTGGTGCGGCCCCGAACATCGCGAAGGCTTTCGCGGCTACTGCCATCCCGATGTCTTCCAGCCCATTACCATGCTGGTCTATCACAACGACGGCAACGGCCACTTTACCGAGGTGGGGCACAAGCTCGGACTCGATAAGCCAGCCAAGGCCCTGGGCATTGCCATCGCCGACTACGACCGCGACGGGCGCATGGATCTCTATGTCGCCAACGATTCGATGCAGGAGTTTCTCTTTCATCAGAAGGCAGATGGGACTTTCGAGGAAGTCGGTCTGGAGTCGGAGGTCGCGGTCAACGCCGAGGGACAAACCTACGCCGGCATGGGCGTGGACTTCGCCGACTACGACAACGACGGATGGCCCGATATTGTCGTGACAGACCTCGCCAACCAGAGATACTCCATTTACCGCAATCACCGCGATGGCACCTTCGACGACGTCTCCGGAGCCACCGGCATCGGCGCCATGTCGCAGCTGCATTCCGGATGGAGCGTCCGGTTCCTGGATTACGACAACGACGGATGGAAGGATATCCTCATCGCGCAGGGTCACGATCTGGACACCATCGAGAAAACGTCGCCGCAGCTTCATTATCGCGAGCCGATGATGCTGGTGCGCAATACGGGCAGCGGATTCATGGATGTTTCCCCGATCTCCGGCGACATCTTCCACGACGCATGGGTAGGCCGCGGAATGGCGATCGGCGACATCAACAACGACGGCCGCATCGATGCGGTGGTCAGCACCAACGGCGGTCCGGCGCACATCCTGCTCAATGAGACCGCGACCGCGAATCATTGGATCACCCTGCACCTTACCGGACACAAGAGCAATCGCGATGGCATCGGCGCGGTGGTCAAGCTGACCACCGCACATGGATCGCAATGGGTGACCGCTACGACCTCGAGCGGCTATCTTTCCGCCGGCGATCCTCGCGTGCACTTTGGCCTGGGAGACAGTCCCGTCGCCGACAGCATTGAAATACGTTGGCCAAGCGGAATTGTGCAGACCCTCGCCAACGTCAAGGCAGACCGCCAGATTCAGGTGGATGAACCATCCGTCTCAGCGCCTCCCGCTCCGCCAGCCCCGACTGCCCTGCCCTAGCCATTGCATCGCATCTGCAGCCTTCCCGGAGTCATGCCGCCGCGGTCTATACTTGCTTGAAACAACTTCCTGGAGCGTCCCGCGCTTCTGAGAGATCGAGCCATGACTTTGAGCGGCGCCGATTCGATACGCCAGCCGCGGCGCTTTGCCGGTACGGCCCACCGGACCGGCGCCCTGGCCGCGGCGCTCTACCTCTGCTTGACCTGCTGCGCCATGGCCCAGACGGCAAACCCGGAGCGGCTGTTTCAGCAGGCCGTGGCGGCGCAGCAGCGCGGCGACGATGCGGCCGCGGTGCGCCTCTACGGGGAGCTTCTCCGCGCCCACCCTGGGGCCGTGGTCGTGCGCGTCAACCTCGGAGCTGCTCTGGCTCACCTCAAGCGATATACCGAAGCGATCGAACAATATCGCATCGTGCTGGCCTCTGAGCCGAATAACCGGCTGGCACGGTTGAATCTGGCGCTGGCATACCAGGGAAACAACGAACTGGCGCCGGCAATCAAGGAGTTGGAGAAACTGCATCGCGAAGATCCGGAAGATGGGCAATCCGTCATGGTGCTGGCCGACTGTTACCTGCAGTCCGGCCGCGCGGCGGATGCAGTTTCACTGCTGGCTCCATTGCAGCCAGCGCAACCCGACGATCCCGATATCGAATGGCTGCTGGGATCGGCGCTGATTCAGGCGGGACGCGCGCGCGAGGGCGTGGAGCGCGTGGAGAACGCAGCCAGCAAAGGCGCCAATGCCGACGCCTGGTTGCTGGCCGGGCAGACGCGGCTGGGCTTGAGCCAGTTCGACCTGGCGCGGCGGGACGCCGACGCGGCCAGAACTCTGAATGCCCATCTGCCCGGCCTCGAAACCCTCTTCGGAATGATCCAGGAACAGACCGCCGATTACGATGGCGCGGAGGCATCGCTCGCGCTGGCTCTTGCGGCCGACCCGAAGGATTTCAACGCACACTATTATCTCGGCGCCATCTGCTACTTCAAACGCGATATGGAAGATGCCCGACTGCACCTGACGCGGGCGCTGGAACTTCAGCCGGCCTCCGCGCAAGCGCGCTTCGAACTGGCGCTGGTGGCACGGGCCGAAGGACATCTGGACGCCGCGCTGCGGGATCTCGAGATTGTGGTCCGCCAGTCTCCCGACTGGTTGCAGCCGCACGTTGAATTGTCGGCTCTCTATTATCGCCTGCACCGCGCCGGCGATGGCGCTGAGCAAAAACAGATCGTGGACCGCATGATGGCGGCGCAGCAGCAAAGCCAATCCCAGCCCGCACGCTGATCCCCAGTCGGGCCTGTCGCTAGAAAAAGGAGCACGCGCGCGCCCGATGATTTGCTTAACGCATGGGTTCCTTTGCCACGATCACGCGATCGGCCGCAACGTCTTCGAGGGTCTGCACCACGCCCGAGGGCCAGCGAATCTCGATCGAAAGCGCGCGCGCGTCGCCGCCCAGTCCGAAATGCACCGGGCCGTCGCTGGAAGAGGCGTATCCAACGCTGGTCGTCATGTGGTTATACTGCGTGCCGCTCTTGGTCACGACTTTGACGCGCGCGCCGATGCCGTCGCGATTGCTGCGCGTGCCTTCAAGAGAAATGCCGATCCAGTGCCCCGCCGGCTGGCTGCGATTCATCCAAATCTCCGCATCCTTGCCCAGCGCTGTCACCACAACGTCGATGCGTCCGTCGCCGTCGAAGTCGCCGAACGCGCAGCCGCGGTGCCGCGCCGGAGCCAGCGCGGCGAAGCCGGCTTCCTCGGCTAAAATGCTCCACCGGCCCGCGCGCCCCGGATTTCGGAAAACAAAGTTCGATTCGTCGACGTTTGTCCCCAGCGTCATCAGAGAAAGCACATGACCGCCCGAGACAAAGATATCCTTCCATCCGTCGTTGTCGAAGTCGTAGATGCCGACCCCAAAACCTGAGCGGGAAAGGCTCGCCTGACGCATGCCGCTGGCGCCCGTCACCTCGACGAATTCCTTTCCCGCGCGATTCTGAAACAGCGGAAAGGTCTGATTGGCCAGCGCGGCGAAGGCAATGTCAGGGTAGCCGTCGTTGTCGATGTCGCGAAAGTCCACGCCCATTCCGGAGATGAAATTTCCGTCGTCGGGCAGCGCCACGCCGGCTTGAAGCCCCACCTCCTCGAACTTGCCGCCCTGGTTGTGAAAGAGAAAGTTGTAGTACCCGTCGTTGGTGACGAAGAGGTCGGGCTTTCCATCCTGGTCGTAGTCGGCCATGGCTGCGCCCATGCCCTTGCCCACATGGGAGCGAATTCCCCACTCCGCGGAAACATCCTTGAATGTGCCGTCGCCTCGATTGAGAAACAGTTGGTCGGGAAGGCCCTTGTAAAAGCTGGGAGCGCAATAGTCCGAGACGTTGTGGTAACTGCAAACCGGCTCCGTGCGATAGTCCCATTGCAGATAGTTAACCACGAAAAGATCCAGAAGGCCGTCGCCGTTCACATCCACCCAAACCGCTGCAACCGCCCACAACGGACCGTACTCGGAGTCCGGACGGTCGAGGCCTGCCCGGGCGGTAACGTCGGTGAAAGTTCCATCGCCATTGTTGTGGTAGAGCGTATTGCGATGAACTCCGGCAACAAAGAGATCGGGATAGCCGTCGTTGTCGTAGTCGCCCACCGCGACGCCTGTATCGTATCCGCTTCCACCCAAACCCGCCTTCTCCGTCACGTCGGTGAAGAGGCCGTTTCCATCGTTGCGGAAGAGCCGGTTTCTATATTTTGGGTCGTCCTTCCGCAGCGTTTCAATGTTCGCTCCATTGGTGAAAAAGATGTCCGGACGCCCGTCCTTGTTGTAGTCGAAGACCGCAACCCCGCCCGCCATGGTGGCGGGAACGTGACGAATCGCGGTTTCATCCGTCTCCAGGCGGAACGGAATGGACAAAGGAGCAAAGCGAATCGGCGACCGGGGTGTTGCCGCGGCCATCAGCAGCATACCGCCCGCGGCGGCCAGCAGCGCGCCGGCCGCCAAACGAATCTTCTGTTGCCCGCTTAGCGCGGCAAAACCGGGCATTGCGTCTCCTGGCTGGAGCGGCTGTCCTCGGCGTCCATCACCGAGATGAACTGCGCAAGCTCGATACGGTCGCTTCCGGTTGTCTGCCGCTGTTTCGAAAGCTGGAATACCTGCATCTCGCGCGCTGCCAGATCGGCCTTTCCGGTGTGTTTGTAGGCCATGGCCAGGCGATAATGCGCCTCGCCGAGATTCTGATCGAGTCGAACCGCCGCCTCGTATTCCGAGACCGCGTCTCGATCGTCGCCGCGCTGGGCATAGAGATCCGCCAGATGCAGGTGAGCCCGGGCAAGATTCGGATCCAACTGGACGGCCCGCTTCAACAGCTTCTCGATCCGCCCCGCATCGGCCGGTGGATTCTCGCGTTCGAGCGCAAGCGCATAGTAATAGTTTGCCGGCGCACTGTCGGACTTGCGCTCAAAATACCGCTTGAAACTGTTGAGCGCCCGTTCATTCTCTACGCTGGAGGTCGCCGACACGCTCGCCATGAACGAATAGGGGCGCGGATCGCTGGGATCGATCTCCGCCGCATCCAGAAAGCTGCGCAAACTGTCGCCCGTCCTTCCCAAAAAGAACTGCGCGGCGCCGGCGCCGATGCGGAGAGGAATCGATCCGGGGTACCTCTGGACGCCAGCCTCAAAGGCTGCCGCTCCCTCCGCGACCGACCCGGCCAGAACCAGTTCGTACCCAATGCCAAAGAGGCTTTCCTCGCTCGCCTCTTCGCTTTCGGCAACGCGATACTCCAGTGCCGCCTGGCGAAACATCCCCGACCCTTCCTCGGCGCGGGCCAGAAGCTGATGCACTTCGGGTTCGGCGCGGCCTTCGGCAAGCGCGGTCAGCAGTTTGCGCGCTTCATCGAACTCGCCGCTCTCCAGCCAGGCAACCGCAAGCGCCCGCGAAGCGGCGTAGTCGGCGCCATCGATCTCGAGCGCTCGCTTGAGCAGCGGAATCGCTTTGGCCGGCTGTTCGTGCGCCGCATAGAATTGGCCCAGCCTTCGATTGGTTTCCGCCCGATCCGGGTGTTCGTCCGCGGCTTTGCGCAGTTCCGCTTCAAGACTGCAAGGCCAGTTCTTCGCGGCCTCTATGCTAAAGCTCTTGTCCGTCCGCTTGACGTCGGCAATGCCCCGCAAGAGTCCCGTAGCCGCACCCGCGGTCGATGCGGAATAGCCGCCGGGATCGATAAGGCCGCGAATTCCCGCAGACTGAAATTCGAGCTGAGGATGCAAGGCCGCCGGCCTCTGCCCAAGCGTTACGGCGCTCCGCGTAAGCGTAAGATCGGCCGTAACCGGCACGGATGTGGGCGGGATGCGAACCACTTGGGGAGCCGGAGACACGTAGCCGCCGAGCTCGCCGGAAAGCGTGTATTCGCCCGCGGCAAGGCCCGCGATGCGATACTCCCCCGTGGGACCGCTCACGGCTTGGTTGGTGGATGGTGGAGTCTGGCTGCCGGTCAGCGCGATCCGGACGCCGGCCAGTGGTTTGCCTTCTCCGTCACGGACAATGCCGGAAAGCGAACCCGCATCGGCAGCCGCACAGAGGATTGCCGACGCAACAAAGAGGAACATGCTCCACTGCAGAATGCGCCGGATGCTCATTGCGCCCCCATCTTGTCCAGGGCGCCGCGCACCTCTGCGTTGTCGGGATGCCGCACAAGAAACTCTTCCAGTTCCTGTCGCGCCTTGTCGTGCTGCCCCGCGCCGTTATACACGATGGCCGCGTTGATCACCGCGCGATCGAAGTCCGGCGCTAGATGCCGGCACTCTTCAAACCGATCGAGCGCCTCATGCGAAAGTCCAATCCGAAGCAGCACCGCGCCAAGGTTGTTCAGCGCATCGGGATTGTCGGGCTTGAGTCGAATCGAAGTTTCCAGTTCCGCGCGCGCCCGCGTCAAATCGTTCTGCGCCACCAGCGTCATGGCCAGGGCAAGATGGAGATCCGCGATCTCCGGCGCTCGGGCAATCAGTTCCTCCAGGGTCATTTGCGCCTCGGCCGCGCGCCCTTGAAAGCGATAGATGCGCATCATGTTCTCGGTGGCGATCAGATGATTCGGGTTGGCCATGGCGGCGTGCCGAAATTCATCCAGAGCCTCGTCGAATTTCTCTTCCGTCCCCGAGATCGAGCCCAGATTGTTCCAGGCGTCAGCGTCCTGCGGATTCAGACGCACCGCCTCGCTCAGGTATTTGCGGGCTTCCGGATACATCTTTTTGTTCAAGTAGATTGTGCCCAGGTTGAACCACGCGGTTTCCAACTCTGGATTGGCATCGATCGCCCGCTGAAAGGCGGCCTGCGCTTCGTCGGCGTATCCATACTCCGTAAACGCAATGCCGTAGGTGAGGTAATCGTGCTTCATGCCTCCGCCGTAGTAGGGGCCGGGAAAAGGCAATGCGCGCGCAAACCTCTCGCTGGGCGTGGTGGGAGCCGAGCGCCAATCGTCGATCACGCTCTGGGGCACGGCGATTCCCTGATAAATCCGGACGATGGCTCCGCTGGCATCCAGAAGAAAAGAGATGGGCAATGGCATCTCTCTGCGGCGATCGAAGAGATAGCGGAATTGGATGTTCCACGCCCCGGCGGCCCGCTCGTCGGCCACGCAGATGGGAAACGCCGATTGCGCCAAGCGGGCGAGATCGGCGATCGCCCTTCGATCGTCGCCGGACGACAAGGCAACCGCGAACAGCGCAACGCCGGCGCTTGAGAGCGCCACCGAGGCCTTCTGCAAAAGCGCAATTTGCTCGCTGCTCGCGCCGCAATCGGCGCGAACGAACGTGAGCAGCACCGGCCGGCCCGCGACTGCGCTCAGTTGGCGCATCTCCCCTTGCAAATCCGGAAGCCGCAGATCGGGTCCAAACAACGGCGCGATAAGCCACGTGCTCACCGTTGGCGACGCGGGCGGAGAAGCAAGCGCGGGCGCGGGCGATTGGGCCTCCGATGGCCTGGACCGATACGGCGTAGCCTCGAAGGTGGGCGCGCCTTCCTCAATCTGCACGCGGTGGTTTACGGGAAGACTGTCGTAGCGATCCACCTTGCCCGTGGGCCAGCGTACCGAGATCGAGATCGGCAGCGACGATCCTCCCAGGCCGAATGCCAACTCCTTGGTATGCTGCGAGGCAAACCCGGAGCCCGCGGAGACAAATTTCGCCTGCCGCGCCGCGCCCCTCTCGATCGTCACCACGGCGCCGATCGCATCCCGGTTGCTGGCGTGGCCCCGCAACCGGATCGCGATCGAATTGCCGATGCCCTCGATGTCGTTGTGCAGGATTCTCAGTTGCGGACCGGTGCGGTTTTTGAGGACAATCTCCAACCGGCCGTCATGGTCGAAATCGCTCAGGGCGTACGCCCGGCAGTCGTCGATCAAGTCCAGCCCCAGCACGCCGGAGATATCGGAAAAGCTGCCGTCGCGGTTGTTGGCAAAGAAGACATTCCGCTGGTAACCGCTCCAGGAGTAGTCGGAACGCACCAGCTCGTTGATTGCGTTCCACGCCATCTCGTAGTCCGGAGTGGCGCCTGCGGGCGTCAGCGATCGCTGGGCCACCTGACGCCAGAAAAAGCTCTGCAAATCGTAATGATTCGGGCCGGACACAAATCCATTCGCCACGTAGAGATCGTCCCAACCGTCGTTGTCGAAGTCCCAGGAGGCGCACGACCACGACCAACCGCACTTCGCCGTTCCCGCGGCCTCCGTCCTGTCCTCGAAGGTTCCCTGGCCCGTGTTCCGGTAGAAGGAATTGCCGGCGTTGTGCTTCTGGTAAAGAGCGCGCACCGCGGGGGCCACGCCCGGCAGGAAGTGATCGTCCGCCGTGATGCGCCGGCCCTCCGGCAGCCACATGTTGGCGACATAAACATCCTGCAGCCCATCGTTGTTCTGGTCGAGCCAGCAGGTGCTCATTCCCGGTCCGTAATCCTCCACTCCCGCCTTGGCCGCGACGTCGGTAAACGTGCCGTCGCCATTGCTGCGGTAGAGATTCTTCCGGCCGAAATCGTTGGCCACGAAAAGATCGGGCCAGCCGTCGTTGTCGTAGTCGCACCACGCGGCTGCAAAACTGAACCGGTTGTTGTTCTGGTCCATGCCGCTCGAAACCGTTACGTCCTCGAAGGTGCCGTCGCCGCGGTTGCGAAAGAGAAAATTCGGCGGACCGTTCTGCGCATCGTAATAGGGCGAGGGAAACTGATATTGATTCAATCCCCGGTAGTAGCTGTAGACGCAGAAATAGACATCCAGAAAGCCATCGCGGTTATAGTCCGCCACGGCCGCGCTGGTAAAGGTTCCCTGCGGCGCCCGCGCAAATTCGAACGCATCGGGGCGCGGCTCAAATCGCCCGTCGCCCATGTTCGCAAAGAGCAGCGGGCCGCCGGAACGCACCACCAGCAGGTCTTGCCTGCCCCGATTCTGGAAATCCGCGAACAGGGCCGAGGCGGTGCCGTCGAGGATGCCGGTTCCGGATGCCTCGGTAATGTCTTCAAAGGTGCCGTCGCCGCGATTGCGATACAAACGGTTCGGCAACCCGGACGGCTGGCAGACATAAAAGCTGTCGTATCCGCCGCCCTCGATATCTCCCGCGGCGATGCCGTGATTGCCGTAGACATCGATGCCGCTCGCCCCATCCAGGGCAGTCCGCCAATGATCGATGCCGGGCAGCAACTGCCTCATGCCAACAGCATCCGCGGCCAGGCAGCGCCCTGTGATTTCCGTGAATCCCGGTCCCGTAAGCCGGCTGCGAAGCTCAGGATCTGACGCGAAGCTCTGCACCATCCAGCGCTCCCGCTCATCCTTCCGCCAGCTCAGATGCCATGCGCCCACCCGTTGTTCTCTCGATCCATCCTGGCCGCTGCCCACCAGACCGAAGCGAATATCCGTCTCCACACACAGAGGTGAATCCGTGGCAACGCGGACTCCGTAGATCTCGAATTCCGCGGTTTCCAGCGCCTCGAAGCGATCGAGGTATGCGATCCATTCGGCAATGAATTTCTCGCGCCCATTCGCTTCCGCGCCCCGAAAAACTCGCCGCTCGATCCGGAGAGCGCCTGCGCTCCGCAGAGGAGCGGTCTCCGGCGCGGAGAGGGGAATGAAGCGAATCGATTGAGAAAGGCATGCCCGGATTGCTCCCACGTCGCGACCCGGCCTGCAAAGCGCGGCGCTCCAAGAGTCCAGCGCCTGCTGAATGCCCGCGGCATACTGCTCGCACGCGAAATCATCCGAGGACGGATCCAGCCTGGCAATAAATCTCTCCAGCATCGGAGGGTACGAGCTTCGCGAGCTGGCCAGGCATCCCGGAAACGTCGGAGCCGCTGGCAGCATCGGCAAGCCCGCCCCGCGCAGCTTGCACGTTTGCAGCGCCAGGAACATGCCTCCTGTCCAGAGAAATCTTCTCCGGGAGAAGATGGGACCCAAAAAGTTGGTGACTGGCAACGAATCTTTCGTCATAAATCGAGTGATTCTTGTGCAGGAGATGGCCGTCTACAGATTCTATCGTTGTAGAGCGTCTTGCAGCGCTCGCCGTTTTGAACGGCGAGCGCTGCAAGAACGGTTGGGATTGAACCCGCGGCTAGAACAGCAGCTTCAACGCAAACTGAATGTCGCGCTGGGCCCCTGGGCCGGTTGTTGAAACGGTGCTGGTGATGGTGTTGAAGCTGCCAACGCCCGCGCCGGCGAAACTTCCGTTCGGGTTGCCGAGGTTGGGATGGTTGAAGATATCGAATGCCTCAAAGCGGAATTGCGCCTTGAGCCGTTCGGTGATGGGAACGTCGCGGAAGACCGAGAAATCGTCGCTCCAGAAGCCGGGACCGCGCAGCGAGTTGATCTGCGCACTGCCGTAGTTCCCGTTGGACGGCAGGGAAAAGGCGGCGGGATTCCACCACTGGCTCTTTGTGTGAGGCGCGCCGCTGTTGGGATTTCCCGTGATGTTGACGCGCTGGCTTCCGCCGCCCGCGTTGGCGGTGTCGCCGTTGGCGCCGTTGGTGGGGTTGATGACCGTGCCGCTGCGCACGGCCAGAAGGGTGTTGATCTGCCAGTTGCCCACAACCACCGCGGCCGGGCCGCTGTTCAGGAATTGCTGACCTTTGCCAAAGGGCAGCTTGTAGGTCGCGTTGAAGGTGAAGATGAACGGAATGTCCAGATCAGTGCGGCCGTAGTCGCCCGATCCTTTGTTGACGTTGTAGAGGTTCTGGATGCAGACGTTCGAGAAGTCTCCGTTGCAACTGGAGAGGCCGAGGGACTTGGACCACGTGAACCCGGCGTTGTAGGTTAATCCGTTGGCCAACGCGCGTGTCAACTTGGCCTGGAAGCTATGGTAGTTGGATCCCCCGGTGCTGCGCAGGATGCTACCGACGCTGTCGTAGACCTGGTCCGGAATCTCGGCATCCGAGAACGGATTCGTCGAAGCCGGAGCCGTGTCGTAGGGTTGAAGGATCGTATTGTGCGTGGTATGCGATCCGACGTAGGCGACAGATAGGCTGCCGGCCCAATTGAAATCCCGCTGTACTTCGAGGTTCCACTGCAAGGAGTCGGCGGGTACCCACTTCGTGTCCTGGAAGCCGAGGCCGCCTGCCGGCAGCGGCGAGGCGCCGAGAACAGCCTGGCCGTAGAACGGATTCTGCCCCGTCACCTGCGTGCCGTCCGGCTTCACCGAAAGTCCGGCGGTATTGAGGTTGGTCGAGCCGTTGACCCGGGCCTGCTGATACAACCCGGAAGGCCAGGCGCCGCGGACCTGCTGGCCAACCTGCAAGGGCAGGCCCCAATCGTCGAAGGTCCGTCCCGCACCGGCCCGCAAGGTCGTCTTGGGAGCGATGTCGTAGGCAAAGCCAAGCCGCGGCGAAAAGTCCAGATAATGCGGCGTGACGATGCTGTGACGATTGAGCACGGCAACGTGCGCCGGCAGCGGACCCAGAGGCATATCGACGTCGTCTTCCAGCACGTCGTAGATCTGGTTTTCGTAATCGTATGTGGCCAGGCGGTTGTTCTTCTCCCGCATGGGCGCGCTGTAGTCCCAACGGAGCCCATAGGTGAGTGTGAACCTCCGATTGACCTTCCAGCTATCCTGCGCGAAGACCTCGGGAGTCGTTTCAATCAGGTTGACTCCGTCGTTGCCCAGGGCGCGGTTCGCGTCTACCGGCACGCTGAGAAGCATGCTGGCGACTGGATCGCCGCCGCCGCCCAGATCGCCCGCGTTGGCGTTGTAGGTCGGGCATTGCGCGGTAACTGCCGTGCCAAACTGGCATGCGGCATTCCAGGTTCCCTTGTAAGAGAAGTCCTCGCCGTCGCTGCTCCAGTTGGTGTACATCCACGTGTGATAGTAAGCGGCGCCGAACTTCAAAGTGTGGTTGCCGGCGATCTTGGTCAAAGTCGCTCCGCCCTGGGCGATGTGCATGGGACCAATGGGGCCCGCGCCATTCCAGTAGCCGGAGTAGCCTGCCCCTACGTTGTCGAGGTTGTATCCGGGGATCTGCACCACCGGCGAACCGCCCGGATTGGTGGGAAACCCTGCGCCCAGACCGGCCGTAGTAAACATCGCGGCCTGATCCACGGGGGTGATAATGGCCTGCGGGATATTCAGGGCGTTGTAGCCGCCGGTCGCCTCGAAAACCAGCGTTGGGCTGAAGGTGTGCACCCAGTTGCCGCCTGTGTTCTTGCCGCTGAAGCCCGTGGTAAACAGATTCTCCAACGAGCTGGGCTGCGACAGCGTAGCGGAGTTCTGGCTGTAGCGGCCGTTCAGTGCGTCATTCCGTCCCAACGCATAATCGACGCGGATCGATCCCTGGTCGTTGTTGGTGGTGTTCTCCGTGTTGGCCAGGAAATTGTTCTGCCCCGACGCGTTCGGAGCATGATTGGCCTTGGGATAGACGCCATTCAGATAGGCCAGCATCCCGGCGTTGATGCGCCCAGAGGGTATCACGTTTCCGGCAAACGGAGTCTCTGTCTGTGTAACCGGATTGTACGTCGCGGGATCGTAGATGACCGGCTTTACGTTCCCCGGCAGCGTGCCACTGAAGTCGCCCGTGCGCTCCGCATCGGTGGGCACGGTGGAGTAGTTGGCCGAAGCGCCGATGATCTGCCGGCCGCCCTCGTAGTTGGCAAAGTAAAACAGCTTGTCCTTCTTGATCGGCCCGCCAAACGATGCCCCGAACTGATTCTGATGATAGGGCAGCTTGACAGCGTCAAACTCGTCCTTGGCATCGAACATCTGGTTGCGGACAAACTCATAGGCGGCGCCATGAATCTCGTTGGTGCCGGGGCGGCTGACTACGCTCACAACCGCGCCGCTGGCCTGGCCGTATTCGGCCTGGTCGGTATGCGACTGCGCCTTGAATTCCTGAATCGCATCGATCGACGGGCTGAAGGAAAAACCGCCGAAGAACGGGTTCGAGGCAATGATGCCGTCCAGGAAAAAGATGTTGCTGCGGTTGGTCTGGCCATCGATGCCAGGGCTGGCCGCGCCCGCGCCAAAGTTCGGCGCCTTGCCGGCGTTCTGCGAGTTGTCGATGGGCACCGTGCCCGGCGCCAATTGCAGCAACTGCGAGAACTGGCGTCCGTTGAGCGGTAGATCCTGCACCTGCTCCTCGGGCAGAACGGAGCCCAGCGAAGCGTCAGTCGTGTCGAGAAATACCGTCGAAGTGGTCACCTCGACTGTCTGCTTCTCACTCCCCACTGCCAATGCCACGTTCAGCGTGGCCACCTGAGCCACCTGCAGCGTGATGTTGGGCTCCTGGGCGACGGTGAACCCTGTCTTGGCCACCGTCACGCTGTAGCTTCCCGGCTGGAGCGAGGGAACCGAATAGTTGCCCACATCGTTGGTCTTGGTGACGCGTTGAACGTTCGTGTCCTTGTTGAGAATGGTGACCGTGGCCCCCTGCACTGCGGCGCCGGTCGGATCGGTAACGGTTCCGTTCAGGGTTGCGGCATTCATCTGCCCGTATGAGCGAGTCGATCCCAAGGTGAGCAACCCGGCGACCGCCAGGGTCCAGACAAATGCCAGGACCGTCAACGAGCGCAAGGTTGCCTTGAATTGGAATACGTTTGCCACACGGGTCGGACGAGCCATTCGATCTCCCGAAGTGTGATCTGGCATTTCTGGCCTCTCAATCTGTTGAAGTGGCTGTTCCTGTTGCGAGCGCGGCTGATAAATAATCCAGCAGGTAACGATTTAGACTTCGATTACTTCATCGATTACCTAAACCGGCAACGGCACGAATTCTCAACCGAAAGGGTGAGCACTGTCAAGGAGAATTTTTTCAGCGGACTGCCAGCCTCCTACGGGCTGAAAGAGCCCGTCGCGACGCTCAACCAGGCCGGTCACGCGACGGAGGCTTCTCCCGCCGGAAATCCCTGCGCGGATACGGCGTGAGCGCCGGACGCCTTGTAAATTCAATGAAAATCGATTTATACGAGGGAGAATCGCCCCACGGGACGAGCTTCTTTGCCGCCCCGGCCAGCCTCTCTAACCGCTCGATCGAATCCAGGACTCCGTCCCCTCTCGCGCGCCGTCCGTCCCGGACGCTCGAGGATTGAATCGGCAACCGCCTCTTGCGTGACGGCGCGACCATCAGGGCTTCGAGAAAGCCTTTTCTGCCGCCTGGATCGCAGCCTGGGCTTGCGCCGAGCCGGGCCGGTAGCGGAGAGCCGTGCGCAACTGCTCCAGCGCCTCCGCTGCGTCTCCCTGCGCCAGCAGCATCTTCCCCAACGCGATCCGGGTCTCCACGTCGTCCGGCACAGACCGCAGCACCTTGTAGTCTTCCAGAACCGCGCGCCGATTGTCTCCCAGGCGGGCGTAGGCCTCGGCAAGGCTGCGCCGCGCCTCGGTCGCGGCCGGCTCCAACGCCAGCGATCGCAGCAACTCGCCGGCCGCTCCCTGGTCGTCTCCCTCCGCCCGGAGTTCGAGAGCGAATGCCCTGTGGCCCGCGGCGCTATCGGATGCGGAACCCACTTTGGGCTGCCGGACAGCAGCTTCCCCAAGCCCCCCGGCGCCGCCCTGCATCGATGCCAACGCGGACTGGATCGCGGCATCCGACGGCGAGAGCTTTGCCGCCCAGGCAATGGCTTCCAGCGCTCCGCCGTCGTCCTTGGCGCGCCGCAGCACTCGCCCAAGATCGAACCACGGTTTCGGCTCTCCGGGCAGCAGCGAGATCGCCTTGGCCAATTCCCGCTGCGCCCCGGCCAGATCGCCGCGATCGGCCAGAATCAAGCCCAGATTGTAGTGCGGCACCCCATAGTCCGGCTTCAGCGCAATCGCCTGGCGCAGCAGCGCCGCCGCGCCCCCCAGGTCGCCTTTCCCGGCCAGTTCCAGGGCCCGGTTGCTCATCTGGGACGACTGAATCCCGTTCGCCGGCCGCTCCGTGAGATCTTTCGTCTCGGCAAATTCGACCGCCGCTTCGCTGGTGCGATTCAGGCCGCGCAGCAGCCGCGCCAGCGCGTAGTGGGCGGCGGTCAGGTCGGGATTCAGACGCAGCGCCTTGTCCAGTTCCCGCTCGGCCTCCGCGCTCTTTCCCATGCGCAAAAGCAAACTGCCCAGCGCGCTGGTCGCTTCGGGATAGGCATCTCTGGCCGCGACCGCCGCCCGATATTCGCCGGCAGCTTCCTCCAGCCGGTCTCTGCTCTCCAAAGCCCGGCCAAGATTGAAGTGCGCCTCCGCCAAGCCCGGAGAAATCTGAACCGCGCGCTGCAGAACGGGAATCGCCGCCTCTGGCTGCCCCGTTGCGGCCAGGCCTGCGCCAAGCAGGTTCATCGCCGGTGCAAACTCCGGCTGGTATTTCAGCGCTTCCCTGCACTCGGTGACGGCCCCGGCCCAATCCATCTTGCCTTGCGGATTCCCGATCAGCGTAAGCGCCAGACTGTAATGAGCCTTGGCCAGATCCGGCTTTAGTTCGATCGCCCGCCGAAGCGCCGCTTCCGCCCCCTGAAAATCGCCCCCTTGCCCCAACACCGATCCCAGTTCATACCAGCAGCCGGCGCAACTCGAATCCTGCGCGAGCGCCGCTTTGATCTCTGCCAGGGCCATGGCGATATCGCCCTGGGCCGCTTCCTCGGTGGCGGCCCTCAGCCGATGATCTGCCGCATCCCCGCCCACCTGCGCGACCTGCGCCCGTGCTCCGCAGCCAAGCGCCCCTGCCAAAAGGCAAACGAGAGATGCGCCAATCAACCTGTTCATCGCCGGCTTCCCCTGCCTGGACGGTCGTTTGCCGTCTATTGCTCCGGCTCCCGTGCCCAATCCGACCCTTCCTTCTTTCCCATGGTCGCATGAAGAGTGATCGGATGAGCCTGCAAGAGCCGGATCTCAACGGACTCGGCTCCAGACGCCGGTTCGCTCACCAGCACGCCCTTGGGCGCATCGAGGGCTTCGATCCCTCCGCCGATAAAGAGCTTCACCGTCTGATCTCTCAGCGAGCTGATGGTCACGCTCAGCTTGCCGCTGTTCAGGTTCCAGCTGAGGTCGTCGATCTTCGCCGCCGTCCGGCAGACGATTCCCTTGGCGGAGCCGTTGGTCAGGGTCGCCGGCAGCGCCGGAAGCAGCCCGATGACTCCGGGGCGCGAATAGACCAGCATCTCCATCATGATGGTCGGCAGCGCTCCCTGCGGATCGGGCGCCGGATAGGAATATGGGTTGTGCAACGTGGTCAAGCTGGGGTTCACGTAACCCTGTTCCAGAATCTGCTTCAAATCGAAGTTCAACAGATAGGGATCTTTGAGCCGGGCGGCAGAGAGAGCGCGATGCAGAATGCCGTGCGCCGATTCATTGCCTTGCGCCCGCTTGCGCGCCGCCAGCCAGGCTGCGCGGGCCAGTTCCGGCGTCTGGTCGGTGGTGATCTCGTCTCCCGGCCATACGCCGTACATGTGAGACAAGTGGCGATGGTCCAGCGAAGTTCCCTCCTCCAACGCCGGCCACGCCCACTCTTTCAGCGAGCCATCCGTGTCGATCAGATAGGGCGGCAGCTTGGCCAGTATCGCCTGCCAGCGCGGAATCTCCTCGCCGTTCACTCCCAGGGTTTGCGAGGCTTCGATCAGGTGGGTGAATACCTCGCGGCAGACCATGATGTCCATATCCGCATTGATCACTGCCGGGGAGGAGTCCGCATTCGAGGGCCAGTTCTCCGGAGAGTAGGACGGAACGAAGATGTATTTGCCGTTCTTGTCCGTTTCCGTCAGGTAGTCTTCGTAAAACAATGCGATTTCCTTCAGGCCGGGCAGAATGTGTTCGCGCAGGAACTTCTTGTCGCCGGTGGCCAGATAGGAGTCCCACAGCGGGCTGTACATCCATCCCCCCGCCGAAATCCAGTATTCGTGCGGCCAGCCGTAGGCAAAATGGTCGAGTTCTCCGCCTCTCTGCGTGGGATGAATCGGGAACAGCGCGCCTCTGGCGCCGAAGATGTTGTGCGCATTGACCCTGGAATCGGGCAGCAAACCCTCCGTCCAGTGCGTGTACGGAGCCATGGCTTCGGGCAGATCGCCCATCACGGCTCCCGACATCTGCAAGTTCACGTTGATGTTCACGTGACCCCACATCGGCGGGAATTCGCCGCTGCGCAGGTAGAGCCAATAGCGGCCCATGTCGAAGAGATTGGCCAGCAGCGCCCCGTTGTACCCCAGCCGCGTTCTCTGGTCGGAAAGCATCTCCTCTCCGCTCATGGCATGAGCGGCGGCGCCGCCAAAATCCACTGCGACGCGATCGATTACCGCTGCCTGGCCGGGCCGATGGCGCGCAAGTAACTCGTCGTAACTCGGAGTGAGCGAATCCACGGCATGTTGAAGCGCATCCGCATCGGCCTGCTTCAGATCGTCGTAGGCCTCGATGCGCGTAATCAGCGTCAGCGAGCGAACCCCTTCCACCGCCAGCGATTCGCCCTCGGCGCGAACCGAGCCTCCATCGGCAATGACTCGCGTGACGCTTGCGTAGCCGGGATTGCCGTGGTCCACCACGTACCGGCCCTGCAGGACGATGTGCTGCGGATCGAGACTTTGCACGAGATGAATCTCGGTTGCGCCGGGATCGCTCAGCGGCTGCGGCATCCCCGCTCTCGGCGTAAGGATGGTCCTGGACTGGGCCGGGCGATTGCCGCCGAGAACGGCGGAGGTATCCAGCGCCAGTTTCGCGTTGATCGACGCGCCCGCCGGGGCAGTCAACAATTGCACGACGACATTGTCGGGACGCGAGACAAAGGCGCGCCGCTCCCAGGTTCCGGCGCTGTCGGCCCAGCGAACCTTCACTTCCCCGCTCTCGAAATCGATGCTGCGCAGGTAGTCGTGCACCGCATGTTGCCCTGCCGTGTCGATGCGCATCGTGAAGGCGGGGTGTTCTCTCAGATTCGCGGTCTCCGGCTTGGTTGGCCCTTCGGAGGCTTTCGCCAGCGCAAGTTCGTTGGCTTTCCTGTATTGCCCGTCGAGTATCAGCCTGCGCACTTCGGGCAGAACGCTCGCAATCTTCGGAGCTTCAAGAGGATCACCCTTCCAGGGCGCGACGAGACGCTCGTGGTGGAAGACGATCTGCTCGGCAAGCGGGTTCCCATAGACTTCCACATACATTTTGCCGTTTCCGCCGAGCAGGCCGTCGGGCGCCCGCTGCGCCGGGATCGTGCTGCACATGCCGCGCCGGGGCACCGCATTCAGGCGGATACGCTCCTTCAAGGGCATCGCCAGGATGCGCTGCTCAGGAGGGGTAAAGCTGGCGAGCGAGACGGAAGAGGCCGCGCCGCCCATCGTCTGCACCGGTCCCCTCTGCGCGGGCAGATTCGTGGCGGTCCATGCGCTCAACGACAAAACGATTCCAAGACATGCAAAGGACAAAACCTTCATCTTTCAATCCCCTTCTCCGAGCGCCCCCGCAAGAAACGATATCCTTGCGAGGAATTGTTCTCTGCTTCCAACGGTCAGGCGATCTGCATTCGCGCCTTCATTCGAGCCGATATCGAGATGGCAATTGCCAAGCCCGGCTCGTGCATTGCGCCGTCAAAGGCTGCTACTTCGACTTCCCGGTCGTTCCCAGCGCGGCATGAGGCCAGCCGCCCTCCCACGTCAGCGTTGAAATCTGCAGCGCCGGCTTGCCGGTGATCGCGTCGTAGGCGTGGAAGACGACAATGTCGCCCTCCGGCCGCAACAGCACCGACTCTCCGCCTGGTCCGAGCCACCGGCTGTTGGGCGCGAGCAACTGCGTGCCGCCTCCCTGGAGCATCGCCTTGCCCTCCGCATCCAGGTAGGGGCCTGTCACGCGGCGCGACCGGCCCACCATTGTCCGGTAGCTGCTCTTTGTGCCGCGGCAGCAAAGATCGAAGGAAACAAACAGATAGTAGTAGCCCTCGTGGCGAACGACGAAAGGCGCCTCGATCGCCTGCCAGTCCGGCGGCAGGCCGGGCTTCGCCGGCTCCGCGTGCTCCGGCCTCACGCGAGCCGCCAACGAGTAGATCTCCGGGTCGGATGCGGGCGGCTTGCCGGTGACCGGGTCGATGCGGCGCATCTTGATCCCGCCCCAGAAGCTGCCGAAACTCAGCCATGGCTGGCCTCGCTCGTCGAGAACAATATTTGGATCGATGGCGTTGAAGTCGTCCGACGGCGTCGATTGCAGAACCAGCCCCTCGTCGTTCCAGTGGTATCGCGGGCTTTTAGGATCGAGTGTGACGTTGGTGGCCAGAGCGATGCCCGAGGTGTTCACCCCGAAGGCCGAATAGGCATAGTAGAGGTGATACTTGCCCTGAAAGAACGAGATGTCGGGCGCCCACAGTTCCTTGGTTGTGGGGCTGGCCGCGTGAATCCAAGCCGGTATCCGGTCGAAGATATGGCCGCACAGCCTCCAGGCCAGCAGATCGCTGGAGCAGCGAATGGGAAACTGGCCCTCCTCGGCATTCGAGGTGGTGGCGTAGACGTAGTACGCCTGGCCTTCGCGGCCGATGGAGGGATCGTGCGTCACCGGGTAATCGCCGGACAACTGGAGCGCACGCGGCCCCTGGCTCGGAGCCTGGCCCTGACCGGCCGCAAGCCCTGACACTACGCTCAGCAAGACCACGGCCAGCAGATGATCCGCGCCAAGAAGCCTGAACATACTTCTCTCCCGTCTGCATTGCATCCATGCGCGGCCAGCCCGCTCGGCACGCCCGCGGCAAGCCGGAGTATAGACCTTCGCCGTGCATTTCTGTCAAGGATAAAGTAATCGATTACGTGTTGACAGAATTCAACCCCCGAAGGCTATACTTCAACGCGCGGAGACTTTCTCTAACCGGACGCATTTCAAAAGCCGCCGGCTGCCCGGGTGGGGCCAATATCCGGAACAATCGGTAAACGATTTCCGGAAGCGCGCAGAATGAACTTGCGCGAGGCCGGATTGCCCGCTAATCGCTCCGGCGCCAGGGAGATCTTCGGCTTGCCGCTTCGAAGCGCTCCTGAGCGCCAGCCCTGGTTCGATTTGGCGCTCGTTTGCCGGCTGCGGGCGATTGAAAAGGACCAACCCTGGCCCCGCGCGGTCAGGCAATGGAAGGAAAAAACGATGAACAGGATCATGGATTTCGCTGGCAAGATGCTTCCTATGGGCTTCGCGGCCTCTCTCATGGTTGCGCTTCTCTGCTCGACGCCAGCGCCGGCAAACGCCCAGCAAACCGGCTTGCGCTCCGCCACTCCGCCCATGGGATGGAATAGCTGGGACTCCTATGGAACTACGGTGCGCGAGGCCCAGGTCAAGGCCAACGCGGATTGGATGGCGAAGAACCTGAAGGCGTTCGGCTGGCAATACATCGTGGTCGATATGGAGTGGTTCGTCACCAATCCGATCCCCGAGGGAAACGCGAAGGATTCGCGCTACAGCCTGGACGCAAACGGCCGTTATACGCCGCCACTGAGCCGCTTTCCATCGGCCGCGGATGCCGGCTTCAAGCCCCTGGCCGATTATGTGCATTCGCTGGGACTGAAATTCGGCATTCACATTTTGCAGGGCATTCCCCGCCAGGCAGTCAAGGAAAACGACCCCATCGAGGGCTCCCCATTCCACGCCGCCGACGCCGCCGACACCTCGAAAACCTGCATCTGGAACTTCGATAATTACGACGTGAAAGATACGCCGGCAGGACAGGCATACTACGACTCGATCGCGCGGCTTTACGCCCACTGGGGCGTTGACCTGATCAAGGTGGATTGCATCGCGATGCCCTACAAGGGCAGTGAGATCCGCATGTTCAGCGCCGCCCTCGCCAAAACCGGCCGCCCCATCGCGCTCAGCCTCTCGCCGGGACCGGCGCCGATTGAAAAACAGACCGAGATGCAGCAGTATGCAACCCAGTGGCGCATCTCGAACGACATCTGGGATATCTGGCATAGCGCCGAGTTTTATCCCCAGGGGCTCAACGATCAGTTTGCCAACGTCGCTAAATGGGCTGGCGACACCCGCAACGGGCATTACCCGGACGCCGACATGCTGCCCCTCGGCTATCTGGGGCCGGCGCCAGGATGGGGAACGGCGCGGCAGACGCGGCTTACCCGCGACGAGCAGAAAACCTTCCTCACCCTGTGGGCCATCTTCCGCTCCCCGTTGATGATGGGCGGCGACCTGCCTCACAATGACGTCTGGACCACGTCGCTGCTGACCAACCGCGAGTTCCTGGCAGTCGATCAGCACTCCCGCGATACAAAGGTCGCCCTCTCGTCGGACAAGGACGTCGTGTGGACCTCGAAGCCGGAAAACGGCGCGGGGAATTACCTGGCGATCTTCAACCGCGCCGAGGAGACGCGGACCTTGCACTACACCTGGACCCAACTCGGCATTCCCGAAGGAACTTACAAACTCCGCGACCTGTGGGAGCACAAGGACCTCGGCTCCGCAGACAAGATCGATGTCACGCTGGCGCCTCATGCCAGCGTGCTTTACCGCGTGCGGCCTTAGCCTCCGCGCCGCACAGATTCGAGAAGAGCCGGCGCTCTCTCGCCAGAGGCGCGCCGGCTCAATCGGATAATGAGGACCCATGTCCATTCCCCTTTCACGCCGCAGTTTCATCCGCGCCCTGAGCGCGCTGCTCGGCAGTGCGCCGTTTCTCTCCAAGAAAGGCGCGGCCGCTCTGGCAGCCAGCGCCGTCGCCGCGCCGCGGGATTTGACGCTGTGGTACCGCGAGCCTGCGGACCGGTGGACCGATGCCCTGCCGGTCGGCAACGGCAGCCTGGGCGCGATGATCTTCGGCGGCGTCGCCTCCGAGCGCGTTGCGCTCAACGAAGACACCCTGTGGTCCGGCGCGCCCCGCGACTGGAACAACCCTGGGGCAAAGGATCATTTGAGCGCGGTGCGCGGCCTGGTGCTCGGAAAACAGGACTACCATGCCGCCGATCAGGAATGCCGCAAGATGCAGGGACCGTTCACCCAGGCCTTTGAGCCCCTCGGCGACTTGCTCATCGACTTTGCCCACGGCAACGAGCCCACCAACTACCGGCGCTCTCTCGACCTGGACAGCGCAATCGCCACGGTAACCTATGGCGCGGGCGGAAGCCGGATTACGCGCGAAACATTCGTCTCGGCGCCCAGCCAGGTGATCGTGGTGCGGATCGCGGCAAGCAAACCGGGCGCGCTGGACTGCACCCTGCGGCTGAAGAGCCAGCTCCAGTCCACGGCGGTGGCCAAGGGCAGCGGCATTGTTCTATCGGGCAAGGCGCCGGCCAACTCCGTCCCCAATTATCTGCACAGCGACAATCCGATCGTCTACAGCGACGAGCCAGGCAAAGGCATGCGCTTCGCCGCGGTGCTGCGGGCCACAGCCACGGGCGGAAAGGTCGAGGCGCAGGCGGATGGCGCCCTCAAGGTGGAAGGCGCAACCGAAGTGATTCTGCTGATCGGCGCCGCTACCGGCTACAAGGGATTCAACCAGATGCCCGATCTGCCCGCTGCCCAAGTAATCTCCGCGGCGACAAAACCGGTTGAGGCGGCCGCGGCGGCGTCTTATGCGCAGTTGAAGGAGCGCCATCTCGAAGACCATCGCAGGCTCTTCCGCCGCGTGCGGCTCGATCTTGGCGGAGAGGAAGCCGCGGCCCTGCCGACAAACGAACGCCTCGACGGCTTCGAGCAAAAGCCCGACCCCTCGCTGATTGCGCTTTATTTTCACTACGGCCGCTACCTGCTGCTCACCAGTTCGCGCCCCGGCACGCAGCCGGCTAATTTGCAGGGCGTATGGAACGCGGAGTTGCGCCCGCCGTGGAGTTCCAACTGGACCTCGAACATCAATGTCCAGATGAATTATTGGCCCGTCGAGACTTGCAACCTTTCCGAGTGTCACGAGCCGCTCATCGCCATGGTGCGCGACCTCGGCGAGAACGGCCGCAAGACCGCCGAAGTGAATTACGGCATCCAAGGCTGGTGCTCGCACCATAACATCGATCTATGGCGACAGTCGGCTCCCGTGGGGGAAGGCTTGCAATTCGCCGACCCCACCTGGGCCAACTTCGCGCTGAGCGGCCCCTGGCTCTGCCAGCATCTGTGGGAGCACTACCGGTTCTCGGGCGACAAAGAATACTTGAGAACGACCGCATACCCGGTGATGAAGGGAGCGGCCGAGTTCTGCCTCCACTGGCTCACGGACGACGGCAAGGGCGGGCTCACCACCTGCCCGTCGGTCTCCACGGAAAACTCCTTTGTTGCCCCCGACGGAAAAAGCGCGCAGGTGAGCGCCGGCTGCACGATGGATATCGCCCTGCTGCATGAGATCTTCGATCACTGTCAGCAGGCCGCGGCCACCCTCGGCATCGACGGCGAATTCGCGGCCCAACTGAAGGCCGCGCGCCAGCGCATGGCCCCGTACCAGGTCGGAAAGCATGGGCAATTGCAGGAGTGGTCAGTCGATTTCGACGAGGACCAGCCCGGCCAGCGGCACATGTCGCACCTCTACCCCGTATATCCCGGCGGCGAGATCACGCCGCGCTCCATGCCGGATCTCGCAGCGGCCGCGCGCAAATCGCTCGAGCGGCGCCTGGCCAACGGCGGCGCCTATACCGGCTGGAGCCGCGCGTGGGCCATCGGACTCTGGGCGCGGCTGGGCGATGGAGACCGGGCACTCGAATCGCTCAAGATGCTCCTCGCGCACAGCACCGGCATGAACCTCTTCGATCAGCATCCCTTCGGGCCGTCGATGACCAAGGCCATGCGAAAGAGCGCGGGCGCGAACTCCGCTGTCCCGGAAAAGAAAGAGCGGCCCTTCACGATCTTCCAGATCGACGGCAACTTTGGCGCCACCGCGGCGATCGCCGAAATGCTGCTGCAGAGCCACGACGCAGAGATTGCATTGCTGCCGGCTTGGCCGGCCGCGTGGAAGTCCGGCTCCGTGCGCGGTCTGCGCGCCCGGGGCGGAGTCGAGATCGATATTGCATGGGAGGACGCCCGGGAAGTGAAGGCAACCGTTCATGCCCTCAGCTCCGGCGAACATACATTCCGCGCTCCGGCGAACTTCCGCTTCGTGGCTCTCGCCGGAGCGCGGCCTCAACCGGACGGCACGCTCAAGCTCCGCGTCGAGCAGGGCAGCAGCTACCGCCTGCAGGCCACGCCCGCATAATCGCTTGCTCAAGGAGGATTTACTGCGATGAAAACGACTCCTGATTGCTCGAGATCGCTTCTTGCCCTTTCCGCGCTGCTGTTGGGCATGGGGACGATCGCGTTGGGACAAACCGACCTTACCGGATATTGGAAGTTCGCTGTCCCAAATGGCGGCGTCAATTATCTGGAATTAAAGCAAACCGGCGACAATCTCTATGTGCGCGGCCGCCGCGGCATCTCGCCAAAACCCTTCGGCGCGCTGCATGGCGATAAGCTGCACCTCGAGATTCCCTCTCCCTTCGGCCCTCCCGATGCGAAGCGCGTTACCGTCTACGATGCCGTGGTCGAGGGAGACAAGTTTCCCGCGACGAAGAAGGAGCCGGATGAGGCGCTTGTTGCGGGCACGCTTGAAAGAGTGACAAGGGAAGAAGCATTCCCAGACCGCCTGCCCTTGCCCGAATTGCGCGACCTGCCCGACAACGGCCTGGCGCGCACGCCGCCCATGGGTTGGAACAGTTGGAACCGGTACCACGACAAATTCGACGACGCCACCGTCCGGGCAATGGCCGATGCCATGGTCTCCAGCGGCATGAGCAAGGTTGGCTATAACTACATCATCGTGGACGAGGGCTGGTCCAGTTACCGCGACAAGGACGGCAGGATCACCGGCAACGCGCGTTTCCCCGACATGAAGGCATTGGCCGACTATGTCCACTCCAAAGGGCTCAAGATCGGCATCTACTCCTCGCCCGGGCCCCAGGTGTGCGGCGGATACCAGGGTAGCTACGGCCACGAAGACCTGGACGCAAAAACCTTTGCCGAGTGGGGCTACGACTATCTCAAGTACGACTGGTGCAGCGCCTTCGGAATCTACCAGCCCACGCCCGCCGACCTTGAGGGCGCCTACCAGAAGATGGGCGAGGCGCTCCAGAAGACCGGCCGCCCCATCGTCTACAGCCTTTGCGAGTACGGCCTGGGAGATGTGTGGACCTGGGGCGCAAAGACGGGCGGCAATCTGTGGCGCACGACCTTCGATATCTCCGATAACTGGGAGTCGATGGAAAGGAACGGCTTCTCCCAGTTGGATATCGTCCAGTATCCGCAACCGGGGCACTGGAACGACCCCGACATGCTGGAAGTTGGCAACGGAGGAATGACCGGCGACGAGTACCGCACCCACATGAGCCTGTGGGCCATGCTGCGCGCGCCCCTGATCGCCGGCAACGACCTGCGCCAGATGAGCGATGAAACCAAATCCATCCTGATGAACACCGACGTGATCGCCATCGACCAGGACCCCGCGGCCAAGCCGTTGCAAGTGCTTTCAGCCGAGGGCAAAAGCGAAGTGCTGCTGCGGCCGCTGGAAGGAGACGCGGTTGCAGTGGGACTCTTCAATCGCGGCGATCGGCCGGCGCAAATCTCTTTCCGCTGGGACAGCCTGCATCTGGGCGCAAACCTGGGCGGAAGAACCCTGGACGCAATGGATCTTTGGACGCACCAGGCGGTAAAGGTCGAAGGGGACAGCTTCACCGCGACCGTTCCCAAGCACGGCGTCGTATTGCTGAGGGTTTCCTCGGGACCGTTTCGATTTCGTTAGACCCGCGGTTTGAGAGCGTTTCGCCAAGACTCGACTTCAACAATGTTCGGAAGAGAAAGGGAACGATCGCAATGAAGAAAGCTTTGTTCTTGCTGTTCTTGTCGGCCGGAATGTGCTGGGGGCAGAGTCCAGACGCTTTTCAGCCCGCCTCAACCAATGTTCCCAACGCGGAGTTTCCACGCATCGATGCCGACTCGCGCATCGAATTCCGCATCAAAGCTCCCGACGCGCAGAAGGTGCAAGTGCAAGTGGGAACCGTGCCGGCCATCGATATGCTCAAGGGCGCAGACGGCGTCTGGACGGTGACCACGCCGCCCATCGTTCCGGGCTTCCACTATTACTACCTCAACATCGATGGCGTCGCCGTGAACGACCCGGCCACCCGCGCCTTCTACGGCGTAAGCAAGGATTCAGGCGGCATTGAGGTCCCGGAAAAGGGCGTGGATTTCTACCTCGCAAAGGATGTTCCGCACGGCGAAGTGCGCGAACACTGGTACCGCTCGAGCGTGACGGATACCTGGCGCCGCGTCTTCATCTATACGCCTCCCGGCTACGACAAGGACGTGAAGATGCGCTACCCGGTGCTCTATCTGCAGCATGGCGGCGGCGAGGACGAGACCGGATGGATCAAGCAGGGGCACGCGAATTTCATTCTCGATAACCTGATTGCCGAAGGCAAGGCAAAGCCCATGCTCATCGTCATGTCCCTCGGCTATGCCAAGCGGGCAGGCGCTCCCGATACCAACCTGGGCGGCGCGCCCTTCGGTTCGCCCGCCGCCATGAAGGCCATGCAGGCGCTCACCCAGGCTTTTGAAGACGAGATGGTCGCCGTGATCGTTCCCATGATCGACGCGGAGTATCGCACCTTTGCGGACCGCGATCATCGCGCCATGGCCGGCCTCTCCATGGGCGGCATGCAAACCTTTCAAATCACGCTCAATCACCTGGACAAGTTTTCCTATATCGGCGGATTCAGCGGTGCCGGCACAGGATTTGTCTTCGGCAACAACTCCTTCGACCAGAAGACAGCCTTCAACGGCGTCTTTGCCGACGCGGCCGCCTTCAACAAGAAGGTGCATCTGTTGTGGCTCGGCGTGGGCACCGCGGAGCCGGAGCGGATGCACACCGGCATCGTCGCCTTCCACGAGGCGCTGGTGAAGGCCGGCGTCGATGTCAAGTTTTACGAGTCGCCCGGCACCGCGCATGAATGGCAAACATGGCGCAGAGATCTCAACCTGTTCGCGCCGCTCCTCTTTCAAAAGGATGCCAAGTGACACCATACTTTTCCGCTCGCAAGGCCGTGTTGGCGACAATTGCTTTTGCTTTCTTCGGCGGGGCTGCCATCGCGCAGCCCCCTCCCATGGCCGTCGTCTCGCCTGATGTGCATCCCGACCGCACCGTCACCTTCCGCCTGCTGGCGCCAAATGCAAAACAGGTCAGCGTCAATGGAGAGTTCGATCGTCGTTCGATCGCAATGACGAAAGATGATTCCGGGGTGTGGTCGGCGACTGTGGGTCCGCTGCAACCCAACATCTATGGGTATGCCTTCGCGATGGACGGACTCAACATGCCGGACCCGTGCAACACGTTCGTGCGCGTGGGCAGCCTCGCTTACGAGAGCCAGGTGGAGATCCCCGGAGAAGAAGAAGCCTTCCAGGCCATCCGCAACGTTCCTCACGGCGCCTTGCATGTGCACTGGTATCACTCGAAGGAACTAAACGCCGAGCGGCGCGTCCTTGTCTACACCCCGCCCGGATACGAGAGCGGCGCGATTAAGGAGTATCCAGTTCTCTACCTGCTGCACGGCATGGGAGACGACGAGGGCTTCTGGACCTCGGTGGGCCGCGCCAACTTTATCATGGACAATCTTCTCGCCGAGAACAAAGCCAGGCCCGCATTGATCGTGATGCCCTTCGGACATGTGTCGCGGGACGTCCTGAGCGGGTTCCATCCCAGGGACGGGGCCCATGCCGCGGGCGGCCCTCCGCGGGATGCCTCTTCGATCAACGCAATCTTTGGCGTGCGGATGCTCGAAACCGATTTGAAAGAGAACATCGTCCCGATGGTCGAGCGCGAGTACCGCGCGGGCAGGAGCCCTAACCAGCGGGCCATTGCCGGGCTCTCCATGGGAGGCTTTCAGGCACTGGCCATCGGCCTGAACAATCCGCAGCTCTTTGCCTACGTCGCCGGATTCAGTTCGGCCCTGGTGGGGCCGAACTTCGAGACGGTTGTAGCGCCCTTTCTGTCGGATCCGGAGAAAGCCAACCGGGAGTTCAAGCTGCTGTGGCTTAGCTGCGGCAGCGACGATGGTCTGCTTGCGCCAAACCGGGCCTTTGAACAAACGCTCGCTGCAAAAGGAATCCGGCACGAGTGGCAGGTTGCGCCGGGCTACGCGCACTGGTGGACGCTATGGCGCGTCAATCTGCGCGATCTGATGCCGCAATTGTTCCACAACTGACACTAGCCGGCCCCCGGAACCGGCAAGAATGAATCCGACCACCCTTACGACGCGCCGTCCCGTGGGAGCAGCACTGGCTGCCTCCGGTCTCTGCTGTTTCCTTTTCGCCCTGGCGGCCGCCGGGCAGACTCAAGCAGGCCCGCGGGCAGCGCAAGCAAACGCCGGTTCCGTGCCGCAGGCTACGGGCCAAGCTCCGCCCGCCGCCGACCTGCCAAAGATGGATTTCATCTTCGAGGAAATCGTCACTCTCGGAGAGGAAATCAAAGTTGGCCAGACGCCCTTCGGCGGCCGCAAAATCATTCCGATTACCGGCGGCTCATTTGCCGGCCCAAAGCTGAAAGGCAGAATACTTTCCGGGGGCTGGGATTGGCAGCTTGCGCTCCCCGACGGTTGCTCCTATCTCAAGGCCGACTACATGCTCCAGACCGACGATGGAACCGTAATTAACGTCGTCAACAAAGGCGCGCTGTGTCGCCAGTTGGATGCAAAGGGCGAACGGCCATTCACCTCGCCGGTTTTCGAGGCGCCGAATGGTCCCTACGAGTGGTTGAATCGAGGCGCGTTTGTCGGCACGATCGAGGAAGTTCGCGGGGCCGCCTCCGCGATCCGAATTCGCTTCTATAGGGCGCGCTAGCAGGCCACGCAGGCACGACCGGGCATTTTTTTTGAAATGGAAGAAGAGCGATGATGCACAGACGGGATTTCTTGCAGGGAAGCGCCGCGGCGCTCCTCTATGGCGTGGGACACAAGGCCCTTGCGCACACGCCGGCGCCGTTGGCAAACGGATCGGTTTCCTTCGACGAGCGTTCGCTCTTGGTCGATGGCAGCCGCATGTTGCTCACTTGCGGTGAGATTCACTATCCGCGATCCACCCGGGCCATGTGGCCGGCTCTGCTCCAGCGCAGCAAGGCCCTGGGGCTGAACACGATCGCTTCCTACGTCTTCTGGAACGTTCATGAGACCCGCCGCGGAGTTTATGACTTCTCCGGCGAGCGCGACCTCGGCTGCTTCCTCGACCTTTGCCAGCAGCACGGTCTGGCGGTCTTTCTTCGCGTGGGTCCCTACATCTGCGCGGAGTGGAACTTCGGCGGCTTCCCGCCTTACCTGCGCGATGAGCCCGGCATCGCCATCCGCACCATGAACAAGGCGTATGCCGCGCGCGTCGAAGCATGGTTCGAGCGACTGGCCGAGGTTGTCAAACCGCGCCTCAAGTCCAACCGCGGGCCCGTGATCCTGGTCCAGGTCGAGAACGAGTACACCAACGTCTCCAAGCGCTACGGCGAGCAGGGACAGGAGTATCTGCGCTGGATTGTCGAACTCGCAAAGCGCCTCGGCTTCGCCGGCGTTCCCTCCACAATGTGCGAGGGTGGCGCGCAGGGAGCGATCGAAACCTCGAATGGATTCTCGATTCCGCCCGAACGCATCGCGGCCGTGCGTAAATCGCATCCCGGAACTCCGCTGCTATGGACCGAAATCTATCCGGCCTGGTATCGCGTCTGGGGCGGCGCGGCGGTGCCTGCCGGCGACGGCCGATTCATGGCCGGCGGAATCCTGGACTTCATCAGCCGAGGCGGCTCGGGCATCAACTACTACCCCTGGCACGGCGGCACGAACTTCGGCCGCAATTCCATGTATCTGCAAACCACCTCGTACGACTTTTCCGCCCCGCTCGACGAGTACGGAAGCGTGACGGCGACAGGCGTCTATCTGGGCAGGCTTCATGCGGTGCTTCGCGAGCAGAGCCCCATCCTGCTCGAAGGCGAACGAAGCGAACATGCAGTGGGCGCAACGCGAACTGTAACTTGGCGCAAAGGCAGCGAAGAGCTGCGCATGATCCAGGAAACTCCTCCGGAAGAGCGCTCCGGCCAGGGCTTCCCGCACATGCAGGTGAAGAGAGCGCGCCTGGTAAACAGCCGCGGCGAAACGCTCTTCGATGTGGACGCAACGCGCGACACGGTGACGCGCAGCTTTCCCGCGCCGGCATGGAATCCAGTCCGGCAGAAGAGCGATCGGCCGCTCGACTGGCAGGCCTGGGACGAGCCGCTGCCCGCCGATCGCCGCGACCAAGGCATTGCCTCGGAAGATCCGGTCGAGCAGCTTTCGTTGACCAAAGACAGCACGGATTATTGCTGGTACAGTTGCACCGCGCAGGTTGCCGTCCAAGGTCCGCAGGAGATCGTCATCCCCTATGGAGCCGACCTCTTCTATCTCTACGTGGACGGCCGCCTGGTAGCGACTTCGAAGCTGCCCCTGAGCGAGGATCGCGGCCCCATCACTCCCGACGATCCCGCGCACCCGCGCATCGTCGCGAACCTAAGCGAGAGTGGCCACGAACATGGATTCCAGCAATCCTTTACCCTGCGCGAACTGACGGCGGGAGAACACCGCATCGATCTGCTGGCGACGGCCGTCGGAATGATCAAAGGCGATTGGCAGATTGCCAGTTCCATGAACTTCGAGCGCAAGGGCATTTGGCAAGGCGTGTTGTGGAACGGCCAGCCTCTACGGAACTGGACCATGCGGCCTGGGCTCGCGGGCGAAAAGCACGGCTTGCCCCTGCGTCCGGATGCGGTTTCCTGGCGCCCGGCACTCGGCTCGAGGCCTCTGCGCTGGTACAAAACGCGCATCGCCGTCCCGGACGATCTGCTCCGCGGCACGGCCGTCTTCCGCCTCGACGCTGCCGGCCTGGGCAAGGGAACGATCTGGGTCAATGGCCGGTCGATCGGCCGCCATTGGCTCATCGAGGCCAGAACTCCCGCCTGGCTCGCCCAGAACAACAAGCCATCCGGCGAACTGTCGCAGCGCTACTACCACGTTCCCGCCGATTGGTTGCAACCGTCCAATGAGCTTGTCATCCTCGAGGAGCAGGCGGCATCGCCGGCGGCTGTGCAGCTGCAAATGCGAACATAGATAATCGACGTCGAGGAGAACGTGGAACGGAATGACAGCCAATGGGCGTCTCATGATGAGCGATCGGAACGGAATATGGGCCACAGTCAGGAGTTCGATCGCTTGCTCCATCGTATTTGGAATGCTGCTGGCCATGGCCTCACGGGCGCCTGGCGAGAGCTATAGCAATCCTGTGCTGCGCGGGATGAACCCCGATCCCTCCATCGTTCGCGTTGGCGAGCGGTATTACCTGACGACAAGCACATTTGAGTTCTTTCCTGGATGCGCACTCTATAGCAGCCTCGACCTGGTCCATTGGACGCCGATTGGACACGCTCTCGGCCGCCCCGAGCAATTTGCGGCGCTCAACAGCGAGCATCCCGCTCTCTATGCCTGCACCCTGCGCTATCGCGCGGGAACATTCTATGTTCTAACCACGGATGTGAACACAGGCTGGAACTTTCTTGTCTCGGCCAGCAATCCCTCGGGCCCATGGTCCGATCCGCTGCCGATCGATCGCGGCATGTTCGATCCGAGCCTCTTCTTCGACAACGACGGAAAGGTCTACTATCAGCGCCGCGGGCCGGGCGACGGCGAGAATATCGTCCAGGCCGAAATCGATGTGCGAACCGGCAAGCTACTTACTCCGCTGCGCACCATCTCCACCGGCTTTGTGACCGCGGATGCAGAGGGACCGCACCTCTACAAGATCGACGAATGGTACTACCTGAGCGAAGCGGAGGGTAGCACACGCGCACTGCACCAGCAGACCATCGGCCGCTCGCATTCCCCGTGGGGGCCATTTGTTCCCGATCCAGCGAATCCATGGGCCACCCAGCACACCGACTCGGGCTATCCGGTCCACGGCATCGGACATTGCGACCTTGTGGAGACGCCTGAGAGCCAATGGTGGGCGGTTTGCCTGGGAACGCGCGCCGTCTTCAGCCTTGGCCGCGAGACCTTCCTTTTCCGCGTGCACTGGAATGAGGGCTGGCCGGCAATCGATCCCCGCAACATGAAGACGCTCGCCATTCAGGACGGCCCTGCTGCCAAGGACAACCCGCGCGAAGAGCCGGAACGCGATGAGTTCGACCGGCCGCAACTCGGATTGGATTGGAACATGATCGGTCCACAAGGCCCGGCGAATACTTCCCTTTCGGCTCGTCCAGGCTTCCTGCGCCTCTATGGCACGCCGGACGAGCTCTCTTTCCGGCAGCCCACGACCTTTGTCGGCAGAAGGCAAACCGAGGCCAAATCGGTCTCCACGGCAAGACTGGAGTTCGATCCCCGGGTCGAAGGAGAACACGCCGGCCTGACCGTGTTCATGTCTCCCAGCTATCACTACGACATCGTGAAGGTGAGACGCGGCGGCCAGTATTTCATTCAACTTGTAAAGCAGGTTTCCGATATCCGGACAGTCGCCGCCGAGTCGCCCATCGGCAGCGGCCCGTTGCTTCTGCGCATCGAATCTGACGCGCTTCGCTACAGGTTTTTCTTTGCCGCCCTGGATGGAGCATGGGGCTCGCTAGGGACGGCAGATGCCCGTCTGATCTCCAGCGAGGTCGCCGATGTCTGGTCTGGCGCTTATATCGGGATGTTCAGCGTCAGCCCTGACCGGACTCAGGCTACGCCCGCAGATTTCGATTGGTTCGAGTATCGCGCTGAGCAGCAAGCGCGCTGAACGGCCGCTGCATTCAGGCCAGAACCGATTCGCATTGCCATCCTTCGCAATGGGGGATGGCAAATCATTCTACTTGGCCTTCGCCGCGCTCTTCCCCGCTCCTGCCGCCGCGGGCCGCTTTCTCTCCGTTGAGGCCCGGATCACAAGCTGTGGCTGAAGAACATAACTCTTGTTGCGCGGATGCGTCTTGGACTCCAGCAACGAAAGGGTCAAGCGCCCGGCGCGCTCTCCGATCAGCTCCGTCTGCTGGTCGATGCTGGAGAGAGGAACGCGGAGTTCCGTATCGTAATGCAGATTTCCGGAGCCGATCACTGCAATGTCCTCGGGAACCCGCAAACCTGCTTCGAGAATCGTATGAATCGCTCCGATGGCCATTGGATCGTTGTAGCAGAATACGCCGTCGGGCCGCGGGCTCAGAGCAAGCAGTTGCCGCATCAGTTCCGCGCCGCTCTCCCTGCTTTGGACATCCACCATCCGCTGCTTTGACACATAGCCGGGGAGGGAGCGCATCTTGTGCGCGGCCATCGCCTTGAGATATCCATTAAGGCGTCCCAAGCCCGGGCTATTCTCCGGCCCGCGCAGATGAGCGATTCTCTTGCAGCCGATTTCGATCAGATGTTCCGTGGCCAGCACGCCCACCGCCTCGTCGTCGATGCCGACGAAGTTCGCGTCGAAACCTGCGAAGCAGCGGTCGATCAGCACCAGCGGAGGACCCTGCTTTTGCACCCGCTCGAAGACCGACGAACTCGTGCACGATGAGGCGATCACCAACGCATCCAAGCGGCGGCCAAGTAGCCGGTCGATTTCGCGCTCCTCCAACTCCGGATCCTCTTCCGAGGTCGAAATCGTCAGGCAATAGCCCTTCTTCAAAAGCGCGCTGGAAAGAGATTTTGCTATCTGGGCGAAGAACGGATGCAGAAGATCGGGGACCACAAGGCCAACTAGATAGGTCCTTCCTGTAACCAGACCGCGCGCTGCCAGGTTCGGAGTGTAGTTGAGTTCCTTGACCCGCTCCAGGACCCGCTTCCGGGTCTCGTCGCCTATGTCCTGGTGATTCCGCAGCACCTTTGACACCGTGACGACCGAAACTCCGAGATCCCGCGCTATGTCCTTCATGGTCGTAGGCATAGCGCCAATATACAACATCGCGCCGCAGTTGGCCCGCGGAAAATCCCCCCTTGGCGCAAAACTCGTAACGGGGTTCTTCCCCTTGCTGCTGCCCGCTTAGAGACAAACGTCTTGCAGGCCGGCCCCCAGCGTCTCTCGGCAGATGAGATCCAATTGCGACTCCGCGCCCACCAGATGAATCGTACGCTGCACGTGACCTATCGCTTCATGGGACCTGAGCGCCTTGGCTGGAGAGGATGACTCCAGTTCGTAGAAATTCCCCAGTTGCTCCCCGCCGGAAGAAGGTGGCCCGTCATTGTAGCAGTTGGCCACATCGCCCTGATAAGGATGCTCCTGAATCTTCCATGCCGAGTTGACATACTCCGCGCCATCCGCCGGATAGCTGTATTGCACGACAGTCAGAACATGGTTTTGCCCGTCATAGCTTCCGAGTCTTCCTTTGGCCCGCCGCAAGCTGATGCCAAGTTTGCTGCGATACCTGGCATCCGCTTTGAAAAGGACGGCGCTCTCTCCGATTGCGATTCGATCCCTGGGAACGGACCCAAAATAATCGGTTGTAACAGGAATGCCTAACTCGTCCTCGGAACCAGCTCGAATGGGAAGAACGATCGTTGTTTGCGGGCTAGATTGGAATTGACCGAGAACCCATAGCGACAACAGGCCGGTTTCCCTGCTCCAGTTCGCATCGGAAAGATTGGTCAGCTTGTTCTCCGACTCGAATCCAACTGCCTTGATTCCAGGACATGGAGCAATCCCTAGATCGCTCCATATCCTCTCGTCGGGCAGGAGGCGTACGTCCCGATCGATTTGCACATGGAACCTTGCTCCGGAATAGTTCGTCAGAGAGAAGGCCCTGCGGAAACTCAACGAGGTGCTGCTTGCGTCAACGATATCGAAAGGATCGGTGTCGATCGCCGCGGGCGTGTACCAGTGCTCCAGATCGAATGAAACTCCCGGCGCAAAGAAGATGGAGTATTGGCCGCCTTCGGGCCCCAGCCAAATGCGGTCCTCGCCGCCCACGGAGTTGACGTGCCGCAGGGTTTCGCCCGAGGCAATCAACTCATGGTTCACCCATCCAAAGCTGAGGCCCTCGGGACCGGCGGCAGTGCTGGTGAGAACGCGACCCTGCCGGTCAGGCCACACGGCAATCGATGCGCCGCCGCGATCGTTGGAGAGAACATGCAGTTTGCCGTGCCGATTCACAAACGAAACGACTTCGCCGAAGCTCTTCCCGTTTCCCTCCTGCGACGGCGCTGAGACTTGAGAAGAGGCGATACCCCCATTCAATCCTGCCTTGGACGCTGGTGCGATACCGCTTTTCATTGACGATTCTCCGAATGGGTCGACGAGCAAACTCCAAACCCGGGTTGGCTGCGCCGGTTGAAACACGCGGAAGTTGCCTGCGTTCTTCATCCGCGCGCGATTGATTCAGTCCCGCTCTCGGCGTCTCTGCCGGCCAAATGAACCTTCCCCACATGACCCGACATGCCGCACAACCCGGCATGGTCGAGAAAGAAGATGCGACTCAATGGATCTTCGATCGTTCCCTACCCTGCCTGCGGTGCTTGATAATGCATCGCGACCGCGAGTGCTCGATCCCCTCGGCGCCCCGCTCCGGAGCCCCTGCACGGCCGCACTCGCTGTCGCATACAGACCTTTGCTGCTAAAGTCTTCGTTACAGTAAACGATATTTCAGCCGTTTGTCAATCCGCCTTGCGAGCGCCTCCGCTCCCGCGCAGTGCCGTCAAGACAGGTTCAGATCGCGGGATTTTCCTTTGCCTTCGAAGATCGGCCGGCCGATCCAGGGCGCCTTGCCGCCTCTTCGGCCGGATTTCAGCGCGCCGTCGCAGGCAAGAGGGGGCAGCCGCTTGCCGCGATCGCCTGGCCTGCTCGAGCGGACACGCCATCTTCCCCCTGTGTCGTGCCAACAGATTGTCTCGAATCAAATCTGATCGGCTCAGGGAGCGATGGACCCAGACGAGCCTCCGTCCTGTGCTCGATCCCTCAGGGCCGCAACCGGTTGAAAACAACCTCGTACTCCGGCAGCACTTCCACTCCCATCACCTTGGCGGTTTGCCCATCGCCGCCGATCCGCTCCCAGGCGCGCGCATCCAGATAGATCGGAGCCCGGCGCGGCAAAGGAAGAATGCTGACTTCCAGCTTCTTGCCGAAGGCTTCGGGCAGGAACCGCTTGAGACCGATCTCCCACCTTCGGCCGTTGTAAAAGTCATCGTCCAACAGGCGTCCATCGAGAGAGAGTCTTGCCACATCGCCCGCATAGCCGATGCGCAAATAAATATCGCTGAGCCCCGTCATCGATTGTTGCGGTATCTTCAGAATCCATGCCGCCGCGCGGGAAAAGTCCGCGTCTTCGGGAGCCAGGGGCATGGGGCCCTCCCGTCCCTCGACGCGGTCCGCCATCCGGATGGCCGGACGCGCGGCGGCATCCTGGCGGGGAGTCCATGTAAAGTCGATCTTCCGCTCTTCGACCTTCCATGCCCTCTCCCGCTGATAGAATTTCCGCGGTATGAATTACGCAAACACGATGAGGTGAAATCGCATGTCTTTCTCGGGCCTTGTGGAGAACGAACATTTGACCAGGCGCGGATTCCTCGCGGCCGCCGGGACCCTTGCCGCCGGCTCTCTGCTTCCAGACTGGACCGCGACGGCTCAATCCGCAATCGGCGAGTGGCTCGACGACGAGGCCGGCCTGCCCTGTTATCGCTACACCGGGCCATTGCAATTTCCCGGCTCTCCGGTCGAGAACCGCGCCGCCCTGCTCCCGGACGACCCGCTCTTTCTCCTCGGCAATTACCGCCTGACCCTCTTCACTCATGCCAGCGGCCTCTATCAGATTCTCACCGGCGAACGCGCCTGGGGCCGCATGAATCAGGGCGATACCCGCTCGAGCGGCGCCAACCAGGCCTCCGTGGAAGCAGCGGGCCACCTTCACCAGCTCATCGGCCTAGACGCCCCCGCGGCCCTCTCTGCCGAAAAACATTTCGGCGTCGGCTTTGCTCGCTATGACTACACCCTCAGCCCCGCGCTCCAAATCAGCCGCGTTCTCTCCGTTCCGCCCTCGACCGCGCTTTCTCAAGGTCCGTCCGCCTTTCTTGTGCAGGTTTCCCTTCGCAACACCGGATCGGAGCCGCTCGAGCTTCGCTACACCGAATCCTGCCGCGCCCGCTACCAGCAGATCTTCTCTCCCTGGGCCACCGAGCAGCGCGAGATCGCCTGGTCCCCCGACGCGCCGCGCGAATCCGACGGCAAGACCGCTCTGGTCGGCTTCACCCCCCACCCGCGGCGCAAGCTGGCCTTTCCGCCCGCGGGCCAGATGTGTCTCCTCGAGCAGTACCCGCCCGCTCTCTTTGTCCAATCCGTTGCGGGCGAT
>Ga0326727_10000339_pt1 | contig 196469 bp, 169 predicted proteins | sample MB2enrmetagenome_FD_207643 | JGI IMG/M metagenome (GOLD analysis project Ga0326727, IMG submission 207643) | Lab enriched peat soil microbial communities from McLean, Ithaca, NY, United States - MB29MY | ecosystem: Environmental > Terrestrial > Soil > Wetlands > Peat | place: USA: New York... | reverse complement strand
CTCGCGGCCAGCAAGCGGCGCTGTTCCAGTTTCTCGAAGTCTCGTCGAACACCTTTTGGGTTTCCCATGCACTGAACATAGCACAAGAATCTAGAGATGTCACTATATTATTCAATGTTCAGTAGGACTACCTCAAGGACGTACCAGCCCTGTTTTATCCGATTTTCAGCAGCCCGCTAGGCAACCGACGGCACTTGGCTCGCGCCTGAACCGAGACACAGAAGTAAGACAGGGCGTCTTCTTCCTTCCAGAATCTTGAGGACAACCACAAATAGGAAAGCACTTGCTGGTCGCCCCAACGTGCAGGATAATCCCGTGGATTGGCCCTGACAGGGCCAGCCCTCAATTATGAAATGCCCTTCGTGCGGTGTGGAAAATCCCGCTCTCGCTCAACGCTGCTCGAACTGCGGCAAGGCATTTCCTCATCCCGAAGATAACCAAACACTCCAGAATCTTGACCACGAAGCATTTTCCAAAGAGGGCGAGCCCTCGAAAGAGACTAGAGCCTCGCGGACAAACGTTGGCGGGGGAGCCGAACGAGCGGCACCTGGTGCGGGGAGTGCCGGGGCCACGCGACCGCAAGCCGAAAACTGGAAAGATTCCCAGGTCATTAGTAAGACGCCATCCGGCTTCGGACCAAACGACCCTGGACCGGGGGGGCAGGCAGAGGACGGGACCTTTTTCGGTGAAGAGTCTTCCCCCGCCGGTGCTTCCGGGTCGCCATCTCGTCTTAGCGGACGGTCAACCGCAGGCTACAGTTTTTCCGGGAACCTGGAACCGGGAATGGACTTTGGGCCGAGATTTCGCATTGAAAAGCTTCTTGGCGAAGGGGGTATGGGAAAAGTCTACAAGGCCTTCGATAAGGAGCTGGGACGTACAATTGCTCTCAAGACTCTGCAGCCAGAATTGACAAAGGATCCCAGCGTCATCTTGCGCTTCAAGCAGGAGCTCTTACTCGCAAGCAAGATTTCCCATAAACACATCCTGCGCATCCACGACCTGAGCGAGTGGGAGGGCGTGAAGTTCATCACCATGGCCTTCATCGAAGGCCAGGATTTGAATCAGCTGCTGATGGTAGAGCGCCCCTTCACCGTCGATCGATCGTTGAAGATCGCCCGCCAGCTGTGCGAGGCGCTCGATGCGGCACATTCTGAAGGCGTCGTGCACCGAGATTTCAAGCCGCACAACGTTTTGGTCGCAAAAAACGACCACGTGTATGTCTCCGACTTCGGCCTGGCGACCTCCTTCGAAACCGCCAAGTTAGGGATGACGCGCACCGGGGCATTTGTGGGAACTCCGCGTTACATGTCGCCCGAGCAAGTGGAAGGCAAGCAAATCGACTCCCGGAGTGACCTCTATTCCTTCGGCTTGGTCTTCTATGAAATGACTGCGGGAGAGGTGCCCTTTGCTGGGGAATCGACCTGGCAGGTGATGTATCAAAGGGTGAAAGACCCGCCGAAAGACATAAAGCTGGTGAATCCAGCGATTCCCGACAACGTCGCTCGGATCATCATGCATTGTCTCGAGAAAGAGCCCGCTGACCGCTATCAGACCGCAAAAGAGATTATCGCGGACATTGATGCAGGACGCTCACCAGAGATGTCGGTGACTTCGATGTACCGAGCCGTCTCGCCGATGGGGCGGTCTGTGCAGATCACGCTTCCAACCCGTCCCGCGCGGTGGATGTATCTCGCGGCCGGAGGAGTTGTTTTGGTGGCTGCCTTCTTTAGCGTCCCGGAGACGAGACATTTAGTGTTCAAGCCGGCGGCGGCTACTACCGCTGTGGTCGTGGGCGCGAACGGCCTGCCCTCTCTCGCACAAGGCAAGTTCGTTGCCGTGCTTCCGTTTCGCGTCTTGGGAGATCCCGCAAACTTTGGCTATCTGGCCGATGGGCTGGGGGATGCATTATCCGGAAAATTGTCTCAACTGGATGGTGTCCGTGTAACCTCGCGAGAAGCTGCGCAGAAGGCCGACCAAAAGCAGCCGCTCCTAAAACTCGCGCAGACCCTTGGGGCCAATCTCCTGGTACAAGGCATGCTGCAGGGCACCGGAGATAAGGTGCGCATCAGCATAAACCTGGAAGACGTCGTCAATGGCAGACGCCTCTGGAGTAAAGAATATGAGGGCGTGACGGGGGATCTTTTCACTTTGGAAGATGAAATCTACACGCAGCTCGTCGCGGCTCTGGAATTGAACCTGACGCAGGAAGAGCAAGCCAAAACCACAGCCCGCCCGACTGATAATATCGCTGCCTATGAACTGTACCTCCGCGGACAGAATGCCTTCCGAGGTCAAGACAAGAAGGGAGTACAACTGTCAATCGATTATTTTAATCAGGCCTTGAAACAGGACCGGCGATTCGCGCTAGCCTATGCCGGGATAGCGGACGCCAGCCTGAGCATGTATGACCTGGAAGGTGGTAGTTCCTGGGTGCAAAAGGCGCTCGCTGCAGCGCAACAAGCCGAACTGCTAAACGACAATCTTCCGGAAGTGCACACCTCCCTCGGAGCAGTTTACGGTCAGTTAGGCAAGAAAGCCGAGGCCGTCGCCGAACTCCAGCGGGCCACTGCGCTGGCTCCTAATTCAGATCTGGCATTCCGACGCCTCGGTACTGCTTACATGAGTATTGGCCAGAGCAAGCAAGCGATTGAGGCTTTTCAAAAAGCTATCCAACTGAACCCGTACTATTGGGGAAGTCAAAACCAACTTGGCAGTGCGTACTACAATCTGGGCGATTATCCCAAGGCGTTGGAAGCATTTAAGCAAGTCACCCTTCTAGCGCCGGACAACCAGATGGGGTACCAAAATATCGGGAATGTCTATCTCCAGGAGGGGAAGTACCAAGAGGCGATCCCTTATTTTCAAAAGGCAATTCAAATTGAGCCCAATATGGCGAACTACACAAACTTGGGTTCTGCTTATTTTTTTCTGAAGCAATACACAAATTCTGTTGAGGCTTTCGAAAAAGCGGTCGCATTCAATCCCAATGACGCAACACTGGCCGTAAACCTTGCGGATGGTTACCGCGCCGCGGGACAACAGGACAAGGCGCGCGCAGCTTATGAAAAAGCGATTTCGGTCGGTTTCAAGCAACTGCAAACAAACCCCCAAGACGCCGCCGTGGTCGATCAGATCGCGCTCGCCTTCGCAAAGACCGGCAAGGCGCAAGAAGCCGAAAACCTCTCACGGCGGGCACTTGCAATTGACAAGAACAATGTAAGTTATGTTTACGATCAGGCCAGGATTCAAGCGGTATTGGGCCAAACGAGTCAAGCGCTACGGACTCTGCAAAAGGCTTTGGACCAACAGTTCCCGTGCGAGTACGCACAGGGGGACCCGGATTTGGAGGTCTTGCGAACCACACCTGAATTTCAAGCTATGATGAAAAAATGTTCTGTATCGAAACACTAAGCGAGAATCGCATGCCTCTTCTTGAGGCCAAACGCAAATAAGAGTGCTAGTCCAACAAAGAGAAGAAGCACTGTGCCGGGCTCGGGCACCGATATGGAAATATCTTCGCCGTAATAGAACGGCCCCGCAAATTCGACCTCAACAGCAGGATAGACCAGGCTTTCGCCACTGATGCCCTGGGCCGCGACAAACCCGCACGATGTCGTGGTCGGAGGATCAGTAGCACAGTTGAAAACCTCCGATAGAAATGTGGCCTCACTCTCTCCCGCCGCAGGGGTTACTTCAACGAACAATACGTTGGTGTTAGTATCATTCGTAGGAGTATTATTCTCATAAGCCGAACTATCCAGGAGCCAGTCCGTTATGGATCCGTCCGTCACAAAAATCGGATCCGCTGCCGACGCCCCAGCATCAGTAGGTGTGGAACCTTTGGCTGGCTGTACATAGACCGTAGGGTCAGGGAGGCCATCTCCCCAAGCTGAGGCCGTGAATATTGCCAGCGCTAGCGCAGGTAATAGAACCTTAAGAATCCTCATAATAAGTAGTCCTCTCCCCCTGATCCGAAGAAACTCATCGCCTGATAACCAGCATTCATCATGCCAGAATTCATAGTTTTCCACAGACCTAAGCCTTTTCCTGTCAGTACATTGGCATCGAGCACAAAACGCCAACGTCATTTTGTGGATAAAGTGGGGATGGTTTGTCCAAATGTTTGCACACTTCGTGAACTTCTGTTTTTCCCCATGCTTTCTAACTCATGATACTTGCGCGTGGCGCCCTATGGTGTCGGATATAATGCTCACATCCGAATCAGCCGCCTGCCGCCAGGTCGAAATAGCCGGAAGCACTCTCGGAAATACAAGGCCACCTCGCATAACGCAAACGGCAACTTGGTCATGGGCCACAAATTACCATAGGAGTTCAGCACAAGCCCTGAAAAGGAGCGTCAACCGTGCGCATCAGAAAGGCGGTCATCACCGCAGCAGGAGGCAATCAGCGGGCGCTCCCGCTCCAGACTCTCATCCACAACGGGGCGGAAAAATCCGTTCTAAGCATCCTCGTCGAACAGGCCCTCACCGCAAATATTGGCGAGATCTGCGTCGTGGTCTGGCCCGGCGACGAGACTCGCTACGCCCAAGCCGCCGGCAACCTCGCTGGCGCCGTGCGATTCGTCCCCCAGCAGCAGCCGCGAGGATACGGCCACGCCATTTACTGTGCGCGCGAATTTGTGGCTGATGAGCCCTTCCTGCACATGGTGGGAGATCACCTCTACGTGACCGCAACGAAGCCCGGCGTCCAGCGCCTGGTGGAGTTGGCGGAACTCGAGTCGTGCTCCGCTTCCGGGGTCCAGCCCACCCACGAAAGGCTGCTTTCCCGATTTGGGGCCGTGGCGGGACGTCGCATGTCCGGCCGGCCCGGCGTTTATCGCGTGGAGACGGTACTCGAAAAGCCCACGCCCACGGAAGCCGAACAGCGCCTCATGGTGCCGGGAATCCGCGCGGGTTACTACCTCTGTTTCTTTGGAATTCACGTTTTCACCCCCACCGTGATGGAGTTGCTGGGACGGAGGCTGGCGAGCGAGCCAGGCACCGCCCTTTCGCTTTCGGCTGCTCTCGCCGAACTTGCCCGGCAAGAGCAGTATCTGGCGCTGGAAGACACGGGACGACGTTATGATCTCGGTGCTCGCTACGGATTGCTCACCGCGCAATTGGCCCTGGCGCTGAACAGTCGCGACCGCGATGAGGTGCTCACGCACTTCCTGGAATTGCTGGCGGAGCGTGAGTTGACTGCTCCGTCTGCGGAGGACGAGCGGTGAGCCTGCTTACCGATGTCATAACCGCGCGCGATACGGAGACTCGCAATCGCCCGCTGGACGCCTTGTGCCGAGCTGCGACACTGGAAGAACTGCTGCTCGAATGCGAGGCGCTAGACCGTTTCCGGCGCAGCAGCGACAATCTCTACGAGCGTGTGCGGGCACTTTTTTTCCTCTATGCCATCCATCGCTTTCACATTTCCGCGCGCAAGTTAGCGGCCTCCCACGCGCTGATTCCTTTCGCGGGTTACTCTAACCTTCTCAAGCGCAGGTTCGAAGAAGCTCTGGATATTTTCCTGGCCGCGCAGGCCGCCGGCGGACCGAGCGCTGCCGTTTCCAGCTCGCTCGCCGCTGGCTACCGCTCGCTCGGCTTCCAGACTCTCGCTGACCAAGTGCGGCGCAGCGTGCGCTCGGTCCGCGGCAATCAGTGGATGTTTCGCGCCGCTTATCCGGAAGACGCACCGCTGCGGATTCGCCCCGAGCTATTGTTGCGAGAAACCGCCGAGCATCTCTTCCCCATCCTGCGCGAGGCCACCCCCGTGCGCATGGATTTGAGCCATAGCGGGTGGAGCGATATCTTCTTTCTGGGGATGGATTTCCCCGAAGGCGCCCGCGTGCTCAACATTTCTATCGACTTGAGCGTGCGCGATCTTGGCGCCCCAAAGCCTCCTGTTGCAGCATGGTTCCGTGTCATCGATCAGCCGGTACTCCGCTTAGTCAGCGTTGACCTTCAGTGCAGCGCTGAACTCAGCTCGATTGCCGAAGTTTTCGATTTCGCCCACGACTACCTGGGCTTGCTCAAGGCCGCGGTGATTGCCTCCGGCATCGTGCCGCCGGCGATGGAAGGCGCCACTCAGCCCCTCACCGACGTATTGACCCATCTGACTGGCCGGCCCGGCCAAGGCATCGAAATCGTCAGCAAGGTGAACGATATTCCCCGCGGCTCACGCTTGGCCGTGTCCACCAGCCTCTTGGCCTGCCTCATCTCCTTGTGCATGCGCGCGACCAACCAGATCCGCACACTCACTGGCGGCCTTTCCGAGGAGGACCGCCGCTTGGTGGCTGGGCGCGCCATTCTGGGCGAATGGCTGGGGGGCTCGGGAGGCGGCTGGCAGGATTCCGGCGGGGTGTGGCCGGGAATCAAGCTGATTCATGGGGTTTCAGCCCAGGAGGGTGATTCGGAATTCGGCATCAGCCGCGGACGGTTGTTGCCCAACCATCAGATTCTCGGTCCACAGGAGGTATCACCGGAAACGCGCAAGAAACTTCAGCAAAGCCTGGTGCTCGCCCACGGCGGCATGGCGCAGGATGTGGGCCCTATTCTGGAAATGGTGACGGAGAAATACCTGCTTCGTTCTGAAAATGAGTGGCACAGCCGGGGAGAAGCCGCGCTTATCCTCGATGACCTCATGGCACGCTTGAAGAGCGGGGACATTCGCGCCCTAGGCGCGTTAACGGAGCGGAATTTTACCGGTCCCATACAGAGCATTATTCCCTGGGCCGGAAATCTTTACACCGACACGCTGATTCGCCGCGTGCGCCGGGAGATGGGCGACGACTTCTGGGGCTTCTGGATGCTCGGGGGAATGTCGGGCGGAGGGATGGGTTTTCTTTTTGCTCCGCATGCGAAAGCGCTGGCACGGGAGCGCCTGCAGGCTATCATGAGCGCCACCAAGCGCGAGATGGAACATGCGCTGCCCTTCGCCATGGAACCCGTGCTCTACGATTTCGCAATCAACGAAGATGGCACTCAGGCCACGCACCTCGTCGGCGACTCTGCGCTGATGCCGGCGGCGTACTACCAGATAATTGTGCCCCCGCTTCTTCGCATGGAAACCCGTTTGCTCTCTCCCGTGCGCCTCCTTGAACTCGAACGCTTCACCGCCGCCTGTCACACCGTGCCGGAATTCCAAGGGATGGTGCAGCACGTCTTCGAGCACCTCATCCCGCAGAGCCCGCAAAAAGCCGAACTCTCCCAAAGCCTCGACGCGCTGCTCGAAGCCCATGGATTTGATCGCGTCGAGCACGAGCAGATCCAGGCGGGCTTGCGCAGCGGCCGCGTGGGGCTGGCGCAGAATCGTCTTCCCATCACCAGCCTGATCACCGACGTAGGGGCCGCTGATCTCTTTGACGCCACCGAAGGTATCTCGCCGAAGTATCAAGAAATCGGCAAGGATGCCCTGGCGAATGGAATGGTGGCGGTGGTTTCGTTCGCCGGCGGCACAGGCAGCCGTTGGACGAAGGGCGCGGGCGTCGTCAAAGCTCTTAACCCCTTCTGTCGGCTGGCCGGCAAGCACCGCAGCTTCCTGGAAGTACATCTGGCCCGCAACCGCCGTACGGGTCGCCTCTGCGGCACAGCTCTGCCCCACGTCATCACCACCAGCTACCTGACGCACGATGCGATCCAGGCGCACCTCTGCACCGAGGGCAACTACGACTACCCCGGCCCCTTACTGCTTTCACCCGGACGCTCCATCGGGCTGCGATTTGTGCCTATGGAAAGGGACTTGCGATTTGCCTGGGAAGAGTCGCCGCAGCAATTGCTCGACGAGCAGGCCCAAAAGGTTCGCGACAGCCTGCGCGCCACGCTCATCGCCTGGGCTCGCCACATGGGCGAAGGCGCCAGCTATACCGATAACGTGCCGATGCAATGCCTGCACCCGGTCGGCCACTGGTACGAAGTGCCCAACATGATGCGAAACGGCTCCTTTCTGCGGTTGTTCCAGGAAAGGCCTCGTTTGAAATACCTGATGATTCATAACATCGATACCACGGGGGCCGACGTAGACCCGGGCTTGCTTGGTTATCACATTGCGGAGGGAGCTGCGCTTACCGCCGAGGTGATTGCGCGGCAAGTGGAAGACCACGGTGGCGGCCTGGCCCGTGTCGACGGCCGACTGCGCCTGATTGAAGGTCTTGCGCTTCCCAGCGAAGAGATAGAATCGCTCCTCCCGTGGTACAACAGTGCGACCTATTGGATCGATATCGACCAACTCCTCACCATGTTCGGGCTGTCTCGCGATGATCTCACGCACAAGGAACGGGTGAACAACGCCGTGCGTGCGCTGGCCGCCCGCATGCCCACCTACATCACGCTGAAGGACGTCAAAAAACGCTGGGGGAAAGGTCAGGAAGATATTTTGCCGGTGGCGCAGTTTGAAAAGCTGTGGGGCGACATGACCAGCCTTCCGGAATTTCCCTGCCGCTTCGTGGCCGTGCCCCGCAGGCGTGGACAACAACTCAAGGAACCGGCGCAACTCGATGGTTGGCTGCGCGATGGGTCCGCGTCATTCGTCGAGTCCTTGTGCGACTGGGGCCACTCCCGCCGTGGCAAATAGGCCACGCAGGTCATTCTTTTCACTCCTGCCTGCATGGGTGACCGTAGCCTATTTCTCAGCGGCATCTCCAGAGAAATTTGATTGGACCTTCCGTGACTGTGTGTCCAGGCGCTACCGCCCCGTCAGCGGAACACGCACGAGAATCGCGTCATCCACGCGCACGATCAACTCCGAAAATTTCCGCTTGCCCACGTTGCGCATGGCCTGATACCGCGGGTTCAGCGCATCCACATCCGCGCGCAGCGGCGTCTTGGGATCCTTGGGAACGTCAAAGCTCACGCGAACATCCGGTTGGCCGTCGCCATCCACGTCCACGGCATCGGACACGTGTTGCGGCAAGGCATTTACCGGTTTCCAGTCGAGCTGCACAAACGGCTTTTCGGTCTGCAACAGGTGGGGATAGACCGCCTTGTGAACCTCAATCGTGTAGCCATCCTCCTGGATTGTGCGTACCGTTGGCCCGCCGCTGTACATCTCGTCCACATGCAATCCGAGCTTGGTGAACCCCTTCGTGAAGAGCCCCATGAGCAAGAAGGGCACCAGCATCGCCGCCAGCACGGTCATCCCTGCGGCCGTGTAGCCGAGTTTCCAGGTTGGCCATTTCATGCGCAACTCCTAAATCACGCGCTGCAAGATCGTCGCGAGGCCCTGCGTGATGATGCTGCCTCCAAACATCGCCGCCATGGCCCAGGCCGCGTAGAGAAACATCAGCCGCGCGCGTTCCGGTTTAACCGCCACTTGCGTCCCTCTGATGTGCCACACTGCGGCGCCCTTCGGGCACGCATCCACGCACGCTCCGCACTTCATGCAGGACATTAGCGTTTCGCCCTTCTTGATGGAATCGTCGGTCAGCGACATCGTGGGGCAGCTTTTCTGGCACAGCACGCAAGGCGAGCAGACCGTGCGGTCAATCTTGATGTCGAAGACGCTGGTCTTGTTGAAAATGGATTGGAACGCGCCAAACGGGCACAGAAACGTACATTGCGTGCGCTTCTTGGTGAGCAGAGGCAGCACAATCACCAGCGCCGCGAACAGCACAACGAAAATCCCGTTCTGCACCAGTCCCACGGTGTTGCGCGCCGCGACGTATTCCGAAACGGCTTTGAACGGGCATAGCCACAAGCAGTAGGCGGGCTCAAACAGCGCCAACGAGAGCAGCACCATCGCCAGCAGCACAGCCCAAGGGACAAGCCTCAAGCGCGGATCGAGCTTTTTCCACTGCGCCTTCTTTGGCAGCGCGGCCATACCTTCTTCGATTCCGCCGAAGAAGCAGGCATAGCTGCACCAGCCTTTGCCGACGACCAGCGTGATCGCCAACCACAGGCCCGCCATTGCCGCCATGCCGGCGCCAGACATGCCGCCGCCGGGAAGGAGGGACCCCGGAAAGACCAGCGTTTTCGTAAGCGCCGCCGGAAGAATCAGCAAGGGAATCGGCAAGAAACAAAACGGCGTGCGGCCGGCAATCATCTCTTCGATCGGGATGCCCATGCTGCCCCGCAGAACCATGACGTTGTGAATGAATCCGATCGGGAAAAGCACTCCCAACGCCACGAAAAACCATCTTCGCCAGCGATAAGTGCTAGACGTCTTCATCATCATGTAGAACAGCACAACCATGAGCGCGGCGGTCAACCCGCTGGCTGTCCGCAAGGAACGATCGTGTTGCAAGAGCCCGCGCAAGGACATGAACAACGACCACAGCGCAATGGGCAACGTCAGCAGCAGCGCCCTGCTCCAGGTCCGTGGCGGCGTCTTTCCGGGGAATGCCGTACATACCGCGTCAGCCATAGATCCTCCTGCCCGCGAGCATGGCAATCCCGGCAAGCAAGTAATACAACGCGACCAGGACCATGGCTATTCGCGCCACGAAAATAACGGACGCGTTTCGCCGCACGCAGCCCATTCCCACAAATGGTACAAACCACAATGTTGTGGCCACAAAAAACACCGCGAAAAAGAGCAGTGCGGCAGCAATGCTGCCCAACTGTGCCGCGCGCAAGCCCGCTGCTACAAACGGCGGGCACAGGCTCACGCCCGTCAGGAACCCCAACACCGCCGCCCCCGACACCCCGTGCTTTCCGACGCGTCCGATGTTGACCAGCCCGGAACCCGCGCAAGCGTGCGCGCAGCCGCGTCCTATCGACCACGCGTACCACAGCAACGCCACCCCCAACAGGACGTGAATCCCGCCGTACATCAGAGTGCGCACGGCTGGCGGTGGCGACACCAGTGCGCCAAGTTCCCACGCGATCGCGGCAAAAAGCAGATACCCCAGGAAGCGTGTGCCCAGAAACGACGAAAGATAACGCGCATTCAGGCGCCAGCCCGCGCCCTCCGCCAGCAGGGAAGGAACCACCACCGGGCCGCAGGACGCCACGCAAGCCGGGCCGGACGCCAGCCCCAGCAGAAACGCCTCGCCTAATAGGAAAGGTCCGCCCATTTGTAGAACGTAGCATTCTCCGCCATGGCTGTCTGTGACGTATGAGCAGGCCGCTGTTCTGCGTCCTTAGCCAATATATCAAGGACTACAGGTGCGGCATCCGTTCTTGCTGGGCTTTCGAGTTTGCCGCTCGGCATCGGGTCAGGAGGGGTGCGGTTCACCGGCAATGCAACGCACCGTATCGCGCGCGATCAGGAGTTCCTCATCCGTTGGGATCACGAACGCCTTTAAGTTGGAATCGTCGGTGCTTATCTGTGCTTCCTTGCCGATGGCCTGCTCGTTCCTGCTTTTGTCGAGTTTCAGCCCCGCCCATTCGAGGCCCGCGCAGATGCGCGCACGGATATCTGCCGAGTTCTCTCCGATTCCCCCCGTGAAGACGACGGCATCCGCCCCGCCCATGCACGCAAGATATGCTCCTATATATTTTCTCGCGCGATAACAGAAAACCTCGATGGCCAGGCGCACGCGGCGGTCGTCATGTTCTTTCAATTCCTGCTGCAGGACACGCATATCGTTCGTCAACCCCGAGATGCCGAGCAGCCCCGACTGCGTGTTGAGCAGCATTTCTACCTCATGAGGTGATAGCCCTTCTTTCGTCGCAATCAGATTCACAATCGCAGGGTCGATATCCCCGCAGCGCGTCCCCATCACCAGTCCTTCCAGTGGCGTCATGCCCATGGAAGTGTCCACCGGGTAGCCGCCGCGAATCGCGGCAGCTGAGCAACCGTTACCGAGGTGCAGCGTGATGACATGCGTCTGTTCTCGCGTTAAGTTGCGCAAGACCCGATAGCGGTAAGCCACATAGCGGTGCGACGTGCCATGAAACCCGTAACGGCGAATGTGATGCCGGCGGTACAAGTGGTAGGGCACGGCATACAAATAAGCCTGCTCCGGCAGGGAATGAAAGAATGCCGTGTCGAAGACGGCGACCTGCGGAACTTTCGGCCCCAAAATTTGCCGCGCAGCCCGTATGCACTTGATGTTGTTGGGATTGTGAAGCGGCGCAAGGTCAATGCAGTCTTCGATCCCCTTCAGAACTTCGTCGGTGATGATGGCGGACTCCGAAAACATTTCGCCGCCGTGGACCACGCGATGCCCCACGGCATGGATATCTGCGGCGCTCTGGACTTGCGAAATGCCCGATTCTTTCGACGCAATCCAGCGAATCAGATAATCCAGCGCCGCGGAAAGGTCGGCCAGCGGCGCGGCGAACTTCTGCCTGGCCGATTTTTCTGATTCCGCCGTAACGATCGCCTCCCCGCCGATGCGTTCCACTTCTCCCCGGCAGATGCGCTCATCCGCGTTTTTCTGGATGCGCTCGCGATCCGTCGCGATGAGTTGAAACTTCAGGCTGGAACTTCCCGAATTCAGTACGAGAACGTTCATGATCGATCCTGCCTTTGCCCTGCGAATAACAAGTCTTTCGTCACCTCACGGCTATTTGGATTGCGGCTTGCCCTGCTCGCCCGGAGTCTCGAAGGGAGCTTCGAAGGGTGGCTTGTTTACCCTGCTTGCCCCGATCTTCGGGGGGAGCTTCGAAGGGCCGCCGCTTTTGAGCCCGTAACATTCACCGCGATCTCGTCATCAGCAATTTTCCACCTAAATTTGTCATCCCGATCCCGCATAGCGGGAGAGAGATCTGCTTTTCGCAAGCCAAAACGAAATGCGGCGTTCTCATTTTTTGCATCCGCCGATTTCTGGCGGAAGCCGCCGAGGACTGCTGCTTTCTGCAACCCTCGCACACGCCCCCAAATCGCCGCGCGTCTAGTAAGGCCAGGTCCACGCGGCAACATTCGGCTCATCTATGCCGTACTCGTGCGCGTAATTCAGGCACTCAATTTGGATGTTGCGGAACTTTTCCTTGGCGTGAGCTCCGATCCTCTGAAGTCTCGGCACGCGATCAATCACGTCTCGGGCCAGGCTGTAACGATCGATCTCGTTTTCTATGGCCAACTCCATGGGCGTGTTGATGTTGCCCTTCTCCTTGTATCCGCGGACGTGCATGCCCTCGTGGTTTTTGCGGCGATAGGCCAGCCGGTGAATCAGCCAGGGATAACCGTGGAAATTGAAGATGATCGGCTTATCGACGGTAAATAGGGAATCGAAGTCCCGGTCGGACAAGCCGTGTGGATGTTCCGTGTTCGGCTGCAATTTGAAAAGATCAACCACATTGACGTAGCGAATCTTGATATCGGGGAATTCTTCCCGCAAGAGCACAATTGCCGCCAAGGCTTCCTGGGTCGGAATATCTCCGGCCGATGCCATCACCACGTCCGGCTCGCAGCCCTGATCGTTGCAGGCCCATTCCCAGATGCCGATTCCCTTGGTGCAGTGCTTGATGGCGGCATCCATGTCCATGAATTGGAGATGCAGTTGTTTGTCGCACACAATGACGTTGACGTAGTTTTCGCTGCGCAGGCAGTGGTCCGCCACCGAGAGCAGGCAATTGACGTCGGGTGGGAGATAAATGCGCGTTACGCTGGCGCTCTTGTTTACGACCACGTCCAGAAAGCCGGGGTCCTGATGGGTAAATCCGTTGTGATCTTGCCGCCACACCGTCGAAGTGATCAGCAGATTCAGCGAAGCAATGTGCTCCCGCCACGACAGGTGATTGCAGATGGATAGCCATTTGGCAAACTGGTTGAACATCGAATCAATCACGTGAATGAAGGATTCGTAGGAACTGATGAATCCGTGGCGACCGGTCAGCAGGTAGCCTTCCAACATTCCCTCAATGGTGTGCTCGCTCAAAATTTCGATTACTCGTCCGTCGGGTGCCAACTCTCCGCCGTCCGCGTCTTCGGGAAAGTATTCCGCGATCCAGAACTTCTTGCTCACCTCATAAATGTCATCCAGCTTGTTGGAGGTAGTTTCATCCGGCCCAAAAACCCGGAAATTCGCCATGTTCAACTTCATGACGTCGCGCAAGAATACGCCCAGGGGACGGGTATTTTCTGCCTGCACCACTCCGGGTTTCTCCAACTTCTGGGCATACTGACGAAAGTCCGGCAGCCGCAGCGCCCGCTTCAGGCGGCCGCCATTGGCATGGGGATTGGAGCCCATACGGCGTGTTCCCGCGGGTGCAATCTCCTTGAATTCGGCGCGCAGCTTGCCATTTTGATCGAACAGTTCCTCCGGCTTGTATCCGCGCATCCAGCTTTCCAGTAACTGCAGGTGCTCCGCGTTCTCCTTGACATTCATAATCGGGACCTGGTGCGCGCGCCAGAAGCCTTCCAATTTGTGGCCGTCCACTTCCCCCGGAGCCGTCCATCCCTTCGGCGAGCGTAATACAATCATGGGCCACTGCGGCCGCTCGGCCACTCCCTTCGCGCGCGCTTCCTGTTGAATTCTTCTAATCTCCGTGACGCAGAACTCCGTCGTCGCCGCCATGGCTTGATGCATGCTTTCGTGCTCCGAGCCTTCCACGAAGTACGGCGTCCAGCCGTAACCTCGCATCAAGCTCTCCAATTCCTGATGGCTGATCCGCGCCAGCATCGTGGGATTGTTGAGCTTGTAGCCATTCAAATGAAGGATCGGCAACACGGCGCCGTCGCGAACGGGGCTAAGAAACTTGTTAATATGCCAGGAAGTGGCCAGAGGTCCCGTTTCCGATTCGCCGTCGCCGGCCACCGCCGCAACGATCAGTTCCGGATTGTCGAACGCCGCACCGCAAGCGTGTGACAGCACATACCCAAGCTCGCCTCCTTCATGAATCGAGCCCGGCGTTTCTGGCGTGCAGTGGCTCCCAATGCCGCCGGGAAACGAGAATTGCTTGAAGAATTCCCGCAAGCCTTCTTCGTCTTCACACTTGTCCGGGTACACCTCCGAGTAGCTGCCTTCCAAATAGACGGGAGCAAGAACTCCCGGGGCGCCATGCCCGGGCCCCGCCATAAAGATCATCTCCTGATCGTACTTCTTGATCTGCCGCATCAGGTGAATGTAAGTGAATGCCAGGCCGGGACTCGAGCCCCAATGCCCCAAGAGGCGGTTCTTGATGTGTTCCGGCTTCAAGGGTTCCCGTAAGAGCGGATTTTCCTGCAGATAGAGCATGCCAAGAATCACGTAAGTGCACGCTCTCCAAAACGCATCTGTCTTGCGCAACTCTTCGGCGCTCAGGGGAGTTCCCTGAACCGTGGATCTCGCTTTGCCAAATGCACTCAGCGCCTGAATTGTATGGGACTCTGCCCGAGCCGTCGTTGTCACCGGGAGCCTCTCAGTTCCAGCAACGATTGGTCTAGTGAGTCAATGGGAGAGCGAACAGCGAGCCAATTCGTTGCCGGGTATTTCGCTTTCAGCATGGCCTGCCCCGAACCAGAAGAGCATTTGCCGTCCGCGGCGTCATTCGCGCGGAAACTTGGGCTTTACAACAGTCTCGTAGTGTAACCCGTTTATGCTTCCGAAGTGTTACGAAACCTCCCGGCTTCGCTGCGGGGTCACCGCCGGCGGGCAGGGCCGGTCGAATTACGGATGATCAGTTCCGGCGCAAGGGCGATTTCAGAAATGAAGGGAGCGCGCTCCTCGATGCGGTCGAGAAGGGTTTGGGCGGCGACCGTGCCCATTTCCAGGAGAGGCTGGCGGACAGTCGTAAGAGGCGGGAAGGCGAACGAGGCGACGGAGATGTCGTCGAATCCAACCACGGAAACGTCGTCGGGGACGCGGAGGCCGGCTTCATGCAACACGAACATCGCGCCGACCGCGGAAGTGTCATTATAGGCAAAGAGCGCGGTGAAGGGGATTTCGGCCGCCAGCAGCTCTTTCGCGGGGAGATAGCCGATATCGGAAGTATTCGGAATCCTTTCGAGCTGGAACACCAGTTCCGGGTAAATGGGGAGATGCAGCTCGGCGGCGACTTCCTGGATGGCCTTCCAGCGAGGCGCGGAGTCCGAGCTGGACGCAGGCCCCCGGAAGAACGCGATCTGTCTGTGGCCGAGGTCAAGCAGATGCTGCAGGACAAGCCGCGCGGCGCGATGGTGATCGAGGATGATGTTGGTGACGTTGGGAGCTTGCTGATGGCCGGCGATGGCAACGGTAGGAAGAGTGGGCTGCTGGTCTATGGAGGTGTCAATGGTAATGATGCCTTCGACGCCCCGTGTGAGCAGCAACTGGGAATACGAGCGCATGAGTTTGTCGTCATGGCGGTGAACGACGGTGAGAAAAAAGAAATTGTTCTTGCGCAGGAACGTTTCGACGCCGCTGATAATTGTCGCGCCGTAGGGATCGCCGAGTTCCTCGGCGATTACGCCGACGGTATAGCTGCGCCGGACGCGCAGGGAGCGCGCCAGGAAATTAGGGCGATAGTTGAGCCGCCGGGCGGCCTCCATGATGCGATTGCGCGTGCGTTCAGGGATGGAGCGTGAGGCGGGCGAATTGTTCAGCACACTGGAAACGGTTCCTGCTGTCAGATCGAGATGCGAAGCGAGCGACTTGAGAGTAATGGCAGGCGCCTTCGGGGCGCCGTGTGCCTTAGCAGCTTTTGTCATTGGGTCCTGACCTCGCTCAAGGCCCTGCGGAGCAACCAACAGAAGCACCATCAATTACCAGCATTCTAGCGCAATCTGGGGAGGGAAAATACAGCGGAACTGCCAAAGGAGGACCACTTCGCGGAAAGGGAATGAACGCGAGTGCCTGTGATTTCCACTCACTGTAGCGTTTATCCATTCTTGACATGGGCGCGGCGTATATTCCAGACTCTGCGCAGAAGAAGCGATGTCTTCCCTTAGGATTGACGAACGCGGAAACCGGTCCGTTGGAGCCGGACCCGCCATGGCCGGCGGCACCCATCAAGTAAGTCAGGAAGCGTGCACAAGGAATAGTGGCACGATCTTTGCCCGGCGTGCTGCAGGGAGAAAGGATGAGGATCGTGGACGGGTGGCGTGAGCGGGTCGAGCGGGAACTGCTTGGCGACATTCTGCTGTTTTGGCTGAACTACGCGGTGGACCACGAGTTTGGCGGGTTTCGCGGGCAGATTGCCAATGACCTGACGATTGATCCGCTGGCCCACAAAGGACTGATCCTGAACGCGCGCATTCTGTGGACCTTTGCGAAGGCCTACGAAGTTTACGGCGACGAGGTGTACTTGCGGACAGCGCGGCGGGCCTATGAATATCTGCGGCGCTATTTCTGGGACGCGGAATTTGGCGGCGTGTACTGGATGGTGGACCACCTGGGCAACCCCGTGGAGACGAAGAAGCGGATTTACGGGCAAGCCTTCACCGTCTACGCTCTGGCGGAGTACGCGGCTGCGAGCGCGGAAAAGGAACCGCTGGAAAAGGCCATTGCTCTGCACCGGATGATTGAAGACGCCAGCCATGACTCAAAGAATGGCGGATACTTCGAGACTTACGAACGGGACTGGAAACTCGCGCAGGAGCAGCGCCTGAGCGAAGTGGACATGGATGAAAAGAAATCCATGAACACGCACCTGCACTTGCTGGAAGCGTATGCGAACCTCCTGCGGATATGGAATGACGACGGATTGCGGAAGCGCCTGCGGGAGCTGCTTCGTATTTTTCTTGACCGCATCATTGATCCGGAGACGCACCATTTCCGGATGTTTTTCGACGAAACGTGGCACGACCGCTCGGACCGGTTTTCCTTTGGCCATGACATTGAAGGGAGCTGGCTGATCTGCGAGGCCGCGCAAATATTGGGCGACGCCGCCATTCTGGAGGAAGCGCGGAAAGCGGCGGTGAGCATGGCGCAAGCGGTGTACGAGCAGGCGGTGGACAACGATGGTGGCTTGTTCTACGAGGGCACACGGAAGGAAATCATCGACACCGACAAGCATTGGTGGCCCCAGGCGGAGGCCGTGGTGGGATTCCTGAACGCCTACGAACTTTCGGGGCGGGACTATTTCCTGAAGGCGTCGCGGAATAGCTGGGAGTTCATTGAAAAATATATCGTGGATCACCAGCGCGGAGAGTGGTATTGGAAAGTGTCGCGTGACGGAACCCCCAGCAACGACAAGTACAAAGTGGATCCCTGGAAGTGCCCGTATCACAACAGCCGGACCTGCTTTGAAGTGATGGAACGCCTGGACAATTTGGCCAGGAAACACCGAACCTGAGGACGGTAAGTGCGGGCGGAGACCCTACGGCCGGAGAAGACCAATGAACGCAGCCGCGTACAAGAAAAAAGTGCAACAACTGTTCCGGGAGCACGAGAAACTCATTGCCCGGAAAAACGTGAAAGCAAAAAGCGGGAACGGGGTGTATGACCGGTATGTCAACCCCGTGCTGACGGCGGAGCACACGCCCCTGTTTTGGCGTTACGATTTCGACTACAAGAGCAACCCCCACCTGATGGAGCGCATGGGCGTGAACGCGACGTTCAACGCCGGCGCCATGGAATACGAAAAAAAGTTTCTGGTGTTTGCGCGCGTCGAGGGCGCGGACCGCAAATCGTTCCTTGCGGTGGCCGAAAGCCCGAACGGCGTGGACAACTTTCGCTTCTGGGATTTCCCCATCCTGATGCCGGAAACGGGCGACCCGGACACCAACGTGTACGACATTCGCGTGGTGCGGCACGAGGATGGATGGATCTACGGCCTGTTCTGCACCGAGCGGAAGGATCCGAAAGTGCCGCAGTGGGATACGTCGTCGGCCGTCGCCCAATGCGGCATCGCCCGGACCAAGGACCTGAAAAATTGGGAACGCCTGCCGGATTTGCGCACCAAGTCGCCACAGCAAAGAAACGTCGTGTTGCATCCGGAATTTGTGGATGGGAATTACGCGCTATACACGCGGCCGCAGGATGAATTCATTCAGGCGGGAAAAGGCGGAGGAATTGGCTGGGGACTCTGCACGACGATGCTAGGCGCAATCGTCGAAAATGAAATCATCATGGACAATCGCGAGTATCACACCATCAAGGAAGTGAAAAACGGGCTGGGTCCGGCGCCTATCAAGACCGCGAAGGGCTGGCTGCACCTGGCCCACGGTGTGCGGAACACCGCGGCGGGGCTGCGCTACGTTTTGTATACCTTCTTGAGCGAGCCGGAGAGACCGTACGTGATCACGCATCAGCCGGCGGGATATTTCCTGGCGCCGCAGGGCGAGGAGCGCATCGGAGACGTCTCCAACGTGGCCTTCAGCAACGGCTGGATCGCCACGAAAAACGGGGACGTGTACATCTACTACGGCGCGTCGGACACGCGCCTGAACGTGGTGACCAGCACGGTGGAAAAGTTGCTGGACTACACGATGAACACGCCGCCAGACCCGCTGCGCAGCTTTTTGTGCGTAGAGCAGCGGAACTCTTTAATCAGCAAGAATCTGGCGGTACTCAAGACGTTCGGCAAACTCCCCGGACGCCCGCAGCCCCCTGCAAACAAAAGCGGCAAGGCCTCAAAGCAATAGTGTCAAATAGCTGAACAACCCTTCGTCTTGAGGGGCGCGCCGCTTGCGCCCCGAAAGATCTCAACCTATCCTGAGCTTGGAAGTTGACCATGCGCTCGCGAGTGCATCTTCTTCTGTTTCAGCCGATTCTCCTGGATGGATTCAACTTGGCCGAAGTTGGGTCTTCCCACCTCCTCCACCACGGAAAACTTGTCATTCCGACCGGAGGGGCGGCTGCTTTTGCCGTCCCGGAGCGGAGGTATGATTTTCCATCGCACGCTTTTTGTGCGATGAATCCCTCCTCGACTTCGGATTTCAGGCTTATCGCGTCACACCCTCACGCGGTTGCCAGAATGGTCTCGATCCTGGCGAGTTCCTCGGAGGTAAACCGGAGATTGCCGAGCGCGGCGACGTTTTGCTCCACCTGCTCCACGCGGCTTGCGCCAATCAAGGCGCTGGTCATGCGCGCGTCTCGCAATACCCAAGCCAGGGCCAGTTGCGCAACGGACTGCCCGCGTGACTCGGCCAGTCCGTTGAGCGCGCGCACCTGCGTCAGGCGTCGCTCGCTGACATCGTTTTTCTTCAGGAATCCGTGGGGCTTGTTGGCGCGAGAATCGCTCGGGATGCCGTTGAGATAGCGATTCGTGAGCAAGCCCTGCGCGAGCGGACAGAAGGCGATGCAGCCAACACCTTCCTTTTCCAATACATCAAGCAGCCCGCTCTCGATATTTCTCTCGAACATGGAATATTTTGGCTGATGGATGAGACAAGGCGTGCCAAGACGGCGGAGTACATTTGTGGCTGCCTCGGTTTGCGCCGCGTCGTAGCTGGAAATCCCCGCATAGAGCGCCTTGCCGCGACGCACGGCATGATTGAGCGCGGACATCGTTTCCTCAATTGGCGTTTGCGTGTCGGGCCGGTGCGAGTAAAAAATGTCCACGTACTCCAGCTTCATGCGCTTCAGGCTCTGGTCCAGGCTGGCAAGAAGATATTTGCGCGAGCCCCAATCGCCGTACGGCCCGGCCCACATCTGCCAGCCGGCTTTGGTGCTGATGACCAATTCGTCGCGATGAGCCGCGAAATCACTATGGAGGATCCGCCCGAAATTCTCCTCGGCCGAGCCTGGAGGCGGCCCGTAATTGTTCGCCAGGTCGAAGTGCGTAATGCCAAGATCGAACGCCCGTCGGAGCATCGCCCGGCAATTCTCGAAGGAGTCCACGCCGCCGAAATTGTGCCAAAGGCCCAGCGAAATGGCCGGCAGGAGCAATCCGCTGCGGCCGCACCGCCGGTATTGCATCTTGTCGTAACGCGAGTTAGCGGGCGCATAGGTCATGAGAAATCCCTCTTGTGCGCATTTGAGAAGACCGAGGGTCGCGCAGTTTCTCACCGCACGCCACTTGGCAGAGTTTAATGCAACGTCGCTTTGACCGCGACACTCTTGGTGCCCGGCGGCGGCGGTGGCACGAGGTTCCCCTGGATGGGCGCGCCATTCACTTCAAGACGCACCTTATTGCCGTCTCCGGCGCGCTGCACTTCGATCTGATACGTCACGCCGCGGAATTTGCGGCAGGCCCTGAAGCCGCGCCAGCTTCTCGGAATAACCGGCGCGATCACCAAGCCCTCGTAGGACGTGCGGATGCCCAGGATCCATTGCGTGATGGCATAGTAGTTCCACGCGGCCGTGCCGGTGAGCCAGGAGTTCTTGGCCTCCCCGTACGTGGGGGCGTCGCGCCCGGCGATCATCTGCGCATAAACGTAAGGCTCGCAACGGTGCACGTCGCTGATTTCCTCGCGCGCGGAAGGATTGATCCGCGTGTAATAGTCGTGCGCGGCATCCCCATTTCCGACGCGCGTTTCGCCGATGATGACCCAGGGGTTGTTGTGGCAGAAGATGCTGGCGTTTTCCTTGTAGCCCGGCGGGTAAGAGGAAATCTCGCCGTATTCAAGGTAATACTTCGAGTAGGCAGGCTGCTGCAGGAGGATGCCGTGCTCGGTGGCCAGTAGCTTGCGCGTGGATTCCAACGCCTTTGTGGCAAGTCCATCCTCCAGCCCGACGCCCGCCAGGGGGCAGAACCCCTGCGTTTCGATGAAGATTTTGCCCTCGGCATTTTCCTTCGAGCCGATCTTCCGGCTGAAATCATCATACGCGCGGAGGAACCACTCGCCGTCCCATCCGTGCTTGTGAATCGTGCCATCCATCTTGGCGACTTCAGCCAGGTACGGGGCAGCCTCGGCGGCGAGGCCGCGATGGCTGGCAATCTCCGCAAGCTCGCGGCCGGCCAGCACAAACAATCCCGCGATGAATACGGATTCGGCAACCTTGCCGTCTTTGTTGGTGGTCGTCTGAAAGGATTGCCCCGGCGAATCGGAAAAGCAGTTCAGGTTCAGGCAATCGTTCCAATCGGCGCGCCCGATGAGCGGCAGGCCATGAGGGCCAAGACGCTCGAGCGTGTAGCGAAAGCTGCGCTGGAGATGCTCGTAGAGCGGCGTTTCGGAACCGGGCGCATTGTCATAAGGCACCAACTCATCCAGGATGCTCCAGTCGCCGGTCTCCTTCAGATAGGTGGCGACGCCGACAATCAGCCAGTGGGGATCGTCGTTGAAGCCGCTGCCCACGTCATCATTGCCGCGCTTGGTCAGCGGCTGATACTGGTGATACGCGCCGCCGCTCGCGAGTTGCGTGGCGGCAAGGTCGAGTATGCGTTCCCGCGCGCGCCCCGGTACCATGTGCACAAAGCCCAGCAAATCCTGGTTCGAGTCGCGGAACCCCAGTCCCCGCCCGATCCCCGATTCGTAGAACGACGCCGAGCGGGAAATGTTGAACGTCGCCATGCACTGATACGCGTTCCAGATGTTCACCATGCGATTCGTGTGCACGTCGGGCGTGTCCACCTGGCATAGTCCCAGCAATTCATTCCAGTAAAGCCGAAGCTTTTCGAACGCGCCGCAGGCATTCGCCGCAACGCGATACTTGGCGATCACGGCTTTCGCTGCTTTCTTATTGGTGATTTGCGAATCGGGCGGATCGAATTTCTGGTCCCGCGGGTTCTCTTGATAGCCCAGAACAAAGTCGATTTGCCGGGTTTCGCCGGGCTTCAGCGAGAGCTTGACATGGTGTGAGCCCACCGGAGCCCAGCCGTGCGCGACGGAATTGGATAGCTGTCCGCGCTCCACGGCGGCGGGATTGTCCCAGCCGCGATAGGGGCCCAGAAAGGCGTCGCGCTGCGTGTCGTAGCCGGCGATTTTTTCTGAGCAGGCGAAGAAGGCGAAGTGGTCGCGGCGCTCGCGGTATTCCGTCTTGTGGTAAATTACGCCGTCCTCGATTTCGACCTCGCCGATGCTGAAGTTGCGCTGGAAGTTTGTGGAATCGTCCTGCGCGTCCCACAAGCAGAACTCGATGATCGAGAAAACCGAGAGTTCGGCGGCCTGCGCTCGATGGTTCGTCACGCGCAGTTGCCAGATTTCCAGATTCTCGTCGAGCGGCACGAAGTAGCGCGTGCTCGCTTCGATGCCGTTGTATTTCGAGCCGATCGTCGTGTAGCCCATGCCGTGACGGCAGGAATACTCTTCCAGTTTATTGCGCGTGGGTTGCCAGGAGGGAGACCAGAATTCGCCGGAGCTATCATCGCGAAGATAAATGTAGCGGCCGCCGACATCGTAGGGAGCGTTGTTATAACGGTAGCGCGTGATGCGGCGCAGGCGCGCGTCGCGGTAGAAAGAATAGCCGCCGGCCGTATTGGAGATGATGCCGAAATAAGCCTCGCAGCCGAGGTAGTTGATCCACGGCAGGGGCGTATCCGGCTGCGTGATTACGTATTCGCGCTTCTGATCGTCGAAGTAACCGTACTTCATGAGGGCGGCTCCCTGAGCGGAACGCTGCGGACTTGCAAGACCATCCAGTATATCGATATTTTAGTGGCCTAGAATAACTTTGAGGTGTAGATATGAAGCTGGCCCGCAAGAAAGTAGGGCGCTCTGCTCAGGGAAGTGTGCTGGCAGTCACACCTTCAGGTGAGAGCAATCACTGCCGCTGCTGCCGTCGAAACGAGAGGCTTGCACCCTTGAACCACTCGCCCCGATCTAAAGGGAAAAGCATGACCGCGTCCGCGGGCTGCCTCGGCACCCGCCTGTCAACCCTGCCAATCTGGCTCATCCTTCTATCCCTTTCGTTCACGGGAGCGACGGGAACGGCTTATGGAGCCGAGGCCGCAAGCACCCAGATAAAAGTGGACCAGGTCGGCTACCTGCCGGGAGCCTCGAAGGTGGCAGTGGTTACGGCGGCGGCCACGACATTTGAAGTGAAGCGCGCCTCCGACCACGTGACGGTGTTTGAGGGCACGCTTGGACCGCCGAGCCTGGATGCGGATTCGGGCGATTCCGTGCAGCTTGCGGACTTCACCAAGCTCCGCCTGCCGGGCACCTACTATCTGGACGTCCCGGGAGTAGGGCGGAGTTGGACGTTTTCGATTCGGCGGGATGTTTTCTTGCACACCTATTATCTGGCCATGCGCGCGTTCTACGGCCAGCGCTGCGGCACGGCAGTGGACCTAGGGCCGGAGTTTCCCGGCTATACACACGCCGCATGCCACTTGAAGGGTGAGTTTCACCCTTCGTCGGGAAAGCAAGGCGAACGGGACAATATCGGTGGCTGGCACGATGCCGGCGACTATGGCCGCTACGTCGTGAACTCCGGAATCACCACGGGGACGCTACTGTGGACGTGGGAGATTTACGGACCGAAGGTGAAGAGCATCAAGCTGAATATTCCTGAGAGCGGTAACGGCACGCCGGACATCCTGAATGAAATCCGCTGGAACCTCGAATGGATGCTCAACATGCAGGATGACGATGGCGGCGCGTGGCACAAGCAGACCAGCGAACATTTTCCCGCTTTCGTGATGCCGGAAGACGACCTTCTGCCCAGCGAAGTGATTGGGACTGGGCAGGCGCCGTACAAGAGCACGTGCGCCACGGCCGACCTGGCGGCGGTGGCCGCCATCGCCGCGCGCGCGTATCAGCCCTTCGATACAAAATTCGCGGCGCGCAACCTGGAAGCGGCGCGCAAGGCCTGGCTCTGGACGGAGAAGTATCCTAAGGTCATGTTCAAGAACCCGCAGGGAGTCAGCACGGGCGAGTACAGCGACAACTATTGCGTTGACGAAAGGCTGTGGGCAGCTGCGGAACTCTGGCGCACGACTGGCGAAGCCGTCTACGACAATTATTTCGTGAAGCACTATCCGGATTTTCGGCCCAGCTTGGAAGCGCCCTCGCCGGAAGGCTGGCGAGAGGTTGCTCCTTTGGGGCTCTGGACGTACGCGCTGAGTTCGCGCAAGGGCGCGGATGCCACGGCGGTGGCCGACATTCGCAAGCGCACCGTGGCGGCGGCGCGCACGATTGTCGAGCGCACCAGGAAAAATCCGTATCGCGTGAGCCTGCTGGCGAAGGATTACGTGTGGGGTTCGAACGGTGTGGTCGCAAATTACGGCATGGAATTGCTCGTGGCCAACCTCCTTGCGCCCGATCCCAGCTTTGTGGAATCCGCGCAGGATAATCTTCATTACCTCCTGGGACGCAATACATTTTCAATTTCCTGGATGACGCAAGTGGGGGAAAATCCGTACCACCACCCGCATCACCGGCCGAGCGGAGCGGGCAAGAACGCGGAGCCGTGGCCGGGATTGCTCTCCGGCGGGCCCAATGCCGCGCGCCAGGACGACGCGCTGAAAAAGCTGCCGCCGGGGTTGCCGCCGGCGAAAGTTTACGTGGACGATCAGGCCTCGTATGCGAGCAATGAGGTTGCCATCAATTGGCAAGCGCCGCTGGTGTTTTTGCTGGCGGGCACGCTTCCATGATGGTGAGGTCGCACGGCCGTGTGGAGCAGGAAGTTGGCCGCGCGAATTCCGGCGGTGGCAGCCGCTGTAATTTGTGGACAGGAACCGTAGGGAAACGAACGGCAATTTGACCGCGCAAAGGATACCAATTGCGCGGCAGGCCGCCCCAATTGAGGTGTACCGTGCATCTGCATTTGATTGACATTGCCATCATCATTGCCTACCTGGTCTTATCGGTCCTGATCGGCTACTGGGTTTCCCATCGCGCCTCGCGCGATATCAAGGCATATTTCCTGGGCGGCAATGTCATGCCCTGGTACATCCTCGGGATTTCCAATGCTTCGGGAATGTTCGATATCAGCGGCACCATGCTGCTGGTCTATTGGATGTTTGTGTATGGCCTCAAGAGCGTGTGGATTCCCTGGCTCTGGCCAACCTTCAACCAGGTCTTCCTCATGGTGTATATGTCCGCGTGGCTCCGCCGCTCGAACGTGATGACGGGTGCGGAATGGATCCAGACGCGATTCGGCAAGGGCCGCGGCGCGCAACTTGCCCACATCATCGTGGTCATTTACGCGTTCATGAGCATCATCGGATTCTTCACCTACGGCTTCAAGGGCATCGGCAAATTCGCCGCGACCTTCCTGCCCTGGCACTTCAGCGTGAATCAGTACGCTCTTCTGCTCATTGCCATCACCGCTCTTTACGTCATCAAGGGCGGGATGTTCAGTGTTGTTATCACGGAAGTGCTGCAGTTCTGCATCCTTTCCGTGGCGTCATTCGCCGTGGGCATCATCGCGATGATGAAGGTCGCCCCGGGCACGCTGCAGCGCTTCATCCCCGCGGGCTGGGACAATATCTTCTTTGGCTGGCACCTGAATATGGACTGGTCCAATCTGGTTCCCTCGGCAAACGCGCGAATCGCCCAGGACGGCTACGGGCTCTTCGGATTCTTCGTCATGATGCTTCTCTTTAAAGGCATCCTGATCAGCGCCGCGGGCCCCGCGCCAAACTACGACATGCAGCGCGTTCTTTCCTGCAAGAACCCCCGCGAAGCCTCCATGATGAGTGGCTGGGTGAACGTCGTGCTCACCTTCCCGCGCTATTTCCTGATTACCGGGCTGACCGTGCTGGCCCTGGTCTTCTTCAGCGACCAGATTCGCGACATGGGCACGAACATGGATTTCGAGCGCATTCTTCCTTACGCCCTTGGGCGGTTTGTGCCGGCCGGTTTGCTCGGCGTGCTCATCGCCGGCTTGCTGGCTGCCTATATGTCCAACTTCGCCGCGACCGTGAACGCCGCGCCTCCCTACTTCGTCAACGACATTTATAAGCGCTTCATCAATCCGCATGCCAGCCCGAAGACCTACGTGCGGCTCAGCTATCTGAGTTCCTTCGTTGTGGTTCTCCTCGGCGTGTTGATCGGCTGGTACGTGACCAGCGTAAACAACGTAGTGATCTGGATCGTCACCGCCCTGTGGGGCGGCTACACCGCTTCCAATGTCCTCAAGTGGTATTGGTGGCGCTTTAACGGCTACGGTTACTTCTGGGGCATGGTGGCGGGAATGTGTTCCGCGCTCACCATTCCGACGTTAATCACTAAGATCGCCCCTTTGCAGAATTTTGCTCATGCTCATTCCCTCAACTTGGAAGTCTCCGTTGGCTTTGGCTCGGTGTTCCTCCTCTCTCTCATCGGCTGCTTCCTGGGAACATATCTGACTGCACCTGAAGACGAAGCGGTGCTGAAGGAATTCTACCGGCGCGTGCGGCCTTGGGGGTTCTGGGGTCCGATCCTGAAGAAAGTGCTGCAGGAAGATCCGTCCTTTCAAAAGAACCAGGATTTCTTCCGCGACCTCTTCAACGTCGTCGTTGGCATTGTTTGGCAGGTCTCCCTGGTGGCCCTGCCCATTTACATTGTGACGTGGCGCCTGCGCACCGCGGCCATCACCTTTGCCATTGTCGCCATTACCTCGATCATCCTGAAGTTCACCTGGTACAACCACCTGAAGGAACTCGAACACATCAACCAGTACAGCGCCCCGGCCAGCGCCGCGGCAACGACAACGCCGGCGGTGAACACGAACTAACCGGACTTTCTCACAAGATACAATTTTCATGTTATTCAAGCAGCGCAGTACCCTGTCATCTTGAGGGAGTGGGTCGGGCGTTTACCCCGACCTGGTCGGGGCGCCCCGAAGGATCTCAACTGACACCCCGTCCACAGTTTTGATTGAGGTCCGTCGGCGTTTCGCGGCCACTGGAAACCTGGATTGGCATGTTCCATTGCTTGCTTGAAATGTTCGGGCCCAACCCTGGTGACAAATTCGTTGTCTCGAGGCCAGAAAAAGCTTACGATGCGCAAGCCGGAGTTCCCCGTTGGAAATTCCGGTTTGATTTAAGTTGTACGCTCACCGCTCCTGCGTACGCCGGCATGGCAAGGCCGGGGACCAGTCCCGCCGACCACCTCATCCGGCCCGGAGCTTTTACCTTGTACTTGTTCGAGGAGGAAAGAATGTATCGACGTTTGGTTTTTCCAGTTGCTATCGCAGTTCTCGTAGCCCTTCCTGCTGTTGCACAACACCCTGAAGATCGGGGACAGCACCCTGAAGAACACGCGCAGAACACGCCGCGCGCCAATCAGGGTCACGTGCCCCCGGCTCCGCCCAAGCGGGACAATCCTCACGCCAAGCCTGAACCCGAACATCATGTGAATGGCCGCGTCAACAGCACGCCCCACGTCAACAACGACCATTGGTACGGCCACGACAGCCCCAACGACAAGCGCTTCCACATTGATCATCCCTTCGAGCATGGGCGCTTCGAGCACTTTGGTCCCTCCTATCGCTATCGCATCGAACGCTTCGATCTCGACCATCATCGTTTCTGGTTCCCCGGCGGCTTCGGCTTTGAGGTTGCTTCCTGGGATTGGCCCGTGTGCGCCGATTGGTGCTGGAATTGTGCCGATGATTTCGTTGTCTACGAGGATTCCGACCACATCGGCTGGTATCTCCTCTACAACGTCCACACCGGCGTCTACGTCCACGTCACCTACCTGGGAATGTAGGCGCTTCCGACTCCCGTTGATCGCGAGCCGCACGGCGCGCCAGATGTAGATTTGTGCAGATCTGTGGATGGAATGTCCTAGCTTGTCATTCCGAGCGAAGCGAGGTACGGTTTTCCATCGCACGTCTTTTGTGCGATGAATCTGCTGTTCCCTCGCGTCAATAGGACATTTCTTCTGCAGATTTCCATAGCGCATGCAAAAGGGCGCCCCTTTTCGCGTAGGTTTTGAGCGTTGTTCTTATCCCCTACGCAAAGATGTGCCTTTTTGCTTAAAACGAAATTAGAAAACATTAAGTAAATGGCCATTGGGAGGGCATGGCTTTTTACCCGGAGCGGGGCGAAAGGCGCAACTCGCGGAAAAACTTCGGGGTTTAGGGGGTCGGAGCTTTAGCTCCGACACTAAGTGCTAGGCTTTCATTGGGCTCGGTAGACCCTGGGCTTCAGCCCAAGGCGCGAAGCGCCCCTGAGGAAATGGTCTTAAGCCTTTTTCTGCAACCTCTTCAGGTGTGCCGAAAAGGTCCGCGAATTGAGGGGTTTTAACCCCTGAGGTGCGCAGGTTGGTGGCTCGAATCATTTGTGAGGCAAGCTCCAATCCTCGGCTATGATTTAACAAGGCGGGTCGAAAGTGCCAGCTAACGATTCATCACCAGGAAAAATTCTAAGACTCGACGCTCGCGACAACGTCCTCGTTGCCCTGACCGATCTGCATAAAGGCGAAACCATTCGCTTTTCCGGGAGTGACTATCTTCTCTTGTCCGACGTGCCTGCCAAGCAGAAGTTCGTCACCCAAGACCTCGCCGCTGGCGAAGACGTCATCATGTACGGCGTCTTGGTCGGCAAAGCGACGCAGAATCTGCCACGCGGAGAATTGCTTTCCACGCGCAACATCCGCCACGCTGCCTCCACGTTTCACAAAAAGGAAGGAGTGGCCCGCTGGATCCCGCCGGACGTTTCTCCCTGGCGGGGCAGGACGTTTCTTGGATACCGAAGGGCCGATGGCCAGGTTGGCACCCGGAATTATTGGCTCGTTCTTCCCCTGGTCTTTTGCGAAAACAGAAATCTGCATGTCTTGAAACAAGCGTTCCAGGAAGAGCTTGGATTCACTGCGCCTCAAATCTATCGCGGCCAAGTAGCGGAACTCGCCCGGCTCTACCGCGAAGGCGGCACCGAACGAATAAAAACACTCTCCCTCACCGAAACACCTCAAGCGCCGGCTTCTCCCAAGGTCTTTCGCAACGTCGACGGCATCAAATTCCTCGCGCACGAAGGCGGCTGCGGCGGAACGCGCGAGGATTCCAACAATCTCTGCGCCCTCCTCGCCGGCTACCTTCACCATCCCAATGTGGCCGGCGCGACCGTCCTCAGCCTCGGTTGCCAGCATGCCCAGGTTTCCATTCTCCTCGAGGAAGTGAAGCGCCGCGATCCCAATTTCAGCAAACCGCTTCTGATCTTCGAGCAGCAAAAGAGCCCCTCCGAAGCGGCCATGATTTCACAGGCCATCCGCGACACTTTTCTGGGACTTGCGGAGGCGGACAAATCCACCCGCGAGCCGGCGCCGTTGTCGCAACTCACCCTTGGCCTCAAATGCGGTGGATCGGACGGATTTTCAGGCCTCTCCGCGAACCCCGCCATCGGACACACCGCTGATCTCGTCGTCGCGCTTGGTGGGAAGGGAATTCTCTCCGAATTCCCCGAACTTTGTGGTGCCGAGCAGGAGCTGATCAATCGTTGCGTCAGTGAAGAGGTCTCGGACCGCTTCATGCAGCTCATGAGCGATTATGCCGCGCGGGCGAAAGCCGTTCGTTCCGGCTTCGAGATGAACCCTTCCCCCGGCAATATCCGTGATGGTTTGCTTACGGATGCCATGAAGTCCGCCGGCGCGGCCAAAAAAGGGGGCACATCTCCCGTCACCGCGGTGCTCGATTATCCGGAGTACTCTCGCGTGCCGGGATTAAACCTTCAGTGTACGCCGGGCAATGACGTGGAATGCGTTACCGCCCAAGTCGCTGCCGGCGCTAACGTCGTCTTGTTCACGACCGGGCTGGGCACTCCTACAGGCAATCCCATTGCTCCGGTCATTAAGATATCCACCAATTCGAGCCTCGCGCAGCGCATGCCCGACATTATTGATATCGACGCAGGCGGCATCATCTCCGGTGAGAAAACCATCGAGCAGATGGGTGAGATGATTTTGGACCGCACCATCCAGGTCGCCAGCGGTGCAATCCGCACCAAAGCCGAACTGCTCGGCCAAGACGACTTTATTCCCTGGAAAAGAGGAGTTTCACTCTGAGAAATTACCAGACACCACCGCAGAAAGGTTTTCGGGAGGGCACGGCTTTTTATCCTGAGCGGAGCGAAGAGCGCAATTCGCGGGGAAAGTCATTTCTTTAGGAGGCCGGGGCTTCAGCCCCGGCGTAAAGCTGCAAAGACCAATGGGCTTTAGCCCCTGAAGAAAGCTTCGGTTGCATTTTCCCAAGGCTTTCTCAGCCGTGCCGGAAAAGTGCGGGAATTCAGAGATATTGACTCGTGGTGTGGGCAGCGCGGGCCAGCAACAATTTTATGAATTAAGCTCCAGAGGCGCTCAAACGCTCTCCGGCCTTAAGGCGGCTTCACATGGACTTGCAAATTAAGGAAAAAGTTGTCCTGATCACCGGCGGCGCCAAAGGTATCGGCGCGGCCATCGCCCGGGCCTGCGCGCACGAGGGTGCTGTCCCGGTCTTCGTGGACCGCGATGCCGAGGCCGGGAAACAATTGCAGTCTGAACTGCAATCGGCGGGCAAAGCCTGCGGGCAGATCTGCGTTGATCTGCAAGTCGCGGAAAATTGTTCCTCCGCGGTCGAACGGACACTTCGCGATTTTGGCAGGCTCGATGTTCTCGTCAACAACGCCGGCACCAATGACCGCGTCGGCCTCGAACAGGGCAGCCCCGAAAAATACTTGGCCTCCCTGCAACGCAATCTTCTGCATTACTACAACATGGCGCACTACGCGCTGCCCGCGCTGAAGAAGTCGCACGGCTGTATCGTCAACATCGCCTCCAAGACGGCTTTCACGGGCCAGGGCGGCACCTCGGGCTATGCCTCCTCCAAGGGTGCCATCCTCGCTTTGACGCGCGAGTGGGCTGTGGAACTGCTCCCCTACGGAATCCGCGTGAACGCGGTCGTCCCCGCGGAGGTGATGACGTCGCTCTACAAGGAGTGGCTCAGCAGTTTGCCAAATCCGGAAGAAAAGCTGCGGCAGATTGTCTCGAAAATTCCGCTCGGCAGACGAATGACGCAGGCCGAAGAAATTGCCGCGATGGTTCTCTTTCTCCTCTCTGCCCAGGCCGCCCACATCACCGCACAGTTTTTGTTCGTGGATGGCGGCTACGTTCACCTCGACCGCGCCTTGAGCTGACACCTGAGTCCGCGCAGGTGACGGCAGTTTGCAGGCCCGGACGATCCTCTTGGAGTGCGGCGCCTTGTTTACCCTGCTTGCCCTGAGCCTCGAAGGGAGCTTCGAAGGGCCGCCGCTTTTACGCAGTAAGCAACTCCGCAAAAGTGATCTTCAAGGAGGGAAGATCCGATGGCAGACAAAAGTCCGGTGAAAGCGGCGATCGGCAAGTATCGCTGGACGATCTGCACACTGCTGCTCTTCGCCACGACGATTAATTACCTCGATCGCCAAGTGATCTCGTACTTGAAGGAGTTTTTTTGCAGGTCGACGGAGCTCGGCGGCTTCGGGTGGACCAACAAGGAGTTCTCATACCTCACCTCCTTCTTTACCGGCGTCTACGCCCTGATGACGGTCGGGGCGGGCCGGCTAATCGACAAGATCGGTACGAAGCTTGGACTCGCGTGGTCCCTCGTCGTGTGGTCTGTCTTCGGCATCCTGAATGCCTTGGCCGGCGCGGCGGTTGCTGCGCACGTCGCGATCCGCAGCCTATTCGCCGTCGGCGAAGCCGGCAACTTCCCGGCGTCGAACCGGATCGTCGCCGAGTGGTTTCCGAAGAAGGAGCGCGCGCTGGCCATCGGCATCTTCAACAGCGGCTCGAATCTCGGGGCGATGATCGCCGCCCTGTTCGTGCCCTGGTGCATGGTCTCCTTCGGCGATCAACTAGGTTGGAAGATGGCGTTCGTCCTCACGGGTGCCGCGGGTTTCGTCTGGCTTATCTTCTGGTTTTTGTTGTATGAAACCCCGAAGAACCAGCGGCGGCTGTCTAAGGCCGAGTACGACTACATCCACATGGACGACGTCGCGGCACAGAGCGACGACACCCAACAAGGCGTACCGTGGGCCAGACTCTTCAGATATCGGCAGACCTGGTCGTTCTTCGTCGGTAAGTTGCTCACCGACGGCATCTGGTGGTTCTATCTCTTTTGGCTGCCGGACTATCTAATCAAGCAGTTCAAGATGGCGCCGGCGGACGTGCGTTGGCCCACCTTCATCGTCTACGGCATTGCCATCGTCGGCAGCGTTTTCGGCGGCGGCATTCCGATGACCCTGATCAATCGCGGAATGGAGGTGTATAAGGCGCGCATGACCGCGATGATCCTGATCGCGCTGTGTCCGCTGACCGTGCTTTTCACGCAGCATTTTGGCAACCCACAGAGATACGGGTCGCTGGCCTTGTACCTCGCGGTGGGAATCATCAGCATCGGTGCTGCGGCACACCAGGCTTGGTCGGCCAACTTGTTCACCACGGTCTCCGACATGTTCCCCAAGAAAGCCGTTGCGTCCATCACCGGCATTGGAACGATGGCCGGCGGAGTGGGCGGCGTCCTCATCCAGCTCTTGGTGGGCTCACTGAGGGACAGCTTTAAGGACGCGCCGCAGACGGCGTACTTCATCATGTTCGTGTTCTGTGCGCTCGCCTACGTTTCCGCCTGGGCGATCATGAAAGCGCTCGTGCCACGGTACAAGCTGGTGACGGATCTGTAGGACGAGGGCGTTCAACTGCGCTTTCAACCGACGTGCTTGCTCCCCGTTTGTTACTGCGTTTTTCGCATTGAATTTCCCCGCTTAGGAGGCAAGGGCTTCAACCCTTACATAAAGCTTGCCAAATGAATTGGGTTTTCGCCCGCCGCGGGTGGGACCGCCGTCTTTTGGCGGACGCCCCTGAAAAAACTCTCTTCTGGCCCGTTCCCGCAACCTATCCTTTCGCCTTAGATTGCCGTTGCCCTCCCTCCGCGAAAGCCTGAAATGCCATTCCCCAATGATTCGCTTGACAATCCGTCGCGCCAGGTGGTTTCCTGCTTTGCGAGAGTCGCGAGCGCTTTTCTCATCACCGGCCACTCCGCGGCAAAGCGATATGCCCTTTATCCACGAGGATTTCCTGCTCCAGAACGCCACCGCCCGCCATCTCTATCACAGATTTGCCGCCGGTCAACCCATCCTTGATTTCCACTCTCATCTCTCCGCGGCGGACATCGCCGCCAATCGGCGGTTTCGCAACCTCTTCGAGATTTGGCTCGAGGGCGATCACTACAAATGGCGTGCCATGCGTGCCAACGGCATCGCTGAAACCTTTTGTACCGGCGATGCTCCGCCCTACGACAAGTTCCTCGCTTGGGCCTCCACGGTCCCGCACTGCCTCCGCAATCCGCTCTACCACTGGACTCACCTGGAATTGCAGCGCTATTTTGGCGTCGACGAATTGCTCGACGAAGAGTCTGCTCCGGAAATTTGGCAGCATGCCAACAAGCTTCTGGAAACCCCGGAATTGTCCACGCAAGGAATTCTCGCCAAGTTCGGGGTGCGTGCCCTCTGCACCACCAATGACCCCGCCGACGATCTGCAGCCCCACGCCCAAATTGCCGCGGCCCATCTGCCCACGCGTGTCTACCCGACGTTTCGCCCCGATCGCGCCTTGGACGTTCATCTCCCCGCCGTATTCAATTCCTGGGTCGAGCGTCTCGCTGCCGCCGCCAATGTCCATGTCCGCTCCTTCCCGGATTTCCTGGACGCTTTGCGCAAACGTCACGATTACTTCCATCAAGCAGGTTGCCGTCTCTCCGATCACGGCCTGGTCCACTGTTACGCAAATTTCTGTAGCGAATCCCGCGCCCGCGCTGTTTTCGATAAAGCACGCTCCGGACAAGCCGCAACGCACGAAGAGCACGCCGAATTTGCCTCCCACCTGATGCTCTATTTCGGCCACCTCGACGCACAATCCGGCTGGACCAAACAATTGCATCTCGGCGCTCTCCGCAACGTCAACTCCCGCGCCCTGCAATCCCTCGGCCCCGATTTCGGCTTTGATTCCATCGTGGACTTCCCGCAGGCGGCGTCCCTCGGTGCCTACCTGAATCAACTCGATCGCGAAAACGCCTTGCCCAAGATGATCCTCTACAATCTCAATCCCAGCGATAACTACATCTTTGCCACCATGGCCGGCAATTTCCAGGACGGCGGCATCCCCGGCAAAATCCAGTTTGGCAGCGCCTGGTGGTTTCTCGATCAGAAGGAAGGCATTGAGTGGCAGTTGAACGCGCTTTCCAACGTCGGCTTGCTCTCCCGTTTCGTCGGCATGTTGACCGATTCCCGCTCCTTCATGTCTTTTCCCCGCCACGAATATTTCCGCCGTGTTCTCTGCAACCTCTTGGGTCGCGATATCGAGCGCGGTGAACTGCCCGACCGCGAAGATCTTGTCGGCCCGATGATCGAAAACATCTGCTATCAAAACGCCGCCCGCTTCCTCGGCCTTGCCCTGGCCTGACCAGTCCTCGTTCTCGTGGTACAGCTACGCGTGACTGTGTTCTTGGATTTGTTTTTTCTTTTTGGGGCGGTTCGCGTAGGAGTCGAGCACTGCTCGACCCCATCTCCGCAAGAGGTCGCCATCTATGTCATCCCGACCGGAGGCCCGCGTCGTTTGCGGGCCGCAGTGGAGGGATCGCGGCAAAATTCCTCCCATCTCCACGCCCACAACGTGATGTGCATATCCCGGGCGATTGCCTTTCTTTTCTCCGCCTGCTCAATCCGCGCCACCCTCCGTGCTAGACTACCTCTTCGCGTTCACCGCTCTGCCTCTTCCGGTGCCCGCCCGCGGAGACTCCATGGCTCGCCTTTCACAATTTGAACGTCGTGCTCGCCACTCCATCGAAGCATCGATCGCCGCGAAGCGCTCTCTACTTCGCAACTCTCAAATCCTGTCCGGCCTTTCCCAGCTCGCCGCTTCCCTGATCCATGCCTTCGAGCACGGCAACAAAGTTCTCCTATTTGGCAATGGCGGCAGCGCCACGGATGCCCAGCACATCGCCGCGGAATTCGTCGGCCGCTTCGCCTTTGATCGTCCCGCTCTTCCCGCGCTCTCTCTTGCCACGAATCTTTCCGCCGTCACCGCCATCGCCAATGACCACGGCTTCCGCCGAGTTTTCTCCCGCCAGATCGAAGCCTTTGGCCGCCCCGGGGACGTCGCCATCGCCATTTCCACCAGCGGCAATTCCCCCAACGTCCTTCACGCTGTCGCTCTCGCCAGGAAAATCCGCATGCACACCGCCGCCCTCACCGGACGTTCCGGCGGCAAACTCAAATCCATTGTTGATGTTTGTCTGTGCGTGCCTTCTGACGATACTCCGCGCATTCAGGAGTGCCACATCCTGCTCGGCCACATCCTCTCCGAAGTTGTCGAGCAGGAACTCTTCGCCCCCCGCGCCTCGCCGCGCTCTTCCCGCAACCCGCGCAAATAACCCCTCGCGCTACCTTTTCAACGTTGTGGCACAGTCACTCTTGACTGTGCTCTTGGGTTTCTCCTGCCCTTGTAGGGCCCGCCTTCTGAGGCGGGCCGCAACGTAGCGGTCAAGCGCTGCTCGAACCTATCTCGGCAAGATGTCACCGTCTTTGTCATCCCGACCGGAGGCCCGCGTCGTTTGCGGGCCGGAGTGGAGGGATCGCGGCAAAATCTCTACCATCCCAACCACGCCGGAGTCTTCACCCTCCGTCATTGCGAACGGGATCCGCGAAGTGAGGTGCGGTTTTGCATCGCGCGGTTCTTGCGCGATGAATCTCTCTTCTCCGTCGCCCCGGAAAAAATCCGCTCTATCCCTTCTCCCCGCTCGCAATCGCTTCCTCAACCGTCTCGATGTCCACCAACCCCCGGCAACCGTACAGCGCCGGCAGCACGCGTCCCGCTTCATGCTTTCTCCGCAACTCCGCCACGCGTTCCGTCCCCGACCTGTATGCCGGCAGGTACATTCTTCCCAGCAGCGGGTGCCTCCCCCACGCACCGGAAAGTTTGTCCGCGCGTTCTTCCGTCACCAGGTACTCTCGCCTCAAAATCTTCGCCACTTCTTCCCGTGCCGCGCCTTCGCCCCATGTCAAATACGACGACTGGTTCTTCGCATCATCCTGCAACAGCGCCAGCAGCACCCCAATCTGCAGATCTTCCTCCGGCAGTTGCTCCACCTCCGTCACGCCGTGTGCAATCAGGATCGCGTTGTTCGCGATGCCTTCAAACAGCGTCGCCGCCCGCGTATTCATCGTCAACACTGTGGCTTCAAACGCGGCGAGCCCCCGCACGTACAGATCCTGCAAATACGCAAACGTCGTCACGTGCCCCGGCACCACCTCATGGCTCACCAATTGCTCGAACTCCGGCACCGATATTTTCAACGAAGCGTTGATCTCATACGTCGCCTCGTATTTCGGTTTGCCATTCGCCTTTCGCGCCCGCCCGATATAATTCATCGAACCCGAAAACCACGCATCCTTGATCGGCAGAAACTCGATGTTCGCCCGCGGCACTCCCCCCAGTTCCTTCGGCAGATGTGGCATCAGATTCGTCTCGCACAGCTTGTCGTAATGCGCAATGAACCCCGCGCTCAGCCGCCGCACCGACGCCATCGGCACGGTGCGCTCCTGCCTCCACTCATCCACCGCCTTCAGCACTCCCTCGGCTCCATTCTTCAAATAGCCCGCTCGCCGCAGCAACTCCGCCACACGTTCCCGTTTTCGTTCCGGCTTCGATGGCTCCGGCGCGCGCCCCGTGGAAGCCTTCACGCAGTTCTCGTAGCTCACCGGCTCCCCTTTGCCCAGGGTCTCCATCGCCAGCTTCCACATCACCTCCAGCGATGTGGCCAGCCCCGCGAGATACGCACCGCGCAAGCCCTTCGTTTTTTTCTCTTCCGCGCGAATTCCCGCAATCGCCCCGGGGATGTCGATCTGCTGCAAATACTCGTCAATCGCTTTGCGGTCCACGTCCTTCGACGCAACTCCACCCGATTCCCGTATTCGTGCCGCCGCTGCAATCGTGTACGCTGCCGGCAGCGCCTCATCCGAAAACCAGGAGTCGGCAATGAATCGTCCCGTGCCGCTTGCGCACATCACGTCGCCGCCCCACAGCGTGTCCACGCCCAAGACCGCGTCCGCTACGTACCTCCCCAGTTGATCCATCAGATCTCCTTCCCTTTTCGCAGGGAGCCAAACCACACGTACAGGCACAGCCCCACAAAAAACACCGCCGACACAATTTGCGAAATAGTTTCGTTGGAATAAAACGGAGTATGGATTAGATCTTCGCGGTACCTCGGCAGCAGCCGCAACGCAGCTCCCAGTACTCCGCCCAATGCTCCGCCCGCCATCAAGCCTGATGCAACAATCACTCCGCGTGTGCGCACTCGCTCGCCCGGCGCTCCCCCGAGTTTTTCCGACCGCTTGTTCACCAGATGCGAAAGGAATCCGCCGGCCAGAATTGGCGTGGTCAGTTGCAGCGGCAGATAGATTCCCAGCGCGAAGACCATGGAAGAGAGTCCGAGCATCTCCAGCACCACCGTTACCATGGCCCCGATGCCGAACAACATATAGGCTACCGGTTGACCGCTCATGAATCCCGCGACCACGGCTTTCAGCGCGGAGGCCTGCGGAGCTACCAGCACCTGCCGCGGATCGCCGGGCGCAGCTTCTCCGAACTGGAAGGCTTTGGCCAGCAGGATAATTGCCAACCCCGCGGTGACTGCCGACGCAACGACCGCGATGAACTTTACCTTCTCCTGTGCCGAAGGCGTGGACCCGATCCAGTATCCGGCTTTCAGATCAGTAATGAATTGCCCAGACGCACACAGGGCCACGCACACCATGCCGGCCAGGGCCATCACGAAGAACATGCCGGTGGTCCCGGAAAGGCCGAACTTCAGCAGCACCACCGCCGAAACGATGACCGTCAGCAACGTCATTCCGCTGGCCGGGTTGTTGGCTGTGGTGGCAATGGCGTTAGCCGCAACCGTGGTGAAAAAGAGTGAGAAGAGCAGCGTCAGCGCAATGCCCAATGCCACCACGGTCCAGGAAACATGCAGTTGTCCGAAAAACGCGGCCACGGCGATGGCGCCCAGCGTAACGCCGAGCAGGATGGTGACGATGGGAATGTCGCGGTCGGTACGTTCCATGTGTGGCGCTTCGCCGTGGCGGAAGGCGTGCAATGCGATGCCGAACGATCCGGCAACCACGCGCAGCGACTTGAGAATGCCGACCAGTCCGGCGGTCGCGATGGCCCCCACGCCGATGAAGCGCACATAGTTACGGTAAATGTCCGCGGCTGTCATCTGCGAAATGGGGATGGTGGCGGGATACAGGCTGACGTTGCCCATGTGGCTTCCGATGAACCAGATCATTGGGACGAGCACGAAGTTCACCAGAACGCCGCCGGCGCAAAAGATCAGGGAAATGCGCAGTCCCATCACGTAGCCCAAGCCGAGGATGAAGCCGACGGCATCGAAATTGAAGACCATGCGCCCGCGCTCGGCCAGCGACTTCACCACAGGGAGGAACTGAAAATTCAGGTACTCCTTCCAGACGTGGAACGTGGTGACAAAGAAGTCGTAAATCCCGGCAATGATGGTGGCCTGAATCAACAGCCTGGCTGGGGAACCGCCTTTCTCGCCAGTCACGAGCACTTCGGTGATCGCCGTGGCTTCGGGGAAGGGGAACTTGCCGTGCATTTCGCGCACAAAGTAGCGCCGCAGCGGAATGAGGAAAAGAATGCCAAGGCAGCCCCCGGCCAGGCAGATGAAGATGGTCTGCACCGGGTGCGGGTCGAGATGGAGAATGTATAGCGCCGGTACGGTGAAGACGGCGCCGGCCACTACGCTGCCAGCAGCGCCGCCCATGCCGGTGATGATCATGTTCTCCAGCAGCGTCGAGCGCCGCTGATACATCCGGGCCAGGCCAATGGCAAGGATAGATATTGGGATCGCCGCCTCCATTCCCTGGCCGACCTTGAGGGCGGAATAGGCCGAAGCGACGGTGAAGATTACGCAAAACACTACACCCCAGAGGATCGACCGTAGCGTGAGTTCCGGCAGCTTCGCCTCTGCCGGTACAATCGGTTTGTAGACTTCACCGGGTTTCAGGGGTTTATACGCATTGTCCGGAAGGGCTTTCGTTTCAATTTCGCTCATGCGGGAACCGTCCTTCGCTTGAGTCTTTCCTAGCTGCAATTACCTTTTACCGGTGCTTGCCGTGCTCTTTCTCGGAAGGAAGGATACTTCACTTCAAAACAGCCCAAAGTTCAACACCTCACCCTGCGGGAATCAAGTGCAAAGGTCACGCAACTCGCCTCCGCCACCTCTTTGCAGCCGCCCCCCGCTCTCCGAGTCTGGAGCTTTACAGCGGCCGCTTTCTGAAGCGGGCGCCGTTTCCGGCGCCTTTGTAGGGCAGCCTCCTACGGAAGTTTCCCCTCGGCTGCTACCGCGCTCTGTTCTTCCATCGGCGCTTGCGCTTGCTGCGTTGTCTCCGCATTCACCCGCACTTCCGTCTCTTGCGCATCCACCACCGCAATCGCCGCGATGTTGACGATCTCCTCGACCTCCGCTCCGCGCTGCAGCACGTGTACCGGCTTGGACATCCCCATTAGGATCGGTCCAATCGTTTCCTCGCCGCCGATTCGCGCCAGCAGCTTGTAACACGTATTCGCCGAAGTCAGGTCCGGGAAGATCAACACGTTCGCCCCGCCGTGCAAGCTCGAGAACGGGTACGTCTCCGCGATGATTTCCGGCACCACCGCCGTATCCGCCATCATCTCCCCGTCAATCATCAATGTCGGATCGGCTTTCTGAACCAGTTGCACCGCCTGCCGCACCTTCTCCGCCAGCGGGTGCGGCGTGCTGCCAAAGTTGGAAAACGACAGCATTGCCACCCGCGGCATTACGTTGAACCGCCTTGCCGTTTCCGCCGCGCACAGCGCGATCTCCGCCAGATCCTCGGCGCTCGGCTCGATATTTACCGTGCAATCCGCCAGGAAATAGATGTCGCCGCGCCGTGTCACGAGCGCATATAACCCGGAGACCTTGTGTAGCCCCGGCCGCGGCTTGATCACCTGCAGTGCCGGCCGGATGGTGTCCCCGAAATGCTGCATCACCCCGGCCACCAGTGCGTCCGCATCTCCCACCTGCACCATCACCGCCCCAAACAGGTTCCGGTTGTTGATCAGTTCCCGCGCTTCCGAAAGCGTCACCCCGCGCCGCTGCCGCAATTGATACAGCGTCTGGATGTACGCCTCCCGCTTCGGCCATGTCGCCGGGTCCACGATCTGGATCTCCGCCATCTCCATGGACAGATCCGCCGCCTTCGCCCGAATCACTTGGGTATTCCCGAGCAGTATCGGCTGCGCGATCTTCTCTTCCACCAGGATGTGCGCCGCCCGCAGAATCTTCTCGTGTTCTCCTTCCGGAAACACCACGCGCCGCGGCTTGTTCTGTGCCTTGTGAATGATCAGCCGCATCACCTCGTGCGCCTTCCCCAGCAGTCTTTCCAGCCGCTCGCGATATTCGTCCAGGTTCACCGGCTCGCTCGCTACGCCTGTTTCCATCGCCGCTCGTGCCACTGCCGACGCTTCCCACACGAGCACCCGCGGATCAAATGGTTTCGGAATGATGTATTCCGGCCCAAACCGCATGCGCTCCACTCCATACGCGTGGCACACCGAATCCGGCACGTCTTCCTTCGCCAGTGCCGCCAGCGCCCGTGTCGCCGCCAGCTTCATCTCCTCGTTGATCGCCGTGGCGTGCACGTCCAGCGCCCCGCGGAAAATGAACGGGAATCCCAGCACGTTGTTCACCTGGTTGGGATAATCGGAGCGCCCCGTGGCTATGATCACGTCCTTGCGTGTGGCCACCGCTTCGTCATAGGTAATCTCCGGATCGGGGTTCGCCATCGCAAACACGATCGGCCGCGCCGCCATCGTTCGCAGCATCTCCGGCGTAAACGCGCCCTTCACCGACAATCCCACGAACACGTCCGCGCCCTTCACCGCTTCCGCCAGCGTGCGCCACTCCGTTTTCTGCGCGAACCGCGCCTTGTACGGGTTCATCCCCTCGATCCGGCCTTCATAAATCACGCCTTTCGTGTCCGCCATGAAAATGTTTTCGTGCTTCACTCCCAGCCGCACATAGTGTTCCGCGCACGCTATGCCCGCCGCGCCGCTTCCATTGAACACCACGCGCACTTTCTCGATCGGCTTGCCCACGATCTCCAGCGCATTCACCAGGGCTGCTCCCGAAATGATCGCCGTACCGTGCTGGTCGTCGTGAAACACCGGGATCTTCATCGTTTTCTTCAGCGTCTCTTCAATGTAAAAACATTCCGGCGCCTTGATATCCTCCAGGTTGATTCCCCCGAACGTCGGCTCCAGCAGTTGGCACACCTTGATGACGTCGTCTGGATTCATCGAATCCACTTCCAGATCGAACACATCCACGTCCGCGAATCTCTTGAACAGCACTCCCTTTCCTTCCATCACCGGTTTCCCGGCCAGTGCTCCAATGTTCCCCAAACCCAGCACGGCGGTGCCATTGGACACCACCGCCACGAGGTTTCCTTTCGCGGTGTACTTGAATGCGTCGTGCGGTTCCTGCTGAATCGCCAGGCAGGGCAGCGCCACTCCCGGCGTGTACGCTAGGCTCAAGTCCCTCTGCGTGCGGCACGGCTTCGTCGGCGTTACTTCGATTTTTCCTGGGCGCGCGCCAAAGTGATACGCCAGCGCGTCGGACTTCGTTATCGGCATGTTTTTTCTCCAGACTGCAGGCCCCTAGGCGTGTGGGGAGGCGAGGCGAGTGAATCCCTCGACCTCGAAGGCACGTCGTTCAACTTCCTATCTGATTTCTACCCGTCCAACTAAATCCCAATTCTGCCCGTGGCACAGTCACTCCTGACTGTGCTCTTGGGTCTGTAGTAGCCGATCTTCAGATCGGCCACTCCTCTGACTTACGATCCTATTTCACAACCACGCCCCCGTGTTCAAATACTCATGGATCGCTTTTGCCGCGCGTCTCCCCGCTCCCATCGCCAGGATCACCGTGGCGCTTCCTGTCACGATGTCGCCGCCGGCAAACACGCCTTTTCTCGACGTTCGTTGCGATTCGCCATCCGCCTCGATGTAGCCTCGCTTGTTCGTCTTCAGCCCTGGCGTCGTCGATTGCACTAGCGGATTCGCCGATGTTCCCGTCGCGATGATTGCCAGCGAAAGCGGCACCTCAAACTCCGATCCCGCGATCGCAATCGGCCGCCGCCGTCCCGAAGCGTCCGGTTCGCCCAACTCCATCCGCTGGCAACGGGCTGCTCGCAGCCAGCCTCGCCCATCGTCCAGAAATTCCACCGGATTTGTCAGCACCTGGAAATCGATGCCCTCTTGCTTTGCGTGCTTCACCTCTTCCACGCGCGCCGGCATCTCCGTCTCGCTCCGCCGGTACAGCACGTACGCCCTTTCCGCCCCCAGCCGCCGCGCCGACCGGATCGCGTCCAGCGCCGTGTTTCCCCCGCCAATCACCGCCACATGCTTCCCGCGTAAACTCACCATTGGCTCGTCGTACCGCGGGAATTCGTACGCGTGCATCAGGTTGATCCGCGTCAGAAATTCGTTTGCTGAGTACACTCCGTTGAGGTGTTCTCCTGGAATATTCAGAAACACCGGCAATCCCGCGCCCGTGGCGATGAAAACAGCGTCGTACCCCTCCTCTTCCAGCAGTTCGTCAATCGACACCGTCTTCCCCACCACCACGTTCGTCTCGAACTCCACGCCCATCTTTCGCATCGTGTCGATCTGCTCGCGGATCACCTGCTTCGGCAATCGGAACTCCGGTATCCCATACACCAGCACGCCGCCAATTTCATGCAGCGCCTCGAACACGTGTACCTGGTGGCCTCTCTGGATCAAATCGCCCGCCGCGCTCAATCCCGCTGGTCCGCTTCCCACAATCGCCACTTTCTTGCCCGTCGGCGCCGCATTCGCTGCCGGCGGCGCTCCCGCCTTCTGCTCGTAGTCCGCCACAAACCGTTCCAGGTACCCGATCCCCAGCGACTCCACTTTCTTGTGCAGCAGGCAGAATCCCTCGCAGTGATCTTCCTGCGGGCAAACACGCCCCGTGATCGCCGGCAGCACATTGTCCTCGCGAATCTTTGCCGCCGCCCCCAGGTAGTCGCCCGCCACGATCAGCTTCACGAAATCCTTCACCTTCACGCCCACCGGGCAATAGGTCACGCACGTCGGCTTCGCGCATTCCAGGCATCGCAGCGCCTCTTGCCGCGCCAGCTCCATCGAATATCCCAAGTTCACTTCCGTAAAATTCATCACCCGCAATTCCGCGGCCTGCTCCGGCATCCCCTGCCGCGGTATTTTCATCCGCTCCTTCATCGGCACCGGATTCGCGGAGACTTCCTTGGCTGGGCTCACGGCTTGCCTCCCGCAATCACCACCGGCGCCGTCTCCGCCATTCCGCTCCTGCAGGTCCCGCTCTGTCCGTTGCCCTCGCACGCGTGCTGGAATCTCTCCAGCGATTCCTTCTCCTCATCCCGGTATATCCGGTTCCTCTGCATCAACACTCCAAAATCCACCTGGTGCGCGTCAAACTCCGGCCCATCCACGCACGCAAATTTACTCTTCCCGCCCACCAGCACGCGGCAGCCTCCGCACATTCCCGTTCCGTCAATCATGATTGGATTCAGGCTAACGATCGTCTTTATCCCGTGCTCTCGCGTCAGGTCCGCCACCGCTTTCATCATCGGCACCGGTCCCACGGCCAGCACCAGTTGAATCGGCTCGCCCTTGCCGATCAGTTCCCGCAGCTTGTCCGTCACCAATCCCTTTTCCCCGTAGCTCCCGTCGTCCGTCGTGACGTACAGCGCGTCGCTCACTTCCCTCATCTCTTTTTCCAGCAGCACCAGCTCCCGGCTCCGCCCTCCCAGTATCGTCAATATCCGGTTGCCCGCCTTTTTCAGCGCCGCTGTCGTCGGATACGCCAGCGCCGTTCCCACTCCTCCTCCCAGCACCGCCACCGTCCCGTATTTTTCAATGTCTGACGGCTTTCCCAGCGGCCCCACCACGTCCAGTATTGCCCCGCCTGTTTCCAGCGCATTCAACTCGTAGGTCGTCTTCCCCACCGCCTGCACCACAATCCGGATCGTTCCTTTTTCGCGGTCCGAACTCTCAATCGTGATCGGGATGCGCTCGCCCCTCTCGTGCAGCCGCAAGATCACAAACTGGCCCGCCTGGTGCTTCTTCGCGATCCTCGGGACATCGATCACAAACCGCTTGATCCCCGGTGCAATGAACTGCGCATCCAAGATCCTGTACATGCCCGCCTTTCCCTATCCCAGGTTTTCCCGCACCTTTCACTTCACCACATTCCGCAATTCCATTGCACTACAAACTCATCGCGTCGCCACCGTCTCGTCCATCACTCCCAGCGGCGGCAAAATCTCCGTCCCCTCCGAACCGCCCAGCGCCAACCCGATGCTCTCCGGCGCCGTGATCAACGCCCGCTTTCCCCCCGCCTCCAGGTACGCCAGCGCCGCTTCCACTTTCGGACCCATGCTGCCCGCGGGAAACTCGCCGCGCATCAAGTACTCATGCGCCTTCGCCCAGCTCACATGAAACAGCGGCCGCTCGTCGTCCTTCCCGTAGTTCAGGTATACATGCTTCACGCCCGTCGAAAACAGCAGCAACTCCGCTTCTAAATCCCTCGCCAGCAGTGCCGAGCAGCGATCCTTATCAATCACCGCCTCGCTCCCGCGCAGCCGACCCGCCCGCCGCACTACCGGAATTCCTCCGCCGCCCGCTGCAATCACCACAAACCCCGCATCCAGGCACGCCCGGATCGCCTCAATCTCATAAATCCTTCGCGGGTGCGGCGAAGCCACCACCCTCCGCCAGCCTCGCCCCGCATCTTCCACCACTTTCCAGCCAAACTGGTCGCGCCTCTGTTCCGCCTCTTCTCTCTGGTAGAACGGCCCGATCGGCTTGTCCGGCCGCAGAAACGCAGGATCATCCGCATCCACAATCACCTGCGTGATCAGGCTCACCACTTTTTGTGGCATGCCTTTTTCATACAGCGTGTTGTCCAGCGTCTGCTGCAGCAGGTAGCCCATCGCCCCTTCGGTCTCTGCCCCGCAAACGTCCAGATGCTGTGGCGCTCCTGCCCCCTGCGCCCTCTCTGATCGCAGCAGCGCTTCGCCCACCTGCGGGCCGTTCCCGTGGGTCACCACCACGCGGTAGCCCTTCTGCAGCACCGCGCCGATTCCTTCACACGTTTCCCTCGCGTGCGCCTGCTGCTCCTCAAACGTGCCGCGCTCGTTCTCCCGCGTCAGGGAGTTCCCGCCAATCGCAATCACCGCAATCGGATTCATCGCCTTTTCCGCATCCTTCAAATCTCTTGCCACTAACTACTCACGCAGGCCTTTTTAGTGGCACAGTCACTCCTGACTGTGCTCTTGGGTTACGCTAGCCTTTGTAGCGGCCGCCTTCTTAGGCGGGCGCCTTTCTTCAGCCCCCAGGCCACAACATCCCGTCTTCTTTAGGAGGCCGGGGCTTCAGCCCCGGCGTAAAGCCCCCGCTGAAAGTGGGCTTTAGCCCCTGAAGAAACTCTTTTGTCCTACAACCTCCCGAGCCTCCATTTATCCCTTCTTCCCTTGCTCCTCTTCCTGTCCCGCCATCAACGCCAGCAAAATCGCCTTATGCGCGTGCAGCCGGTTCTCCGCCTGTTCCAGGACTACCGACTGTAATCCGTCCACCACCTCGTCCGTCACTTCCTCTCCGCGATGTGCCGGCAGGCAATGCATGAACAGCGCGTCCGCCGGCGCCAGGTCCATCAGGTTTTCGTTCACCTGATACCCCGCGAAATTCCGCCGCCGCTCTTCGCTCTCCTTTTCCTGCCCCATGCTTGTCCACACATCCGTATAGACTGCGTCCGCCGTTCCCATCACTTCCTTCGCGTCTCGCACCACGCGGATCTCCGCCCCGGTGCTCGAGGCGTCCGCCCGCGCTTCCATCAGCACGTCCGCATTCGGTTCGTACCCCGGCGGGCACACCATCGTGAAGTTCATGCCCACTTTCCCCGCTGCGTGCGCCAGGGACAGCGCCACGTTGTTTCCGTCTCCCACGTACACTAGGTGCAGCCCCTTCAATTCGCCCTTGGCTTCCCGAATCGTCAGCAGGTCCGCCACGGCCTGGCACGGGTGCAGCAGGTCCGTCAACGCGTTGATGACCGGCACGCGCGCTTCGTGCGCCATCTCTTCCAGCAACTGCTGCGAAAACGTGCGCACGATCATTACGTCCACCCAGCGGGAAAGATTCCGCGCCACGTCGCCCACGCTCTCGCGTTTCCCCAGCCCTATATCTCCCGGCGCCAGGTACACCGCGTGGCCGCCCAGTTGTTCGAATCCCACTTCAAACGTCACCCGCGTCCGCAGCGATGGCTTCTCGAATATCAGTGCCGCCATCTTTCCCTGCAACGCCGTCACGAACCCTTTGGGATGCGCTTTCACTTCCGCCGCCAGCTTTAGCAGCCCTTCCATCTCTGTGATCGTGATGTCGTGCAACGACAGGAAATCCCGCTTATGCGTTCCCAGTGCGGGCTTCAGATGCCACGGCGTTATTGTCGGCATGGCGCCTAGACGTTTGCGGTACATTGGCGTCTCCTCTCATCCCACCTTCACTTCCACTTCCTTCTGCACGAATCGCCGCATCACTTCCGCCAGCGTCGGCTTTCCGCGTTCCGCCACTTCATACGTCACCCGCAGCGATGGCTGCCCGATCGCCACCACGTGCCGCAAATCGATGGGCGTCGCGATCAGCACATAATCGCACGGTGTCCGCCGGATCGTTTCCTGCAGGTCCGCCAGTTGCTTCTCGCTGTAGCCCATTGCCGGCAGCAGCGCGCCCACGTGCGGGAACTTCACGAACGTGTCGCGAATGCTTCCTACCGCATACGGCCGCGGATCCACCAGCGTTGCTCCCGCTCTCTGCGCGCCAATCACGCCCGCGCCCAGCGCCATCTCGCCATGCGTCAACGATGGCCCATCCTCAATCACCAGTACCCGCGCGCCGCGCAGCTTCTCCGCCTCTTCCACCTTCACCAGCGATTCCGCCTCGATGATCTCCGCCTTCGGATTCCGCTGCCGCACGTTCTGCCGCACGATCTCCACCGCCTCCGGCCTCGCCGAATCCACCTTGTTGATCACCACCACGTTCGCCCGCAGCAGGTTCACTTCGCCCGGGTGATACAGCACTTCATGCCCCGCGCGGTGCGGGTCCGTCACCACGATCTCCAGGTCCGGAAACACAAACGGCGTATCGTTGTTCCCGCCGTCCCAGATAATCACGTCCGCTTCCTTCTCCGCTTCCGCCACGATCGCCGCGTAATCCACTCCGGCATACACAATCGTTCCGCTCTGCACGTGCGGCTCGTATTCTTCTCTTTCTTCAATCGTGCATTGCTCGCGGTCCAGGTCCGCCACTTCCGCGAATCGCTGCACCCGCTGCTTCCGCAAATTCCCGTACGGCATCGGATGGCGGATCGCCACCGTCTTCAGCCCCGCCTCTTTCAAGAGTTCCGCCACGCGCCTCGATACCGGGCTCTTCCCGCATCCCGTCCGCGTCGCGCAAACCGACACCACCGGCGCCGTCGCCGGCAGCATCGTGCGCTCGGCGCTCAACATCTGAAAATCCGCTCCCGCGGCCAGCGCCCGCGACGCCAGGTTCATCACCTTTACGTGCGATACGTCGCTGTACGAAAACACCGCCACGTTCACCTTCTCGTCCCGGATCAATCGCTCCAGCTCTTCCTCCGGCACAATCGGTATTCCGTCCGGATACAGCGGCCCGGCCAATTCCTTCGGGTAGTTCCTTCCCGCTATGTCCGGTATTTGTGTTGCCGTAAACGCCACTACCCGGCTCCAGGGATCCTCCCGGTAACACACGTTGAAATTATGAAAATCGCGGCCTGCTGCTCCTAGAATCACAATTCGCTGTTGCATAAAATTACCTCCGGTGAGGAGTCTCGAGGGTCCATTTCGTAAGGAAGGCCCAGGTGCTGAAGTACGTCTATTACAGTCACAGAGCCTGCAAGCCGAAAGCCACCCACATCCGCCATGTCGTTTCACTAATATTCTGCATTTAAATGACTTATGGAAAATGAGAGAAGGGAATTACCCTTCCTAGCCCGCCTTCCTGAGAATAGCGACCCAACCTCCCACCCCACCCTGCGCCAATCCACCCACCCCCCCTGCCTCAGTCTATATTGTCATCCCGACCTGAGGCCCACGTTGTTTGCGGGCCGGAGCGGAGGGATCGCGGCTAGACTGTCCCCTGGTGATGGCCGGGGCACTGTCCTAGTCCCGCGCCGTGGGCGCGAAACACGTAAGCCCTGGGTGCACGGCGCGCAACGATTCCTAGCGCCGTAGGTGCGGCAGATCCTATTCGCGCCGTATAGGAACCGCATATTTCTCGGCACAGCGCAGGCCTGGGAGGGATGCGTCGAGAATTGCCGGAGGCCATGTCGGCGGGAGCGGAGAATTGTCGGCGCGCCGACAGTATTAATTATATATATAATCAACCAGTATTCGAATATGAGGGAAAATGTGGCGAAATGGGAACGGCGTGCAGAATCAGAGAGTTAGCGCGGACATTTTCGAACGAAATAAGGCAATTTCGCGCGCGCCATGTGCCGGAGTTCGAAATTATGGTCGGCTGTCGTGCAAGAGGACCGCGTCGGATTCCTGAAATAAGTAAGCAGGCGCTGGCGGGAATTGAGTCAAATGTGTCGCGTGCGGATTCCACTCTTCAAGCCCGCGCCACCCACCCGCCCTGACCCCCGCCTCACGTCTTTTGCGGAGGTCGGACCTGTTAGGCTGGCCCTGGCGAACTAGATATGCAGTTAGCGCATACCCTTTCCATTTTCTTACGCAGCAGAACCCAGGACTCATCATCCCATTCAGCCTTCTTCAGCGCGTCACGGTATTTATCCAGCGCCTTCTCGAGGGCGGCGACGAACTTTTTCGCGTTGATGGTGCGGATGCCTCCATCCGTGGCAAGAAGGTCAAGTTCACGTCGAATCCGCCAGCCGAGAGATGTCTCAGCTTGATGCAGAATGCCACAGCGAACGCCCTTGTAGAAGTCGTGCGCGTGGCCTCTGAAAGGTGCGAAGTCATCCTCAGCATCAAAGAACGAGCAGAAGGCTTGCTCTCCTTGGCCCCGCTGACTGGTATCGGGCCAGCCCCGTCGGAAGGACTGAAGTGCTTCGATCATGAGGCAAGCAATCGCCATCATGGTGAAGCCGTGGCGTTTCGCCGCCGGATCGGTGACCGGCATGAGGTACCGCTCAGTGAACCTCCGGTGAATAGCCTCCGCAATGACATTGCGGTTGTGGTTCTTCACGGCGTCGGCATAATCGCCAACCGTAAAGCCAGACGCCAATTCCGCGCCTCTTGCAACTGGAGCTACTTTCAAGCTCATCTGAGTTCCTTTCTTCTCAGTTTTGGCGGCCACAACGTATGTGCCGCTGGAGAAACATGGCTACAAACGACGCGCCAGCCTAGAAGCGGAGTTCGTGCGCGCAGTTTGTTCTGAGACTACGGTAGGACGAATTTCCGAAAGAACTCGTCGGCCCATTGGGGTCGTAGAGTTTTCACTCGCTCGTAAGTTTCTACGACCTTTCTCCGGTCACCTTGCGAAGTGTAGGCGACGCCAAGTTCTAACCAAGCCGCGTCTAAGCTCGGGTCAAGCTGGACAGCCTTCTCAAGACTATTCGCCATTTCACCGTACTGATGTAAGTCCTTGTATAGCTCCCCCAGCGTAAACCAGGCTTCTTTGTTGTCTGGCTCGACCACAACTGCCTGTTGGTGAGCTTGGAGAGCTTTTTGATTCTCACCCGAATCGTGGTACATCATCCCTAGATACATCCACGCCAGCCCGAACCGGGGATTCAGCCTGACTGCTTCTTGCTCTGCGTGGATAGCCTCGGCTTTTCTCCCCAAGGCGGAATATGCATTCCCCAGAGAAATCCAAGCTCCAACGTAAGCCGGCCTCAGTTCCAGGGCTTTCGTATAATCTTCGACAGCTTGTTCGTAGACTTCTGGCCAGTTTGGTTTCGTGCCTTCTATCGCGAGCCATTGAGCCTGGGACTCAGTGAGTGAGCCCAGCCAAAACCAAGCCTCGGCAAGACTCGGCTGCAAACGCAATGCTTCGTGATAAGCGTCTGAGGCTCTGCCAAAGTCGTGGTCGCCAAGCGCTTTGAAACCCGTCTGCATTAGAAGCAATGCCTGGAATGCGGGGGTGTCGGTCCTAGCTTTCTGATCTGATGAGACCGCTTGCTTCGCGAGCGCCTGAACCCACTCGCCAGGCAAAGCGAAGTTAAGATTCTGCCCTTCCTTGGAGAAGAAAGTTGTGATCCCGACCAGCCGTCCCTGGGCGTCAAACAGTCCACCCCCACTCGAACCGGGTGAAATGGGAGCGGATGTTTGGATGAGATGGCTGTTTTGATAGTCGCGCAACCCCGAGATCAGTCCTTCCGAGAACGTCAGTTCAAGGCCCTCTGGTGCGCCAATGGCGAAAACGCGTTCACCCACTGCGAGTGTGGTCGAAGAGCGAACTAGCACGGGTCGAGTGGCGAGACCTTTGGCCTTTAACTGGCAAAGGTCGTGGTCCGGGTCGAGGCGAGTGATGATGGCAGGCCACGTTTGGGAACCACGCCGCAGACGCCATGAGACACCTTCCTCGATGACGTGCCTGTTAGTAACGACCTCATCAGAGGCAACGGCCACGGCGCTGCCCGTCGCTACCACGGAGCCGCTAGCATCAAGAGTTTCAACGACAAAAACGGAGGGCGAGAGACGCTGATAGACTTTTTGTGGTGAGGGCGCGGCTAGCGATTCACCCTCTTTCTTTTCTTGCTGCAGCGAAGGAGGCGAGGCGGACTGACCGATGGCAGGAGGATTTAGAAACATCAATAGTGGAGAAAGAAGAAGAAGTGCCGAGAAGAAATGGATTCCAATGCGCAGGGCGAGTGGCCTGGCGGTAATTGGGTTACATGTTTTATGTGCGGACATCACTAGCTAGGGTACCGCTTTCTCAATTCACCGCGAAGTAGAATGTCGTGGGTGCCCCACTCTCGTAGTGTGCGGGTCGTGAGGTCTCCAATCTCCAAAAACAAACGCGTACTACTCCTCGCTCTCCCCCACACTGAAATACGTGCAGTCCGGATGCTGAAACACCAGCGCGCTCACGCTGGCCTCAGGGTCCATCATGAATCCTTCCGTCAACTCCACGCCAATCTCTTCCGGCCGCAGCAAACTCCAAATCCCCGCCTGGTACTCCAATTCCGGGCACGCCGGATAGCCAAAGCTGTAGCGCTTCCCGCGATAGCGCGACGTGAACCGCTGCGCCATGGTCATCTCCGCGGGATCAGGGAAGCCCCAATCCTCGCGGATGCGCCGGTGCAGCCATTCCGCGCAGCCCTCCGCCGTTTCAATCGCCAGGGCCTGCAATCCATGCGACTTGAAATAGTACCCGTCGTGCTTGGCCTTCTCCGCGCGTTCGCGCACGCCCTCGCCCGCCGTCACTACAAACACCGCTACGTGATCCCTCTGCCCCTCACGAGCCGGCAGCACGTAGTCGCTCAAGCACAGTTGATCCCCAATCTTCTGCCGCCGGAACTTCCACGTGTGCACTGGCTCTTTGCCGCCCGGCGCAAACAGGTGCAGCGCTTTGCCCTCCGCTTCCGCCTCAAAAAACTGCCACACCGCGCGCACCTTCATGAACGTCGCAGCCTCGTTCTTCACTTCCTCCATTTCGTTAAACAACTCCACCGCTTTCGCTTCCCGCGCCGCCAAGTGCTTCTCGAAATCCCCGCGATACCCCATGTGCCTTCCATACAGCATGTATGGGTTGATGTAGCTCCACACCTCGCGCAAATCTGGCACCAGCCGCACCTTGCGGTCCAGGTAGCCCACCTTCGGGATCGGCAGGTCCGTCCGCACCTTCGGCGAGCGCGTTACCGCCGGTTTCTCCGCAATCTTCACCGTGGCCGTCACGCTCACGCCGTTTCCGGAAATTGCGTGCTCGCTTAACACTTGCGCCCGCGTCGCCGGGTCCATCAGCTCATTCATCAGCCGCAATCCCGTCATGGCGTCCTTCGCATAGCACACCGCGCCGCCATAACTTGGCGCAATCTTCTGCTGCGTGAATTTCGCGCTCAGCGCGGCTCCACCCACCAGCAGCGGCACCCCGATCCCCGCTTCCTTCAAATCATTCGCGGTAATCACCATCTGCTGCGCGCTTTTCACCAGCAATCCCGAAAGCCCGATCGCGTCCGGCTTGTGCGCCTGGAACGCCTTGATCAGCTCTTCCGGCGGCACCTTGATCCCCAGGTTCACCACGTCGAACCCGTTATTCTTCAAAATAATTTCCACCAGGTTTTTCCCGATGTCGTGTACATCACCCTTCACCGTCGCCAGCACCACTTTGCCGCGCTTCGCGGTGTCCGCCTTCTCCATGAACTGTTCCAGGTGGCTCACCGCCGCCTTCATCGCTTCCGCCGACTGCAGCACCTCCGCCACAATCAACTCATTCGCGTTAAACAGCCGCCCCACCTCGGACATCCCTTCCATCAGCGGCCCGTTGATGATGTCCAGCGGCGCCGTACCCTCCGCGCGTTTCCGCTCCAGGTCTTCCACCAATCCGTCGCGCGTCCCCTCAATGATGTAATTCGCCAGCCGCGTGTCCAGCGGCACATCCTCCGCCTTCAACTTCTCTTTCTTCTTCGTCGTGCGGAAATGCTCCGTGATCGCCGCGATGTGAAACTGGTTCAGCGCCGCCTTCTGCTCCTTGCTCTGCTCCCGCCAGTCCCTCGGCGCGCTCCGCAACATTTCGCTCTGCGGATGCCCCGCGAGCACTTCGCTCGGCGCGTGCTGGAACAGCAGGTTCTCCGCCAGCCGCCGTTCGTGCTCCGGAATCGAAGCGAACCGCTCCAATTTCTCCGCGTTCACAATCGCCAGATCCAGCCCGGCCTTCGTGCAGTAGTACAGAAATACCGAATTCACCACCTCGCGCGCGCCCGCCGGAAGCCCGAACGACACGTTGGAAATTCCCAGAATCGTCCGCGTATCCGGCAACGCCTGCTTGATCAGCCGGATGCCCTCCATCGTTTCCACCGCGCCGCCGATATAATTCTCGTCGCCCGTCGCGCACGGAAACACCAGCGGGTCGAACACGATATCTTCCGGCGCCATTCCGTACTTCTTCGTCAGCAATTCATACGACCTCTGCGCAATCGCCAGCTTCCGCTCCCGCGTGAACGCTTGCGCCTGCTTCGGATCCTCGTCAATGCAGCCCACCACAATCGCCGCGCCAAAATCGTGCGCGATGGGCACCACCTTCTCGAATTTTTCCTCGCCATCTTCCAGGTTGATGGAATTGATGATCGCTTTGCCCTGGCAGTACGTCAGCGCCAACTCCACCGCCGCCGGGTCCGTCGTGTCAATCATGATCGGCGTCTTGATCTTGCGAATCAGCTTTTCGTAGAACGGCGGAATATCCTTCTTCTCATCCCGCTCCGTGCTCTGCAGGCACACGTCCACGATGTGCGCCCCGCCCTTCACTTGCCGCCGCCCGATCTCCGTCGCCTCTTCCCACTTCTCTTCCGCCACCAGGTTCTTGAACAGCCGCGACCCGATCACGTTCGTCCGCTCGCCCACCAGCAGCGGCCGTGTCTGCTCATCAGCCTCGATCGCCTCGATCCCCGAATAGATAGCCCGATGCGAATCGGCAGGCCGCACCCTCGGCTTCTTCCCCTCCACCATCCGCGCCAGCGCCCGGATGTGCTTCTCCGTCGTGCCGCAGCACCCGCCCACCAGGTTCAGCCAGCCATGGTCCACAAACTTTTCCAATTGCGCCGCCAGCGTCGCCGGTGTCTCCCCGTATTTCCCCTCTTCATCCGGCAGCCCGGCATTCGGATAGCAGGACACAAACTCGCTCGTCAGCGCGCTCAGCGTCCGCATGTGGTCGGTCATGAACTCCGGCCCCGTCGCGCAATTCATCCCAAACGCCAGCGGGTGCGCATGCCGCAGCGAAACCCACATTGCCTCCACTGTCTGCCCGGCCAGCATCGTCCCCATCGGCTCGATGGTCACGGAAACGATGAAGGGAATTGCCTCCCCAATCTCCCGCGACAACTTCTGGATCGCCAAAATCGCCGCCTTGATGTTCCTGGTGTCTTGGCACGTTTCCACCAGCAGCAAATCCGCGCCGCCTTCGATCAATCCCTTGGCTTGCACGAAATACGAATCCCGCAGCCCCTCAAACGTCACGCCGCCCGTTACTGTGATCGCCTTGGTCGTCGGCCCCATCGATCCCGCCACAAACCGTGGCTTCCCGGGCGCCGAAAAATCTTCCGCCGCTTGCCGCGCCAGTACCGCAGCCCACTTGTTCAATGCGTGCGCATCTGCCTGCAGTCCGTACTCCGCCAGCACCAGCGGCGTCCCGCCGAAACTGTTCGTCTCGACAATGTCCGCTCCCGCCTCGAAATATTTCCGGTGAATATCCAGCACCACGTCCGGCCGCGTCCGCACCAGGTTCTCGTTGCACCCCTCCAATGCCGCACCGCCAAAGTCCGCCGCCGTCAGGTTGCGTTGCTGCAGCATCGTGCCCATCGCGCCATCCAGCACCAGGATGCGTTCCGCCAGCAGCTCCCGCAGAGCCTTCTCGGATTCTTTCAAGTTCCTCATGCGATCCTTCGATACCTCGCCCAGAGCCTTTTCTGCGACGTTTGGCTGCTCGGGGTATCCTTCTATTTTACTTGGCCTTGCCCCAGAACCGTACCCTTTTCGCCCGCCTCTCTTGCCCTGGCTTTAACGTCAGCCTCGCGGCTCCTTGCCCTAATCCCTTGAAAATGCCCCGAATATGTCATTGACGACTCGTGAACATCTGCCCCCAAGGCCCTTGCCCCATGGCTCAGCTTTGTCTACCCTGAAGTACAGTGGCCAATAAACGTATGTCCCCGAAACTTACAGTCTGTCTGCTCTCGCCGCACCCCCTGGTGCTCAGCGAATTTGAACGCCTGCTCGGCAAGGCCTCGCAGTTCAAGGTGATTGCCAAGCAGCTTGAATCCACTCTGGCTCCCGACCTGCGCAACCTCGAACCTCCTAAGGCTCAGGTCTACGTCATTGATGCGCACGCCGCGCGTCAGGCTACGGGCGCGCTCCTCACCAACATCCTCGAGCGCTACGCCGATGCCCGCCTGATTGTTGTTGGAGATTCTGTCAACGAGGCCAACGCCTATTCCTTGCTCCGTCTGGGCGTGAAGGGCATTCTCACCTACGCCGAAGCCCGCGACCAGCTTTCCCGCGCCCTTCCGCTCGTCTCCAATGGCGGTTTCTGGGTGCCGCGCTCCGTGCTTTCTGGTTTCGTGGATTCCATCCTTACCAGCCAGGGGCGCCGCCTCAAGACCGATACCGTCACCAATCTCAGCCGCCGCGAGCAGGAAGTCCTCGATTCCTTGCTGGAAAATCTCTCCAATAAGGAAATCGCCAGCAAGCTCAACATCGCCGAGCGCACCGTCAAGTTCCACGTCTCGAATCTTCTGAGCAAGTTTGGGGTGCGCCGCCGCGCGGACCTGATCCTGCTGACCTTCCAGCGCCGCATGGCCCAGGTCTAACCAACGTTCAATTTTCGTCCTTGTAGGAGTCCAGCACGCTGGACCCCATCTCGGCAAGGTCTAATCCGCTTTTCCGTTCTTCGCTCTTAACGCTTGTCCAATCTCAATCCCCCACCTTATACCGGATGATGCACCACAAGGCCTGCACCCCATCCTTCCACGTAATCTTCTTTCCCTCTTCGTACGTGCGTCCGGCATAACTGATGGGCACTTCATATATGCGCCATTTGCCTTTGGCCACTTTCGCCGTGATCTCCGGCTCAAATCCGAACCGGTCGGATTTCACCTGTATTCCCTTCAGCACCTCGCGGCGGAACACCTTGTAACAGGTCTCCATGTCCGTCAGCTTCAGGTTCGTGAACACGTCCGAAAGCAGCGTCAGGAATTTATTCGCCAAATAGTGCCAGAAGTAATGCACGCGCTGCGGCCCGCCCAGGAACCGTGAACCAAACACCACGTCCGCCCGCCCATCCAGAATCGGTTCCAGCAATTTCGGATAGTCCCGCGGGTCATACTCCAGGTCGGCATCCTGCACCAGCACGATATCGCCCGTGGCGACCGCAAATCCCCGGCGCAATGCTGCGCCTTTCCCCTGATTGCTTCCTTGGAAAAAAAACCGCATGTCTTGCAGCTCAATGGGATCGCCCCCGTCCGTTGAGGCCGCTTGGCTTTCCCCTTTTTCCTGCAACTCCGCCAAACCCTGCAGGAATTCGCGCGTGCCGTCTTTGGAGCAGTCGTCCACCACCACGATTTCCTTGCGCATTTCCGTTTCCAGGACGCGGCGCAGGATTTCGCAAACCGTATTCTTCTCGTTGTACACGGGGATCACTACCGAAAGCTTTGCATCCAACATCGCTGCGGGGTTCCGTCGGGGGTGTGCCATGGATTTGTCCCTATTGTAAGGTTGCCTTCTCCCTCCGTAAAGTTTTCTCTAGCCGAGCGATCGCCGTCTGGCGGCGCAGGGCGTCCTTCGCCGGAACTCCCCTCTGTGGTTAAATAGGCTTGCTGAAGGCCAGCTCGTAAATCGCTTCGGGAGGGCACGGCTTCAGCCGTGCCGAAAAGCCCTGGAAACTTGGGGGTTTTAACCCCTGAGGTGCACGGGTCCGTCGCGCGAAACGTTTACGGGATAGGCTCTAGTCTCTCGACCATGCCCACGTTTTACATCGAACAATTTGGCTGCCGCGCAACGCAAGCCGATGGTGCCGCCATCGAGCGCCAATTGCGCGAACAAGGCTGCCAACTCGTTTCGGGCGCTCAGGCGGCTGACGTCGTCGTGCTGAACACCTGTACCGTCACTGCTGCCGCCGACACCCAGGCGCGCGACGCCATCCGCAAACTACAGGCCGCTAATCCCGCCACGCGCATCATCGTCACCGGCTGCTACGCCCAGCGCGCCCCCGAAGAGCTTGCGGCTCTCCCGGGAGTCTCCTTCGTCGTCGGCAATTCCCACAAGCCGCAAATCCCCAATCTTCTCCGGTCCATCGCCCCTTTTCCGCTGCTCTCGGTACCCGTGGCGGCGCAACACGCTACGCCCCATTTGGCACGATTGCCGGATTCAGAGGGTTCGCCCGCCCAGGCAATAATCCTCACCGGCGACATCTTCGACCTCACCGAAGTCCTCGTCGCCCCCGTGCTCGGCGGGGAAGGAAATCACACGCGCCCCACGCTGAAAATTCAGGACGGCTGCAACGCTCGCTGCTCCTTTTGCGTGATCCCTTTTGTACGCGGGAAATCCCGCAGCCTGCCTCCCGGAAAAGTTGTCGCGGAAGTTCAGCGCCTCGCCGATTCCGGCTATCGCGAAATCGTTCTCAGCGGCATCAATCTTGGCGCCTACGGCCGCGATCTCACTCCGCGCGTGGCATTCCTCGATCTCCTGCACCGCATTCTCGACGAAACTCCCGTCGAACGCCTCCGGGTCAGCTCCATCGAGCCGCTCGACGTCACTCTCTCCCTCATCGATCTCATCGCCTCCACCGGCCGCCTCGCGCCCCACTTCCACATGCCCCTGCAATCCGCTTCGGACCGCATCCTCGCGGCCATGCATCGCTGGTACCGCGCCGAGCACTACGCCCGCCGCGTCGAGCTCATTCACGAACGTCTTCCCCATGCTGCTATCGGCGCCGACGTCATCACCGGTTTCCCCGGCGAGACCGAAACTGACCACGCCGCCACACTGCGTTTCATTGAAAAGCGCCCCTTCACCTACTTGCACGTCTTCTCGTATTCCCCGCGCCCCGGCACAAAAGCGGCTGCTCTGCCCAATCAGGTTCCCGGCGGCGTCATCAAACGCCGCGCGCGCGAATTGCGCGCCCTCGCGGAAACCAAATCCGCCGAATTTCGCGTCTCACAAATCGGCCGCACCGTTCGTGTCCTCACTTTGCGCCGCGATCCTGAAGACGATCCTTCCTTCACGCCCGCGCTCTCCGAAAATTATCTCTCTGTCCAGCTCCCGCTCGCATTAGCGCCCAACAGACTCTTGACAGCTTTTATCACCCACACCGAAGGCAAAAATCTTTGTGCTTTGCCGCTCGAGCCGGTCCTTGCGGCTTCGGCAAGGGGCTGACCCAATCTCATGCGCATACTTGGCATTTCCACCATCGGCCGGGGCTCCGCGGTCGCGCTTCTTGACGAAAAGTCCATTCTCTTCGCCATCGAGGAAGAGAAGCTCAATCGCCTGCAGGACGCTCTCGAAATCCCGCGTCTCGCTCTCGAACGCTGCCTGCACGAAAATCAACTGAAGCCGGCGGACTGCCGCGCCATCGCTCTTGCCGATCGCAGCGCGCCGCTTGCACATTCGCGCTTCCGCCGCAGGCGCACCCCCCGCTCCGCTTTCGAGGACCTTCTGCAGCCGCTTCTCCGCGGCGGTCCGCGGTTCTCGCGCTTCGATCATCATCTCTGCCACGCGGCCAGCGCCTATTACACTTCGGGTTACGATCGCGCCCTCATCCTCACCCTCGATCAGGGCGCCCATTCGCAATCGGGTCTTCTCGCTCTCGGCGATGGCGACGAAATTGAGCCGCTGCACTCCCTCAAGTTTCCCGATTCTCTTGGCTGGTTCTATTCGCGCGTTACGGAGCTTGCGGGTCTCCGCTCGCGCCGCGATGAACACAAGCTGCAATGGCTCAGCAAGGATGGCGAGCCGGAATTTCTCCCGGCTTTCCGCAAGCTCTTTACCTGGAAACCCACCGGCGCGGCAGCCTTAAACCGCCGCTACTTCGCCTCGGGTCCCGATCATCGTGGCGTTTTTTCTCCGCAGTTCTATCGCGAACTTGGGCTTTCTTCGCGCGGCCATCCGCCGGGCCCCGTCGTGCGCGCCAATCTCGCCCGCAGCGCCCAGGATTTTCTCGAGGAAGTCGTCCTGCAGCTTGCCGGCAATTTCGCCGAGCGCACCAATGCCCGCTCGCTCTGCCTGGCTGGCGGCATTTTCCTGAATGTTCTTCTGGTTCACGCCCTCGAAGCCCGCGGCCCCTTCGAACGCCTCTACGTGCAACCTGTCTCCGGCAATGCCGGCACGGCCCTCGGCGCCGCCTATCTTTCCCGCAAAAAAATCACCGGGCACTCCGGCCGCGCGCCGCTCTCCAGCCTCGCGGTCGGCCTGCACGCCAGCCCCCAGGAAATGAAAACCGTTCTCGACAACTGCAAAATCGTATATCGCTATCTTCCCGGCGAAGAGCAAACCGTTGAGGAATCCGCACGGCTTCTTCTGCGCGACAAAATCGTCGCCTGGTGCCAGGGCCGCACCGAATTCGGCCACCGCGCTCTTGGAAACCGCAGCCTGCTCGCCTCGCCTTTTTCCGAATACGTCATCGAGAACGTCAACGAATACATCAAGCATCGCGAGGAATTCCATCCCTTCGCGCTTTCCGTTCCCGCCGAACGCGCCTCCGAGTATTTCGACGCCTCGCCGAATTGCCGCTTCATGACTTCGCTGGCCACGCTCACCAATCCCATCGGCGGCCTCGAACGTTTCGCCATCCACGGAAACCTGGTGCGCGTCCACACTGTCGAGCAGCACGCCAATCCCCTCTTCTGGAAGCTGCTGCACAAATTCGGCGAATCGGCGCCCGCGCCCATTCTTGTCAACACTTCGTTCAACCTTTTCGGCGAGCCGCTGGTCACCGATCCGCGCGGCGCCGTCCGCAGCTTCTATTGCGCCGGCATCGACGCCCTCGCCCTCGGCCCTTTCCTGCTTGTGAAATAACTTTGCTATTCCCGAGGTCCATCCTCGTAGGGGTCGAGCACCGCTCGACCCCATCTTGGCAGAGCGTAAGAATAATTGTCATTCCGAGCGAAGAGAGGAATTCGCTTTTCCCTTTCCGCACCACAGCGAAATCCCCGCTGCCAACTCTTGAATTGTCCCTTTGAATTTCCCCAGCGCCAGACGGTGCCGTCTCTTCCCGCGTCTAATTAATCCTCGAAGATCACCTGTGCGAACGCGTGCTCCGCCGTATGCGTGATGCTCACCGCGATATTCTTCACGCCGAGGGCATCCGCGATTTTCCTGGCCTCGCCTTTCAACGCCAATGTGGGCCGTCCGCCCTTCTGACGCACCACTTCCACGTCTACCCAGCGCACCCCGCGGCTCCAGCCTGTCCCCAGCGCCTTCATCGCCGCCTCTTTCACGGCGAAGCGTCCCGCATACCTCTCATACTTGTTCTTGAACTGTTCGCAGTACGCCGCCTCATTCGCGGTGTACACGCGCCGTAGAAACTTCTCCCGCTGCGATTCAATCACTGCCTGAATGCGCTTTACTTCCGCCACATCAATGCCCAGTCCAACGATCATTCCACTCCCCATCCTCGACCCGATTATACTGTCAGGACCATGCCGCCACGGAAAACATCCGCGAGAAAGCCCTCAATCCGCAAACGCGCTACCCCGCGCCCGTTGCGTCTCTCGCCGCCCTGGGTTATGCGCCGTTCCCGTGGCCTGCAAATCCTGCAGCTCACGCCACTCCGTAAACTCCCTTGGCTCGTCCACGGATTCAGTACGCGGCCCGGCGGCGTCAGCCTTCTCGGTGGCCAACCGGTGCTCAATCTCGGCTTCATGGAATGGGATACGCGGGAAAACGTCGCCGAAAACCGCCGCCTTCTTCAAGCCGCGCTCGATGCCGAATGTCTAAGGCTGGCCCCGCTCAAGCAGATTCACTCCGACGTGATTCACCTTTTCTCCGCCTCGCCCGCTCACTCGTGCAAAGGCGACGCTTCCGTCACGAATCGTCCCGGCCTGCTCCTTGCCGTGCAAACTGCCGATTGCGTTCCAATCCTTCTCGTCGATCCCAAAAAGCGCGCCGTCGCCGCCATTCATGCGGGTTGGAAGGGCACGCTCGCCCGTATCGCCGAAAAGGCCGTGGGCCGCCTGCGCCTTGAATTTGGCAGCAAACCCTCCGATCTCCTTGCCGCTCTCGGCCCTTCCATCGGCCCCTGCTGCTACGAAGTCGGCGCGGAATTCGTCACCAAATTCAACGCGCAATTCGCCGATGCCTCCGGCTTTTTCGATGAGCCGCGCACCGGCGATGAACCCAATCCGCTGCAGTGGCTCAGCATGATGCCCCCGGGCCATCAGCCCCCGCCGCGCAATGTTCACCTTGATCTCCCCAAAGCCAATGGCGCGCAACTCCTCGTTGCCGGCCTCCGCCCGCAAAACATCTTCTCCAGCGGCGTTTGCACCGCCTGCCGCACCGATCTATTCTTCAGCCACCGCCGCGAAGGCGCCCTCACCGGACGTCTCCTGTCGGTGATTGGAATTCGCGGCTAAGAAAAAGAAACTCTCTTCAAGGAATGACTGCGAGCGGAGAATTCTTGACCTCGATCAACGCCAACTGCCCGCAGGCCGCCATCACGTCGCGCCCGCGCGAATACCTCACAAAGGCCGGCACGCCGCGCTCCGTCAGAATCCGCCGGAATGCCTCAATCGCTTCTTCGTTGGATTCCTTGTAGGGCAATGCCCCCGGGTTCCACGGAATTAAATTCACTTTCACGCTCTTCAACGGCGCAAGCAATCGCACCACGCGCCGCGCATCTTCGGCCGCATCATTCACGCCGCCCAGCATCACGTATTCAAACGTCAAATGCTCCCAATTCCGCAGCGGATATTGCCGGCAAGCCTCCATCAACATTTTCAGGGGATACTTGCGGTTGATGGGCATCAACGCGTCGCGCTGCTCATCATTCGATGCATTCAGCGAAATCGCCAGCTTCGGCCGCACCTCTTCTTTCGCCAGCCGCTCCATCCCCGGCACGATGCCGCTCGTCGAAAGCGTCACATGTTTCGGCGATAGCCCCACGCCCTCTTTATCCAGCAGGATCCGCAGCGCCACCATCACATTCTCGAAATTCAGCAGCGGCTCTCCCTGCCCCATCAACACCACATTCGTCCGCCCCGCCAACCCGCCTTCGTCTGCATCGTCTGTCGCGTCGCCGGTCGTCGCGCTTGAATTCCTATCTGGAGCCTCGCCCATTTCCTGAAGCGGCACCAGCACCTGTCCCACAATCTCTCCCGCCATCAAGTTGCGGATCAGCCCAAGCTGCGCCGTCAGGCAAAACTGGCAATCCACCGCGCAACCCGCCTGCGTCGAAATGCAGATCGTCTGCCGCCCTTCGCCCGGCATGAACACCGCTTCCACCGCCGCCGGCTTCTGCCGAGTCTGTCTGCTCTTCTCTGTGAACTCTGCGTCCTCTGCGCTAGAGCCTTTTCCCTCTTCTCCGATCCCAAGCAAATACCGCACCGATCCATCCTTCGAGAAATACCTCCGCCGCACCTCCGGCAAAGTGATGCTAGCCTCGCGTGCCAGCTTTTCCCGCAGCGACCCCGGCAGATTCGTCATCCCCGCGAAGTCGAATTTCCGCTCCGCATACAACGCATGGTAAATCTGCCCGCCGCGATACTCGGGCTCCCCGATGCTCTTGCAGTACGCCCGCAATTCCTCCAGCGATTTTCCCAGCAGTTCCATCCGGCCCCGCCCTTCCGCTCTCATTCTCTCATTAACGGAAGCAAATCCACCGGCCGCCCTGCGCTCCTGTGCCACCCGCCCAAAACTAGCGTAACCCCATGCAAGTATTGGATTTATCGCCTTTAGCCTGGATGTCGCACTCGCCACTCGCCTCTCTCTCCCCCGTGTGCCACAATACTTTCATGGTCTCCAACGTCCGCGACATCCAGCGCCACGTTCTTCCCAACGGCCTCATCGTCATTACCGAGACCATGCAGCACGTCCGCTCCGTCTCCGTCGGCATCTGGGTTCGCAACGGCTCCCGCCGCGAAGTCCCCGCCGAAAATGGCCTCGCCCATTTCCTGGAGCACATGGTCTTCAAAGGCACCGACCGCCGTTCCGCCGAGGATATCGCCCGTGAAATGGATTCCGTCGGCGGCATGCTGGACGCTTTCACCTCCAAGGAGCAAATCTGCTTTAACGCCAAAGTGCTCGACGAGCATCTGCCCATCGCCTTCGACGTTCTCGCCGACCTCGTCCTGCGCCCCAAGCTCGATTCCGACGACGTCAACAAGGAGCGCCAGGTCGTTCTCGAAGAGATCAAGATGGACCTGGACAATCCCGAGTACCTGCTCCACGACATCTTCACTCGCGGCTTCTGGCCGGAACACTCTCTCGGCCGCCCCATTCTCGGCACTCCGGAAACCGTGCGCAATTTTGACCGCGAAGCCCTCCGCCGCCGCTTCCAGAACTGGTTCGCGCCGGACCACATTATCGTCACCGCGGCCGGCAACATCACCCATCCGCAGGTTCTTGAACTGGCCGAAAAGGAATTTGGCCGCTTGCAGGCCATCGGCTCGCCGCAGAAAACTCCCGCGCCTTCCACCAGCGCTCCCATCCATCTCGAAACCAAGCGCGATCTGGAGCAGGTTCATCTGTGCATCGGCGTTCCTTCGCTGCCCTTGGCCCATGAGCGCCGCTTTGGCGTGGCCGTGTTGAATAATCTTCTGGGCGGCGGTATGTCCTCGCGGCTGTTCCAGAAGATCCGCGAAAAGCAGGGCTTGGCCTACGCCGTCTTCAGCGAAATCACGCCGTATTCCGATGCCGGGATGCTGACGGTGTACGCAGGCACGGCCAAGGAAACCATCGACAAGGTTCTCGACCTCACCGTCGCGGAATTCCGCGCCATGAAGGAATCGCCGGTTTCCGACGAAGAACTCCTCCGCGCCAAGAACCATCTCAAAGGTTCGCTGATGCTCTCGCTGGAGTCCACCAACTCGCGGATGTCCAACCTGGCGCGCCAGGAGCTCTATTTCCAGCGCTTCTATTCGCTCGACGAAATTCTCGCCTCTATCGAAGCCGTCACCCGCGACGAAGTGCAGTCCCTCGCCCGCGACTTCTTCCAACCCGAACGCATCGCCGTCACCGTCCTCGGCCCCCTCAACGGCTTCTCCCTCAACCGCGCCCGTCTTGCATGCTAGGCGCTTCGCTTGCCGGGCGCCCAATCGCTCTGATCAATTCACTTTGATGGCACCGCAGCATTTCTTATATTTCTTCCCGGAACCGCAATAGCACGGGTCATTCCGCCCGATTTTTGCGGCCTTCAGCTTCTGTCGCCCAAACAGGGCTTGGTCCCGTTTGGCGGCGGCATTGCGTTCCCGATGAGGCGCGAAATAGCGGTATATCTCCGTGACCATCACCGATAGCCCCGCCAGGAGTTTCTCCCTCAGTTCATCCGTCACCGGCTCTTTGTAAGTGCGCAATTCGGGGTCGGGATCGTCTTCATGCACCAATGCAAAGATGGGCACGAACCATCCAGCCTTGTCTTTGTTGTCGAGGATTTCCCGCCACAATTCCTTGCGCATATCCGCCCCGCGCAGAAAGCCAAGGGCCCAATTGTTGCCGTACGATTTCCCCTCGTCATCCTCCAGCAGCAAAGGCATGAAGAAATCCCCCGAACGGAATGCTTCTCCCACCGCGTTCCAGTGATGCGCGATCAAGCCAAAAAACAATTGCGCCGCTTCGAGGTTTGGGAAAATCTCTTCGTTATCGAGGGCGTCCCCGGAACCAAGAATTACCGGCAAATATTCGCTCAGCAGCACAAGCTCCGGACAGCAATGCAATGCCGCAAAGAACCCGTCCAGCTCTTCCAGGTCCATCGCGCCGTCATCCCAGAGTTGGTCCAGAAATTCCCCCAGGACCTCCAGCTTCGCGTCCCAAAAGCGGTCCAGGCTCTCCGGCTTGTCGTCTGGTTCATCCATAGCCGCCGATTTTAACCCTCCCCACCGCCGTTATTGTCAAGAATTCTCTCTTGTGCATTGACGCCCTTGTCCCGCTCTGCCATCATCTTCCCAGTTTCGCGTTTCGCTTTTCGGCTGACGTTCTGGGGGAGCATCTCCATCGGCTTGCGCGTTTCTATTCTCGCGTCCGGCAGTTCGGGCAACATCACGCTGCTCGAAACCGAGCGCACCTGCCTCCTTGTGGACGCCGGCCTGGGCAAGCGCGAAACTCTGGCGCGCCTCGCCGCCATCGAAAAAGACCTCGACCGCCTCGATGGCATCCTGATCACCCACGAACACACCGACCACTGCGGCGGTCTCCCGCAAGCCCTGGGCCTCTGGAAAGCCCCGTTGTATGTCACCGAGCTAACCCTGGCTGCGCTCCGGCGCATTCTTCCGGACAACTTCGGCAAGCGCCTCAATCGTGTCGAGTTCATCCAGGCCGGTCAGACCTTTTCCGTTGGTGATATCGAAGTCCACGCTTTTAGCATTCCCCACGATGCAGTCGATCCTGTGGCTTTCACGTTTCGGACGAACGGCACCAAGGTGGCCATCTGCACCGATCTTGGCTACATGCCGAATCATGTCAAAGTGCATCTGCGTGAGACCGACTGCCTGATCCTTGAATCCAACCACGATCTCGACATGCTCAAGGTTGGCCCTTATCCTTGGGTCGTCAAGCAGCGCGTGCTCTCCCGCACCGGCCACTTGTCCAACCACGCCGTCAGCGAATATCTTGCCGACCCCGAAGGTTTCGACTCTCGCGCGCGCTATCTGGTCCTTGCCCACATGTCCGAGGAAAATAACAATCCTTACACGGCAACCATCTCCGCCACGGAGGCCCTCAGCCGGCGTCCCGCCGAAGCCGCTTTTAGCGGCGAGCTTCTCCTAGCCTCGCAGCACGTTCCGCTCAAACCCCTCGAACTGTAGCCCATCAACCCGCTCTGTTCTTCAAATACTGGCTTCTTCTGGGGATTCGTTGACACCCACCGGCATTTCCTCTACCTTGATAGAGCTTGATAGAGGTGCGGCGGCCATGAGTAGCCCTGCGGGTTTCCCCGAATCAGCTTCGGGCACGCGGGCGAAAGGGGCCTTCCGTTGTAGCCGCCGAAATCGCTGTTGTTGCTGAGACACCAGCGGTTGGGGACCCGGTCTAAGGCCAGGTCACTGTCATCCGCAAATCGGATGGAGCGCTATCGAGAGGCAGCAGCCCGAGCACATCCTCGCGCTTTCTTCCTTCTCCCTTCGCTCCTTCCAGATAAAATCAGGTACGCATGGATTTGTTTGCATTTACGCGCGCGCTCGTCGATCTCGATTCGACCACCGGCCACGAAAAGGCGGTGGCCGATTATCTCTTCGCGCATCTTTCGTCGCTGGCCGCGCGCCACAACACCCGCGTGGAGCGCTTATCCGCCGCGCCCGATCGCGACAATCTCTTCGTCGCCTTCGGCGAGCCCGTCGTCACCCTTTCCACGCACATGGATACCGTTCCGCCGTTCTTTCCCTCCCGCGAAGACGCCACGCACATCCATGGCCGCGGCTCGTGCGACGCCAAGGGCATCATTGCCGCGATGGTCGCTGCTGCCGAATCGCTGCTGGATGGCGGCACGCGCAACTTTGCGCTGCTGTTTGTCGTTGGCGAGGAGCGCAACAGCATTGGCGCCAAAACCGCCGCTGCTGCCCCGCGGGGCTCGCGCTACTTGATCAATGGCGAGCCCACGGAAAATCGCCTCGCCCTTGGATGCAAAGGCGCTCTTCGTTACGAACTTACCGCGCGCGGCAAGCTGGCTCATTCCGCATATCCTGAGCTGGGCCACTCCGCCATTCATGCGCTGCTCGACTTGCTGCACGATATCCGCGCGATCTCTTTGCCCAGCGATCCGCTTCTTGGCCAGGCCACTCTCAACGTCGGCACGCTTTCCGGCGGGCGCGCTCCGAACGTGGTTGCCGACGAGGCCCGCGCCGAAATCATGTTCCGTCTAGTGGGCGAACCCAGCGCCATCCGTGCGGAAGTGGCTCGCGCGGCATCCGCACACCACATCGAGTCCCGCGAAGTTCTCTATTTTCCTGCGGTTCATATGACCCCGCTCGATGGCCTGCCCACCACCGTCGTGGCCTTCACTACCGACATTCCCTCGTTCAACGGCACTTGGGGCCAGCCGTTTCTCATCGGTCCTGGCAGCATCCATGTAGCGCACACCGCCGAGGAGCGCATCTCCAAAACGGAGCTGACCGCCGCCGTGGAGATTTACGCGCGCATGGTTCGTCAACTTCTGACCACCGGAGCCGCACCCCCATGAGCACGCCACTCGCAATCGTCGGTACCGGCAAAATGGGCAGCCTCGTTGAGCAACTCGCCCCTGAGTATGGCTTCGAGGTGCGAGCACGCTTTGACATCGCCAACATCGCCGCGCTTTCCCGTGAATCGCTGAACGGCGCCGCGATCGCCATTGAATTCACTGCTCCGGCCGCCGCGCCCGAAAACCTGCGCCGCCTGGCCACGTTCGGTGTGAACACCGTTTGCGGCACTACCGGCTGGTACGACCAACTCCCGCAAGTGAGCAACTCTGTCGCCGCCGCGGGCACGGCGCTGGTGTACGCCCCGAACTTCTCCATTGGCGTGAATCTATTTATCGAGACCGTCTCGCGCGCTGGCGCTCTTTTCGCGCAGCATCCCGAATACGAAGCTTGGGGCTGGGAGATTCACCATTCCGCCAAAAAAGATGCGCCCTCCGGCACGCTCAAGAAACTTGCCGAAGAGATCCGCGCCGCGGGATTCACCGGCTCGCTCACCCTCAGCGCCAATCGCGCGGGCGCGCACACCGGCACGCACGAAATCGGTTTCGATTCACCGGCGGACACCATCACGCTGCGCCACACCGCGCGCAGCCGCGAAGGATTCGGCCATGGCGCGCTCCTTGCAGCCCGCTGGATTGCGGGGAAAAAAGGAGTCTTTGAGTTTCGCGAAATCCTGAATGAGTTGGGCCGTACAGGAACGGCATCGGCGGCGCCGTGATGAACGCGCGTTAAATCCGGCTGTCGTTTTCGTGCAAGTGCTTTTTGATGGAGTTCGCATTTCTGAATTAGACCTGGAGGAAGAAACAATGTTTACCGGAACTGGCACCGCACTCGTTACTCCCTTTCGTCGCGATGGTGCGCTGGATGAACCCACGCTGCGCGCGCTGGTCAAACGGCAGATTGATGCCGGCATCAATTTTCTTGTGCCCTGCGGCACCACGGGGGAAAGCCCGACGCTCACCCATCAGGAGCATCTGCGCGTCGTCGAGATCGCCGTGGAACTCGCGAAGGGCAAGGTGCCGGTGCTCGCTGGCGCCGGCGGCTATAACACCGCCGAAGTGATCACCCTCGCGCGCGAACTCGCGGAAGTCGGCGCCAACGGCATCCTTTCCGTCACGCCCTACTACAACAAGCCCACGCAGGAAGGCCTCTACCAGCATTTCAAGGCCATCGCCGAAGCCATCAGCCTGCCCATCATTCTTTACAGCGTGCAAGGCCGCACCGGCGTCAACATCGAGCCGGCCACGGTGCAGCGCCTTTCGCAAATCGCGAATATCATCGGCATTAAGGAAGCCTCCGGCAACATTTCGCAGATGTCCACGATCCTGAATGCCGTGCCCGAGGACTTCCTGGTGCTTTCCGGCGATGACGCCATCACGCTTCCGCTGATAGCGCTGGGTGGGCGCGGCGTCATCTCCGTGGCCTCCAACGAAATTCCCGCGCAAATGACCAGCCTCACACAACATGCGCTGGCCGGCGATTTCGCGGGTGCCCGCCAGATCCACCGGCGCTTCCTGCCGCTTATGGAAATCAATTTCGTCGAGTCCAATCCCATCCCCGTGAAGGCCGCGCTGGCCGAAATGCGTTTGCTGGAGCCGGTGTGGCGCTTGCCACTTGTTGCTCCGAAGCCGGAAAATCGCGCGCGCATTCGCGCTGTTCTCGAATCCCTGAATCTCGTCGGGCGAATTCATGTTGCAGCCACAAATTGAAGCGCTCTTCGATGCTCCGCCCTCCGCTTATCTGGCGGAGCACTTCGTACTGTTTGATACCTTCAAGGCGGGCCTGAATCGCGGTGTGATCCGCGCTGCCGAGCCCGACCCCGTTTCGCCGACCGGCTGGCGCGTCAATCCCTGGGTGAAAAAGGGAATTCTCCTCGGTTTTCGGATGGGCGCGATCGTGGACATGTCCATTGACGCGCGCCGCCAGCCGTTCTTCGATAAGTCCACTTATCCCGTGCACGCCATTTCCGCCGCTGACGGCGTGCGCGTCGTTCCCGGCGGCTCCAGCATTCGCGATGGCGCGCACATCGCGCGCGGAGTCATTTGCATGCCGCCGATGTTCGTGAACGTGGGCGCGTATGTCGGCGAGAACACGCTGATCGATTCGCACGCCCTGGTGGGCTCCTGCGCGCAGCTGGGCCGCAATTGCCACATCTCCGCCGCCGCGCAGATTGGCGGCGTGCTCGAGCCCATCGGCGCGCTGCCCGTCATCATCGAAGAAGATGTTCTCGTCGGAGGAAATTGCGGCGTGTACGAAGGCACCATCGTGAAGAGCCGCGCCGTGCTCGGCACCGGCACGATCCTCAATCGCTCCGTCCCGGTTTACGATTTGGTGCGCGACGCCGTCTATTCCGCGAAGGACGATCAGCCGCTGGTCATTCCTGAAGATGCCGTCGTTGTTCCCGGCTCCCGCGCCGTCTCCCACCCCGCCGCCACGAAGTGGGGACTTTCGTTGCAAGCCGCCGTCATCGTGAAATACCGCGACGCCAAAACCGGCGCGCGTGTCCAACTCGAAGACCTGCTCCGCTAGCAGAGTTTACAGTTCACAGTTGACAGTTCACAGTCCGGAGCGGAACCCTTCACGCAAAGGCGATACGCCGATCATCCCGCCGTTCCGTCTCGATGATAGACTCAGCCTCCGGAGGGATTTTTCGTGAGCACACTACCTGGTATTAAGATAAGGATTCCATGCTTTCCCACTCCCTTGTTAATCACACGCATTGTGACGGACTACACGGGCACCCTTTCTTTCGACGGAAGGCTTATTCCAGGCGTCGAGGAACGACTGAGGAAACTTAAGGAGCTTGTTGATATTGATGTGCTTTCTGCTGATTCATTCGGTACGGCAAGTGGTCAACTCGCTGGAGTACCCCTGAGGCCAGTGATATATGAACAGGATGGGCCGCACAACGTTCTAAAGGAAAAGCACGCGAAGGAGCATGATCCACCTCACATAGCCGCGTTCGGCAATGGAAGTAATGATGAGCTGCTTCTGAAAGCGGTGAAGGAAGCCAAGGGATTGGCAGTGGCGCTGGATAACGGTGAGGGTTGCTCGTCCCTCGCAATGCGATATGCGGACATCTTCATCGTAGGTATCGTGAACGCGCTGGATTTATTACTTTACCCAACTCGGTGTAAGGCGACGCTCCGCCCATAAATTGCAGAGGGCGGACCGCCTCAGAAGGCAGTCCCTACACCAGAAAGAGAAATCCAAGACACAGCCTGCGGTGGGCCTGGCGCTTCGCACATCGCCAGGGGTGCGCGAAATGCCGTATCATTACATTGGGCTTGCCTTGGAGATGCTCTTGTGATTCCACGCTATACGCGAGAAGAAATGGGGCGGGTCTGGAGCGACGCCAACCGTTACCAGAAGTGGCTGGACGTTGAACTGGCCGCCGCCGACACGCTGGCCGAAGCGGGGCTCGTGCCGAAAGAAGCCGCGGCGACATTGCGGGCGCGCGCCAAGGTGGAAGTGACGCGCATCAACGAACTGGAAGCGCGGGTCAAGCATGACGTAATCGCCTTCACCATGGCCGTTGGCGAATCGATTGGCGATCCGGTGGCCGCGCGCTGGCTGCATTACGGCATGACCTCCAACGATGTGGTGGACACGGCGCAGGCTCTGTTGATCCGCGACGCTTCGCGCATCATCGAGCGCGACCTTGTCCTGTTCGGCGAAGTTCTGGATGTGCGTGCCCATGAATTCCAGCACACGCCGCAGATTGGCCGCACCCACGGCGTGCACGCGGAGCCCATCACCTTTGGCCTGAAGATCGCCAACTGGTTCGCGGAGAACCAGCGCAACATTTCCCGTTTCCGCGAAGCTTCACGCGGCATGGAGCATGGAAAGATTTCCGGCGCGGTGGGCAACGCTTCGCACCTGGGCCCGGAGATCGAAGAGAAAATCTGCAAGCGGCTGGGACTGGATGTGACGCGCATCGCCACGCAGGTGATTCAACGCGACCGCCACGCGCATTACATGAGCGCGCTGGCTTTGATTGCCGCGACGCTCGAAAAAATCGCCATGGAGATTCGTCACCTGCAGCGCACGGAAGTCCGCGAGGTGGAGGAATTTTTCGGCGGAGAGCAGCGGGGAAGTTCCGCGATGCCGCACAAGCGCAATCCGGTCACTTGCGAGCAGATTTGCGGGCTGGCGCGGCTGGTGCGCAGCAACATGCTGGCGGCCTATGAAAACGTGGCGCTGTGGCACGAGCGGGATATTTCGCACAGCAGCGTCGAGCGCATCATCCTCCCCGACTCGACGATTCTGGTGGACTATATGCTCGCCAAGATGACCGCGATCGTCAGCCAGATGCGCGTCTTCCCGCAGCGCATGTTGCGCAACCTGGAATCCACGCACGGGCTGGTTTTCTCCGGCCAGTTGCTGCAGGACCTGGTGGAGAAAGGCATGCCGCGCGACGACGCCTACAAAGCCGTGCAAGAAAATGCCATGGCCGCGTGGGAATCGGAGGCCAGCTTCCGCGACAGCGTGGCGCGGGATGCGCGCATCACCAAGTACCTCACCCCGGCCGAGCTGGAGCGCACCTTCGACCTGCAGCGCCAATTGCGTTATGTGGACGCTCTGTTCGAGCGCGTGTTTGGCGCGCATCCCGCCAACGAAAAGGGCATGGCCAAAAAGGCCTGAAGCAGTTCGCCGTTACCCGAAAATAGCCAGAATTTGTCATCTCGAGCGAAGCGAGGGATCTGTTTTTCGCAAAGGGCTGGGAGAACAGCAGATTCCTCGCCCCGTTCAAAAGGCGAACGGGGCTCGGAATGACAATTACTGGAACATTTCCGCGGCCTCCGAAGTCGCGCCCTCCCGTTCGCGGCATAATTCCTCGCAAAAACAAAAGAGCTCCCGGTTACCCGGGAGCTCTTCGTTCTTGCCTCTTCCGAGCCGGCAGAAAGCCGGCGCGGCTGCGGAGGCGGAAACTATTCTACGCGCTGCACGTAGCGCGCTTCGGAGGTGTCCACGCGAATCCTGTCACCCTCATTGACAAAAGGGGGTACGTTCACAATGAGCCCGGTCTCCAGCGTTGCGGGCTTCATCACCGCGCTGGCCGTGGCTTTCTGCAGCGTCGGCTCGGTCTGAATCACTTTCATGTCCATGGTGTCCGGCAGGTCCACGCCGATGGCTCTTTCGTCGTGGAACTCGATTTTCACAATGGTGTTGGGAATCAGGTAATTCACGGTTTCGCCGAGCTCGTCCTTGGTCATCTGCATCTGTTCGTAGGTCTTCGTGTTCATGAAGTGGAAATCATCGCCCTCTTTGTAGAGGTACTCGAATTCGATTTCGTCCAGGATGGCGCGATCCACGAATTCTTCCGCGCGGAAGCGGTACTCAATGATGGCGCCAGTGCGCAGATTCTTCATGCGCGTTTGCATCGAGCCGCGCTTGTTGCCCGGCGTGCGGTGCTCGGTGGTGAACACGGTAAAGAGGTCGCCCTCATGCTGGATCACCATGCCGGGGCGAAGCTGTGTGGCTTTGACGCTGCTCATAAGTGAATGCGGCACCGGAGCGGCCGGCGCCGGAAACTCCTCTTCAAGTTAGGGACATTTCGGAAATTCCAAACGGCCCCCGAAGGAACGGCGCGTGGAATGACACGAGGCACGCAGGGATGAATGGCGGTCCCTGCGCGGAAAACCAGTATAAACGGGGCTATGCGATGCGGTCAATCCGCCGTATCACGGGAGAGTCCCTTTGGTGTAGATTGGGGGCATGGAGCTTCTCAGCCGAGTACTTTCCATCGTCCTCTTTGCAGTTGCGGGCTCCATCGCTCAAACAGGATACAGTGCCACCCCTCCGGTCCACTTTGACCCCGCTCAGACGCCCGTACTTCCGTGCGACGACGTGACGAAGCTGGACTTCAGAAACCTAACTTTTCAGGTTGGGCCACGCACGTTCGCTTTTCACGAGGGCGTGGCTGTGAACTACGATGGTCGTGATGGACAAGCTGGTCGGTATTCCCAACCCGACTGGAAAGCTGAAATTGAAAAGGACAGTGTTATCCAGCCTGTACCCGATGTAGTCGTACGATTCCTGCTTATTCACGACGTGCATGTTACTGGAAGTGGTTGGCGTTATTATGCGACTGGCTATCACTGTTCGGGCGGAAAGCTGCAAGAAGTCATCCACCGCGAGGGCATGTCACTCCGAGTCGAACGCCTCGATTCAGTTAGTATCGACATCAGTCTTGATCCCCTCCCCGGTAAAGCGAGAAGGAAGCTTTGCTCATACATCTGGGATCGCAGCTCTCGCAAGTATGTGCTGTCGTCCACGCCAGAACACAGTTCTGTCAGACCTTGAAATGGCTGGAGGCCAGAGCGTGCAATTGCTCGCGCTTGATAGGTCGCCTTACCGGACAAGCGGCTCCCGGTACGCAGATGATTTCCTAATGAAACTGAGCCTTCTTTCCACAGTAATGAACCAGTGAAAGAAGACACACTAGCAATGCCTTAGCATGATCGGGGTTTACTGCGTGGGCCCTGTCTCCCGCTGGTTGGCCGCTTGGGCCATGATTTTCTCGATTTCGTCGGGGTCGCGGGGGAGTTTCTGGCTGAGCAGTTCGTGGCCGGACTCGGTGACCAGCACGTCGTCCTCAATGCGCACACCGAGATTCTCCTCCGGAATATAAATCCCAGGTTCCATAGTGACGACCATGCCCGGCGCCAGGGGCTTGTTGCAGTCCTCCAGGCCGGGATCGTGCACGTTCAGCCCGATCGAGTGGCCCAGTCCATGAATGAAATACTGTCCCAGCGGCTTGCCGTGCAGGTCCTTGCCGTGCGTGTCGATATAATTGTAGGCGATGCTGTAGAGCGCATCTTTTTTGTCGTGCTTTGCGCGACAGCCCATGATGGCGCCCGGGCGAACCGCGTCAATCGCGGCATTCTGCGCGCCCAGCACGATGTCATAAATCTCGCGCTGCCGCGGCGTGTACTTGCCATTCGCGGGCACGGTGCGCGTGATGTCCGCGGCGTAGCCGGCGTATTGCGCGGCCACGTCCATCAATACGATGTCGCCATCTTCGATTTTGCGGAAAAGCTTGTCGTAATGCAGCACCGTGGAGTTGATGCCCGCACCGACAATGGGCGCATAGGCTTCATCTTCCGCGCCTCCCATCGCGTGGACATACTCCATCTTTGCCGCGACCTGATACTCGAACAGCCCCGGCCGCATCATTTTCATGGCTTCAAAGTGGGCATCGAGAGAGAGATTGATCGCTTGGCGCAGCAAGGAAAGTTCAGTGGGTGATTTGACGACGCGGAGGTCATTGATATTCGCGCGAATGTCTTTGACAACCGCCTGGGGCACCGCAAGCTTCAGCCAGTCCACAACTTCCTTCTCGTGAGGGTAGCCACCTAATTCCCGCTGGTAGGGGAGAATGGTGTAGAACGCGGGATAAATCTTGGCCAGGCGTTCGACCGTGGCACGCAATTCCGGCAGGTCCTTGACGAGCGCAAACCCCGTGCGCGACCCGATCCCGGGATCGCTGGGTGACATGCGCACGCCGTTCCACTTCTCCTTTTCCGGATTCTTGGGCGGCAGGAAAAAAATTTCGCGCGGTCCTTCCCAGTCGTCTTTCTTTGCGCTGCTGCCATTGGGCGGCAGGAGGACCAGCGCGGCCTCCTCTTCGTTGTGGCCGGTGAGGTAATAGAAATTTTCTTCCTGCGCGAAGATGTAGGCCTGCGCTTCTACTTCGCGGCCGGTGTAGCCGAGCAGCACGACGGGACCATCGATATTGGAGGCAAGCTTGGCGCGGCGTTCGGCATAGACGGAGTTGGGCTCGCGCTCGCGGCGCTGCTGCGCCATGGCGGGAAGCAGCGCGCAAAACGCCAGCAAGAACATCGCGGCGAGGCGCCAGGTCCAGGCTTGGCCACTCATGCACACCAGATTCATCGGGAAACGACGAGACACACCACTCATTTGGCCACCTCAAAATCCCCCAGGGCAAAGGAGGGGAGAGGGAATTGTAACCGAAAAGAGTACGGGCAGGGAAACGCGGAGCCTCGATAGAAGTGTTGTTTCCGGTAAGCGCGGAATCCAGGCGGCATCAGTCGTACGGCGCTGTTGGCAACCTCTCGGCGCATGACGTGACTCCTAGCTCGCCGGCGGTTCGTGATAGGCTGGCCGAGGCCCGCCTCGTTCGCCGGTTCGGGTCGCCGAAGGATCTCACGGGATGAACACCTTTTTTCTCAGGGTAGCTGAAGCGCTTCGGCGCGCCCGGTTGCCCATCCTTTGGATGGGACTCACCTACGCGCTCGGGGTGTTTACGGGCGCCATTATGGTGCATGCGCACAGTCATTTCGCTCTTTCCTATCGAGACCATTTGGTTGGACGCGCTCAAACGAGCGACCCGGCTGCCGTGGCCGCAAACCGCGGGCTTCCACTCCGTGCAGCGTTCCTTGATTTCGCGGGCAACCTCGGTCGTGGCGCGGTCCCTTCCACGATGATGGGGCTGGCAGTCGCACTGCCTTTCCCCTTGGCCGCTTACCGGGGATGGATCGGCGGGATCGTCTCTGTCGATGGCGAGCATAGGAGCCGCCTGAGGCACTGGCACGAGCGAACCTACTATCTAGGCGTGCTGCTTCTGCAATTGATCCCGTATTCGCTGGCGGGCGGGACTGGGGTACGGCTCGGGCTGGCGTTTCTCATGCCGAAGGGGAGGTGGGGTTACACGGCGTCCGAACACTGGCTCGGCCTTCCGGCGGAAGGTATGCGGGACGTCGGGCGGATCTATACGTTGATTGTTCCGCTCTTCCTGGTTGCTTCGCTGGTTGAGTTCCTGGCGCGATGAGGCGAGCAACGAAAGAAGTGGGGAGTTGATGACGAGGGGAGGGCTGAACAAGTTGCCAGTAGCGCTCTGGGCAACCGCGCGGCATCGCGGCATGGAACCGGACTAGGATAGAATAAGGCTCCGGCCAGGGAGGGACAGTGGAACGCGAACGCCGTCGCACGCCCAGGTATGTTTTTTTCGCCAGCGCCGAACTCCTTGAAGAGAAATCGGAAGTGCGCGTTGCTTCCCGGGTCAGCGAATTGAGCCTGTACGGGTGTTACCTGGACATGATGAATCCCTTCCCCAAGGACACCGACGTGCTCCTGAGGATTTGGACTGACGAAAAGATTTTCCAGACGAAAGGCAGAATCATCTACTCGCAGCCCAACATGGGCGCCGGCGTTGTCTTCCTCGACGTGCAACCCATGTACCTGGCGATCCTGACACAGTGGCTCAATGCCGCCGCCCAAAAGCAGTAGCCGCATTCCTCACGCGATAAAACTTTGCCGGCAAGTCAGGCACTGCAACATGCCCTCGTCCTGAGAGGCGTGTTGTTTCCGCCCCGAAGGATCACAAGGTGTTGCGCTGTTTGAATAGCGGGCGAGATTGCATCTTGTGAGAAAGTCCAGCTAAAGTCTTTCTGGTGTCGCCAGTGCGAAAGCTCGCCATCTCTCCCGCCGATCGCGTTTTTGTTCTCACCGGCGCCGGCATCAGCGCCGAAAGCGGTATTCCTACTTTTCGCGATGCCGGCGGACTCTGGCGCAATTATCGAATCGAAGAAGTCGCTTCCCCGCTTGCCTGGCGGCGTGATCCACGCCTGGTCTGGGATTTCTACTCGATGCGGCGCAAATTGGCATCCTCCGCCAAGCCAAATCCCGGCCATTTAGCCCTCGCTTCGCTCGAACAGGCTCTCGACGACCGCCTTTTTCTGTGCACGCAAAACGTGGACAATCTTCACGAGCAGGCCGGTGCGCGGCGCGTTCTCCACATGCACGGCGAGCTCTTCAAGAGCCGTTGCGACTCCTGTTCCCTCCCGCCCTTCGCAGACACCTCCCTGTACGAATCACCCGGCGAGATTCCGCGCTGCTCCTGCGGGGGCAAAATCCGCCCGCACATCTGCTGGTTCGGCGAGACTCCTTTTGAGCTCGAGCAAATCTTTCAAGCACTCGATGATTGTTCCATCTTCATCGCTATCGGTACCTCCGGCAGCGTTGAGCCTGCCGCCAGTTTTGCCGCCCAGGTTGCCGGACGCGCCAGAACTGCCTATGTGGGTCCCGAAGCTCCCGTCAACCGTACATTGTTTGACGAGTGCTTCCTTGGCAAAGCGGGCGAGCTTCTGCCCGGCCTTTTTTCCTGGTGAAATGACGCCTGAGTTTCGCTCACGCTTTGCGGTCTTCGCATTCCTTCTCTTCCCTGAATTGGGTACAATAATATCTTCCCCGGCGGAATCCTCCCGGAGCAATCATGCCTCCGTCAGGTAGAAATTCACCGCAGGTGCCAAATGAACTCCGATCCACAGACGCAGCACAACGCACCACGCCTAAAGAAGCCGTTAGTTTATGCGTTGATTGCGATTGTAGTCGCGGCTAGTTATGTCGGCTACACTCTGCTCTCTCGTCGTGCGTCGACCCGCGAAATCGAGCGGCGCAACGCCGCGAAACAAGCCGAGCAGCATCGCGCAGAAGATCGCCTCACCCTTGAACAACTCGGTGGCTCAGATTTCGGCATACGCGCTCTTTCCGCTTCTCCCGCGGTCATCCGGCGGGGCGAATCCGCACAGATCTGTTACGACGTCACCAACGCCAAGAGTGTCAGCCTTGATCCGCCTGTGGCGCAAGTTTGGCCCTCGCACACGCGGTGTTTCGAGGTCTCGCCCAAGCGGACCACCACCTACACTCTTACCATCACTGACGCCAAGGGGGAAACGGTAGCTAGCGGGGTGCAAGTGCAAGTTCACTGACAGCTTGTCCTCCAAATAAGACATTTATTTACAATATGATAGAAGCACATTACAATAGGTGAGCCACCCCTGCTATTCTCTGCCCGCCCTTGCCCCTTGTTCTCTGATTTCTCTCCCATCTATAATGTGGGGAGCGGAGTTCGGCCAGGCCGGGCTCCGCATCGTTTTTCTTTAACCCGGAAAGTTTATGTCCGATCCAATTTCAAAAATTAAGAAGAAGCTCCAGACGGAAATTGACGCGCTCGAGCGCGAGCTCAACGTGGAACTCCCGAAGGAGATCGCCGTTGCCCGTTCGCACGGTGACCTCTCCGAAAACGCGGAATACAAATCTGCCAAGGAGCGCCAGGGGTACGTGAACGCGAAGATTCACCAACTCAAGAAGCGCATGGGCGATCTGGGCATGCTCAATCTCACGAACATTCCCCGGGATCGTTCCGGCTACGGTTCGCGCGTCGTGGTTGTGGATGTGCAGCGCAGCGTCGAGGTCGAGTACAAGCTGGTCAGCAGCGAGGAAGCCGATGTCGAGAAGGGGCTCATCTCCACCACCTCCCCGATCGGCCGTGCGCTGCTCAATCGCAAGGTGGGGGACGAAGTTCACGTCGCCACCCCGGCCGGCAAGAAGGAATTTGAGGTTGTGCGGCTCGTGACCATTCACGAAGACGATTGATTCCTTTCGCCCAGCCTGCCGCAAGGGTTCCTATATGATTGGGGTTCCGGTCGCGCTCGCGATTTTCTGAAACTTTGCGGCTATGGGGTGTTCCGCGCGGGCGCTTTCTGTCTCTGGCGTCATCGCGCAGAGTTTTTATGCGCACACGAGCAGTGCCCGCAAACCGCCCTTGTGATGCCAATTCCGCTCGGCTAGGATGTCAACTATGGTTACCCACGATTTCAAGGTTTTTCTTGAACCGGACGCGGAGTATGGCGGTTACGTTGTTGTGTGTCCGTCTCTCCCGGGATGCTACTCACAGGGAAAGACCGTATCCGAAGCGCTCGCCAACATCCGCGAAGCAATCGAACTGGTTCTCGAAGACATGGAAAGCCGCGGCGAAGAAATCCCCGATCCCAGCGAAGTTCTGGTTGGCAGTGTTGTCGTAACTCGATGAACCCCCGGCTTCCCGCCATTTCTGGGGACGAGCTGATCCGCGCTTTAGCAAAGTTCGGATACGAGGCAGTACGGCAAAAGGGCAGCCACGTCCGCCTCCGTCATCCAACGGATACCAAAAAGCTTCCCGTTACAGTTCCATTGCACGATGAAATCGCCTTCGGCACCCTGCGCAGGATTTTGCGGGATGTCGGCCTAACCGTCGAGCAATTGATCGCTAGCCTCTGATCTCGCCCGCAAGAAGCAGGGCCGCGATTAGGTTGCGGGAGAGGCTTTCGGCCATGGCCAGGTGCTGGCATCCCGCCGCCGAGGTGCGTACAATGAGCCTTCCCAAGGAAAAGGAATATGGGCGACACACCACAAACGGTCTTGATTACGGGCGGCACCGACGGACTCGGCCGGGCCGCCGCCATTTTGCTCGCGGAGCGCGGCTATCGCGTTTTCGCCGCCGGACGCTCTGCTGAGAAACGCGCCGATCTCGACAAGCTGGCAGCGGAAAAGAAGCTGCCCATAGAAACTTTGGAACTGGATGTCTGCGACGACGCTTCCGTCCAACGCGCCGTGCAAAGCGTCTTGCAGAAGGCCGGTGTGATCGACGTTCTCATCAACAACGCCGGCGTCGCCTACATGGCCGTGATTGAGGACTTGCGGCTCGATGACCTGCGCCGGCAGTTTGAAACCAACGTCTTCGGCGTTCTGCGCGTTACCCAGGCCGTCCTTCCGCACATGCGCGAGCGCCGCCGCGGCCGCATCCTGATGACGAGCAGCGTCACGGGCCTGCTTACGCCGCCGACCTATGGCGCTTACAGCAGCAGCAAGCACGCCCTCGAAGCGCTCTCCAATGCCTTGCGCCTGGAGATGTTCCCGTTTAGCGTTGAAGTTATCCTGATCGAGCCGGGCTACATCATTACGAATTTTCAGCAGACGGCCAAGGCACTGGGCGAGCCGTACGTCGAAGCGGCAAAAGCGGGGCCGTACGCCAAAATCTATGCGGGAGCTTGGAGCGGGGCGAACAAGGGCCGCGGCGATTCCAGGACCACGCCGGAAGATTGCGCGCGCGTCATCCAGGAAGCCATCGAATCGCCCCATCCCAAAGCGCGCTATCCGGTCACGCCGCTGGCGAAATGGGCATCTTTCGGCCGGCGCATCCTGCCGGATACCCTACTGGATTCCTTGCTGCGCCGCAAATACGGCATTCTCCGCGAAGAGTAGCGCGGGCTAATGCCGTTCACTTGACCAAATGGCAGGGAGGTTCGATGAACCTCGCCCAAACTCAAACAACGCCTCGCATCTTGGCCAGCCGAAATTCACGACACAAATTGGAACGGCACTCATTGGAAACCTGGAAGGACAGGCTGTTCTGACGAAGTTGTTCCCACTTCTTCCGCCACGCGCAGAGCCCGCACCATACGGACGTTCGCAGTAGGCATGACGTTCCTCCCCGGGAGAAAACCCGTTCAGTCTAAGCGACTCTGCGGGAGGCGGTAACTGCGTGGGGTTTGACGCCGTTCGGCGCTGCGTTTACTCTCAGACTCATAGAGGAAACACAAATGTTGCGAATGTTTAGGTGCGTAATTGCTCTATGCGCGAGCTTGTTCCTGGGACAATCTGCCGGCGCCCAGACTCGCGAGGCGGTGAACCAGGAAGCCCGCGCCATCCTCAAAGAGCTCATCGAGATCAATACAACCGATTCCGTCGGCAACGTCACAACCGCCGCCGAAGCCATGGCCAAGCGCCTGCTGGCCGCCGGCTTTCCCCCGCAGGACATCCGCGTTGCCGGCCCGACCGAACGCAAGAGAAACCTCGTCGCGCGCTACCGCGGCACCGGGCAGAAGAAACCCATCTTATTCATCGGCCACCTGGACGTCGTGGAGGCGCGCCGCGAAGACTGGACCGTCGATCCGTTTCAATTCCTCGAGCAGGACGGCTACTTCTACGGCCGTGGCACACAAGACATGAAGGAAGGCGACGCTCTCCTGGTGACAACCTTTATCCGCCTGAAGCGCGAAGGATTTGTGCCCGACCGCGACCTGATCCTGGCCCTTACCGCTGACGAGGAAGGCGGCGACTACAACGGCGTGGACTGGCTGCTCAAAGAGCACAGGGACTGGATCGATGCCGAGTATTGCATCAATCTCGATGGCGGCGAATTTGAAAAGGTGAAAGGGAAGCGGCTGCTTGCTGGCCTGCAGGCCAGCGAAAAGGTCTACGTTGATTTTCAATTCGAAGCCACCAATCCCGGCGGTCATAGCTCGGTTCCCGGGCCGGAGAACGCCATCTATGAACTGGCCGCTGCACTGACGAAGCTCCAGGGTTTCTCGTTTCCCGTCAAGGTCAGCGAAATCACGCGGAATTACTTCGCGCGCACCGCGGCCCTCAGCGCAGGCTCGATGGCCGCCGATCTAAGTGGCGTCACCAAGGATCCGCCCGACCCGGACGCGGTCAAGCGCCTCTCCACGAATCCCTATTACAATTCGCTCCTGCGCACCACCTGTGTCGCCACCATGCTATCCGGCGGCCATGCCCCCAACGCACTTCCGCAGACGGCCCGCGCCAATGTCAATTGCCGTGTGTTCCCCGGCGAAGATCCCGAGGAAGTACGCAGGACGTTGGAGCGAATTGTCGCGGATCCCAAGCTCAAAATCACTTTCGTGCCGGAGAAGACCTCCGACGGGAAACTCATCCCCATCGTGGCCGTGCCCCCTTCGCCTCTTCTGCCGGAATTGAATGCCACGTTGGAGCGCACGCTAGCCACGATGTGGCCGGGGCTGCCGGTGGTCCCCTCGATGTCCACGGGAGCCACGGACGGCAAATATCTGCGCATTGCCGGCATACCCACGTATGCCATCGCCTGCATGTTCTTTGACTCAGAGGATGACCGCTCTCACGGCAAAGACGAACGCGTGGTCGTGGAGGATTTCTACGATGGCGTCGAGTTCACGCACCGCTTCCTGAAGGAACTCGCGACTTCCAAGTAATGGAGTCAGGCAGGACGCGAAAATCCAGCAGCCTGAAACGTAAAAGGCCCCCGATGGTTCCGGGGGCCTTTCTGCAACTGAAATGGAAAACGGTCAGGGTTTTGCCGGTTCCGGCGCGTCTCCGGGTTTCACATCGGGCGGCGCCACCGCACTCGCCGCAACGGGCTTGGCGGTTTCGGAGCCGTACCTGGTCAGATAGGGCATGAACGGCGTGACTTCAAACGGCATTTTCTCGCGTTCTGCCACCGTTCCTACCGGTTTGCTCTTGATCAAAGAAAGCTGGTCGTTCCACGGATCGATCTTGACGCGCCCGCCGAGCGGCAAGGCCGCGATCTTCTGCGGATTCTGCTTGGGATCGAGGGGTGCCGTGGATTTCAGGTCGCTGATCTGCGGCACGCGATTGCCCAGATGGCCGCTGATCAAATTGGGAATTTCCTTTTGGCGGGCGTCCAGCGCTTGCAGGAAGAGTCCGGCATTGCCCAACTGATTCTTGTACGGCGAATTGTTGAGTATCTGAATGGCCTTTTCGTTAGCCTGGCGCTCTTCATCGTTGGTACGCGAGAAACCAAAGTGGCGGAAGGTGTCCTTGTCTTCCACCATCAACTGATCGAAGAAGGCATACTGGGAATCCATGCGGTGCCCAAGAACCACGTGGCTCAATTCATGCGCCAGGATGGTCGCGAGGCTGGCTTCATCCGGAAGCACGTCCACCAGGCCGCGGCTCAGTATGATCGTGTGTCCCACGGTGAAGGATTCGAGGGTCGAAGTCATCAGGATACGGCAGCGCACTTCGGGCTCGACGTCAATGTTATTGGTCACTTCCAGGTTGTTGATGACCGTTTCCAGAACCTTGTCGACCTCGCCCTTTGGCGCTATCAGGCCAATGCGCTCCAAACGGTCAATGACATTGTCTTCCGCCTGGTGATCCCAGGAGCGCTGCGCCTGAATCGGGGAAAGGTCGTTCGCGGTCTTGGTATCGTCCTGCACAGGCGTTTCCACCAGAATCTTGCTCAACTCCTGTTCCTGGCTGGCGCCGCCCAAGTTGTAGCCCCACAAGCGCGTCTGCGCCTTGAAAGCCAACTTCTTGCTGATGGCATAGTGCAGGTCTTTTTCTTCGCTGTACACGAAGGTGGGCAGCCAAAGCCCCGGCTGCACATTGGTCCGCCAACTGTCGAAATGGAAGTACCAACTAGAGTGGCCGTTGCCGTTGTAGGCGCCATTGAAGCGCACGATGTGGAAATCCTGGTCTTCCACCCAGATGCGGCCCAGGAATCGCCCGCGGTTGTTCTTCCCAATCGGCGTCACGTCGAAGACCAGGCAGCGCACCTCGCCAAGAAACTCCCGGCGCACATAATCAAACTTGTAGTTCTGCTTATCGAAGCCGTTGGTATCGATGAAAATCATCTGCAGGAAGCCGTCCGGCAAGAACTGCATCGCGAAACTGAAGAAGTTTCCGATGGAGCCGAAAACCTTCTTGCCCTTGCTCTGGGTTTCGCTCAGGGGCACCAGGCTGACACCTTTCGCGAAATTCGCGCGGCCCAAAAAATATTTGTCCCCGGCCGGCACCTCCCCCAGATCCTTGTCGGCCTTAAGATTCTGAATATAGGTCTCCACGAGCGGGGAGTAGTTGCGAATCTGGGCATAAAGCCGCTGTTCGTTGCTGACCACCCGGTCGATCACCTGTTCCGGCGTGCGCGGCTGATCGGCCGCAGGAGCCGCCGCGGCGGCAGCCGGCACAACTGTGCAAGCGCAAAGCGCCAGCACGAGAATTTCGTTCCACTGCTTTCTCATGATCATCTCTCCCTCAGTAGGCCAAACGGAACTCAATGCGAACCCGGGCCGGAAAATCCACCGACTGGTTGTCGCGCTTCGCCGGCTTGAATTTGATTTGTTGTGCCGCTCGCACCGCCGCCTCGTCGAGGCCGTGCCCCAGGCCGCTGACTATCTGATTGATTTGAATACTGCCGTTCGCCAGGAATACCAGGTCGATGACGACATCGCCTTCTACTCTCAGCTTACGCCCCTCGGCCGTATACTCAGGCCGGGGCTTGTCTAAAATGTCAGGAGTAGTATCCGCCGGACCGCCTGCCGCAGCTTTCTTCTTCGGCGCTTCTGCGGTTGCCGCGGCGACGTCGGTGAATCCTCCGGCAACTACCGTGTTCTTCTTTGGCGCGGCGCTCACCGGGGGAATGGCTATCCCGTTCCCAAATCCCGTGCTCGCCACCGTGCCGCGAATTCCTTCTTTTCCTCCGGTGCCATTCCCGTAGCCTTCGCCATTCGGGAGCGCCGGAGAACCCAGACGGTTCACGTTCGCCCCGTGATTCGGGTCACTCTTTCCAGGCAAGCCGTTGGGATCGCCAAATCCGCCGGTCTGCACCTTGTTGAGAGGCGCAACCACCGTCGCCACTGCCGCGCTGCCCGAACCCAGGTTGCCGACCTTCACATCGTCCTTCGGACGCTTCGGGGCGTTTTCCCTGACGTCAATCTTGGCGGCCTCAAACGTCGGTTTCACCTCCGGCGCTTTAACGTCGCTCTTTTCCACTTTGGGTACCACCGGCTTGGGCTTCGCCAGATTCGCGAAGATATGCGGCTGTGCCGGGTTGAGCTTGACCGGTTCCACTGGTGTCGGTTTGAGTTCCGCCTTTGGCACCACAGCCTTTGGCTTGGGTGGCGGCGGCTCGGGAGCCACTGGAATCTCGGTTAGCGGTTGAGCAATCTCCACACTGACGAATTTCAGCCCCGTTTTCATCTGTTCCGGATACATCAGGGGCACCAGGAGCAGGAATATCAGAATGGAAATTTGCACGATCGCGCTCAGGCCAAACCGGCCCCACTGGGGTTCGGCATCGGGAAGAAGAGCAAGGCGTGCAGGCACCTGCCTGTTGCCCATATGCTGTTTCCAGGCTTCCGAAGCCGCAGTGCGCCCGCGGTTCGGGTTGAACCCTACCCCTAACGAGGTTCTCCGTGGTGGATCAGCGATCATCGTGGTCATCCGCTTGCCGCCTCGCGCATATGTTTATCCCGACACCTCTGTTCCAAAGGAACCGAGTTGAATCAAATCGGGACGTGTGTTGTACCGGTACGAGAGTACTTTGGCGGCCTGAGTCGTCCGAATAGGACTTTCGTACTATCGTCGCGTATTCGCTAATGCCTTTGCGAGTTCGCTTTCCACACGCCTTCTTTGCCGGGTCAAACCCGCCGAGGCGGAATTCGTTGCGGGCGGGGGGCGCAACACACCATAGGATACCGCATCCAGAGACATAGGCTATCGCTGTTTTCTGCACCGGCTGCTCCCGAGGGGTAACCCTTATGATGCACGCAACGGGCTGGCCGTTGGTTGTCACGTGGGCATCCTAGGGTATAGAAATAGGGTGATTAGATGCAATGCAGGAGTTTTGTGTCCCATCGTCCCCATGACCGCCTGGACCCGGAACAACGCGAGCCAGCGCAACTCCTTGGGTTTTCCGAGGCGATCCTGAATTCCCTATATGCCGAATCTTGTGCCGCGCGCTGGGGCCTCACCCTGCTGCAATTTGCAGCGGCCCTCGAGCGCAGCCTTCGCAAGCGCTTCCCGGATGTTCCTCCTCCGAAAGATCACCTGGTCGAGTATCTGCAGACCCTTTACCTTCGGGACCTGGCCCTCGCCGCGGCCTGCCTGGAAGGTTCCGAATCGGCCTGGGAATATTTTGTGCGCGAGTATCGTTCGCCTCTGCGGGCGGCCGCCGGCGCCATAACGAAAGCCAGCCGCGCGGGTGCCAATGCTCAGGAACTCGCCGATTCGTTGTTCGCGGAACTATTCGGCTTGGTGGATGGCAAACGTGGTGAGCGATCGCTCTTCCGCTATTTTCATGGGCGGAGTTCACTGAAAACATGGTTGCGTGCCATCTTGGCGCAGCGCCACGTCGATCGACTTCGCGAGAGCCGCCGCTGGGAATCCTTCGATAAGGGCGATGGCGAGGAGCCCAAGCCGCTTCCAGAACGCCATGCAGCCCCTCCTTCTCTGGACCCGCATCGCGAACGCTACCTGCAGCGATTTGCAACCGCCCTGCAACTCTCCCTGGCCTCGCTCGATCACAGTGATCGCCAGCGTCTCGAGCTGTACTATGCGCGGCAAAAGACCCTGGCGGAAATCGGCCGCCAGATCGGCGAACACGAGTCCAGCGTCTCGCGCAATTTGGAACGCATTCGGCATGAATTGCGCGCGCGTATCGAGGAACATCTCCATGGCGAACCGGCCTTCAGCGAAGCGGAAATTGCGCTTTGCTTTCAATACGCCGCCGAAGATGCCCCCATTGATTTCCGGAATCTGTTTCCGGAGAAGCAGGCCCGCAAGCCCGGCCTTGGCAGAAAGGAATCGTCGTGAGTTCCTGCAAGAATCGGTTCTCGAAACGTTCTCAGAAGGGAGAGCGCCATGCCATCTGACGATCGCGATCAGCAATTCGACCGCGCCCTCGCGCGCCATTTGCGCAGCGCCTCTCCGGATGCGGCTTGCCCGGACGCGGAAATTCTCGCCGCTTATCACGAGCGCTCCCTCTCGCTGGAAGAGATGGCGCACTGGAAAGCCCACATGGCTTCCTGCTCGCGTTGCCAGGAGACACTGGCGCTGCTGGAACAAACCGATTCCGTTGCCGCGAATGACTGGGAAAAAGAAATGGTGCCGGCGGCGTTGCAGGCCAGCAGGTCCTTATCAGGGGCGAAAGATAGTGGGAAAGAAGAGTCCGCTTTGGCGATGGCTGCGGCCAGCGCCGCGCCCGCTCCTGTCGAAATTCGCAGCGTATCCAAAGGTGCCGCGCAAACTCGCCGCCGCGTGCCTTGGAGCATTGTGGTCCCCGCCGGTGCCTTGGCGGCGGGTCTGCTGGTCTGGGTAGCGGTGCACGAAAGGCCAAGATTCTCTGTGCGGGAGAAAGCCAGCATTCAGGTTGCCGAAAACCGCGAAGCCAAGCCGCGGGTATCGTCAGTTGCTCCGCAATCCGGGAAAGTTGAGCTGCGCGACGAAGGCTCGGCCTCGCTTCAGTCGAAAAATCTAGCGGAGCACAAGCCCCCCGCCGCTCTCACAAGCCCCGCGCTGCACGCACAAGCGCCCTCCTCGATTCCTTCCGCAGTGCCGCCTCCCGCTGCGAAAGAATTCGTAGCGCCAGAACAAGACAAACTCGCGCAACTCGATGCGGGCAAGTCCGCCGTTTCCTCCGGCGCCCGGACTACTTCGGGGTTTGTCGGTGGCAAACGGGCAGCGGCTGCCGCTCCGGCCGCTGCCGGCCGCGCCGGGGGGCCGCTGATGGCGAATCAGATGCAGAATCAAATGCAGAATCAGAATGTGACGCAGAACGAAAGCCAGGCCCCGAATCCGGCTGCGAATCAAGTCACTGTTCAGGCCGCGAACCAGCCCCTCGCCGAGGAAAAGAAAGAGGCGCAACAAGCGCAAAAACAACAGAGCGAAATTGTCCCTGTCGCTGCTTCAAGCGAGACTGTCGAGGTGACTTCGGCGCCACCCGCACCCACCGCCGGTGCACTCTCCCGCTCGTCCCTTAACGGCCGCGCGGCATATTCCCTGATGTTGATGGATCGGAACGTCATCGTTTCGCCGAACAAAATGCTAGCCTGGCGCGTCGGCCCCGGGGGGAAAATCGAGCGCTCCACCGATGCGGGCAAAACCTGGAGAACGCAAGACAGCGGGGTGACCGCCGATCTCCTCTCGGGTTCAGCGCCGGCGGACAAAGTTTGCTGGATCGTCGGCAAGGCCGGAACACTTCTTCTGACCACCGATAGCGGTAAGCACTGGAAGCAACTTGCTTCGCCAATCTCTGACGATCTCGGCGGCGTTCATGCCCTGGACGCGCAGCACGCTTCCATCTCGGACGTCCCCAACAGCAAAAGCTTTGAAACCAGCGATGGCGGGTTCACTTGGAAGCTGGTTGCTAACCAATAGAGCCCCATGCAAGAGATTCCTGTGGCGCCGTTCTATTAGAGAAGGAAAATTCAACTCGAGGTGCATTCATGAACACTCTGCCGAACTCCAAGCGAATCTCCACCCGCTGGGTAGCCACCGGCGCCGCCATCGCTCTGGCGGGCGCTGCCGCCCTGGTTCCCGCTTACTACGCGGGGAAAAAGGGCGATCCGCAGGAGAAAGAATCGAGCTACGTTGCCACGGCCGATCAGACCACTACGCTGAACGACCAGACCGATCTCGCCGTCACCGTCTATAACTCCAACATTGCCCTGGTCCGCGATGTGCGCCAATTGCAATTGCCTTCCGGCGGCTTCCGCCTGAAATTCATGGATATCGCCGCGACGGTGAATCCCGCCACGGTCCATTTCCGCTCCCTCACCGATCCGGAAAAGCTCGGCGTCATCGAGCAGAATTACGAATACGATTTGCTGGAGCCCGCCAAGCTCCTGAACAAATATGTCGGCAAGGAAGTGACGCTGGTCCGCACCTACATGGACAACAACACCACCAAGCGGGAAGAGGTCAAAGCCACGCTGCTGGCCAACAACAACGGACCTGTCTGGCGCATCGGCAATGAGATCGTCACGGGTCTCGCGAGCGATGGCTATCGCTTTCCGGAAGTGCCGGCCAATCTCTATGACCGGCCCACGCTCTTGATGTCGCTGGAAAACACCGGTGCGCGCAAGCAGAGCATCGAGGCCTCCTACCTGGCCAACAATCTCTCTTGGAATGCCGATTATGTGCTCACCGTCACCCGCGACGACAAGGCCGCCGATCTCGATGGCTGGGTGACCCTCACCAACAATTCCGGCACCGCTTTCCACAACGCCAAGCTTCAGTTGGTGGCGGGCGATTTGAACCGACTCCCGGCGCCTATCAATGGTCGCAACTTGGAAATGTATGCGAAGGCCCAGGCAGTAGGCGGCGCCAGCCAATTCCAGCAGGAAAGCTTCAGCGAATACCACCTGTATTCGCTGGGCCGCCGCACTTCGGTCGAGGACAAGGAGTCCAAGCAGATCAGCCTGTTGCAGGGCAGCGGCGTCCCGGTGGAAAAACTCTTCGTCGTGAATGGCCAGAACTTCTACTACCACAACGCCCAGAATCCCGGCTCGCCGCTCAAGGACCCCGTCATGGTCTTCTACAAATTCAAGAATGAAGAGAAGGCCGGGCTGGGCATCCCCCTTCCCGCTGGCAACGTGCGGGTCTATCAGAAAGACTCAAAAGGCGGAGTGCTGTTCGTTGGCGAAGACCACATCGGCCACACGCCCAAGGACGAATTCATTAACGTGAAAATCGGCAACGCGTTCGATGTGGTATGTGAACGCAAGCAGACCGACTATAAGAGCATTGCAAAGAACGTTTGGGAAATGGAGTTTGAAATCACCCTGCGCAATCACAAGGACACGCCGGTGACCGTCCAGGTCAACGAACCGATCGGCGGCGATTGGGAGATGCTCACCTCTTCCCACAAGTACACGAAAACTTCCGCCTGGGCCGCGCAATTCGACGTTCCGGTGAAGGCCAACGGCGAAGCGGTGCTGACGTATCGCATTCGCGCCAAGTGGTAATCGCCAACTGAATAAGGGCCGACCCCGCATGGCGGGACCGGCCGTCTCGGATATGCTCCTGTAGCTCAGGCATTCAGGCCTGAGGCTTTTTCTTGCGCTTCCGTCTTACCGTAAACCCAAGGACCGCAGCACGTTCACCCCTGAACGATCGCGTCGGCCTCGATTTCCACCAGCATCTCCGGCGCGATCAGTTTGCTCACTTCCACCATGCTCGTTGCCGGGCGGATGTCCTTGAAGAATTCGCCGTGGGCGCGCCCGATCTTCTCCCACTCCGCAATATTGGTCACAAAAATCCGCGTGCGGATGATGTCCTCCATCGTGGCTCCGGCCCGTTGCAGCGCCGCCTCGATATTGCGAAGCGTCTGGAGCGTCTGCATGTAAGCATCGCCGGCGCCCACGATCTTTCCATCGGGGCCGGTGGCTGTCGTGCCCGATACGCTGATGTGATTGCCAATGCGCACGGCCCGGGAATAGCCCACGATGGGCTCCCAGGGCGTGGCACTGGAGATGTTTTGTCTCGGCATGGTGATTCCTTTATGAATACGCGGAAAGTCGCGTATTTCCTAATGTCTCAGGGCCGCATGCTAAACTGAAGGGAAGTATGGCACAGGCGCGATGAAGCGTCTGTGCCGGCAATGAGACGATCGCATGCGCTGCAACAACATTCTCGAAGCGGTGGGAAGCACCCCGCTCATCCGCCTGAACCGCATCGCCAAGGACCTGAAGCCGCAAATCTGGGCCAAGGCCGAAATGCTTAACCCCGGCGGCTCCGTGAAAGACCGCATCGGCATCACCATGATTGACGACGCCGAGAAAAAAGGCCTGCTGAAACCCGGCGGCACCATCATCGAGGGCACTTCCGGCAACACCGGCATGGGCTTGGCGCTGGTCGCGGCCGTGCGCGGGTACAAGTGCGTCTTCACCACCACCGACAAGCAATCCCAGGAAAAAGTGGACCTACTGAAAGCGCTCGGCGCGGAAGTGATTGTTTGCCCCACCGCCGTTGAGCCGGAAGATCCCCGCAGCTACTACAGCGTGGCGAAAAAGCTGGCGCGCGAAATCCCCAATTCGTATTACCCCAATCAGTACGCCAACCCCAGCAATCCCGAAGCGCATTACCGCACCACCGGCCCGGAAATCTGGGAAGACAGCGAAGGCAAGATCACCCATTTTGTGTGCGGCATGGGCACGGGCGGCACGATCAGCGGCGTCGGCAAATTTCTCAAGGAGAAAAATCCCGAGGTCAAAATTGTCGGCGTCGATCCAGAGGGGTCGCTCTTTTACGACTTTCATAAAACCGGGAAAGTCACCAAAGCGCGCACCTACGTCGTTGAAGGCATCGGCGAGGATTTCTTTCCCACCACGATGGACATGCAGATTCTGGATGATGTGATCCAGGTCAATGACGAAGAGTGCTTCGTTGTGGCGCGCCGTCTGGCCAAGCTCGAAGGGCTCTTCGCCGGTGGTTCCGGCGGCGGATGCCTCTCTGCCACGCTGAGGCTCGCCAAAGATCTGGGCCCGCAGGATTTCGTCGTCGCACTGTTGCCGGATACCGGCATGCGCTACCTCAGCAAGGTCTTCAATGACGAGTGGATGCGCGAGCGCGGCTACACCGAAGCGACCGTGGCCATCACTGCCGCGGAAATCGTCACCGCCAAGAGGCAAGCCGGCAAGGTCCGTGAACTGGTGATTGCCCGGCCCTACCAGACCGTCTTCCATGCGCTGAAAACCATGCAGGAGCAGGACATCTCTCAGATTCCCGTCTTCGAGGAAAATGTGCCTATCGGCACCGTGTATGAGGACCAGATCCTGACCCTCGCGCTGCAGGGCAAAGACCTGCGCAAGCTCGTCGTGCGCGAAGTGATGAGCAAGCCGCTCCCGCTGATTCCCAGGACGGCTCCCGTTGAGCGCATCACCCATATTCTGAGCCACGAAAACCCCGCCATCTTCGTGGAAATGGAAGATTCCAAGTTCGAGATTCTCACCAAGTACGATTTGATGAGTATCGTCGCCAGTCTAATGGAGCAAAAACGTTGACCGGTTGGCCCGCACCACGGTTTCGGTGAACAGGAAACACGATCCATGAAGATTCAGGATTTCAACGAACGGCTAAAGGATTCCATTCTCATTGCGGACGGCGCGATGGGTTCCATGCTGCACGAAGCCGTCGGCTCGGTGCGTTGCTTCGACGAACTCAACACCTCCGAGCCGGAAGCCGTTTTCCGCGTCCACCAAAGCTATATCGAAGCGGGGGCGCAGATCATCGAAACCAATACCTTCGGCGCGAACCGCTTCAAGCTCGCTCCTCTCGGCCTTGGCGATGAGGTGCAGCGCCTGAATGGCCGCGGCGTAAAGATTGCCCGCGAAGCGCGGGAAGCCGCGGCGCGCGAGGTCCTTATCGCTGGGTCGATCGGGCCTCTCGGCATCGGCGTGCAGGCGCGCCATCCTGAGCCCGATTTCATTCTTTCTGTTTTTCACGAGCAGGCGCTGGCCCTCGAGGAGCGCGGCGTCGATCTCTTCATCCTCGAAACGTTTTCCTATATCGAGGAGCTATTGCTGGCGATTGATGCCATCCGCACCTTCTCCGGCCTGCCCATCATCGCACAGCTCACCTACTCGGAAGAGGGCACCACGTACGGTGATGTGCGGCCATTCCTTGCCGCGGCGATGTTGAAAGACAAAAACGTTCAGGTGATTGGCGCCAACTGCACCCTGGGCCCGCAATCGCTTCTCCCCATTCTGCAGGAACTCACGAATGTGGGGGACATCCGCGTCAGCGCCATGCCCAACGCCGGCTTCCCCAAGCGCGAGGGCGACCGCATCGTCTATCCGAAGTCTTCCCCTGAATACTTCGCGCAATTCGCCAGGGAAGCCGCCGAACTCGGCGTGCGCATCCTGGGCGGGTGTTGCGGGACCACGCCCGCGCACATCCGCGCCATGGCCGAGGCGGTGAAGTCGCTGCGCCCCGGGAAAACTCATGCCGCGGCGTCTGTCGTGAAAACCACGGAACATATCGCGGCGGTTCAGCACAGGGAGCCGGAGAGCAAGTTCTGGAAGAAACTTCAGAAAAAGGAATTCGCCGTTTGCGTGGAGATCGATCCGCCCAAGGGTCTTGCGCTCGACCGCATCTTCGAACAGGTTGACAAGGTGATGGCTTCCAAAAAGGTGGACGCCATCGACATCAATAGCGGCGCGATGGCTCGCGTTGGCATGGACGCGCTCGTTGTCGCCGGCGCTCTGGAGGCCAGGGGCGTCGAAACCGTGCCACACCTCACCACGCGCGATCAGAACATCATCGGTCTGCAGGCCATGCTCCTGGGCGCGTGGACTGTCGGCGGCGTGCGCAACGTCCTCGCGATTACCGGCGATCCGCCTTCCGTGGGCGACTATCCGGAAACCAGCGGCGTGTACGAAGTCGATTCCGTCGGCCTGGTGAAAATCCTGAATCGCCTGAACCAAGGCACGGACTGGGCCGGGAAAACGCTCGGCGGCCAAACGAATTTCACCATTGGCGTCGCGCTGAACCCGGTGGCCGACGACATCGACAATGAAATCGCGCGTTTCCACGCGAAAGTGGAAGCCGGCGCGCACTTCGCGATGACTCAGCCGCTCTTCGATCCCGAACATTGGCGCGGCTTCTTAAAAAAGCTGGGCGGCCAGCCCGCCATACCCGTGCTGATCGGCGTGTGGCCGCTGAACAGTTACAAGCAGGCGGTGCGGCTGAACAACGAAGTGCCCGGCATCATGATTCCGGAGCCGCTCTTGAAATCCATGGAAGCCGCCGGGGCTGCCGCGCGCGACCGCGGTTTCGCGGTGGCCCGCGAAATGCTCGCCTGGGCCCGCACGGAGCTGGCAGGCGCTTACCTCATTCCGTCCTTCAAGCGCTACGAAGAAGTCCTCGAAATTCTCTGAGCCCGGCTGCCGCGCCAAGAAACGCTTCGCATCTTTCGCGAGCGCGACCCGCGCGAACCCCTGTAGGGGCGCAGGATTCCTGCGCCCCAAACGCCCAGGCCTCAACCCTTAGCTAATCCGTAATGCGATTCGATCCACATATTGCGGCCGTCACACCGCCGCAACTCAGCACCCGTCAGCAGCAAAGGAAGAGCTTGCGCGAGCATCAGGCCGCCATCGCCTCCGTGGCAGGCAGCGACGCGCCGATGCGCCGGGCCACGCGGCGGAACACCGGCACGAGGACAGAGTAGATCAGCGGAGTAAACAGCGGCGCAAGCACAGCCCAAACTACCATCGCGTGCCACGTCGTGCTCCAGAGGAACTTGATGGCGCCCCAAAGGTCGGTGCGGGCCATTTCGTAGATGTGGGGAATGGAAATCGGCAGATGCGGCCCCCGGAAAACCTTCTCACCGAGCCGGAAAAAAGGCAGCAAGAGCGCAATCTGCGCCGGGTACATGAAATAGTTGATCAATTGGATGGCCGGAAGATTCAACCGAAAAATCAGCGCGGCCAGTGCGCAAAGCGTGGTGGTCCAGCCCACCGCGGGAAAGACACTGAGGACCAGGCCTAGCGCCAGGCTCAACGCCAACTTCTCCGGTGTGACGCCCTGCCGCAGCAGGTCCTGGATCGGGCGGATCAACCGGCGATAAAAGAAGCTTCCCCTCATGCGGCCTTCTGGCGGAACAATGCGGAAACCGGCTCTTCTGGCTTCAGCGAGAATAGTTGTAGCAACACGCAAAGGGTCTTCACGTTCACTTTTGTTCCATCGTTTGCCGGGACGGGGAGGAAATTCAATGGATGCGGCAACCCCATGAGAATACGCCATGGGTATTACAACAGCATGCACAAAATACTGCAAAGTCACATAAAGACGATTTTCTGCAAGGTGAAATCTCGTGCCGATTGTTTCTTTTTGGGAAAGTAGCCCCAGCACCAGAACGGACCAGAAACCCAGCAAGCAGCACCACCCGGTGGACCAGGCCAGCGCTATTCCGCCTTTGTCTTCACCAGGCTGGTGTGGTTGTGCACGATTCTCCAGCCCTCCGGCAGCCGCTGAAGCACCAGGCTGAAGACTCCTCCAATATCGCCAGAGCCGCGGTGCAGATGCCACTGCCCCAGCAGCAGCGCTCGTTTGGACACGGTTCTTTCCTTTCATGAAACTGGAGTGCGCCGGGCATAACCAGGAAGTCCTTTCCATACAAGGGCTTCCGGCAGCCCCGCCGGGCCGGGCGCAGCCCGCTGGTACCCAAAAGTAACGCCTCCCGGGGGCTATCGAGGTAGTACCAGCGAGCTATTGGGCGCCGCAGCGTTTCACCACATACTTTGCATGGAGGCTGAGGGATGTTTGCCGCCATGATATTTGCGATTGCGATCGTTGCGCTGTTCCAGTTCGCGCTGTATTACTGGCGCGCAGTCCTGACTGAGGTTGCGTCGCAAGCCGTTTCCAACCGTGTCCTGGAAGCCGCGCAGGTAGCGGAGCCCGGCCTCTGCGGCGCCGACTTCGAGAAGCTGGCCACCCTGCACGAACTCACCCCCGAACTCAAGAGCGACCATAGCGGCCTGGGTTTTGTCCGCGTTTATTACGAGACCATTCGCGGCCTGCAAACGTTCTTCGGGCGGCTGTCGCCTGCGCTCGCCAATTGGGGCGAACACGAAATGGCCCTCTGCGCGCGCTACGCGGCCGTGCAGATAGAGCGCCGGCTCCAAGCCAACCTCGCGCAAGCCGCTTCCATCCGCTCCTGCTGACCTCACTGCGAAGCGCCAATCAATCGCCACTCTGGCGTGACGTGTTTTCCTATTGCTAGGGCCCCGCTGATTGACGAACAATACAGGCAATCCCAAATCGCCTGCGGAGGAGCTTGCCAATCCATGAGCGCTGCCCAAGAAAACCTGAGAAGTGTCCGCATCATTCACGCTTTTTTCTTGGTTGCGGCGGGCCTCAACGTGATCGTGCCGCTGAGATTAATCCACGTGGAATCGCAGTCACCACCCGATGTGTTTGCGGTGGCCATCGGATTTACGGCCGCCGCAGTTATTGGCTTAGCTGTCTTCTTCCGAATGCGATATGTACAACCCAACACCGAAGCCCTTAGGAGCAACCCCGAAGATGCCGTCGCCCTCGCAAAATGGCGGCAAGGCACAATCATTTCCCTCGTATGCTGCGAATCTGTTGTACTCTTCGGGCTTTCCCTGCGGATTACGGGAGTGACCTGGAACATCTGCGGCATCTTTTATGCCGTAGGCATTCTTCTCCTGTTGGCATGGACTCCGAAGCTCAATCTCCCGCCACAATAAGCCCACCGCCGCCCGTTAATACGCCCAGCGCAAAAGCGTCGCCCCGGAAGTGAATCCCGCGCCCACGGCCGCCAGCAGCACAATGTCGCCCTTCTTCAGCTTCTTTTCTTCCAGCGCCGTCTCCATGGCCAGAGGGATTGTCCCGGCGGTCGTATTGCCATACTGCTCGATGTTGATAATCACTTTGTCCAGGGGCATCCCCAGGCGTTCCGCGGTGGCCGTGATGATGCGGCGATTGGCCTGGTGCGCGATGAAGCAGTCCACATCCTGGCCCGTCAGACCATTCTTCGCCAGAACGCGTTCGGTCATCTCCGCCATTTTCTTGATCGCGTACTTAAACACGTTCTTCCCATCCTGATGGATGTAGTGCATTTTCTGATCCACCGTCGCGTGCGACGCGGGGTTCAAGCTGCCCCCACCCGGCATGTACAGGAATTGTCCGCCCGCGCCCTCGATCTGGGAGACCTCATCGATGATGCCGTCTTCGCCTTCAGCCGCGGGTTCCAGCAGCACGGCGCCCGCGCCATCGCCGAAAATAATGCACACCGCGCGGTCCGTGTAATCGGTCATGGACGAATTCACGTCCGAGCCGATCACCAGGACCTTCTTGTATTGCCCGGATTCCACGAACTTCACGCCAGCGTTCAGCGCGTACAGGAAGCCGGAACATCCCGCGGAAACGTCGAAGCCCCAGGTATTCGCAATTCCGAGCTTGTGCTGCACCAGACACGCCGTGGAGGGATACATCATGTCCGGCGTGACCGTGCCCACCACGATCAGATCCACCGTCTGCAAATCGAAGGGATGCGCCGCAACCAACCGCTTCACCGCTTCCACCGCCAGGTCGCTCGCGGCCACGCCTTTATCCGCCAGATGGCGTTCACGTATGCCCACGCGTTCCATGATCCATTCGTCTGTGGTGTCCACCATTTTTTCCAGGTCGGCGTTGGTCAGCAAGCGGGGCGGCACGTAACCGGCTACGGCCGTGATTTTTGCGGCAAGACGAGACATGAGGCTCCTTGATGACTCCTTGCGCACTGCAAAGAACATGATTGTATGCGAGGAACTTTGCTGGAAACAAGCGCCTTGGGCGGCGTGCCCGCGCCCGCCGCGGCCCGGCCCTCACTTCGCCGGAAGAAGCTCGTGGCGAGTTCACAGTCGACGGTCGACAGTTCACAGTACGGAGTCTGTAGTTGGCGGGGGTGCTCTCGCAGGGCGTAAGTTACACCCTGGGAGACGAGCCGCCAGGAGGGGGCAGCCGGTTCCGAAGTGCGGCAACCTAGCTGGTTGGCTTTGGCGCGATCTGCTCCGCAATCAGGCTCGAGTCACGCCTTGCAGGGGCGGACTTGGGAGTCTGCTTTTTGGGCTTTTTCGCTTCGCGCTTTCCTCTGTCTTTGTTTCCCATACCAAGAGATTGCCACAACTCGGCAGCCATAGCTAGGGGTATCCACTGCAAGCTGGACTGCCGCCTCGGGTTACTTCTAGGGGTCGAACAGTTCAGAGTTTAGGAGTTAAACGAGAGGAGCGGTCCAGGACCCACCGCCCTCAGAAAACCAAGCTTGGGCCTCCCAGCGGGGGAATTGCTCGCCTGCTCTACTGCGGAGGAGTCGGCACCGGCGGGGATGGCTGTATCGCCGGGCCGGCTCCGAACGGCCGCAGTTGTCCGTTCCTTCTCTCCTCCGGCACGCGCTCCACGATGCGGTAATCCGGGGGGATCTGAAACAACGCGGGGTCCGGCTCTCCCAGCGCAATCTTGGTCAATTTCATTTCCCTCTTCGTCTGCGCTGGCCCCGCTGTTTCGTTTACTTGCAAAAGCATCACGCCCAACTCCTCCGAGCACCACGTTTCGCTTGTGCTCGTCGCAGCGGTTCCTTCGCCATTGAGCAGTTCGTGCATGGGTCGCGTCGTCCGCACCCCCTGCGCGTCCCATCCTTCGATGCTCTGGTGCCCCAAATCCTCCCTCTGCAAATCGCCAACGCTTCGCGTCGGCACAAACTTTCTGCAGTATGCGCGTTGCATCGGAATTCCGCCTTGCGGTTGGGTTCCGCTTCGCAGGGTTCCTAACGGCGGCGCCTGCACGGTCGCCGTCTTGTTCAACGTGTCCAGCCGCACCAGCTTCTGGCTCACCGGATCGCAAATCGTAACGGTGTGCTGGACCGTTTCCGTTCCCGCCCCCTCTCCCTCTTCCACCTTGAACTTTCCCCCGGTCGTCTCCGTGCGGATACGGCCCTGGCCATCCCGGGCAACCAGTTCCGGCGGCCGCTCTGGCGGGATGAGCTGGTTTTTCGTCTCAGGAGTGAACGTGGTCGTTTTTTCGGCCTGGAACGGGCTCCCCGCACGCACCGCAATACCGTTGTAATTGGAACCCATCGAACATTGCGCCGCGGCCCCCGGCGCAAAACTCAAAAGCAGCAGGCCACTCGCCGCGATCCCTGCATTGCTCGTCGTGGTGCGCCACATCGTCTCGCCCCCCGGTTCGGTCATTCCGAATTTCTCGCCGCTCATGAAGCGTCATTTTACATGAAAGATTAGCCGCTCCATCACACCCACACGTAAAGATTCAAGGAAGGTAGGCGGCGTTGCCTGAATCGTGGTGGGGGTTCCGGGCCCGGCAGCGGTCCAAGACGCACGCACAGAAACCAAGCATGGAGACCAGACTTGGGATGAGAGTTCGTGAAACTCGGGTATGCTGTCTAAAGAATGCGCTCCTTTCATAGTAATGGCAGGGTCTTCGACCTTCACACAGCATTCACACAGCGTTCACACAGCAGTTAATCGAAATTCACGATACATTCAATCTAAACTTATAATCGCGGAACGTCCACAGTAAGTCACGTCGAACTATGACTGCCATCACTGCATATTTGAGGTTTAGTACATATAGTAATCCCACTCGGTCGTTGCGCGGGCCACGGAGCAAGACCAGTTGGAGCAAAAGGACCCATATGAGTTCCCAAGCTCTCAAGATCGTCGTGTCACTTCACGTTGCCAGCAGTGTCTATCAGCAAGCCGAGGCGCGGGCGGCGCTCATCGCCGCGCAGCAGTACGGGTACCGAGTGAACGTCATTTACGCCGAGGGCGATGCCGTTACCCAGAGCGAGCAATTGCTCAAGCTCATCTATTCGTCAGGAGAGGCGCGCCCCGACGCAATCATCTTGGAACCGATCGGCACCGGGATGATCCGTGTCGCGCAAGCGGCGGCGAAAGCCGGTGTCGGCTGGATCGTGCTGAACCGTGAAGTGGCCTACGTGGCGGAACTGCGTGGCTCCTCTCGCGCGCCCATGTTTGCCGTCACCACCGATCACGTCGAATCAGGACGCATCCAGGGGCGACAGTTGAATGCGCTGCTGCCACGCGGAGGGACGGTGGTGTACCTGCAGGGGCCTAGCGGCCACCCCGTGGTGCAAGCCCGTACAGAGGGAATGATGGAAACCAAGGACCCGAGGATCAACGTCCGGCGTCTGCAGGGCCGCTGGGAGGAGTCCGCCGCTACTGCAGCCATGACTTCCTGGCTGCGTCTTCCTACCTCTGGCGATCTCCGCCCGCTCGTGGTGGCCGCACAGAACGATTTCATGGCCATGGGCGCTCGCAAAGCGGTCGGGCAAGTCCTTGGCCAGGCGTCGGACGAGGGGCTGGCCAAGATCAAATACATAGGTTGTGACGGCCTGGAAGAGCATGGGCGCCGATGGACCTACGGTGGCCTCCTGGATGCCACGATCATCTGCCCGCCGCTTTCGGCCCTGGCCATCGAGGTGCTCGCGAAAGAGCTGCAGAAGGGTGTGCCAGCACCACCGCTCACGCTGGCGGAGCCTGTATCCTTTCCTAAATTGAGCCAGTTGCGGCCTGCTTGAAGGTGGCAGCCACAGAATCTTAGGAGCGACGGGCCTCTCCTCCTACCAGTTTCTAAACTAGTACCTATTAAATAATGATTTACATATGATAAATAATGTGCTATGATGTTTTGGTTATGTTGCAGGGACGATCTTCTTGTACCTCTTCGGTCCTCGCCACACCCCGACCCACTCCGCGCTTTCCCGTAGGTCCTTTACGTCCCCCACATACACATCCCTTTTTCACAAGTTCTTTTATTTTAAATACTTACGCGGAAACCAGGAGGGGAGGGAGTGAATTATGGTTAACCAGAGCCATCCGCCTGGGAGGGCGGCCTCTCCAAAGGCACCAGAATACAGAGGCCGCGATGTATCGTCCGCCTACGCCTTCGGATGAGGCTGCCAAAGACAGATTTCGTTTCCTTCAGGGTCTTCAAAAGAGCCGAGCACGCCAGTCCCTTTGTCCACGGCCGCGCCCGTGCGCACGCCCTTGGCCCGCAGATCGTTCAGCGCCGACTCGACATTTTCCACGCGCAAGCAGAGACGCCCGTTGCCTGGAGCTAGCGGGCTGCCCTTGACGGGAGTTGGCACGAGTTCAAACAGGACGCCGTCAATGTCGAAGCGGGCCACGACGTCGCGCGAAATGAGCTTGAACCCAAGAACGTCGCGATAGAAGCGGATCGCCAGGTCCATGTGGGAAACGTAGTGAAACACGCAATCGAAGTGGAATTCCGGCTGGCGAGGATCGGAGTGGGTGGACATGGCGGACACGAAGAGCATAGCACTTCAACGATCTTAGCGGATATGTCGAGGGGGGCACGCGCGCGGACTTACAGGCATGCGTGGCACCCGCGGCGCTCAGGCCAGGCGGTATGACAAGGAGGCGGCGAGGGTCAGCAGAGTTGCGTGAGGAGTTGATTGACCTCTTTGGAGGCTTCGGGAAGAGCGCGCTTGACGGGGGCGGAAAGGCCGTGGCCGGTGGCGATTTTCTTGGGTTCGACGCCGACAACGAACAGGCGAGCGGGAAGTTCGTCGAGGAGTTGCGCTGCGGCGAGCAGTTCACCGGCGTTGCCTTCGTGCGCGGAACCAGCGCGGCCCGGACTGGCGCTGCGGACTTCGCCGAGGGTCATGCGATGGACGGTGCCTGGAGGCGCGCCGGTCTTCAACGCATCTACAATGATGAGGGCTTTGCGGCCGCTGAGGCGCCCGAGGAGCGCGAGGCCTTGCGTGCCGCCATCCACGAATTCGACCTGGCCTTCCCAGCGCTGGGCGGAGCTGGAGAGTTGATCGAGAAGCGCGGGGCCGACACCATCATCGCTGAGAAGGGTGTTGCCAAGGCCGAGGACAAGAATGGGCGCGGGCTCGCGCAGGAAATCAAGATAGCCATTCATCATTGCGGATGTCTCCCTGACGATAGAACTTGTAGCCTGTAATGATCGAAGTGATCAGGCCATTGCCGTATTGCGTGGAGTCGTAAGTGACGATGTAGATGTGCAAGAGAGCGAAGATGGGGAAGGCCCACGCCACCAGGTGATGAATCATGTGGGTCTTGTAGGAATTGCCGAGCAAAGGAATGACCCAGCCAAAAAGCTTGTTCAGGGTGCCGGCGGGATTCGTCTCCGAATAAAGAGCGAGGCCGGTGAAGATCTGCACCCAACCGAGGAAGATGACGAAGAAAGTGTAAGCAGAGCCGCCGAGGGCGTTGTGGCCAAGATGGACGTGGCCGCGTTCGAGCCTCAGATAGTCGGTGGCCTGCTGGAACAGATCGCGCCACCAACTGGCGCGCCACACAAATGGGAAACCGGAGCGGGCGTAATTGTTGCCGGCCCAAAACCAGTAGATGCGCACAAGGAAGCTGATAACGAAGGTGATGCCGGCGATGAAGTGGATCTCACGGATGCGCCCCATGACGAAATGATTTGCGGGCTCACCGCTGGGAGCGAGGATGGGCGAAGCGATGTAGAGGCCCGTCAGGAAAAGCACGGTGACACAAAGGGCGTTGACCCAGTGCGTGAGGCGAACGGGCACTTGCCAAACGTAGGCGCGGCGGAAATAGGACTCCGGATGGGCGACGACATCTTTTGGATCGAACGGCTGAATGACTTTTGCCATTACTGCCTCCTAGTGCCGTTCCAACTTGTTCCAGCAGTTCCCCTCGAGAATACTCTCTCCATGTTCGCGTCAGATGCATGGGCCGTCATTTGGCCCCAATAGTTGGAACGGCACTAGACGCGAATCAGGAATTCGGAAAGCTTGCGGCCATTCTTGCCGATGACGTGAGAAGCGCAGGCTAGGCAAGGATCAAAAGAGTGAATGGTGCGCAAGATTTCCAGGGGACGCTTGGGGTCGGCCATGGGTGTGCCAAGGAGAGCGGATTCGTACGCGCCATGCTGGCCCTTGGCATCCTTGGGCGAAGCGTTCCAGGTTGAAGGAACCACGATCTGGTAATTGGCGATTTTGGTGTCCTTGATGTGGATCCAGTGGCAGAGCGCGCCGCGGGGAGCTTCCGTGAACCCGTAACCCTTGGCTTCGGCGGGCCAGGTGGAAGGTTCCCACTTGGAGGTGTCCGCGGTGGTGGAATCGCCAGCCTTGAGATTGGCGATGAGGTTGTCGAACTCGTCCTTGAGCCACTGCACGGCGAGTTGCGTTTCAAGGCCGCGGGCAGCGGTGCGGCCCAGCGTGGAGAAGAGCGCGGCAGCGGGAATCTTCAGAGCGCCGAGAGCGGCGGTGACCACTTCCTTGAAATCGCTGCGGCCGCTGGCGAAACCGACGAGGACGCGGGCGAGCGGGCCCACTTCCATGGAGTTGCCCTTCCAGCGCGGCGTCTTCAGCCAGGAATACTTGGCGTTTTCGTCAAGCTGGGTGTAGGGCGGCTTCGGACCCGTGTACTTGGGAGAAGTTTCGCCTTCCCAGGGATGAAGAGCCGTCTTGCCGCCGGAATACTCGTACCAGGAGTGCGTGATCTCTTCCTGGACTTGGCCGGCGTCGGCCGGATCAACGGGAAGAACCTCCGCGAGATTCTTGTTGAGAATGGCGCCGCGGGGGAACTTGAAGCTGGAGACATCGCTGATGCCGTGCTGCGGGATGTCGCCGTAGGCAAGGTAATTGCCCAGGCCGCCGCCGATCTTCGTCCATTCGGGGTAGAAGGAAGCGACGGCGAGCAGGTCGGGAATGTAGAGCGTGTCCACGATCTGCTTGGCCTGCGTGATGAGGTCCTTGACCATGTTGAGGCGTTCGATGTTGATCGCGCTGTCGCCTTGCAGGTTGATGGCGGAAGCCATGCCACCGACGAGATAGTTCGGGTGGGGATTCTTGCCGCCGAAAATGGTGTGGATTTTGATGACTTCCTTTTGCCACTTGAGGGCTTCGAGGTAGTGGGCAACCGCCATCAGGTTGGCTTCGGGAGGAAGCTTGTAGGCGGGATGGCCCCAGTAGGCGTTGTCGAAAAGGCCGAGCTGGCCGGAGTCCACATACTTTTTGAGGGTGGTAGCGACATCACGGAAATAGCCGGGGCTGGCCTTTTCCGCGCTGGGCGAAACCTTTTGTGCGAGCGCGGCGGTGGCCACGGGATCGGCCTTCAGCGCGGAGACGATGTCCACCCAATCGAGAGCGTGCAGGTGATAGAAGTGGATGACGTGATCCTGCACCATCTGGGTGAGGAACATGATGTTGCGAATGATTTCGGCATTTTTGGGGACGGTGATGCCAAGGGCATTTTCGACGCAACGCACGGAGGCAATCGCGTGAACGGTGGTGCACACGCCGCAGATGCGTTCGCAGAAGGCCCAGGCGTCCCGTGGGTCGCGGCCCTGGAGGATGACCTCCAGGCCGCGCCACATGGTGCCGGAAGACATGGCGTCGCCGACGTGGCCGGAGTCATTGAGCATGGCCTCAATGCGGAGATGCCCTTCAATGCGAGTAACGGGATCAACAACGACGCGTGCAGTCATAGAGCACCTTTATTCGCCTTTGTCGCCGCAGGGCGGAGTGTCGTCCACATGAACCTTGCGGGCACTGTGGCGGACGATGGTAGAGATGAGGTGGGCACCAACGCCAATGACGGCGGCGGTGCCGAGGACCTCGCCGATCTTATTGGGGGTGGCATCAATGCCGGGAACCACAACGTTCGAGAGGCGCTGGTAGAACGGACCGTTGTCCCAGAAGCCGGCTTCGCTGCAGCCGATGCACCCATGGCCGGAGCCGATGGGGAAGGAGACGCCGTTATTCCATTTGAAGGTGGAGCAGGAATTGTAGGTTGTTGGACCGCGGCAGCCCATTTTATAGAGGCACCAGCCCCTGCGAGCGCCGTCGTCGTCCCAGGACTCGACGAACTGGCCGGCGTCGAAGAAGGCGCGGCGGTAGCACTTATCGTGAATGCGCTGGCCGTAGAACATTTTGGGACGGCCGATGCGATCGAGTTCGGGCAGGGCATCGAACGTGAGGATGTAGGTGAGCACGCCGGTCATGACCTCGGCGATGGGCGGGCAGCCGGGCACGTTGATGATGGGCTTATCCGTGATGAGCTTGTGGACGGGCATGGCCCCGGTGGGATTGGGATGAGCGGCCTGAACGCAGCCGTTGGAGGCACAAGAGCCCCACGCGACTATGGCTTTGGCGTGTTCGGCGGTTTCCTTGAGGACGTTCAGGAAGGTGTCGCCGCCGACGGTGCAATAGATGCCGCCATCCTTGGTGGGAGCATTGCCTTCGACGGCAAGGAGATAGCCGCCGGGGTGATCCTTAATGAGTTTCTTGCGAATTGCTTCGACTTGGAAACCGGCGGCCGCCTGGAGGGTATCGTCGTAATCGAGGGAGATCATGTTGAGAATGATGTCCTGGGCAATGGGGTGGGATGAGCGGATAAAGGATTCGCTGCAACACGTACACTCGAGGCCGTGGAGCCAGATGACGGGAATGCGGGGCTTCGTCTCCATCGCGGCGACAACCGTGGGAACCATGGAGGCTTCCAGGCCCATGGCTGCGGCCGTGGTGACGCAGAAGCGGAGAAAGTCCCTGCGATCGACGCCATGCTGACGCAGGACATCGTAAGTGGACAAAGAAGATAGGTTGTTCACGGGAGAACCCCCTGGCGCGGACTGCTAATAGTTGATGAACGGACGCGGCACTATCGTTCCAAGCCAAACACCCGGTCAGTGACGCAGCGCACAAAGGCGTGTGAGGCCCGACCGGAAGCTGTGGAAAGACGATGGTGGCGGGGAAGGCTGGGTGGAAAGGTGACGAGAGAGGAAAACTCCGCCGCCACAGCCAAGAATGCACGCTCGTCCTAAAGCCAGCGGAGCGAGGGTCGAAATCGAGAAAGGTCAAAACCGACCTTAAGCAAACGGCAGGGCTAGCAGGAGCAAGGTGAACCACTCGCCTGGTATCCAGGGGCTGGTTGGGGAAATGAGCCTTGATCGGAAGGCCACCAACTTCGTAAGCCCAACCGAGCCCAGGCGGTTCACATTCTCATCAAACTGGCTTAGCCCGGAGAGTGCTAGATAACCCCCGCCAAGTCCAAGAAGGCCACTGAATGACACTATCTGCGGGCTCGCTCGAATTGCGAGCCGAGCTGCGTAGTACGTCAGTGCAAAAACAGCGATCGCTACCGCCGCGCGGATGCTGTTAGCGCGGTATTGGGAGAACAGGAGCGACGGAATTTCAAACGCGCACAGGAGCAGCACGCTCCAGTCCACCGCCTGCAGCCGAATGCTTCTCGTCGGCAGGAACAGCATGGCGGCCAGCAAAATAGCTGAGATCCAAAGAGTGATGCCGGCAGCAGTGAAGTACAAGCCTGCAACCAAACCAGCCAGAATGCTGGCCCAAGCAAGTTCAACGTACACGTTGCGGACAAGGGATTCACCGCGCTGCCCTGCTGGCTTCTGACTGTAGGTTGTGGAACTTCCCATGTGGCGGAGACGACTTCCTAGTCAAGCTTCTCGCAGAGCTTGCGAAGTTTGCGGTCAACGAACGAATTCAGAGGCGCAAACCTGCCCTCCGGAAAATGGCGAAACAGAAAAAACATAAGAAGAGAGAAAAGTCAAAAACCGCACCCTTTGCACAAAACGCAAAGGATGCGGCACCCACGTTTTACCACCGTGCGAAGCGTGCGCCACCCATTCGGGGGTGACGTGTCATACCCCCTCCCGGTGCCGCAGGCACCGCGCCTTTCAGGGTTGGCGTTACCACCACTTATCGGTGCCACACGCGATCAGCGAAACCCTTCGGACACGTCGTCAGGTCGGATCGGCTGGGGAACCAGCGGGACCTCTCACGTGGTGGCCAGGCAGATTACGGCCACGACGACGCTGCAGACGGTCGTACCCCCAAGCGACGAGAAGGCAACCGAGACCTATGCCCATCAAGGTAAAATCGGTGCCAGCAAGGGGCGCACCGGGCCTACCATGCATGCCCTCATATTCCATCAGCAACGCAAGGCTGGACACAAAGGCGAGCACAGCGATCCGGTCTACGGGATTTAGCTTACGCCCCCTCAAAGTCGATGCTAAGGCAGCAGCAACCGCGAAAAACACTGTAATATAGAGCACGTCCAGTCTCGACATTGGCTGGGTCGGATTGGCGAGCAAGTGGCCAGTCGAGATACTGATCACCCCATTCAGAACGGCCAAAGCGAGCAGGCCCGCTAGAACTTTCACCCACCGATTCATCGTAACGACCATTACTGGGGCCGAAATGATGAGAAATACCAGCCCGAGCGCCCGAGAGTGGCCCGCTGGGAAAAACGAGTAGTTCACTCCGGCAAAAAACAACCCCGCTATCCCAAAAAAAACGAGCGTGAGTCCTGCCAACCGTAGCCCGCTTTTTACTTGCGACATTGCTCCTGGTTTCTGCATACGGCTACCGATGAATGGAACAACCGATCATTTCAGCGCCGAATAATCCGAGATCACCGGCAGCCTTTACGGAAGCATCCAACCCAAGATTCAGCGCCTTACTCGCAGAGCCGAGCAATGACTTTAGCCCGCCTGAAGAAGAACTGAGCGCTTGAGGGAGTCCGCCTTTCCCGGCCAGGTTGAGGGACAGTATGCTCGACGTCCTTCTGCCAAACGTTAGCGTAGAGCCCATCGCCGAGTTAAGTAAATCGGGTGCCGCCGTACCTGCCACCGTGGCCGCGTCCCCTGCTGAACCGGCGAAGGCGGAATAGAGGCCTGTAAATGTGTTTCCGGCCAAGATTTGCCCGGCAGTGCTATTTCCTACAGTGGTTCCGGCAGCTAAGTCGAATGCACCACCTGCGCTGTAGTTCGCTGCGTTCTGAACCATGCACTGATTGAATGTTTGACCGGGTGCCCGGATGCCGAGAGTGAAGCCATCGCCGCTGCTATTGCTGCCACCCAACCACATCAAGTCCCACCCCGAGTCGGGGGTCGACCAATCCCAGCCCCCGAACCCTGGGACATTATCCGAAGTGATTCCCCCGTTATTATTGTTATATCCGTAGCTTAGATTGCCATTAGAGTCAATCGACGCATAGCTAACTGTTCCGTCAACATATAGTCCATTATCACCTCCGCTGATGCAATCCCCGGTTACCCAGTACACTCCTCCTTCGCCGTCTCCATAGATACAGTCAAGTCCACTCGGGTCGGTCAAACTCAGTGGGTTGTTGAGCACATAGGCATAGCGATTCCAAGACTGGGGATTCATGGGATTCGCGGCGTACTGCCCTGCTGGATCGGGCGACGGCCAGCGGCCCTGGGTACTATATTCGCGGTAGAGAAAATCATAATCGCCGGAAACAGTGTCGGAGTTTTGGCCGGTGAAGGATGGATCGGCAGTGCCGGATTGGGCGTAGGTTTCGCCGAAGGGTGCGTACGCCGTGGTGGAAAGAACAGTGCGGGTTGGAGAAGAAGTTAACCGCGCGCTACCCAGCCAGTCGGGATGCCTGTAGTGATCCAACCCACTGCTCGTGTAGACGGCCGTGGCTTGGCCGGGAAGAGGAACAAACGCTTTTTGCAAAGTCTGACCGCTCATTAACGCAAGTTTAGCACCTGTAGGGCTATAAACGATCTGGGTGTAGGAATTGGAGCGATTCTGCTCCACCATGCGATCCAGCGCGTCAAAGGTCGCGCCAACGCTGTCCACGGTGATGGAGTTGCCATCAGCGTCCCAGGTGTAAGTGTGCACCCCGTCAGTCAAGACGTTGCCGTCGTTATCGTATTGCGCCGTAGTGCTCCCAACAGTGAAAATGCGGTTGCTCGTCATGGGGTAAACCGGCTGGAACGACTGGCCTGGGTTGCCCACTTTGGTGATATTGCCGAAGGGATCGTAGGTGAACGTCTGCGCCTGCACGCTCCCGCAATTCGCGCTGGTCAGACGCACCACGTCGTCATAGCCATATTCAGTTGAAGACTCGGGGACTCGCCCTGCGTTTCAGTAGCAGGTCAGGGATTGCGGGAGAGGAGAGAAGCGGCTTCGATGATGGGGTTGGGGAGAAGGCGCATGGCGCGGACGAAAGCGGAGATGAGGCGCGGATCGAATTGCGTGCCGGCGCAGCGCTCGAGTTCGGTGAAGGCCTCTTCGGCGGTACGGCCTTTTTTGTAGCTGCGATCGCTGGTAATGGTGTCGTAAGAGTCGGCAATGGTGATGATGCGCGCGCCAATGGGGATATTTTCGCCGGAGAGGGCGTTGGGATAGCCGGAACCATCGAAAAACTCGTGGTGATGCAGAACCATAAGGCTGATGCGCGCGAGTTGCGGGAGAGGCTCGAGGAGCCTTGCGGCGAAGGTCACGTGGGTCTTCATGGTGTCCCATTCCTCGGGATTGAGCGGGCCGTTCTTGTTGAGGACGTGTTCGGGGATGCCGACTTTGCCGACATCGTGGAGGATGGCGGCCAGGCGGATCTCCTCGACTTCGGCTTCGGACAAGCTGAGAGATTCGGCGAGCAAAGCGGCGTAGGCGGAAACCTTTTGGGAATGGCCCTGGGTGTACTGATCCTTGGCATCGATGGCGTAGGCGAGGGAAGTCACCGTATCGAGGATGGATTGGGGAAGAGAGGCGGGGCCGTCCGCGGGGAAGGAGGTCGAGGCTTCGGAAGCGGGGAGAGACTCGGTGAACTGGCAAAGGCGCTGGTGAATTTCGTGGAAGGATTCGGGGCCGGTGGCGAAGAGCCGCTTGAGGGTGACCCCGAGATAAGCTTCCAGGACGTCGCGCTTCCAGCGGCGCGCTTCCTTTGGGTCAACGTGATCGGCGGTGGAGACGGTGTTGCCGCCCTGATGCTTGGAAAGATACATGGAGGCGTCGGCGACCTGGATGAGTTCCTGAGGCATGGAGCCGTGCAGGGGATAGCAGGCGATGCCGAAGCTGGCGGTGATGTTCTTTTCGCGGAGAAGTGGATCGGCGGAAACCCAGCCGCGCAGCTTGGAGGCAAGCTGGCGGGCCTGCTCCATGGAGGTTTCCGGCATGAGGATGACGAATTCGTCGCCGCCGTAGCGGGCGACGACATCCGAGCGGCGGCAGTTGCCTTCGAGGATTTGTCCGACACGCTGGAGAACCAGATCGCCTTCGAGGTGGCCGTAAAAATCGTTGACGAATTTGAAGCGGTCCAGGTCCATGAGGACGAGAGCGAAGGAACGCCCGGCGCGGGAGGAGCGCTTCCATTCGGAAGAGAGAGCTTCCATGAAAAAGCGATGGGTTTTGACGCCGGTGAGGCCGTCGGTGATGGCTTGCTCCTGGGCTTTCTGGAAGGTAAGGGCGTTGTGCAGCGCGCCGGAGATCAAGTCGGCCAGGGTGCTGAGGAGGAGCGATTCTTCCTCGGAGAATTCGATGCGGTCAAGGGATTCGACGTAAAGGACGCCGTGCAGGTAATCGGCGTAAAAGATCGGCAGGGCCATGGCCGTAAGGGAATTGGCGAGGACAGGCTTGGGACCATTCTGTGAGCTGGGGAGGGAATGGAACGTGGCGGCCTTGCCGGTGCGCGCGACCTGGCCGATGAGGCCGGTGTCGAGGGGAAGGCGAAGTCCGTGGGCGCCACGGCGCTTGCCGCCCTCGGCTTGGATCTGGAGTTCGCGCGTGGTGTAGTCGAGAATCGCGATGCCGATATGGTCGTAGGTGAGGCCGTTTTCGAGCTGCTCGGCGATCTTGGCCAACACCTCATCGGGGTTGAGCGTGGCGATAGCGTCGCGGGAGATGAGATTCAAGAGATTGAGATGGCGCGCCTTAGTGCGCTCTCCCTGGAAGAGGCGGGCGTTTTCAATGGCGATGCTGGCTTCGCTGGCGAGCACGCGAAGAAGCTCAAGGTGGCCTTCATCGAAGGCGCGATCCTGATCGGAGAAGATGCACAACGCGCCGATGGCGTGATCGTAGGCGACCAGCGGAACTCCGCAGAAGGAGCCCAAGGTGCGCAGAGCATCGACGCCGAGTTTGCGAACTTCGGTGAGATAGTTTTCGCGAATGAGAACGGGCTGGCGGGTGCGCAGGATGTACTCGGTGAGGTAATTGCCGGCGGGGCGCGCGCGTTTCGGCATACGCACGCCATCAATCATTTCCAATTCAAACTGGATGGCGTCGCGCGGGGCATCGGGAGTTGCGAGATAGAGATTCTCCACATCGAAGAGGCGGCGCAGCTCTTCCCAGATTTTGCGGAGGAGATCTTCTTGATTGAGGGTGGAACTGAGGACGCGGCCGATTTCATTCAGGACGTGGAGTTCCTCGGAACGGCGAGAAGTCTGCTGGACGAGGTAACTGTTTTCGACGGCCATGCCAATCTGGTGGCCGAGGGCGAGAAGCAAGCGCAATTCGGCGGGGGTAAAACGGCGGTTGTCCGGGGTGCCGAGGAGGAGGAGGCCGAAGGCTTGTTCCTTGGCTTGCAGACTGATGACCACAATGCTGCGCAGGCCGTGCTTGAGAGCGAGTTCGCGGAAATTGCGAATGGGCTCGTCTTTTTCGAGGGCGGTGAGATTGTCGTCGCGGAGATCGCGGAAACCGAGCAAGCCGCCAAGGCGGGAGACGAGGCCAACGAGATAGTCGTCGAGCCCCTGTTCCTGAGCGATGCGGCAGAATTCGTCAGGAATGCCGGCGGAAACGACGGAGGTGGGTCCGGTGGGGTCGCCGTGATGAAGGAAAAGTGCGCCGGCGGGCAGGCGAACGACGCCGAGAACACGGTCGAGGGCCTGGGCGAGCATGCGCTGAATTTCGCCGCCGACGAAGCTGGAAGTGGCGAGATTGAGGTTGGACAGGGCGAGCATGTTGCGCTCGACGCGGCGCTTCTCTTCCTCGTAAACGGACATGATCAAGAGCATGGAGACAAAGGCCGTAGGAACCGCGGAGATGGGACGGGCCGTCTGGGCGACCACTTCGGGAGCGAAGTGCAGGATGTGAAAGGCAAGAAAGATGAGGCCCCAGGCGGCGAAGGAAACGCTAAGGAGTCGATCGGCGAGAGTTTCGTGATGCTGGCTTTCGCGCCAGAAGAGGAAGCCGACATAAATGTAGATGAGGGAGGAGGGGATGTAGGAGGAAAAGGGCAGGAGTTGCAGCGCGTTGGCGGCGGACCAAACAGCGAGAATCACCGCAGCGACGATGGCGGGAATGATCCACAGCTTCTTGCGAGCATAGAGTTGAGTGCCGAGGAAGAAACAGATACCAGCAAATCCGAAGAGGGCGTGATTGAGGGAGGTCAGCAACGGATTTTCGCCGATCCAGGGCGAGAGACCCGGGCAGAGATAGTGCAGACCGTAGAAGACCCAGGCAGCGGTCCAATAGAGAAGATAGGGCTGGCGCTTGAGGGAGTAGACGTAGGCGAAGAACACTCCGACGAGGAGAGTTCCGATCAGGAAGCTGAGTGCGATGATGCTTTGAACCATCGACGAGCCTAGAGGCGCCACCTGTTGTGTGAGGGCGGCAAAGGCGAACGGAATTAGCGAAAGATCAGAGGAATTCACCGGGGGAGACACCAGGAACGGACTACATCCCGAGAAAACACCCCTGCTGGCCGTCACCAAGAAGCCCAACCACACACAAAACGAATCACATGCGATTATGAGGCAGAGGAAAAAGGAGTAGGGAGGGTACGGGGGTACTGGTTGCGAAAGAGGTAGTAGGGGGTGGGGCACGAAGGATAGGAATGGGAGGCCGGGCTTTTGACGAATTGCGAACCTGGAAGTATTCAGATTCTGAAGTGGTGTGTTGGACGGCCCCCCGAGGTTTCGGTAAACTGAAGTTTTCAGAGAAGAGAGCGAGAAGCAACCCACCATGACGGACACGAGCGGAACACAAAAGGGAAGCGTGCGGGTGCGGTTTGCGCCTTCGCCGACGGGGTATTTGCACGTGGGCGGAGCGCGAACGGCGCTGTTCAACTGGCTGTTTGCGCGCAAAGAGCGCGGCACTATGATCCTGCGCATCGAGGATACGGACGCGGAGCGGAACAAGCCGGAGTTGGTGACGGGGATTATCGAGGGGCTGAAGTGGCTGGGCGTGGATTGGGACGAAGGGCCGTACTTCCAGTCGCAGCGAACGGAGTTGTACCGCGAAATGGCGAAGAAGTGCCTGGCGAATGGGAGCGCGTTCCGGTGCTACTGCCCGCCGGAAAAATATGTGGGCGGAGACCACGCGGAAGAAGGCGCGGAAGGCGCGAAAGTGCGGAGGGTGGTGCGATGCACGTGCCGCGACGGCAAGCCTTCGTCACCGGAGACGAAGCCAGCGCTCCGCTTCAAGGTGCCGACGGGGGGAACGACGAAATTCTTTGACGCGGTGTTTGGCGAACGGGAATTTTCCAACGACGAGATCGAGGATTTTGTGCTGTTGCGCTCGGGGAAAGAGGGAGAAGAATTCGGGCAGGCGATGTACCAGATGAGCGTGGTGGCGGACGATATCGACATGCGAATCACGCACGTGATTCGCGGCGCGGACCACATTTCCAACACGCCGAAACAGGTGTTGCTGTACCGCGCGCTGGGAGCGGAGCCGCCGGTGTTCGCGCACGTGCCGCTGATCCTGGGGCCGGACAAGTCGCGGCTGTCGAAGAGGCATGGGGCGACGGACGTGAACATGTACCGGCGGGAAGGCTTTTTGCCGGAAGCGTTCCGGAATTTCCTGGCGCTGATAGGCTGGTCGGCGGGCGGGGATGAGGAGTTTTTTAGGACGAAGGAGTTGGTGGAGAAGTTTTCGCTGGAAGGGGTTAGCCGGACGAACGGAGTGTTTGACCGGGCGAAGCTGGAATGGTTCAACACGCAGTATCTGCAGAAGCTGCCGATTGAGGACCTGTTGCCGCAGGTGGAAGAGCAGTTGAAACAAGATGGGTTGTGGAAGGAAGAATGGGCAACGGGAGCGGGGCGCGAGTGGTTTTCGAGAACGGTGGACTTGTTGCGGCCGAGGGTACGGCTGCTGCCGGATTTCGGGAGTTGGTCGCGCGCGTTTTTCAGCGACGAATTCACGATCGATCCGACGGCGAAAGCGAAATTCTGGAAAGACGAGAAGGTGCCAAGCCTGCTGGCAACGCTGGCGGAGGCGCTGGCGGGATTGATGGAGTGGAATCATGACGCGTGCGATCATGCTTCACGGAAGGTGGCGGAAGAGGCCGGGGTGAAGGCGGGCTTGCTGATCAATGCGACGCGCGTGGCAATCGTGGGGCAAGCGGTGGCGCCGCCGCTGTTCGACACGATGGTGGTGCTGGGACAGGAGCGGGTGGTGCGGAGGTTGGGGGCGGCGGTGAGCGGATTCGCCAAGTAGCCGCGCTGCCACGCGCCCGTCTGCGAAGCGCTATTTCTTTTCGTTCGCAGGCGAGTTTTCCGCTGGCTGCTTTTTGATCGTTTTGTGAAAAACGGAGACACTAAAGACCGGGTTTTCGCGCGTTCCGGTAATGGCGATGGGGATTACAGCGCCGGCGCCCTGTTTTTTGAAAAACTCGTCGAATGGCTTCAGGAAGGCCGATTTCACCCCGCCTACAGCTTGCGAGAGTTCCGCCTTCAGACGAAGCTGACCGCGGAAGTTCAATTGACCGCCATTCAGATCGTAGGCGCCGTCCATCTGGATGGTGGCTCCTTCCACACCAAACTGGAGATCAGTGAACGTGGCGACGCCATTTTCCACGTGATAGTGGCCCTGCAGGTCAGTCGCAGCGCTCCCGGCGTCTTCCTGGTTGGGTTCGCCGAGACCGTGACGGCTGAGGGATGCAAGCTGGGAACGGATCTCCGGATCGGTGAAGCGGGCATTGTCGACGCCAAAATCGCCATCGAGGAGAAGTTTGTCGAGGGCTTTTTCTTTGCCGGGCGGGAGGACAAGCTTGGTCTGCAACTTGATGGCGCCGACCATGAACGGCTTTTGCGATTTAACGGCGAGGGCGAGGACGTCTTGCAGGCGAGCTTGCGGGGCGATGACATCCAGGGTGATGCGATGCCCCTGCTTTTCGGGAGCGCGAACGGCACTGCCATTGGCGATGAAGAGCGATTGGCCGAGAACGGCGCGCACGGGATGAAGATAAGTTGCGCCATCGATGCCATCGACGGTGGCGGAAAACGTGGTGCGCAACGGTACGCCGCGTCCGACAGGATCGATGGAGAACGCCGGTGCATCGGTTTCGCCTTGGACCTCAATCTTGTCGAGCTGGCCCAGGTACTTTCCAGTGGAAGAGAGAATGCCCGCAATGCCGGGTAGCGAGCCAAGATCTGCGTCCGTGAATGTGTAGGAGCCGGAGATCGGGGTGTTGCCGGGCTCTTCCATATCCCAGGGCCCGAAGCTGCCGCTGGTGGCGATTTCGCCCTTGGGTTTTGCGTTGGTGAGATTACCGCGAAAGGTGAGGGGTTTATCGATCGAGGCTCGCTTCAGGAACAGGTTATGAATCTCGAAATCGAGAGGTTCCTTGCCTGCTTTTTTCGAGACGATGATCAGTACGGTGTTTTTGCAGAGTACGTCATCGAAGACCAGGAGCGCCGGGGGTTGCGGAAACTTAGACGGAGGAGCGGCTTCGGACTGGCCTTGTTTGCCGTGCGAGATGGTGATGACCATATTGTCCAAGACGACGCTGGAGACATGGTGAGGTTCGCGGAGAAGGCCAAAAATGCCGGGGCGAGAAGAAAATCTTTCGATGGAGATGAGGGGAGGCACATCCGACCGGTTATGGAAGTGGACGGTGAGGCCTTCGCCGGTGACGCTGAGGCGGGGCCAGAAACGAAGGGTCAGAGAGCGGAGTTCAACCTGGCTGGCGTAACGGCGGCTAAGGTCCTGCACGAGTACGGTGCGGAGGTGTTCTTCAATGCTGCGCGTGCGCGTGACGACAAAGAGAAAGAGCGCGGCAACCAGAGTGGAGACGATAGCTGCAAGAAAAAGCCAGAAGCGTTTAGCACGAGGAAAGGGGGCCATGGTTTCTTCATTCTTTCGGAAACGCGGCGGCGATGCAATCAGCGAGAGGGTGGGAAGACGTCGGGATTCGACGTTTTTGCGGAAGAGCGAGCGGCCACGACATCGAGCGTCAGTTCGACGTCTTTGGTTACCGGCGGCAGGCAGATCTCCGTGCTACAGGCCTGGTAGCGGACTTTCATGGCGAGATGATGGGGGCCGAGCGGCGCATCCGGCAGGACGGTGAGCGGCAAGCGCAGAATCACCGTGTCCGTGTACACATTCAACTTTTTGTCCTTTGAGAAGACGAAGGTTTGCAGGGTTCCCTTGGGATAAATCACGTTGTCCAGCTTGAAGCCGGCGGGGACGTCCGCGCGCAGATCGGTGGGGATCAGGTAGTCAAAGGTGACTTCGCGTGCGTTGACGTGAAAGCCGGGGCGAATTTTGAGGACGACGACGACCTGGAAGGCCATGCCGCGCGCAACGGGATCGTAGGAGGCGAAGGCCGTGGGAGCGACGACGTCCCTGGCGGAGGGCGTTTGCGAAATCGCCGCGACCGGGAAAAGGAAAAGAGCAACGAAGATAGCAGCAAGGAAATGTTTCACACAGTCACCTGAGTTCGCAGTTGTTGCGAGATCACGCGGCTCATAACGCCGTAAAGATCTTCGCCGGTCTTTTCAAGGATGAAAGCGTTGCGGGGCTCGGACCAGGCGAGTTTGAAGCTGGTGGAGAGCGCGGAGACCCAGATCTCCCGGATGGGCGTGTTGGGAGAGATCACGAATCTGGCCGGTGCGGGCTCCTCGAAGATGACCTCGAGCTTGCCGCTTTCGCCTTCAACGTCGAAATCGTACTCATCGCCGAGGTTGAGCAGGCGCTTCTTCAAATCCTCGAAGAGGGCGTCGGCCTTTTTTTGGAAGTCGTGTTCGGCAAGCATAGTGGATTTGGCTAGAGCTGCGCTTCGATGGCTTTGAGCAGTTCGTCGCTGCTCTTGAGGCCCTGGAACTTGGTGACGACCTTGCCATCGCGGGAAATCAGGAAGCTGGTGGGATAGCCGAGGATGCCGCCAAATTTGTCCGCGGCTTCGTCGGTGCCGAGGAGGATGGGATAGCCCATGGGAAGCTGCTGGCCGTTGACGTCGAAGCGCTCCTTGGCAATAAACGGAGCGACGACGCTCTTGCCTTCGTCGTCCATAGCCACGCCAACGACGGTGAAGCCGCGCGAAGCGTATTTGGCTTGCATATCAATGAGCCACGGAATCTCCACGAGGCAGGGATCGCACCAGGTGGCCCAGAAATTCAGGAAGACCACCTTACCCTTGTAATCGGAGAGGGAGACGTCTTTGCCGTCGAGGTCCTTGAGTTTCAGATCCGGCTCCGGCTTTCCTTCAACACTTGAAACGGGATTTGATGCCGATTGTCCCTTGAGGCGCGTGGCCTTATCGGCATACCAGGTGAGGAGGATGAGGACCGCGACGGTAGCGACGATGATCAGGATCTTTTTCATAACAATTCCATCCACCTACAAGAATCTTACATCGAGAAGCGATTCAGGAACGTGAGTTTACCCGAGAGCCAGGTCAGCTTGTTGAAGAAGATCAGGAAGCCGATGAACAGCAGCAGGGCTCCGCTGAACACTTCGACAGCGTGAAGATACTTGCGGAAGTTCTTGTAGAAACGCATGAACGTGCCCAAGCCGAGCGCGGTGAGTAAAAAGGGCACGGCGAGTCCCGCGGAATAAACGGCCAGGAGGAGCACGCCGCGCGCGACGGTGTTGCTGGCCGCAGCGAGTACGAGCACCGCGGAAAGGATCGGGCCGATGCAGGGCGTCCAGCCAAAGGCAAAAGCGAAGCCAAGAAGGAAGCCGCTGAGGATGCCGGGCTTGGTATCGGTGTTACGAAGGTGCACGTCCTGATTCAGCCAGCGAGCCAGAAGAGGCCCAAAGAAGCCAATGATGGAGAGCGCGAAGAAATGCACAGCGCGAAGGCCGAGGAAAAGAGGCCCGCCGTGAAGAAGGGCCGCGACGCCCAAGGCCACCAAAATCGCTCCAACCACGATGCCGGCGCGCACGTTCATTTTGTTGAGGGCGCCCAAAAGCTGGAGGCCGAAGAGCAGGATCAAAGCCCCGGCGATCGGTGTGAGCAAATTCTTGTGCTGCTGCAGGAAACCACCCACGGCGCTGGCGGAAGCCCCGAATCCGATAAACACCACGGAGAAGCCGACGACGAAAGAAAGCGCGGAAGAGAAAAGCCCGCCTTTGGGCTGCTCGCCCTGGCGGAGTTGTTCCACGCCGATTCCGGAAAGCATGGAGATATACCCGGGAACAAGCGGGAGAACGCAGGGGGAGAGAAAAGAGAAAAGCCCTGCGATAAAAGCGCCGGCTAAAGAGACATCAGTCATTTCGTAGAAGTCCTCGCTGCCTGCCGCGTTGAACCTGCCGAAATAGGCAGCGGCATCCGCTTGCGCATGATCGGGAAATACCCGCGACCAAACAAACCATTCTCGCACAAAACCACGCAGTGGGTGGCGCTCCGGAGAAACGTTGGAGGGACATGAATTCGTGTTTCTCAGGCCTGCGTAGACGAGAGCTTTTCCCGCGCAGGTGGATTAGACGCGGAGAATCGCGGGAGAGGCACAAGGGCAGGGAAAGAAAGACAAGTGGCGGGAAAGGCTGGCAGGGCAGTGGGTAAGGGCATTTTGTCAGGTCTGCAAGGTACTGGTGAGGAAAGGGTTATTTGCGCAGGGGTGGCACGAACATTGCATTCCGCATGGGCATGCCGCGTATCGGGCAGGTGCCTATGGTTTGGACGCCGAACAAAGTGACGCTGTTGCGCGTGCTGGTGGGATTTGCGGCGGTCAGTTCATTTGGCCACGGCGCGTGGATGAATCTGCTGGCGGTGGTGCTGACGGTGACGTCGATCGCGTTGGATGCGCTGGACGGGCACTTGGCGCGGACGCGAAAGATGGCCACGCCAGTAGGCGCGCAGATCGACATTCTGGGGGACCGCGTCATCGAGAACATGTACTTCACGTACTTTGCGGTGGTGGGGATGGTGTCGTTGTGGCTGCCGATGCTGTTCTTTGCGCGCGGTGCGGTGACGGATTTTCTGCGCGGGCTGGCGTTGAAAGCAGGCCATTCGGGATGGGGCGCGAATGCGATGCTGCAGACATGGTGGGGGCGCGCGCTGGTGGGGTCGCGATGGAGCCGCGGAGTGTATGCAGCGCTGAAGTGTGTGTGCTTCTGCTATCTGGGATTGGAGTTGGCATTGACGCGGGGCCCGGTGCTGCTGGTGGGGCCGATGACGGCGGACGCGCACGCGGCAATTCGCGCGGGGGCCCATGTGCTCGCGTGGCTGACAGGAGGGTTTTGCGTCGTGCGCGGGCTGCCGGTGCTGCTAGAGGGCTGGAAGTTCTTTGCGGGGAGCCTCGCCGGCGGGAACTCCGGGAGAGTCACGCGAGGAGACGCGGCATGAACGAAGAAGGCGCAGAGAGACAAAGGATCGCGGCGTTCTTCGACGTGGATGGGACGCTCATTCCGGAGCCGTCGCTGGAACGGCGATTCTTCCGCGCGGTGCGGCAGAGCGGCGCGATTCCGGTTGGAAATTACATTCTCTGGGCTCAGGAAGCGTTGCGATTGCTGCCCAAGGGAATTGCGGCAACGGTGCACGGCAACAAACGGCACTGGCGCGGAGTGCGGTGCGACCAAGTTTTGCAACAGATGGAGGAGATCGTTTTCTTCGAGGAAGGGATGGAGCGTGCGGCGTGGCATGCGCGGCAGGGGCACAGGATCGTGCTGGTCAGCGGAATGCCGGAGGCGCTGGCGCGGCTGGTGGCGCGCGCGGTGGAGTGCGAATTGGAGTCCCGGGGAGTTGGCGGCCAGGTGCTGGTGTGTGCAACGCGGATGGAAGAACGAGACGGAAGGTGGACCGGGCGTTTGCTGGGAGGTGCGATGTATGGGGAAGAAAAGTTTCGTGCAGTGAAGCGCATTGCGCAGGAACACCGGATCGAACTGCGTGATTCGCACGCGTACGGAAACACACCGCTGGACCGTCCGATGCTTGCGGCGGTAGGGCACGCGCATGTTGTAAATCCGGGCAGAGACTTGGCGGCGGTGGCGAACCGGTGCGACTGGGAGATTTGGCACTGGCATGTGGAGAAATGCATGGGGCAGAGCTTGCCGTTGGCCGAACCCATGAGGCGAGGCGGGGAGAGCCGGGCATGAACGTGAAAAAAGCACGGAGGAACGGAGGATTGGATCCGTTGCGATGGCTTCGACGTGGCAGGGGGCGGGACACGCGGGCGAGGGCGATGCCTTCCTGAGAGATGCGGAGTCCGTGCTTGCTAAGGCGCTGAAGGGGATGCGCAAAGAGGTTGCTGTGGCGTGGGCGGGGAGCGGCGCCTATGAGCGTGTGGCGCTGAGTTACCTGGGCGTGTCCAGTGTGCTGATCGCGTACTTTGCGAAGAATCTGCAGCATCCGTTCCGGCTGCTGGGCGTGCAAGCTGGAGCGGCGCTGGTGGTGATGCTGCTGTGCTGGGTGGGAGCGCGCGCGGCGGCGAAAGAGGCGCGGTCCGGCGTGTCGTTTGGCACGCAATGGTGGCATTTCTGGAGACATTGGTATCCGCACCTGTTCTTCCTGTTTTGTTTTGAGGAACTGGCGCACCTGATGACGTTGTTCACGCGAGAATGGCAAGACGCCAAATTACTGGCGTTCGATCACTGGCTGACAGGTGTCCAGCCGACGATTTGGCTGGAACAGCTCGCCACGCCGCTGCGGAACGATGCCATGCAGTTTTTTTATCTGACCTACTTCACCTACCTGTTGATTCTTGGCGGCATTTTGTATTACCGGCGGGAGTGGCAAGCGTACTGGTCGGTGATGACCTACTCGATGGTGGGGTATATGTGCGGGTATTTGATCGCGATGTTTTTCCCGGTCGAGAGCCCGTGGTTTGCCCTGGCGGGAGCGTGGAAGGCGCCGCTGGGGGGCGGGCCGTTCACGGCAACGATTAATTTCATCGAGCACTTGGGGAGGGTAAGGGGGGCGGCATTTCCTTCGGAGCACGTCGCCGGAGCAACCGCGGCAGTGTGGGGCGCGTGGAAGTTCCGAAGGTGGCTGTTTTGGGTGATGATGCCGTTTTTCTTCTTGATGTGCGTTTCGACGATCTGGGGGCGGTACCACTATGTTGCGGACATTTTTGGCGGAATGACAACCGGGACGCTGGGATACGTGATTGGCGACCGGATTATGAAGTGGAAAAACGCGGTGGCGACGCTGCCAAGGAATGCGAAAGGACAAATGTGGCGCAGTTAATCGAGAACGGGGCGGGCTTCCAAGGGAGAGGCTTGCTCGAAGTGGCGGGCCAGTTCGAGAAGCAGCGGTTCATCGGTGACTGCGGCGATGAATTGCAGGCCGATGGGCAGGCCGCCATAAGTAAGGCCGCAGGGAACGGATATGGCGGGGACACCGGCGAGGTTTGCCGGGCGGTTCAGGCGCAAGAGAAGAGTACGCGTAGGATGAAGCGTTCCGCTGACGGACGTGGATTCTTCGCCGATGGGCGGGGCGGCGATGGGAGTGGTGGGAACGACGAGAGCGTCAACCTCCGCATCTTCCAGAGCAAGATGAATCGCAGAGATGAATTTCTTGCGCGTTTGTAAGCCCTTCAAGTAAGAAACCGCGGAAACCCTCGTGCCCATTTCGAGGCGCGAGCGCACGTCTTCACCGTATTCAGCGGAGCGGTCCGGGAACCAGCCGGCTTGTTGATGATAGAGGGTGGCTTCGGCCCAGGCGATGTGATTCCCGGCCTCTTCGGTTTCCATCAAAAGCGGCAAAGAGATTTCCTTTATCGAAGCACCGTTCTTTTTGAGAATGCGCATGGCGCGCTCGAACGCGCGCTGTACATCCGGGCTCAGGACATCGAAAAAGAATTCCTTGGGAATGCCCAATTTCGCGCGGCGCGCGCGTGGAGATGGCAATTTTCCGAGGAGAAGACTTCGTTCCTTCGAGCCACGGTTGAAAATCGGATCGAGAAGAAGCGCGGCATCTTCGACCGAGCGTGCGAGCGGACCGACAAAATCCAGGGTGGGAGAGAGCGGGATGACGTCCTCCGCGCTGACGCGGCCCAAGCCGGGCTTCAAGCCCACGACGCCGCAGAGGGAAGCAGGGATGCGGATGGAGCCGCCAGTATCGGTACCGATGCTGCCAAAGCAAAGGCCGGCGGCAAGCGCAGCCGCGGCGCCGCCACTGGAGCCGCCTGCGATGCGCGTTTCATTCCAGGGATTTCGCACCGGGCCGTAATGCGGGTTGTTGCCGGTGGTGCCGTAGGCGAATTCATGCATGTTGGTTTTGCCGAGGATGATGGCGCCAGCCTTTTTGAGGGCGGTGACAACCGGGGCGTCGCGCAAGGGAACGAAGTCATGCAGAATTTTGGAGCCAGCGGTGGTGCGGATGCCGACGGAGTAGATGTTGTCCTTCAGAGAGATGGGAATGCCGTGGAGAGGGCCGAGAGGGCGGGCGCTCTTGCCGCGCCGCATGCCAGGGAGCGCCGATTCCGCATGAACGGCCTGTTGCTGGGCCTGCTCCTCACAAACGGTCAGATAGGCGTTGAGGCGGGGATTCAGCCTGGCGATGCGATCGAGCAGGAAGCACGTGAGTTCGACGGGAGAGAGCTTGCGACGACGATAGAGACTGCCGATTTCGGCGATTGAAGCGAAGGCGAGCTGGACATCCGGCGGCATCAATAGATTTTTTCCTGGCGGCGCAGGTTGCCAAAGTTGCCGATGTTGGCGATGATGAACGCGACACGGAACTGGTTTTCCGTGCGGACGGTGCCAAGTTCCAGGCGGCGATATTCGAGGGCCAAACCGCAGCAGCCGCCGTTATAGTTCACTTGCGCGAACTCGTTCTGCATGGTGCCGGTGACGAAATCATAGCTAATGCCGGTGGAAACATTGAAGCCTCTTCGGGCGAGATTGCCATAGCCGACCATGGTACGAATCTGGTTGGAAGGCGGCTGGACCAGGGGATCGCCCTGCAAACGGAAGTCCGCGATGGTGAAGTAAAACTCGCTGTAGGGCTTCACCTTGAGGAGTGTGCCGATGGTGGTGACCTTGCTCAGTTGCGGGTCGTATTCGAGGATTTCCTCGGCGTCGAAGCGGCCGCCGGGCGTGAGCCGCAGATCGCTGACGAGGGGCGACCAATTGCGGGGCGTGGAGGCGAAAGCAAAGGGAGTGATGGAATCGAGAGCCTGAAAGACGTTGCGCTGGCCGGTAATGAGGGCGCCGCCAAAGGTGGGATCGAAATAATGCTTCTGGACGACGCTCCAGGAAAGGAAATCGACGGGCTGGTCGTCGCCGTTTTTGACATAGAGGTGCTGGGTGAAGCCGTATTCGAGTTCGTTCGTGTCGGTGATAGTGGAGTTACTGTCAAAGCGGATGAAATCGGCGAAGTTGTTCACGCCGGTGACGTAGCGGTAGGTGACGGTCGGCTCGACGGTGTGCTTATAGCGGCGGCGCGCGCGGGGGCGATCGAAGAAACGCTCCAGCGTGGGCGGACGCAGTTCGACGGCGAATTCACCGGTGTTGCGGGTGATGGATTCACCGCTGAGGGTGGAAACCGAGCTTAGAGAATCGCCGTAGTAGGTGGTGCGGAACGTAGCGGAGGTGGTGACACCAAGCCAATCGCCGAAATGGAGAGGCAGAGTGACCATGGGAGCGAATTCGGTGCGGGCGACGAAGTTCGGAGTGACCAGGTACTCATCTTCGCGATGGACGGCGCCGGCGAAGGTATCGAATGAAAAATAGATGGGGAGATTCCGCAAAGGGGCTTGTTCAACGGAGCTGAAATCAACTTCGGGAGCGCTGCGCAGAAAGACGCTTTGCGGCGGGATGAGCTGGAGGAAACTGCGATCATCCAGGCTGGCGACATTGAAACTGAATCCGTGGAAATTGTTGGAGAGGAAGATGGAGCTGCGTATTTCGGAGTTGATGGCATCACCATAGTTATCCGCGAAGGCCAACCGGAAAGTCAGCGAAGTGAGATCGTTCACATCGGCGACGAAGCGCCAGCCATGCTTCCAGAGAGATTGCACCTCGATTTGCTGCTGATGGCCCCCCTGCTTGACCACCGTGCCGTCGGGACCCGCGATGCCGCGATCGACAACGCCGAAATAGGTGTATTTGATCGAGGTGTCCTCAAAAGGGCGGGCGCGAAACTCGCCACGCTGGGACCAACCGCGGAGGCTGAAGTATTCAAGCCCAAGCATGGCATCCATCCAGGGTTTTGGGGCCCAGTAGAAAGCATCGCCGCCGATGAAGCCTTTGGTATTGCTGTCGCCGACGATGGGCACGAGGAAACCGGTTTGCCGAACATGCTCGCCAGCCGGAACGGTGGAATAGGGCAACCAGAGAAGCGGGACACGATAGAGGCGGAAGTTGGAGTTGACCAGGGCAACGCTTTTTTCGAGAGTCACCTGCGCTTCCGGAGCATAAAACTGCCACGTGGGTTGCACGGGATCGCAAATGGTGAACCAGCCGTGATGGACGATGTAAACATCGTCGGAAATGCGGTCGACTTCGCGAGCTTCGAAGAACAGAGGGTTCTGAGTGACCAGGAGAAGAGGATTGGGGCTGCGCTCGAGCTTGATCGTGCCGTGAACGTGGTGAAAGGTGCCGCGTCCCGAGGCGACATTGAGAACGGCATCGTCGCCTTCGAGATGCTGATTTTCAAAGTCGAAGAGAACGTGCCCGTGGGCAATTGCCTCGGAGGTAGCGTTGTTGTATTGGGCGTGGTCGGCGCGCAAGCGCATGCCGGAATAGGTGATGTCCACATCGCCATCGGCGATAAAGAGGTCGCCTTGTCGCTGTTGCGGGCCGCTGGAGGAAATTTCCGCGATGCCGCCGGAAGGAGTGGAGAGACGGACCTGTTGAGCGGAAGCGGGAATTCGGGCCGCGCAAAACGCAAGGAGGAGGAGAGAAAGGCAGCGCCTGGCAGGCGGGGCGGAGATTGGAAGATGAGTGATCACGCGGCTATTGGGCTCAGAGAATCGAAGAGTTAGCCTAGCACGCGCTTGGGCGGAATTGTAGCGGAGCGTGGAGCAGCCGTGTAGCAGCATGTGCAAGGAATGATGAGATAGGCGTCCGGCGGGTTGTCCGGATTCCGGTTAGCGCGTGGCTTCCTTGGCGTGGTGGGTTCGATACCACTCGAAGGTCCGCCGCAGGCCTTCCTCGAAGATAACGGTTGGCTCGTACCCGAGGATTTCCCGCGCGCTGCGGATTTCCGCTTGGGAGTCGCGGATATCGCCATCGCGCGGAGGTTCGTATTTGGCTTGAAGATTTTTCCCGGAGATTTTTCGCAGCAGATCAAGGGTATGGTTCAGCGAAACGCGGGAGCCGGTACCAACGTTAAAGACTTTTCCGAATGCGCCGGGGGCTTCGCAGGCGAGGAGATTGGCCTGGACGGCGTTTTCGACAAAGGTGAAGTCGCGGGTCTGCTCGCCGTCGCCATAGACGAGCGGCTGACCGTCCTGGAGGAAGGCGGTAGCGAAGCGCGAAAGTACGCCGGAATAGGGAGAATCAGGGTCTTGCCGCGGGCCGAAGATGTTGAAGTACCGGAGAGAGACGCACTCGAGGCCGTAGCAGCGCTGGAAAGCCTGCGCGTAAAGCTCGCCCACGTATTTCGAGACGCCATAGGGGGAGATAGGGAAGGGTTGCATGTCTTCCGTCTTGGGAAGCGTGGGGGTCTCGCCGTAGGCAGAAGAGGAGGCGGCGAAGACGACGCGCTTGACTTTATTGTCGCGGGCGGCCAGGAGGACATTCAAGGTGCCGTCCACGTTGATGCGGTTGGTATCGAGAGGATCCTTGACCGAGCGCGGAACAGAGGTGCGAGCGGCCAGGTGAATCACGAATTCGGCTTGCAGCATGGCCTTTTGCACGGTCTCCAGATCGGTGATGGAGCCCTTCATGAAGGTGATTTTGTTGCGAATTTCGGCGAGGTTCTCCTCTTTACCGGAAGAGAGATCGTCAAGCACGACGACGCCGTGACCTCGCCGGACGAGCTCCTCCACCGTGTTTGAGCCGATGAATCCGGCGCCTCCCGTGACCAGGTAGCGCATGTCTCGCTGCCTCCCGCTGGAAAAGCTAACTTATTGTACGATGATTGGAAGGAAACCAGGGGAGAGGATTGACGCGGGCGTCACAAAAAAATCATGGGCAAGAAAGTAGCACTGGTTCTGGCGATCATGGCTCTGCTGCTGGTGGCGGCGGGATTGCTCTATTGGAAGGTTGTGCATCCGGGGTCAAGAATCATCGCGCGGCCGGCGAATCCGGTGGCGCCGGCCCCAGCGGGCACGGGGCGCGGGGTCGGAAATGCGAAGCCTGGAACGTCCGTGGCAGCGCCCTCGGGTGAGACCAACGAAAAGAAGGGAAGCGTGCCTGCGGAACCCGGGTTCACGCTGCGCGCGGGCGAATCGCTGGAGTTTGCGGCGAATATAGCCAAGCTGAACAGCACCATCGCGAATTTGAAGATCGTCACCGCCGAAAAAAGGAATTTCTACGGCAAGAACAGTTGGCACTTGCAGGCATTCGCGCACACGGAGAACCCCTATCGGATGGTGTTTGAGCTGGACGACCAGTTCGATTCGTACAGCGAAGCCGGCAGCTTTGCCAGCCAGCAATATGAGATGCACCTGAGCGAGCGGGGACAAAAAGTGGATTCGGTGCAACGGATGGTGTCTTCACCGGTGGAACCGGCGCCCGCGGATGCGACCGCGGCGCGCGTTCCTGCCGGCACACGGGACCCGCTGGGACTATTGCAGTACCTGCGCGGCATCGATTGGAACAAAACCCCGGAGATCGAGAGCGCGGTCTACGACGGACGAAAGTTCTATGAAGTGCGCGCCGTGCTCCTGGGCAAGGCCGAAGCGGTGAAAGTGCCGGCGGGAGATTACACGGTGACCAAGATCGAAATCCACGTGTATGAGGGCGGGGCGGAGATGAAGGACGCGCACTTCCTGCTGTATCTCACCAATGATGCCGCGCGCATTCCCGTGCTGCTGGAAGCCGTGCTGCCAGTGGCTACGGCGCGCGTGGAACTGACCAAAGCAAAATAGAGAAGAGCGGTTTACGCTCTAGCAATGAACAATGCGCTCGCGGTGGCGAACGACGCGGCGCGTGGCGTTGCGCGTATCCACCACGAGTTTCGCGCCTTCCACAATCGCGGCGTAGTCGTAGCTGGAATGATCGGTGGCAACGACCACGGCATCGTAGTTCCCAAGCGCCTGCGGGTTCAATGGCACGGACTTCATGTGCGAAAAATCGTAGTGACGCATTTTGTGAAGGTGCGGGAAGTAGGGATCGTTGTACTCGAAGTCGGCGCCGCGCTTCTGGAGAATCTCCATGATTTTAAGGGTGGGGGACTCGCGCAGGTCGTCGACATCCTTTTTGTAAGCCACGCCAAGAATCAAGATCTTTGAGCCCTTGAGACTCTTCTTGTGATCGTTCAAGGCTGCGGCAATGGAATCCACGACGTGATAGGGCATGGCGGTGTTGACTTCGCCGGCCAGTTCGATGAAGCGCGTGGAGAAATCGTATTCGCGGGCCTTCCATGACAGATAGAAGGGGTCCACCGGAATGCAGTGGCCGCCCAAGCCGGGCCCGGGGTAGAAGGGCATGAAGCCGAAGGGCTTGGAGGAAGCGGCGTCGATCACTTCCCAGACGTCCACGCCCATGCGCAAGCAGAGCATCTTGAGCTCGTTGACGAGGGCGATGTTGACGCAGCGGAAAATATTTTCGAGGAGCTTGGTCATTTCCGCGGCGCGGGTCGAGCTGACAGGGATGACCCTGGCGACGACTTGCGCGTACAGGGCCTGGGCGGCGCGGCCGCTGGGCGGATTCACGCCGCCAACGACTTTGGGTATCTGCGCGAGGCCAAACTGTTTGTTTCCGGGATCCTCGCGTTCCGGTGAAAACGCCAGGAAGAAATCTCCCGGCACATTTTCATTTTCGGGGCCGGCGGCAATGGGGCAGCGCAAACCGCTCTTTTCGAGGATCGGCAGGAGCAATTCCTCGGTGGTGCCGGGATAGGTGGTGGATTCGAGAACGACCAACTGGCCCTTTTGCAAGTGCGGGTGAATGGATTTGGCGGTGGTTTCGACGTAGCTCAGATCGGGTTCGCGGTACTCGTTCAGCGGTGTGGGCACGCAGATGATGATGGCGTCGGCTTCCTTGAGTTTGGTGAAATCCGCGGTGGCGTGGAAATGGCGGCTGTTCACATATTGCAGAATCTTGGTTTGCTGAATGTGTTCGATGTACGACTTGCCGGCATTCAGGAGTTTTACCTTTTCCGGATCGGTATCGAAGCCGACGACTTTGTGACCGGCCTCGGCGAAGCGCAAAGCCAGGGGAAGACCGACGTAACCGCAGCCGATGATAGCTACTTTGAGAGTGGCCCCTTTGAAGAATTCAGGTTTTCTGTCCATTGCCATGAGATGGAAAGTGCTCCTCATTCGGATGTTACGCGCGACACAGGCTCTAAGGCCAAGGAGATAAACGACATCGAAACTATAACAGTTTCCGGAGGCCAGCTTGAAGAGGAGCCTGTGGATGTTTCCGAGATTTCACACTAGGCCAGGGCAGAGCAGGCCGGAACTGCGTTGCGTTTCCGCAGATGCCGGGTGAAGATAGGCGCAATGCAAACGGCTGAGTTACTTCGATTAGGCGGTTCTCCCGCCGGCGCGACATGACACTCGTGATTCTAGCGCTGGGGCTCGTGGTGGGAGTGCTGGTGGGACTGCTGGGCATTGGCGGGGGCGTGGTGCTGGTGCCCGCGATGGTTTACCTGCTGCATTACGACCAGCACCTCGCCCAGGGAACGTCCCTCTTCATTCTCCTGCCGCCAACTGGACTGGGCGCGCTGCTGCAATATTGGAAAAACAAACAGGTGGACTTGCGCGCTGGAATTTACTGCGCGCTCGGCTTTCTCCTGGGAGGTTATGGGGGAGGACGTATAGCGGTGCCCATGCCTTCGCGGGACCTGCAGGGGATCTTCGGATTTTTTCTGATGCTGTCCGCGGTGCTGCTCTGGAGAAAGACGCGCGGAACGTCAACGTCGGCTGGCGAAGCAAACAACGTGGCCGCGCAGAGTCACCTGAGGAGTTTTGGGATTTTTCTGGTTGCGGCGTTCTGCGGGGTGGCGGCAGGGATGGTGGGAATCGGTGGTGGGGTGTTGCTGGTACCGCTGCTGGGATTGCTATTTGGCTTTAGCCAGCACCGGGCCCAAGGCACGAGTCTGGTGGCGCTGGTCCCGCCGACCGGGCTGCTGGCCTTTCTGGCGTACGCGCAGGCGGGTGACGTTTCCTGGAGGACAGGGCTGCTGCTGATCCCGGGCGTTTTCGTGGGCGGGATCCTCGGCGGAAAACTGGCGGGCCAGTTGAATGCCGTGCGGATGCGCCGGGTGTTTGCGGCGCTGATGTTTCTGCTGGGCGTGTGGCAGGTCTTCACTGCGTGGCGAAGGTGACGCATACTGGAGGGGCATGGTCGACCTTCATTCGCATATTCTTCCCGGGCTCGATGACGGAGCAGAATCCATCGAAGACGCGCTGGCCATGGCGGAAGACGCCATCGCCGATGGCATCACGCATGTGGTGGGAACGCCGCATGCCAGTTCCCACTACGCCTTCAATTTTGTGAAAGTGCGCGAGGCCCGCGATGCGCTGAGCGAGAAGCTTGCGGGCCGGATCACGCTGGCGACGGGCTGCGATTTCCATCTCAATCCGGAAAATCTGGCGGCCATTCGAGCGGATGCAGCGCCGTTTTGCATCAATCAAAAGGATTATCTACTGGTGGAGTTCAACGAGTTCTCCATTCCCCCGTCGATGGACCAGAGGCTGCACGAACTGCAGCTTGCCGGCTTGCGCCCGGTGATCACGCACCCGGAACGCAACGGTATTCTGCGGGTACAACCGGAACGATTGTTGCGCTGGGTCAGCTTGGGCTGCTACGCGCAAATCACGGCGGGATCGCTGACCGGCGTATTTGGCCCCGGCGCGCAGGAAGATGCGTGGACGTGGATTGGGCGAGGACTGGTGCACTTCATTGCCAGCGATGCGCACAATACGGCGCGGCGCCCGCTGAAGCTGAGATTTGCCTACGATGCCGTTGCCGAGCGCTTCGGAGAGGAAAAAGCGCGGGCGCTGCTGAGGGAGAATCCGCTGGCTGCGTTTGAGGGGAGACCTCTTCCCTATGTTCCGGAGGTTTCCACCGATTCATTGCGCGCAAAACGCAAACGGTTCATTTTTTTCTGAAGGGTTTTCTAATGGCGCGGCGAATTTATGCGGCGGGCCGCAAGGGCAATCCGGCCCAGGCGTTGAACAGGCCGAGCACTTCTCTTACGACATCCAGGGCATCGCTGGTATTTCGCCACCAGTGATCGGCGTCGAAGGGGTCGTCCGAAACACCGTGGACGATGGCCTCGCCGTTGGTGCCCGAAAGTCGTTTCCAGAGGGTGCGTGTGCGGCGGGTGTGGACTTTAGAGGTCACGAGGATCACGCGACGCGGGTTTGCGCTGGAAAGAGCCTGGCCGATGGCGGCCATTTCATCGGCGGTGTTGACGATGGGCGGATCCAGGACATGAATAGCGGATTCGGGGACGCCTTCGTGGATGAGGATGAGCCTGTCGTAGGCGTCTTCCCCCTGGTAGGGCACGGAAAGTTGCGCGAGCGTTGCCGCGGGCTCCGTAGAATAGGTCAACCAAACCTGCGGCGCGTAACCTTGCTTGTACACTTTGGCGGCTTCCAAAGCCCGGCTGGGCATGCGGCCGCTCAAGACCGCGATGGCGGCCGCGTTTTGCAGCGGATCTTCGACGATAAGCCAGCGACCGAGATGGAAGAAAGCGAAGAGACACGCACTGATCAGGCAGAGGGCCAGAAAAGGCCAAACGCGCGGCTTGCGGGCGGGCTCCGTTGGAAGCAACGTTGCAATCGGCAAATTCCCCATGGCAGCGCATCGTAACGTGCAAGATGTTGCAGGTCAAACGCCCATCGCGATAGCCAGCGGGGGGATTCGTTGGCCAATTTCCCAGGCCTCGCGGTAAAATCCAAGATTCGGAATTGCCCGGAGGACGCATGAGAGCAGTGGTAACAGGCGGTGCGGGGTTCCTGGGATCGCATTTTTGCGACCGCTTGCTGGCCGAAGGATGGGAAGTGCTGGCACTCGACAACCTGGTGACAGGGGACGCAGAAAATCTCGCGCATTTGAAAAGGAACCGGAAGTTTCAGTTTGATCGCCAAAACGTGACCGAGCCATTCCTGGTGGACGGGGAAGTCGGATACGTATTCCACTTTGCGTCTCCCGCGAGTCCACCGGATTATCTGAAACACGCGATTGAGACGCTGAAGGTGGGGTCGATCGCGACTATGCGCACGCTGGATCTGGCGATGACGAAAAAGGCGAAGTATCTGCTGGCGTCCACTAGCGAGTGCTACGGCGACCCGGAGGTTTCGCCGCAAAGCGAAAGTTACTGGGGCCACGTGAATCCGGTGGGACCGCGCAGCGTTTACGACGAAGCGAAACGCTTTGCGGAAGCGACCACCATGGCGTATCACCGGTACCACGGCGTGGATACGCACATCGTGCGCATCTTCAACACGTACGGGCCGCGTATGCGTTTGAACGATGGCCGGGCGCTGCCGAATTTTGTGTTTCAAGCGCTCAGCGGGCAGGCGCTGACTGTGTATGGAGATGGCAAGCAGACGCGGAGTTTCTGTTACGTCTCGGACTCGATCGAGGGAATCTACCGGCTCAGCCAGTCCGATGAGCACTACCCGACGAACATCGGGGATCCGAATGAAATGACGATTAACGAATTCGCGGAACGCATTCGCGCGCACTTCCCGAACGCGCCGGCGATCGTTCACAAGCCCCTGCCGGAAGACGATCCTAAGCAGCGTTGCCCGGACATCACCAAGGCGAAAAAGCTGCTGGGCTGGGAGCCGAAGGTGGGTCTTGAGGAAGGGCTGCGGCCGACGCTGGAGTTTTTCAAGTTGCAATTCAGCAAGATGACAGCGAGCCGCTGAGGTTGGGGCGAGGGACGCCTCTGTTTGGGATCAGGCTCGACCAAACGAGTAATACTCGAAACCCAGTTCCTGCATTTTCTTTAGGGAATAGAGATTCCTGCCGTCAATCACCAGACGGCGGGCCATGAGCTGGCCGGCACGTTCCCAATCGAGCTCCCGGAAAATTTGCCATTCCGTGCAGACCAGCGCGGCATCGGCCTGCTTGAGAGCGTCATGGGGATCTTCGTGGTAGACCACCTGCGGGAAGATGGGCCTGGTGCGGGCAATGGCTTCCGGATCGCTGGCGTGAACGATGGCGCCTTCTTCCAGGAGCTTGCGAATCACTTCCAGGGCGGGTGCGAAACGGATGTCGTCGGTGTTGGCCTTAAAGGCGAGTCCGAGCACGGCAACGCGCTTGCCTTTGATGACCCACAAGGCGTGGTGGATTTTCTCGAAGAAGCGTTCGATGCGCTGCTTGTTGACGCGCTCGGCGGCCTTGAGCATTTCAAAGTCAACGCCGACCGAAGCGGAGAGGTGAATGAAGGCCTGAATGTCTTTTGGAAAGCAGAACCCGCCGAAGCCCAGACCTGCCTTCAGGAATTGGGCTCCGATGCGGGGATCGAGCCCCATGGCGTGAGTCACTTCCTCGACATCGGCGCCAATGCGCTCGCAGAGATCGGAGATGACGTTGGCATAGCTGATTTTCAGGGCCAGGAAGGAATTCGAAGCATGCTTGATCAGTTCGGCGCTGTTGATGGTGGTGACGAGCAGTTCGCCGGCTGGTTCCTTGGGGCACCCGCCCGCGTGAATGGGGCAGTGGAATTTCCTGTCGAGAATCGGCTGGTAGATTTCGCGGAGCCTGGCCGCGGAGTCCGCGTCTTCCACGCCGACGACGATGCGGTCCGGATGAAAAAAGTCACTAACCGCCGTGCCTTCGCGGAGAAACTCTGGATTTGAGGCGACCTGGAATTTCGGCCCGCTTCCGGGGGAATAAGCGGCGAGAGCTTTATGGAGCTGCACACCGGTAAGCGCGGGGACGGTGCTCTTCTCGACCACAAGTTTCGGAGAGCGTGCCTCGGTGGCAACTTGGCGAGCGACGTGGTCGATGGCGGAGAGGTCGGCTTCGCCGGATTCTTTCGGCGGTGTGCCGACACAAATGAAAATCACGTCGCCGGCACGGATAGCCTCACCAGCGTTAGAGGTATAAGAGATTTTTTTCTCAGCCACGGCGCGCTGGAGCACTTCGTCGAGATGCTCCTCGTAAATGGGGACCTTGCCCGCTTTGAGCTGGTCGATGCGCTTATCGTCGATGTCCGTGCAGATAACTTCATGGCCCGCCGCCGCGAGGCAGGCTCCGGTGACGAGGCCAACATAGCCACAACCAATTACCGTGAGACGCACTGTCGTTACTCCGTTTCCAGGAACCGCACCTTGAATGGAGGAGGGAAGGAACATTCCCGCCCGATTGCTACCGCGCTACAAGGATTATCCAACAGATTATCCAATACGCGGGCTGGAACCTACCTTTTTCCGAGGAGCAGGCCGCGAAGCCCTAATAGAGCGAGGCGCGGCTGGCGGCGAACTAGATTCCAGAGCAGGCGAGTGGACTCATCCCGATTGATCTCGCCAAGCGATTCCCGGGTGGAGACATTGAGCAAGTCGACCAGGCGCGAATAATCCTCCTGCTGGAAGTAATGCAAGGTCCGCCGGATGAGCCAATGGGTGCTCAATTCGCGGCGCAAGACCCGCAATTCGTGGCTGCCTTTTTGCAAGATGGCATCGGCCACGCCGCGCGCGCCGCGAAATCCCGTCACAACGCCGCCAACCGTCGAAACTTTAACTTGTGCGGCCGCGTCGCCGACAAGGTACACGTCGCCACCGCCAACACGCCGCTGCACGGGAACCCAGCGTTTGTAAACGGGAATGCGCGCTCCTTGCCATTCGAGCGGATCGAACCCCTTCTTTTGCAGGAAGCGCTCAAAGCAGCGTTTGGTGGCTTGACCGTGCTCTCCGATGACACCCACGGCGGCGCGTTCCGGCGATTCCGGGATGAGCCAATAGAAATAGGGCGTGTCGTCCGGAATGAACCATACGCGCGTGGTATCGGGAGGACAGTCCTTGGGGCGCTTCACGACCGCTTGCATCAGCGGGACGGTATCGACGGGAGGCCACCCGGCGGCCTTGGCCACACGGCTGACGGCTCCGTCGGCGCCGACAAGACTCGCGGCGTGCAGTTCTTCACGCTGGCCCCCGCGATCAATTTCGACGCGCAAACCGTGGCCGTTGGGAGAGAGTCCCAGAAAACGGGTGTCATAGTCGATTGAGGCGCCAGCCGCCTGGGCTTCCTGGGCGAGCGCGGGAATCAGGCGGGAACGCTCAATGATGAGGTCCGGCCGATGCAGCGAAACGATAGCAGAGCGCCCGTCGGTGAAGAGTTCGAAACGGCGAATTTCGTTCGTGATGCTGGCACGCGCGGCCTGGCCGATCTGGTTCCTGAAATGGTCGGTGACAATCAGGGTGCGGGATGTGGGGTCCAAAGCCGGCATGGATTCCAGCACGCGCACAGAGCGGCCACCCCGTGCGACGTGGGTTGCGGTATGCAAGCCCGCTGCGGAGCCCCCAACGACGACAACCTCGCCGGCGTTCCGGTCTCGCTGGATCTCGTTTTCTAGTTTTTCCACCGTCTCTGCTTCACCCTGCTGGAGGAATGCGCCATTGCGCGCCCCCCGCCACTGCCGCGGATCCGCATTCTGGCGAGCGGACTGCGCCAGAAAGTATAACGAATCCTGTGTCCGGGGCCAAACCGAGGGAGGAGCGAGAGCCTTTCCTTCGGGGACAGCTCCAGAGGCTTTAGGCGGCGGTCTTGTCCACCTGGCGCTCGTAGGGAGCGCGCTCCAGCCAGGCTAGAGCGGGCAGCATGGAAATCATGACCAGGCCACCGATGAGGATTGCTCCCGAACTCGACAAGTAGGTAACCAGGACGGCCGCGCTTCCGCAGATGGCGCCCGCCATATACATGGTGAGAACGGCACCGCGCTGTCCTAAACCAAGATTGGCCAGGCGGTGGGCGGAGTGATCTTTGCCCGGAGTGGCAAAAGGCAGCAAGCCGCGACGCGAGCGGGAGATGGTGACGAGCGTCGTGTCAAAAATCGTGGCGCAGAGGATGAGCACCGGAGCGAGCCAACTGGCGGCCGTGGTGGCATGTTCCAGCCGGAGTTTCAGCGCGAGCGTGGCCATCAGAAATCCGAGAAACATCGCGCCGCCATCGCCCATGAATATTTTGGCGGGCTTGAAATTCCAGCGCAGGAATCCTGCGGCCGCCCCCAGGACCGCCGCCGCAAGCGTGGTAACGAGCGTTTGGCTGTTCAGATAAGCGATGATAGCGAAAAAAACGGAGGCCATGGCCGCGACGCCGGCGCACAAGCCGTCCATGTGGTCCAGGATGCTGAACGAGGCGGTGATGCCGACGACCCAGAGAATGGTGAGCGCAGCATCAAGCCACTGGCCGGGACGGCCACCGAGTAAAACGCTGAAGACCTGCGCGTGGATACCGCTTGCGAGAAGAATCACGGCGGCTAGAGGCATACCGGCGAAGAGTTTGATCTGGTGATGCAGCCAGCCGCGGTCGTCCAGGAAACCGACGATGGCGACAAGAGTGGCGCCGGTGACGATACCGAAACTTTGCGCCCGCGCGGCGCCGTCGAAGGCGATCAGAATGGCCAGCATCACGCCGCCGTACATCGCCAAACCACCTAGCAGGGGAATGGGTTTGAGATGAACCTTCCGTGGGCCCGGCAGATCCACCATGCCCACACGAATAGCCAACGCGCGCACTGGCACCGTCAGTACCAGCGATGCTGACAAAGCGATGAGAAACGCCAGCAGGCCCGCACTCATGCACCCTCGTCACTCGTTCTGGCGAAACTAGCCCGGGCGAGATGGCCAGACGTTCACAGAGACGATGCCGGTTTGGGATCCGGCTCCCAAGTCACCACAAGGACGGCGGCCGAGAGAAAGCCTCCGTTGCTGCCCCACGCAACCAAAACACCATAACGCGAAATGGGAACGAATGCCAGATAAATTGCGCGAGCACGCTGGTTAATTTATCTTATAACAATTTATGATTTATCGTGAGGTAATATAACTCCCATGACCTCCGGCGGCGCCCGCTGGGCTATGGCCGGCCGCAGCCCCATGGCGGCGAAGGTCTTCGCGGCATTAAGACGAACCGATTGCGGAGACGATTTCCACCAATTTGGCGAGTTCCTTGTTTCTCTCGTACTCGGGCGCAGCCGCGGCTGCCGATGCACCCATGCTTCGGACAAGACCAGGGTTGCAAGACACGCGCCTGACCGCTTCAACGAGTTGCGCGGGATCATCGGGGTTTGCCGCGACGGAGAAACCTTTCCGGGCGCCGATGGTGACGACATCACATTCGTCGGGCGCAACCGCCACGACGGGCTTCCCGGCGGCGAGGATGCTGTACATCTTGCTGGGGACGACAACGCCTTCGAGGCCGCGCTTTACGGTAATGATGTGGGCGTCGGGGGCGGCAAGAACGGAAGGAATCCTGCTGCTGGGGAAAAACGGAAGGAAGCGGACATTGGACAGTCCGGCGGCGGCGGACTGCAGGCGTTCGCGCTGCGCACCATCACCGACGAAGACGATGGAGATGCCGTCTTGTGCAAGTTCCCGTGCTGCGCTTAGCAGCGTGTCCCACGCGCCATAGAACCCAAGGTTGCCGGCATGCAGGAGAACAAATTGGGAATTGCCGCGAATGGCTTGGATGACTTGCGGATCGAAAGACGGGGTGGACCCTCGAGGCGGGAGCTCCGCGCCATCGCGAACAACGGCAACATGCGCGGGAGCGACTCCTTTGGCGAGGATGCGGTTGCGCATATCGTCGCCGAGCACAACAACCCGGGTGGCGCGGCATAGTGCCCAGCGATGCAGGTTTTCCCAAAGGCGCGCCAGCAGGCCGGGGGGAACGATGGAGCCTCCCAGGGCCATATCGGGATACAAGTCTCGGATGTTGTAGATGTAAGGCTTGCGTTTCAGGAGGGCGACGAAGGCGCCGACGATACCCTCGAAGGGCGGGTCGGTCATGGCCAGAATGATGTCGCACGGAAGCAAGAGAGCCCGGGGAACAGCCAGCAGAACATAGCTCAGGTAATTGAGCACGCGTCTTTTCATTTGCCGGCGGGGAAAATCCGTGGAGCCGGCGCGGATGATCCGCGCGCGCCCGCAATTCTCGGACTGGTAGAGGCGCCAAGGCCGGCGTTCGACGGGATCGTAGGAAGGGCGTCCGCAGAGAACCGTGACGTCATGCTTTTCGGCAAGGGCATCGGCAACGGTCTGCGCCATTTTCGCGGTCGCAGAAGTGTCCGGCGGATAGTAGAGGTTCAAGAGCAGAACGCGCACGGAGAGATTGTACTAGTGCCGTTCCAACTTGTTCCAGCAAATCCCTTCGAGAATACTCTCTCCGTGTTCGCGTCAAATGCTTGGGCCATCATTTGGCCCAAATAGTTGGAACGGCACAAGCAGAAGCGGGGCGGTTGAAGGTGCAACGGCCCAGAAGTGACTTGCAGGGCCGTGAGGAGTGACCACGAGGATAAGCACGAACGGCCTTCGAGAGTCAGAAAGCAGGAACAACTTTGTGAAAAAGGGGACAGTTGGACCATTACCGTTCTTTGGAACAGTTCCACGGCTTGCCTCGAGCCTCTACCGTAGCAAAATCCGGGAGAGGGCTTGCTGGGGAAAAGAGTGAGGGGGAACGCGCTTCGCGAGCCAAGGTTCCGGAAGAAACGGCCGGTACCGGGGAGGGCGGGATGCGGGGGAACAATCGCTCCAGGAAAGTGGATCTTCTGTTCGTGATTCTCTTGGGTGCGTGCGCGCTACGAGTGGCGGCTCAGCCTACAAACCTGCCGGAGGCTGTGCTCAACGCGCATAGCGTCTTCCTTGTGAATGAAACGGGATTTGCGGAATTGCAGAACACGGCAGTGCTGGAGCTGAGCAAGTGGGGACATTTTGAAATTGCCGAGAGCCGCGAGAAGGCCGACCTGGTGCTTTTGTTGAGCAGCGGGACACATGTTCGAGCGCTGCCCGACGGACAATACCCGCGGCCCACGGGACTTAACGCATTCACAGAAGATGCGGTGCCGAAGGGACACACCCGCGTGGCGCTGTTGGATCCGAAGACGGGAGCGACGCTGTGGTCCGACCTGCGCAAGACGGAAGGCGGCAAGGTGAAGAACGGTCACCTGCTGGATGGATTGCGCGAAGCCTTAGATAACTATGAGAAGAGCAAGGGCCGGAAGTAGGAATAGCGGCGGGACTTCTTCCGTAGCGTTGCCGGCAGGTGGGTGCTATAAAGTCTGATTCCATACAACGCTGCACGCCCTGCCCGTTGCTCGCTACCCCGTGTTAAACTCCCGCATCATGCGCCTTCGTAGACTCTTCCAGCTCTTTCTTCCCGTTCTATGCGTGACGCTGCTCAGCCAATGGTGTGTCGCTGCTCAAGAGGCGAAGCCGTTTCCTGTGTCACCCCCAGGCGCGTCAAGACAGGTTGAGGATTCGGTGAAGTTCAACCATGAGTTAAACCCTCCGGAGATTGAACACTTGCAGGATCTGGCGGTGCGCCTCCTCCGTCATGCGGGTGAAGCAGGGTGCCACGAAACGGATTGCATCGTCATGGTGACCAACTTCGTTTTCCCAGACGGCTCCACGTTTCCGTACGGCATACAATGGGCGGACGATTTGTCGGCCCTTTTCGCCAGTGGGAAGAAATCAATCAAGGTGGTTGACCGTGCCCTGTACAAGAATCTTCTCCAAAAAGACGGGATTTCAGCAAAACTCCAGAATTCTGAGCCTGCGGCTCGTTGGTTAGGCAAACAATTCAATGCGTCGGTCGTGCTTGTAGGTCAGGCCCGCGTGATCAGAGACACCATTGTCGAGCTTTCCGCACGATTTCTGAACGTCAATGACAACAACTTGATCGGTCCAAGCTCCGAAGTCAACTTGCAGGTGACGCCGTCAACGGAGGATTTCTCCCCTCTCAATGGCCTTCCCTCTCCACCGACTCTTCCGCCTTTTCCTGACACCGTCAACGGAGAGAAGGTGTATCCCGTTCTCCCTAAAGGTGCCGGCTACCCGACCTGCTATTTCATGCCGCCTCCCTCCATGACCGAGGCTGCAACAAGTGCCAATTATTCAGGAACTATCCTCGCGGAAGGCGTTGTCGGAACCGATGGTGCCGTCAGAGCCGTGCGGATCACAAGGGGCGCTGCCTTCGGACTCAGTGAACTGGTTGTCAAGACTATAGTGACTTGGAAGTGTAAACCGGCTGTGCTGGATGGAAAGGCGATTGCCGTGGTTATTCCGTTTGAGGTGAATTACCACTCGACCCGGCAGATCTAGCTGCTCTTCTTCAATTCCGCGAGCACCATTTTCGCCAGGTCCTTCAGCGTCTCAAACACGCCCTGCCCGTTGATCGCCACGCATTCAATCACCGGCTCGCCCTTCTTCTGCAAATGTTTGGTCAGATCTTCCACGCTCAGCACATTCGGCAGGTCGCGCTTGTTCAATTGCAGCACGTAGGGAATCGTCGCGAAGTTCAGGTTGTGCTCCCGCAGGTGTTCTTGCAGGTTGTCCAGCGTCTCGAAGTTTGCATCCAGCCGCTCTTCCTGGGAATCCGCGACAAACACCACGCCGTCCGCACCTTTCAGGATCAGCTTCCGGCTTGCTTCGTAAAACACCTGCCCAGGGACCGTGTATAAGTGAAAGCGCGTCTTAAACCCGCGCACTGTTCCCAGGTCCAGCGGGAGAAAATCGAAGAACAGTGTCCGGTCCGTCTCCGTGGCCAACGACACCATCTTCCCCTTCAGGTTTTGCCCCGTATGGTCGTAGATCCACTGCAGGTTAGCGGTCTTCCCGCCGAGGCCCGGACCGTAATACACCAGCTTGCAGTTAATTTCGCGCGCAGGAAAATTGATGAAAGGCACGAGTCGTCAACCTGAATACCATCTGAAACTTATAGCACACGCACGCAGGGCAGGCCAACGTCGCTCTTGCGTGGCCGTCTCTGTACAGGCTGTTCCTAGTGTCACGGAGAAGCCCCCTCTTCGGGGAAGTTATTTTCTCATATGCTGCCGGTCGGTAAAGACTATCTAACCGGTACCTCCCTCCCCATCTGACTTCCGTTGACGAAGGCGCAACCCTCTGCTAGCATTCGCGCCATGGCGAAACCCCAGAAATCTTCCTCGGGCTCTGCCGGGCGGGCCAAGCCCCCGTCCGGTGCCCAGTCTAAGTTTAAGAAAAAGAATAACTTACCAGCCCCTCCCCCGCAGCGTGGTGGCGTCGAGATGATTGACCCGCGCGTGCAGGCCCAGATGAAGGTCTACGAAGAGGCCATGGCTCTTTTCCACCAGCAGAAATTCCAGCGCGCCAAACAGGAATTGGAAAAGGTTCTCGAGGGGCCCAGCAAGGAACTTGCCGATCGCGCGCGCACGCATCTCCGCATCACTGAACAGCGCATGAAACCCCTTTCCGAGCAGAATCCCAAATCGCCCGAAGAGTACTACCAGCGCGGCGTCGCCATGATGAATCTCGGCCGCTGGGACGAAGCCCGCGAAAGCCTCGACAAGGCCCGCAAACTCGCCCCCAAGGCCGATCACGTTCACTACGCTCTGGCCGCCCTCGACTGCCTCACCGGCGAAGCCGATTCCGCCATGGCCAACCTCAAAGTGGCTATCGAGTTGCGCCCCTCCAACCGCTACCACGCGCGTAACGACGAGGACTTTGCGTTCCTCCAGGAAGACCCCCGCTTCACGGAATTGCTGTATCCTGAAAAGGACGGCTACACGGGATAGTTTCTCCGGATGTGGATCGCCGCCTCGCTCGCGTCTTTCGGAAGCTGAGCCTCACGTGAACAGGTCTCGACTCAATAAATCCCCGCAATCGCGCGGTCTGCGCGTCGTCGCACTCGGCGGCGGCACCGGCCTCTCCGCACTGCTTCGTGGCTTGAAAGAGCACGTCGTCCGCCGCACGGACCGGCACGCTTCCCGCGAGCGTCCCATCGCGGACCTCGCCGCGATTGTAACTGTCACCGACGATGGCGGCAGCTCCGGCCGTCTTCGCCGCGAAAATCGCATGCTGCCTCCCGGCGACATCCGCAACTGCATGGTCGCGCTATCGAAAGATGAAGCGCTGCTCAGCCGCCTCTTCCAGTACCGCTTTCATGCCGGCCGCGGACTTATCGGCCATAGTTTCGGCAACCTGTTCCTTGCCGCCCTCACCCACGTGACCGGCGATTTTGCCGAAGCCGTTCGCGTCTCCAGTAAAGTTCTCGCCATACGCGGGCGCATCTTTCCCTCCACCGTCTCCAACGTGCATCTCACCGCGACGCTTGCTGATGGCCAGCGCGTCAGCGGCGAAACCAAAATCTCCCGCAGCCGCGTGCCCATCCGACAAATCCAGCTCGTGCCTCGCCGCGTTCGCGCACTTCCCAAAGCCATTGAAGCCATCCAAGAAGCCGACCTGATCCTCATGGGTCCCGGCTCTCTTTACACCAGCATCATTCCCAACCTCCTCATCCCGGAAATTGCCCAGGCTATTGCGCGTTCCAAAGCCCCGCGCGTCTATGTTGCCAATCTCATGACCCAGCCCGGCGAAACCACCCACTACTCTCTCAGTGAGCATTTGCGCGCCATTCAGCTCCATGTCGGCAAGCGCGTCATTGATTGGGTGGTCGCCAATCGCCAACCCGTCTCCCCCGAGGTTGCCCGCCGTTATCGCGCCGAAGGCGCCGAGGCCGTCTTGGTGGATACCGAGAAGGTCCTCAAGCTCAAGGTCAAACTTGTGCTCGGCAATCTCCTCGAAGAGCACGGGTTCATCCGCCACAATTCTTCCTGCCTCGCCCGCCTCCTCGTCGATGAATTCCTCCTCCGTCCCTCCCGCCGCTAATCTCCACGCCTCTTTCTTGTGTAGGGTCGCCTTCTGCCTGCCCACCGTAGGAGGGAGGCGGGCGTCCGCGTAGGGGTCGAGCACCGCTCGACCCCATTTCGGCAGCATGTGACCACTCTTGTCATTCCAAGCGCAGCGACCCGACTCTTTCTCCCGCGCAGCATTTTGGCGCCTTTCCCAATTTTGTCATCCCGACCGGAGCGGCCCGATTTCCTCTTTCGCGCCGTCTTCTGGCGCGTCGGGCCGCGTAGTGGAGGGATCGAGGCAAGCTTGCTACCTGAGTCCTCCTCTCAATTTGTCACTTCCACGCTGCGACCCGACTTCCTCTTCCGAGTCCTTTCGTTCATTGACACCGCCAATCCACGTCCGCGATACTGGCTACCTATGAACACTCTTTCAATGGCACTACTCCTGATTCTCTTGCATCCATTCGCCATGCCCCTTGCCTTATCTTTGGGCTCCGCGGCCCGGCCTCAAGCTCCCCCGAAAAAAGTCCTCTATCCGGAAAACGCCGACGCCAAAAGGGAGATCGACGAAGCGCTCCATTCCGCCTCGCCCGCGCACAAACGTGTTCTTGTCGTTTTCGGCGCCAATTGGTGCTTCGATTGCCACGCTCTCGACGAAGCCTTTCACAGCCCCGAAATCGCCCCCCTCCTCGACAAATATTTTGTAGTCGTCCATGTGGACATCGGCCGTGGCGACAAAAACCTCGATCTCGCCCAAGAGTACGAGGTGCCCCTCAAGCGCGGCATTCCCGCCATTGCCGTTCTCGATTCCTCCGGCAAGCTCCTCTTCAGCCAGAAACAAGGTGAGTTTGAGGCCGCCCGCTCCCTGGCCACCGCCGACATCCTCGCCTTCCTCAACAAGTGGAAACCCACGTCGCCTTGATCGCCACGCGTTGACAGCCGCCTCCTTCACAGCAATACTCGTGAGCGATGATTGGACTCTTGCGCGGCCGCCTACTGGAAAAGCGGCCCAATCAGGTTATCCTCGACGTCGGCGGCGTCGGCTATCTCGTTGCCGTGCCTCTTTCCACCTTCGCCGCTCTCGGCGAACTCCACGCCGAAGTCACGCTGCTCATCCACACCCACGTCCGCGAAGACGCCCTCTCCCTCTACGGCTTTCTCTCCGCCCGCGAAAAGCATCTCTTCGAGCTGTTGCTCGGCGCTTCCGGTGTCGGCCCCGCCCTCGCCCTCAAAATTCTCTCTGGCATGAACGTTGAAGAACTCGTTCCCGCCATTCGCGGAGGTGATCTCGCCCGCCTCACGAGAATTCCTGGCGTCGGCCGCAAGACTGCCGAACGCATGGTCGTCGAACTGAAAGACAAGCTCGAAGCCGTCGGCGTCGAAGCCGAAAAGCCTGCGGATGCTTCGCCCGCCGGCGTGGAAGCCGACGTCAAGTCTGCGCTCGTCAATCTGGGCTACGACGAACGCACCGCCGAATCCGCCGTCGCCGAAGCCCGTCGCCGCACCGGCTCCTCCGGCTTTGAACAACTTCTCCGTGTTACTCTGTCAGCTCTAAGCGGTTCGCAGACGAGATGAACGCATGGCGTCCACGCAAGGAGAACGTGAGGATAAACAATAGAGATTAGAATCCAGACATCAGTAATCAGATATCAATCATCAGGAAGCAGTGACCAGCAGAGCGACTTGCGCTTCTGCTTCCTGATCGCCGGTCGCTGATTTCTGATCGCGGCCCTCTGATATCTGATATCGATTCACATGCCCAACACCTTACCTAAAAACGATCCCGCGCGCCCCTCGCGCATCGTCTCCGGCGCCGCCATTGACGATGACGCCCGCCTCGACGCCAGTGTCCGCCCCAAGCGCCTCGACGAATACATCGGCCAGAAACGCGTTAAGGAAAACATCTCCATCGCCATCGAAGCCGCGCGTTCCCGCGGCGAAGCCCTCGATCACGTTCTCCTCTACGGTCCGCCGGGCCTCGGCAAAACCACGCTGGCCCAGATCATCGCCAACGAACTCAACGTCCCCATCAAGACCAGCGCCGGCCCGCTCCTCGAACGCAAAGGCGACCTTACCGCCATCCTCACCGCCCTCGAAAAAAAGGAAGTTTTCTTCCTCGACGAAATTCACCGCCTGCAGGCCGCCGTCGAGGAGGTCCTCTATCCCGCCATGGAGGATTTCCGCGTGGACCTCGTGATCGGCCAGGGTCCCGGCGCGCGCATTCACCCCTTCCACCTCAACCATTTCACTCTCATCGGCGCCACCACCCGCGCCGGACTCATCACCGCGCCGCTGCGCTCCCGCTTCGGCATCGTTCATCGCCTCGAGTTCTATACGCCCGAAGACCTGCTCATCATTCTTCATCGCTCCGCCAAAATCCTGAATATCCAGATGGATGAGGGTGGCGCCGAGGAAATCGCCGGCCGCTGCCGTGGCACGCCGCGCGTCGCCAACCGCCTGCTCCGCCGCGCCCGCGATTTTGCGGAAGTCCGCGCCGCCGGACGTATTACCCGTGAAGTTGCTCAGGAGTCGCTGGGCAAGCTCGGCGTGGATGAACACGGCCTCGACGAGGTCGACCGCAATCTTCTCCTCGCCCTTCTCGACAAATACAATGGCGGTCCTGTCGGAGTGGGCACGCTCGCCGCCGCCCTCAGCGAAGAAGAAGACGCCATCGAAGAGATGTACGAACCCTATCTCATGCAGATCGGCATGCTGGACCGCACGCCTCGCGGCCGCGTCGCCACTCCCCGCGCCTACGAGTACTTCGGCCGCGACTTCCCCAAGCGCCAGCCCCGCCTGTTCTAACACTGGGCTGAGACACCCCCGCTGTCATTCCGAGCGAAGTGAGGAGTCTGCTGTTTCTTTATACTCGTTTGAGGGAATTATGCGAACGGATTTTCGACCTTGATCCCGAAATATTCCTGTCCTGCGTTTAGATCTTCCGACAAAATGCGCCGGCAGCCCGCTCTCTCTGCCGCCGCCAAAATCATCCCGTCATAAAAATGCACGCCGTATTGCAGATGTGCTTCCACCGCCCGTCGTACCAGTTCCTCATCCAGATGCACCACGCGCACAGTGCTCAATGCATCTAGGATGCGTATCATCTTGTCTGGTGTCATCGGGACCCTAAAGCGATGCAGCAGTGTCGTGCTAAGCTCCGCTAGAACCTGCGCAGAAATCACGTATTCACCGGCCGCCGCTCTCTTCACGTACTCTCGAGCAATGCTTTGCTTTTGGGGCGCGCCATCATCGTAGGCGTACACCAGGACGTTAGTATCCAGAAATTCAGCGGCGCTCATAAAGGTCCGCGCGCGTCCAGGTTTTCTTCCCCATCTCGGCGTGAAACTCCCGGAAGGAACGCTCCAGCGCCTCCAGTGCGCGCCGCTTTCTTCCTGTCAGGGCGCTCTCAGCCGCCAACTTTTCCAAGTACTCGCGCACCAATCCGGTCAGCGTGGTGTCCCGCTCCACAGCGATCTTGCGTACTTCTTTGACGATCTTTTCGTCCAGCGAAAGCGTGATATTCATGTACCCATAATAAGGGATTCCCTTATTATGTGCAACCCTTCCTCCCACAACTCTCCCGTTTGTCTGATCCTCAATCTCCTCTCAATTGTGCTTCATGAACTGCCCTTTGCTTCCCGTCAGCGAGTTATACAGCGTCTCGATAAACTGATCCGCGTTTATGAAGCCTCCCGACCATTTCTTCCACGGCTCCAGGATCTTCTCCTGCTTCATTTGTTCCAGCGTCTTCTGTTCGTCCAGCGCTCTTTGCACGGTCGCCGATGTCTCTTTCAACATCTTCACGAACTCCCGGACGTCATCCAGGCTTGATAGCGCACCGTGTCCGGGAATCACCTTCACGTCCGCTGGCAACATCGCGCTGGCCTTCGCCATCGCGTCGATCATCCCCTGCACGCTGCCGCCGCTCGCGACATCGATAAACGGAAATCCATAGCGCACAAAATCGTCGCCCATGTGCACCACGTTGTTCTTCGGAAAGAAAATCACCGCATCGCCGTCCGTGTGCCCGGCCGGGAAGTGCAGCGCCCGGATGTCCTCACCGTTCAGGTGCACCGTCACGTCATGCTCAAACGTGATCACCGGCAGCGCCGCTTTCGGCGCTGGCGGGATTTGCATCTTGATTGAGCCCCCGTTTCCGCCCGTCCCGCCGGATTCCAGCCGTTTCCGCACGTTGTCCTGCGCAATCACCGTCGATCCCGCATTCGCAAACGGCGCGTTTCCGCCCGTGTGGTCCCCGTGATAATGCGTGTTGATCACGAACCGCACCGGCTTGTCCGTAATCCCCAGGTTCTTTAGCGCCGCCTGAATCTTCTCTGCCAAGGGCGCAAACTGGTCATCCACAAGCACGATCCCGTCTTCGCCCACCGACGCCGCAATGTTTCCGCCTTCGCCCTCCAGCATGTAAATGTTCCCGGAAACCTTCGTCACCTTGATTTGCACCTTGGAAAAATCCCTGTCCTGCTGCGCATGCGCTGCTTGCCCGACCGCCATCATCGCCGCCAGCAGCACCACGCAAATTCCCAACCGTCCCATCCAGTTCCTCTTCGTCATTGTCCCTCCTCACAATTCGCGCCGCATTCTACCACCTTCCCCCACAAAGTAACTTCACGTCACACCTTGCCAATTCGCTTCCAAACAACCAGCGCGAGTACGATATCTTCAATCTACAGAGCCGCGCCAAGCTTTCTGTTTGCGCTCGCCTGGGAAATTCCGTGACCGACTCTTCCGCCGCCAAACCGCAACCTTCCGGTTCGCACCGCTTCGCCTTCCTCGTGGCCGCGGGCATTTTTCTCAGCCGCGTCGCCGGACTGATCCGCGATCGTGTCTTTGCACATTACTTCGGCAATTCCGATGCTGCCGACGTTTTCAAGGCCGCCTTCCGCATCCCCAATTTCCTGCAAAATCTTTTTGGCGAAGGCGTGCTCTCCGCTTCTTTCATTCCTGTTTATGCGCGTCTGCTGGCCAGCGACGACAAGGAGGAAGCGCGCAAAACCGCCGGCGCCGTCGCTGCGCTTCTCGCTCTCAGCACTTCGGTGCTTGTGGTTCTCGGCGTTCTCACCGCTCCCTGGCTCATCGAGGCCATCGCCCCCGGCTTCCACGGTGAAAAGCGCCAGCTCACTATTCTCCTCGTGCGCATCCTTTTTCCCGGCGCGGGCCTGCTCGTCGGCTCCGCCTGGTGCCTTGGTGTCCTGAACAGCCACCGCAAATTCTTCCTTTCGTACACGGCTCCGGTTCTCTGGAACATCGCCATGATCGTAGGCATGATCGCGTTTGGCGCCGGTCGCTCGCAAAACTCCCTTGTCGTCATCACCGCGTGGGCTTCCGTCGTCGGCAGCGCCCTGCAGGTCGCCGTGCAGCTCCCCATGGTGCTCAAGCTTCTTGGGGGCTTGAAGCTTTCCCTTGCTCACCAAGCCGAAAATGTGCGCACGGTCATCCGCAATTTCTTTCCCGTCTTCATCAGCCGCGGCGTCGTGCAGATCAGCGCGTACATTGACGCCTTCCTCGCCAGTTGGCTGCCCGGCGCGGTCGCTGGCCTGGCTTATGCGCAAACGCTATACACCTTGCCGGTAAGTCTTTTCGGCATGTCCGTCTCCGCAGCCGAATTGCCGATGATGAGCGGGGCCGTCGGCGAAGCTGGTGAAGTGGCAAGTATTCTCCGCGCCCGCCTCAATTCCGGACTGCGTCAAATCACCTTCCTCGTGGTTCCTTCCGTCGTGGGATTTCTCGCGCTCGGCGATGTGATTATTGCCGCCATCTATCAGACCGGGCGCTTCAAGCACGCCGATGTAATCTACGTGTGGGCGATTCTCGCGGGCTCGACGGTCGGCCTCCTCGCGTCCACTCTGGGCCGTCTCTATTCTTCGGGCTTTTACGCCTTGCGCGACACGCGCACCCCGCTACGATTCGCCATCGTGCGTGTCTTGCTTACCACGCTCCTCGGCTACCTCAGTGCCTATCCCCTGCCGCGCCTTCTGGGCATTGAGCCACGATGGGGCGTCGCCGGTCTCACAATTTCCGCGGGCATCGCCTCCTGGGTCGAATTCACCTTGCTGCAGCGCGGCATCCGTCGCCGCATTGGACAAGTTGGCGTGCCGCTCGCGTTCCTTGCGCAAGTTTGGATTGCAGCATTGGTTGCCGCTGCGGCCGCCCGAGGCTTGGTCCTTTTCCTTCAAGGCTTGCTCTTTTTTATTGGCCCGCGTGGACCGATTCTTCTCGCCGTTCCCGTCCTTGGCGTTTATGGCCTAGTTTTCTTTGCGATGAGCCTCGCGTTGAAATTGCCCGAAGCGCAATCCATGATCGGGATGCTTGGCCGGCGTTTCGGAGTGAAGTAGGCTCAGGGTTCGCCGGGGGGAAGTCCAAGAAGGTTTGGCATGACCACGGCTTACATTGCGCTGGGAACCAACGTCGGCGACCGCGAACACAACCTGCGCGAAGCGCTCCGCCTTCTCGCCGAAGCCGGCATCCGCATCCTGAAAATCTCCAGCATCTACGAAACCGAGCCCGTGGACTATCTCGCGCAAGCCTGGTTTCTCAACGCCGTTCTCGAAGCGCAAACCGAATTGCCCGCCCCCGATCTGCTGCATAAACTCCGCGCCATTGAATCGGCCATGGGCAGCAAAAAGCCCTTCGCCAAAGGTCCGCGCTTGATCGATCTGGACATACTCCTCTACGGCAACGACGCCATCGCCACTCCCGAACTTCAGGTGCCACATCCCCGCATGTTAGAACGCAGCTTCGTCCTCGCTCCTCTCGCGGAGATCGCTCCGAATCTCCGCCACCCTTCCTGGCCCGCCACGGCGCAGCAACTCCTAGCCACCCTAAAAGACCCCAGCGTCGTCCGGCTCTCTTCAGCGTTCTAGCCAGGTCCTTGTAGGGGCGCAGCACTGCTGCGCCCCATGTCCACAGGATCACCTCATCTTGATCGCTCTTCAGGTGCGCATGCGCCAGATCCTTACCTCGCGCATCAATCAACTCGTCCGCCGCACCACTAGGCGGTGCAAGGTCATCAGCTTCGGCTGCAGCGCATCCAGCTCGATCTGCGATAGGCCGCCCTCGCTAGTCTCGCGCCAGCGATACACGCCGGGCTCGGATTCCGTCTCTTCGTGCCCGTCCAAGCGCCGCAAGAATTCGCGCGCATCGTCAACCGACGCCTTCTCGCGCAAACTAGGCCGCGCCACCGCCTCCACCGCATAGCTGCGCAGTAGTTTGTTCCAGTACGCATCGAAGAGCTCGCTCGACGCGAAGATGTCGCTCCAGGCCACTTCTCCGCCGTACGCCACCACGACGCCCACCACCCGCTCGCCCTTCAATCCGGACGTCTCCCTGCGGAAGCGGCGTTGCATTTCCGCAACCACGGCATCCACCGAACTCCCCACGCGCCGCGATTCGTAGATCTTCTTGTACGACTGTGTTTGTGCCTCCACGGTCACCGTTTCGCTGATGTCCGCCGAACTCACGCGCGGCGCTGCCGAAGGGCTGGCCATTCTGCTGGAGACATTCGATCCATTAGTGACCGCGGCCCAAACGTCCGTCTGTTTTTGATTGATGGCGGCATTCTCACGCACGCTCGGATGCACAATCGTCTTCGCCTCATTGAAAGACGACCCCGCGGACCACCGCCCGTGCTCCACGCAGAACACATCAAGCGGCAAAGGGTCGCCGAACGGCGCCACAATGCGATCCTTCGCAATAATGCGATCCTGTTTTCCGCCGCTCACCAGTTCGCCCGCAAGCAACAGCAGCGGCCGCTTGCTGTGATTGATCAGCACTAGTTGATTCACGGACGGGCCGTTGTAACCCGGCGGGATGGGCCGCCCATCGCCGCGATTGCGGATCAATGTCTCCGCGCCCTGTTCCCGGACAGTGACTTCGCCCCGCGACAACCCTTCTTCCAAGGTCAGGAAGGCGCTGGTGTCATAGCCCGACGAACTGACCACCGGAAACACGGTGAGATTTTCGTAGGTAATCGGTTCCAGCAGCCGCCAATCGCTTTCCGGCTTCCCCGGCTGGGCCGGAGAACCGGACGATGACCAGGCGAAGCCCAGTGCAGAGATGCCAAGGAAACCACTTCCCAATAACGTGAAGAACGAACGGTCCATACTTTCCTCCTGTGCGTGCGGCGTGAGCACGTCCTGGAGTTAGAACGGACCAGCAGGAATCTCTTGCAGGCGAGTTTTTCTTTGTAGGGGTCGAGCACCGCTCGACCCCATCTCGGCAAGACGCAAACGTTTTCTCCATCGCGGCCTTTTCATGCGATTAGCTCGCCTTTTTTTGTTGTCTTGCGAAAAGTAGCTTAGGAACGCGGGTCGCCCAGGTCGGTGCGCGGCTTGCTCCGCCGGTTACGGGAAGCTTCCGTCTCCTGGCGTTCGTACTCGGCGATTTCCTCTTCCGTATAGGAATAGGAGTCGCGCGAAGCAAACATGGACGTGGTGCGGCTGGCCGCCTTCTTCTTTTTGCGGGCTTCCCCGAATTCGTAGCGCGTCATGCGCAGCGGCGCTTCGATGGCCTTAATCTCCACGAGCAGGTCGCTCACCTTTTCCAGAAAATCGTGCAGGTGGAACGGCCGCACGACATACGGAAGGTGCGCGATCTCCAAATGGCCCACGAGCGAGCTGCCGGAGGTTTCCGGCACGACGAACAGGATGCGGAGCCGCCCGCCCTCTTCCGGGGCCACTCCCGCGAGTTCCCGCAACACCTGAAATGTGGGGGATTCCACCCCAATCAGCGCGATGTTGGCGATCAGCAGCGAGTACTCCGCCGTCTTCAACTCGGCGTGCAGCAGCGGCACATCCGGCACAATGCGCACCCGCCAGCCCTCGGAATCCAGTATCTGCTTCAGCGCTCCGGAGTTTTGGGGATCGTCTTCCAGAACAAGGATTCCGACTTGCCGCACGGCGGCGTTGGGGAGGGTCGCCATTGGAAAAGTATATTGCGATGCAAGAGAGGAGGCAGAGCTCGCCAGGGCGCGGATTCGTAAAGGGCACCTGTCCCGAAGGCCGGGCGGAAACTCAGGGTTGCTTTGCCGGGGAATTGGGTGCCTGGTGCAAGCCCAGTTCCACTCACACCGTTCCAAGCGCGCGAGCCAACTCATTGGCCGACCGTCAGGTCGCTTGCGCCTTCATAGCGACGCGATTCCGTACCATCCCAGAAAATTCGCGTGTCTTGGAATGCCTTGGGCGGCACCAAGCGCGAGAAAAACACCTGCAAGCCATCCCGCGACCATTCCGCCGAACGCCCCCAGGTATCCAGCGGGCACAGCACTACGCGCCGCTTCGCGCGAATCTCGTACAGGAAAAACGAAGCGTTCAGCCCCATGGAATCCACCGGAGCCCCGGCCGGCGCGTTGGTGTAATACGCCGAAATCAGCAGCAGATCGGGATTGAGCGGATGCACCCGCAGCGTGTCGCTGCTCATCACCTGAAAGGTTTCGCCGTAGATCTCCTTAAGCGGAACGGTCTGCGCGGGTTTATCCTCGCTGATCCAATACGCATTCAGCAGGTCCGTCGCGAGCACCGTCGTTGCGCCGGCCCAGCCGTGCAGCGCCAGGACATTTTCCGGATAAAACACCGCCGCTTTCTCCGGCGCCCCCGCGGGGAAAGTCCACACCTGCCACTTCTGGTCCTGAAAGTTCAAAAAGGCGACGCGCGAATCATTCGGCGACCAGAACGCCTGCCGCACATTGCCATGCACCAGATCCTTCGCGCGGCCGGAATCCCAATCGTAGAGCACAATCGTGCGCTCCGGCCCGCTCTTGGAATCCGATCGCGTGTACAGCAGCTTCTTCCCGTCATGCGAAAGAGACATCTCCGTGCCGGACGCCGCCACCGTCCTCTTGATTGCGCCGCGGCTCAGGATCACGCGCCCCATAGCATCGAGATACGCAATCGCCACCGATGGCTTGAAATTGATGATGGGCTCAAGGACCGTCTTCTTATCCTTGTCTTTGTCTTTATCCTTGTCTTTGTCGTTCGCGTCCGGATTGTCGTCTGGATTGAGCTGGTTCTTCTTGCGAAATTCCGGAAATAACTCGGGCATGCTCTGACCGCAGCCATTCAACGTGCCGATCTGCGCGTGGTCCACGACGGCGCGAAAGGTGTACTTGATCTCCGCCGCCGCGTCCGAACACGCTTCCCGAAAAAGTTTCACACTCACGTCCGCGCCCGTCGCTGTGTCCTTCGCGTGGTACGTCCAGGCTTTGCCGGGATCATCGGCCGACGTTTCTCCCGGCTCCAACACGATGGGCGGGTAATTCGCGCGATCTAGGCGTTCCGGGCCCTTCATGCCCAGGCGAAGACTCCAGACTGGCTCGTTGCCGTGAGCGATCACCAGGATCGGATAATGTTTGGAAACCGGTGCGGCGGGCGCTGGCACCGTGTCCGGAGTTTTCGGGGGAACTTTTGCCCCAGGTTGTTGAGCAGGCGCCTGCGCCAGAAGCGCTCCGTTTGGGGCGATCGAATGGAAGAGTGCGAAAGCCAAAGCAAGAAGGAAGATGCGCACGTGAACTGTCCTCGGAACCATCGTCACACGCAAAAAACCGCCGGCGCAGCAGACACCGACGAAATTAGAACAGAGCCCAGATGCGCGGCGCAAGCGAAACAAATCCCGCGCCCCGCTGTTTCCTCATTATCTTAGCGCTGTTGAGGCAAACCCTCGCAACTGCTCGTTCTGAGAATTGGACCGCTCGCGGCAAATGGTTTCCGGCAAGTACACCACCAGAAATTTCATGCGCGGAAGTTGATGCGCAGCGGCTTTTTTGTCCTACGCTAGCAGCATAAGCGCCCAGGGATTTCGAGTATTCGACCGGAGGTAAGGACCATGAGAAAGATCATGGCGGCTGTGAGTGTATTGCTGTTGGGAGCCGCCCTGGCAGTGGCCTGGCAGCAAAGCGTTAGCGACGATGGCGGGTGGATTCTTGGGCTTGAAAAGGCCTGGAATCGGGCCCTGGAGGAAAAAAACTCGAAGGCTCTGGACATGATCCTCGCAGACACATTTGTGTCCATCGATATCGACGGGAGCGTCTCCTCCAAGAGCGAATTTCTGGCAAGCATCGAGTCACCTGACTACCAGCCGTCCCAGGCAGTCACCGAAGCGAGCAATGTGAAAGTCTACGGGGATGCGGCCGTAGTGGTCGGGATATTCCGAGTGAAGGGGATGGAGAAAGGGAAACCGTACGTGCATCGCGAACGCTTCGTGGATACGTGGATCAAGAGCAATGGCACGTGGCAGTGCGTGGCGACGACGAGCACGCCGATAACCGCGAAACACCCGGCGGATTGAATCCATCAAGTCAAGCGTGGGCGATACCCACGAAGAGTAGCTGCGGGTCTGCAGTTCATCCCGCGCGGAGATCCAGCGGGAAATTGCGAACGGCACTTCTCCGTGTTGCGTAGCCGTGGATTGCAAGGAACGCCTGGAGTTTGAAGCAAAGCAACTGCGGAGAGGTGGAAGAAGTGAGCCTGAGGTCGTGCGTAATTTGCACACGCTTCCCTCCGACGTGCGTATTGACAGGCTCTCCCTGGGTCCCTAGACTTCTCCGTGCGCTGAGTTGCACCTTCTGCTCTTAATCTCAATGCGAGGTGTTTTATGCTGAAGCGTCATTGGGTGGCATGCGGTCTTCTTATATTGCTTCTCCTGCTTGTCACCCCTGTTTCTTACTCGCAGCCGAACCCGAAGAGGAAAGTCAGCAGCCAGGCTGATCTGCCTCGCTTCAGCTATCCGGTAAAAGGTTCAGCTTCCGAGTTGGTGCAGGCCGACGAAGCCACCTTCAACGCCTTTGCCGGAAAAGTCCGCGCTGACCTCGACGCCGTCTTTCGTGATTACGAGATCGAAGACAAAGCAACTATGCGAACGCTGCTTGACGCCAAGCTCGACCTTCAGGATCTCGCCGGCGAATACCGGGCAGCGCTGGAGACCGTCGAAGCTATCCGCGCTCTGGAGGAGAAGCCGGCAGCGAAGCTGACCTCCGGACTCTACAGTCGCGCGGTGCTGCAAGCTGCGATCGACACCAAAAGCACCAGCGGCCCTGCTTTCGAGCAGGCCCTTACGAAGAACTATACCGAAGCGATCAACGCGCTCCCTTGGGATGTGGTGCAAGACAGTATCAAACAAGCTTATGCAGGTACCCGGATCGTTACGAAATCGTTTCTTCTCGGCGAGGTCATGACAGAGCTCGACCCTTCCGTTCGCAAGTCCGGTGCGCTCGACAACCTCGAAGCCTGGGACCTGATCTCGACGCGAGTTTACCTGCAATCGTTCCTTCCGCTGGAACATGCGCGAGGCGAAGTTCTGAAGCAGTACATCGCGGCCCATAATGTGCTTAGACCTGACATCTGGGCGGCCCGTGAAGTCACCCTCAGCAAGGATCAGAAATTAACGCCGGTATTGGTCGGAATTTGGGACTCCGGTGTCGATGTTTCACTGTTTCCCGATCAGCTCTATACCGACCCCCAGCCGACAACCAGCGGCACGCACGGACTCGCAGTCGATGATCAGGGGAATCCATCTACAACGTGGCTGTATCCGCTAACAGCGGAGCAACAGAAGGTCTACCCGGAAGTCCGCAATGAGATCAAGGGGTTCCTGGACCTCGAGAATAGTATCGACTCGACCGAAGCCGAGGCGGTGCAAAAAAAGTTCGGCACGCTGTCCCCGGACCAGATCCACCAACTCAATGAGATGGAGAAGGTGATCGGTTTCTACATCCACGGAACCCATTGTGCCGGCATCGCCGTGCGAGGCAATCCTGCCGCGCGCCTCGTGGTTGCCCGTTTCAACGACCAGTTGGCGGACCTGCCATTTCCGCCAACCTCCGAATGGGTTCGCCACCTGAGCGCTGCCTTCCAGCAGATGTCTGACTACTTCCGGACACGCAACGTTCGCGTGGTCAACATGAGTTGGTCAGACGATCTTCAGGAGTTCGAATCGTGGCTTTCGAAGACCGGCGGCGGCGCCGATCCCGCCGAACGCAAAAAGCGTGCCGCTGAACTCTACGCCATGTGGCGTGCGGCCGTCGAGAGTGCCATCAAGAACTCGCCGAACACGCTGTTCGTTGCCGCCGCCGGAAACAGCAATAGCAACGCCGGCTTTCTCGCAGAAGTCCCAGCCTCGCTGCATCTGCCGAACCTCCTTACGGTCGGCGCGGTTAATCAGGCTGGGGACGAAACTTCCTTCACCAGCTACGGCGACACCGTTGTGGTGGACGCGGATGGCTACGAGGTTGAAAGCTATGTTCCGGGAGGGGCGAAGCTCAAGTTGTCGGGCACCTCCATGGCAACCCCCAACGTCGTGAATCTCGCGGCCAAACTATTTGCGCTGGACCCTGCTCTCACGCCCGCGCAAGTTGTCGAACTCATCAGACAAGGCGCAAGCACCAGCGAAGACGGTCGGCGTCACCTCATTGACGAAAAACGGTCCGTGGCTCTGTTGCAGACGAAGAAGTGATTCACTGCTCGACCTAGAGGCCGCGCGAGGCCGCCGCCTGGACGTGGAACGGAAGTTCATTAGACAGATCCTGAATTCCGCCATGGCGCTGATGGACTAACTTCTGCACCTGCCCGAACAAGTCGACTTGGGGCCGAGGTTACTGCACTGAGCTTAGTGGTCACTTATTCGGCCTAGCGACGCTGTGCTCGTCCGTGTCATCTCCGTAATTGTGCCTGGACCACGGCGCCCTCTCCAGAAAACAAGCGCGAAGGTCGTTTGATTGCCGGCAACATTAGCAAGCCCCGGTGTCCCGAGCTTGGAAGCAATCCACTTGTCTGCATTAACGCTCTTATTGGGAACTGGAAATGATCTTGACAAGGCGAAGAAAAAGCGAAATACTGGCCACGCTCCGAGGTGAGCTATGTCCCCAGTTCTTCCCCAGTCGGCGCCCATCTTCGCCACCCGGCGCCGCCCCGTTCGTCGCCCCGCTGTTTCCTTCCTTCCTTTTAGCCCTGTTGAGCCAAACCCAAGACCAGAGGCCGGCACCCTTGCCCAGGGTGCACCCGGCTGGTGCAAGGGAAATCTGGACAGCCCTATGGCGGATTGCCCCCCGCCTCAACTCCAGATTCCCCATGCGCCACTGGTGGGCATTGCTCGCCTCGCTGCCCAATCCCCACAGGCGGAAACGAAGCGCCAGTCGGCCGAGAAGCCGGAGTATTTTCTGCTGCCGGTGAAGTCCATCCTCAACCGCTGCGATTCCGACCGCGTGCCTTTTGAATGGACCATCAATCCCTACCGGGGTTGCGAGTTTGGCTGCAAATACTGCTACGCGCGGTACACCCACGAATACATGGAAATCGATGGCGGGGACTTCGAGAAGAAGATTTTCGTGAAACAGGATGCCGCCGCGCTGCTGGCGCGCGACGTCTCGCAAAAGTATTCCTACGAATCGAAAGCTTCCGGCTACACGCAAGCCGAGCACATCGCCATCGGCACGGCCACGGACCCTTACCAGCCCGCGGAACGCGAGTACGGCGTCACGCGCGCCTGCCTGGAGGAACTGGCGAATCGCGAGGGCTTGAGCATCTCCATCACCACCAAGTCCAACCAGATTGTGCGCGACATCGACATCCTGAAGGTCATCGCCTCCAAATCCGCCTTGGCGATCAACATCACCGTCACGACCCTGAAGCCGCGTCTGGCACGCCTGCTGGAGCCGCGCGCCCCGCGGCCCGATTTGCGGCTCAGCGCGGTGAAGGAATTGCGCGAAGCGGGATTGCACGTGGGTGTTTCGGCTTCACCGCTGCTGCCGGGGATCACGGATGGTGAAGGGGAGTTGGAGCGCGTCGCGGAAGCGGCAAAAGCGGCGGGCGCGGAGTGGTTTTTCTCCGGCGTGCTGTTCCTGATGCCCGCGTCGGCGAAGCAGTTCCTCCCGTTCGTGCGCGAAAAATTTCCGCGCCTGACCAGACAATATGTCGATTGGTACCGCCGCAACGGCTATGCGCCCGAGGAGTACCGGCGCAAGGCTTCCGAGCGTGTCCAGCGCATCCGTCAGAAGTTCGGCTTTGCGGCGCGGCCTTGGGAAGGCATTCGTCCGGCGGCAACGCGTGCACAGTTGTCCCTTGGTTGGGATGCTGCGGTGATCAGCGGAGAACTGGAACGCACGCGATCATGTGCGGGGGGTTAGGCCGCGCGTCGAACGCAACGCTCAGCGCGGTGACGCGTCCAGGCCGAATTCGCGGTGGGCCGTCAGCAGAGCCGTTTTCACCTCTTTTTCTTCAATGACAAAAGAAATGTTGGATTCCGATGAACCCTGCGCGATGGCGATGATGTTCACATGCTGATCGCCGAGCACGCTGAAGGTTTTTCCGGCGATGCCCGGGATGCCGCGCATGTTCTCGCCGACAACGGCAACGATGGCGATGGTGGGATCCACGTTGATGTGTTCCACCTTTTCGTGAGCCAGGTCCTGGGAGAACTCCTTGCGCAGCGCTTCCACGGTGCGTTGCGCGTCCGCGGAGGAGACGATGAAGCAAATATCGTTTTGTGAAGACGATTGCGAAATCAGCAGCACGTTGGCGCGCACATCCGCCGTCGTCGAAAACGTGCGCCCCACGACGTCCGGCAGGCCGACAATTCCGGGGCCCCCAAGACTAATCAGCGTCACATCGCGGATCGCCGTCAGCGCCTTCACGCCGCCTCCCGTGCTTTGCCCTTCCGGAGTGATTTTCGTCCCCAGCCGCTCGGGAGCGAAGCTGTTGCGGATCCACACGGGGATCGCCGCTTGTACCACGGGCCTCAATGTTTTCGGATGCAAGACTCTCGCGCCGAAATAAGCAAGTTCCGCGGCTTCGCGATAGGAAATGACCGGAATGGTGCGGGCCTGCGGCACCAGGCGCGGGTCGGCTGTCAGCACGCCGTCCACATCCGTCCAGATAATCACTTCTTCCGCGCCCAGGGCCGCGCCGAGAATCGTCGCGGAATAATCGGAGCCGCCGCGTCCGAGCGTGGTGAGCTGTCCGGCGGGAGTGGCGCCGATGAAGCCGGTGACGATGGGAACCACGCCGGCGTCCAGCAGAGGGCGCAAGCGGGCTTGCGAAGCATCGCGCGTCAGTCCCATATCCGGCTCGGCGCCGCCGTGAAACGCATCGGTGATGATCAATTGCGTGGCTTCCACGGCCTCGCTCTGCAAGCCCAGTTCGCGAACGGCGCCCGCCACCATGGGAGCGGAAAGGCGCTCGCCAAGACTGGAGATGGCGTCCAGCGCGCGCGGCGTGAGTTCACGGAGAAGAGCCGTGCCTTCGCACAGGCGGCGTCCCTCGGCAAAAACCTCTTCCATGCGCTGGCGAATGGGAAACCGCCGCTCTTCGTGAGGAATGAGCGAGTCGAGGGCAGCGTCGTGCTGTGCCCGAAGCTGGTCGAGAACGGTGAAGGCGGCGCCATGGTCGCCAGACTGCGCAGCTTTGGCGGCTTCGATGAGCCGGTTGGTCACGCCGCTCATGGCGGAAACGACGGCGACGCACGGCATATTCCGCGCGGCTGCCGCGACGATTTGCGCCGCCCTGGCAATGCAAGAGGCATCGCCCACCGAGGTACCGCCAAATTTCATGACCTGTATGCGCGATTTCATGACACTCCGTCCGGTCGCCGATGGATTGCGCAATTTTCAGCAGGGCGCCCGGCCTTTCATTGTAAGGCTTTGCCGCGGCAAGTGTGCGGGAAGGCACACCCGCCGCAGCGTATCTGCAAAGAGAGAAATCGCTCAAGGAACGATGATGCGGGATTCCTCGCGCTTCAACTCCTGCGCGCCGGGGAATTGGCTGCGGAGAAACTCAATGAAGCGGCGCGAGCGGGAGCGCCCGTTGGTGCGCAGAATTCCCATGCGGAACAGAAACACGAGCAACTGAAAAATATCGGCATCCTTAATAATGGAACCAGCAGAGGCTTGCTCGGGCTTCTGCTTCGCCTCTGCGAAAAACGCGGCAAGCGAATCGTAAAGTTCGTGCTGCAGAGCCGGCGCGGGAGGTTGCTCGTAAACGATGCCGGCGATGAGCGTTTTGTACGACTGGGCGAGGGCCTGCAGCGCGGCGAGGACGTCCGGATCGGTCGTGGCAGGCTGCGCCGCGCAGAATTTGGCGATGGTAAACGCCATCGCGGAAAGAAGCTGCGGGTGCCGGTGCAGGATGTCCGAGGAAAGCCGGACGTCCAGGAGGGGGTTGTCCGCGGGCAACGAGCGCGGATGCTGCTCTTCGTAGCGGTGCGCGGCAAGCAGGTAGGCGCAGTCGGCGGGGCAGTCAATGGTGACTTCACGTTCCGTGCCGCAACACACCGCGCAGATTTTTTCCGCCTTAGCCGGGCAGAAACGGCCCGCCTTGCGTTTCCGACAAATTGGACAAGACACGAATGATCCCCTGGAGTGAGCAAGTCAGGATATCACGCCATGATGATTTTGTTGTGGAAGCGGCGGGCTGCGATGAGCAGCAGGGCCGCACCCATCAGGAAAAGAACCAGCGCATCGGACCACAAATGAACCCAGCTAGCGCCGCGCAGGATGATGCCGCGGGTGATGTTGATGTAATAGGCGGCGGGCACAAAATAGCTAAGGATATAGAAAAACGTGGGCATCGTTTCGCGCGGAAAGATGTAACCGGAGAAAAAGATGCTTGGCAGGATGGTAATAAATGCTAGCTGCATGGCGTTGGCTTGCGATGTCGCTTTGCTGGAAATCAGAATGCCCAGGGACAATGAAACGAAGAGGTACGGCAGCGAGAGGAACGCGAGAAGAATGACGCTGCCATGAATGGGCACGCCAAAAAGAAAGCGCATCGCCACCAGCAGCATGCTGAGCTCGAAGAAACCGATCACGAGATACGGCAGCAACTTGCCGAGCAACAGGCCCATGGGGCGGACGGGAGTCACGAAGAGCTGCTCGAGCGTCCCCCGTTCCTTTTCCCGCACGATGGAAAACGCGGTGAGAAAGGTCGTCACGTTTAACAACAAAACCGCCACCAAGCCGGGCAAAAAGAAATTGGGCGAACGCGAATCGGGATTAAACAGTATTTTCGGGCGCATCTCCACCGGGAAGGTGGCATCGGAGTTGGCCAGGACACGCCGCAACGATTCATCGAGGCCGATGGCGGTGGTGACGTTGATGGCCTGGCCCGCGACGGACGAATCGGAGCCGTCAATCAGCACCAGGACCTGCGCGCCGGTCTGGTGCAGCAGCCGGTCGGAGTAATCCACGGGAATCTTGACGCCCACGCGGCACCTGCCGGAAATGATCGCGTCATTGAGATCCCGGTCGTTGTTGACATACCGGATGAGGTGAAAGGTGTCCGAATTCTTCAAGCGGTCGAGGAGCTCGCGGCTTTCGCGGCGCCCATCGGCATTGTAAACGACCGTGTTGATCTGGCGGATGTTGGTGTCGATGGCAAAGCCAAGGAGAAACATCTGCAGAATCGGAATGATCAGGGAAAAAAACAGCGTGGAGAAATCGCGGCGGATATGCAGGGATTCCTTGTAAAAGACGGCGCTGAAACCGCGGAAGACGTTATTCACGGGAGGCCTCCTGCTGCGCCTGGCGCTTGCTGGTGAGCTCGACGAAGACATCTTCCAGGCTTGGAGCGAGCGGGCGAATCTCCGCGACGACGATGTTTCTCTTCAGGAGTTCATCGCGGAGTCCGTTCAGATCGTAGTGCTCGTCAACCAGCGCGTGGATGGATTGCCCGTAAATAGTGGCGTTGTGCACGCCGGGAATTTGCCACGCCAGACGCAGCGCGCGCGTCACGTGTGGCGTGGTGATCTCAATGCGCAGGGTCCCGGCGGGTTGCACATCGGGCAGTTCGCGAAGCGTGTCCGGCGTGCCGTCGGCGATAAGCTGGCCGAAATAGATATACCCAACATGGCTGCAGCGCTCCGCTTCGTCCATGTAGTGCGTGGTGACGAAAAAAGTGATGCCGTGTCCGGAGAGCTCGAAGAGCAGGTCCCAGAGCTGGCGGCGCGCCACCGGGTCAATGCCCGCCGTGGGCTCATCCAGAAAAACCAGTTTGGGCTCGTGCAGCATGGCGCAGCCGAGGGCGAGGCGCTGTTTCCACCCGCCGGAAAGCTGCGACGCCAGCCGATTGACATACGGGCCGAGGCCGTTGAGCTGAACAATATCGTCCATGCGTTTGCGCAGGTGATCATTGGATAGGCCGTAGATGCGCCCGTAAAAGGTGAGGTTTTCGGAAACGGTAAGGTCGGTGTAAAGGCTGAAATTTTGCGACATGTAGCCAATGTTTTCGCGAACGGCTTCCGCGTCCTTGCTGACATCGAATCCCTCGACTTCGGCGTGACCTCCGCTGAGGGGCAACAGACCGGTGAGCATCTTGATGACCGTGGTTTTGCCGCTGCCATTGGGGCCCAGAAACCCGAAGATTTCTCCCTTTTCCACGCGGAAGCTGACGTCGTTCACGGCGGTGACATTGCCGAAACGCCGGACCAGGTGTTGCGCGGAAATGGAGGGCTTTGTTGAGGAGATCACGATTCAACTCGCAGCCGAAAGCTTCACGTCCGCGGCCATGCCGGCGCGGACGCGATGGGAGGAATCGTCAATGCGTACCTTCACGCCGAAGACCTGGTGAACGCGCTCCTCGACGGTCTGCACATTGCGCGGCAGGAACTCAGCCTGCTGGTTGATCTGCTCGACCACCCCGGCAAAAGACTGGTTGGGAAAGGAATCCACGTGGATCTCGGCTTTCTGCCCGAGTTGCACGCGGCCAATCTGGGTTTCCGGGATGTAGATGCGCACGTAAATCTGATCGCGCTCCAGGAGCGTGGCGATCGGCGTGTTGGGGGCGATCAGATCGCCCGGACGAACGTCCAGCACTTCGACCGAGGCAGCAGAGGGAGCAAGAACCTGGCGCTCGCGGAAACGCGCTTCATCATAAGCGAGGGCTGCGCGTGCGGCAGCAATGTCTTCGCGCCGGTTGCCGCGCTCGAATTTTTCGAGTGTGGCTTGCGTCTGGTGATAACGGGCCTCCGCGGAAGCAATTTCCTCGGGGCGGTAGCCGCGCTTGAGTTCATCGAGCTTTTGCTGGGCGTTTTCCTTCTGGGCCAGGGCCATCTTCCAATTGGCTTCGGAGGTATCGCGCTGCTGCTTGGAAACGAGGTCTTTCGCGGCGAGTGCATCGTAGCGCTGAAAATCGAGGTGCGTGCGTATCTCGTCCGCAGTGGCGCGGTCGAGGTCGGCTTGCGCGGCGTCAATGTCCTCCTGGCGGTAGCCGTTTCTGCGCTGGTCGTACTCGGCTTTTGCCTGAGCCGCTGCCGCGCGGGCTTCGGCAATCTCCTCGGGACGAAAACCACGCTCCGCCTTTTCCGCATTAGCGCGCGACAGCGCGAGCGAAGCTTCCAACTCGCGATCGTCAAATGTAATCAGCACCTGGCCCGCCTCCACCGAATCACCCTCCAGGACAAGGACCTTGTCGATGCGCCCGCCAATCTTTGAGCCGACGCGAATGTTGCGCGCTTCGACCGTGCCGGAGCCCTGCAATTGCGTCGGGTGATGGAACCACCCCGCGGAATAGGCGGCCACGGCCGCTACCGCGGCCACCACCAAGATGATTAGAATGCGCTTGCGATTCATAAGCCCTGTCCCTTTACCTGAATACAGAAGGTACGACGCCCGAATTCGAAAAGTTACCCGGCGTTCTCGGTAATAATCCGGACCAAATGACTTCAAACGCGGAATCCATGCGCGATTGCAGCGACGAATCGCCGTAGAGCGACCAGATGAGCAAGGTGCCGAAGATCGTTTGCCGAAAAACCAAGGCAATGTCCGCGGCAGGGAGGTCGCCGCGAATCTCGCCGCGTTCCTGGCCGACCTGAATCATCTCTGTGTGGAAGGCCAGGACGCGAGCCTGGAGATCGAGCATGGCCTCGCGAACCTGGGAATTGGAGAGAAAGGCCTGGAGAAGGACGCGAATGATGGCAGGATTGCGCATCGGTTCCTGTGTCATGAGCGCCGCAAGCGAGCGCATGAATTGGGGCATGGGCACGGACGTGCGGCGAGCTTCCTCGACGGCGAGGCGAAGCTTTCCGAGTTGCATTTCGGCAAAGGCCAGGAGGATGTGGTCCTTGCTGGGGAAATAGTTGAAGAAAGTGCCTTTGCCCACGTCGGCGGTGTTGGTGATGTCTTCGACGGTGGTTTCGGCAAAACCTTGCTTGGCGAACAGGTCAAGGGCGGCCCGAAAAAGACGTTCGCGAAGCTCCATGCTATGACGTTCGCGGCGGTTGGAGGGATGGGGGAGGGGAAAAGTGGGCACAATGACCTCCATTCATACGTGACTATAGGTCATTTAGCCGGCGATGTCAACAAAAAGAGTCCCGCAAACTGGCTGGGCCTCTGCGGCGGATCTTCAATGATATGAAGGGGTTAGATCTCCTTGCCGGAAGATCGGTTCTTGGGAGACTTCTGGTTTAGATAGGAAATCATCTTTTGCGCTGAGGGAGGCACGGGCTCGACGCCCTTGAAGATGAGGTCGCCGGGGTCGATTCTCTTGCCATACAGGCTGTCGTTCGCGCTATTGTCCGGGCGAACCGTAGAGCCGGCCAGGGAGATGCCAGCAAAGAGGCCGCGGGCACGGGAGTAGGAGAGGATTTCCGCGCGCATCGTGACGTCGGTGGAGGCCTCAGCATTGCGTCCCTTAGGACCTGCCGCAGCAGAAGCGTCGGCACCGAGTTTCACCTTGCTGCTGAGGATGGACTTGGCGCCTCGCTCGTTCATGACCAGGAGCACGAAATCCGTGGCTTGCGCTCCGATCTGCAGGCCGAAACTCCCGCCTTCCAGGGCCATCATCGTTGGTGCGCTCCAGGGCCCGGTGAAATTCTCGCCGGTGCGGCAAGTCATGGCGCCGCGGCCATAGCTGGCGCCAAAGACGAAGGCGGCCTTGACGACGGACGGGTAAATGATGATGCAATCGGCTTTGTCAATTAGGTCTTGGGGGATGTTGTCCGGGATGTCCATGATCTCCTGGACCACCGTGCCGCAATTTTCCAGCCGGTCTTTTTCCTTCTTGTCGTCGGCCTGCAGCGGGAGGGCGATGAGCGAATAAGCCAAGAGAATGGGAAATATCTTTTTCATGCGTTGCCACCTTCTTTGCTGTTAGGTTCCCCTAGTTTATGACGAAATGGTCTGGGCGGCGGAATCGGCGAGTCGAAGCCAGCTCGAGGGAACCGTGCCTGCTCCGTCTCCGTGGAACTTCGCCGTAGGGAGTTCCCGCAGGCTTTCGAATATACTTTCATGCGGTGGCTTTTGCCAATAGAGGAATTATGAAACGAAAACCCGGAGTGGCGGGGCGATTGACATTCTGTTTCCTGGTGCTGCTCGCAGTCTGGAGCGTTGCGGGCGTAGCGCGTCCGCAAAGTTTGCCCGCGACGCAGCAAGCCGCTGGGAAAGGCGGAGAAGCGCCGGAGAAGAAGGCGGGGGAGCGGTTCGCGGAGAGGGCCGAGAGCCTGGTGAGCACGGCACCGGTGAACAAGGGGGAGTGGGGCGTGCTGGTGGTTGATGCGGCGACGGGAGAAACGCTCTACGAGAAAAACGCGGACCGGTACTTTACTCCGGCTTCCAACATGAAGCTGCTCACGACCGCGCTGGCGCTCGACAAACTGGGGCCCGGCTTCCGATTCCGCACCACGGTGGAGACGCACGGGGCGATAACGCAGGGAGTCCTTTCGGGCGACTTGATTCTTGTTGGACGGGGCGACCCCAATCTTTCCAATCGCAAGTTTCCCTTTGACGTGAAAGAGGAGTTTGACGGGCCGCCGGAAAAAGTCCTGGTCGAGCTGGCGGACCAGGTGGTGGCGCGCGGGATAAAAGAGATTTCCGGAGACATCGTCGGAGATGACAGCTATTTTCCCCGCGATCGCTATCCCCATGGCTGGGAAATTGACGACATGGTGTGGGAATACGGCGCGGCCATTTCCGCGATTGTGTTGGACGACAATACGGTCACCTTGACGCTGACTCCGGGAGACAAGGCCGGGGATGGCGTCGTGGGAGGGGTGGAACCGGCGACGCCCGATTTCGCGCTGAGGAATGAAGTGACGACCTCGGATAAGGCGGAGAAAGCGGACCTGACGCTGGTGCGCGAACTGGGCTCAACCATGGTGGTGGTGAGCGGCACACTGCCGGCAAAAAGTGCGCCGCAAAAGCGCGTGTTGGCGATTCAGGAGCCTGCGCAACATGCGGCGAGCACGCTGGCACGGCTGCTCGCCGACCGCGGGGTGAAAATCTGGGGCACAGTCCGGGCGAACCACGAACCCGACCCGGCGGAGGCCTCGCGCACGGTGCTGGTGGAGCATGTGTCGCTGCCGCTGAGGGACACCCTGAAACTGGTGAACAAAATCAGCCAGAATCTGCACAGCGAGATATTGTTGCGCACAGCGGCGCGGCAGCAGGGGCGCTGGGTCAAGTCGGACGATCTGCTGAAATTCCCCGAGGAGTTCTATGCCAGGGCGGGAATTGCGCCGGGAGATGTGGTGCAGGAGGATGGATCAGGAATGTCGCGGCACGACTTGGTGACGCCGCGGGCCCTGGTGGCGTTGCTGCTGTACGCGCAAAAGCAATCCTGGTTTCCCGTCTTCTTCGGCTCGTTGCCGGTGGCGGGAATCGACGGGACACTCAGCGACCGCATGAAGAAGGCCGGGATGATGGGAAGGATTCACGCGAAGACGGGGTCGGTCACGCATGTGCAAACGCTTTCCGGCTTTGCCGATACGCCGGGCGGGAGGCGTCTGATTTTCTCGTTCTTGAGCAACAACGAGAGCGTGCAGGATCATGAGGTGCACGACGCGCTGGAAGGATTGTGCATGGCCATGGTGGAAGAATTCGACGTGAATGAAGTAAAGAAGTAGTTGCGGAAGCGGACAAGGAAGGCATGAACGGCGAACGGATCGTCACGGTATTTGGCAGTTCGCGCCCGGGCGAAGGCGACGCGGAGTACGCGGAGGCGCGCGAGTTGGGGCGCCGGCTGGCGGAGCGGGGCTTCGCCGTGTGCAGCGGCGGTTATGGCGGCGTGATGGAGGCGGCGTCGCGCGGCGCAAGAGAAGCCGGCGGAAAAACTTACGGCGTGACCGCGGAATTTTTCGGGCGCAAGGTGAACGAGTGGATTGACGTGGAGATAAAAAAGAAAACTTGGGAAGAGCGGCTGTTTGAATTGGTACGGCTGGCGGACGGATTTGTGGCTTGCAAAGGCGGCACGGGCACACTGGTGGAACTCGCGGTGGTTTGGGAGATGCTGAACAAATCGGTGATGGCGAGGAAACCTTTTGCCGTGCTGGGGGGTTTCTGGCAGCCGATTTTGGAGCGGGTGCGGGAAGTGGAGCAGGGGCCGCGGGCATCAAGTGGATCGCGGGTTTGGGGCGAAGCCAACGGGAAGCTGGTGCACACTTCAGCGACACCGGAAGAGGCGGCCAGGTATCTGGCTGAGGAAATGAAGAGAGGCAAGTAGAGAGAATGTCGCGATCGGCGCAAGCAGTGCTCGAATTCGACAAGTTGCGGGAATTGCTGCGGTTGAGGACGACGTGCGCACCGGGTAGGCGGAACATAGACGAACTCGAGCCGGGAACGAATCGCGCCGCGCTGGAAAGTGCCTTTGCACTGATCCGCGAAGGACGGGAGTGGCTGCGCGCGGAACGCGAACTGGGATTCGGAGCGCTGGCCGATCCGGCGCCGTGGCTGGAAAAGCTGGATGCGCCCGGAGTGGTTCTGGAGCCGGCGGAATTTCTGGATGCCGGTTCGTTGCTGGAAACGTCGGCGTGGCTGCGGCAGCAGTTCCGCGAAGAGGCGGCCAAATTCCCGCTGTTGGCGGCGCGTTGCGCGACGCTGGCGGATTTTCGGGATTTGCAGGCCGCGATCAAACGATGCGTGCTGCCGAATGGAGAAATCAGCGACGACGCATCGAGCGCTTTGCGCCGGATTCGCGCCAGCATTGTGCACACGCGCGAGTCTATCCAGCGCACACTGAAACAGATTCTGCGCGTCAGGCAGGCGGAGGCGGGAGAAGACTACGTCACGTTGCGGAACGACCGCTTTGTGATTCCCGTGCGCGCGGAGCACCGGCGCAGCGTGCAGGGCGTTGTGCATGGCGCGAGCGGCACGGGACAAACCGTATTTGTCGAGCCCTTTGAAACGGTGGAGACGAACAACCAACTGGTGCAACTTGCCGAGGACGAGGCGGCGGAGATTTTCCGGATATTGAAGGAACTTACGGATCGCTTGCGCGAGATGCAGGGGCCGCTGCAAGCCGCCGCGGAAACGATTGCAGCGCTCGATAGCGCATTCGCGCGGGCGCGCTTTGCGCGGGATTTCGATGCGTGCGTGCCGGAGTTTTCCGCCGTTGCCGAATTGCGCTTGGACGCCGCTCGGCACCCGGTGCTGGAAGACAAACTGCGAAAAGAGAATCGCGCGATTGTGCCGATATCGCTTGCGCTAAGCGGCGAAGAACGCCTCTTGGTGATCAGCGGACCGAACACCGGTGGGAAGACCGTGGCGTTGAAAACTACCGGAATGGCGGCGATGTCCGCGCAAGCGGGGATTCCCGTGGCGGCGCAGCGCGTGGTGCTGCCGCTGTTCGATCGCGTGCTGGTGGACATTGGCGACGAACAATCCATCGCGGCGGACCTTTCCACATTTTCGGCGCACATGCTGAATCTGAAGTCCATGCTGGAGGAAGCCACGCGGAAATCGTTGGTGCTGGCGGATGAAATGGGAACAGGCACGGCGCCGGAAGAGGGAGCGGCTCTGGCGGTGGCGTTGCTGGACGAGTTTCACAAGAAGAACTGCTTTGTGCTGGCGACCACGCACCACGACCGCCTGAAGACCTACGCTTCGACAACGCCGGGCGTGGTGAATGCCGCGGTGGAATTTGACGACGTGAACCTGCGGCCAACCTTCCGATTGACGGTCGGTGTGCCCGGCGGGTCAAGCGGAATTGCGATTGCCCAGCGGTTGGGGCTGGCGGATTCCATTATTGAACAGGCGCGCTCGCTGTTGACTCCGGAATCGCGCGAAGCCGCTGACCTGATCGCCTACTTGCATCGCAGCCGCGACGAACTGGACCACATGCAGAAGCAGATGGCGGAGGAACGCCACGCCCTGGAACTAGAGCGGCGCAAGTTGCGCTCGGAATGGGTGGACCGTCAGAAGCAACGCATCGCGGAGCTGGAGCAGAAGTTCGCGGAGATGCAGAAGCGCTTCGAGGAAAATGTGGCGCGAGTCGTGGAAGCTGTGAAGGAACGGGAGCTGCGTGCGCAACTCGAAAAAACTTCTCGGCGCAAAATGCAGGAGGCGCGCGGGGAAGCTAAGGAAGAGCTGAACGCCGCCGTTGTGCAGACGATTTCAGAGTCGCAACAGGATCTGGGCGTGAAACCCGAATCGCTCGAGGCGGCAAGCCTCGAAAAGCTGCAGCCGGGAGTGAAGGTTCGCGTGCGAGGCTTCAGCAAGGCCGTGATTCTGCGGCGCGTGGAGGGCTCATCCGCGGAAATTGAAGCCGGACCGCTGCGGATGAAGGTGGCCGTGGAAGAGATCACCGGGATCGAAAGCGCCCCGGCGGGGAAAGAAGTGGTACAGCCCGCGAGACGGGAAAACATCACCGTGAGCGCGCAGTCCAGCGAAGGTGGTGCAACGGGCGAGATCAACGTGATCGGGCTGACGGTCGAGCAGGCGAGCGAGCGCGTGGACAAATTTCTCGATAACGCTGCTCTCGCCCACCTCCCGAGTGTCCGCATTATTCATGGTCACGGAACCGGCGCTTTGCGGCGGGGGCTCGGCGAATTCCTGAAAACACATCCACTCGTCGCCCATGCAGAGTTCGAGACTGAAGAACACGGAGGGAAGGCCATAACTATTGTAGAACTAACCAGATAGGAGAGGTTGACGAATCCAGTGCCATCTAGTAGAATTTATTGATATCTAATAGTACTTGAGGCTATGTTATGGCCAAAATGATCACCCTAGAGCAACGCGCGGTGGGCTCCTACCACTGGGATGAACGAGACGAAGCGCGCATTGAGCGCAACTTGTTCGCATTTAACGGGGACACCTGGGAAGGATTGCGGTTTTGTAAGAACCGGAATGGCCGACACAACCGGGTGCACCTGGTCATCGGGGAAGCGGAATTTGTGGACCTTTTTCGCGACGCTGTGGCCAAGGGCGTCTTCCACGCGGAGACGCTCGACCAGTTGCGCGCCATTCTCACTGGCACGCAGGATCCCCTGCTAGAGGTCATTGGGATTGCCCGGGACGGGCAGCTCACGAAAGACATCGACAGCGAGCTGTATGGTGAAGATTCCCATTGAGACTATTTCTGGACACGTGGGGGTGGCTGGCGCTTGCGGACCGCAACGACGCAAAGCACGGGCCCGCGGCTGATTGTTATCGTGAGCGGAGCAGGCTTCGCAGGCATGTGGTGACTTCAAATTTTGTTCTGGATGAACTGCTGACTCTGTTATTTCTGCGGCTTCCCTTTGCCGAAGCAGCGAGATTCGCGAACGCGATCTTTGCATCTCCCGCGGTGACAACAGAGTTGGTGACGCCAGAGCGCTTCAAAGCGGCGATGGCATTGCGCCTGAGATTCGCCGACAAACCTAGGATTTCCTTCACGGACCTGACCAGCATGGTGATCATGAAAGAGCTTGGGATTTCGGAAGTGCTGACGGCGGATAGCCATTTTGTGCAAGTAGGCATGGGATTCCACATTCTTCCGGGATAGATATGACGTTTTTCAAGTTTCGAATCACATGGCGGAAGCGGGATCATTTGCGGATAAGGTGAAGCAGCAAGCGGATATCGTCCGCGTGGTGGGCGACTACGTGCGCCTGAAGAAGAGCGGACAGAATTTCACGGGACTCTGCCCATTCCATGGCGAAAAGACACCGTCGTTTGCGGTGCATCCCGTGAAACAGATCTTCCACTGCTTTGGGTGCGGGAAGGGCGGCGACGTTTTCAGTTTCGTGATGGAGATGGAGAAGTGCCAATTTCCGGAGGCCGTGCGCATGGTTGCGGAAAAGTGCGGCATTGCGATTCCGCGTCCGAAAGAGCGTTCGCCGGAAGAACGGAAAGAGAATCAGCAGCGGGCCGCGCTGGTGGAGATGCACCGCGAAGCGCAGGCGTTTTTCGTGAAACAACTGGAAACCACGGCGGAGGGAAAAGCGGCGCGCGCCTATCTGGAGGATCGCGGGCTGAATGCCGAGGCCATCTCGCGGTTTGGTATCGGCTATGCGCCCAGCGGCGGGGATGCGCTGTTCCGCTACCTGAAGCAGAAATACGCGGAGAAGTTACTGGTGGATTCAGGGCTGATTTCGCGGGATCAGAGCGGACGGCTGTTTGACAGGTTTCGCCGCCGCATCACCTTCGCCATCGCGAACGAATCCGGAAAAGTGGTGGCGTTCGGCTGCCGTGCGCTGGGCGACGACCTGCCGAAATATCTGAACTCGCCGGAAACGCCTATCTACTCAAAGAGCAACGTGCTCTATCAAATGGACCATGCCAAGGACGCCATCCGGCGGGAGGACTTCGCGGTCCTCGTGGAAGGCTACATGGATGCGATCGCGGTGGCGCGCGCGGGAATCAGCAACGTGGTGGCAAGTTGCGGCACCAGTCTGGCCGAGCCGCAAATCAAATTGCTGGGGCGTTTCACGAAGCGCGTGATCGTGAACTACGACCCGGACGCGGCGGGGCAAGCTGCCACGGAGCGCTCCATCTCTCTGCTCCTGGAGCAGGATTTCGAGGTGCGCGTGCTGGCGCTCCCGGCGATTGGCGACAAGAAAGCCGATCCGGATTTGTTCATCCGGGAGAAGGGCGCGGAGGCGTACTTCAAGGCGTTGAAAGATGCGCCGCCCTACGTGGATTACCTGATTGCGCGGGCGCGGCAAATGGATTTGACGACGGGCGAAGGCAAGCTGCGGGCGCTGAATTTTCTGATGCCCTATTTGCAGAAGATTCCCAACCGGCTGTTGCGCTCGGAATGGGCCACGCGAATTTCGCAGCAGCTGCGCATCGATGAGCCGGTGCTGCGCGCGGCGCTGAGCAAAGCCGCGGCCGAACGGCGCAGCGAGGTGAAGACGCAACCCGAGCTGGTCGGAAAGAGCGCCAAGCCGATCGAACGGCGGTTGATTCGCATGCTCATGGAAGCGGAAGGATTCCGGCGCGAACTGGCGCAGCGGCTCCAGCAGGGGGGGCTATACCGGGGCCTGGAAACGGAAAAAGTCTTTGCCGCGCTCATCGTGGCCGCACTTTCCGATCAGCCTATGCAGGCCACGGAAATCGGGGCGCTCCTGGAGGATCGCGACCGCCGGATCCTTTTTGAGATACTCTTCGAGCCCGCCCAGGAAGGCACCTGGGAAGAAGCAGAAAGTTGCCTGGAGACGCTGCGGCGCAGGCAGATCGAGCAGGAACTCGCCGAAGTACAGCGCAGCATCGAGGCCAACGCAGCCGGGCCGGACCTGCGCGAACTGCTGACGCGAAAGCAGGAATTGATGCGGCGGCTGGCCGCGGAACGCTAGGCCGTTTGCGGCAGGAAGGATGACCGGGCGGTTCCGATTTCTTGCAAGGAAATGATTGACTTGGCAGGACTTAAACGTGTAACGTAAAAAGGTTATGCGGATAACGGTTTCGCTCCCCCGGGCATCCATATGCTAGTGTGGGTTGCCGAGGAACCGTTTAGGGATCGGTTCGGCAGGCGGGCTAAGCGTGGGGCAGCAGCAGGCAAAGGGCGCGGCATACAGGGCTTCACAGAAAAAATTATGAGCTTCGCGGAGGATAGCATCCCTCCCCTTCGATATCTTGAGCCGTCCTTTCGTGCTCGGTATGAGGAGTGTGATGCCTTGCCTGCCTGATGCCAGCAATGAAGTATCCGGATGAATGTGCGGGAGGAGTGTTGTGGCGGCTACGGGCTTGGAAGAAAAATATGATGCGGTAAAGCAGCTCATTGCCGTCGGCAAGGAGCGCGGCTATTTGTTGTACGATGAGGTCAACGACTCGCTCCCCGCGGAAGTGCATTCTTCGGAAGAAATCGACGACCTGCTGACAACCTTCGAGCGCAATGGAATCGAGATTTATGAGGACGCCGCATCGGCCAAAGCGGCGCGCGCCGTGGAAGTGTCCATCGAGCAGGGCGACCACGACGCCGTGGTCAAGGACGATGCCCACGCCGAAGAAGGCAGCGACCTGGACCTGACCCCCGGCTCGCTGGAAAAAACGAACGACCCGGTGCGCATGTACCTGCGGGAAATGGGCACAGTGCCGCTGCTCACGCGCGAAGGCGAAGTGACCATCGCCAAGCGCATCGAACGAGGGCAGTTGGTGGTGATGAAGGCCATCACGCGCTCGCCCATCGTGATCAAGGAACTGATCGCGGTCGGGGATGACCTGCGGAAGGGCGCGCGGTCCATCAAGGAAATCGTCCAGTTTGACGACGAAGAGCTGACGGAAGAAAAGATCGCCAACAAAACCAAGCAGACGCTCAAGCACATCGACAAAATCGCCAAGCTCTACGAACTGGCGCTGAAGCAGGCGGTCAAGCTCGACAACACGGCCAAATCGAAGAAGCGGCCGTACGTGCGCGCCAAGTGGGCCGTGGCCCGCACGCGCGTGGAAATTTCTCTGGAAATTCGCGACATCGATTTCAACCCGTTCGAGAAAAAGCGCTTGGTGGACAAGATGCGCGGCACGGTTGAGCGGCTGCAGTCGCTCGAGCGCGAAGCGGGCCGCCTGGAACGTCGCGCGGACGTGTCCAAGGGCGAGAACGCCGCGGAAGCGCGCCGCGAGTTGCGCACGCGACGCTCCGAGCTGAAGGACATCGAGGACGCCAGCGAGGTTGGGCTGACCGAACTGAAGCGCACGCTCACGATCATTCAGCGCGGCGAAGCGGAAGCGGAACAAGCCAAAAAGGAATTGATTGAAGCGAACCTGCGACTCGTCGTTTCCATCGCCAAGAAATACACCAATCGCGGGCTCCAGTTTCTGGACCTCATTCAGGAAGGCAACATCGGCCTGATGAAGGCCGTGGACAAGTTCGAGTGGCGCCGCGGCTACAAGTTTTCCACTTATGCGACCTGGTGGATCCGCCAGGCCATCACGCGCGCCATTGCCGATCAGGCGCGCACCATCCGTATTCCCGTGCACATGATTGAGACCATCAACAAACTGGTGCGCACCAGCCGGCAACTGGTGCAGGAGCTCGGCCGCGAGCCCACCAGCGAGGAAATCGCCAAGCGCATGGACATCCCGGTGTCCAAGGTGCGCAAGATCCTGAAAATCGCTCAGGAACCGATCTCGCTGGAAACTCCCATCGGTGAGGAAGAGGATTCGCATCTTGGAGACTTCATCGAGGACAAGGCGGTGGTGTCGCCTTCGGATGCGGTCATCAACCTGAATTTGAAGGAGCAGACGTCCTCGGTGTTGAAGACGCTGACGCCTCGCGAAGAGAAAGTCATCAAGATGCGCTTTGGCCTGGACGACGGCAGCGAGCACACGCTCGAGGAAGTGGGCCAGTCCTTCGCCGTCACGCGCGAACGCATCCGCCAGATTGAAGCCAAGGCGCTGCGTAAGTTGCGGCATCCCTCGCGCTCGCGCAAACTGCGGGCGTTCCTGGAAGGGCCGTCGCGCGATTATTTATAGAAAAGCGAAATTCAAAACAAAAGAGAGGTGTTGTTCCCTGCCCTCATCCCCGATTATGCGGGCAGTTCGACATAGGTGGAGTATGTGCGTGGTTCAGGAGCAGGTTCGCCATCCTCGCGCAGCCCATCCAGATGGAAAGAGATCGCCTCGCGCATGTTCTTTTCAACTTCCGCTCGCGTTGCACCCGTCGCGACGCAGCCCGGCAGGTCGGGCGAGTAAGCGGAAAAGCCCGTACTAGTTTCTTCGATAACAATAAGATACTTCTTCATGATTTGAGTCCCGGCTGTTTCATGACGCCATTCAGAGTCCCCGGCGCCAGAGCGTCAATCACGGATCGTGCCTTTCACCAACTCCAGGGCAGGGCACACGAAACTCGAATAGCGAAACTCGTACAGCAGTCGCCCGGTGAAAGCCGGGCGTTTTTCTATTTGCTCAGGGAAGAAGCTCCATATAAGAGGAATAAGTATGCGGTTCGGGGACCGATTGGCCTTCCGCGCGCAAGTCATTCAGGTGCAGCGCGAGCGCGGCGCGCAGGTTGCGTTCCACTTCGTTGCGGGTGCGGCCCGACGAAACGCAGCCGGGCAAATCCGGGGAATAGGCGGCATAACCCGCTCCCGTTTCTTCGATCACGATGAGATATTTTTTCATGGCCTCCGTCCTGAGAACTGGAGAAAGCATAGAAGCGCGCTACGTGCCAACTCGTCTGCCGTTATGCCGGGGCAAAGTTGAGGACCGGACGTTCACGGACGTTGAATTTGGCGAACGCGGCCCCGCGTTGAGCGGGAACCTGGGGTCGCTTCGCAATGGACGAATGACACCGCCGACTTCTAGTTCGATACGCTAGTCCCTTGCAGTGTGCGAGTCAATGAAGATTCGCGCGATGTGCGCGCAATGAAATAGCGAGAGAAACAAAAACGCCGACTTGCCTCAGCGGCGGGCAGAGGAATCCGCCGGCAGGCGATAGAAGTGACGGACGAAATGAACGATCCAAAGAATCATCACGAAGAGGAATGCGGCCAACAGTTTGATCATGGTGTCGTTGTCGAAATGGCGGTCTGGCGAAAGGTCGGCCCGCATAGCCAGAAAAGTGGCAAAAAGGATAATGAACAGGATGGCGCAGCCGAACCAGGCCATCTGCGCGGCGATAAAGCGAAAGGTCGCTTCGCGGCGCGCGGGCGCCAGCCAAAAGTCCTTGTGCGGAAGATTGATCTTGTTATCGGAGCGCGCGGCAATGAGGCGTGGCGCCAGGAAAGACATGCCAGCCGTTATGCCCACCGCCAGCAGCATGAGTAGAAAAAATCCGTCCTTGGGCTGCCAGCCGTTGGGCGTGCCGTCGTAGCCGAAATGCGATGCCATTCTTTCGGGCAGCAGCGGATAGAATCGCACCCACTGCAAAAGGCCCGCCACGAGCACCAGGAAATAAATGATCTTGGGGAAGCGCGCATCGTCCATGGATTGTCTCCGGCTCCAGATTAGGACCGGGCAACGCCACCCGCAAAGAATTTGCCGGCGAGTTTGTTCTATCCCGAACTGCTGAGCGGTCGCGCAACAACTCCGGCTTTCTTGCGCCGGGACAACGGCGAAACCGTATGATAGGGCGATGGACGAGTTGCTGCGCATTCATGCTCTCACCGTGGAACTCCCCACAGCCGCGGGCTGGGTGCGCCCGGTGAATGAAGTGACGCTGCGTATCGCCCCCGGCGAAGCGCTGGGGCTTGTCGGCGAATCCGGCAGCGGCAAAACAATGCTGGCCCTCGCGTTGATGGGATTATTGCCGCCGGGAGCGCGCGTGAGCGGCGAAGCTTTCCTGAGCGCCGCAGACGCTCAACGCAAATCTCTAGCGAACTTAAGCGAGCTGGAGTGGCGCGAAGTGCGCGGGCGCGAAGTTGCGCACCTTTTCAAGTGCAGACGGACTTTTTGTGGAGCACGGGGTTGAGTTTCGTGAGGCTCCGATAGACAATGAACGCGTGAGTCCGCCCAAGCACCGGATCGCCGATTACCTGCGGCCCAAGACACTGGCGATGTTGTTGCTCGGGTTTTCTTCAGGCCTTCCCTTTCTCCTGGTCGGAAATACGTTCGGCTACTGGCTGCGCGATGAACACACCTCGCTGACGACGATCGGTTTTCTTTCCTGGGTGGGCATCGTCTATTCGCTGAAGTTTCTGTGGGCTCCCGTGATGGATCGCGTCGATTTGCCATTGTTTAAGCGGCTCGGACATCGGCGCGGATGGATGATGTTCTCGCAGATCGTCGTCGGGCTCGCGCTGTTCGCCATGGGAGGAACCGGCACGCAAGCCGGGCTCGGCCGACTCGGCGCTCTTGCGCTCGTCGTCGCGTTCGCCTCATCGACACAGGACATTGTGGTCGATGCCTGGCGAATTGAATCGACAGACGACAAAGAAGAACAAGGCCTCCTCGCGTCTGCCTATCAGTTCAGCTATCGCCTGGCGCTCCTGGCCACGGATTCCCTTATCCTCATCGTGGCAGCGATCGTGGGCTGGCGCATGTCCTACGGTATTTACGGCGCATTTATGGCCGTTGGAATAATCACGACCTGCTTCGCGAAGGAACCGGAGCGCGCGGATGCGGTGATGGATGAAAAAGAGCGCGAAGCGCCGCTTTGGACGTCGCGCGGTTTCTTTGACGCTGTTGTGGGACCGTTCACTGCTTTCTTCCGGGCACATGGCTGGCTCGCGCTTGTGATGTTAGCGGCAATCAGCCTGTACCGGCTGCCGGACTTCATCATGGGCCCGATGGCCAATCCCTACTACATCCAGATTGGTTTTTCGAAGCAAACGGTCGGAGCGGTGCGCGGCTCCATCGGACTCATTGCTACGTTTAGCGGCATCGCCGTGGGCGGATTCTGCTCGCTGAAGCTCGGCTACATGCGCGCGCTCATCATCGGCGGCGTGATGCAGGCGGCTGCGATTGCCGCGTATGCCACTCTCGCATTCTCGGGTACGAGCATTCCTCTCTTCGCTCTGGTCATGGCAGGTGACAACTTCGGTATCAGCTTTGCGGGCGTTACACTTGTTGCGTATATGTCGAGTCTCACCAATCTGGGATACACCGCCACGCAGTATGCGCTCTTGAGTTCAACCTATGCCTGGCTGGGAAAGATCTTGAAGGGGTTTTCCGGCGCCGCGGTAGAAAGCCTGAGCACAACGCACGGCCTCATTCACGCCTACGGCATCTTCTTTATCGCGTGCGGACTGACCGGCGTGCCTGCCGTCCTTCTGTTCGCGGCATTGGGTTACTGGTACAGACGAAAGCAATCGGCCCCTGCCGCTGCCTAGGAAAGTCTTCGCTCGTAACCCAAAGCCTGTGGCTCGCGAAAATTTGATCAATTGGTTTCGGCAGGCGACGGTCCAGCGCAACGCGCGCTGATCCTGAAACCCAAGCTGGTGGTGGCGGACGAACCGGTCTCCGCGCTGGATGTTTCCGTCAGCGCGCAGGTGCTGTTGCTCCTGCAGGAATTGCAGGCCGAATTGGGATTGACCTACATTTTCATCTCGCACAGCCTGCCCGTGGTGGCGCAACTCGCCACGGACATCGCGGTGATGCGCGCCGGCCAATTCGTGGAATTCGGGCCCGCGGAGCAGATTCTGTCGGCGCCGAAAGCGGACTACACCCTGGAGTTGCTAGCGGCCGTGCCGGAGCTACCCCGCAATCCCGTTCTGTGATATTTTTTCCCCATTGTTTTCGTAGAACCCACAGCAGAAGCACGTGCAAACCGATAGGGAGGAGTCCTCGATGGCAACTACACCTGTACCCGCCGCGGAGCCGCAGGCGGCCATTTCCCCGCTCGGCCGGATCGTGGGCGTCTTGTTTTCGCCGGAGGCCACGTTTCAAGACATCGTCCGCAAGCCGAGCTGGTTGCCGGCCGTTCTTCTGCTCTTTCTGACCGGGCTGGCGCTAAACATCACGCTGGCCAATCGAGCCAATTGGGTGGAAGTCGCCAAGGAACAGATCTCAAAAAGCAAGTTTGCCGCCCGGCAGTTTGACCAGATGGACGACGCGAAGAAGGACCAGGCGTTCGAGCAGGCCGCAAAACAACAGAAGATCGGACGCTACGTGCGTGGGGTCATCGGCTGGCCGCTGATGCTGCTGTTCACGGGGTTGATCTACTTTGGCGCCTACCGTCTGATCGGTGGCGCGCGGGTTAGCTTTGGGCTTTCGTTCACGATTTGCGCGTTCGCATCTTTGCCAATGGGCTTGAGGGAGATCCTTGGCAGCATTGTATCGGCTTTGAAAGATCCCAGCGCGATCGATCCGGACAATTATCTGGCATCGAATCCCGCGGCATTTTTGGGATCGGATGCGCCCGCCTGGCAGATGGTCCCGCTGATCAGTCTGGATTTGTTTGCGCTGTGGATTCTAATCCTCGTGGCAATCGGTTTTTCGGCAGCAGATCCGAAAAAACTGCCGTTTGGGAAATCGCTGGGCATTGCGGTTGGGCTGCAGGTATGCATAGTCGCATTCTTCACCATGCTTGCCTGGATTTTCGCCTAGAGAATTCCCTTTCGGGCGAAATGAGCGCGCGGCTCTCCTGATACACTGGGGGCGTGAACTTTTCATTTGAAGTTCTGCAAACCGATCCCACGGGAGCGCGGTGCGGGCGTCTGAGCACACCGCACGGCGTCATTGAAACGCCGGTGTTCATGCCCGTGGGCACGGCCGCGACCGTCAAGGGTCTCAGCCAGGAAGCGCTAGAGGAACTCGGCGCGCGCATCCTCCTCGCGAATACCTACCATCTTTATCTAAGGCCGGGCCACGAATTGATCCGCAAACTCGGCGGGCTGCACGCTTTCATGTCCTGGCGCGGCGCCATCCTCACGGATTCCGGCGGCTATCAGGTTTTCAGCTTGGCGGACTTGCGGAAAATCAACGACGACGGCGTGCGCTTCCGCTCGCATCTGGATGGCTCGGAGCACTTGCTCACGCCGGAAAAAGCGGCGGAGATCCAACTCGCTCTTGGTGCCGACATCGCCATGGTTCTCGACGAATGCATCGAGACGCCCGCGCCCCGCGAAGTGGCCGAAGCGGCGCTGAAACGCACCACCGCATGGGCGCGCCGCGCAAGAGAGCATTTTCTGGCCGCGCAGCGCAACGGAGAGCTGCCGCAGTGGCAGTTCGGCATCGTGCAAGGCGCAACATTTCCCGATCTGCGGCGCGAGAGCGCGCGGCAATTGCTCGAAGTAGATTTCCCGGGCTACGCCGTCGGCGGCCTCGCGGTCGGCGAGCCGCATGAAGTTACGTGCGAAATGACCGCAGAGGTCACGGCTCTCCTTCCCCAGGAACGCGCGCGCTACCTGATGGGCGTTGGGCGCCCGGAACAGTTGGCCGAGTACGTTGCCCGAGGCATTGACATGATGGATTGCGTGTTGCCGACGCGTGCGGCGCGCCACGCCTGCCTGTATACCAGCGAAGGGCGCGTGCTGATCAAGAACGCTCGCTATATTGAGGACCAGCGGCCGGTGGATGTAAATTGTTCTTGCCGTGTTTGCCGCCGCTACACGCGCGCCTATCTTCGGCATTTGTTTGCCGCCGGCGAGCTCACCGCGGCGATCCTGGCGACCCACCACAACGTCCACTTTTACCTTGACACCATGCGTCAAATCCGAGAAGCTATCACTTTTGGACACCTTGAAAAATTCGCATCAGAGCTGCGTACCCGCTACAATGAGGGTACAGCCTGAAGCGAACTGCCTCAGGCGGCTTTAGACCGCCACCAGGCTGCGGCAATCCGCAACGGGTCGAGTCTCAGGACGAGAATCGAGCAGGCAGGGTAAGCGGAGAAACCCACCGCTCCAGGGGCGGTTTTTCTCTTCGGTCGGTGCCACGAGTGGATCGCTCCGGAATAATTAGATTGCGGTAAGTTTGGAAAGGGCACGGGCGGCACAAAAGAAAATGAATCTGGCGGCATTTTGGATGTGGCAGGGCGGCAATCCCTTGGGAGGCCTGACTACTTTTCTGGTTCCGCTGGCGCTCATGTTCGGCATCATGTATTTCCTGGTGATTCTGCCGCAGTCGCGGCAGCGCAAGAAGGTGCAGGAGATGCTCTCCGCGATCAAGAACGGAGACAAGGTGGTCACCACCTCCGGCATCTACGGCACCATCAATGGTATGGACGGCGATACGATTATTCTGAAGATCGCCGACAATGTAAAAATTCGCATCGCGCGTGCGGCGATTGCGCGGGTGGAGGCACCGGAAGATGCGGCCAAGTAACTCCACCGCCTGCCGGGATTCGCGCTTGATCTGTTAACCATGAATCCTAATCTGAAGTGGAAAGCTGTTTTCATCCTCGCTGTCATTCTGATCTGCTTCTTTTTCATTTTTGGCTTGCCGACGTTCCCTACTTCACTCGCGCAGATGAAGGACAATTTCACGCACCAGATCAAGCTGGGGTTGGATTTGCAGGGCGGCACGCACCTGATTCTCCAGGTGCAGGTGCAGGAAGCCATTTCCCAGGAAACCGACCAGACCGTCGACCGCCTGACCACGCAGATGCGCACCAAGAGCATCCGCTACGATGAAGTGCGCCGCGTTGACGATACCCACATCGTGGTGCGCAATGTGCCTTCGGACCAACTCTCGCAATTCCGCGACCTGGTGCACGATCAACTGGAGATTAATTGGGAGTTGAGCCCCGCTCCCGGCGAGGTCAACGCCTCACTGCTGACACTCCGGCAAAGCGCCATTGCGCGAATCCAGGAATCCACCATGTCCCAGTCGCTCGAGACCATCGAGCGCCGTATCAACGCCCTGGGCCTTACCGAACCGACCATTCAGCCGCATGGGCGCAAGGACAACGAAATCCTCGTGCAACTCCCCGGTGAAGGCGATCCGGCGCGCGCCAAACAGGTGATTCAAGCCGGCGGGCAACTGGAATTGAAGCTAGTGGAAGATCCCAATCCTTATCCCTCCGAAGCCGCGGCATTGGCCGCCCACGGTGGCATTCTTCCCCCTGGCACGGAAATCGTCAGTGGCCGCAGCGAATCGCGCACGCAAAATCCGCAAGACACCGGCGAGAATTGGTACGTGCTCAGCCGCACTCCGGTTGTGACCGGTCGCGACCTGCGTAGCGCTACGGAGAGCCGCAACACCGAAATGCCCGGACAGTGGCAGATCAATTTCGTTCTCTCCGGTGAAGCGGCGCGGCGCTTTGGCCCATTCACCGAACAGAATCGCGGCCGTCAGATGGCCATCGTTCTCGAAAAGAAGGTCTATTCGGCGCCGGTGATCCAAAGCCGCATCGAGGATTCGGGACGCATTGACGGGAACTTCAGCCAGGAATCCGCGCACGACCTCGCCCTGGTGCTGCGCGCCGGCGCCCTCCCTGCTTCGATCAAGTATCTCGAAGAGCGCACGGTTGGCCCATCGCTTGGGGCGGACTCCATTCGCCACGGCGTGCGCGCGTCCATCCTGAGCTTGCTGGTGGTCATGGTCTTCATGGTCTTTTATTATCGGCTCTCCGGCGTTAACGCGGTGCTGGCTTTGATCCTGAACTTGTTAATTCTTCTGGCAGCGCTGGCCATGTTTGGCGCGGTGCTGACGCTGCCCGGCATCGCCGGTGTGATCCTGACTATTGGTATGGGCGTGGACTCCAACGTGCTCGTCTTTGAGCGTATCCGCGAGGAATCGCGCAACGGCAAGTCGCCAGCAGCGGCGGTCGAGGCCGGGTTTAGTAAGGCCTTTCTAACGATTATCGACACCCACGTCACCACTGTGGTTTCGGCATTTTTCCTATTCATCTTTGGCACCGGTCCGATCCGGGGCTTCGCCGTGACGTTGACCATTGGTTTGATCGCCAACGTGTTCACGGCCATCTTCGTATCGAAGACGATTTTCCAGTATCACCTGACGAAAATGGACCGCCAGGCGGAATTGAGCATTTAGGGAGCGCTTATAGTTCTGGTACTATTCCTTCGCTGCGGCGCGGGAACAAACGGGAACCCGATGGAGTCTAAAGAAGGGAAGCGCGAAACGGAATGATTGAGCTCTTCAAACAGCCGAACCTTGACTGGATGGGCAAGGCCAAGTATTTCTTTACATTAAGTGGTCTTCTCTTGCTCATCGGATGGTCCGCCATCTTCTTTAAGGGCGGCATCAAGTACGGCATCGACTTCCGGGGAGGCACGAACGTGGATGTCCGCTTCGCCCATCCGCCAAACGTGGACCAGTTGCGGGCCAGCCTGCAGCGCCAGGGCTTGGGCAACAGCGAAATTCAGGGCATCAGCGACATCGCCAACCCTAACTCCAACGAAGTGTTGATCTTCGTCGAGCAAGTCGGCCAGGGGGATCAGGCGCTCGATGAGAGCAAGGCCAAGGTCCTGACAGCGCTGAACGCCACGTATGGCGTAGAGGGCACCGGTAAGGCGGACTTTAATGCCGTGACTCCGTCGGCGCTGGCCAATGCGCTTTCCGAGAAGGATCCGCTCGGGCTGTCCGTGAGTGCGGGAGACAAGTACCAGCAAATTGCAAGAAACCTCCTGACCTTCCGCGACACGGACAAGAATGGCGTGCTCACCAGTCTTGACGAGCTTTCCAAGGTGAAAGGCGCCACCCCCGCGGTCCTCTCTGCGATTAAAGACACCTATTCTCTCGCGCCTTTCACCATTCGCAACGTCGAGATCGTGGGACCCAAGGTAGGTGCCGAGTTACGCAATCAGGCCATTCGAGTAACCCTCTATGCTTTGGCGGGCATGCTGTTATATATTGCATTCCGGTTCCAGTGGGTTTACGGAGCGGCGGCGGTGATCGCGGTTTTTCACGACGTGCTCATCACACTGGGCCTGTTCAAAATTTTCGGATTCGAGATTTCGCTGACGGTAATCGCGGCGCTGTTGACCCTGGTGGGCTACTCGATGAACGACACGATCGTGATCTTCGATCGTATCCGGGAAAACAGCCGCCTGTTGCGCAAGGAACCGTTCGCCGACGTCGTCAATAAATCGATTAATCAGACGTTATCGCGAACGATCCTGACCAGCGGATTGACCTTTCTCACCGTGCTCGTCCTGTTCCTGATGGGCGGCCAGGTGCTTCGGGCGTTTTCCTTTGCCCTGGTGGTGGGAATTGTAGTAGGAACGTACTCCAGTTTTGGTATCGCTGCTCCCCTTGTCGTCGCCTGGAATAGGTGGCGCGGACAGGGAGTGGCAGCGGGCACCGGAACCGCAGCCGGCAACAGACCCAAGGGAAACGGGAGCGGGCAACCGCGCCTGGCGCCTGCCGGGAGGAGGTAGTAGTTACCATGTTTGAAGAAATGATTGTATCAGGTGCAAAAGAGAAGACGAACAAGCCGTGGACCGTGGTTGTGTCCATGATTCTGCAAGTCTTCTTTCTTTTGATTTTGATTCTCATTCCGTTGATCTATACCGAGGCGTTGCCGAGGGCCATGATGTCTTCCATCCTTTTGGCGCCACCTCCGCCCCCGCCGCCTCCTCCACCGCCCGCAGCTGTGCAGGTTGCGCGGATCAAGCCGACCGTCCGCCTGATGGATGCCGGTAAGCTCGTGGCCCCGAAAGCCATCCCGAAAGAAGTAAACATCATCAAGGAAGAGGAGTTGCCACCGGACGCCGGCATGCAGGGTATCGCCGGCGGCGTGCCGGGCGGCATCGCGGGTGGTTCGATGGGCGGCGTGCTTGGCGGAGTGATTGGCGGTGGGAAAGCTGCTCCACCACCGCCGAAGGTGGTTCCGAAGCGTGTCATGGTTGGCGGCAACGTGCAGGCAGCACGGCTCGTCAACAAAGTACAACCGCTTTACCCGCCCCTGGCGCGCCAGACGCGCATCAGTGGCACGGTGAAGCTCCACGCCATCATTGGCAAGGACGGCACGGTGCAACAGCTGGTCATGGTTTCGGGCCATCCCCTGCTCGTGCAGGCCGCGTTGGACGCTGTAAGGCAGTGGCGCTATCAGCCAACCCTGCTCAACGGCGAGCCCGTGGAAGTGGATACCGAAATCGACGTGATTTTCTCTCTGGCTCAGTAGTGCAACGGAACGGCGCGAGCGTCGTGGGATCTGCGCGCCGTTTTGAGTACGCAGTTCAATAAACAATCTTGTTGGTTCCCGCATCTCAGGAGCCAGTAGGAAATTAAGGAGCAAACGAATGTTAGCAACTCTCTACGTCTATGCAGTTTGGCTGCAGGAAGCCCAGACTACCTCTTGGGACTTGCGTTCCATGTGGAGCTCGATGGGCCTGCTCGCCAAGATCGTGGTCGTTATTCTTTTCGGCCTTTCGGTGTATTCCTTCGGTGTCATGATTGACCGCTTCCTCATGTACAACAACGCGCGCAAGCAATCGCGTGTGTTCGTGCAGCAAGTGGCGGGCGCCCTCAAGGATGGCAAACTCGACGAAGCCATCGCCATCGCCGAGCGCAACAAGAAGAGCCATATCGCCAAGGTTGTCGCCACCGGTCTTTCGGAGTTCCAGTCGGCTTCGCAGCAGGTGTCCGACACGGAAGTCATCGAAGCCGCCAAGCGCGGTCTCGAGCGCTCCGTGGCCATCGTGCATGCGGAAATGAAGCGCGGCCTCTCGGCGCTGGCCACCATTGGTTCGACGGCGCCGTTCGTCGGACTGTTCGGCACGGTCGTCGGCATCTTGAACGCCTTCAAGGGCATCGAGCAGCAGAAGGCCACCGGTTTGTCCGCCGTCGCCGGCGGTATCGCCGAAGCGCTCGTCACCACCGCGTTCGGTTTGCTCGTTGCCGTACCGGCCGTGTGGGCTTACAACTACTTCACCAATAAGGTGGAGGCTTTCGACGTCGAGATGGATAACTCCTCGATGGAGCTGATCAACTACTTCATTCTGCGCCGCGGCGCAGCGAAGAAGTAAGCTGGAAGAAGGATAACCATGGCCTACAAGCCAGTTGCTGGTGCCACGGTCTCGACCCCCAACGTGGTTCCGATGTGCGACATCATGCTCGTGCTCTTGATCATCTTCATGGTGGTCACGCCCATGTTGCAGAAAACCCATCAGGTGGATTTGGCGCCCACGAACAATGCTCATGATATGAAGGACGCGGATAAGGACGACGCTGTCGTGGTGGCAGTCACGCGCGATGGCACTCTTTACCTGCAAAATAACAGGATCACCAAGGAAGCCATCACCAATGAGGTGAAGGACCAGATCGCCAACAGACTGGACAAAACCGTCTATGTAAAAGCCGATGCCCGTGCCAAGTACGGTGACGTCGTCGCCGTCGTGGACGAAATTCGTTCCGCGGGCGTGGACCAACTTGGTCTGCTGACTGAAAAGGTCGGTAAGCGGACCAGCAGCCCTCAGGCGCAGACACCTGCCGCCGGAGGCCAGTTATAGTAGTTCGGCCGTTCGCACCATTCGTTTTGCTGAGCTGATTCAGGCTCGCGCCGGCTCCCACCCGGCGCGAGCTACTTCTCCTCGGCAAACTTAGGTTGTCCGGCTCGACAGGAGAACTTGCAATGGGGATGGAAGTAGGAAGTAGCGGTGGTCAAATGGCCTCGCCGAATATCGTGCCGATGATCGATATTCTGCTGGTGCTTATCATCATTTTCATGGTTATCACGCCGCTGACGCCCAAGGGCCTCGACACGCTGGTACCGCAGCCGTCTCCGCCAGGCCAACAGGTGAATCAAGACCTACTGAACAAGACGGTGGTGGTTCAGGTAGCCATTGGCGGCAGGCTGAAGATCAATAACGAGAACACCAACTGGGAAACACTGGGGCCTCGCATGGAAACGATCTTCAAGGACCGCGCCGACAAGGTCGCCTTCGTCAAGGGCGATAACGATGTCCTCTTCATGGACGTGGCCCGGGCCATTGACATCATGAAAGAAGCGGGGATCGACAAGGTCGGCCTAATCACCGCCAAGCTCGAGGCTGGGCAGTAGCGTATCGCAGTTTTCGCCGCAGGGTTGTGAGAGTCCTCCTCGCAGTGGCCCGATCTGGCCGCGAGGTGGCTCATGGGTATTGGCTTGATTGGCGGTAAGCGCGGGATGCTGTGTGAAGCGAATGTGATCCCGCTCATCGATATTCTGCTGGTGCTACTGGTGATCTTCATGATCATTCCGCACCGGCAGATGGGACTCCAGGCGGATCTGCCCCAGGAGGCGGGCTCGCCGGTCAAGGTTGTTCCGCCGGAAACAATTGTTGTACAGACTGCTTCGGACGGCTCGCTCCGGATCAACCAGTCGGTAGTACAACGCGATGAACTGCGTGAACGGCTCGCACGGATATTCGCACTGCGCGCTCAACGCGTTGCGTTTCTGCAGGGAGATCGTTCCCTCGAGTTTCAGGTGGTGGCCCAGGTTTTGGATGAGATGCACGCTGCGGGAGCTTCGCCCGTGGGTTTGCTAACATCTGAACTGGAAAAAAACCCCTGAACGTGATGGAATGCCCCTATAGGTCTTTACTGAATCCTAGCGGTAATCCCGATTTTGTTGGGGTTGCGCTTACCAGGGATGGATGCCTCGATGACTCAAGATTCGGTTTTAAGGGAAACCCGCTCGTGGTTTACCCGCATTGCCGTCCAGATGTTTTTTCTGGCGGCGCTTTTAACTCTCTCCTACGGTCTCTCGGGTTGCAGCAAATTGCAGGCCCGCGATGACCTCAACAAAGGTGTCGCGGAATTCAAGAACGGCCAGTACGACAAGGCCGTCGAGTTCTTCAAACAGGCCAAGGATCTCGATCCCAACCTCTTGAATGCGCGCCTTTATCTCGCCACCGCCTATGCCAGCCTGTACATTCCGGGCGCTCCCTCGGAAGAGAACTTGCGCCACGGCAATGAGGCCATTCAGGAATACACCAGCGTGCTGGATATGGACCCCAACAACATAAGCGCCATCGACGGTCTCGCGTCCATCGACTACCAGATGGGAGGTCAGCCCTTTGATCCCAAGAAATTTGAGGAGTCCAAGAGCTACCATCAGAAACACATTGCGCTGAAGCCACAGGACCCCCAGCCTTACTATTCCATCGGCGTTATCGATTGGGCCCTCGCCTATCGCGGCAACACGGAAATGCGCGCGGACTATAACCGCGACCACGTGAAGAAGCAGGTGCAGGACACCGCTCCGCTGCCCCCGGAGGTTCGCAAGGCCTATGCCGAGAAATACGACGCTCTTGTCGAAGAAGGGATCAAGAGCCTGGAGACGGCCATCCAGCTCAAACCGGATTACGACGATGCCATGACCTACCTGAACCTCCTCTATCGCCGCAAGGCGGATATCGTGGAGTCGACAGAGGAGCGCGATGCGCTCACCAAGCAGGCCGACGACCTGCTCGACAAGGTTAAGGAAGTCAAGCAGAAGAAAGCGGAAGAGGCGGAGCGCAAGCCGGCTGAGTAAGCCATTTCATTCGCCATTTTTGTTGAGGAGGGCGGCCGCGTGGCCGCCCTTTTCCTTTCTCGCCTCTCCGCCCGCACAATGCTTTTTCGCCGCTCTTTCTCGGCGTACACTAGAGCATGGGTTCCCGCGCCAATCTCCCCCTTGATTTCAACCGTGACCGCACGGAGCGGCAACTCAATGGCCGATTGGAAGAGCTTCTTGAGAAGCTCCGCCTGAACCGTCCTTCCGAAGATCCCTGGCTGGTCCGCCGGGCCTACGATATCGCCGCCGAGCGTCACCGCGACCAGTTCCGCAATTCCGGCGAACCCTATCTCTCCCACCTCCTGGAAGTCGCGCACATCCTGGCGGATATGCGCCTGGACGCTACCACGCTGGCGGCAGCTCTGCTCCACGATGTCATCGAAGATACCGAGTTCCCTCTCTCGCGCCTGCAGGAACGATTTGGAGAAGAAGTAGCCTTGCTGGTCGAAGGCGTGACCAAAATCAGCCGCTTGAACATGATGGCCCCGGAAGCGCGGCAAGCCGAAAACGTCCGCAAGATGCTCCTGGCAATGGTCCACGACGTCCGTGTCGTCGTCGTGAAACTCGCGGACCGCCTGCACAACATGCGCACCCTCGAATTTCTCGAGCCCTCCAAGCAGCTCCGCATCGCTCGCGAGACCATGGATATTTACGCTCCCATCGCCCACCGCCTCGGCATGGCCGTCATCAAGGGCGAGCTTGAGGATCTTTCTTTCCGCTATCTCGAGCCGGAAGCGTACTTCGCTCTGCAGAAGGAAGTCACGGAGAAAGAACCCATTCACAGGAAGTTTCTGGAAGACGTCCAGAACACCATTCGCACCAAGCTGGTGGAGAACGGCATTCCTGCCGAGCTGGAGGCCCGCGTGAAAGGGTTGCATTCGCTCCACGGCAAGATTGTCAGGCAGGAGCGCGGCCGGGATCAGATTTACGATCTTCTGGCCGTTCGCGTGATCACGGATTCCGAGCGCAATTGCTATGCGGCACTCGGCGTTGTCCACCACATCTGGCGCCCGGTGCCCGGCCGGTTCAAAGACTACATCGCCATGCCGCGGCCGAATCTGTATCAATCCCTGCACACAACGGTGATTCATGGCGGGCAGCCCTTTGAAATCCAGATCCGCACGCAGGACATGCACCGCATTGCCGAGCAGGGCGTGGCGGCGCACTGGAAATACAAGGACGGCAGGCCTGTTTCCACGGACGATGACCAGCGCATTGCCTGGATGCGCCAGTTGATTGAATGGTCCCAGGAATTGCAGGAGCCGGGCGAATTTCTCTCCACGTTGAAGGTGGATCTGGCGCCAGTGGAAGTCTACGCCTTCACACCAAAGGGGCGCGTGCTGGAATTGCCGAAGGGCGCCACTCCCGTGGACTTTGCCTATTCGGTGCACACCGAAGTGGGTCACCAGTGCGTTGGAGCGAAGATTAACGGGCAGATGGTCTCGCTGCGGCACGAGGTCGTGAGCGGAGACGTCGTCGAGATTCTCACGCAGAAAGGGCACAAGCCCAGCCGCGACTGGCTCAGCTTCGTGAAGTCCTCCCACGCCAAAAGCAAGATCCGTCATTTCATCAATACGCAGGAGCGCGAAGAAGCCACGGAAATGGGCAAGCGCCTGCTGGAAAATGAATCGCGCAATTTCCCCAAGGGTTTGAAGAAGATTCCCAGCGAGGAACTGCAGAAACTTGCCACGGAGTACGGCATCTCCCGGCCAGAAGATCTCTTTGCCGCGGTGGGATTTGGCAAATACTCCGCGCGGCAAGTGCTGGCACGCTATTTTGGCGAGCCTTCGAAGGAAGCCGGGAAGCCCACGGAAGACGCGAAGCCGACGTTGGCCAAGACCGTCAAGCGCATGCTGGGCTTTGGCCAGGCGCCCCTGATCGTGCGCGGCCATGACGACCTGCTGGTGTTTCGCGCGAAGTGCTGCAATCCTATTCCGGGGGATGACATCATCGGGTACGTCACGCGCGGCCGCGGCGTTGCGGTTCACACGCGAACGTGCCCCAACGTCCAGAACCTGCTGTACCAGACGGAGCGCCGCATTGCCGTGGAATGGGGCACCGGCGGCGTGTCTACCTTCCCCGTCGAACTGCTCATTCGTTCCAAGGATCGTCCCGGGTTGCTTGCGGAAATCACGGCGGTGATCAGCGATGCCGGCTCCAATATCCGTTCGCTCGATAGCCGTCCCGACCGGCAGAACGCGCGCATTGAGGCCAGCCTGGAGATCGCCGATAAACGCCAACTCGAAACAATTCTCTCCAACATCCGCCGCATCAACGGCGTTTACGGGGTTGAGCGCACCTACCAGGTGTAGCGCGCTGCCCACCCTGCCGGTATCAACGAAGGCACACGTCACCCCGCTCGCGGTTGTACCTCTTAGAATAGAATCATGCGGCCATCCTCCCTGCTTCTTGGTGTGTGTTTACTGGCGCTAGCCGGTTGCCAAACACAGCCCAAGACCAACTATGCCCCGCTCGACCAGTCGGGGATGTGGTCCTCCAGCGTGGACCAACTCAAGAAGCTCAATGTGACGGATCTGGAGATTGCCCAGCTCTCGAAACTCAAGCAAGTTGGTGCGAGCGATGATTTCTGCCTGGCGCTGCTAAAAGCCGCGCGCGAACATCATCATGATTTTTCCAATGCCGATGCCGCAATTCAATTGTCCCAGGCGGGTTATTCCGATGAGCAGATCCTGGAAATGGCCAGGTCCGATCAGATCGACATTCTCAGCGGGGAGGCCATCACCCTCAAACTGATCGGGCTCTCCAATCCCACGGTTCAGGCCATCATCCATCGCCGCATCGAGGGTTTGCCCACCCTTACAAGCGAGCAGATCGGGCGCCTGAAAAACACGGGCATGTCGGAAAAGCAGATTCTGGACCTGGTCAATCAGGGCCTCTCCAACGATCGGGCGGAAAAACTGATCGCCAGCCGCGAAGCCAGCCGCAATCACTCCAACACCGGTTTCGTTCGCAACCGTGGCCGCAGTTCTCGCTGATTTTCCTTCCCCCCTCTCCTTTTGTTATTCTTTCTTTCCGCATGGAAAGGAGAGCTCACCATGAAAGATGTAGTTCTGACCAACCACGGCCCGAAACCCATTGGGCCTTACTCCCAGGCGATCAAGTCCAATGGGTTCCTGTTCATTTCCGGGCAGATTGCACTGGACCCGGCGTCGGGAGAATTTGCCGGTGTAACGGTTCAGCAGCAGACGGAGCGCGTACTGCAAAACCTGAAGGCGATCCTGGAGGCGGGCGGCGCGTCCCTAAGCCATGTCGTCAAAACCACGGTTTTTCTGAAGGACATGAACGACTTTGCGGCCATGAACGAAATCTACGCCCGCTATTTCTCCGCCGCTCCGCCGGCGCGTTCCACCGTGCAAGTCGCGCGGCTGCCCAAGGATGCCCTGGTCGAAATTGAGGTCGTCGCCAGCTTGTAGGAAAGGATTGCTTCCGCTTACAAAAGGAAAAAGGCCACTACATTTGCCAGGTAGTGGCCCCTTCCCTACTTCTGAAGCTCATGCTCCTGAAATTAAGGCCGCTGAGCGCTCTCAAGCGCTTCCGAAATCGCCAGATATGTCGCCACGCCGGTTAGAGCGCCAGCCACGTATATAAAACGGCTGCGCCCGGCCTTCCGTGGTTCATGGTGATTCCCTGGCCATTCTTCCTTACCCGAACCTGCACCGGCGGGTCCCTGGGCCATCTCTTCGGGCTGATCCATCAGCACGCGGTAGGAAGTTCCCTCCGCGATGATCTGTGTATCGGTGTCCACGGTAACAACCAGGGATCCGCGAGTCGCGTGAACCAGTAATTCCTGCTGGCCTATATAAGACACCTGGCCGATGGTTGGCGCATCGTTTTGCGCACGGATGGCCGCCGCGGAGGCAAACAAGGTGAACGCTTGGGCATTCCCCGTGGAAAACGTCGCTGCGCCGCTCAGAAGCTTTGCGGCGGGCGCGCCTGCAGTGTCACTGACCACGGCGCGGCTGGAACTCAGAAGGAGCAGCCGCGCCTTGCCCGCGCGGACCTGCATACTGCCTTGCAGTTCCGTGCTGAGACTATCGCCACCGTAAACCGTGGTTCCGACCTCCGCCTTCGCCTCACCTACATGAGCGCCCTCCGCGGCAATCACGGTCCCGAGCGCAGCAGTGGGCGCTCCCCACACGGGGATGGTCATCAGGCTAAAAGAAAGGGTGGTCGCGAAAATGGCACGTCGCGCTTGCATTTGCGTCTCCTCGCACACCGTGGAAAGAATACTTTGTGGACGGCCTGACGTCAATCAGTAAACAGCCGTGGAAGCAAACGGCCCCGGCCGCTCAAGGCGTCCGGGAAGTTTCTTGAGGCGCCCGTTGGCAGAAGTTTGGATTCGCTGTTAGAATGCCATCACAGTATGGCCGATTGGAAGCAGATCACCGCACGAATCCGAAGAGCACGGACCGGCAAGGATCCCGCCGGACAGCTCACGGCTCTTTTTCTTAAGACGCGCGACGCCATGGTCGCCTTTGAACTGGCGCGCTATTTCGAGTCGAATGGCAAGACCGAGGACGCCGGCAAATGGTATGTAACCGCGGCGGAGCGCTTCCGTCGTGCCGATTGGAAGACCAAGGCGCAGGAAAGCGCCGCGCGTCTTGGTGCCACCGAGGCTGCGGAAATTCCCGTGTCAGCCGCTCCCGCTGATTTGCCGGAAGTTGCGCCAAGCGAAGCCGCGGTGAGTTCGCTGCCGGCAGCAGAACCTGTCGCGCAGGAAACTGCTGCTCCCGCGGCGGAACTGACACAAACAGAAGTGCCCCAGGAACCGCGCGCCACTGCTCCCGCTGCAGCGAAAAGGCATAGACGCGGCCGCCGTGGTGGGCGTGATCATCGCCGCTCCTCGAAACGTCCCGAGCAAGCAGTCTCAACACCAAAAGAAGTGCGCCCTGCTCCGCCACCGCCCCGTGTCCTTGATGCTTCTGAAGAGCGGCCCGCTCGTCCTGCGGAGCCCCTCGAACTCTCCGCGGAATCACCCGTCGCTCCCAGCCTGCGCGGACGCTCCGGCGATCCGGGGCTGGCCTCGCGACTCACGCAATTGGAAATGAATTTTCGGCGTCTGCTGGCTTGTCCTCCCACCAAGTTGGACGCCGCAGAGAAAGCGCCGGCCGGTCCGGGAGTGTGGGTGCTGACCGATTCCGACCTCACGACGTATTACTATGTCGAAGCCTGCCAAACCCTGCGGGTGGCCATTCCCAACCTGATGCGCAGCAGCGCGGCCCGCCGTGGGGAGTCCATCCGGCCGCAATTGGCCGACCACTTGGGCATCCCCGAATCGCGGGTCGCCAAATATCTCTCCGACCACTGTGTGGTGCGCTGGCTGCAGATGGACGACGACGCCGCGCACTTCGCCCATTTCCTCATCGCGGTGCTGCACCCCACTCTCAACGAGTAGAGCCGTCCGGGAATCACCCGATTTTTCGCAAACTGCGGGCACCTGCGCCCTGAGAGTAAACCGCCAAGGAGTCACCTCTAAGAGCCCATTTGCTGGTCTCCGGTGCCGTTCAACCCCTATTTTTGACCATTCACCGTATCCTGCTGGCCTCCGCCCCCTGCCACGTACAAACTATAAGAGTCGCAAGACTTACGGACGCACTTCGGTGCGTGGTACTCTGAAAAAGCCTTGGGGGCTGTTTCATCCTGGTTCATTTTGTCGTTCTAATTTGAGTTTGCGTTGTTCTTCTTGAAAGTGAGGCTATAGCTGCATGCCGAATCCTCTCAGCACGCAATTTTTCCGGTCCATGGACTGGGTCGTTTGCAAGACGGCGAGTATCACCTTCAATACCATTCAATACTTCAACAAGCGCAATCCCAACCCTTCCATTACCCCGCAGTGGTCCGATAAGCCGCTTTTGAAATCCTGGGAAAGGACCAAGCCGACGCTGGGCTTCCCGCGGCAGACAGACTCGCTTTGCCCTGCCTGCGTGAAAGCAGCCCGCGAGGCCATCATCAGTGGCGCGAAAGATTGGCGCGACCTTGCTCATGAAAAGGTCGGCGAGATCAAAGCGCAGATCGTCGAGCGCGATGGCCAGGTCTGGATGGTCAAGGATTGCCCGCAGCACGGCCACTACGAAGACCTCATGGCCATGGATTCCAGCTTCCTCAAGTGGATTGAATCGCAGTTCCCCGGCCGCGATATCCCGGCTCACGAGGACGAAGGCCTGCACCGGCACGGCTCGTCGAACGTCCGCTATGGCCGCGGCTCCGTTCTCACCGTGGACCTGACCAACCGCTGCAACATGATGTGCGATCCCTGCTTCATGGATGCCAACCAGGTTGGCTACGTCCACGAGCTTTCCTGGGAAGAGATCACCGAAATTCTGGATAACGCGGTAAAGATTAAGCCGCGCCGCCAGATGTCCGTGCAGTTTTCCGGCGGCGAGCCCACCATGAGCCCGTATTTCTTCGACGCCATCCGCTATTCGCGCAAGGTAGGCTACAACTCCGTGCAAGCCGCCACCAATGGCATCGAATTCGCCAAGAGCAAGGAATATTGCAAGAAGGCTTTTGAAGCCGGGCTGCGCTATGCCTATCTCCAGTTCGACGGCATCGGAAACGACGCCAACAGCCATCGCCAGATCGGCAACCTCTTCGACGTCAAGCTGCGCGCCATCGAAAACATGCACGAGGCCGGCATCGAAATCGTGCTCGTTGTGACCATCGTCAATAACGTGAACAACGATCAAGTCGGCGCCATCGTGAAGTTTGCGATGGAGAACCCCAAGAAAATCGCCTTCATCAGCTTCCAGCCGGTTTCCTTTACTGGCCGCGATGAGGACATTACCCCCGAGCGGCGTCTGCGCCAGCGCTACACCCTTTCGCACCTCGCCAACGATGTCAGCAAGCAAGTGGGCCGCATCGAGCCCAACCGCGATTGGTTCCCCATCTCTTTTATCAGCACGTTCGCGGGTTTCGCGGACATGGTCAAGGGCAAGGAATCCCAGTGGGGATCGGTCTCCTGCGGCTGCCACCCCAATTGCGGCGTGGGCACGGCCATCATGATTAACAAGGAAACCAAGGAATGGGCTCCCGTGCCGCGCTTCCTGGACGCGCAGCAACTCATCAAGGATGTTACCGTCATCACCGATGCCGCCCGCGGCAAGAGCTTCTCCAACTTCATGATGGCCATGGCCCTGTTGAAGAACTACAAGCCCTTTGAAGGCCCCAAGGGCCTGAAGCTGTACGACCTCTTCAAGAAATTCGATAAGACCTGGGCGCTCACCAAGCGTTCCACCACCAAGTATGGCCGCACTTCTCCCGACCGCACCTACGAAGATGCCATGAAGCGCCGCGCGCAGGATCCCTGGAACTTCCTGTTCATCGCCGGAATGTGGTTCCAGGATCTGTTCAACTACGACTTCCGCCGCACCGAAATGTGCATCATCCCTTACGGCACGCAGCAGGGCGAAATCAGCTTCTGCGCGTACAACACCGGCATCGGCTGGCGCCAGATCATCGAGAACATGCACAAGAACGCGACCGTGGCCGAGTGGTACAGGACCCACGGTAAGCATGAGATCTACGCCAAGGGCAAGAGCGTCAACCTTAGCTCCTACGAGCACTCGCTGGTGATCGACGCGGCTGATGCTGCTCGCGTGCGCCACCTCGAGCACGATATCCCGGTAACCGCCGCTGAGGAAAACCGCCTCCGCCGCAAGAAGGCTCTCGAAGAGCAGGCCAAAGTTCGCGCCATCTACGAAGAGCTCGTTCTGAAGAAGCCGCAGCCGGCCGTCGTGCAGATCGGGACGATCACCGACATCGCTAAGGCGGTGCCGGCCAACTTCACCAACGCCAACAAGCCCATAACCATCGCCCCAGCCAATGGCGATGCAGCAGCCAAGGAAGCCGCCGCCGAAGCCGTAGCCGGCGACTAACGCCCTTGTCATCCTTGTAGCGGCCACCTTCTGCTTGCCCGCCGCAGGAGGAAGGCGGGCCCTCTTGGGTTGCTTCGTTTGGAGTGCGGCGGCTTGCCGCCGCTTTTACAGCCGCAAACTCGGCACCAATCTAATATCCTGTCTATGACCTTTCGCTCTTTCGACGGCCCCGGTTCTCCGGGGCCGTTTCCATTTTCTGCGCTATTCTTAGGCGAGGAGAACTTGCATGTCGCGAAAATTGGAGAACCGCATTGCGTTGGTCACCGGCGCCAGCCGTGGGCTGGGCCGCGCCATCGCCATCGCCTTGGCCGGCGCGGGCGCGCACGTCGCCGTGAACTATCGCAAGGAAAATGCTGCGGCAGAGGACGTCTGCGCGGCGATCCGCAAACTTGGCTCGCGCGCCGTCGCGCTCCAGGCCGATGTTTCCGTCTCCGCGGAAGTCGATCGCCTCGTCTCCGCCGTGGAACGCGACCTCGGCCCCGTGGACATCCTCGTAAATAACGCCGGGATCGCGCAAATCAAGCCGTTCGGAGAGCTGACGGAAGCCGATTGGGATCACCTATTGGACGTCAACCTTAAGTCCGCTTTCCTCGTCACTCAGCGCGTCCTCCCCGCGATGCGCCAGCGCCATTGGGGACGCATCATCAATCTTTCTTCCGTTGCGGCCCAGACGGGCGGCGTCATTGGTCCGCACTATGCCGCGTCCAAGGCGGGGCTCATCGGCCTGACGCACTCCTACGCGGCGCTGCTTGCCAAAGAGGGCATCACGGCGAACGCGATTGCCCCGGCGCTCATCGCAACGGACATGATTACCTCCAATCCCAACGCTTCCGCGGAACGCCTGCCCGTGGGCTTCTTCGGCTCGCCGGAAGAGATCGCGCGCGCGGCTGTCCTGTTGGCGGAAAGCGACTTCATCACCGGCCAGACCATCAGCGTGAATGGCGGCTGGTACATGACGTCGTAGAAGCCACCTCATAAATGGCTCCCGGGAGGGCACGGCTTCAGCCGTGCCGAAAAGCTCAGGAAATTCAAGCGGTTTTAACCCCTGAGGTACGCTGCTCGTCGCAATAGGCACGTATGAGACAGATTCTAATGCGACACCTAAGCTATAATTAGGTTCTGAGCCGAAAGGTTGATCTACACCCCATCTGGAGGATTCCCGGCAATGCCCATTTACGAATACATCTGCGAAGACTGCAACGAGCGCTTTGAAAAAATTGTCATCAACAAGCAGCAGGAGATCTCCTGCCCCAAGTGCTCCAGCAAGAAAGCCGCAATCCAGCTTTCGGTTTTTGCCACGGGCAGCTCTGGCAATACCTCCACGCCCTCAGGGGAGTTCTCCGGTGGAGGCGGCTGCTGCGGTGGCGGCTGCTCCTATCACTAGTGCTGTTCCAACTATTTGGGCCAAATGGCGGTCCAAGCATCTGACGCGAATACGGAGAGAGTATTCTCGCAGGGATTTGCTGAACAAGTTGGAACGGCACTAGTTTGGAGTGCGGCGCCCTGCCTGCCCCGATCTGCGAGGGGAGCTTCGAAGGGTCTTTTTCAGGTGCTTCATGAACTTCCCCGGATTGCGCAGGAACGTCCCGGATGAGGTTACCTTTTAGGGTGAAGGTGCTGGGCGGCGTGCGGCCGAAGGCGTTCAGCCCGTGCTATGCTGCGTGGCGAGCCGGAGATTCCGACGAAGGAGATTGAACTATGAAACTGTTGGCGGCAATTGGCGTGCTGTTGTTTGTGCCGGTGTGCGCTCACGCGCAAGCGGCCAAGCCCTGTGAAGAGTTGAAGACGGAAATCGCAGCGAAGCTGGACGCAAAAGGCGTGAAGTCGTACACGCTGGAAATCGTGGACAAGGACAAGGATGCGGAAGGCAAGGTGGTGGGCACTTGCGGTGGCGGAACGAAGAAGATCATGTACAAGAGAGGGGCAGCCCCGGCTGAGACCCCGGCGCCGGAAGCGAGCAAGCCGTAGGACGGTTCTCAGTATTCAGTTCTCAGTTGTAAGTTTTTGGAGAAGAACGGGAAAGAGAAGGCCAGGACCCGTTGCGGTTCTCAGTATTCAGCTATCGGGGGTCGGACCTTCAGGTCCGACAAAAAGAATCGGCACACACCTGGCTTCAGCCGCTGAGGAAAAATACTGGAAAAACTTTCTTCCGGGGCTGAAGCCCAAGGAAAGCCAAGCGTTTAATGTCGGAGCTAAAGCTCCGACCCCCTAAAGGTAGCGTAAATTCTTTTGTGTAAATTTGGTTTTGGAGCAGAAAAAAGGGCGTACTTTCCTTTGGAGCGCCAACTCACAGAGGAGGTACACCCTGATGCGAGAACTGCAAGTTCTCAGCAATGGC